>OBLT010000005.1_pt1 | contig 206369 bp, 158 predicted proteins | sample 1518721 | NCBI WGS metagenome assembly OBLT01 (sample SAMEA3539307, study PRJEB22396) | soil metagenome | biome: tundra; feature: field; material: soil | place: USA | collected 2010-05 | depth 0.15 m | reverse complement strand
CACTGTTGGACGCTTTCATTCCTTTCAACCTGCCGGTTTGACCGGCGCACCAGCAGTCCGCCGAGGCATGAGCGACCGGGAATCCAGCTTCCAGTGCGCTCGATCGTTCAGGGCTTGTACTTGACCGTCGCCCAGCCGTTGTTGGGCATGGCGAACTGCAGCTTCTTGCCGCCGATCGAAACGACGTAGCTGTTGTTGGCCGAACCGCTATTGAACATGACGGCCACCAGGCTGCCGTCAGGGTTCTTGAACCCTATGGCATCGCCGCCGCTGGTTGCGACCACGTTGGCTCCCGGGTCGACGAACTGGGAGAAGTGGCGGAAGACGTAGTAAGCGGGGGTTTGCGTAATAGTTTTGTCCGAATTAGCCACAAGCAAGGCGTTCTGCGGCCACTTGCGCCCATCGTCGATGCCCAGGCCGCCAGGGTCCAGCACCATGTTCCACGCGTTGTAGGCGGTCACCCCGTTCTTGATCGCGTCGCGGATGGTTACCCCAGCTAGCCACGCCGTAGGCCTGGTCGTTGGGTGCGGGCGCGGTCGATCCTATGGTGCCGCCACACTGGTGCTCCGAGAGCCAGATGGATATGCCGCCTGCTAGGTTCTTCAAGGTCGACATCTGGTTTGCCGCTGCCATGCCCCATTGCACGCCGATGGCCCCGATGTAGCCCTTCGCGGTCGAGTCTTGCAATACCTTCTGCCCGATATCCGCGTAGCCGCTAGGATTGGACAAAGTACCATCCATAACCTTGAGATTGAGATTCGCGCTGGTTATGGCCGGCCCGAAGTACTTGCCAACGAAGGTGACGAACGTGGCGGTATCCCAGTGGCAGGACGGGTAGTTCTCCGCGTAGTTGGGCTCGTTTTGCGGAGAGACGACCTCGATTTTGATTCCCTGGTCCTGGAAAGCTTGTACCCATTTGACCAGGTACTGGGCGAACGCCTTCAGCGTCGCATCATCAGTCTTCATGTCCCCACTGTCGAAGTTCGACGAGGTCTTCTTGCCGTTCCCGCCGCTCGCTATGAACGTACCCGTCTTCATCCAGGTTGGCGGCGTCCACGGGCTGGCCCAAAAGCGGATGTCGGACTTCACTGCCTGTGCCGCCTTGATGTACGGGATCAGCTTTTGTTTGTCCCGATCGATCGAGAAGCTCGACATCGATGTATCGTTGGCCGTCTCATCGTCGGTGTAGCGATCAATGGCGTAGTCGCTGGCACCAATCGGGATGCGCCCCCATGCGAAGTGCGCCCCGTCGGTGCCGAAGAGCAACTGGATGGCCTGGTTCTGCATGGCTTGGGTGGTCAGATAGCTCCACCCCTTCTCGTTGAAGGCTCCTCCAAATCCTTCCCAGGTTTGCGCCGCCGAGCTGTCGTTGACGGTCACCGTGGCGTTGCTGGTCACTTCCGTCCAGGTCCCGGACTTCCAGTAGTTGCCCGATGCTGACGTGACCAAGGTGTTTGCGGGTGGGGCGGATCCACCGGTACCCGGGTTCGTGGTTCCACCCGCGCCTTGCACGCCGCCGGTCGGACTGCCGCCAGAGCCCGGCGCCCCTCCAATCGAACCGCCTCTCCCGCCCGCGCTGGTTGTCGTGCCGCCGGTACCAGACTGCCCGCCTGAAACCATCCCACCCCCGGTGGGATTGCCGACCGACCCGCCGATGGTTGCATTACCACCCGCGCCACCTGCACCGGGCTGTCCGCCCGAACCCGGCCCGCCGCCGTTTGGGTTGCCGGCCGAGCCGCCAGCATTGTTCCCGCCCGAGCCGCCAACCGAGTTTCCGCCGGACCCGCCAGCATTGTTCCCGCCAGAGCCACCGCTCGCGTTGCCGCCAGCGCCGCCCGTGTCGGTAACGCTGCCACCGCTGGCGCCTCCCTGCGGAGAGCTTGACGAGCTCTGGCCGCACGCCGCGAGGAGAAACGCGAATCCAATGCTGGTGGTCGATATCCGTGCTTTGTTCATTGCGCTGACCTCGTTGTGCCAAACCCTAATGCGCGGGCGGCTCGGAAGATACCCCGAGTACATGGGGTGAACAAGGTCTGCCTCTATATCGCCGAGGGCTAGCAACCCGGGGTCTGGCGTCGGTGACGCCGTCGGCGAACGAGGGAAGCCACGATGAGCCCCAACGCGAGCAACGATGCGCCGGCGTGGGAGCGGCCTGTACCTTGGACGGCGCACGTGCAGCCGGTCGAGTTGCTGGACGCAGTCGTCGTTGTCCCGGAACCGCCGTGGCCGCCGCCCGATCCGGCATTGCCGCCCGAGGCAGATGTCCCTCCATTCCCTCCGTGGCCCGAGGCTCCCGCCGACCCACCCGCACCGGAGTTGCCCGAGGTACCTCCACTGGCGCCACCGCCGCTGCCGCCAGCCGCAGTCGATCCCGAGGCCCCGCCGCCACTGGCTCCGCCGGCGGCACTGCTTCCACCGGCCCCGGTAGCCCCGCCTGAGCTGCGTGCTCCGCCAGTGGCGCCCACGCCGCCACCGCCGAGTACACCGCCGGTGCTCGATGGATTCGTGGTCGCCCCGCCGACGCCGCCAGCTCCACCGCTGCCGCCCGTGCCTGGGCTACCGCCCACGGCGCCGCCACCATCCGCACCGCCGCTGCCGCCAGCCCCACCCGCGCCACCATCGGTGGTGGTGCCACCAATCCACGGCGTCGGCGCCGGCACGGTGCCGCTCTGGCTGATCTTTATCGCGTAGGCAATGTTCGTGTAGGGCTGCGTGCTCGGCAGCGTCACATGTAGACCGGAGCTGTCCTGCGTGGCCTGCAATTCGATCGCCCCGCCATCGGTCGGACCGAAAAGGAACACCTTGCCCGACCCAAGCGGGAAGCGACTCGTCGTCACGGCGGTCAGGTTCACCTGTTTGCCATTGCCCGGCCAGCCCCCGATGATGGCGTAAACAGCATCGCCGTCCTTGGATTTGGTGTAGCGAATATCGCTAGAAGTCAGGACCGTCGGCTGAGTGAACGCGCCGCCACCCATCTTGGTCGGTCCTTCGCCGTACACCGCCCACGCCCGCGTGTTGTAGATCGCTGTGCCCATCTGCTTGAGGAACGTCCCGAACGCGGCCAGGATGTCCTTTTGCTGCTGTGGAATCGTCCCGTCCCACGTCGGCGAAATGTTCAAGAGCAGGTTGCCGCCCTTGCTCACGCGATCGATGAATGAGCCCACCATCTGGGCACTGCTGTAATACCCCATACCGGTCGTGTAACACCAACTTGAAGGGCTGACGGCGTCGTCAGTTAGCCAATACGGCGTGGTGATGTCCGCGGGCCCACCGCGTTCGTAGTCGAACACCTGCCCTTTGTGGGGGGAAGTGATGCCGTCCTTGGCCGTGGCCACGACTTCCTTGTTCGCAGCGAGGGCCGCATTGTAATAGTAGGCGAGGAAGTTCATCAGATTGGTGTCGCTTATTTGGGTGAGGTTGAAGTCTTGCCAGATCACGTCGGGCATGAACTCGTCGATGATCTCCTCTAGCTTACCCAGCCAAATCGTCTCCTCCTGCGCCTTGGGCAGCTGGCCGAAAAGCTGCTGCAGGCTCGCGTCGTTCTGAGCCGGCGCGTATTGGTAGTAGCCCGTGAAGTTGTAGGCAGTATGCTGCGACATCAGCAGCTTGAGCCCCTTACTGCGGATCGCATCTGCATGCAACTTGGCCAGGTTCAACTTGGGCCCCAAGGCCACCGAGTTCCACGCATTGACCTTGCTGTCCCACATGGAGAATCCGTCGTGGTGTTCCGTCACCGGCCCGGCGAACCTGGCGCCCGCGTCGGCGAAAATCTGCGCCCACGCGTTGGGATCCCAATTGCCTCCGCTTGACACCAGCTTCGGTGCGAACTGCGTGAATTTTCCAGACTTGTCATTGGCGCCGGTGAGAAAGTCGTTGAACGGCCAGCTGGAAAACGGATCGCCGTACGTCGACATGTGATGGTTGTATGCCCCGTCGCCTTTGTTGTACATGTTGCGCGGGTACCACTCTGATTCGAATGCGGGGACACTGAACGCGCCCCAGTGGTAGTAAATGCCGAACTTCGCATCTTGGAACCAATCAGGCGCCGGATTGTGCGTGTCGAGCGACGTCCAAGAAGCGGTGTACTGCGTTTGAGCCCAGCCCCGTGGCGACCAAGCGATCGACGTCATGGCACAAACCAAAGCCAGGCGCACAAGGCGACGATCGAATGTGAAAGGGTTCCTCATGGGGTTTCTCCGCTGGTGCTTTGTACGGTCATAGTCGAAATCGTCCATTCTAGCCGCTATAGGGGTCCGATAGCCGGCGAATGGGTCTGTCGAGTTTCTGGATTGTATTTTGCCGTTGCATCGCCATCTTGTCATGCGATCTGTGCCCGACCGCCGAAAGACCCTGCACCGGCCGCACGAGCCAGAATAGCACCTGGGCGCCCGGATATTCACGGCGGCCATCGAATTCCGTTGCATCCGAATAACAAGATTCCCCGGGCTCGGACAATATTGAGCAGGAAAGGGAGGCCATTCGATGAGCATCGATCACTTCAGCCGATTGCCGCGCCGCCCTTGCCCCTCGATCGAAGGCATTCTTGCCTGCGAGCGCACAATCGTTCCTGTGGATGCCATCGTGCGAGCGCGTGCGCTGACCCGGGCGCGCGCGGCACTCCAGGCTTTCGACGAAGTGTCGCTTGCCCGGCACCTGGCGCCAGGGCGCAACCGCCGGCGGCTGTTCGTCGCTGCTGCGAGTATGGCGCTGATGGCTTCTTTCGTCGGAGCATTTTCGCTCGCGAGATCCCTACCGATGGGTGGGCATTTGCAGAAGCCTACGCGCTATACGCAGGTCGCGCCTCCGTCGGCGCCATCGGAAGCAGCACCACCCGCCGCCCCGAAGGCGCTCCCAAGATTGGGCCCTCCCACTCCAAGCATCGTCCCTACCGGGACACCGGGAGCTGCCCGCGAGGCGAGCCAGACAGACAATAGCGGCAAGGTCTTCGACGAGTTGCAACTGCTGGAGCGCGCCCAGAAGTCCAATGCGCGCGGCGACTTCGTCGCTGCCCTCGCTGTCACGACCGACCACGAGCGCCGCTTTCCCACGGGGCAGCTGTGCGAGGAGCGGGATGTGCTGCGATTGCGGGCGCTGCTTGGCCTCGGACGGGACAGCGAAGCGCGTCTGGTGGCGGAGAGATTCCGTCGCGATTATCCCCTTAGCATCGTGCTGCGCACGCTCAACGAGATACTGGCTGCTTCCCCGTGAGGGACACCGCCACTTCGCTTCCTTCCAGATGTCGACCCGCCCCGCTCCCCGACCGGATTTGCGGATTTGTAGCACAACCCGCCATGCGCGCGACAGCTTCCGGTAACGGGCCACGTCTTGCTAGAACAATGTCATACTGTGGGAAGTGCTCTAGTGAACCAGGTACGCCTCGTTTCAAATCCGCCCAATTTTGGGGCCGTGTCACGCAACACGCGCAACACGATCGATAACGCCTGCTTTGAAGCCTACCAGAGCGAGCTCGACTATCTGATACGCACGCTCCGTCGCCTGGGTGTGGGTCCCGAGGACGTGGAGGATCTGGCCCAGGAGGTGTTCTTGGTCCTGCGCCGCATCTGGCACCAATACGACCCAACGCGCGCGCTCAAGCCCTACTTGTTCGGCATCGCTTTCCGCGTGGCCGCTTCCCACCGGCGCAAGCACTGGCGAGAGGTGTCGTTCGCGAACGTCGAAGGGCAAGACCGGGCCCCCTACCCCGACGAAGTGATCGCAGCCAATCAGGCGCGTGCCGTCGTCCTCACTGCTCTCGAACGGATTCCGCTGAAACGCCGTGCGGTGCTGATCATGCACGACCTCGACGAGGTTCCCGTACAAGCCGTTGCCGCAACCCTTTCCATTCCTCTCTTCACCGCGTACTCGCGCCTGCGCAAAGCGCGCCGCGAGCTCGAGGCCGCCGTCACCCACCTCCAGCCGAAGAGTTCCGTCCGATGATTGGCAATGACACGAACCGAACGCCTCCGCCACTTTCGGCTGCGATCGATGCTCTGCTGGCGCATGAACGCGTTGTGATGCCACAGCCCGAGATCGTACGTGCGCGAGCCCTGGCCCGTGCGCGCGAGGCGTTGCGTGCGGCGGATGAGGTGGCGTTCACTCCACGCAAGGTTTCCTCGCCCGTCCGCCGCCTGCTCTTTGCCGCAGCCGCGGGCGTCGCATTCATGGCCGGGGCCGCAGCCGCCTACCAGAGGCTGTGGCGGCCGGAACCGACCCCGCCCGCAAGCGTCGTGGAGCCACCGCGACCACGGCACGCGCTGCTCGCGCCTCCCGCCGCCGAGCTGGCGCCGGAACCGCCCCCTGTCCCCGACGAAGTCGCGCCCATCGCCCCAGCCGTGTCAGCCGTGTCCCCGCGGGCAGCTAGGTCGAGCCACCGGATTCGCCTCGCTGGCAGGAACGAAGATGGGCAGAAGGAACTGCTTCTGCTCGTAGAAGCGCGACGGGCCGATGCGCGTGGCGACTTCCTCTCCGCGCTCACCGTACTGGCCGAGCATGAGCGCAGCTACCCCGCCGGACGCCTCTCTGAGGAGCGGGAAGTGCTGCACGTGAAGGCACTGGTCGGTCTCGGCCGCGGCGCCGAAGCCCGCCAGGTCGCCGCCAACTTCCGTCGCCAGTTTCCGCGCAGTGTCCTGCGGCACAAGATCGAGGACATGCTGACCACCCTTCAGTAGACGATTCCTGGCGGAATCGTGCAGTCGGTGGTGCAGAATATCTGACCGCTGGGATCGTTGGGATCGCTGACCGGTTGCAACTGGCTGTCGAGCTTGACGCCGTTGTTGCCGGCGAGGTCGCATTCCTCGCCGAGATCGGTGTCCACCTTGCCGTCGCCGCAAGAGCGAGGTGCCTTGCACGAGACGCTGCACTTGCTGCCCGCGCTGGTATCGCCGTTCTGCTTGCCCAGGTCGCATTCCTCTGGACCGTTCGGCGGGCCCTGCAAGGTACCGTCGCCGCAGAAGGCGCCCCATTTGCACTGAGTGGTGCAGCCGCCGTAGGTCGTATCGCTGTTGGGACCCGGACACCCCGCCGGAACGGGGACTTTGCCGTCGCCGCAGTCGCACTCCTCGTCGGCTACGGTCACGCCATCGCCGCAGGTGGAAACGCACTGGCTCTTGCCCCCGATGAAGTTCGCCAGGGTCAGCATGTAGTTCGAGCCTTGTCCATAGCGTTCGGCTTGGAACACGACGACCTCATAAACGCTGCCCTTTGTCAGTTTGAAGTCCACTGTGACAGGCGTACTGGGAGACGAATAAGGTAGCTGATACACAACCTGGCCGGTGCCATCGGTTGAATTGAAAGAGACGGTTCCCCCCGCTGTGTTGTGAATGCCTCCAAGATCGAGCGCCAAGGTGCCGTTGATGAAAACCCACACGTCGTCATCGCCGGTGAACTTCAGATTCTCGGTGCCTTGGTATTGAAACCAGTAGCGCAGCTCGGTTGTGAATCGAAAATTGTGGCTCGCCCAACTGTTACCAAATCCCACGCCTTGGTACGCGTGACAGGTTTGGCCAGGGAACCCGCTATCCGTGTAGGTCATCGGCTTTCCCGTGTTTTGATCGAGAATCGGCTTAGTGAGATCGTCGAGCGGGAAGAAACCGCAGAGATCATACCAGGGCGGGTCGGTGCTACTGTTCATCGCGTAGGTGGTGTTGCTGGTCGCGTTCTGCAGCAGGGTCAGGTTTTCATAGAAGGTCATGTTGACGCCGCTGACATCGCGATACCACTGATCAAATTCCTTCTTGCCCGTGAACTGGCTCTGGGACAGGTTCGGAACCGGATCTTGAGTTGGACCAGCCCAGACCGGTTTGCGATCAATCCCTAACGTCGTCGCTACTATTCCCCTACCTTTCTGCAGACTGTCGTCGGTAGGAGTCGAAGGGTTTCCGAAGTCAGGATGTCCGCTGGGGGGATTGTCGTTGGGTCGGTAGTCATTGGGAAAATCGCGAGCGATGATCGGGATCTGCAGCTTCGGGGGCGGATTGTCGAAGAAGGACTTGCAGGTCCAGCCCGCTTCGATCTTGCAGTCGTGCGAGCAGCCGTCGCCGTCGGCCGCGTTGCCGTCGTCGCATTCCTCGAAACCGGGCCAGAGGATTCCATCCCCGCACGTGCTCTTGCAGGCGCCAACCGCGCTGGTGGCGGTTCCGCACTGCGGCTCGCTCTGGCAATTCGAGGCGCAACCATCGTAAGGCAGGGTGTTGCTGTCGTCGCAGGTTTCGCCGGCCTCTGTTTTCCCGTTGCCACACACGGTTGGGTTACAGGTGCTCGGGCTGCCGGTGCAGTCGAAACCAGGCTCGATCTTGCACGTCCCGGAGCAGCCATCGCCGCTGGCCGTGTTGCCGTCGTCGCAGGTTTCGAAGCCCTTGACGATGCCGTCACCACAGCGCGTGGAACAGGGCTTGCCGGGCACCCGGCAGATGTAGCCGGTCTCGACGGTCTTGCAGTCGCTGGAGCAGCCATCGCCGCTGACCGTGTTGCCGTCGTCACAGACCTTGTTCGAGGTCAAGACGCCGCTCCCACAATTCCCCACGTACGTGCAAGGTTTCCCTTCCGTGGGGCAGTCCCAGTTCGCTTCGATCTGGCAAAGCCGGCTGCAGCCGTCGCCATTGACCGTATTGCCGTCGTCGCACTGCTCGCTGCGCTCGACAACACCATCACCACACGTCCCGCCACCCGGACGGTCCACGCCCGCATCGGGGCTGGAAGCAACCCGGACGTCGAAATTCATCACGATGACCCCTCCCGACCCACCCTGTCCACCCTTTGTGCCGCCTCCTTTCCCGTCGCCGCTCCCGCCCTGGCCGTCACCAGCGACCGTAGCGTTGGCGCACGCGCCCGTCGTCAGCAGAGCCACCGCGAAGAGCGCAAGAACCGCCGGTCGCGCCGATGCATCACGAAGAACTGGACCATGAAACGATTCGTCTCTCGTCATGTCGAGGCACCTTGATTCACCTGAGTTAGTACACGACTCCCCGCGGAATCGTGCAGTTGGCGGTGCCATAGACGATAGCACCTCAGCACCTCCGGCGGACACGGCCTTCGAAGAAAAGGCTCAATCTCAGACCGTGACTCGAACGACGGGGGTGGGGTAGGTCACATGTGGCTACGTCTGTCACCGTCGGAACGGAAGGCGTCCCAGACGGGGTTTGGCCGAACGAAGGCTGGCTCTTGGCGCCCGCTACTTTGCGCTCACCGAGGTGGCGGTACCGTCGTACTTGACGACTTGGTCCGCCGTCGCCGTCACGTCAGCTCCGACGCCGTGGCTGGCGCCGACCCATACGACATTGAAGGTTCGGGTGGCCGGCATTCCGGTGTAGGACCCCGTCCTGGCGCCGACGCTCAACTGCTGAGCGGTGTCGTCCCACGTGAAGGTGATGGTCGAATACTTGCCGGTCTCGTAGTTGTAGGTATCGCCCTCATCTTCATAGAGGGTGAACGTCGCGTTGGCGCCTTTGTAGACGCGGATTTCGAGCGGATCGATGCTCTCGGTAGCGTATTGAATGTTGGGGCCCATCGGGATGATGGATCCGCCCTTGACGTACAGGGGAATCTTGCTAAGTGGCGCGTCCGCCGTCACGGTGGTACCACCGGTCGCGGTCGCGCCGGTCCAGAAGTCGTACCAGGTCCCTGCCGGTAGATAGACGGACCGGCTGGTGGCCCCGGTGGTGATGACCGGGTTGACCAGCAGGGCCGGACCATACATGAACTGATCAGCAATGCCGTAGACCTTGGTGTCCTTCTGGAAGTCGAAAACCAGGTGCCGCATGATGGTGTAGCCCTCGTTGGTGGTCTTCCAGCCGAGCGAGTAGAGGTAGGGCATCAAGCGATAGTGCAAGGTATCGACCGCGAGCATGTTCGCCTTGCCCGTGGCGCTCCACTGGCTGCCATACAGCTCCTTGGGGGCTTGCCCATGGATGCGGAACTGGCTGCAGAAGGCCCCGAACTGGAACCAGCGGGTGAACAATTCCTCCGAGGGCGTGCCGAAGTAGCCGCCGATGTCGGTGGTCCAGTAGGGCATCCCGGAGAGCCCATAGCTTAGGCCCGCGGGAATCTGCTTCACGAAGGTTGGGAGGTCAGCTTGGATGTCGCCCGACCATTCGGCCGCGGAGTAGCGCTGGATGCCTGCCCAAGCGCTGCGGGTCAGGATATAGACGCGCTTGGTGCTCGGCCCGACCTTGCGCCACCCTTCGTACAGTGCCTTAGAGTGTTGCAAGGGATAGGCATTGATGACGGTCGATCCCTTGCCGAGCGCTGTGTCTTGCGAGCCCACGTCGACGCTGTCCGGATACGCCTGCGGCTCGGTATTGTCCGCCCAAATCCCGTCCCAGCCGTACTTGTTCATGACTCTGTCATAGATCTGCTGGTACACCAGCGTTCTGGCCGCGGCGTTGAAGGTGTCGTAGAAGTGGTGCGCGCCACCGCTGGAATAGAGCGCCTTGGTTGGGCTTGTCATGGCGTTGAGCGCGTTGAAGTTGTCCTGATCCGTTGGGTCGGCCGCAGCGGGCTTTTCCTCATACTCCGGCCAGATCGAGATCATTCCATGGATGTTCGCCGTGTGGAAACCGCTCGTCACCGACGCCGGGTCTGGGTAGGCGCTCTTGTCGAAGAGATGGGAGCCCCAGGAATTGCCCGTGGCGCTGTTGTTCTCGTTCCAGTAGTCCCAGTCCTGAACGATGCAGTCGACCGGGATCTTGGCGTTGCGATAACCATCCTTGACGGCCAGGATCTGACTTTGGCTGGCGTAGTGGTCTTTGGACTGAAAGAGCCCGTAGGCCCACTTGGGGAACAACGGCGCGGGGCCGGTGGTCGTGCGATATCCAGCAATGACTTGGTCGATGGTGGGACCATAGAAGAAGTAGTAGTCCACCATATCGCCGGCTCCGGATGTGTAGCTGGTCGTGGTGCCCGTGCTACTGAAGTCTCCCGCAGAGGGGTTATCCCAAAAGAGCCCATAGCCCTTGCTGGAAACTATCATCGGAATGAAGATGTTGCCGTTTGAATTGGCCAGGTGTACGGACGAGCTCTTGCGGTTGGAGTTGTTGCTCGGCTGCTGCCCGAGACCAAACAGGGCCTCGTCCGAGGTCGAAGTGAACGCAGTCTGAACCTTGCCCGACGCGGACTTGCTGGATTCCGCCACGAGTGCCGCATCACTCAGGTCGGTGTAGCTGACGATGCCCGTGCTCTCGATGACCTTGACCTTCATTCGCGCCGTGGTGATGGTCAGCGTCCCCGCGGCCTCTGTAACACAGAACGTGGGGGGCGTGGCCCAGGTGTTGCTGACGGACAACGAGGTCTTCGTGGGAAGGGAAGCGGCGCTGGTGTACGCGACGCGGATGATGTCTGCCGCGCAAACTTGCACTTTCATCTTGCCGCTACCCACCGTGAAGGTCACACCGGTTGTATCGACGGTGAAGGTCGTTCCGGTTGGCGCTGGTCCCATGCACGTCACGGTCGACCCACCTGCCCCAGTCTGGCCGCCGGCGCCCTGACCTCCCGATCCGGGCTGACCGGTCGTGCCTCCGGCACCTATGCCACCAGTACCTCCAGGGGATCCGCCCGTTCCAGTACCGCCCAAGCCGGCCGTACCGGTCTGCCCGCCCGCGCCGCCACCCCCAGCGGCCCCTGCGCCTCCTGCCGCGCCGCCGGAGCCATTCCGCCCGCCCGTTCCGGCACCCCCACTGGCCCCTGCGCTTCCTGTGGTACCACCCGCGCCCGAGCCGCCTGCACCACCGCCACCGCCCATACCCGCGCCACCGGTGACTCCTGTTGTCCCCGTCTTTCCCCCAGCGGCCGTGGTTCCACCTCCACCGCTTCCCCCGCTGCCATTTCCGGTTCCGCCCCCGCTAGAGCAGCCCGACTGGCCAGCAGCCAGGAGCAAAGATCCGGCCAAGATTACGAAATGAACTCTCGAAGGTGCATTCGACGTCATGAGTGCTATTGTCGCCTGCCTGCCACTCTTGTGAAAAAAAGTTAGCACGCCCAGGATGATGCGTGGGGCGATGAGGCGATGACCGTCAGGGCCACGGGCAATCTGGGTTTAGGCTGCCGCCTTTTCCTCGGCTATCCTTTGTCCAATTTTTGTGAGCCGGGAAACGGTGATTGACATTTCTTTCGCAACTGGTGGAGGATCCGCTCATGAGTCGAAATTGTGCGAAGCTCGGTGCCTTGTTGGCTGCCACGATCGGAATGGTGGCAGCGTTCCCTGCAAGAGCAGCGTCCCTCCAGCAGGTCAGCGCCAGCACCTGGACGGGCGGGGTGGCTAACCTGCCCTCGGACGTGCTGATGTACGTCTACGTGCCAGACAAGGTGGCCACCAATCCGCCGATCCTAACCCTGATCCACTCCTGCGACAGCAACGCCAGCGTTGTACTTGGTCAGGCACCGGACCTAAAGAGTGCGGCCGACAAATATGGCTTCATCATGGTGGTCCCCCAGAGCAACCCCAGCAGCTTGAGATGCTGGACGACCGATTCCACCCAGGTGTGGACGCGCGACAAGGGTGGCGATAGCAACGCCATCAAGCAGATGGTCGTGTACGCGCTCTCGAAGTACCAGGCCAACGCGGATCGTGTCTATGCGGCCGGCTGTTCGTCGGGTGCGATGATGACGGAGCTCCTGTTGGGACTGTACCCCGACATCTTCAAGGCGGGCGCGTCATTTGCTGGCATGCCGGCCGGGTGTCACGGGCCGAACGACAACTCAAGCAACGCCACCGGGTACAACGGTTCGTGCGCAGGCGGTAACGTCAACTACACCGCGCAGCAGTGGGGAGACCTCGTGCGCGCCATGGATCCCGGGTACGCCGGACATCGGCCCCGCCTGCAGCTCTTCCATGGCGATGCAGATTCGCTCATCAGCTTCAAGAACATGGGGTATTCAGAACAGCAGTACATCAATCTCCTGAGCCTCAGCACCACCGCGACGAAGACGAACACAGGATTGACCCTGGGAACTCACCAAGCGACGGAGCAGCAGTGGAACAACGCATGCGGGTATCTGGTGCTCGACGCTTTCGACTCGATCAACGGCGATCACGGCCCGTCTGACACCTTGTTCGTCGGGAAGTACGTCCTGCCCTTCTTTGGTCTCGACAGCCAGACCGCAGTTACCGCAGCGGTCGATCCCGAAGTATCACAATGCGCGGGCGACGGCGGCACCCCCACCAGCGACGGTGGCACCGACGCAAGCAAAACGGACAGCGGCAGCGGCGGCAGCGGTGGCAGCGGCTCCGGCGGAACGACGGGTGCTGGCGGAAGTGGCGGCAGCGGCTCCGGTGGCAGCACTGTTTCCACTGGTGGAAGCAATGCCACAGGCGGACGCACCGGTAGCGGTGGAACCAGCAGCGCAGGTGGAGCTTCGGGAACTGGAGGCAGTCAAGCCAGCGGCGGTAGCGCAACCGGCGGCAATACCAATGGGAGCGGCGGCGGCCCCGGTTCGGGCGGCGCGGTCGGAAGTGGTGGTAGCTCCGCGAGCGGTGGTAGCGCTGGCAACGGTTCGGGCGGCGCGTCGAGCAACGGCGGTGCCGGCGGTAGCTCGTCCACCGGCGGCGGCGGTTCCAGCGGATGTGGCTGTGCTCTAGGAGGGCAGTCGAAGAGCCACGCCTACGTGGACACTGCATTCGCCGCTCTGGGGCTGGCGTTGGCAGTATTCGTTCGCAGGCGGCGGCGGGCAGCCTAGCACTACTACGTCTGGTCGCCCTCGAAGCGAAGTACGACGAGAGAGATGTCGTCCTCGGGACGCGCACAAAAGGCGTGAATCTTCCTCCATACCCGGTCACAGAGCTCGTCCGGCGAACATTCACCCGACGCAAGGATTTCGCCAGAGAGACGTTCAATTCCGAACATCTCGCGAGCCTGGTTTCTCGATTCAATGAGGCCGTCGGTGTAGGCAATCAACAGATCGCCAGCATCGAGGCGCACGTGCGAATCGACTGTCGTGCGACCGATATCTGGCATTGCCCCCAGCCAGGTGCCCTGGGGGGTGATGGTCTCGCAGATTCCCGTTCGCGCCCGCCGGACGAGCAATTCTTCGTGACAGCCTGCCAATACGACACGCCCGTCATTGAACACCCGAAGGAGCACGAACGTCACGTAGTCGTCACTTCCAAGGCGCTGCCGGATATTCTTGTACAGGACCGTGTTCAGCAGGGTCACGATCTCACTCGGTTGGGCGGTCGGGCGAGCTGCCGTAAGCGAAGCAACGGCACTTTGGAGCATGAACGTGATGAGACCAGCCTGCAGGCCGTGGCCCGACACATCACCAACGGCAACCCATGCGCCGTCAAGAACCGGTAGCACGTCATAGTAGTCGCCACCGACCTCTTCCGCGGTTGCCATACGTGCCGAAATGGTGATGGACGGGGCCGTGGTGACCTTTGGCAAAATGGATGTCTGGATCCGCCTAGGAAGCTCGCGCAGTTCGAAATTCTTGCCTGCGAGCTCCTCGGTGCGCTCGCGGACGCGCTGCTCGAGAGTTTCGTTGGCGGCTTGCAGCTCCTTGGCTGCTTTCCGCAGCGCCTGGTCCCGCTGCTCCAGGGTCAGGTTGGCCTGCCGGAGTTGATCCTTTTCGCGCTCCAGCTCGGCCACCAGAAGTCTGTTCGCCTGCAAGGACTCCATGTGCTGGGCGGCATTGTTGAAATACGCAGCGTCGTTGTCCACAAACGGCGACTGGAAGACGGCCTTCGTGCGGTCGAAGCCTCCCGCCATCAGGATCGGCGAACCTTGTGCGCGCACGATTCTGCTCCACATGAATTGATGCAAACCGAGCGTTTCGGCCAAGGCTGCCACTCCGGGTTGGCCGGAATCTGCCTTGGGTTCGTTGCACAACCCCCAAGGCCGGACGTCGAGCAGCAGGCGCGCTTCGATGGGCAAGGTACGCTCGGGGCCGGTTGGTGTGAGCGCCCGCAGGGATTCCGAGTGAACCTCCAGCAGCAACACTCGCTGTAGCCGCAGTTTGGCCAGGAGGGTCTTGCGAACGCGGTCCCAAACCTCGTCCGGGGAAACGCCGCGATTGAGAAACAACTCAGGCAACGCTTGTCCGATGCTCAACCAAACGGCAAGCTGGTCGAGTTTCAGGCGCAGCTCGAACAGCTCCCGCTCCCGCTGCAGCAAGAGCCGGGCCTTTTCTCTCAGAAGCTGCTCCTCGCCTTCCACGAGCTCACCACCTTATACACGATATCCGGGTGGGGCCGGAAGTGCGTTCACGGCTTGTCGTCGGTCAAGACGAGCAGCGGATAGCTGTAGTTGTGAAAGGCCGGCCGGCCCGCGCAGGGTCCGATCTCACCCCAGGCCATCATGCCCAGCCAAGGCGTCTCGGGTGCCACGGCGGTGCGCAAGTGCTCGTGCTCCTGGTAGGTGTTGGTTTGCCCCAGAAATGGAAATGTTCGCGCTGCGCACTCGAATCCCAGTACTGCCCAGGGGCGGCGTCCGACCAAGCGGGCTGCCAGATCGCGTGCCATGTTCTCCGTGCCGCCAAGGATCTTCTCGATGGTTCTGTGGTGCAACATGACCCGAGTTCCCTCCGGCACGGCTGCCTGAAGTATGATCGCGCTGGTCTGCGGATCGAACCCGAATGCACCACGGATAGCGCGCTCAACCTGACCTCCAGTGCCCTTCACTTCCACGCCAAGCGCCCACGTCGCAAAATGGCTCTGGTGAACCATATCTTCCGCTCGGCAGCCGGTGGTTTCACGCCAGACGTCGCCGGCAGGGCGGCCGTCCATCTCCAGCACCTGATTGCCAGCGGCTTTGGTGACGACGCTGGCGATTCCACTTGGGGCGGTGCCGTGACTGAGGCCAATCTCGAGCGCAAAGGCCCCAGACAATGCCATGCCCAAGACGCCATGAGAGAATACCTCCCGATCCCAGTACTGGAACGTCTGCCGCGGGGGACCCCAAGGTTGGCCTGCGGCGCCGCCCACGAGCGGACAGTCGACCTCGAGCCGCACTCCTTCGAGGATCGCGTCGACATCGGCCCCGCACAAGGGATCATAGATCAGTACAACGACCTTGGGCTCACCGCCGATGTCGCGCTTGAGAGTCTGCGCGAGCCGGCGCCCTTTTTCCTTGGAATCATTCTGGATCTCTCGCTCGACCGCGGCCGCACAGCGGAGATCGCTGCCCCCGAGCCCCATGACGCAGACAGCAAACCCATCCTCAGTGAGATTCTCGTTGGACACCAGTCCCTGAACAGAGCAGCCGAGCAACAATACATCCTTGCCCAGCACCCCCGCGAAGCCCCTCCAGCACAGCGGGCTGATCGTGATTCATCGTGGTGTAGACAAGCGCTACTTTCGGTTTTTGGGTTCCGAAGCGCGCGAGCAGTGCCTCGCCCGCACTCCGACCTGCGTCCGACGATTCGGACTCATCACAAAAAACACTCTGTGCAAGTATCGCCATGGTCGACTCCACGTGCCAACGCCGGCACCCGCTAGATCCGAAGACCTGCCCAGCAGAGAGCGGCAGCTATAGGAGATACCTTGAGCGCGGATGACGCGCAAGCGGTCTTCACGATGCCATGGGGAATCACGACCCGCTCCCAAGAACGCCATCGGGATCGCCTCCCACGCCTACGGTGCAATCCGGAGCCCTTATTGCTTGACATCCGTTGGGCGTTTTCATCTTGTCCTCATCGGAACTTGGGCACAAGGTAGGAACACAGTATGACAATGCATTACATAGTAAACACATCGGGACCGAGATTTGCCGGCGTCTCTCGTTGCCACAGTTGGGCGCAGTTCGTGGCGACCGCTGCGGTCGGGCTGCTGGTTCTTGCCTGCCCACGGGTCGCAAGCGCGATCACCTACACCATTACCGTGGACGCATCAAAGCAGACGGCGGGAAATCCGCGCTTCTGGTCTGCCAGCGTGGGCACCGGTACCGCCAGTCTGACATTGCGTTCGGATCTGCAGACGCACTACAAGATCGCAAACCGTGAGCTTGGCATGATGCGGGTACGAGGTCACGGCGTGCTGAACGACGACATCGGCATCTACAAAGGGCCGGGCTCGTACGACTGGACGAAGTTCGACACGTATCTGACGGCCATCGTGTCGGCTGGAATGCGCCCGCTGGTAGAGCTCGACTTCATGCCCACCGCGCTTGCCATCGGTGGGGACTATCACAGCCCGCCCAAGGACTACAACGCATACAAGGACTTCATCACAGCGATAGTCCAGCACTGCGTGGACAAGTACGGCGCAGATGACGTTGGCCAGTGGTACTGGGAGGTGTGGAACGAGCCGGACTATCCGGGGTTCTGGAATGGCATGGATGCAAGCGAAGCCACCGCCCAGAAGATGAGTGACTACTATGTCCTATACGACGCCGCGGTCGATTCGATTACCTCTGTGCTGCCCAGCGCCCTCGTCGGGGGACCCGGAACGACCTACTACGGTCCCATCGGCGATTTCTTAAAGCACTGCAAGAGCGCGAACAAACCCGTGACCTTTGTGTCGTCTCACTGCTACCCGGGTGGCGATGGGAGCTCACCCGTGAATGCCCAGAGCTGCGTCGACGACAACAGCAGTCGGGTAGGCCAGATCACCGGCGCGGGTTACACCACGGCGACGGTCAAATCGTTCAATACGGAATGGAACTCGTCGTATTCCGGCCAGGGCGGTGGAACGACCGACGGGCTCGTGAGCATGGACAGCCATGCCAACGCGCCGTTCATCCTCAAGAGCGTCAAGTTGCTTTCCGACAAGAACAGTAACGACACGCCGGTGCTCGATGTGTTCTCGTACTGGGTGGTGTCGGACGTGTTCGGCGAGCACGGCAAGGATGCCGATTCGTACATCATGCAGACGGGCGGAACCCTTCCGTTCGGTTCGGTGTTCGGCCTCATGACCTTTCAAGGGATCCGCAAGGCCGCCTTCAATGGTTTCAAGATGCTGAATTATCTTGGCCCCAAGCGTCTGCAGTCGAGCGGCGGCGTGGGCGGTGACGGCGTCGATGCCATGGCGGCCAAATCCGACGCCGAGGATGAGATCCAGATTATCGTCTACGACTACTTCGCGACCATCAAGACCACGGGCTCCGACAGCGTCACCATGAACGTGAACAATCTGCCCCCTGCCCTGGTGGGGAAAGAGATCTTCGTAACCCAATTCATGGTGGACCAGACCCACAGCAACCCTTACTCGGTCTGGGTGAATCAGGGCAGCCCCAAGAGCCCAACCGAGGCGCAGTTGCAAGAGATGCGAACGGCACAACACCTGGCGCTGCTCCAACCGGTCACCAAGAAGACAGTGAACACCTCGTTCAGCACCTCGCTCACGCTCAACCGGCAGTCAGGGACGCTCATCATTCTTGGCCTGAAGCGCCCATTGACCGGCCGCAATTCTTTAGTGGAAATCGAGGGTGAGGACTACGATGGCCAATCCGGCGTGACCAAGGAGGACAGCAACGATGATACGCTGGGGCAGTCGATATCGGCCGCCAGCGGCAGCTATGTCTACTTCGAGAATGTTGACTACACTGACGATTGGGTAGCCAGCGTTCAGCTCCGCGTGAAATCCCAGAGCGACACCACCCTCGAATTGCATGCGGATGCGCAGGACGGAACGCTGCTGGGCGAGTGCACGGTGAGCTCTACTTCCAATGCCTGGGCGACTCAGACGTGCGTGCTTGGCCAGCCAGTGACCGGAGTGTCCCGCCTGTACGTGGTGTTTGGCGGCGCCGTGCATCTGAATTGGCTGAAGTTCCAAGCGCAGGCCGCGATCGATGGCGGAGCTGGGGGCGCTGTCGATGGTGCGGCGGCTAGCGGCTACGTGAGCAGCGACGGCGGCGGCACCATTGCCAGCGGCGGCGTGACCGGCGGCTCGGGTGGAGGTACGCGCAGTGGTGCTGGCGGTAGCGTGAGCGGCGGCGCAGTTGGCAGCGGTGCGGGTGGGAACGTCGGAGCCAGCGGAGGTGCAGTGAGCGGGGTCGATTCCGGGTCAGGTGGATCTTCGTCCCCCGGTGGCTCGTCCTCCGGCTGTTCCTGCGGCATCGGGGGTACCCGCGGATCCTCCCGAACCATGCTGATTGTCGGCCTGCTTGCAGCCGCGTTCGGCCTTCGAAGGCAAAGGCCTCGATTTCGTAGCGACCGCAGAGAATAGGACGTCTGCGCCGCAGTACGAACGGCGCTGCCATTTTCCCGGCAGCGCGGCCCCGGGGAATTGTGATATCAGGGGAACTACCTACACCATGAACACTCCCCGTTACGGCCTTCTTCTCGGTCTCTTTTCCCTCACCTTCGGCCTCGCGGCCAGCCCGGTGATCGCCGCCGACACCAGCCCGCGCGAACGCCAGCTGGCGGACTTCGGTTGGCGGTTCCATCTAGGGAACGAATGGGGGGCGGCGCAGAACCTGGCCAAGGCGGGCAGCGGGTACGGCCCGGCCAGCGTCGACTTCAGCGATGCCAGTTGGCGGCGCATGGATTTGCCCCACGACTGGGCGGTGGAGTTGCCCTTCGATGCCAAAGCCGACGGCGCGCATGGCTTCAAGCCCGTGGGCGACGGCTTTCCCCAAAACAGCGTTGCCTGGTATCGCCGCACCTTCGAGCTGCCGAAAAGCGATGCTGGCCGTCGTATCTGGCTAGAGTTCGACGGGGTCTTCCGCGACAGCACGGTGTTCGTGAATGGATGGTTCGTCGGTCGCCACGAGAGCGGCTACGGGAGCTTTCGTTACGACATCACCGATGTCGCAAACGTCGGGGGAAAGAACGTCGTCGCGGTTCGTGTCGATGCCTCGCAATTCGAGGGCTGGTTCTATGAGGGCGCGGGTATCTACCGCCACGTGTGGCTGGTGAAGACCTCGCCGCTCGCCATCGCCCCTGACGGTGTCTTCGTCTACAGCCGCTTTGCGAACAATGTCCCGGCTGGTCCGGCCGAGATTCATTTACAAACACGACTGGGCAATGCCAGCGGCAAATCCGCCCAAGCGAGTGTGACGTGGACGGTTCTTGGTCCGGACGGAAAGGTCGCGGTCAAGACCCAGCGCTCTGCGAAGGTCGACGCCGTAGGCTCGGTCGATGTGGAAAAGGTAGCCCGTCTACGCGCGCCCGAGCTGTGGACGCCGGAGACGCCGAGGCTCTATCGCTTGGTCACCGAGGTCGCGAGCGGGGGCAAGGTCACGGACCACATGGAGACGGAATTCGGCATTCGCACCGTGGCTTTCGACCCTGACAAGGGATTCCTTTTGAACGGAAAGCCCTACCTCATCAAGGGCACGTGCAATCACCAAGACCATGCCGGCGTTGGCTCGGCCATGCCGGATCGTCTTCAGTATTTTCGCGTGGCGAAGTTGAAAGAGATGGGCGGCAATGCCTACCGGACCGCGCACGCTCCGCCCACACCGGAGCTGCTCGAGGCGTGCGACCGCCTCGGCATGTTGGTCATGGATGAAAGCCGGTTGCTCGGCAGCGACTCGCTGCATGCACGTTGGCTCGAGGAGTTCGTCCGTCGCGATCGCAACCATGCCAGCGTTGCCATCTGGTCCATTGCGAACGAGGAGTGGTTGGTTCACGGGATCCCAGCGGGTCGTCAAGTCGCGGCCAGCGTGCAAGATACGTTCAAGCGACTGGACCCCTCGCGACCCGTGACCTACCCCGCGCCCGTCGGCAACGAGCTCACCGGGATCAATGAAATCATCGAAGTACGCGGATGGAACTACCATGTCGGCAAGGACATGGATGACTACCATGCCGCCCATCCGCACCAGCCGAACGTTGGCAGCGAACAGGGCAGCACGGTCTCTACCCGCGGCATCTACGCCAACGACAAGCAGCGCGGCTACGTGAGCGCGTATGACGACAACAAGACCAGCTGGTCGAGCACGGCGAAAGAGTGGTGGAGCTTCTTCGACGCACGTCCGTGGCTGTCGGGCGGCTTCATCTGGACCGGCTTCGACTATCGCGGCGAGCCGACCCCGTATGGCTGGCCTTGCATAAGCTCACACTTCGGCGTCCTCGACACCTGCGGATTCCCGAAGGACAACTTCTGGAACTATCAGGCCTGGTGGACCGAAAAGCCGGTCCTGCACCTCGTGCCGCACTGGAATTGGCCCGGTCGAGAAGGACAAGAGATCGACGTTCGCGCGCTCTCCAACTGTGACGAAGTGGAGCTGTTCCTCAATGGCAAGAGCCTCGGTCGGCAGACCCTGAAACGGGCCTCCGAGCTCAAGTGGAAAGTGGCCTACCAGCCGGGCGTTCTTTCGGCCAAGGGATATAGAGGCGGGCAAGTCGTCGCAGAAGCCAAGGTCGAAACCACGGGCGCACCCACGGCGGTCAGACTGGTTGCCGATCGCTCGTCACTCGAGGCAGATGGCGAGGACATCGCGGTCGTCGCTGTGTCAGTCGTGGACGACCAGGGCCGCGTGATCCCTACTGCCGCAAACCTCATTGCGTTCAAGCTCGAAGGGCCGGGGCGAATCATCGGCGTCGGCAACGGTGACCCCAGCTCCCACGAGCCCGACAAGTTCGCCGCTGCGCCGACCTTGCGCACGCGCGCGCTCGATGACTGGCACTTCAAGAAGGTCGCCGATTCGTACGCCCCTGACTTGTCGGAAATCTCTGCCAATTTCGATGATTCCAGTTGGGCCAAGGCCGACGTGCGCAGCGAGCGCGGCCCGCTTGGCCCGAACGACAGGGCGATCTTTCGCACCCGTTTGAAGGTTTCGGCGGAAGACCTGGCAGCGTCGGGCGTGGAGCTGTGGTTCGGTAAGATTGACGGCGGCATTGCAGTCTTCCTGAACGGACACAAGATCGCCCCGACCGGCGACCCACGCGCGCCGTCGGTCTACGACGTGAAGGCGCTGCTCCGTCCCGGCGAGAACTCGGTCGCGGTCACCTTGGCCAACTGGGGCGACGTCGCGGGTATCAACAAGGGCGTGATGCTGCGTTTGGTGGACCAACCGCGCTCGCCCGAGTGGCGACGCAGCGTCTTCGCTGGACTCGCCCAGGCCATCATCCAAACGACCAGTCAGATCGGCACGGTGAAGCTCACCGCACAGTCGAGCGGCCTTTCTCCGGCAACGATTTCGCTCGTCACGCGCGCCAACGGCCGGCGCGCGCTCTTGCCCTAGTCAGGGTCTAGCTCATGACCCGCTCTATCCTGAGTCTTTTCACCATCGCTTTTTCCGCAACCGCGACCGAGTCCGCGCCTTCAGCCGACCGCGTCCTATCCGCTGACGTGCGGGTGGTCGAGGGACCGACGAACCCCATGCCCAAGGTGTGCGTCGGGGCAGGTCGGGTCGCGGAGGGCCTGCGCGCCGACTGGCAGCGCCAGCTTTCCTACGTGAAGCAGGAGTGTGGCTTCACCTATGTTCGCATGCACGGATTGCTCGGCGACGACATGGGTGTTTACCGCGAGGATAAGAATGGGAGGCCGGAGTACAACTGGCAGTACATCGACGAGGTCTATGATTTCCTCCAACGCATCCACATGAAGCCGTTCGTCGAGCTCGGCTTCTGTCCGGGCGCCCTTGCCAGCGGCAGCAAGACCATCTTCTGGTGGAAGGGCAACGTCACCAAGCCCAAGGATGCGAAGAAGTGGGAAGACCTGATTCGCTCGCTGGTCAGGCATTTCACCGAGCGCTACGGCGAGGCCGAGGTGCGCACTTGGTACTTCGAAGTGTGGAATGAGCCCAACCTGGATGGGTTCTTCGCCGGCACCCAGCAGGACTACTTCGATCTCTATGCAAGCACCGCGCGCGCGATCAAGGGCGTTTCGCCGGCCTACCGAGTGGGCGGTCCGGCCACCGCGGGTTGCGCCTGGTTACCTGAATTCATCAACTACTGCGCAACCAACCACGTGCCCGTCGATTTTGCCTCCACCCACGACTACGCAGTCGACGTTGGCCACCTGGACGAAACCGGCAATGCGGGCACCATCCTTTCGCACAATCCACGCAGCATCTACGGCAACGTGCTGCGCATGCGCGAGCAAATCGCGGCCTCGCCGTTGCCGAAGCTAGAGCTCCACTTCACCGAGTGGAGTGCGTCGTACACGCCCACCGACCCGGTCCACGACAGCTATCACAGTGCCTCGTTCATTCTCGATAAGCTCAAGAAGTCGGGCACGGCTGCGAATTCCATGTCCTACTGGGTCTTCACCGACATCTTCGAGGAAGCCGGACCGCGCTTCACGCCGTTTCATGGCGGCTTCGGCCTGCTGAACTACCAGGGCATCCGAAAGCCGGCCTTCTTTGCCTATCAGTTTCTGAACCGGCTTGGCCCGACCGAGCTGGCCTCGACAGATCCGGCTTCGTACGTCACCCAAGACGAGGCGGGCAACCTGCAGGTTCTGCTTTGGGACTTCACTGTCGCCAACCCTGAGAGCTCGGAAAACGACCAGGTCTTCTACAAACGGGATCTGCCGGCAGCGGCCAAAGGCACCGTCAAGATCCACCTCCGCCATGTCCCCGCTGGCCGCTACCAGCAAACCCTCTACCAGGTCGGCTATCGTGTCAACGACGCGTACACCAGCTACCGGGACCTGGGCTCTCCCGGACAGCTCACCCGCGCCCAGGTCGAGCGCATCCAGGCTGCGAGCTCAGGCAAGCCGATCGAGGATGGAACAGTCACGGTTCACGCCGACGGCACGTATACCCGCGAGCTGCCGTTGCGCGGGAACGATGTGTTCCTGCTTGTGCTGCGCAGACAGCCTGGCAAGAGCTCGCGCTGAGCTCGCATCGCGCGGGCTTCGCCCGTAGCCTCACGACACGACCGCTGAAGAAATCGTCGCAGGTAGTAGCTCAGGGCGTGGTCGCCAAGCGATCGCGTCCACCCTGCTTGGCTGCATAGAGGCACCGATCGGCGCGGTCGAGCCAGGTCTTCTCGTCGTCGTCGGCCTGAATCTCGGCCAGCCCGATAGAGACGGTGACCGAGAGCGTTTCGTCGTTCGCCGTGGCAATAAGCAAAGACCGAATGCGGCCGAGGACTCGCTCGGCCAGTGCTCTCGCGTCGCGAACCCCGGTTTCGCGCAGAATGATTGCGAATTCGTCGCCGCCAAGCCGTGACACGAAGTCGTTCTTGCGCAGGAAAACCTTGACCACGGCGTCGGCAACCTGGCGCAAGACTTCGTCGCCGGTGATGTGGCCGCTGCTGTCGTTGACGTCCTTGAAGTGGTCGACGTCGACGACCAGCATCGACATGGGGGAGGCAAACGCCTTGTACATTTCCACGCTGCGCGCCAGGTATTCGTCGAACGCCTTGCGGTTGGAGATACGGGTCAACGGATCGGTTTCGCTCTCCCGGCGGGCGGACTCCAGTTCGTTGCCAAGAGAGCGTACCTGCGCGCCCAGGAGCTGCATCTGCTTCTGCTGCCGCTGGCTGCGCTCTTCGATAATCGACTTGAGCATGCCCACGGCATCGAGAACTTCCCGCTTCAAATCCGCGGTGGAATTGGCCTCGACTAGCTTTTCAAGCCGCCCGATCTGCATGCCCAAGCGACCGTCGACTTGCTCGTCCTGGGCGAAGGCCTGGCTGAGATTGCGAATGAAGACCCAGATGACCTGGCGTAGATCGGTCGTGACCTCGCCGACGCGCTTGGCGCTGGCCTGGCAGTAGTCGCGAACGAAGCGGCGCACACCTTCCCATTCACGGCGGCCCTTGCGCGTCTGTGCGTCGTCCTCAGCGGCTCCGGGCGGGGCGGTTGCCAAGGTGACGTGTTTGGCCCAACCTTCGGCGGTGGCGCGAAAGGTTGGGATGTCCGTGGCATCTTGCTCGAGGGCGAACTCCGCCATGCTGCGCAGGATTCCGGCCAAGGTGTCGAGGGCCATGTCGCCAGCGATGTTGGCAACCGCGGCATCCGCGGGTGGCTTCATCTCAGGCGATTTTGGCGATCTTCCAAACATGGCAGCGAGCAGCAACAGAGGCTATCGGCAGCTACCACAACAGGGTTGAGGAGTCCCCTCTCAGAGCGTCAGCACACCCAATTCGTGCTACGAACCGACGGCGATATTTCCCGGCGCGGCCTTGCGATGCGCTAGTAAGATGAGAGCAGGCTGCAGTAAGCGCGGCAGGATTGCGAGGGCCAGCGCGCCGCCGATCACGACGATGGCGAGCGGTTTCTGGGTTTCCGAGCCGATGCCGTGCGAGACTGCGGCGGGCAAGAGCCCCAGCATGGCCACGAAGGTTGCCATCAGGACTGGCCGCAGCCAGCGTTCGGCCGCCATGCGCGCGCTCTGCTCGGCGCTGTGGCCTTCCTCGCGCAGTCTGCGCGCATAAGTGACGACCAAGAGCGCGTCTTGGACCGCAACGCCCAGAATGGAAATGAATCCCATGGCCGCCGAAATCGAGAAATCGGTTCCCGTCAGATAGAGCGCTACGAGGCCGCCGCTCGACGCCACCGGCACACCCAGCAACACGATGAGGGTATCGCGCCCGTTCTTGGCCGAGCTGAACACCAGGAAAGCAATGACCAGCAGGGTGATGGGGACGATGACCAGCAAGCGCTCGGTGGTCTCCTTCAACTGATTCATCTCGCCCGCCCATTCGAGGTGGGTGTCGTAAGGCAATTTCACCCTGGACTTGACCATGGCCTGGGCTTCCCCAATCGTCGAACCAAGATCCCGACCGCGCACCGAGAACTTCACGGGTACATAGCGCTTGATATCCTCGCGAAAGATCACCGATGGGCCCTCCTCCTCGACCACCTCGGCGATCTGACCGAGGGGGACCTGCGCCCCGTCGGGCGTGGAGACCAGGATGTTGCGGATAGAGCGCACGTCACGCCGGTACTGCTCGGCCCAGCGCAGGATGAGGTCGAAGTGCTTTTCGCCCTCGAAGACCTGGGTGATGACCTGTCCGCCAATCGCGGCCTGCACCACCGCCGCCACGTCACCCGTGTTGAGACCGTAGCGACCGATCTGTGTGCGGTACGGGGTGATGCGAATAGCTGGCTGTCCTAGGGAACGGAAGATTCCCAGATCCTCCACGCCAGGCACGTTCTTGAGCACCTCGACGATGTCCTCGGCCTTGGACTCGTTGACGTGCAGATCGGGGCCAACCACCTTCACCGTGTTCTCACCCTTGACGCCCGACATGGCTTCCTCGACGTTGTCGGAAATCGCCTGTGAGAAGCTGAACACCACGCCCGGAAAGGCCTGCGCTAGTTCTTTCTGCATCTCGCTGGTCATCAATTCCTTGGTGACGCCTTTGCGCCATTCGCCGGTGGGGCGTAAGGGAGCGAGCAACTCGATGTTGTAGAAACCCGATACGTCGGTGCCGTCATCCGGACGCCCGAGCTGCGAAATCGCGGTCTGGATCTCGGGGCGACGCTGCTGTCCCTCGGAACAAGTGGCGTCATCCTCGGATGGACAGCCGCGCACGATGGCGCGCATACGGCCGACCAGTCGCCCGGCCTTCTCCAGCGAGATGGACATAGGCAAGGTGGCGCGGATCCAAAAATTCCCTTCTTCTAGCTTGGGCATGAATTCCCGGCCCAGGAAGACCGAGGCCACCAGGGCTAGTACCACCGGGGCCACGCCAAGAAACACCGCCAGCTTGGGACGGCGAAGCGAAAATGAGAACAGCGGAGCGTAGAGCCTGGAAACGAAGCGCATGGGCAGGCTTTCCTTTTCATGGTCGGCCGAACCGATGGGTAGCATGCGCGACGCCAGCATCGGCGTAAGGGTCAGCGACAGCAAAATGGATCCGCCAATGGCGAAGGCGTAGGTCTGCGCCATGGGCGACATGATGACGCCCGCCACGCCGGTCAAGGTGAAGAGAGGAATGAACGCTACCGCGATGATGAGCGCCGAGGAGAACATCGGTGGCCCGACCTCGCGCGCCGCCGCGACGATGCGCTCGAACGCGGTACCGCCCTTGCGCGCGAAGTTGCGGAAGATGCTCTCCATCATGATCACCGTCGAGTCGACCACGATGCCGAAGTCCACCGCGCCCAGCGAAATGAGGTTCGCGGCGGTTCCTCCTGCCACCATGCCAGTGAACGCGAACATCAGTGCCAGAGGCAAATTGATGGCGGTAATGAGCGCGGCACGGGCACTACCGAGGAAGAGCCACAGCACGAGCGAGACGAGAATCATACCGATGAGCAGGTTCTCCATCACGGTGTGCGTGGTCAGTTTCACCAAATCGGCGCGGTCGTAGACGGGTTGGATCTCCATGCCCGGCGGCAGCACACGATTCTGGCGAATGTAGTCGACGCGCTCGTGGATGCCACGAATGGTCTTGAGCGAGTCGCCGCCGTAGCGCATGAGCACGATGCCCTCGACCACGTCGGCATCGTCGTCCTGGCCCACGATGCCGAGGCGGGGAGCCGAGCCCACGCTCACATTGGCCACGTCGCGCACGCGCGCCGGGACGCCCTTAGCCGCGCTGATGGTGATGTCGCCGATGTCCTGCACGGAGCGGATCAGCCCGACGCCACGCACGTCGAACGACTGCTCGCCGAGGGTGATGCGCTGGCCACCCACGTTTTGGTTCGCATTGGCGATGGCGGACTGCAACTGTGCAAGCGCCACGCCGTGCCCACGCAGGCGATAGGGGTCGACCTCGACGTGGTACTGCTTGGTAAGGCCCCCGAACCCGACCACATCGATGACGCCGGGAACCTGGCGAAACTGCTTCTCCAGGATCCAATCCTGCGCGGTCTTTAGGTCGGCCAGCGTGTAGCCCTTGCCCACCACCTTGTAGCGGAAGAGCTCTCCGATGGCACTCCATGGCGACAGCGCAGGCGAAACGCCCGGTGGCAACGAAATGAAGGCGAGCTGGTTTAGCACGCGCTGCTGCGCGGTCGCGTACGGCGTTTCCCAGCCGAAGTAGCACTTCACGTCGGCGAGCCCGAACAGCGACTGCGAGCGGATGTGTTCCAGGCCCGGCATTCCGACCAGGCCGGTTTCCAGTGGCACGGAAACGTAGCGCTCGACCTCCTCCGCACTCCAACCCTGCGGCTGGGCGATGATTTCGATCATGGGCGCCACCGGGTTGGGGTAGGCCTCGATGTCGAGTTGGAGGTACGAGCGCAACCCGATCCCTAGCAGCGCCAGGGTCAACACCGCCACGATGAGCGGCGAACGAACAGCGGCGGCAACGAGCTTCGCAATCATGAGCTACAGCATTCCCGACAACAGGACCGCACCGATGGTTACCACGCGCTCGCCCGCCGCAATGCCACGAATCACGGGCAAATAGTCGCCTCCCAGTTCTTCGCTGACCGACACGGGCCGCCGTTCGAAGCGCAACCGGCCGTCCGGCGCCTTGCCAATCTCGATGAAGACCATGGTTTGATCTCCGAGGTGCAGAAGCGCGCTACGGGGCAGCGCCAGCTCGCGCCGCCGATCCGCCGCCAGCGATGCGGTGGCGTACATCTCGGGCTTGAGCTCCCGCTCCGGATTGTCGAGCTTGCAGCGAACCTTCGCCGTTCGCGTGGCCGGATCGAGCGTGTCCGAGACCCAGTCCGCGATGCCCTTGAAGGTACGGTTGGGATAGGCCACGACCTTCACCATGCACTCGGTTCCTTGCCTGACCCGCCCAACGTCCATCTCGAAGACGTCGGCCATGACCCACACCGTGTCTAGCTCGCCGATGGTGAACAATTCGATCACGCTGCCGCCGGTGTATTGCCCCTGCACCTCGGCACCGGGGTTCACGTTGCGCGCGACGACCTCGCCGGCGATGGGTGCGCGCAAGGTGTAGCTCTGGCTGCCGAGACTGGCCCTGCCGTTGCTCAGAAGCTGGGCCTTCTTCTTGGCCCGATCGAGCTCGGCCTTGCTCTTGGAGAAATTGCCCTGGGCCGCTTCCAGGTCGCGCTGCGACCCCGCGTGGACGTCGAACAATTCCTTTTGGCGCTTGAAGTCCTTCTCGGCGTTGGTGAACTCCGCGTGGGCTTTTTGCAGATCCGAAAAGGCACTGCCCACATCCGGCGACTCGATGACCGCCAGGGTGTCCCCCTTGTTCACGCGCTGGCCGGGCTGTGCCTCGATGCGAACCACGCGACCTGTGACCGGACTGATGACGTGGGCTACCTTCAAATCGTCGAAGGTCACCCGCCCGCTGGTGATGACCAGACCGCCTACGGGTTGCGGGGATAGCGGCTCGACCACCAACTTGGCGGCGTTCACCTGGTCCTGCCACAGCCACAGCTCGGTCAGGGGTGGATCCGCTGTCGCATGACGCCGCTCGGCCCGCTCCGGGCAAGCGCCTAGCAAGACCACAAGGGCCAGAAGGATTTTGAAGCGTTTCATACAGGTGTCTCCTCGCCTGCCACCAATCGGATGGGCGCCATGACACCCGATGATCGGCCAGTTTGCGCGGCTAGTCCAAAAACGCGTGCAAAAGCCGCAGCTACCGGCTGCTGGGTACGTGGAGAATCACGGCCAGACCACTCGCTGACAAGAGCGACTTGGCCGTGGCACTCGACAGAAGCTACTTCAGAATCTCGATGATTTGACAGTTACTATCGCAGGGCTGTCCGAGCTGGCCATTGTTGGTACCAAGATCGCACTCCTCTCCATAAGAGGCATCCACGTTCCCGTCACCGCAATAGGGCGGCGTTCGGCACCCCGGCGCACAACCTGTCGTCATGCCGTAGGTCGAAAGGTTAACCCCGTCGTCGCATTGCTCGGGTGGGTTCTGGACGATGCCGTCCCCGCAACGGGGCGCCAATGTGCAGTCTGGGTTGCAGGTCCCGTAGTCGCCGGTGTTGTTCGCAGTACCGAGGTCGCACGCCTCTCCGCGGGTGACGATGCCATCGCCGCACACGCTCTGGCAGACGCTCTTCGGGGCGTTGAACCCGCTGAGGGTCAGCTTGTAATTCGAGCCGGTCACGTGACGCTCGGCTTGAAAGACGGCGATCTCATAGATGTTGCCAGTCTCCATCCCAAAGCCGCTCGTCACCGTCGTGCAGTTCGACGGCGCCGGGGTGTCGCACACCGCCTGCCCCGCGCACGCTGCCGGAGTGTCGTCGACGCAGAGCTGGGTTGTGGCGCCGTTGAGGGTAACGATGCCACGCAATTCATTGTGGATGCCGCCAAGATCGACGGAGAGCTGGCCGTTGACGAACACCCACACGTCGTCGTCGCCGCGGAACTCGAGTTGCTCGCCGCCGCCATACTGAAACCAATAGTGGGCTTCGCTCGTGAAGCTGTAGTTGTGAACCACAGTGGGGTTCGTGGACGGGTAGCTGATGTTGCCGAAGCCGAGGCCGTCCAGCGGAAAGAACGCCGAGCTGTAGTACTGGTAGGTCCCGGCGCTGATCTGGCTCAGCGTCAGCGTGCTCTGGATGGTGATGCGCATGACGGCCGAGTTCGCCGCGTCTACGGCGGTGTCGCCTGTGGCATTGGGATCATCGGTGTACCACTGCGCGTAGCTGTCCGCGATCTGCGCGGCGGTGGTTAGCGACGCTGGCGTGTTGCCGGCACCTTTGGCGCGGAAGGTAGCCCCAGTTGCGTCACTCATGCTCACACCATTGGTGTTCATGGGTGGCCCGTCCATGGTCCACGGCCGTCCGAGCGAAGTGCCGGCGTCGTTCCCGACATATGCCGAGTTGTAGACCGGCTTGCCATTCACTCCGATAGCGCTGCTGACGATGCCCGCCTGGCGCTGGTCGTACACAGGCTCAACCTCGAACTGCGGGTCGTGCCAGTTGAAGTCGCGATAGAGGATAGGCACGGTCAGCGAAGAGCCGAGCGCAGGCTCCGTTGCCGTGCAGGTGTACCCCGGCTCGATGGTGCAGGTCGATGAGCAGCCGTCGCCGTCTTGATTGTTGCCGTCGTCGCACGCTTCGTCGGGCATCTTGATACCGTCGCCGCAGACGGAGGAACACTGATAGGGCTGGGTGATATCGCTTTTCGGGTACCCGCACTTCGGCTCGTTCGTGCAGGTTGGCGAACAGCCATCGAAAGGACGGAGGTTGCCGTCGTCGCACTGCTCGGTCCCTTCCTTGTGCCCGTCGCCACAGACCGCTCGATAGCACTGGGTCGACAGCTCTGTCGGATGCCACTGGTCGGGACCGCAGGCATATCCAGGCTCGAGCTGGCAGGTCGAGCTACAGCCGTCGCCCGCAATGGCGTTCCCGTCATCGCATTGCTCGGTCCCGGCGACGATGCCGTCGCCGCAGGCTGCCGCGACGCAGGCAGCGTCGACCACGGGGCAGGTCCAGCCCGCTTCGAGCTGGCAAATCGGGCTACAGCCGTCGCCCGAAAGGGTGTTGCCGTCGTCGCATTGCTCGGTCCCACTGATTCTTCCGTCACCGCAGCGTACAGTGGAAACGCACGCTTGACCGGCGACCGGACAGACGTAATTGGACTCGATGATGCACTGGGAGCTGCAGCCGTCACCTCCCACCGCGTTACCGTCGTCACATCCTTCGCCCTTATCGAGGATGCCGTTTCCGCAGCAAGAACCGGCATCAGTCTCGACACAAGTCTGCGCAGCGTCGCCTCCGGTACCTACATCAGGCAAAGGGACAAAGATACCTGTGTCTCCGCTGGCGTCCCGATTTTCAATACTGCCTCCGGCCCCGCCGACGCTGCTGCCACCCGCACCGGCTCCCACATCAACGACTCCGTTCTGGCAGGCACCGGCGCAAGAAACAAGGCCCACAATAAGCCCCCTTCTAGCCAGACCTGAAACGGTGCGATTCGGGAGCGAGAATGCAAAGGCCATCCACGCAGAGCTTGGATTGTGAGAGACGGCTTTGGTTCGCATAGTTTTGGCACTCCTCGCGTGTTCTAGGATAGCAGGCCGCTGCCCAGCCAAGCATTCTAGAGTTTGGGGGACCTTGCGTCCTGCAAGTTGATTATGTACCTTCCGCCGTAGGCGGATGTCCCGCCTCCCTTGCAGGTGCTAGCCCTGGGCTTAGCCACGAGCTAGGAGATAACGGCGGCGGGACTGTGCTTGCGGTGGGCGAGCGCGACCAGCGCGGGCTGGAGAAGACGGGGAAGAATGACCAGCGCCAGCGCGCCGCCGATGACCACTATGGCGAGCGGCTTCTGCGTCTCCGAGCCGATGCCGCGCGAGACTGCGGCGGGGAAAAGCCCGAGCATGGCCACGAAGGTCGACATCAGAACTGGCCGCAAGCGCCGCTCGGCGGCCAGAAGAGCACTGTCCTCGGCGCTGTGACCGGCTTCGCGCAGCTGGCGTGCGTAGGTCACCACCAACAGGGCGTCCTGCACCGCCACGCCCAGGATGGAGATGAAGCCCATGGCGGCCGAAATCGAGAAGTCGGTCCCCGTTACATAGAGCGCCATCAGACCGCCACTGCACGCCACCGGAACCCCGAGCAACACGATGAGGGTGTCGCGCCAGTTCTTGGCCGAGCTGTAGGCGAGAAAGGCGATGATGAGCAGCGTGACGGGCACGATCAGAAGCAGCCGTTCGGTGGTCTCACGCAGCTGATTCATCTCGCCGTCCCATTCGAGGTGTGTGTCGTAAGGCAGCTTGACGGCATCCTTGATGCGCGCCTGCGCCTCGGAGATGGTCGAGCCGAGATCCCGGCCGCGCACCGAGAACTTGACCGGCACGTAGCGCTTGAGATCCTCGCGGAAGATCACCGACGGGCCTTCCTCCTCGACCACCTCGGCGAGCTGGCCGAGCGGCACTTGCGAGCCGTCGGGTGTCGAAACCAGAATGTTGCGAATGGATCGCGTGTCGCGCCGGTACTGCTCCGCCCAGCGCAGGATCAGATCGAAGTGCTTTTCGCCCTCGAAGACCTGGGTGATGACTTGCCCTCCAATGGCGGCTTGCACCACCGCCGCGACGTCGCCGGTGTTAAGGCCGTAGCGCCCGATCTGCGTGCGGTAGGGGGTGATGCGAATGGCCGGCTGGCCGAGGGAGCGGAAGATGCCCAGATCCTCCACGCCCGGCACCTTGCCCAGCACGTCTTCGATCTCTTCCGCTTTCGACTCGTTGACGTGTAAGTCGGGGCCGACGACCTTGACCGTATTCTCACCCTTCACGCCCGACATGGCCTCTTCCACGTTGTCGGAGATGACTTGGGAGAAATTGAACACCACCCCTGGAAAAGCATTCGCCAGATCCTTTTGGATCTCCTGGGTCATCAGCTCCTTGGTCAATCCCTTGCGCCACTCCTTCGCCGGACTTAGGGGGGCCAAAAGCTCGATGTTGTAGAAGCCGGACACGTCGGTGCCGTCGTCGGGACGGCCGAGCTGCGAGATCACGGTTTCGACCTCGGGCCGGCGCTGCTGCGCTTTCGTGCACGTCGCGCCCTCGTCGGTCGGGCAGCCGCGCACGATGGCGCGCATGCGGCCCACGTAGCGGGCCGACTGTTCGAGCGAGATGGAAATGGGCAGGGTCGCGCGGATCCAGAAGTTGCCCTCTTCGAGCTTGGGCATGAATTCCCGGCCCAGGAAGACCGACGCTGCCAGGGCGATCACGACCGGTACCACACCGACAAAGATGGCCAGTTTCGGCCGACGCAGCGAAAACGCAAACACTGGGCGGTAGAGCCGATTGAGGAAGCGCATGACGGCGCTTTCCTTTTCCTCGTGCTCGTCGTTGTGCATGGTCAGCGCCCGCGAGGCCAGCATGGGCGTGAAGGTGAGGGCGAGCAGGATGGCGCCGCCGATGGCGAAGGCATAGGTGTGCGCCATGGGCGACATGATGACGCCCGCCACCCCGGTTAGTGTGAAGAGCGGAATGAAGGCCACCGCGATGATCAGGGTGGACGCGAACATGGGTGGCCCGACCTCGCGCGCCGCTGCGACCACGCGCTCGAACGCGCTGCCGCCCTTGCGGATGAAGTTGACGAAGATGCTCTCCATCACGATGACCGTCGAATCGACGACAATGCCGAAATCCACGGCGCCCAAAGAAATCAGGTTGGCAGCGGTTCCGCTGGCCACCATGCCAGAGAATGCGAAGAGCAGTGCAAGCGGAATGTTGATGGCGGTGATGAGCGCAGCACGAACGTTGCCAAGAAACAGGAAAAGCACGATGGAGACCAGAATCATGCCGACCAGGAGGTTCTCCATCACCGTGTGCGTGGTCAGCTTGACCAGGTCGGCGCGGTCGTAGACGGGTTCGATGTCGATCCCAGGCGGCAATACGCGGTTCTGGTGAATGTAGTCCACGCGATCGTGGATACCGCGAATGGTTTTGAGCGAATCCCCACCGTAGCGCATAAGCACAATGCCCTCGACCACGTCGGGCTCGTCGTCATGGCCCACGATGCCGAGGCGAGGCGCGGCGCCCACGCTGACCGCCGCCACATCGCGAACCCGGACCGGAACCCCCTTGGCCGCGCTGACGGTGATGTCGCCAATGTCCTGCACCGAGCGTATGAGGCCGACCCCGCGCACGTCGAAGGACTGATCGCCGAGAGTGATGCGCTGGCCACCTACGTTCTGGTTGGCGTTGGCGATGGCCGTCTGAAGCTGCGATAGGGCCACGCTGCGGCCACGCAGGCGGTAGGGATCGACCTCCACATGGTACTGCTTGGTCAGGCCGCCGAAGCCGACCACGTCGATGACCCCAGGCACCTGCCGGAATTGTTTTTCCAGAATCCAGTCCTGCACCGTCTTCAGGTCGGCGAGCGAGTAACCCTTGCCCACGACCTTGTAGCGGTAGAGCTCGCCAATCGCGCTCCACGGTGACAGCTCGGGCGACACGCCCTGGGGCAAGGTCACGAAGTTGAGCTGGTTGAGCACGCGCTGCTGGGCCATGGCGTAGGACGTATCCCAGCCGAAGTAGCACTTGACGTCGGATAGGCCAAACAGCGACTGCGAGCGGATGTGCTCGAGGCCCGGCATGCCGACCAATCCGGTTTCGAGCGGAAGCGAGACATAGCGCTCGACCTCCTCGGCGCTCCAGCCTTGCGGCTGCGCGATGATTTCAATCATGGGCGCGACAGGGTTGGGATAGGCCTCGATGGCCAGCACCTTGTACGAATAGAGCCCGATCCCGATGAGCGCCAGCACCAGCACCGCCACAATCAACGGCGCGCGAACGGCGGCAGCCACCAACTTGGCGATCATCGCTAGAGCATTCCGGAAAGCAGAATGGCACCCGAGACGACCACACGCTCGCCCGCCGAGATGCCGCGGACAACGGGCAAGAAGTCCCCGCCCAATTCTTCGTTGACCGACACCGGTCGACGCTCGAAGCGCAGGCGGCCATCGGGCGACTTTCCCACATCAATGAAGACCATGGTTTGATCTCCCAGGTGCAAAATCGCATTGCGCGGCAACGCCAGGGTCCGCTGCTGATCCACGGCCAGCGCGGACGTGGCATACATCTCGGGCTTGAGGGCGCGATCCGCGTTGTCCAGCTTGCAACGAACCTTGGCCGTGCGCGTGGCCGGATCGAGCGTGTCGGAAACCCAATCCGCGACGCCTTTGAAAACACGGCCAGGGTAGGCGACGACCTTGACCAGGCACTCGGTGCCCTGCTTGACCCGGCCGAGATCCATCTCGAAAAGGTCGGCCATGACCCAGACGGTGTCGAGCTCGCCGATGGTGAAGAGCTCGAGCACGGTGCCGCCGGAATACTGCCCCTGCACTTCCGCGCCCGGGTTCACATTGCGGGCGATGACCTCGCCGCCGATGGGAGCGCGCAGGGTGTAGCTTTGACCGCCGGAGCTTGCCCCGCCAGCGCGCAGGAGCTGCGCCTTCTTGCTGGCACGCTGAAGCTCTGCCTTGGCCTTGGAGTAGTTCCCCTGCGCGGCCTCCAGGTCGCGTTGCGAACCCGCGTGAACATCGAACAGTTCTTTTTGCCGCCTGAAGTCCTTCTCTGCGGAAATGGAATCCGCCTGAGCCTTGGCCAGATCGGAAAACGCGCTGCCCACGTCGGGCGATTCGATGACCGCCAAGGTGTCGCCCTTCTTCACGCGCTGACCAGGCTGGGCCTCGATGCGACTCACGCGCCCGGTGACCGGGCTCATGACGTGCGCCACCTTCAGATCGTCGAATGTCACACGGCCGCTGGTCACCACCAGACCTCCGACCGGCTGCGGTGAGAGCGGCTCGACGATCAGCTTGGCGGCGGTCACTTGGTCCTGCCATAGCCAGATTTCGCTTGAAGGAGGATCGGCGGACTTCTTCCGAGCTGGCTGGTGTTCGCAGCCTTGGCCCGCGCACCCTAGCGCAGCGGCTAGACCAAGAACCTGCCAGCTCTTCATGAGGCTCTTCATGGGCTCAGCTCCACGCCCACCGCTTGACCGATGAGCACCACGGCGAGCCAGTAGTCCGACAAATCGCCTTCGTAGTCGAGCTTGGTGGAAATCAGAATGCGCTGCGCGTCCAGGTATTCGAGCAACGACGCCGCGCCCTTCTGGTACTGGAGCTGCACGAGATCGCGCGTGTGCTTGGCGTGTTCGAGAAGCTCGCGCTCGGCGCGTTCGACGCGGCTGCGCGCGGACCTGAACTGCGTGAACGCAGTCTGCACGTCGTTCAGCACCTGCGCCTCGGTCTTGGCAAGCTGGGCCTTCTGCGTGGTGAGATCGGCCTTGGACTTCACGATCTCGCCTTCGAAGCGGTTGAAGATGGGCGGGGTCAGGCTGAGTCCAAAGCTGAAGGTCGGGGGATTGATGGCGCTCGAGTAGGTCCCTTGCCCGCTCACGCCCGCGGACAGCTCGATGTCGGGAAAGCGCAAGCGCTGGCTGGAACGCACGGAGGCCTCGGCGCGGTCGCGGTTGAATTTCGCGCCGGCCAGGTCGGGGCGCTGCTTGCGCGCCATATCTAGCAGGGAATCTGTCGTCGCCCCCTGAAGTGCTGGAGGCACGAGGTAGCCTGGAAGCTCAGGATCGACGTCGAACACCGGCACCCGTCCGCGCGCTCCGAGCATGAACGCAAGCTGTGCTTTGGCCGCGTCCAGATCCCGCTCCGAGCGCTCCACTTGCTGGTCAGCCGTAAGCTTCTCGGTCTCGACCTTCAGCACGTCAACTTCGGAAATGGCGCCGTGCTGGTAGCGCGCGCGAATCAGGTCGGCCAGGCGGCCAAGCGTTTCCTGCGCTTCCTTCTGCGTGGTCAGAGCCTGGCGCGCGGCCACCGTCTGCAAGTAGGACTGGCGCAGCAGGCCTTCGAGGGTGCGTCGCGCATCCGACTCGCCCTTGCGCGCAACCTCGAGCGCGAGATTGGCGGTGTTCATGCGTAGGCCGCGCTTGCCGGAGATGGAATCGAAGACGGCGGACCCATCCGAAATCCCCACACTCCAAGCCAAAGCCGAACAGTCCGTCGTGCCTTGGTTGCTCGAACAGGCGAACGACCGGCCCACCCCACCCGAGAACGACGGGTTGGGCGCCGCGCTGGCCAGCAAGGTATCGCCGCGCGCCCCTTCCACGGCCGCCTCGGCCAGGATGAGGTCCAGCCCATGTTCGCGAAACAGGCGCAGGGCATCGGAAAGGCGCAGGTGGGAGGGTACTTCGAATTCGCCGTCGGGCTCGCGCGCCGCCGCCGAGCTCAAATCTAGAAGAATCAGAGACGCCATCAGCCAACGGCATTTTGGGCGCAAAAAGGGCTTAGCGATCGGTGAAGGGATTCGTGCTGGCATGCCTGTCCTGGGCTCGTGGAGAGAACCAGCGCACTATTGCACTTATTCCCCGCGCTGTGGAGGCGCGTCCAACGAGGACGACCGTTTGCGGTTCTGGCATGTCGTCCTGCACCGCGCCTGAAAAGAACCGTCCGCGAGTCCGGTTTTGTTTCAGACGTGTCTCGGTCACACCCAAGGTACTAGCAGCACACAAGACTTATGAACCGTTCTTGCCATGTGAGCAATCTAACCAGTTAGTGGGCAAAGGCTCGCTGGGAGGTAGTGTCATGCGCACATTTGGCAGCGTTTCCGTTTTTTCCTTGGCCTCTGTGATCCTAGCCTTGGGTGTGCTCGCGACTGCGTGTAGTCCCAGCCCGGCCGGTACGGTGGGTTCTGCCAATAGTGGCGCTGGCGGTACCACTTCCACGGCCCCATCTACCTCACAGAGTGGCGCTGGCGGTACCTCCGTGGGTCTGACTGTGGCCAACATCAGTTTTGGGGGCTCGATGGGGGCCGGTGGCTCTAGCCCCGCTCCCCCGGTGTGGCCGCCGGTTGGATTCGTGAACGTCACCGACGTCACGTACGGCGCCTACGCGACCGATCCGAACCAGATTGCGGCAACCGGTGGTTCCTCTGGGCAAGGCGGCGGCTCGGGCGGTAGCAGCGCAGCCTCTCAGTGCTCCGGATTGTTCGGAGTGGTTCGCGACTTCAAGATGGGCACCCTGTCGGGTGGACACCCGGATTTTCAGCTTCCGACGCCGGGCCGCGCGGCCGAGACAGGAATCGTAACCGATACCCTTGGCGACGATGGCAAACCGGTTTATGCCAACCCTCCCCCCGGGGGAACGACCTCTACGAAGGCCAATTTTGACGAGTGGTATCGCGACGTGGACGGCGTGAACATGCCTTTCGTGGTCGGCCTGCACTTCGTCGACAATCCGAGCAGTGGAAACGGTATCGTCACCTTTGCCGCCTCGCTCGGAACCTCAACCGGGACCGGTCGCAACCGGGATGCGGCAGCGCCAGCAGCAGCCACCTCGTCGTATTTCCCGGTCGACGGGCTGGGGTGGAACGACACAGCTGTCGCCGCCGATGGAAATCAGCACAACTTCGCGTTTACCACCGAGTTTCACACGGCCTTCATCTACAACGGCGGCGAGAAATTCACCTTCCAAGGCGACGACGACATTTGGGTCTACATCAACAAGAAACTGGCCATCGATCTCGGTGGCATCCACGGGCAGTTGCAAGCGACCGTGGATCTGGATGCCCAGGCATCGACCCTCGGAATCAGCACGGGCAATTCCTACGGTTTGGCCGTCTTCAATGCGGAACGGCACACGACTCAATCCAATTTCCGCATCGATACCACCTTGGTCTTCACGGACTGCGGGCAGATTCCCATCCAGATCTTCTAGGCACAAAAAAAGCGCGAAAGAGGTCTCCCTCTTCCGCGCCTTTTGCTTGGGCTGATGAGCTCAGCCGGTTACTTCTTGGCTTCGGCCTTGATCTGCTCCACGGGAATCCGCATTCCGTAGAACGAGCGGTAGACGAAGACGAAGGCCACCATCAGGAAGCCGGCCGCCAGCGCGCCCTTGAGACCGCCGTTGTCGAGCTTCACCGCTAGCTCGACGGCGAGGAGACCGAAGAGCGTGGTGAACTTGATGATGGGGTTCATGGCCACCGACGAGGTGTCTTTGAAGGGGTCTCCGACGGTGTCGCCAACCACGCAGGCATCGTGCAGCGCCGTGCCCTTCTCGTTGAGCTCGGTCTCGACCAGCTTCTTGGCATTGTCCCAGGCGCCGCCCGCGTTGGCCATGAAGATGGCTTGGTACAGACCGAACAGCGCGATGGAAATGAGATAGCCGATGAAGAAGTACGGCTCGACGAAGGCGAAGGCCAGGGTGCTGAAGAAAACCACCAGGAAGATGTTGAACATGCCCTTCTGCGCATAGATGGTGCAGATTTCCACGACCTTCTTGCTGTCTTCGAGAGAGGCTTTTTCCACGCCTTCCAGCTTGATGTTGGCCTTGATGAACTGGACGGCGCGGTAGGCGCCGGTGGACACGGCCTGGGTGGAAGCGCCCGAGAACCAGTAGATCACGGCGCCGCCGGTGATGAGTCCGAGCAGGAAGGGGGCGTGCATGATCGACAGATTGATTACCTCCTCGGCCTGCAGTCCGTGGGTCAGCATCATGATGATGGAGAAGATCAGGGTGGTGGCGCCGACCACGGCAGTACCGATGAGCACCGGCTTGGCAGTGGCCTTGAAGGTATTGCCCGCGCCGTCGTTTTCCTCGAGCAGTCGCTTGCCATTCTCGAAGTCGGGATCGAAACCAAAGTCCTTCTTGATCTCTACCTTGATGTTCGGAACATTCTCGATGAGCGAGAGCTCGTAAATCGACTGTGCGTTGTCGGTGACGGGACCATAAGAATCGACGGCGATGGTCACCGGGCCCATGCCGAGGAAGCCGAAGGCGACCAAGCCGAAGGCGAACACCGCCTCGGCCATCATGAGCGAGCTTAGGCCCATGGTGCTGAACAAGAAGGCGATCGACATGAGACCGACGATGACGATGCCCATCCAGTAGGCGCTGAAGTTGCCGGCGGTCAAACCGGACAGGACGTTGAGCGAAGCCCCCCCCTCGCGTGAAGCAGTCACGACCTCTTTTACGTGGCGCGATTCCGTCGACGTGAAGACCTTGATCATTTCGGGGATGAGCGCGCCGGCCAGGGTGCCGCAGGTGATGATGCAGGAAAGTTTCCACCACAGGCTTCCGTCGCCCAGATCCTTGATGAGGAAGTACGACGCGACGAAGGTCGAGATCATGGACACGATCGAGGTCACCCACACGAGCTGCGTGAGCGGCTTTTCAAAGTTCATCTTGTTGGCTGTGCCAACGCTGCCCTTCACGATGGCCTCGTTGATGAGGTATGAGAAGGCGGATGCGACCACCATCACGACGCGCATGGCGAAGATCCACACCAGCAGCTGGACCTGAACCTTCGGGTCGCGGACGGCGAGAAGAATGAAGGAGATGAGCGCGACGCCAGTCACGCCGTAGGTTTCGAAACCGTCGGCCGAGGGACCAACCGAGTCGCCCGCGTTGTCGCCGGTGCAGTCGGCGATGACGCCGGGGTTACGAGCGTCGTCTTCCTTGATCTTGAAGACGATCTTCATGAGATCCGAACCGATGTCCGCGATCTTGGTGAAGATGCCGCCCGCGATACGCAGGGCCGCGGCGCCCAGCGATTCGCCGATGGCGAAGCCGATGAAGCACGGGCCTGCCCAGTCACCGGGGATGACGAGCAAGATCCCCAGCATGATGAGAAGCTCGACCGAGATGAGCAGCATCCCTATGCTCATGCCGGCGCGCAGAGGAATGTTGTAGATGCCGTACGGCTTGCCCTTGAGGCTGGCGAAGGCCGTGCGCGAGTTGGCGAAGGTGTTGACCCGAATGCCGAACCACGCGACGAAGTAGCTACCGCCCACGCCGACGAGGCTGAAGGCCATGATGGCCGCCACACGCGGGATGGCCATGTGCTGCAAGACGGCGTAGTACACCACGACGATGACGCCGATGAATACCCACAGCTTGAGAATGAACTTCCCCTGCGTGGACAAGTAGGTCTTGCACGTCCCATAGATGAGCTCGGAAACGTCGCGCATGCTCTTGTGGACAGGCAGGTTCTTGAGCTGCGTGTAGATCACCAACCCGAACACCAAGCCGATGAGGCTGATGAACAAACCCACGGTGAGCAGGGTTGTCCCGGGCATGCCGAGAAACTTCACCGAGGACAGATCTGGCAGGACGAGATCGCTCTCCGACGCCAGCGCTGAGGAAGCGGACAGCAGCAAGGTCATTGCGCCGCCCAGTGCACCGAACAAGTATCGTAGCGGTTTCATGGGTCTCCTTCTGATTTGGCGCGCAACCTAGACTAGCCAGGCGGTCATCGTCAAGGATGACCGCGGCAGAGTCTTCTGGTTTGGAGGATCACATTTACGCCATGAGTTAAGCGGCCATTCACCTTCGCATCAAAGACCGTAAGATAGTCGTAACCAATTGTAATCAGAGCATATTATCTCATCAATACGACAACGTTTCGGCGTGTCACTGGAGGCTGTTCGGAGCCAGGAATAAACCCGAAGGAACCGAGTCTGGCCCAGGCAATCACCCCCACGAAGCATCGAAGCGCACCGTGCCAATCACCCCAGATTGAAGCCACCTCCATCAGGACTCGCGGAGGCTCATTTCAGCTGTCGTCAGGACGAGACGATCGAGCAACGCCACGGAGACCCTCGCTTTCCCTCCCATGTCCCGGCAACCATCGCCGGACAAAGCGGACATCTTCAATCCTTTATTACCACTGACCGGCTTGAGAAGGCCAGGTCGAATGGTTGCAAACCGGCGGTGGAATCAGCCACCGAGCAGCTCGACATGGCTCGGCCCGACGAGTGCGATAGACTGCCGGCCATGCGTTATCGTTTCCGTTTGAGTTTCTTCCTCGCCCTGGCGATTCTTGCCCTCGGCTCGCGGTCCCCCGCGGCAGCCGTACCCGACATTGCCTTCGAGCAGTACCGGCTACCGAATGGCCTCGACATCGTCCTGCACGTCGAGCACCGAGTACCCATCGTCCACGTCGAGGTCTGGTACAAGGTCGGCTCGAAGGACGAGGTCGCGGGCAAGACGGGCTTCGCCCACCTCTTCGAACACATGATGTTCCAGGGCACCAAGCACATCCCCGAGGACGCCTACTTCAAGTACCTGTCGCAGGCCGGGGCCTCGGCACGCAACGGATCCACGAGCACGGATCGCACGAACTACTTCGAAACCCTGCCCGCCTCGCAGCTCGAGCTCGGTCTGTGGCTGGAAAGCTCGCGCATGGGCTTCCTGCTGGATCGACCCTCGTTCAAGGAAACCTTTGCCAACCAGCGCGATGTGGTGAAGAACGAGCGCCGCCAGCGCGTGGAGAATGTTCCGCTCGGCGCGGTCTCGCGCCTGGAGCTCGAAACCCTATTTCCCGCCCTGCACCCCTACCGCCACGAAGTCATTGGCTCGATGGAAGATCTCGACGCCGCTTCCGAGTCCGATCTGAAGGATTTCTACAATCGCTACTATGCGCCGGGCAACGCAGTTCTGCTCATCGCCGGCGACATCGACACCGCCATCACCAAGGGTCTAATCGAAAAATACTTCGGTCCCATCGCTGCCGGCCCGCCCATCCAGCGCGTCCCTGTGCCGGCCATCCCGCCGCCGCAAGCCGAGCGCAGGCTGGCCCTGGAAGCCAACATCAATCTGCCCCGCGGACAGATGGTCTGGAACACCGTGCCCGTGTTCGCGCCCGGCGACGCCGAGCTTGACCTCGTCGCCAATGTGCTCGGCGAAGGGCGCAGCTCGCGCCTGTACCAGCGCCTCGTCCACGATCTCAAGATCGCACAATCGGTGTCGGCCCATCACGGCAGCCGCATGCACGGGGGCAGCTTCGAGATCGACTACAGCGCCATGCAGGGACATTCCCTGGCCGAGATCGAACGGGTTATCGACGAAGAGCTCGACAAGCTACGCGCGCAGCCGCCCACCCCCGAGGAGATCGAGCGGGCTAGGAACCAAATCAAGACCGACCTGCTCAAGAGCATGGAACCGCTCTCCGGCCTGGCCACGCGCCTCCTCTACTACGACGTGTTCGCGGGCGAGCCCGGCTACCTGCGCCGGGATCTCGAACGCTATGACGGCGCGACACCGGAGATCCTTGGGACATGGGTGAAGAAGATCCTGGGCAAGAACGCACGCGTCGTTGTGACGGTCGAACCCAACGCCAAGGCGCCCATCATGGGTCGGCTGACCAAGCCGCCAGCGCAGGCGATGAATAGGCCATCTGCCGTCGACGCTGGGGTCGCGCAGAAGGCACCACCCACAAAGATCGCGGCGCGCACCTCGCCCGACGCCGCCTTCCGAGCCACCCTGCCCGCGCCGGGCGAAAAGCACCCCTTCAAGGTTCCGACCGTGAAGCGCCTTCGCCTCAAGAACGGTCTACCCGTCATTCTGGCCGAATCGCACAAGCTGCCGCTGATCAGCGTGGATCTGGTCTTGAAGACAGGCAGCAGCGCCAACCCCAAGGACAAGGCCGGCCTGGCCGCGCTGGTGGCGGGCATGCTCGATGAGGGGACCAAGAAGCGCACGGCGACCCAGATCGCGAACGAGGTGGCGCAGCTCGGTGCCACCCTCGGCGCCCACGCCACCTGGGATGCGACCGCGGTGTCACTCTCGGTGCTGGCCGAGAATCTGGAGCGCGCGCTCCCGGTATGGGCCGACGTTCTGCTCAACCCGGCGTTCAACCAGGATGACTTCGAGCGCGTCGTCGACAACCTGGTCTCCTCGCTGGCCCTGCGCAAGGACTACCCGCCGGTGGTCGCCGGCCAGGTCTACGCCCGCGCCCTGTGGGGCGAAAACCATCCCTTCGGCTGGCCGGATACGGGAACGCAAGAGTCCATCAAGAAGCTCGGGCCGGTCGACGTGAAACGCTTCTACGACACCTTCTATGCGCCCAACAACGCCGTGCTGGTGGTGGCGGGCGACATCACGGAGAAGCAGCTGCACGCCCAGATCGAGCCCTTGCTGGCCGGTTGGAAGGTCAAGAAAATCGCGCCTCCCAAGCTGCCCAAGGCCCTTGCACCCGACAAACCGCGCATCGTTCTCGTCGACAAACCGAATGCGCCGCAATCCTCGATCCGCATCGGCCTGCCCGGCATCGAGCGCAAGAATCCCGACTACTACCGCGCCCTGGTGACCAATATGATCCTGGGCGGCGGGTTCAAACGCCTGGTCATGAACCTGCGCGAGACCAAGGGCTGGACCTACGGCGTGGGCTCGCAGTTCGAGGCCCGGCGCGCCCCTGGACCGTGGACGGTGAGCGGCGAGTTCGTGGCCGCGCACACGGCCGACGCCGTGAAGGAGATCCTCAAGGAGATCGAAAAGCTGCGCGCAGATGACGTGACCGACAAGGAATTGGCCGAGACCAAGGACGAAATCGTCGGCGGCTTCCCGGCGCGCTTCGCCACCGCGGGCCAGCTGGCCGCGCAGATGACCGCCCTGGCGGTCTACGATCTGCCGCCGGCCGAGCTCGATGGATTCATTGCCAAGATCGCGGCGGTGAACAAGGATCAAGTACGCCAGATGGCGCGCAAGTATTTCCGCCCCGACAACCTGCTCATCGTCGTGGTCGGAGATCGCGCCAGCAACGAGGCGCCCCTGCGTAAGCTGGCCGAGGTCGAACGCCGCGATCTCGACGGCAACATCATCGAGCAAAACAAGTGAAGTCGTTTCGGGAACTGCGCGACGAGCGCCTGGCCGAAGAGCGAGGCACGATCTACGCGCAAGCCGAGCTGCCCATCGCACTGGTCTACCCGAGCTCCTACCACATCGGCATGTCCTCGCTCGGGTTTCAGACCATCTACCGCGAGCTCAATGGCTTGTCCGGCGTCGCGGCCGAGCGCGCCTTCTTGCCCGACGACGTGCGCGGGGCCCGCGCCCGGCGCGAGAGCCTGTGTACCTACGAATCCAATCGTCCCGTCGCTGATTTTTCCATCGTCGCATTTTCGCTTAGCTACGAGCTCGAGCTCGCCGGCCTGGTTCACTGCCTGGATCTGGCCGGCATCCCGGCCCTGTCTGCGCAGCGAGATGTGCCCGGCCGTCGCTGGCCGCTCGTCGTCGTGGGCGGCCCGCTGACGTTTTCCAATCCCGTGCCCGCCGGCCCCATGGCCGATGTCATCGTGATGGGCGAAGCGGAAGAAGCCTCGGCCACGCTCGTGCAAGCCTTCCGCGACAGCCCCGACAAACACGCGCTGCTCGCAAGCCTGGCCAAGCTGCCCGGCTTCTTCATCCCGGTCATCCACGGTGAGCGTCCACCCGCCGTCCTCGCAGCCAGTAATGCCCGCTTGCCCGCGTTCTCGCAAATCGTCACGCCCCACACCGAGCTCTCCGACATGTTTCTCATCGAGGCTGCGCGCGGCTGCAGCCGCACCTGCACCTACTGTGTAATGCGCAGATCGACCAACGGTGGTATGCGCAAGGTCGAGCCCGATCAAATCCTGTCCAAGATCCCGGAACACGTGCGGCGCGTGGGACTGGTAGGCGCGGCCGTCACGGATCACCCTCGCCTGCCGGCCATTCTGCGCGCGCTCATCGACTCGGGCCGCAGCATCGGCGTGTCCAGCCTGCGCGCCGATCGGCTCAACGACGAGCTGGTTGGCCTGCTCGCGGCGGGCGGCTACCGCACGCTGACCACCGCCTCCGACGGCGCCTCCCAGCACATGCGCGACGAAATCAAGCGCGGCACCAGCGAGGAGAACCTGCGCAACGCCGCCCGCTTGTGCCGCGCGCACGGCATGGCCGCGCTCAAGCTGTACATGGTGCTCGGCCTGCCCGGAGAAACCATGGCCGACATCGACGAGCTTATCCGTTTCGCGCTGGAACTGTCGGCGATCGCGCCTCGCCTGGTCATCACCATCGCTTCCTTCGTGGCCAAGCGAAACACTCCCCTCGACCGTTCGCCCTTCGAGGACATCGCCATCCTGGAGTCCAAGCTCGGGCGCCTGCGCACGGCCCTGCGCGGCCGCGTAAAGCTGGTCGGGGATTCGCCCAAGTGGGCCTGGGTCGAATACCGCTTGGCTCAAGGTGGTTTCGCCGAGGGACTGGCAGCCCTGGCGGCCGCCCGCGCGGGCGGTGGTTACGCGGCGTGGAAGGCAGCGCTACGCTCCTGAGGTCAGAATCTGCGTTCCGTGATACAAAGGATGCCTCGCAATTGGAGGCTTTGATGCGTGCATTGGTTCGACCGTTTGCTTTGTCGTTGAGTTTGCTCTTGGCGGGCGCGCTGGCGCCACGCCCGGTACAGGCACAGACCGATCCAAATCAGCCGTACCAGGCGCAGCCCGGCTACCAGCAACCCCAGCAGTACCCGCAGCAGCCCGGCTATCAGCAGCCCCAGGGCTATCCCGATCAGCCGCAGCCCGGCTACCAGCAGCCGCAGCCCGGCTACCAGCAGCCGCCCCAGCAATACCCGCAACAATACCCACAGCAGGGTTACCCACAGCAAGGCTACCCCCAGCAAGCCAACCCACCGCCGCCCGGCTACTATGCGCCGCCGCCTCAGCCCGCCTACGGTCAACAGCCGACCTACGCGCCGCCGCCGGCCTACGCGCCTCCGCCCGGGCCGGCCTACCGACGCGGATTCCTCTGGATGCCGTACATCGGCGTCAATGTGCCGGTGGGTGTTTCTTCGAATGGCGACTCGACCGGGCTCCGCCTGGGCGGTATTTTCGGTTTCAACGTCGGCCAGTTTCTGTCGCTCAACGGCGAGCTGACAGTTGATATCCTCAACCTCGATGGAGGCTCGGGCGTGAGCGCGTCGGGAGCCATGGTGGATTTCACCTTCAGCCCGTTTTTTCACTTCAACGTCCCCGGGCTCGAATTCGTGGTGGGTCCGAAGCTTGGGTTCTTCGACACGTCCTCGACCTACAGCCAAAGCGGATATCAGGATTCGACTTATAGCGGGAGCGGCCTCGCCTACGGATTCAACGCCGGCGTCTTCATTCCGCTCGGCCGCATCGCCATCGGCGGCCTCATCAACTTTACCGGCCGCAGCTACTCGAGCTATTGCCAGAACGACTCCTACACGAACTACTACCAGGTTTGCGGCGACGCCTCCGGTGGGCCGGACGATAAGTTCTTCGGCTTCTCCGCCGCCTTGATGTACTAGTTTTCCCGCAGCAGCGGCGCGCGCGGCTGCTGTGCTTTTCACGCTGCCTGTGGTGAACTGGACGAACGATGCGGCGGACGCTTCACCAGATCAAGGCGGTCCTCGACGGCTCCATGCCCTCGGGCGAGATGGCGGCGATCATCTCGCGCCGAGCGCGCGCCGGCGTCTATTTCTCCCGCCTGGCGGTGCGCATCGTCAAGCAGTGGGTGCGTGATCGCTGCCCACAGCAGGCCGCGGCCCTGACCTACCAGACCACGCTGTCGCTGGTGCCACTGCTGGCCCTGGTGTTCGCGGGCCTGCGCCTGACCCACAGCCTGGACGTGCAGTCGCGCCTGGTGGACTTCATCTCGTCCCAGATCTTTCCCGATCTCGACAGCGTGGTCGACCACCTGCAGACCTTTTCGGACAAAGTCGCGACGGGCGCGGCGGGCGGCGTGGGCCTCGCCTTCACCCTGGGCACCTGCTTCTACCTTTTCTACACCATCGAGGGCACCTTCAACGCCATCTGGCGCGTGGCCGCGCAGCGCACGCTGGTACGCAAGTTCATGATCTTCTACCCCATCGCCACGCTCGTCCCGGTATTGGCCGGGGCCTATCTCTATTGGTCGGGCAAGCTCATCGGCAGCCGCCCCGCCGCACGCTTCTTCGGTCCGCTGCTCATCCAGTTTCTCGGGCTCTTTCTCATCAACTGGCTGGTGCCCAACATCCGCGTACGCTGGTTCGCGGCGCTGGTCGGCGCGCTCACGACCGGCTTTGCCCTCGAGGGCCTGAAGTGGGCCTTCGTCCATTTCGCCAAGCGCGCGTTGCTGGCGAGCTACGGCGGCGTTTACGGTCCGCTCGCCCTCATCCCCATGCTGCTGCTGTGGATCTACATCTCATGGTGGCTGGTCCTGATGGGGGCCGAGATCGCCCATTCTATCCAGAATCTTAGGCTGCTCGAAGCCGAGGAGCGCCGCCGCAGCGAGGATGAACCCATCAATGGATTGGTCGCCGCGCAGCTGCTTGCCATGGTGGCGGCTAACTTCGAAAGTGGCGGGCGCGGCGTCGACCGCGCCACGCTCGGCCGCGAGCTCGGACTCTCCATCGACATCATCGATCGCATTGCCGCCAGGTTGCGGGCCAAGGGGCTCCTGGCCCAGGTGGCCGGCGACCGGGAAGGCTTCATCCCCGGCCGCCCCGCCGGCCGCATTCCGCTCTACGAAGTGCTCGCCGCCTTTCGCTCGACCGACCTGCAAGCCGCCCAGGGCGCCGTCTCTCCGGAGCTTCAGACTTTGATCCACGACCTGGAGGAATCGCGCCAGGCCCGCATCGGTGGCACCACCATCGCCGATCTGATGCCAAGATAGCGGCAAGCGGTCAGCTTTTACCGTGCCGCAGCGCTCGGGTCTTGCCAATGTAAACTCCAAGTGCACCACGATGAGGAACTGGCCCACCGCCTCGTCGACTTGCCCAAACCGGGGGGCCCGGGAGTTATGAATAAAGATGCCAGAGGTATTTCCCCGATGAAAACAAGCAGTGCTCGAACAGGCTTTCGTCTTGCCGCGCCGGTGGTCATCGCCATGTTTTCGTTTGCATGTGCCGGTCCTGCGCCCGCTGGCGGCAGCGCGGGCAGCGGTGGATCCGCAGGCACAGGTGGATCATCGGGCTCAGGTGGCGCAGGTGGCGCAGTCAACGCGGGTGGTTCTGCCGGCTCGATCGGGGCAAGCGGGGCAGGCGGCGCAAGTGGCTCGATCAGCAGCGGCGGCTCCAAGGCCACCGGCGGCAGCACGGGCAACGGCGGTGCAGGCGGCAGCAGCAGCGGTGGCGTGGGCGCCGGGGGCGAGGCAGGCAAGGGCGGCACCAGCGGGGCTGGCGGCACGGGTGGCTCGTCGGCTCCGCAAAGCTCCGGGGGCAACAGCGGATCCGGTGGCGCTGCCTCCGGCGGAGGCAACACCGGCAGCGGTGGCGCGGCAGGAACCGGCGGAACGTCCGTTTCGACCGTCACCTACAAGCTTCCACCGCCGGACAGATGCCACGACCAAGACTTCATCCCGTATGACTACAACGCCAAGACGGGGTGCAAGGACGGCGACGCAACCACCGATTGTGGCGGCAAATGTACGGTCGCCAACGCTTGCACGGATCCACCGGGCAGCAAGAACGGCGACTACACCTTCATGTGCCAGCGCAACCAACTGTTCAGCCCCGAGATGGAGCAAGCCGCGGCCGACGATGGAAACACCGGCTTCCACTACGCCGTGGTCGGACACGACGTGGGCGACCCCGGGGGCATCGACGGCAGCGCCCAGAGTGCCTGCTGCCAGTGCTACCAGCTGGTCTACGCCTACCCGAGCCCCAACAACGACAGGCAGGCGCAACTCAATCCGGACAATCCCAATCCGCCGGCTTCGGGCGTGCAAGTTCCGCCGCCCATCATCGCGCAGGCCTTCAACACGGGAGCCACGCCGACGACCTTCGACGTGTACATGCCCGCCGGTGGGCTGGGAGCCAACAACGCCTGCGCGCAAGTCGCCGGGGCCAAGTCACAGTCGGGCCTCTACATGTACACCAGCTACCCGGCCGATGGTCAGCCAAGCCAGGGTGGCGTGAAGCCAGCGAGCCTGTATCAGGAGTGCAAGACCGCCGTGAATTGGGTGACCACGGCGACCCTCAGCTCGTCGGCCTGCCAGCAAAAGACCGCCGACGCCTGCAACAAGATCGCCTCGGATATTCCAGGCCTGACCAAGCAGTCGCAGAGTGGCTGCATCAAGACCAACAGCATCGACACGCTCTACCACCTCAACTGGTCCGTCTACGTGGCCAAGGTCGAGTGCCCCGAGAACCTCACCCGAGTTACCGGCTGCAAGCTGGCACCGCAGGGATTGCCCGCCGTGAAGAAGAACGTAACCACCGCGGCCCAGGCCGCCAAGGATCCGGACTTCCGTTCCAAGACCGGCGGCGGAAGCAACATGTACGAAACCACCACTATGGAAGACTGCTGCCGTCCCTCCTGCTCCTCCATCACGTGGACCCAGCAAAAAGGGCTGACGACGGATCCCCAATACCGCGCCTTCTACCTGTGCGACGTCAAGGGCGCCCCCTACACGCAGTAGATCAGTTCGTCACGCTCAGCAGGCCTAGCTTCCACGGCAAGAGAGCAGTGGCCGCCGTCGAGTACGGATCCCTGCCCTGGAAAAAGTAACGAAGGTTGCACGGGCTGATGGTCATGGTTTCATCGTAGCCGCTGCGGACGATCTCGCCGCTGCTGATGTCGGCGGTCCACTTGGTGCCGGTGAAGGTCACGTTGCTGGCACCGGCAAAGGGATTGGCTTCGGTGTCGGCCAGCGCGGCCCACGAACCGTCGAGAGCGGTCGCCGTCCAGGACCGCATGTAGCGACCTTTGCTGCCAATGGCCTCGGCAATCAGCAGGTACTTGCCCGTGCCGCCAACCTTGTACACGCGACTGGATGCGTAGAGGCTGTTCGCGCCCGCCCCCTGCATGACGACGACGGGCGGACCGAAGCCATTCGGGAAATTGCCGACCGGCGTCTGGCTGCGGAACAGGTAGTTGTTCTGGTTGGTGAAGAACAGGTGGCAGTTCGTGGTGTCGCAAACCACCCAGAAATCGGTCCAACCGATGCCACCCGAGCCCGCGTTCTGCGTGACGATGCTGGGGGTGCTGGAGAAGAAGGCGGTGGGCTTGGTCCACGTCCCGGGTTGGGTCGGATCCGTGGCGGTCGAGTAGCTGGGCCCGCTGGATTGCGTGATGAGGTACCACTTCTTCTGCGCCGACAAATAGAAGAGCTGGGGCGCGTAGCGCGAGCCGGTGAAGCCCGCGGTGTAGTCCATATAGTAGGTCGTGGCCGAACCTGACGTCGGGAAGTCCGCGAAGCTGGTGTAGGTCATGTTCATGCTACCCGACGTGTTTGCGACCACGGTCGCGTACAGGTGGTATTTGCCGTTGTAGAACACGAGCGAGGGATCCTTGATCGCCGCCAGCATGTGGCTACTGCCATCGGATACCGGATCCATCAAGTAGTTGCCGATGGACCAGGAGAAGCTCGTGGGCACGGAGGTAGACACGCAGGTCGTTGCGCCTCCCATGCCGGTTGCACCCCCGCTGCCGGTCATGCCACCCGGGGTGGTCGTGCCACCCGTTGTCGTGGTGCCGCCCGAGAGGGTCGTGCCACCCGATGCAGACGTGTCACCGCCGGTGCTACCAGCGAAACTCCCGGTTCCTCCTTGACCGTTTGTTCCTCCTATCGTACCGCCAACGCCACGCGTGGTCCCGCCATGGCCGCTCGTGCCGCCCGCGGGATCGCCGCCACCGCCCGGAGGATCGGCATCCGTCGGGTCGCTGTGCGAGCGAGGAGCAGGGCGACAAGCAATCAGCAAGGCTATCGCCACCGCCGCCAGGCAGCCGAAGGATTTCTCAGCGCGCATAGGGTCTCCTCATGAACAAGATCTCGAGCGCCCCCGATGCCCCGACATCATTCCTGACGAACAGGCACTGCCACAACCGGAACGGGCATGTTTAGCACGCCCGCTCTCAATGTCACAAACCACCACGCACCCCGAACCCGAGGCACGAAAGGCTAGTCGACCTTGGCGCATATCGTCGACGATTCTATCCCGGTGCGAGCCGGCGCACATCCAGCGCAGCGAACTCGACAAGTGCCGGAAGGTGATCTTTGATGCTGTTGAGCGACCGACGACAGCGGCACTTCGGAGCGGATGCAGTAGACTCTTCCTTAGGAAATCTACATCGTACGCACGTCGACCCAGCTCATGCCGGCCCGGCGCGCGGCCTCGATGCCAAGGTCCGTGTCCTCGTAGACCGTGCATTCCACTGGCGCAACGCCCAGCCGCCGGGCAGCCTCTAGAAATACATCGGGCTCGGGCTTGTGCCGGGTGGTGTCCTCGGCGGCCACCAGCACTGGAAACCAGTCCAGAATTCCGATCTGGCGCAAGGTCACCTCGACCATGTGCCGGTGTCCGCCCGAGGCCACAGCCATGGGCATCGTCCCGCGAGCGCGGCGGGCCACCTCGACCACCTTCTCGATGGGGCGAATCTCATCGAGCTTCTCCATGAACGCCGCTTCCTTCTGTCGGGTCAGGACATCAATGTCCGGAACTTTCCCGGTGCCGGAAAAGAGCCGCTCCAGAATCTTGCCCGTCGGCATTCCCCCCATGGAGTAGAAGCGATCCTGTGGAAACGCGATGCCGTGCGGGCGCAAGATCTCGATCCAGGCGCGGTAGTGCGCGGGCATGGTATCGGCCAGGGTTCCATCGCAGTCGAAAATGAGGGCGCTCACGGCGCCTGTACATAGCAAAGCCGAGCGCGCTATGCGCGATCGATCTGCGAACCGGAATCGCGGGTGCGGCGCACGAACATGAAACCAGCCCCTGCGGCCCCGCCCGAGAGGAGGATGAGCACGAGCCAACCGGCGACCCGGTGCTGACGGGTGTCGTAGAACCAGTGATCGACGCGAGCGCGATCGTAGTTGTTCTTGAGATCGAGGGCGAGGCGGGTGTGTCGCCGCCAGGGCGCATCCTCGGCGGCCTGCTGCCAGCTGTCGTCGAACGGCACGTGGCGCAGCAACCAAAAGTGCCCGAGAATTGGTTGCAGCGGCGCCAGCCACACGGTCGGGTAGACGTCCTCGAAGCAACCTTCGCAGAAGCCGCCTTTGTCGGCGGTCAATGAAGCGCTGCGGTTGGCCCGGCCCAGCCATTGGGTACGCACGTCGAGGGCGATGCGCAGGAAGTGATCCCAATAGAAGGCACTGCCCAGGATCTGCACGCACAACCCCACCACCAGCAGGCCCGCCGCCAGCGAGCGTCCAGGCCAGCGCGCGACCGACAAGAACGAAATGGCGGGCAAGAGCAAAACGGGCACCGCGAACACTACATAGCGCGGTCCCCAAGACCAGTCCCCTGGCCAGGCTGGAAAACGCAAGTAGACAGACATCACCGGCAGGATGGTGGCCAGCATGGCCAGCACGGTCACGCGATGGCTGCGCCAGAAGCGGGGCAAGCCAAAAACGGCGAGTACGAGCGGCGGGGTATAGAGGAAGATGCTCTTGCCGGGCGAAAACAAGAAGCCCCAGGCGCTGAGCAGGACGTTCTCGACCATCACGCCGGCCACGTTGGTGTACCCGGTCTTGGTGATGCTGCCGAAGCGAATGAAGTTGTAGAGCAGCAGCATGATCGCGCCGGGTAGAAAGCCCACCGCCACGAACCCCAGAGCGCGCACAAGTTGCCGCCAGGTCTTGCGATGCTCGAAAGCGACAACCAACAGCGCGCCCGGCATGCAGAGCGCGTAGATGTACTTGGTGTTGAGCAACATGCCTGCCCACAGCCCGGCGGCCAAGGCTGTTCGCCGATCGAGCCGCCGTGCCAGCTGCGAGAGCTCGAGAAAGAAGCCGGTGAAGCAAACGATCTGGACGATTTCGGTGAAGGGAGAGCGCGCGTAGACCCACACCATGCTGCCGAGAGCGAGCATGATGGCCGCAAAGCGGGCGACCTTGGGCGAGGCCCCGTGACGGAGACAAAGCAGGAAGAACAACCAGGCCGTCAGCGCCCCGAGCAACCCGCCGGCGAGATGGCAGGAGAAGACGTCCACCATATGGGCCACATCGGGGCCCATCCTGAAATGCATGGCCACGGCGCGCACGGCGACGCCGGGCACGTGCAGCAGCGAGGGCAGCCAAGGGTGAGGCCCGTAGTACTTGCCGCCGCGTCCGGGATCCGCGTCGGAGGGCCAACGCGTGGGAATCGAAACACCCCGCCCCTGCACCATGGACACCGCCACTTCGTAGACCGGCCGCGCGTCGCCCCAGGGCACCTCCCGGCTCATGGTCGCAAAATAGAGACAGGCCACGGCCGCGAACAGGTAGAGCCCGGGGCCACGACGAGATACCCAGCCGACCATGAGACGGAGGTGATTCGCTAGACGTCTCATAGTCCCGGCACTCCCGTCGGTGTCAGGCGCCCGAAGCCGGCCCTGCCCCACGAAGGCCTTTTGCACGCCCCATCCCGCCGGTAGAGCACGTAGGCGCCTTCCTTGGCGAGGCTGTGATAGCGAGCATCGTCCATGCCTTGGCCGGGACCCATGAGCACGTAGTTGGCCGCATCGAAATCGTTTCTGCTTCCGGTCCACAGGATGGGCACGGGTCGGTGCAGATAGGAGTATCCGCCGGTCCAGTAGGGATTCATGGTAGGCGCCGCGAGTCCACAAATGTCCGCATGGGTTCCTGCCTGCTCGAAAAGGCGATTTCTGTCATCGAAGGCACGCCAAACCAAGCTCGAAGTTGGGCCACCGTAGCCATAGGCGTCCATCGCTTGGCCGATGTCGGCGAAGGTCACGTAGCGTGCGCGTAGGGCAAAAGCGCCGAGCAGCACCACCGCCAGTGCGGCCGTGGCGGCATTTCGCCGCTCGCGCGAGAAGGGAAGCTTGGACAGAAGCGCGGCCAGCCCGACCGCAGCGCAGAGAAGAAACAAAGGCAGCACCGGATAGAGAAAGCGCAATTCCTTGTGGGCAATGGCCGTGTGCACGCAGAGAAAAAGCAGCGCGGGCAGAGCGACTGGCCAGGTTCGTCGTAGCCCAGCGATGAACCCCACGACCAAGATCAACAGCGCGGGGCCGTTCGCCGACAGGAGAACGCGCGCGTAAAAACCCCGCTTGGCAACCCCCCACTGGTTGGCGCCGCCTTCCATCAGGTTGAAGCGCAAATAGACGGTCAGAGATTGAAACGGACGTCCCCAGGTCACCCAGTCGAGCAGCCCGCCAAGCAGCAGGACCAGGGCGATTCCAGCGGCGACCCACGCGGCGGCGCGCACGCTTCGCCTGGCGGCGACGATGATCAAGATCAGCGGAAGCAGGATCCCATTCTGGTAGCGCAAGAGGGTGGCCAGCCCGAGCAAGGCGCCCGCGCCGAAGAGCCTGCCGTTCCCCCGTCCGTCCCCCACCTGAAAAACCGCGTACACGGCGGCTTTGCCGGCCCGGCCCATCCCCCAAGGCCACAGCAGCCACAAGCTCCAGGCCAGAAACGGCGCGCTCGCCACCTCGGCCATGGCGCGGCTGCCGTAGATCAGGCACGCCGGAAAAGAGCTGGCGGCCACGCCTAGCAAGACGAGCGCGAAGACGCCGCCCCAGGCCTCCGCCATGCGCAGCATGGGATAGAAGGTGACGACAGCCAACGCGGCGAAGAGCAGCTTCACCCCGATAACCAGGCCCGCGCCGCTTTTGACCCCGAGAAACGCAAGCAGCTTCATCGCGCCGCCGATGAGGCCAGGCAGAAGCCAAGAGCGTGCACCGACCCTGAATTCCCAGGGTACGAGACCGTAGCCAAAGACCAGGCGATGACCTTGTTCGAGGGTTTGGAAGATCTCGTCGGCCCAAATCATGCCCTGGTCATGAATCGCCCCGTACGCGCGCGGCAGCAGGATCGCCGCGCACAGGCCGAACCACAGCCATGCGCGCGGGTTTGAAAGTGTAGGACGCTTCACCCGGGGCAAGAATGCCTGCTCGCTCCGTCCCGGTCTATAGACATGGGAACCCTCAAAGGGTTCCCAAACCCTCCCGCGCTCTGGCTGCGGCCGGCAAAGCCGGCCTTCGCCTACGCGATCATGGGAACCCTCATAGGGACCCTCCCAGTGCACCGACCTGAACCCACCTCGCCCCGCGCAGCGGGGAGAGCAAGGTCGCCGAGCGCAGCGAGGCGGGTGAGGGGCTGCTACGTTTCATGCTTGAAGGATTCGGGCCTTCGGCCCGGCGGCGGCCCTGGGTTTCTAAGCGTCCACAACGGGCGAATGCACGACCGACAGGACGGACACACGAGCAAACGATTCGGCGAGCGACCGATTGTCGGCGGTTCCGAGCAGGGCGGGCAGGGCCTCGGCGGACAAGGGCATGGGCACCCCCAGCTTGGCCTTGAAGCGCGACACACGTTCCGCGCTCTCCTTGATGCGTGCGCGCACCTCGGCTCTTGCCTCGCCGGCCTTGACCAGCACCTCGAAGGCACGCACCTGGCGATCGCTGGGTTCGCGAACCAGGAAGTGGTCGACGCCGGCAAGCAGGCTCTCGACCACCAGATCTTCGACGGAGAAGTTGTCGGCCACTGCGCGCATGCCTAGGTCGTCGCTGACCAGCATGCCGGTGAATCCGAGCTCGCCGCGCAGGATGTCGCGGGCAATCCGGCGCGAAAGCGTCGCCGGCACCTTGTCGTCCCAAGCGGGATAGAGGACGTGTGCGGTCATCAGTGCCTCGATGCCGGCGCGGGCGGCGGCGGCGAAAGGGGCCAATTCAATGGCGCGCAGGCGCTCTTCGTTGTGGCCCACGCGCGGAAGCTCGACGTGGGAATCGGTCTGGGTATCGCCGTGACCGGGAAAGTGCTTGCCGCACCCAAGCAGACCGGCGTCACGCAGCCCCCGCCAGAAAGCCAGCGCGTGATCCGTGACCGTCTCCACCCTGCTGCCGAAGGCGCGGTTGCCGATGACCGGGTTTCTGGGGTTGGTGTGCACGTCCAGTACCGGCGCGAAATTCCACCCGATACCGAGGGCGGCGAGCTCCCCGCCCAGGGCACGACCCACCGCCCGTGTGCGCTGAACGTCCCCCGCGGCGCCCACCGACCCCATGTCCGGCCACACCGTGAGCGGGCTGCGCAGGCGCTGCACGAGACCTCCCTCTTGGTCGACGGAAACGACCAAGGGCGCGGCAACCGGACCTGCCTGGCGCAAGGCCGCCACCAAGGCCGCGACCTGGGCGGGACTCTCGATATTGGGCCGAAACAGCATCACCCCACCGACCTCGGAACGAGCAATGCGATCCAGTAGCTCAGACGGCGGGGTCAGCCCATCGAAACCCACGGACAGGAGCTGGCCGCAGGCACGTCGAAGCTGAAATTGCGTCACGCCACCAAATGTACCCTATGTCAGGCGGACGAAAAGGGTTTGGCGAAAGAAATTCACCGCAGGTGGGGTGAAGTCCGCGAATTTACTTCACGGACGAGGAGAGGGCAGCGGCCCTCCCCTTGAAAACCTTCTAGACGGGTCCATCTATGGACACTTCTAGAGTCACGGTTCCGAACACTCACGTCAGCCGCTGCGGCCAGGGTTTTCAGATCGTCCGCCGCGGTTCCTCCGCTGGCCAGGGGTGATGGACCAGATGGCGCCGTTGGCTGCCAAATCCGTTAAATCGCGGACCAAGCTCGTAGGGGTTTCCGCCGCAGCGGGCTCTTGCTATAAGGTCCCCTGCTTTGTGCACCCCACGAAAAATCGAGGTTAACCGAATGTCCCCAAAGGCATGCAGTTTGCGTTTCCGTCTGACGATTGGCCTGCCTATTGCCCTGGCCCTGGCTGGTACGTCGCCGGCCTGGGCGCAGATGGGCGGCATGAGCCCAAGCATGGGCCCAGGCATGGGCAAGCCCGGCGGCATGTCGCCGCACGAGGAAAAGGAAGAGGGCCCGGCCGAGGTCGCCCCGGATGCAGAGGAGAAAGCCCCGGCCAGCAAGGAAAGCGACGCCAGCTACCTCGAACAGGCCCGTCGGCGAACCAAGGTCGTCGAATTCGACGGGTATCTCAGGATGCGTACGGACTACCTCTACAAGATGAACATGGGTCAGGGCTACAACAACGGTGGTCCAGTCTCCGCCCTCCCCCCCTTCCCCGTTCCCGCCGAATGCCTTCCCTCGGGCCAGGTCGGGAACAGCGGAACCCCTACCTCGGGACCCCTCTACGGCGCCTGCGACAACGGCCTGGGCAGTGGCAACATGCGCCTGCGCGTCGAGCCCACCATCAACATTTCCGACCAGGTCCGCGTGCGCAGCCAGTTCGACATCTTCGACAACCTGATCCTGGGGTCAACGCCCGACTCGCTCGTGAATCCATCCGTGCCTAACCAAACCCCTGGCGTGGGGCAAACCACCGCGGCTGCACCCACCGACGTCCTGTCGAACACCCAGAATAGCTACGTCGGGAGCATCTTGGCCAAGCGCGCCTGGGGCGAGATCGACACCGAGTATGGCTCACTACGATTCGGCCGCATGCCCTGGCACTTCGGCCGCGGCATGTACTTCAATCGCGGAGATTGTGCTGATTGCGACGGCGGCACGACCGTGGATCGCATCATGGTGCTCACGACCATCTATGGACATCAGCTTGCCCTCGCCTCTGACTTCGGGGCCCAGGGGTATCACATCGGGTACACCGACCTCGGCCAAAACAACACGGGCGGATTTCCCCTGGACCTCACCCAGAAGGACGACGTCACCCAGTATATGATCGCCCTCACGAAAATCGACGACGACAAGACCTGGCGCGAGCGCATCGCGGCCGGCGACGTGATGGTCAACTACGGCGCCCAGCTCGTCTATCGCAGCCAGGACTACGCGACCTTCAACATCACGCCATATCCTGGGTCCGCCTACCAAACATCCCCTACGGCGCCGCTTTCGAGCACTGACCTCGGGAACTCCACCACCACCAATGTCAACGCGCTCCTTTTCATTCCCAGCCTGTGGTTCAAGCTGGGGTGGAAAGCCTTAACGCTGGAATTCGAGGGCAACATGCTCGCCGGCAAGATGGGCAATGCGGGCCCCTTGCGCTACAACAACAACGCCAACAGCAGCGACCAAGGCCTCGCCATCCTGCAGGCCGGCTTTGTTCTGGCAAGCCAGCTCAAGCTCTATAACGACTCCCTCTTCATCGGCTTCGAAACTGGCGGCGCCACCGGCGACCAGGCCGAGCTGGCCTACGGCACCAATCCCTTTTCCCCCGGCACTCCCACCTTCTACTATCCCTACCTGAACTACCGCTGGAAGTTCGTCCCCCAGCCTCGTGGCGATAAGAGCCTGAACGACTTCCACTTCTCGCCCGAGTACCACGTGGACGAGATCCTCTTCCGCCGCATTCTCGGCACAGTCACCAACGCGATCTATTTCAAACCAAGCATCGCCTACTGGCTGGATCTGGATTCACGGCAAGAAAACGATGTCGGCATCTCGGGTTCGCTCATCTACAGCATCGCACCCGTGCCGGTGTCCACGCCGGGCAACTCGATAAACTATGGTGTCGAGCTCGATCTCGGGCTCCACTACCGCAATCGGCGCGAGAACATCTACGCCGGAGCGACCTGGGGCATCTTCTGGCCCATGGCCGCCCTCAGCCGGCCATTGAACAGTGTGGATGCCGGCAGCTCCCTGTGGAACTCACCCGAGGACACGAGCGCATCCCAGGTCATCCGCACCTTCGTCGGGATCAAGTTCTAAACACCACCTACTTCTTCTTCGGCGCGGCCGTCTCCAGCGACTTGATGCGCTCCTGGGCGTCTTGCTCGGACGCGGGGTCGTGCTTGTCGCTCGTGGCCAGGTATTTCTTGAACGCGGCCAGCGCCTCGTCGTAGCGGCGATCCTGCGAGTAGAGCAGGCCGAGGTCGTAGTACGCGCCTGACAGCAGCGGATCGTATTTGACCGCCTCTTGGTACTCGGGAATGGCGTCGTCGATGCGCTTCTGCTGGCGGTAGACCACTGCCAGGTTGAAGTGGGTCTGGCCGTTCTTGGGATCGATGTCGAGCGCCTTCTTGAAGGCCTTGGCCGCTCCTTCCTTGTCCGAGGTCTTGGACAGGGCGACGCCGAGATTCGACCAGCCGAGCGCCTCGGTCGGCTTCAGCTCGGTGGCCTTGCGCAGGTTGGTGATAGCCTTGGGGTAGTCGCCCTGCTGCCGGTACGCCATGCCCAGGGTGACGCGCGCCTCGTAGTCGTCATCGGCCAGCGACACCGCGGTCTCCAGCTCCTTGATGCCCTCGTCGATGCGCTTCATGCGAACATAGAGCGCGCCCAGGTTGGCGTGGCTGGCGGCATCCTTGGGCTGCAGCGTGGTGACCTTCTGGTAGGCCTGCACGGCGTTGTTGTAGTCGCCCTCGGCGCGATAGAGGTTGCCAAGGGAAAACCAGGCCGCTGCGTAGTCCTTGCGGGCCGCGATGGCCTTCTTCATTTCGGCGATGGCCTCGGCTGTCTTGCCCTGCCGTTTCAGGATCAATCCCTGGTTGTAGTAGACCGCCGCATCGTCCGCCGCCGCCGAGCCAGCCACGGCCAGCGCCAGAACGAACACCCCGGATTGCAACCATGTGTGTTTCATGGTTTGCAAGCTTCAACCCGATACGGGTTTCAGTCAACCGTCGGAAAATACCCGGCTGCGCGGCCGACCCGCGCTACCACTCGATGTGAACGCCCGCGGAAGGCAGCACGAGGCGGTAGTAGTTCTCGTAGATCGAGCCATTGGGCTCGCGCTTCACGTCGAACACCTCGCGGCTGAGCGTGGAGTTGACCAGTTCCAGGTAGGCCTCCATCACGAACTTGTCGAAAATGAAGCGCTTGTCGCAGCGCAGATCGAGCTGCGGGAAGGCCGGCAGGTTGATGTAGTTTTCGACCTCGAAGGTCTTGTTGCTGTACAAGGGATACGGCCTGCCGCTGTTGTAGTGGAAGCGCGCCGAGGTCGAGTAGTTGCGCGGCCAGCGGTAGCCGACCACGAGATTGAGAATGTGCCGCTGGTCCCAATCCGACGGCACGACGATACCATCCACCAGGCGCAGCGAGCGCGACAGCGTGTAGGCCAACCAGCCGTACAACTTGTGTTTCATGGGCCGGCGGATCATGACCTCGAGGCCGTAGCTTTCGCCCTCGCGCGGTTCGAGCAGATCGGCGGCTTCCGGATCCGGAATGAGGGTGTTCTTCAGGTCGGTTAGGTGCAAGCGCTGGTAGAAAATCGACGTGTCCAGGTTGACGTCCAGGCCCAGGCGATCCTCCAGCGCGGATTCCAGGCCGAACGAAGCCTGCCGCGAGCGCTGCAAGCCATCGGTGGCCAGATTGAACGACTCGAAGCCGGGCACGCCCACGGGCAAGCTGGGCATTTGCGAAAACTGTCCTGCCGCGGCCTTGAGCCAAGCGTGGGCGCCCACGCGCAGACGGACGAGCATGCGCGGGCTGGCCGCGAACTTTTCTGCACCCTGTTCGAAATAGCCGTCGTAGCGCAGGCCCGGCGTAACGGTCAAGCGGTCGCCAGCGCGCAAAGTGACCCCGGTGTAGACGCCCGCCGAGAGGATATCGCGGTTGCGAAACAAGTCGGTTTGATAGATGGCGGCCAGAAACCCGCCCGCGGCCTGAACCATGGAGCTGGGCCGTGCGCGCTGGATCTCGCCGTCGGCGCCCAGCTCGAGCTCGACCCAGCGTCCGACCGACCAGCGCTGGGTCACCCGCGGCGCCAGGGTATACATGCGGCTGCCCACGGGCAGCGAGAAGAGCGACGTAATGCTGACCGTGGAATCGTCCAATCCGCCCACGACCGCGACGGTGAAACGGCCGTTCGCCACGGCGCCATCCCAGCGCAGCTGCGCCCGGTGAAACATCAACTTGGCTAGCCCAGGCGCGATGGGCTGAGGGGCGCCCGGAAAGCCATAGTCGGTCTTGTCCGGATTCTTCTGATCGAGGTTGTCGCCCGAGCCGAAGGCGAAGAGAGTCAAGGTGCCCGGCCCCAGCGTGTGCTGGACGCGAACCTGGTAGTCCCAGTAGTCGAGCGAATAGGCGCTGGAGAGTGCCGAAAGGATGAGCCCGGTATAGGAATAGCGGCCGGCCACCGCCACCGTGCCCTTGCCATCGTCGAAAGGCGACGCCGCGATTCCGCCAGCGTCGAAAAGCCGGACGTCGGCCGACACGTGCAAGCGATCGGTCGGCGGGGTGGCGGTGTTGGCCGACACGATGCCGGACACATAGCGCCCGTAGCTGACCGGGAAGCCGCCGGGATAAAACTCCAGATCCTGAATGAAGAACGGGTGGATGACCGACGGGCCCAGGGCGAAGTGGAAAAGCGCGGGCGCGCGCACGCCGTCGATGAAGAAGCCGGTGTTGCCGGGGTTGGCGCCGCGAATGGCATAGAACGGCAGCGGCCACGTGGTCTGCGCCACGCCCGGCAGCGATTCGATCACGCGAAAGGGATCGCCGAGTGAGCCGGCAGTGTGCACGAGCTCTTCCCGCTCGATGAAAACCGAGTCCGCCTCCGGAGTCTCGGCGGTCACGACGGTTTCATAACGTTCGCCCTCGGTGCGCGATTCAAGACGCACCACGAAGCCCCGGGTGTCGGTCGCGAGGGTTACTGGGCGCGTGGTGGGAACGAAGCCGGGACACTGCACGTGAAGCTGGTGCTCGCCAGGCAGCAGTTCCAAGGTGAAGCCGCCGTCGGAGTCCGTCTCGGTGCTGGCACGGGTGCCATCGCCAACCGCGATGGCTAGCGACGCGCCGACCAGGGGCTGGCGCGTGCCGCGCGCGAGCACCTTGCCCACGAGCTTCACCATGGCCGCGCTCGGGGCCTGTGCATTTGGCTTGATCGGCGAGGCGTCGATCGCGCCACCATCGGCACTGGGCGGGCCGGCGTCGGTAAGCGCGGGGGCTTCGCCCGCGTCGGTCGCATCGGCTGCGCCTGCCGAATGCGCAGCAGGCTCAGCCCCGCCATCGACGGCAAGAACCATCAAGAGGGGAACCAGAAAAACCGACGACACGCTAGTTGGTGCCCCCGTCAGGCTGCACGGGTGGTGCCAAGGTGGTAAGCCAAAGTCCCGAGCGATCTGAGTCGGTGCGGCCACGAACGACATAGGCCGCGTGGGAAGTGGATAGGTCGGAGCCTCCGAGCTCTACCGCATCGGAAACCGCGTGGGCGTAGAGGGTCTGCACGCCCTTGTCGAAATCCATGTAGGCCAAGTCGCCCACGCTGTCTTGTTGCGACACGTTCAAGATACCGAACAAGGAGTGCGCGGAGATGGAAACCGAGAAGATCGACTTGGCCATCAGGCGAAGCCCCGTGGGCAGGGTCCCGCCCGGATAGTCAGCGAAGTAGAGGTCGGAGCTGGACCGCCCGAGGTGCGCCCAGAAGACCAAGATGGGCCCGTTGTCGCCTTTCGTGAAAAAATAGCTCGCGCCGTTCTGGGCGTTCACCAGCAGTCCCGACGGCGATACCATGCTAGGCGGCACATCGGTGTGATCGGCGTCCTGGAACATAAGCGGTCCCTGCACCGACGTATCGTAGAGGGTGGGCGCCGCTGGCGAGATGTAGACGAGGTACTTGCCATCAAAGGTGAAACTTGGCGTGAAGAGCGGACCGATGATCGTCCGCCGCCCCACCAGGTCGTTCTTGCCCGTGAACACCCCATGTCCATTGCTGTCGAGGAGAAGCCTCTCGTCGCTGCTATCCGGCGGACGATTGATCGCACCCGACAAGTTCACCAGGGGACTTGGCAGGACCTGGAACGTGTCGTCGCCAGTATCCTGATTGAAATCGTGCAACTCGGCCGGCGCAGACGACGTGGCATTCTGCGAGTAGTGGAAGGTGTCACCCGAAAAACCACCCCAGCCCGATGGATTGGGCCGGGCCGGGGTTCTCTCGGCACCGGTCCGGAGATTGCGAACCACGGTCTTCGACGTGTTGTTCTCGTTGACCTTGAGCGCGACATAGTGCTCGTCGCCGCTGACCGAGAAGCTGAAGACGTTGCCGCGAAGGGAATCGAGGGCGTAGCTCGGCCGGTCCAGCCGCGTGAGGATGTGCTGATCGTCGAGAAGGAAGTAGGCGCTCTTTCCCGCCATCTGAATCTGAAAAGAACCGGCATCAGCGCCGATGGGCAGATGGTCGGTGCCGTCCCAGAGCATGAGCGTGGGATACTTCTGCCCCGGCTCCGTGGGGCGTTCATAGAAAAGCTGCGGGCAGTTGTCTTGCAATGTGGGAAAACCGGGGCATGTTCGGCCGGATGGTGGGTTGTCGTAGATCGCGCCGATGGGTACCGTGAAGTGCAGGTAGCGAGAGATGCCTTCGAGGCGAAATTTCTCTTCCAGCGTCGGCCCAAGGCGCACCAGCGATCCCGCCCTCACCGGGCCGGCCGCACTGGCGACGGAGTGCTCGTCGACCATGAAGTATTCCTCGCCCGCGTTGATCTGCTGCTCCGGCCAGTAGTCGGAGCGGTTGGTGACCACCTTGCGCTGCGAAGTGCCGTCGAACGAAGTGATCCACACATCGCATACGCCCCCCTGGGTCGTGGTGGCGTAGGCCCTCCGGTCCTCGAAGCGCACCATGGATTGGTCGCCTACCGTGATGAATCGGGGCGATTCCAGATGGTCGCCGCGGAACAGGAGTTGGCCAGTCGGCGCCGGTCCTTCCTGCAGACATCCCGCGAAGGGGAGCAGCCAAAGCAGTGGGATAGGCCAGCGACGATCCATGGGTATGACTCGGTGGCTACTTTAGCCCATGCCGCCCAAATGTACGACACCCCCGGCACGGTCTTGATGATTCCGGCCACTTGGGCTGGAGTGGTCTGAGATACGTATTTTGCAGCGCAAAGATACGGCTGGAAAGCGTGGCTTGGCTACGAGGCGCGGTCCGTCAAGCCGCTTTCTCGTCATTCTCGGCTTTTTCAAGACCGGTCTTTTCGAGGATGCGTTCGCCGCGCTCGAACACGACGCGCGCGCTGCCCACGATCGCAGGATCCGGCCTGCCCACCACCAGTTCGTCCTTGCCTTCGTAGGGTATCTGATCGAGCACGAAGCGCATGCAATTGAGGCGCGCAATCATCTTGTTGTCCGACTTGATGACCGTCCACGGCGCGTCGGCCGTGTCCGTGTGGAAGAACATCTCCTCTTTGGCGCGCGTGTATTCCTCCCACTTTCCGAAGGAGGCGAGGTCGATGGGGCTCAGCTTCCATTGCTTGAGGGGATCGGTCTGCCGCTCCTTGAACCGACGTGCCTGTTCCTCGCGCGACACGGAAAACCAGAACTTGAACAGGCGGAGGCCGCTGTTCACGAGCATCCGCTCGAGCACCGGCGTCTGGCGCAAGAACTCGAGGTGCTCCTTCGGCGTGCAGAAGCCCATCACCCGTTCCACGCCCGCGCGATTGTACCAGGATCGATCGAAGAGCACGATCTGGCCGGCCGTGGGCAGCCAGCTGACATAGCGCTGGAAATACCACTGGCCGCGTTCCTGCTCAGACGGTTTCTCGAGCGCCACGACCGTGGCACCACGCGGGTTCAGGTGTTCCATGAAACGCTTGATGGTGCCGCCCTTCCCGGCGGCATCGCGCCCCTCGAAAAGAATGACAATGCGCTCTCCCGTGGACCGGACCCAGTTCTGCATTTTGAGGAGCTCAATCTGCAACTGCGCCTTCATATCCTCGTACTCACGCCGATCAATCTTGGCTGGTTTGGTCGAGTTCTCGCGTCGCTTCTCAACGTCGGACATCGCTTGGGCCTCCCTGGCCCACAGAGTAGTCATCGGGTCGTGCGGCAAAGGCTTGAATCGCACCCCAGGACATTGGGGAGTTTCCGGGTGTGTCTTTCACGGGAACCCTGGCACGCAATCCGAGTCTATTGTCGCAATTGGTAAAAAAGGCCAGAATGGCACTAATGGTCCCAACTTCATCAAGGTACCGGTCGTGCATGACAGGGGACCGCCCTCACATCACCCGCATCCCGCTGGATCTTGTCCTCACCGGACTCGCGGTCTTGGCTTGTTCCTGCAGCGCCAAGCCGTCAGACGGCTCCGGACCCGGTGGACAAGGCGGTCAAGGTTCTGGTGGCGCGGTCGGGGGTAGCAGCGAAGCCTCCCGGGACGCTGCAGGCGGAATGGGAAGCGGCGGTCAAGGTTCTGGTGGCGCGGTCGGGGGCAGCGGCGGGACTGCCCGGGACGCCGCAAGCGGAATGGGAAGCGGCGGTCAGGCAGGGAGCGCGGGCAGTGTTAGCCCAGGCGTGGGTGGTTCGGGAAGTGGGGGAGCCAGCGCTGCCGACGCGGCTACCAACAGGGACACCGCTGGCGCCGACCTTCCAGCGAACCTCGATGCTCCAGCCAAGTTGGATGGCGCGACAGTATTCTGGACAACCCAGTTTGTCGCGAACTGCACGCCTCCGCCCGTGGGGGGGAGGTCGCAAAGCGACGGGCATCATCGCCCAGGTGAAGACTGTATGCAGTCGGGTTGCCACGCGGGTGGATCGCCGGATGCTGGTGCCGCATTTCTGTTCGGCGGAACGGTGCGTAGGGCTGGAAGCTTGGCGCTCTACCCATCCGTCGAGGTCGCCGTGAAGACGAAGTCCGAATTCTACTCTGCATGCAGCGCCACCAACGGCAACTTCTGGATTATCGCTCCAGACGCGGGTTCACTCGACTGGAGCTCAGCAAGCCCTCGCGTTCGCAGCTCGAATGGCGAAGCCGCAATGACCTCCTCCACTCCGGTAGCCGGTTGCAACAGTTGCCACAACGAAACCCTGCTGATGACAGCACCCTAGACCCTACGCTAGCCCCAGGGCCAGCCCGAGCAAGCGTGTCGGGATTGCCAGGTCAGGGAGATCCGCTTCCTCGCGGCATCGGCACATTCAGCTCCCGGTGCACACCGTCTTGGCCGACATCAGTCGGCCGGTGCCACCCTACCGTTGCCTTTGGGCGAGGGTAGGGCCGCTCGTGAACCGTGCCGTCTACTGGAGGCTGGGCGTGACGACCTGACCACTCGCCTGGCTGTCCCGCTTCACGTCGTCCGAATACATATCGGAGTTCAGATCCAGCCATAGTGCAATCGATCGAAGATCCGCATCTGAGAGCGTAACGCCCTGGTGGCCGGCCTTGAGGAGGGGGTAGAGCTTGGATGCGCCTTTGGCTCCGAACTTCCCCGGCGTCGTCACCACGGGTCCGAATTCGTAGTTGTAGCCGTTGGTAGGGGTCATCTCGTAATAGGAGAGGTAGGACTGCAGGTTCTTGTATGAGGCGTAGAACTTGTCCGCGTCGCTCGAGTAGTTGCCCGCGCTCAGGTCGCCCGGCTTCGAGGTTCCATGGCAGCTCACGCAATTCTTGGTCAAGATGGGCTGGATCAGCAGCGGGTACGATATCGGATTGCTGCCGGCAGCATCGGGCTGAAGGGTCGAAGCCGCTCTTCCGAAGGCGGTGGGCATGGTCCCGCGCGCCGGCAGGGCCCGGTAGCGTCTTTCATGGCAACCCTGGCAGGTGAGTCGGGTCGAGCCGGGTATGGCGAAGGCGGACGACATCATGGACTGCACGGCGGTACCGTCCGCGTCGAGTGCCTGGAAGAACACCGCCTTGCCCGGGGGCAAGAAGAAGTGCGCGCTGCCGTCCGCGTCCACCGGCACCGTGCCCAGGGAGCCACGCCCATTTTGGTCATTGTACAGGAGGGCGCCGTGGCCCTTCCGCGGGTTTTCTGTGATCGCCGTGGACTTGGGATAAATCTGCACCACCCGGAGCGCCTTGATGACTGTCCCGGTCGGCATGGGCAACATGCTGTCGTAGACGTTGACCAAGTTCACCTCTGCCGGAGCGGTCTTGTCGGTTGCTGTCCGGGTTGGTGGGATCACCGGAGGAGTCGGGCGCGGGGCAACGGGAATGGGGTCGAGGCAGGAGTGATCGCTGCACGAGTAGAGCAGCTTCTTGCCGCCAGCGTTGTCGATGAGATAGATGCTGAATTTCTTATTCAGGCCGTTCTGATTGCTATTCGGATCGTGCACGACGAGGAAGCGCTTCTCGTCGATTGGCCAAGCAGTTGCGTAACTCATATCCGTGTCGGTGCCAACCGTGGCCTCGGGGAAACCAGCGTCCTTCGTGATGACGGTGTACTGGGCCATGCCGTCGTCGTCCTCGATGTCCTGATCCATCATGACGATCGAGCCGTAGGCTTGCTGGTGGTGGGGCGCGGCGGTACCCACGAGCTTGTTCGAGCCCGGGATGGCTCGGATGTTCATCAGCGAGCGCGGGGTAACATTCGACCGGGTGGCGTAGTTACCGACGGTGGCCCGCGGATCGAGCCCATCCGGCGTGGTTACCCATGGGTGGTGTACCTGGTTGGAACCGCGATCCACATAGTCCCAACGCGTGTAGATCAGAAGCCCGTTTCGGTCCACGCTGGGCTGCCACTCGTTGGTGTCGTGGAGACTGATCGGCTCGATCCCGGTGCCATCGGCGTTCATCACGTGGAGCGTGTAGACCGGCACCGGCCGGGGATGGCAGCGGCCGTACCCTCCGCGGCGGTCCGAGACGAAGACGATGCGTCCGTCGGGAAGCCACGTGGGATCGAAATCGTTGTTGCTTCCTTGAGTCAGCTGGGTGAGCCCGGTGCCGTCCACGTTGACCTTGAAGATGTGGTGGACGGTATTCTCGGTCCAGGTCACGCGCTGGCCGCTGTTATCGGTATAGGCGAATAGGATCTGCTTGGCGTCATAGCTGAGATCCGGCGACAGGAACCCTCCACCTTGGAGTTTTTTACCCTGGTGCGGGCCATTCGCGCAGGTCGCGCTGGCTAGCACATCCGTGACCGTGGGGCTGCCCGAGAGAACGCCCTGCAGGATGTAAAGGCCGCCCCCCGGCTTGTCGTTGAAGCCGTGGTACTGATCGCAGATGTGGCCGCCCGAGCCGTTGTCGTCGCTCGGGATGAAATCGCGCTTGATGAAGAGGATCTTGTCCAAACTGGCGAGCGCCGGATCCGTGAGGTCGAGGCTGCTCTTGGCCGCGGTTGCAACAGGATTCTGGCCCTGGATTACCACTTTTGGAGGAGCAGCGTCCGTGGTGGAGAACACATCCACATGCTCCGGCGCCGGGGGATCCAGCTCGAGGAGGTACTGGACAAGGTCGTCGATATCCGATGAAGCCAGCCCAGAGGTCTTGCCGTGTTTGTCGCCGACGTTCTTGGTGGTCAGGACGTCCTTCAGGGTCGCCGCCGAGCCATCGTGCAGATAGGGCGCGGTCCGCCACAGCTCCGCGAGCGGCGATGTGATGTATTGGCCGGTTTCGGAGGGCTCGTCTTTGAGGCCTTTGGTCCCCACGTCGTACGGCTTCAAATCGGTGTAGTACCTGCCGGAGTGGCAAGTATCGCACGTCGCCTTCGTAAACACCGCCGCACCCCGCTGCGCCGATGCCGATTTTTGCGCTCCAGCCTTGTTGTAGGGCTCCGCGGTGAGAGCGTTGATGTAACTCCCCACGGCGATCTCCCAGGAATGATCCGGCATCACGAATTCGATATTCTTGAACCCGGCGGTGATGGCCACGGCGGCTGTGGCTCGTTGCCCCATTGACATCACGGGAGGCGTGTTCGGGGAGTAGAGCATGGTGTGGGTGTTCTTCGGGTCTCCCGGAATGCCGTTCAACATGTTCCAGGCGAGCCCGTCGGTACGGGCGTCTGGGTGGCAGCTTGAGCAGGACAACCAACCCTGCAAGGTATGGGATGCATCGTGGTAGAGGCGCTCGCCCTGGCGCGCCCACGTTTCGTCCGGTTGAGTGCCGACATTGATGTATTTGGTGACCTGGGCAGAAGTAGTATCCACGAGGCCGACCTGGCCGGCGAAGTAAACGGCCACCGCAAGTTGCTTCCCGTCGGGCGAGATGGCGACCCCGCGCGGGCCTTGGGCGGGAGCCAACCGGATCACCTGGAGCACGCCGGCGCCCCAGAGCGCCCCGAGATCGTTCGCAAGGAGCGATCGCTTCGTCGGATCGGCGGCGATGTCGAACCACACATCGGAGAGAGGCTTGGCGAAGCCGGCCTTGGAGCGATCCGTGGCCGTCGGCGTCTTACCGCTCCCCTTGAGTGCAGAAGGAATGGGGCCGGCGAGCAGCTGTTGCAGCGTGGAGAGATCCACCCGGAGCACCTGGTGCGCGCCAGCTGCGGAGACCCACAGGGTCTTGCCATCTGGGCTCACGTTGACGCCCCAGGGATTGGCTGCTCCCTCACTGATGCGGTCAAGCAGCGTGGTCGCGTAGACGCTCTTGTTGGTGAGGTCGATAATCGATAGGGCGTTGGTCCAGACCCAGCCCCGGAGAAGATGCGTGACGGGGTTGTTGATCCGCCCCAGGGTGTGGACCACGTAGGCCCACTTGCCATCAGGTGAGCAGCTCACTCCGCGGACTGCTGTAGAACCGACCGGAAGCTTGATGTTGGCGATGAGCTTTCCACCTGCGATGTCCACCAAGGTGACCGAGGAGCTCGCGTCGGCTTTGGTAGCGTCGCCCGAGGCCAGCAGGTGGGTCACCACCGCCGTGCTCCCGGTGGTCCCGGTGGGCGCGACAGCGACGGCAAAAGGATAAGGCGCAACCGCCACAGTGGACAGCGTCTTCCCAGTTGCGCTATCCAGAATGAGAACCTGATTCAGGGCGAAGTCGGGGACCACCACCTTCGAACGATCGGCGGTCAACGCCACATCGGTCGGCTTGGGGCCCACGTCCAAGCGGCGGAGGACCGAGCCTGCGGTGGTGTCCACCTCGGCGATGGTTCCTGCGCCATACTCGGCCACCATGACCTTGCCTGCCGCTGACCACGCGAGCCCCTTGGGCTCGCCCGAAAGTGTTACAGAGCGCAGACTCGTACCGGCCTTGGGGTCGAGGACGACGAGCGCGGCCGCGCTCGAGTCGGTGACCGCGAGGGTCGCGGAATCGTCAGAGTAGGCGACTGCGTACGGAGAGCGGAAGCCGGACGAGATCGACCCCGCGGCCCCGGCCTGGCCTGACCCACCTGCCCCAGCCTGGCCGGAACCGGCCGCGCCACCCTGAGGGCCACCGCCTGCGCCACCCTGGGCTCCACCGCCTGCGCCACCCTGGCCGGAACCGGCCGCGCCACCCTGGGCTCCACCGCCTGCGCCACCCTGGCTGGAACCGGCCGCGCCACCCTGGGGTCCCCCGCCTGCGCCACCCCGGCCGGAGCCGGCTGCGCCACCCTGGGCTCCACCGCCTGCGCCACCCTGGGCTCCACCGCCTGCTCCGACCGCGCCTCCCCCACTGCCGCCCCCAGAGTGGTTACTGCCACCCGAGGATGACTGGGTTTGCGTCGCCGAGTCCGGAGAGCAGCCCACAATCATCAGTCCCGAACAAATCAACGTCGCAAGCCGTGCCGTAATAGTCCCGGGGAACCTTCGCGTGTCCATGCTCGTCTCCATGGTTTTGTGGCCTCGCTTCCATTCACAGCCAACTTCGTAGGGCAGCCACCTATGCAGTCGCTGACCTCCCATCAACACGAGGATTAGCGCTATGTTGCCTGAGTCGCGAACGTTGTCAACGCGAATGGGATAGTGGATTTAGGAATTCAGTGACCGAATAGACATTTATTCTTCTTGCCACCGCGTCAAAAGAGCGCTTCCGGTGTTCTCCAAGATGGCGCATTTACGCATACAGGACCCGTGGTGTTGAAATAGAAACGTCGGCTGATCTGCCGAAAAGTCCCACGCATGCCTACGCACGAATCTGAGGCGGCGGTCTGTCGCCCCGCTTGGCTTGCGGAACTCGAAGGGGGCGCGGTCATAGAGTAACCCATACGGCCCGGCCCGTGCTACGCTGGGCTCCCCCTAGGCAAAGGTGCGACAATGAATCCGAGAATGTTCAGTTGGGCAAGTTGTCTTGCCACCGCAATGGTTGTCCTGTTGAGTGCGTGCAACTCCAACAATGGCGCCACAACGGCCGGCGGCACCGGCGGCCAGACTCAGGGAGGGGCTGGCGGCAAAGGCGGGCAGAACACGGCTGCGGGAGGAAACCCTAGCGGCACCGGCGGCCAGACTACGGCTGCGGGCGGAATCCCCGGCGGCACCGGCGGCCAGGGCGGCCAGACCACAGCCGCGGGAGGAAACCCCGGTGGCACTGGCGGCCAGGGCGGCCAGACCACGGCCGCGGGAGGAAACCCCGGTGGCACTGGCGGCAAGTCCGGCCAGGGGGGCACGTCCACCAACCCACAAACTGGCGCTGGAGGTGCGGGGGGCCAGGGTGGCAACACGTCCCAGCCGCAAGCCGATGCTTCCGACACGGCTCTGGGGGGTGCGGGCGGTGGTCCCGGAGGCGATGCAGGGGGAGCATCCGGAAAAGACGTGGCGGCGGATGTCTCCGCGGTCGGCAATCCGCGCCGCGTGCTCCTAGCCGACGAAGGCAATAGACGCGTTCTCCTCCTGGATTTACAAAACCCCAGCAGTGCGATCTGGAGCACGCAGCTCAACGATGCGAACAAGGACGGGGATAGCATGCGCGATATCCAGCTCGTGGGAGGCGATCGGGTCGCGGTGTCAGTCGCAAAGGGCTACGTCGAGCTCGACATCAATACCGGCGCAATCAAGAAGCAAGTCAGCACGTTCACCGGCGTGGAGAGCCTGCGCCGATTGCCCAACGGCAACACCGTCCTCGGCTCGAACTCCAACGGCGGGGTCACCTTGCAAGAGCTGGACAGCCAGGATGCCCCAGTGGCGGGGCACAACGTGACGTTCACAAACTTTAGCCAGTTCCGCCTCTTGCGGCGAACGCCGCAGGGCACCTTCCTGATCGGAGTAGCGAACACCTTGGCCGAGGTCAATTGGGACAAGCAGACGGTCTGGCAGATGGATTTTCCTGCTGCCGCCGGCCACGACCCCGTCTACATCTATCAAGGGCTCCGCTTGCCGGACAACACCATTGCGGTCACAACAGGCTATGCAGTTTCGCTTGTAATCGTCGACCCGGCCAAGAAGAGCGTGAAGACGACCATCGGCGGCTCGGGGCAGCCCGACGCCGCGACCATCGCCCCGTACTTCTACGCTGGATACCAAATTTTGCCGAATGGTCACTTCGTGATCGCCAACTGGGAAGGCCATGGCAGCGGGAATGGCGGCAAGGGCATCCAGCTTCTGGAATACGACCCGTCAGGAGTACTGGTATGGAAGTGGAAGCAGGATGCCAATCTGGTGTCCTCGATCCATCACGTCATCGTCCTTGACGGACTAGACACCACCAAGCTCCACGACGACGTCAACGGTGTGCTTGCCCCGGTCACGCAGTAGTCGGCTCGGACGCCAAGCTGAGACAGCGCCGATGGTTTTCCCGCGCTCGTCGCCATTGCGAAACGGAAGTCTCTGCTCAGGGCCTGTAGCTCAAGACCAGGAGCGGTAGCGCGAGCGGACGATCACCAGCTCTCGGGCTGTAGCCCAGGGCCGCATCGAAGGACCACGACCGTCCCGGCACGCGCAGGCCCCCCCAGGTGAGCAGCCCATTGACCTGGCCCAGCGTCCGGCCGAGTGGAATCAAGGTGTCGGCCTCGGCCAAGAGCGCGAGGCGCGGGCTGACTCGCCAGACCAGGCCGGCGCCATTCCACATGAAGAGGATTGCGCCCGCGAAGGTGATATTGCTGCCGATTGTGATGCTGGAGCTGCAATCGGTGCGAAAGCAGAAGTCGGCCACACTCCCGGCCCGGCCAAGGAAGGCGAAGCCGACGTCGCCCAGCCCGGTCAACCCGGTGACGGACGCCATCGCGGCCACGCGTACCAGCGGGGCACGCACGAACGCGGTCTTGAGCGTCAGGTCGAGCGGCATCGAGCCTTGTACCGGTGGCGTGAAGGTGAGCGTGAATTGCGTGCTATCGGTGATCGCGTAGCCCGCTTGCAAGAGCACCACGTCGTAGCTCGAAAAGGTGAAGAAGCCCTTGGGCTGGGTGCTCGCCGTCGGCAACAGCACCACGCGATCGCCGTTGGCATCGCCGGCGTGGTAGCTATCGATGAAGGTGGCTGGCGCAATCGGAGGCGTTGCCTCCGCGGTCAGGCTCACGGCCGGCTCCTGCGCACGCGCCAGCGACGACATGGCGAGCGCGAACAGCGGCGGCAGCAACCAGTGCAACCTCACATGGCCAATGGTACAGGAGCGGGCGGCGAATGGGGATCCCGTCTCACCGGATTTCATTCGCGGTTTGTGTTCTTTCGCCGCTGCGGTGTCAGTACAATTATGGCCGTGATCCACCTGGCGCGATTCGTTGCCCTGTGCGCGTGTGCCCTATTCGCGTGCGGGGGCGGCCGTACCGCACTGCTGGGACTCGCTCGCTCCGACGGTGCGCCCTCCGTCCACGATCTGGGGGCGCCCACGCGCGACTCGGCACACGCGGAGTTTCCCGATGCGCGGCCGGACGTGCCGGCAGAGACCGGGCGCGACCTTACGCCCGACAAAGCTTCCGATCTGGCCCCGGATCTCGCGCCGGATCTCGCGCGAAGGAGCGACGCTCCACCGCCCAACCTGACACCGGGCTGCGCCCCGACCACGGAAACCTGCAACGGCGTCGACGACGACTGCGACGGCGTGGTCGACAACGACATTCCGCCCATCCCCTGCCCGGGTGGCGGTTTCCGCTATTGTGTCGGCGGCCGCATGAGCGGTTGCCCCACCCGCTGCGCCGTGTGCGTGCCGGGAGGCCAGCGCGTGTGTTTCATTTCGTACTGCACCTACTGGGGCCTCCAGACCTGCGCCGCCGACGGGCAGTCCTGGGGCTACTGCGTGGAACGACGGCCGGTGCCAGCCGCCTGCGCCAGCGTGGCCAGCGACAAGAAGCATTCGCGCGAAACCGAACAGTGCTGCATCGACAACGGTTTCTGCTGTCTCGATGAATTCGATCTCAACGGGAACGGCGACACCAGCGAAATGCTGGGACGTTGCGGGGACGTGCTATGCGCGCAGTGATGCTGGCCGCAGCCGTCGCGGGCCTTTGGCCCGGACTCGCGCACGCGCAGACCTGTGGCGCCCCGGATCTGTTGTCGGCGGTGCCACCCGATGGCGCGGCGGCGGTGCCCATCGCCGCCCCCTTGCACGCCTTCTACGCAGCCTCGGCACTCTATCAAGACGAACCGATCCTGCTCGACCTGCCCGACGGCACCCAGCAAGCACGGGTCGGCGATTTCGATCCGGCCGAGGGACGCCTGACCCTAAGCCCGCTCGATCCCCTACTGCCGGCGAGTAGCTACACCATCCATTGGCCGGAGCTGCGCGGCACCACCTCGGGCGGCAAGGGCCTGGGCCGCAAGGTCGCATTCACCACCGGCGCCGAGCCCGACAGCACACCGCCGTCGTTTGCGGGCGCAACCAAGGTGGCCTGGGACTGGACGCGAGAGAATGACGATTGCACGGACAAGATCGAGGATCGCCTGGCCTTCGATGTCTCGCTGGCGGATGCCAGCGACGATGGTGGCCGCGACTCGCTGACCTTGGTCTTGTCGCAAACGGAGGGACCACTACTTGCCACCGGCCCACGCCAGATCTTCCTCGGGGCCCTACCCCCGCCGGGCAAGCCGGCACATGTCAGTCTGGCGGTGGAAAGCGCCGTGGGCCGCATCTGCTTCGCGGCCCTGGTGCGCGATCTGACGGACAAGATCTCGGGTGGCGGTGATCAGGAGGTCTGCGTGCAGACCACACGGCCGCCTTTCTTCAATGGCTGCGCCATGGCTCCGCCAAGCCGCCGGGGCGGTGGCCTCGTGCTCGGCATGCTCCTCCTGTTGATCCTGTTGTTGACCGTGCGACGAAAGCATGCGCGCTGAAGCTATGGCCACGCTCTGTCTAGCCCTGGCGGTCGGATGCACACCGCGTCCGAGCGCAGTCGCGACCAAGCGCTCCACCGCACAGGCTGCGTCGCCGCTCGGCTGGCGCTGTCCACCGCGCGCGTCGGCCTGCGTGGACCGCGCCGCGATTTCCTCTCCGTTCAAGTGCACGAACGATCGTTGCGTGCAGATGCATCCGGTGATGCCCGACGACGGCGAGTGGATCTGTGGCGAGATCGCCGGGGTCACTCTGTGCACCGCCGGCGAGACGGCAGCAGGCGTGGCACCGGCGGGCATCGCGCCGGGTTGGCTGTGCGGCACTCGGCGCGGGGGAATGGAGGCGCGAATCTGCCGGGACGTCTCGCCCGATTTTCCCGACGGCAAAGCAAGCGGGTGGCGATGTTTGTTCGGCGGGCCCGCGCTCCCGCAGCGCAAGTGCGTTCGAGGCTCCCAAACCCATGGGGTCGGCGATGCCTGCGACGCGCGCCATCCCTGCGTCGACGGCGCCCTCTGCCACGAGAGCGTCTGCGTTCTGCCCCACCGGATGCCGACCTGCTGGATCGACGCCGATTGCGCCGAGGGTGCGTGCAGCTTTGGCAACTGTCCCGGCGATCCCATACTCGCGGTGCCAGCCGCGCCAACGCCCGCAGCCCTGGTCGAGCAGACCAGGCCTGGGCCGCCGGCCCTCGACTTTGGTTCCCCGCTGCCGCAGGTGGGGTTCGACTCGGAGTTCGCCATTGCGGTGAAGGTTCTGTCCGGGGCACGACCGCGGAAGATCGTGTGGCGACAGATCGGAGGAACGACGCTGCCCGAGCTGAGCGTGAGTGAGGACGGCTTTCGCGTGGCCGGCCGTACCGTGAGCTGGCAAACCGCGCTCAGCACCTCCGACGCGCCCTGGGGTGTGGTGCCGGTATCACCGCGTACGCGGGGAGCGGCCGAGCTGGAGGCGAGCTGGAACGACGCCGAAGGAAAGCCCGCTCGCCAGACGATCGCCATCGCAGCCGCGGCCCTTTCGCGTGGCTTGACCACGGTGCCCGTGGGCGCGCGCATCTACTTGGGCGGCGGCGGGTGGCGGGTGCTGCGCGCAGCGGAAGGCAGCCATGCGAGCATCGAGGAGCACGATGGGCTGGCCGGTTTTCTGCCGGATGTCGCGGGAGTGTGGCGTCTGCGCGATGGCAACGGGCACAGCCTCGATCTCATCGCCGGCCGCTACGCGGACGTACCGCTCGATTGCAGTCGCGCAAAGTGCCACGCCGAGATGCTGGCCGGCTCGCTCGCGAGCCCGATGACGACGGTGATGGCGCGGCTGCTCGACGGATTCCCGAAGCAGGCGCCGAACGCCGAACGCGCCAACGAATACCCTGGGTGCGCCCTCGCCTGCCACGCCACCGGGCAACCTGATATCGCCGACGGCGGTTTTCACGACGTCGCGGTTTCGATGAATCGTACCGGTCACGAGCGCACGCGGTGGCCGGAACTGCCGCGCATGTTGCGGCGCCTGGGCGGCGCCGGCTGCCTGTCCTGCCACGGCCCCGGCGCCATCCCCGACCCGCGCGCGAGCTGGACCACCTTGCGCAGCGAGGTGTGCGCCATTTGCCACGACGACTCGTCGGTCTACCGCCACGTGGTGGCCTGGCGCTCATCTACGAATTCGCGCGCCGACCGCGATCCGGACGCCGCCAGCAAGTCGGAGTGCGTGCGCTGCCATACGACCTGGGGATTCCTGCTGGCCGAGAAGCCCCAGCAGAGCAAGAAGGCAGCGGCGGCCGCAAGCAAAGACCACCTCACCTTCATGGCCAGCCTGCGACCACCCGAGCAGGCGGGGCCCATCGGCATCGCCTGCGCCGCCTGTCACGACTCGCATCCGTCCGTGGACGCGAACGGCAAGACGCCACACGCGCTCTTGCGCAAGGTCGCACACCCTGTCCTTCTGCCCGCGTTGCCAGCAGAGAGCGCCCGCCGCAGCGAGATCTGTCTGCCCTGCCACACACCGGGCGAATCCGCCACGAGTGCGCCCTTCGCGTCGACGGCAGCCATCTGGCTTGGCCGTGGCGGGCTCGATCCCGCGACTGGGGCGGCGATGGAAGGGCCCGCGCCCTTCGCCGACCTCGAGGGTGGCTGCTTGCATTGTCACAAGGGCGATGGCTCGCGCGGTGGTAGCCACACCTTTGCAAGCCGCTGGCAGGACTGCGCCGAATGCCCCAAGGATGATCCGAAACGGCCAGGCAGCGTGTTCCAGCGCGCGCGCCAACTCTACCTGGATGCGCGTCTCTATCGCGTGCTAGGCGACGTTCGCCCGCTCCACGCCTCGAAGGCAACCATCCGCCGCGACACCCCGGTTGGCCGCGCGCTGTGGAATCTGCTCCTCTTGCTCGAGGACAAGGCCGCCGAAATCCACAACCCACCGTACGCGCAGGCGTTGCTCGACAGCGCGGAATCGGTTTTGCGCTCGCAGGCTGTCGCGCGCGAGCGCAAGGGAGGTCGTCAATGAGCCGCCTAGCCATCTGCATCTTCCTTGCCGCCGCGCCCGCATGGGCACAAGCGGAGGCGACGGGCGCGAAAGAAGCGGGGGCCGAAGAATTCGTCCCAGCTCCAGTTGCATCTGAACCTGCAACGGCATCGCCTTCTCCCATGGCGCTCCCGCCCCCTACGCCTTCGCGGGCTGCCGCTCAGCCACCGGCGGGGCAGTACCCTGGCTACTCGCCCCAGCCCGCTCCACCACCGGCGGGGCAGTACCCTGGCTACCCGTCCCAGCCCGCTCCCCATCCTTGGTATCCGCCCCCCTACGCGCCCTACCCCTGGTACCCGCCGCCTCCCCCACAACCCGCGCCGCCCCCTGCCCCGCCTTCCGAGACCGCGTCAGCCGCGCCCGAGCCTCCGCCCTACACAGGAGCAGCCCCGTCGCGCGCCAGCTGGGCGCTGCAACTCGAGAGCGCGCAAGGCGTGGCGACGGGCAAGTTCCAGAACACGCTGCTCGCCGGCCACGTTGACTATGCCTTCGCCGAGCGCACCAGCCTTGGCGGCTATCTCGCGCTCGCCAGCCTGAAGGGCAAAGACCGCCGCGTGACCGCGCTCATGCCGTGCGCGCTGGTGACTTACGAAAAGCCGCCTGGCCCTGGCCACTCGATTTCGTTCCCCCTGCAATTCGCCACGGGCTACCTGACCCGCAATGGCCCGGTCGCGCGCCTGGCCGCCGGCCTGGCCTGGGCGATCGGCAAGCGCACGGATCTCATCTTCGACCTGGCCGCCATGGCCTGGGTCACGCGCAAAGAGATGCTGCTGTCCGCAGACCTGGCAATCGAGCTGCGCTTCAGGACGAACTAGGGACAGCGCGGGATTGAAGGATTTACTGATCAAGTCCCGTGCTGGACATGAGGCGCGAGGTGACGTCGATTGCCAGCGACTACGTCAACCCGTCGGACTGGATCGCAGGCGGTTGGTCGTTGGCCGAGCACGGCCCGGTCAAGCCGGCTTGATTCCGCGAACCATCTCGCGAAAGCAGCGCAGGGTGAGTCCTCCATCCGCACGCGGCGTGGGCGCGAAGCCTCTCGCGGTTCCCGAAAGCAGCATGGCCCGAACCTCTGGCTTGCTCTTACTCGGCGTCCCGCGGTCGAACCACTCGTCGAAGTCCAGCTCAAACTCCTCCTCGCGCAAAGCAAGCTGCACCAGCCCTGCCTCTGCGAGCAAATCGGCGAGCTTGCCAGGGGTGGAATTGGCCGCGTGGGTTCGGTCGCGCGCTCGTTCGATGGCCTGGTGCCAGGCCGCCGCTTCGGGCCTGGGATCGGTCGTGTGGTCGTAGACGACGACCACCCCCCCAGTGCGTGCATGGGCCAGTTGCGCGCGAACAAGAAGGAGAGGATCGGGTGCGTGGTGAGCGACGAATCGCGACACAACCGCATCGAAACCCTGTCGTTTCGAGTCGTGCACGGAGCCCTACTCGAAGGTCGCTCGCTGGCCAAACCGCGAGCAACGCTCGCGTGCGCGGAGCACCATCTGTTCCGATAGATCAACCCCGACCACCGAATGCCCCTCCGTCAAGAACGCCTCCGCGACCAACCCCGGACCGCAGCCCACGTCGAAGACCCGCGAGCATGGCGGGAGGTCAGTGAAATTCACCAAGCGCGCAAGCGCCGCGGGATCGGACTGCACTGGGGCCTTCTCGAACTTGGATGCCTGGCCGTCGAAGGCCAAGGCCAGCTCCTTCTCTTGTGCTTCGGACATAGCGAACTCAACTCTAGCAGCACCCGTCATCAAGGGTCACGGAGAGCCAAACGCTTCCACGATCCGGGAGCGAGTCGCCGCGCTCGAGAAAGCGCACAAGCTCGGACTTCGAACCTACGCCATGCTCTGCCCCTTGCTTCCTGGCGTGGCGGATGACCAAGACTCCATCGAGGAACTCGTCCAAATCGAAATCGATGCCGGTGCCGAGGAGTTCTACGTGGAGGCGGTGCCCACCGCCCAGGCTTTGCAGGATGCCGGCTACGACACCGAGGCTGTGGCGGTGAACGAGGTGCGCAACCAGGTCGGATGGTCAGCCTACGTTGTGCGACTGGTCTCCAACGTGCAGCGGGTTATTCGGCGGCATTGCGCCCTCAACAAGCTCAGGTTCCTGCTCTACCCGAGCAACCTGACCGGGGACGACGCGGCCCTGATTCGGTGGAACGGAGAGGGCGTGATCTGGCTGGGCAAGTCCTAACCAAGGCCCAGTTTAGGCCCCCCTACCTACCCCCCAGTATGCGTTTCCCAGGATCGTAGCAAGCAGCGTGAGCGCTGGCCGGGAAAGCTTGACGTGCTGCTACGCGGGTATAGCATCGGTAACTCATGAACTCGACCGCTCGCGCGGCAATGGTGGCCGCGCTGTTCGCGCTTGCGTGTGCCTCGGGACGCCCACCACCTCCGACCATCCAGTTCGTCCAACCGCCCTCCGATCGTGCCTACATCTACCTTTACCGCAATGAGGGTTTCTATTCGATCAGGCTCTGGCTTGATGGTGTCCCTGCTGGCGGCACGGGCCGGCGCTCCTTCGCGTTCTTCCAAGTTCGGCCCGGCCGCCACATTCTGGTTTCCGGGTCGAAAGACGCCTCGGAGATCATCCTCAACGTGCTCGGCGGAGAAGTTGTCTACCTGAAGCAGGACGTGACCTTTGTCCCGGTGGGGGCTGTGTCCCCGATGGCGTCTTTGATTGCCGGCGACGACAGAATACTGATTGAGGTATACAGGGTCTCGCGAGAAGAAGGACGCGGGGGGGTCAGAGAATGCCGGCTCATCCGGGATCGGCCTCCGCCACTCCCTCCTGTCTCGGAGCCCGAAGAACCCTCCAAGATTCCCCTCACTGCTGGTCCGCGCCCCAATTCTCGGCCGTAGCGCGCATCCAAGGCGGTGGAGCAAAGTCGCCATTGGGCGTTGTTGTAAACGATCACACAAAGACGCGGCTTCGAGGATCGGTCCCATGCTAATTTAGCATAGCTTCCACGTTTGCGAGGGCCAAGACCGCAAACATCTGGGACGCCGGTCACTTGACGGCACAGCCGCGAACCTTCTACTGTCCGGTGGTGCAGGCGGAATTGTTCATACCCGCCGCACAGCTCGGATCGCCCAGCGAGATTGCCATACCCATCATGTTGCACGGGTCCTGCATCAAGTTCATGCACTTATAGTAGTCGCTCACGACCCACGTGCATGCGGACGTAGCCTTGTATGCGGAGATGCAAGCGGCCTTGCTCGTCGGGTTTGTGTTCATTGCCATGCTTCCGTCGGAGCACATGCAGGTCTGGCTCGTTCCATACCCACCGTAGGCCGCAATTTCGCAATCGCAGAGAGCCGAAACGTCGGCCTGCGAGAGACTGCCAAACGTCTTCGTAGAGTCGATTGCGGGGCAAGAAAGGGACGTGTGCACGGGGCAAGCAGGAGGAAGCGTGTAGCTGGTAGTGCTGCCGCCGCTCCCGGAGGCGGTGGCGCCGCCAGTTGCACCTGCTCCACCAGTCGCGTGCGCGCCTCCTGTCCCGCCGATTCCACCCGAGGAGGAGCTACCACCCATCCCAGTAGTGCTGGACCCGGCAACACCGCCATGCCCTGCGCCACCACCTGTCGAGGTGGCTCCGCCGTTCGCATTGGACGGTGGGTTCGAGCTGCTGCTTCCGCACGCGCCCATCAGGGCAACCCATGCGCATAGCCCAAGATGCATCTTCGGTTCCCGGGTGTGGCTTCGTGAAATCATGTCTGGTCTCCCTGGCTCAAGCTCGGCAACGTTTTCGGTTCATCACCAGGAATCACGGCACCGAATTCGTGACAAGGACTTCGTCGTCTAGGGCGTGATCGCCATCACGAGGACACCCAGCAGCAGGACGGTAGCAGGCGGCGAAACCGCGACCTCGCGAAAGAGGCGGGCGTCCGCCGCATCACCAGCCATGGCGCTGGCCATACCGCCGGCAGCAGCTACGCCGTCATGGGCGCCGGCCAGAAGGTCATCGGGACGTTGCTCGGGCACAGCGGTAGCGCGTCCCCTGAGCGGTGCACCCACCTCGCCCCGAGCGCGACAACGGATAGGCCTTACCATGGAGAGGCTTCGCCACTGAGCTTTCAACGTAGTGCGGGAAGGGGGACTCGAACCCCCACTTCTTTCGAAACCAGATCCTAAGAACGTAGAAGCCTAAATTCTCCGTCGAGAACTTGTGTCGTGGCGGGCACTTACCGTCACCGAGGGTCAGGGAGCGCCACGCTCCGCCACGCACAAGTGGGGGATTTGGTGGGGGATCTGAGAGCATTTTTCGACACCAGAATGACCTGTATGGTGTCGCCCTGCCCCGCCCTGGCGGTCACGCGGACGTCCATCCGGTCTCTGGGTTCCATTCCCGTGGGCTGGAGGTAGGACTGGCGAGCCTCTCCAGGACCGGAACCAGAAACACGCGGATTTGATCGACGACACTGGACAGATCAAGAGCCCCGCTTGCGGTCGAGGTCCTGGTGATGAACGCCTTCCATTGCACTTGCTTCGCGGGTGCGTCGGCGAACGCCGATGAGAGCGCGAACGGCAACCCGTTCGGGAGATCGGTTCTCCTTCTCGCAAAGGTTGCCTGGATGGCGTTCCCAAGGACGGAGCCATCGAAGCGGAAGTTTCTGGCCAGAAACCAAATGTCATAGAAGTCCTTCATCCGGCTATTCGTGAGCCCGCGCTCGACCATCGTGTGGAACTTCTCTGCGATGACGGTTTCGCGTGGGTACACCCGCAGGACCGGCGCGGGCATGGGAAGCAGCGTGGGATATTCCGTCTCCGCAGGCGCGGGCGTGACGTCGTCGCCAAATCCGATGTCGATCTGCAAGGGGACCGATGCCTTACCGAGGCGCCCTTCCATGGTCACGCGGATACCGCTGTAGAATGCGTCTTCGCGAATCTCTGCCGTCTGCACGGTTTTGGGGAGGAACGTCATTCCGTCGTCCGCCGCGAGAGCTGCTACGGCCTGAAAGATGGACCTGATGTTGTCCAGGCTGGGCGGACCGTAGGCCAGGAGGTCCATGTCCACCGTCGGTCGGTGTCGCGCTCTTGTGGTCCAGAGGGCGAACAACATCGCACCCTTGAGGACGAATCTTTCTCGGTTGGTGCTTCCCAGCCGGTACAACAGCCGCTCAAGGGCGTAGCGGGTCAGGACGAAATTGAACTGCTCACCGTTTTTTCTCGACAGCTCCAGGAGCCTCGCACGCACGGATGCGCTCACGTTTTTGATCGGCTTCGTGGTCATGTCGTCATCGCCTCCAGGTAAGGGCGGATGACATTTGCCACTCGAACTTCTTGGGCGGCCTGGACAAGGTCGTCCAGCGATTTTCGAGCGCGTCGGTACTCGCGCAGGGCTTCGAGGGCGATATCGGGGCCAATTTTGTTCCGAAACTTGAAGCAGTCAGCAACAGTCCTTGCTGGCGACGTCACGCGAACGGTGACGCCTTCGATTTGATGCGTCTCAACCCCATGCTCAAGCGCTGGGCCAGAGAAACGAACAATCTTCACCGGCGGGTACTCGATCTTGGGTTTGCGAGCCTTGCCGTGGATGGCCACCCAGACCTCCGCAGGATTTTGCGTGCCTAGACCGTGAAAACGCAGCGCTGACAGAAGGCAGATCACGCCTCGCGGGATGCTCATGGCCACGCCGGCGAGGTCGTGGTGTTGCGTGGTTTCGGACTCGTCAGGCCGGGAGTAGATGCCTCTTCGCAGGCGGACCAGATCGCCGCTCTTGACGAGACGCTGAAGCTTTACGCGCGAGATGCCCTTGCCCTCCAGCCACCTGGATCGGGCGATGGGATGGGAGCGGAGTAGCTTGGTGAGGGATGACGCCATCTGAGGTGTGTTACGTATCGTAGGTGGTTATAAATATATACCTACGTTTAGTAACACGCAACCTAGGCCGCCACCGGGCGCCACACAACTTCCCTCTTCAGTTGCTGCCGCAGCACTTCTTGTACTTCTTCCCGCTACCGCATGGGCACGGCTGATTCCGCCCTATTTTCTCGCGATGAATCGGAGCGGCATTCTTGGTGGAAGCCGCTGCGGAAATGGCCGTTCCGGACAAGAGCGACGGCCTACTTGTTGCCAATTCTTGGCGGTTGAAGCAGTACCACGAGTCCATCTCCGATATGGCGTCCTCGATGATGCCGTAGCGCGTAGAGGGCGAGGCGGGCCCAGGATATCTCTTTCGATTTCCCCGAACCCAGCAAACATCGGATCAACCAAGTCGTTGGCAAACGCCTCGCGGACTTCTTCGAGAAGTTCTGGGACGCGCAGGTCGGCAACGGCCGACACGAGTCCTTCCCAAGCAGGAGAACCACGTTTTTCGAGCTTGCCGTGGAAGAGGCTCCGGTAGTAGGCCACGACCTCGTCACGCGACATCTGCCCCGATGACCAAAGAACGAGAAACGTGTCGATGGCGGCGGAGCGCACGTATCCTTCCACGTTGGCGTCCTCGACGAGCCCGTAGAGCGGTCGCGGGTCGCCGTCGTACACAGAGCCGAGGAGCTGCGTGAGCCCTTCGGTCAACGTATCACCCAAGAGGCGATCCGGAATGTCCCCAGGCGCGCTGACGATGGTGACCAGGGGGCGATAGGCGCGCTTCTCGCGGAACTGGGCGAGCAGGTACATCGCAAAGATGTGCAGCATGTAGTCCTGGCGCTCGACGAAAGACGCTGGGCTGGCCGCCAGTTCTTCCAGGACCCCAAGGAGGTGCGGCGTGACGGCTTCCTGCTGCTCGATGGCTTGCTGCACAGCCCGCTTCGGGAACTGCCCCGTACACAGTTCCAGCTCCTTGAGGAGCTCTGGTACGGTCATCTGCGCGTTATCGTTTGCCTGGGTTGTCATGCCGGCACCTTTGTTGGCGGCGGACCCTATCACTGGCGTGAGGCGGGAACAATCCAACCGAAAGCGCGGACATCCGACGAGCGCGCCAAACTGGGGACCGGACTGGGGACCAAGGCCGAAAACACACAGGCCGCCCGACGGGGCACCTTCAAACGGCCGTTTTCGCCGGGTGATCTGGCACAGGCAAGAGCCCTGCGGCCATCGACACCCACCTTGGCAATAGTACGAAAATCCACGAGTTCCTTAGACTTTCAACCACTTGCATGTGTCCAGGCGTCTCGCGGTGTTTCGTCCTGACACGTGAAACTGGAGACCGGACTGGGGACGAGATGGCGAGGGATGGAGCGAAAACCGGAATGGCCAGTCATCCAATCCGATGCAATGTGGCGTCGGCCCTGTTTGCAGGCTACGCCATCTGCCTTTCGGTGCGAAGATCCGGGACTCGCAGACAGAAAATTTGGCCGCTTTCTGTGCCAACGTAGCAGAACGGCGGTTGCCCAAACACGACAGATACAGGCCGGCTCCCTACCCATTTCCGCATGCCAACGACATCTCCCTCGGGCATCGCCCAAAGTCGTAGCAAACAACTACCGTCATGGCTGTCGGGCACTCCGAGAAAGAGAAAGAGAAAGAGCCGCCGCCTCGGTTCCCACGCAAGGTCCTTTGCCTCGTTCCAACCGAGCATTCGCCTCGTAGTCGATAGGTCAGTCTTCACGAAAACTTGGGAACGTCGTCGTTTGGTCTCCCAATCGTAGGCCTCCATCGCGAAGCCATCTGCGAACCACGTCACCACCAAAAGACAGCCGGCATCTTCGCTTAGCTAGGGGGCGGTATGAAAAGGTAGGGACAGTACTGGTGTATATATATAGGAGTGGTCCGGATCCGATCTGCCCAGTGGTATCCCCCATGGTGGACGTCGATCTCGCGTCGGCATCAGAAGACCGCGCTCAGATCGGCTCAAAATGCCATCGGTTTGGCCAAACGGATGGTATCGACATCGATTTCGGTGGCGCGGGTAGCGCCATAGCCCCTGCGCCGCGAGGGAAAGCTGATGGCGAAAGCAAAACCGCGATTGGGACCGGACGGCGAGCCCCTGAAGCAGATCAACTACCGCGTGCCAGCGGCTCTCGTGGAGGAGTTCGAGCAGCTGCTCCGCGAGAGCACCAAGCGTTTTGGCTTGAAAACGAGCAAGACGTTCCTCTTCGCGGAGGTTTTGCGCCTCGGCATAAAGAAGAAGCGCTTCCTGCTCCGGAGGTTCAAGGAGAAGAAGAAGAATGGCGCTGAGCAGGGATAGGTCGCTTGGGCTCTGTTTGGCTCGTGGCTAGCTCTGGCTAGCCAATACTATCCACGGTCACATCTAGCCATGGATAGCCAGAATGACCAATCGTGCCAACCGCGATCGTTGCGCATTGCGTTTTGAGGGCATGAATGCATTGCGTTTGCTGCTGGCTTCCGTGGCTACCGCACCGTCCATTCTCGCTCCTGTTGGGCCCGTCAACGCATACGGATGACACGTGGTATATCGTAGGCAGGTTGCTGCGTCGCAGAGGGAATTGACTGGAAGCAGATCGGCACAGCATCTCGCGTCATTGCAGAGCCTGACGCGGATATCATCAAGGCGGCGTCGTCTTCGTTGGCCATACCTATCGAAATGGAGGGGCATGGCGACCTGATGCGTCTTCTTGGGGGTACGCGATCACGCTTGACTTTCTCCGACAGGTGGCCATTACTGGCAGAACTTCGAGCGACTTTTTTGGCAGGCTTTGCCTGCCGCATTCGCAGCCCGAGAAACCCACATCGTCGCCAAGTCAGAGGGAAATCTCTGCCTTGCGCTGGACGATAGGACCGTGTGCTGCGCCTGTTCTGATCCCTCGGGACCGGCAAAGTTGGTCGGTATGGCGACTTTCCGCCGCCATGCCTCATCACTTGCCGAGGGGAGATCAGGATCTGTAATGAAAATAGGGGAATCGAAACCGTCGACGTCAACGTGCCAGCGGCCCGGTTGTGACCGGCCATCGCCTGTTGGAGGTCATCACAACATGGCCTGCAGATGCCACGAGGTCGACGCCATCCATGACGGCGCTATCGAGGGAGAACATACTGTTTCCTCGCCGCTGGCTACACGTGCTGCGGAGTACCGGGGAAGTGCCTCGACAGCAAATTCGAAGTCGAACATGTACCGCCGTGCAAAGACGTGGAACCCCTTCAGGGGGTGCGGGTTCCACTGCACGTACTGCGGAACTTCATTCCAGCTCCAAGCAAAGCGGCTGCTACACAACTGCGGGCTTTGCTACGCCTTTGTCCCCCACTTCCACCCTGAGCGCCTTGGAAGGATTCCGCCTGCCCCGATTGTTTTCGTCTGCGGCAACGGCGATCTCGCCTTCGCCTCGTCGGAGCAGCAGGCGACCATTATCGCCACCATCAGCGACTGAAGCAGGCACCACGCGCAGTCGGACAAGGTCTTTTACCTCCAGACCAAGGAGCCCCAGTGCTTCCAACCGCACCTGACGGCGTTGCCTTCAAACGCCATCGTCGTGACCACGCTGGAAACGAATCGAGACGAGGGATACGAGAAGGTTTCCATGGCGCCACCGCCATCCAAACGCTACCGCCAATTCTTGGACCTGGATTACCCACGCAAGATCGTGACCATCGAACCCGTGATGGACTTCGACCTGGATATCTTCGCCGCGTGGCTGGTCGCCATCGCCCCGGAGCTGGTCTACTTGGGCTTCAATAGTCGGCCGAAGCCGAAGCTGCCGGAGCCGACGCCTGACAAGCTTGTGGAATTTGCCAAGCTCGTCAGTGCCGCCGGGATCCCAATCGTCGGCAAGACCCTTAGAGGTTTGAAGTTGACGGGTGTCAGCTGTGACTCAAAGCTCCTGGTCGAAGCCGGAGGCGGCCAGGCCCCAGACTTCCAGGTTGCCGCCTCCTGCCTGGCCACCCCCAAGTCCGATCCCACATGCGAATGAGGATCGCCATGAGGGATACAGCGTCAACACCTGCGACAGCAGATCAAATCGTCCGGCCCCTGCTCGACGTGAATGAAGCGGCAACGATGCTGCACATTTCCGTCCGGTACGTTCGAAAACTTCTGGCTCGGGGGGATCTGCCTGTCGTCAGACTGGGCCGGCGCACCTTGGTTCGCCGAGCAGATCTCGAAGCGGTCATCGCCCGTGGTGGACTGGAGGCGGCTGGGTGAAGCCATGTGGTGCTCCGGGAGGGCGAGGCAAGGTACCCAGGTCATTCGAGCGAGCGGCGTGCGTTGCGGACGGTCGACGGAGCGCAAGACGGTAGCGGAGGAGAGCTAGGGGGAGGAAACCGGAAGGCTCGGGGATTGCGGGGCGCCTCTATGCCTTTTGCGGCAGCAGCGACGCCCCCCAAAACCGTTCGCATTTGGTGTATACCGACACATGTAAAAGAATGCCAGTGCATACCAACGGTATGCTTGCGAGGAAGCGTGACCATGCCTAAGACAAAGACGACGTCTAAAGACAAGACAGGAAACCACCAGGTCGCCGTCCGCCTCGACGCTGAGGTGATCATCCGTCTGGATGCCATCGCGGCGAAGCTGTCCCGGCCCGGTTTGGCAGTGACGCGGACCGACGCGATTCGGATCGCGTTGATGACCGGCATGAAAGCCATCGAGCAGGAGGCGTAGCGATGCCCCGTAGCCCTCGCCGAGAAGCAGAACCGCGCCGAGCGCGCAGGAACAGCTTTGGAACCATCATTGCCACCGGGACGTCCACACACCCCCGGTTCTCGATCCGATGGTACGAGGGAAGCGCGCGCCGCAAACGGAGCGGCTTCAAGTCGAAGACCGACGCGGCTGAAGCGCTGGCGCGGGTGCGCGCCGGCCTATCCGACGGAACCTTGATAGAGAAGCGACGGGCGGGAATCGCCTTTGATGAAGTAGGCAAGTCGTGGCTCAAGCTGCACAGCAAGCCCTCGCTGCGCAGCCACAGTTTGAACCAGCTCAACTTCGACGCGCACGTCGAGCCGTACTTTAAGGACACACCCCTCGCAGCGGTGACGCCTGAACGCATCCTGCGCTTTCGCGCGCACCTGCAAAGCAAGACCCGAGCGGCTGGCAAGGACGAGAAGGGGAAGCCCAAGCGAGTCGCCCTCAGTCCTGCCACGGTCAACGTAGTGCTGGCGCTGGTTCGGTCGATCTTGAAGTACGCGGTTACCAACGGGCATCTGGCATCGGCACCGACCGACCGCATCGGCAGAGGGAACCTCATGCTTCCGGTGGAAAAGCCCAAGCTCGCGCCACCCGTCGAAACGCCGGAAGACGTTGGGCGCCTGCTGGCTGAGATCCGGAACATAGGCGAAGAAACGCATCGCCCCAGCATGTTTCCGCTTTTCGCATTTTTGGCGTATATCGGTGCCCGCAAGGGAGAGGCGCTTGGTCTATGCTGGCCGGACGTCGACTTGAAAGGCCAGTTCGTTACGATTCGCCACAGCTACGACGGAACGACCAAGAGCGGCCGGCACCGAACCGTGCCCATCCCTCCCGAGTTGGTTCAGATCCTGAAGGAATACAAACTCGCCGATCCCTGGAATGGCGGGCCGCAGTTGCTCGTCTTCCCGAACGACTCAGGCAACATGTGGTCGAAGAACGCGCGTCTTTCTGAAGTCCTTTGGCTGGCGTGCGACCGCTGCAACCTACCCCGCATCCGCGTCCACGACCTCCGCCACACCTACGCGGCCTTCTACCTGATGTCCGGTGGCAACCTCTACGACCTGCAAAAAAACCTCGGCCACCACTCCGTGGCGTTCACCGCCGAAGTCTATGGCCACCTGTCTGCCGACCACCGAATCCGCGAAGCCGCGCGGGTCTCCTACCCGTTGCCGCCTGAAGAAGCGAAGGTGTTTCCCCTCAAGTCGCCACGCGGTGGATTGAGATGAAGATTCTTTTGCGTTAGAAGCTCTCCTCTCGGACGGGCGTCCGCTGACAGCCAGGGAGGACGACGATGGATGGATCGGAATCAGTAGTCTCAACAGAACCTGACCCTCATTCTCAGCTTCGTACCGAGAATGCTGCACTAAAGCTTCAGAAGGAGAACGCTCAGCTGAGCGCCGAGATTCGACAGCTCAGCAGTCCAGACGTATCCGCACGTCCGTGGTGGAAAAGCGGCACAACGATCACGACCCTCACGGCCATTCTTGCAGCCGTTGTTCCGCTGACCACCGCTGTGCAGGGATGGGTGCAGAAGAGTCGAGAACTTGCCCTTGAGGAAGCGAAGCAAGCGAACGCCATCGCGATGCAAAGGGAGAAGCAGACAGAGGACATCCGAACCGGATATCTTGAGCGAACAAAGGATCCCCAAGATCGCATCCGTGTGCTGCATTTTGTCCTCGCGACATCAGCCGACCCGAGATTGCGAGAGTGGGCAAGGAATGAGCTTCCGCCGGTTCAAGACGACATTGCGAAATTTGAAAAAGCTGCTGCGGAAATCGAACGGATCTACGGAACAGGCCAGAAGGAGGAGATCTTACGAAGCTTGAACAAACTCAGGGAAGACGAGATGTTCAATAAGAGGATGGCAGAGGTGTTTGATTTGGCAGCAAAGGCAGGGAACTTGGGAAGAGAGCATCGGTGACGGCTAGTATCTAGTACCCGTCTAGTACCCAGCCCTTCCTCAGATCGGGCCGGTGCCGTCGAGGTGTTGCCGGATTTCCCAAGTCATTTCAAGGTAGTGCGGGAAGGGGGACTCGAACCCCCACTTCTTTCGAAACCAGATCCTAAGTCTGGCGCGTCTACCAGTTCCGCCATCCCCGCGAATTGTCTAAACCAGTCAGGCCGATCATCTAGCAACTCAAGCTACGATTGGCACCACTTTGGTGCCATCTTGGGCACCCTAACCAATCACCAGCACAGCTTCAACTCTTCGCTGCTTGGCCGCTGGATCCGTCTATGGTTTGATCTAGCCTTTCCGTCGCTGCGCACGAGCGCGAACTCGTGCACCCTACGCAGGAAGTCGTGACGTCTTCGTGCAAACGTCGTGTCTTTTCCAGGCTGTCTCGGGCTCGCCCTCGCGCTGACGAAACCATGTGCAATGCCAAACATGCGGGCAAGAACCGCGTGACGTTCTTGTTCTGCTATCGTTCATGCCGTCAGTCACGGGAGACGGCATGGACCTTTCGGGCAAGACAGCAGTTGTCACGGGTGCGGCCATGGGCATCGGCCTGGCCACCGCGCGGCGGCTGGTGCGTGACGGGTGCGCAGTGGCCGTCTGGGATATCAATCCGGCGGCCATGGACAGCGCCTGCGCGGAGCTGCGCGGAATGGGCGGCAAGGTCTTGGGGCAAATCTGCGACGTCAGCAATGCGGCGGCGGTGCGGGCCTGCGCCGAGCAGACGGCGCGTGAGTTTGGTCCCGTGGACATTCTCATCAACAACGCGGGCTACGTGCGCGGCGGTGACCTTCTCGATGTTCCCGAGGAAATCCTGGCCAAGACCATGGATGTGAACCTGACCTCCATGCTCTATACGACGCGGGCCTTCCTGCCCGGAATGTACGAGCGCAATCTGGGGCACGTAGTCAACATCTCATCAGCAGCGGGCATTCTGGGCGTGCCGGACATGGCGGCCTATTCGGCGGCCAAGTGGGGCGTGTGGGGACTCACCGAGTCCCTGCGCCACGAAGCGCGCAACCGTGGCAAAGGCGGCGTTCGCTTCTCGTCCATTCACCCGTCCTACATCGCCACCGGCATGTTCGAGGGGGCACGGATAGGCGGCCTTGGCTCACTCTTGATTCCCCAGCTGAAGAGCCACGATGTCATCGCCACATGCATCGTGGAGGAAGCGCTGAAGAAGGGGAAGTCGCGCCTGATTCGTCCGCGTTCCGTTTGGCTGGCCATCCTCATCCGCGGCATCCTGCCTGATGCCTGGTTCCAGGCGGTGATTCGCCTACTCAACGTGCACAAGAGCATGAGCACTTGGAAGGGGCGACCGTGAGCCCAGATCGTGAAAACTTCTTCCAGGCAAGGCGTCGTGCTCTACTTCCAGCACGGAGTCCCCCATGCGCGCTCGCCACATCTTCCCACTCATCTCCATAGTCGCCATCGTGACCCTGGCCGGCTTCGTCCGGCCCGCCAACGCGTCGGTCAACCTCGGTCTTGGCGCTGATTGGATCGAGGGCGGGGTGGGCGAGCTCAACCTGACACTGGGCGCAGATACCTTCGTGGCGCGAAGGCTGTCGATCGGCGGACGGGCCGGCGTGGCCTTTTTCGATGACAGCCACCACCTCGGGATCCCCATCGACTTCCGGCTCAAGCTGCACGTTCAGCGCATCTACTTCGAGGGACTGGTCGGACCGTGGATGCTCATCGACTCTGGCGATCTGTTTCGGGTCCACGGCGCCTTCGGGTTCGGGCTCGAATCGGGCAGTCTCGCCTTTGGCCTCGAGGTGGGCGTCCTTGGACGGGCCGCGATGCTGGGGCTACGACTTGCGTTCAGGCTGTGACGTGTCGCCAAGGAGCGGCTCCACAACCAGACCTGCCCAGTTCGGCTACGCCATAGAAGTGCGCCGTAGATTGGAGGGCGAACGTGCAGTGCCCGCCCCCATACTCCAAGTTCGGTCACGGCATCAGGGGCGGATTCGCATTCTGTGCCAGCTGCAGCGCTTGCGCGGGGAACCACGCTCCCGCCGCCGGATCGACCATGCCCCACAGCGGGTCGAAGGTATTCTGGGCAGCGCTTGTGAGGTTCCACGGATTGTACAGGGAGTAATTCCACGCGCGGGCACCGCCGGCGCTGTCACACTGGCCGTCCGATTCTCCAGGTACCTTCACCCAAAGGTACGCGTCCAGCAGTGCAACCCCCGTATTGGCCGACGGGCGCAGGCCGACGCCAGCGCCCGGAGGATTGCACCAGTTGCCGCTCGCCAATGCACTGATGACGGTCCCAGGTTGGTAGTAGGGAGCCGCAGCGTACTGGGCTGTGTTCAGGGTGCCCTGTCCGTTGCGGCTGGTATCGATGATGAAGTGAGTCGTCGCAACTGCCCCGCCCATCATGTTCTGCAAGCCAGCGGTGACCGTAGCCTCGTACGCCGGGCTGTAGTCAACGGCATAGTTGAGCGCAGGGTTGTACTGGCTTGGGCACCAGTCGAAATGACCCGCGGCCCACGATGCCCCAGCCGTCGCAGCCGTGATGCAGTCAGAGACCCAAGTCCCGAACTGTGTGGATTGGTCCGTTGGTTGGTAGTTGGAGACGTTGAGGAAGAAACCAGCGGCCAAAGCGAGGCCCGCTTTGTTCAGGCGGTACGCCGCCTCACCCACGCCAAGCCACGCGCTGTGCGTGCCATCGAGATAGACCCATGCATTCGGAGCGTGGCTCTTTAGGCTTGCCACCGCGTAGTTGAGCTGCGCGTACCGGTCGGCCGCATCGGCCCCCGGCGCGGGAGTCACGTTCCCTTGCGAGTCGGTCACCGTGGGCTTGCACCACTCCGTTGCCCCGTAGATCGTCGTGTTGTAGGGGATGATACCAAGGCTGTCGGGCTCGAGGATTACGACAGCCTTGGCGCCGCCAATGCCGGCCGCAAAGCCGTCGATCCACGCCTCGTACGCCGCGGTATCGGCCGTACCACCCGCCGAGTACTGCGCGCAATCGCGAAATGGGACGTTGTATGCCACGACGACGGGAACCCGATTCTCAACCGAGGCCTCCTGCATTGTCTTGTGCACGTTGGCGTGCACTTCCTGGGGCGTGCCGCTGGTGAACCATATGGCATGTCCCTGCGCGAGCATGGCGGCGAGATCGAGGACTCCGTGCAGATTGTGCTTTTTCAGCAGCTCGATTCCCTGCTGGACCGCGCCAGAATCCGGCTGTGGCACAAAGAACTTGGTCTTGGAATTGAGCGTTTCGCCTGCCGCAGCGACCGCCGGTCTTGCTCCGGCGGTGAGTCCGAACAGAATCAGTGCTAGACCGGTGAGCACATACGATAGTTTTCTTTCTGGGTGAGTGCTACGCATGATTTCTCCTTGCTGGTTATTGATCGGAGCGACCGTTCAGCGTTACCTTCACGCTGCCCGCTTCAGTTGCTTCTGGATCCAGGTTTCGTAGTGTGAAACAACAGCTGTAGGTGCAGCACAAGATACCTCAGCACGACAGCGCCCCAATGCATATTCTCAAAGCGACGGAGTGGCAAGCGACTTTTTGAACACGCGTGCCGCCAAAATGCGCCAACTATCCCCGCGCCGGCGTTGCGCTAGCGTGCCTGGGCCGCGGCGGTTCCTTTTTGCCGCTCCCTTTGTCGCCGTTATCGAGGATGAAGTAGTTCACGCCCGGGGTGCCGCAGGCGTCGCCGTTGCGGTGGAATTTCCAGTGGATGTAGACCTTGCCATTCCCCGACAGAATGGCGGTTGGCGGCGTGGGAAAGGGCGCGGCGGCGTACACGGCGCTGATGGCGGCGCCATCGAAACCGGTGATCCCCGACGTACGCACCATCGCGATTTTGTCCACGTTGCCTTCCCCATCCAAGACGATTTCCAATTTCGCGACCAATTTCAGGTCGTTCATCGGGCTATCTCGGAACGATGTGTCCATTTGGGTCAGAAAACCAAACGCCCACTTTTCGTGGATTTGCCGGTGCATGCGCGCGATGAATTGTGCGAAGGGGGCAGCGCGGGTATTCAGCTCGGTTTGGTTGTCCGGGGTGACCTCATTGATGAAATTCTCCAGAGCAGAAAACACACGCTCATTCCGCTCGGTGAATTTGCCTTTGTGTTTGGATTTTTCCTGCTTGGCCAGCGCCGCCGCCCTTTCGGCGTCGTCGCCAAACGTTGCGGCGTAGCCCTGCTTGGTCAAATGGGGTCGGTCGGCCATGGTGGAAGAACGACGAGCCCCTTCTGTCCCGCGCCGGCCATCTTCCGCCTTGGAAAACATTCCGTCGGGATCTTCCGCTAGCGGCTCGCCCCGCGCGCCCGCTTCTTGCAGGCCGGGCGCGCGCATGGACAAAGTGGAGCGACGCTCGGTCGTGGGCTTCGACTCTTCGGCCATGGCTTCCCGCGCGCGCTGGCCGGGCTTTGCTTCCCGGTCTTCCAGTTGCGCGATCTTATCCCTGTCGTCGGATGGCTCGGCCAATCTTCCTTGTTGGTCCTTGTCCAGGTTGGTTTGCCGGGCTCGGGTCTCATGTTCGGCGTGGTTGTTTCGCTGGGCCAGGTACTTGGCGTCCTTGGGCGCCTCCACATCTTTGCCCATATCCAGGTCGACTATCTTTGGCCCGAGCAACTCTTCCGGCTGCACCACGGGTTTCTCTGGGGGCTTGGGCGCCACCGGCTCGGGCGGCGGCGGTTCGGGCTCACGCGCACGCTCGGCTATGGCTTCGGGCTTTGGCGGCTTGGCCGTGGACGGCTTCTCGGTCCTTTCGGGCAGTTTCACTGCCTTCGTTGCCTTGGTGGGCTCCGCCGGCTTTTCAATGACTGGCAGGTTGGGCGGCAGCTCGTCGTCCTTGATGGACTCGAAGCTTAGTCCCACCTCGTCGTCTGCAGGCTTTCCCCACCAGAACACCCACGCCACGAGTGGCACCAGTACTTGCGCGTGTAGGAAAATGGACAGCAGCAGCCCACGGCCAATCCGGCCGCGATCTCGCCGCGTTTGCTGCCCTGCCATATGCGGAGCGGAGGTTACTCGAACACGCCGATGGATTCACGCGGATTGCGGCTCTTGGTCCTCGTGTACACGCTACTGACACGTGGCTCGCTTGGCCCATCGAGGAATATCGGGTGCGATTGACGAACAAGCGCCCGGAGAGAATACTCGCTGCATGAGAAGTGCCGCGTCTGCAGTCATCGTCCGAGGGATCTTGGGGTTCTCACTCTTCGCTGCTGCCGCGTGCGGGAGCTCGACGGCGACGCCACCCCAAGGCGGGAGCGGCGGCGGCACAGGCGGAACCATCGGCACAGGCGGTGGAAGCGGCGGCAGCGGCTCGGGCGGAGGCACCATGCCCGCTACTGGAAGCGGTGGCAGCCGCACAGGCGGAGCCGGCGGCACGAGCGGCAGCGGCTCGGGTGGAACCGTCAGCACCGGCGGCACGACGAGTCCCTTGGGTACCAGCGGCGGAGCGACCGGCAGCAGCAGCGGCGGAAACACCGGCACCGGCGGCACCGTCAACGCCGGAGGCAGCGGCAGCGGGGGCACAAGCAGTCCCGGCGGCAGCGGCGGAAACACCGGCACCGGCGGGGGCAGTGGCGGAGTTGGCGGTCATGGCGGAGGCGTGTGTCAGCCCGGCACCCAGTATCCAACACCGGTTCTCACGGGCACGCCGAAACTACTCTACAAGCCCTCGGGCAGCAGCAGCGGCACCTACGAGGGTCCGGTCTGGGTCCAGTCGAGCGGCGTTTTGCTGTTCTCCGACATGACGTTCACGACTCCCGTCGATCCATCTCAGATCCTCAAACTGACACCGCCCAGCGCAGAATCGTCCTTCTTGCAGGATTCCGGAACCAACGGCATGGCCATCGACAGCCGCGGAACCGTCTACGCCTGTTCCCACAAGGTGCAGGGCATCGTGAAGCTCGACGTCGCCGCCGCGACGCTGAGTACGGTCGTCGACAACTACGGCGGAAAGAAATTCAACTCGCCCAACGATATTGCCCTGCACTCGGATGGCACCATTTACTTCACCGATCCCGACTTCCAGCTCGGCAGCCGCACGTCGGAAACCGGCAAGAAAGGGGTCTATCGCGTAAGCCCCACGGCGCAAGTGTCGCTCGTCGACGACACCTTTGCCGAGCCCAACGGGATCGCGCTGTCGCCCGACGAAAGCGTGCTCTACGTGGCCGACTACAACAGCAACGTCGTCCGCACCTTCGCCGTGGCGTCCGACGGCAGCACCAGCAATCGCAAGGATTTCGCAACCGTCACGACTCCGGACGGCTTCGCGGTGGACTGTGCCGGCAATCTCTACGTCGCGTCCGGAACGCCGGGAGCGATCCAGGTCTATGCGCCGTCCGGAACCAAGCTGGGCAGCGTGACCGTCGCTGCCAGCCTGAGCAACATGGCATTCGGCGGCAGCGACGGGAAGACCCTATACATCACGGCCGGCAAGGCCCTGTACGGCCTCGACATGAACCTCCCGGGCTATCCCTACTAGCCCGCATTTCTCAACGCTGGTCTCAGTCTGACTTGGCCGCATCCTCGGGCCGAGTGACGCTGAGAATCGTTGCTCGCACGACCGTCTCGAAATCGAGCTTCATCGGATTGTAGACCCGCATTTCGATCTGCACCGGCCCCGTCCCCTTGCAGTAGGTGGTGCGCGTGACCCGGCTGGGCTGAGCGCGCACTTCCTCGACGACGGCGCAGTCGCCATAGCTGCCCGAAGGTAGCGTAACTTGCCGCCCAGCCTCGACCACGGTGGCTTGGCCGCTCGACACGGGCCAGGTGGCGCCGACCGACATGGGGAGCTTCACGAGATAGTCGCCGGGCAGGTTGCCTTCGCGGCGGGCGATTCCGTCGGGTTGGACAAGGTATTCGATGTGATCGTCGCCGTTCTTGATGACCGCTACGTTCTGCCGTCGCTCGACCACTGAATAGAGCGCGAGGACCTTCCGACCATCGCTTTCGACGTCGTAGGCCCAGCCCCAGCCGAGCAAAAGCGGGTAGTAGTCGAGCGCGGAATTGCCGGTCAGGCCGTCCGAGGTGGCCCTATGCGCGGTCGCGCACCCTGGCGCGGACATTGCCAACAGCACAAGCAGGGAGAGGCGCATCGTCTGAAGACCTGTCCATGAATTGGACAGGTCTTCAGAAGCCGAGCCAAGGGCTCGGCCGCAGGTGGGGTGAAGTCCACGAACTTGCTTCGCGGACGAGGGGCGGGCGGCGGCCCGCCCTTCTAGAACGTTCAAGACGGGGCCATTCATGGACACGTCTTGAGTAGACCGCAGAAGTCCGTCCTTGGAAAGTCACCGTATCGTAGATATTCGTCCGGGCCCACGAGCCTGACGGGAGTCGTCTCAGAAAACTGAGATACCGGCCTGCTAACCATGCAGTTTTAGGGGCCGGTCCGATTGGCTCGGGCCTTGCTACAATTGGAACCACATGCGGCATGTCCTAAAATCCCTCGGCGCGGCTGTCCTGGCCGTGGTGCTGGCCACCTGGCCGGGACGAGCCGCAGCGCAAGGCAACGATTCGCCTGCGCTTCGCCGAGCGATTTCGGATTTCTCCCGCCTGCGCGCCGACCTCGACCGCATCAACGCCGAGGTCGCGGAGCTCAAGCGAGCCGATCGAACGGTTCGCAATGACTACCGCGTGCGCGACCGCATGGCCGATGCGGAAGCCATGGCGCAAAAAGTGACCCAGGCCGAGGCTCGGCTGCGCGCCCTCGGCTGGAAGGAAGGTCTTGTCTCCGACGCTGGTGCGCTCGTGGTACCACCGCAGGCGTTGCCTCAGGACGGTAGTGTTGAGCTCGAAGCCAAGGCTGGGCTGTTCGCGGATCAGGCGAGAAAGCTCGATGGCGAGGCAAACCTTTTGACCAAGGCTGCGGACGAGCTGCGCAGCCGAAGGGCCTTGCGCCGCCGCGCGGGCGCCTGGGATCGGGATCCTTTCTCCGGACTAGAAACCTCGAAACGCAGCATCGCGGTTGCGGCGCCTACTCAGAAGGCCAGTGTCAATGGCTCGACGGGCGCGGATTCCACCGCTCGAAGCGGTCCCGGAACCACCGCCATTCCAACCGTGTCGGGAGGAAGTACCGTAAGCGCGCCAGCGGGTGGCCCCGCGACCATGACGCCGGCGCCAGGTCTAGGCCCGACGACCGATAGCACGACCAAGGAAGCCACCGTCGCTCCCGAAGCTGCCACGTCCTCGAAGACATCGCCCTTGGCCCAAACCGCCGCTTTGGATCGCCAGTTGTTCGAGCAGCACCTCTATCTCGATCCCGCCACGGCCGCGGAGCTGCGCCACGTTCTCGGCGCGGCGGGCGCCACATCCGATCCCAATGCGCTCGATCATGCGGCCGCGACGCTGAGGGGACGGGCCCGCGCCTTGAACTTCCAAGCCCAAGCCCTGCTCGCCAAGAGCCGGGCACCGTAACCGCGCAGAGTGACCGCGCGCAGAAGAACTGCCCAGACATTGGATGATCAACGGTCGGCCGACAATTCGTGCCCCAAGATGCGCCTAAACGCGTGAGTTCGGGCTAGTATCGCGCGAGATGCGTCTGCGCATCGTCGCTATATTCGGATTCTGCATGTGCGGTCTTGGCGCGCGGGCTCGCGCCGAGCAGACGCGCTACGATTGGCGTCTCGAGGACGGCCTCGAATACGACACGAACCCCGCCCGCACCGAGCACATCGCGGGTGGCGATTTGCAGCCGGCTTCGCCCGCATCCCTGTTGGCTCGTCTCGTAGCATCGGGCAGCCTCTCGGCGCCGCTCGGCGAGAGCAACGGCCTGGCCGTCTCGGGCGCGCTCGGCGGCAAGTGGTTTGCCGACAGCGGCGCGCGGGCCGACAACGTGCTGGTGATACAAGGCGCGGCCACCGACAGCTTGCGCCTTGGCCAGCGCACGCAGGCGGCGCTTACCTGCGCGTACTACGATGTCTACCAACGACGCTCCTTCGACTTACCCGATTTCCGCTCGACCGCGCCGTCGCTGAGACTCGACCAGGGCTTCGGAAAATCTGTTCTTGCTTCGCTCGGTGGCGGCTACCGCTGGTTCACCTTCAAGCCCGACAACGCCTACAGCTTCGCGGCCCCCACCGCGTTCATCGCGATTCGGCACACGCTGCCTGGCGATCTGCTAGCTGGCGACGCGGATTGGGAATGGAGCGCAGGAGGCAGCGTGGAGGTGCGCACCTTCGAGGGGCCCGCTTGCACCTCCACGGGCTGCGGCGATCAAGCCGGAGTCGCACGCCACCACGATCGATTCTGGATCGGGCACGCCGAATGGAGTCGCACCGGCAGCTGGCTGTTCGGCTCGGGTGCGGCCCTACACATCAACCAGTCGAATAGCTACGGGGAAGCGCTGGTGCGCGGGCTCTTTCACGCACGTGCCGTCATCCCCCTGCCCTGGGATCTGTCGCTCTCGGTCCGCGGCGAGATCATCGCGAGCCGCTACGCCGATCCCTTGACCTTCTCGCAACCCGTCGCGGGACTGCCCAGCGCCAGCATCGAGGACGAGGCCCGCAGCACCTTCCGCATCGATCTGGCGCGTCTTGTAGAGGGACGCTTCGAGCTGGGCGCGCGCTACGTCTACTACACCAGCGCGCCGACCTCGGGCGCGGTGGGATACCGCCGCCAGACTCTGCTTCTTTACCTCGCATTTCTCGATGAAAGTTAGGTTTTTCCACGCAGCAAGGATTTCGACCTTCGTCGTTGACTTCCTGGGTTCGGAAGCAAAGAATGGCTGCCCGAGTTGAGGTACGAACGAATGATCGCAACTCGGGTACTTGAGCAGGCGTGCAGCCTGTCCAGCGGGCCCGAAGGAGGCAAGGACTAATGGCCGGCGGGACAAGGGCTCTCCCCAAACGAACGAAGTTCATATTCGTGTCCGGGGGTGTGGTGTCATCCCTCGGAAAGGGACTGGCATCGGCTTCGATCGGATCGCTGCTCGAGGCGCGAGGCCTCAAGATCACGATCCAGAAACTGGATCCGTATCTGAACGTCGATCCAGGAACGATGAATCCCACCCAGCACGGTGAGGTCTTCGTCACCGACGACGGTGCCGAGACCGATCTGGATCTGGGGCACTACGAACGCTTTCTGTCGCAACGGATGAGTCGCCTCAACAACGCGACCTCGGGACAGATCTACCAGACCGTCATCCAAAAGGAACGGCGCGGGGAGTACTTGGGCGGCACGGTGCAGGTCATCCCGCACGTCACGGACGAAATCAAATCGCGCATCCTCGAGTGCGCAGGCGATGTAGACGTCCTCATCGTCGAGATTGGCGGCACCGTCGGCGACATCGAGTCCCTACCCTTCCTCGAAGCGGTCCGTCAGCTCAGGTTCGAGATGGGCCACCAGAACGCCATCTCGGTCCACGTAACGCTGATTCCGTATCTTGGCGCCGCGGGCGAGATGAAGACCAAGCCCACCCAGCACTCGGTGATGAAGCTGCGCGAGATCGGCATCCAGCCCGACATCTTGCTGTGCCGGTCGAGCCGCCCCGTGGGCACCGCGCTCAAGCAAAAGATCGCCCTGTTCACCAACGTCGCCCCCGACGCGGTGTTTTCCGCCGAGGATGTGGACTGCATCTACGAAGTCCCGGCCAAATTCCACAAACAAGGCGTGGACGAAAAGATCGCTGAGCTGCTCAACATATGGTCGCGCGCGCCCGAGCTGACGGGCTGGGAGCAAGTGGTCGAGAGGGTGCGCAGCCCGCAGTCCGAGGTGGAGATCGCGCTCGTCGGTAAGTACGTCGATTTGCTTGAATCGTACAAGAGCCTCAACGAGGCCATCACGCACGGTGGAATCGCCAACGACTGCCGCGTGCACCTGCGCCACGTCGATTCGGAGGAGATCGAGCGGAAAGGCTCGAGCTGCCTCGACACCGCCGACGGCATCCTGGTCGCGCCGGGCTTTGGTACCCGCGGCAGCGAAGGCAAGATCGAGGCGGCTCGCTACGCACGGGAAAAAGGAGTGCCCTACTTCGGCATCTGCCTGGGCCTTCAGATCGCAACCATCGAATTCGCGCGCAACGTGGCCGGCCTGCGCGGCGCGAACTCGACGGAATTCGAGCCCAAGCCAGAGCATCCGGTCATCGATTTCATGCCCGAGCAGCGCAACCTCACGGAAAAGGGTGCCACCATGCGCCTTGGTGCCTACCCGTGCTTGCTCAGCCCAGGTACGCGCGCCGAAGCGGCCTACGGCGTGCGTGAGATCTCCGAGCGGCACCGACACCGCTACGAAGTCAACAACGACTACCGCGAACGCCTGGTGGCGGCCGGCCTGGTGATCTCGGGCGTCTCGCCCGACAACCACCTCGTCGAGATGATCGAGCTGCGCAACCATCCCTACTTCGTGGGCTGCCAGTTCCACCCCGAATTCAAATCGCGACCGCAGAATCCGCATCCGCTGTTCCGCTCCTTCATCGGCGCGGCGTTGCGTGCGCGGTTGGAAAAGCGGCGCAAGATGCCTGCCGTCGTCGAAGCCCAGCCAGTGGTCTAGCTCGCCGGGCCGGGCCGGGAGTAGACACAGAGGTCACAGAGGTCACAGAGACCGGACTGTTCCCTCTGTGTTTTCCATGTCCTCTGTGTTTCAACAGGCGATTCACGTCTTTTTTTCTTGACCCTAGCAATCTGCGTACCACGGGAGGCTTTTGCTTTTCCCAATCAGTACACGGTGCTATCAAATAGCAAGGAATCCGCCGATGGTGTGATCATCCGAACACGGTGACGCAATGTCCATGGAGATCAAACAGCATCTGAAGCTTTCGCAGCAGCTCGTCATGACGCCGCAGCTGCAGCAGGCGATCAAGCTGCTGCAGCTATCACGCGTCGAGCTAGTGGACATGGTGCGCGACGAGCTCCTCGAAAACCCCGTCCTCGAGGACTCGATTGATGTCTCGGCCGAGCAGTCCAAGCCCGGCAGTACTGAGGAGCAAGGCGCCGGGGCTGTGCGCGAGGCCGAGACCGAGCGTATCGGCGAGACCGAGACCCCAGTAACCCAGGTCTCCGGGGATAAGATCGATACCACGTCCGAGGTCAAAGCCGATTCCCGCTCGGACGAGGCGGTGGCCGATTTCGACTGGGACACCTATCTCGAAAATCAGTCCAACGCGGCGCCCATGCCGTCGTTCCGCTCGAATTCGGAAGAGATGCCTTCCATCGAGGCGACGCTGACACGTGGGACGTCGCTGTTCGACCACTTGGAATGGCAACTCAAGCTGACACGTGGTTTTTCCAAGGAGGAAGAAGGGGTCGCCCTGCTCATCATTGGCAACCTGACACCTGATGGCTACCTCGACCTGCCAGTCGAAGAGCTGGCCGAGGAGGCGGGCGTCGAGATTTCGTTCGTGGAGCAGGTCCTTAGGCGCGTGCAGGAATTCGATCCGCAGGGAGTGGCTGCGCGCGACCTGCAAGAGTGCCTGCTCATCCAGGCGCGCTACGTGGGTGCCGACGACGAACTGGTCATCGGCATCATCAGCAGGCACCTGCACAACCTGGAGAAGCGCAACTACGCGGCCATCGCCAAGGATCTCAACCAGCCGCTCGAAGAAGTCTACGAAGCGACCAAGGTGGTGCTGGCCTTCGATCCCAAGCCGGGACGCGCCTACTCCGACGAGGAATCCAACTACATCACGCCCGACGTTCACATCCAAAAGGTGGGCGACAAGTACTTCGTGGTGGCCAACGACGACGGCCTGCCCAAGCTCAAGATCTCCGACTTCTACCGGGTGGCCCTGTCGAAAGGTCCCAAGGCGCGCGAATACATCCAGGAGCGCCTGCGCAGCGCCCAGTGGCTTATCCGTTCGATCCAGCAGCGCCAGCGCACCATCGTTCGCGTCACCGAATCGATCCTGCGCTTCCAACGCGAGTTCTTCGAGAAAGGCTCCGCCTACCTCAAGCCGCTCATTCTGCGCGACGTGGCTGACGACATCGGTATGCATGAATCCACGGTGTCGCGCGTGACCACCAACAAATACGTCCACACCCCGCAGGGTATTTTCGAGCTGAAGTACTTCTTCAACTCGGGAATCACGCGCAGCGACGGCGACGACCTGGCCTCCGAAGCAGTCAAGTTGAAGATCAAGCAAATCGTCGCCAACGAAGACCCCAAGCATCCGCATTCCGACCAACGCATCGTCGAGCTGCTCCTTGAACAGAACATCGAAATAGCCCGACGAACCGTGGCCAAGTATCGAGAGCAACTGCGGATCCAACCCAGCAGCAAACGCAAGCAAGTGTTCTAGCCGACCCTGTCCTCTTTTCACAACGTCCCCTGGAGGCCCATTCGATGCAGCTTTCAACCACCTTCCGCCATATGGAAGCTTCCCCCGCCGTCAAAGATTACGCCGAGGAGCGCCTGGAGAAGATCAAGAAGTACTTCAGCCGAGATCCCATCGCCGCGCATGGGACGTTCTCGGTGGAACGCAACCACAACCACACCGCCGAGTTCTCGTTGACCTTGCCCAACGGAATCGTCATCCAGGCGCGCGATACGACGGAGGACATGTACTCGTCCATCGACCTGTCGGTAGCGCGCATCGAACGTCAGGTGCGTAAATGGAAAGAAAAGATACGCACCCACAAACCGCACGGTGGGCCGCGCTTGCAAGTCCGACAGACGGTTCTCGCCGCGGAAAACCTGGAGCCGCAGCCTGGTGCCGCAGCCGAGACCAAACCCGCGATGGGAGAAATCCCGGTCATCCGCGACGCCACTGAGGAGGTGCGCACCCTGTACGTGCGCGACGCCGCCATGCAACTCAACCTGGTCGAGCGCGACGTGCTCGTATTCGTGGACGCCGAGAAGAATTCGCTCTCGGTCATCTACCGCCGCAAAGACGGCAACTACGGCCTTATCGAGACCGGCGTGGCCGCGCCGTCGGCCTAGCCCGCGGGTCGGGACCGAGCAGTACAGGTCATGCCATGAAGGTCGTCGATTTCCTTTCTTCCGACGCCATCATCCCCGCGCTGGCGGGTGTAACCAAGGGGGCGGTATTGGCCGAAATGGCGGCCTTTCTCTGCGCCCATCAAACGGCCTCGGCCGGCCAAAGCGGTATCGAGGCGCAGGCGCTTTGCCGTGTGCTCGAGGAACGCGAGCTCTTGGCCTCGACCGCCATCGGCGATGGCATCGCCATCCCGCACGGCAAGGTCGACACCATCGATCGCTTGGTGGGCGTGCTCGGGCGATCAGTGTCCGGGCTCGCCTTCGACTCCATCGATGGCAAGCCGACCCACATCGTGTTCATGCTGGTGGCGCCGTCGAACTCGGCCGGTGCGCACCTCAAGGCCCTGGCGCGCCTTTCGCGCCTGTTTCGCGACGCCAGTTTCCGGCAGCGGCTGCTCGACGCCCCCGACGGCCCCGCCATGTACCAAATCATCGCCGAGGAGGATGGCAAATATTGAGTGACAACGGCGGCCTAGCGACAACCCTCACGGTTCGTTCCCTTTTGAGCGAGGCCGCTGGCCTGCGGCTCGTTCTGTTGGCGGGCGAATCGGGCCTTGGCCGCCGCGTGACCTTTCACCGTGTGCAGAAACCGGGTTTGGCGCTGGCCGGTTTCGTGCGCCAGGTTCAGCCCGAACGTGTGCAGATCCTGGGTGCCACCGAGCTCGCCTACCTGGCCAGCCTGCCCGTCGAGGAAGCACGACACGGCATCGAAACCTTCATGGCACTGGAGCCGGCTTGCATCGTGGTGACCAAGGGCCTGGACGTCCCCGCCGAGCTGTTCGAGGCCGCGGATCGACTGGGCGTACCATTGTTGCGCACGCCGCTGCGCTCGTCGGTCGCCATCCAGTCGATTCAGAACTACATCGAGCGCGAGCTCGCGCCCACGGCCAGCATCCACGGCGTGCTCATGGACGTACTTGGTGTCGGTATCCTTCTGCTCGGCAAGAGCGGCATCGGAAAATCCGAAGCCGCCCTCGAATTGGTCATGCGCGGGCACCGCATGGTCGCCGACGATCTGGTCGAGGTCAGGCGCAGCGCCCACGACATGCTGGTGGGTTGGTCGGCCGAGCTCATCAAGCACCACATGGAGGTGCGCGGGATCGGCATCATCAACATCAAGGACATGTTCGGCGTGGCTTCCGTGCGCGACGAAAAGCGCATCGAATTGGTCATGGAGCTCGTGCGCTGGGAGGAATCGGAAGCCGCGGATCGCGTGGGCCTCGACGATCAGACGTACCCGATTCTCGACGTGCCGGTGCCCATGTTGCGCATCCCCGTCAGCCCCGGCCGCAATGTCAGCTCGCTCGTCGAGGTGGCAGCGCGTAACCGCCTCTTGCAGGTGCGCGGCCACCATGCCGCGCGTGAGTTTCAGGAGCGCTTGGATCAAGCTCTGGCCGAAGCCCGCCAGCGCCGCTTCCGCGGTGACGTGGAATAGCCATGAAGTTGGTCGTGATCACCGGCGTTTCAGGGGCGGGCAAGACCACCGTCAAGAGTGCTCTCGAGGATCTCGGCTTCTATTGCGTCGATAACCTGCCCATTGCTCTCCTGCCCAAGTTCATCGAGCTTCTGGCCGGGCGCGACGAAGTCACGCGGGCCGGGCTGGTGGTGGACGCACGCAGCGGCGATTTTCTCACCGACACCTCGCGCGTGCTCTCCGATCTGCGAGCGGCCGGCCATTCCATCGATGTGCTCTTCCTCGATGCACCAAGTGAAATCATTCTGCGGCGGTTCTCGGAGACACGCCGCCGTCACCCCTTGCTGGGCAAGGACATCCGGTCGGACATCGAGGCCGAACGCACGCGCCTTGCTGCCTTGCGCGCCGAGGCCACCGCCGTCATCGACACCGGCGAGCTCAACGTTCACAGCCTGCGGGCCATCGTCCTTGGACGCTACGGCCGCGCCGAAGGCAACCTGGCCGTGACCGTGATGTCCTTCGGGTTCAAGTATGGCTTGCCCACCGAAGCCGACATCGTGCTCGACGTCCGCTTCCTACCCAATCCCTTCTTCGTCAGTACCTTGTCGGCCCTGTCGGGTGAAGCCGAGGCCGTGCGCACCTATGTCATGGAAAGTCAGGAAACCAAGCTCTTCTTGGAAAAAGCCGAGGATCTGCTGACCCTGTGCGTGGCGGCCTTCGAACGCGAGGGCAAAACCTACGCCACCATCGCCATCGGATGCACCGGCGGCCGGCACCGTTCCGTGGTCATCGCCAACGAGCTCGGCCAGCGGCTGGGTGCCTTCCAGGTTGAAGTAAAGCACCGTGACATCATGCGCGGGCGAACGGTGCCGGGAATCGAGGTCCAGAAGTGAATTCGAAAAAGCAGACAACCTCGCTATCTTGGTCGAAAGATGTAAGCTATCCGCCGTATCGCTCCGCAAGCCTAACCGGTTGAAATACGATGTCTCCCACAGGGAATAGAACGATTGAACCTATGGTAGGCGTGGTCGTCGTGTCTCATGAGCAGGTTGCCTTCGCGCTCATCGAGGCGGCGCGACGGGTGGTGGGAACCATCCCCAATATCGCGGCCGCTTGCGTTTCAGCTGGCGAGGACAGTGCCTCGATCATGCACAAAGTCGCGCAAGCGTGCGGGCAAGTAGACGATGGCGCCGGTGTGCTCTTGCTCGTGGATGTCTTCGGTTCGACGCCCTTCAACGTGTCCATGACCATGGCCGACGGTACGCGCGCGGCTGAGGTGGTCTGTGGCGTGAACCTGCCCATGCTGCTCAAGCTGGCGACCCTCGACCGGTGCAGGCTTCCCCCGGTGACCCTGGCCATGGAGATGCAGGAATGCGGCAGGCGCTCGATTCGCATCGGATCTGAGCTGACCGGCAAAGTGACTGTGGGGGGGAAACTCTGACGTGGCGGAGTCCGGAGAGCACGTCGCACGCCAAGAACGAAAAATACGCAATCGCGCCGGAATGCACGCGAGAGCGGCGGTGAAGTTCGTCCAGCTCGCCGCCCACTTCAAATCCGAGATCCGGGTCATCAAGGACGGCAGCAGCGTCAACGGCAAGAGCATCATGGGCCTTTTGACCTTGGTGGCGGCCCTGGGCCTGAGCATCGTCATCGAGGCCGAAGGCCCCGACGCTGAGAACGCGGTGGCGGCTCTCGGTGCCCTGGTCGACAACGGCTTCGGCGAAGGCGTTGTCGATGATTAGGCTGGCCGGCGTCGGCGCATCGCCCGGCATCGCCATTGGCGTGGCGCACTTTCTCGGTGGGCGCGTCGAGGTGCAAGAGCGACGCATCTTCACCGACGAGGTGGATCAAGAGCTGCGCCGCTTCGAGGACGCACTGGCACGGAGCGACGCCCAACTGCGCCGCATCCAGCAGCAGATCGCCGAACAAGTAGGCGACGGCCAGGAGTATCGCATCCTGGAAGCCCACCGCATGATGTTGGCGGACGTTCACCTCGTCGAGGAGACCAGCAAGATCATCCGTCAGGATCAGGTGTCCGCGGAATGGGCCCTGCGGCGTGCGCTGGACCAGATTCAGGTCGTCTTCGCCAGCATCGAGGATCCCTACTTCCGCGAACGTCGCAGCGACATCGACATGATCGGCGAGCGCATCCTGCGCAACCTGCTCGGCATGACACCGCCCGGACACGAAGGCGTGCCCAAGGGCGCGGTGGTCTTCGCGCACGATCTTTCCCCGGCGGACATCACCCAGCTCGGCCGCGCCGGCGTCAGCGGGTTCTTCACTGAGGGTGGAGGCAAAACCTCGCACGCAGCGTTGGTTGCACGCGCCCTGGGACTACCTCTTGTGGCCGGGGTGCAGGATTTCATCAAGCACATTCGCACTGGCATGACGGTCATCGTCGATGGCGGCCGCGGCGAGGTCATTCTGGAGCCCGATTTCGGCATCCAGGAGCGCTTCGCGGATCGAGCGGCGCGCGATCTCGTGCAAGCCGAGCGCCTGGCCAAGGCGCGCGAAGCTCCCGCGACCACGCTCGACAGCACGCGCGTTCAGCTGGCCGCCAACGTGGAGCTGCTCGAGGAGATTCCGGTTTCCGTCGAGCTCGGCGCCGACGCCGTGGGGTTGTTTCGCACCGAATTTCTCTACCTGGAGCGCTCGACCCTGCCCACCGAGGAAGAGCAGTACCAGCACGCGGTGGCGGCGCTCAAGGCGATGGAAGGCCGCAGCGTGATCTTCCGAACCCTGGACCTGGGCGGCGACAAGTTGCCCATGTCGGTGCGCATCCCCGCGGGCAACAACCCAGCCCTAGGCCTGCGTTCGATCCGGTATTCACTGTGGCGGCGCGATCTCTTCCGCTCGCAGTTGCGCGCTTTCTATCGGGCTGCGGCGGTAGGTCCGCTGCGCATCATGTTTCCCCTTATTTCGGGAGTGGGCGAGTGGCGCATCGTGCGCGAGGTCTGCGCCGACGTGTGCGACGAACTGGCCAAGGACGGTCTCGAACACGACCGCAATGTTCCCCTCGGCGCCATGATCGAAACCCCCAGCGCAGCCATCATCGCCGACTTCCTCGCAGATGAGAGCGAGTTCCTGTCCATCGGGACCAACGACCTCATTCAGTATTCCCTGGCCGCCGATCGCCAAGATGAGCACGTGGGTTACCTCTACCACCCACTGCATCCGGCCATCTTGCGCTCGATCCAGACCGTGGTCGCGGCGTCGAATAGCCGCGGCAAGCCCGTCGCCATGTGCGGCGACATGGCTGGCGATCCGCGATTCTGCTGGGTGCTGCTGGGGCTGGGTTTGCGGTCGCTATCGATGGCGCCGCGCCAGATCCCGATGGTCAAGTCCATCATCCGCTCGACCCGTCTCAGCGAGGCGCAGAAGCTGACCGAGGAAATCATGTCCCTGCGAACCGAGGACGAAATCGAAGAGGTCGTGAACCGCACCATGCAGCAGCGGTTTCCGCTCGAATTCAGCGAAGAAGTCTAGCCTCTGCCACGGCTACTGGAAGGTCGCTTGCGAAGCGATGCCCTGATTGGCATCGAAGGCACCGCTGCGCGGGGCGAGGTGTTTTCAGGTCAGAGCACGAAAAAACAGGGCCGTGCTAGTATGGCACGGAACGGAACCATCTCGGTGGCTCGTTGGCGCCCTCGACAGCGCGGTAACCAATTTACGCGGGGCGCGAACAATATTTTGAGAAATCGCGCCCATCACCCTGACGATTCGCTAGGCCTCCATGCCCTTATATGTGCGGAAGTCAGACGGTATTCCCCACCAACGCCGCCCATACTGAAGTTCGCCGCACCCAACCTCTCTGCAATCCGTAGGAACAAGAACATGCGTAGAAACAAGCTCGCCCTCCTCGCAGTCCTAGTTGGAACCCTTGGCGCATGCGGAGGCCGCAGCACCCTCAAGGTCACGCAAGACGGCGGCTATGCCGACGGCGGTCCTGGCCTCATCGATGCCAAATTGGACGTCCAGAACGACCTCAAGCTGGGTACCGCTGATGTCGCAAATCCAGCCGATGCTCCTGCGGATGCGGCCACGCGCGATGGCGCGAGCGATAGCACGAGCGATCGATCGACGGCAGACATCGCCGTAGCTGATTCGGTGCGGACCGACCTTGCGACCGATGTGCCTCGCACGGATACGCCTTTGGCCACGGACACGCGCGATGGTGGCGTCGCCACCGATGGCCTCGGCGATGCGGCGCCGACCTTGGCCAGCATTCAGGTCACTTCCTCCAGCCAAACCATTGCAGTGAGCATCCCCTTCACGGGCCTTACCGTGACCGCCCTCATGTCCGATGGCACGACCTCCAACGTAACGGCCCTCGCGACCTTCACGTCCAACGATGCAACGATCATCCAGGTCTCTGGGAGCACGTTGACCGGAGTGAAAGGTGGCGCCTCGGCTACCATAACCGCCGCCTATTCAGGAAAGACCGCAACCATCACGATTGCGGTGTCCGTTGCGCCGCTGCAGAGCATCTCCATCGACAACGTCGTGCCGGTCACCGTCGGGCAATACATTCTCATCACCGCGACCGGACTGCTCACCGATGGAACCAAAGTGGACATCACCGGACAGGCCACCTGGACATCGTCCGACGCCACGCTGGCGACGGTTGCCCTCGACGCCGCGAGCTCCAAGGAAAAAGTGAGCGGTATCAAAGCAGGCGCGTTGTCTGTCAGCGCGACCATGCAGGGCAAGACGGGCACGGCCGCCGTGACAGTGACCGACTCGCCCATCGCGAGCATCGTCGTCACCACCGCTCAGACGATCATGCAGAGGGGGGTGTCCGCGCCATTCACGGCCACGGCGACCCGCGCTGACGGCACCACGAGCGACGTAACCCAGCAGGCAACTTGGACAAGCAGCGACACGACGGTTGCAACGGTGACCTCCAGCAGCTCGGGTGTGATCGTGAAGGCTGTCGCCGTCGGCTCTGCGACGATTTCGGCCGCTGTCGGCACGGTTGCGGGCTCGCTTGCGATCACCGTTATATCGCCGTCCCTAACCTCGATCGCCGTCACGCCGGGGACCGTAACCCTCAACGTCAACGGCACTCAGCCCTTCAAAGCCATGGGTACCTACTCCGACAACAGCACGGCGGATTTGACCGTATCAGCAACGTGGTCATCGTCCACTACTGCGGTCTCGGTCTCGAATGCGGCCGGGCAGAATGGTCTGGCGACGGCACTCGGCGTAGGCACAGCCCAGGTTCAAGCAAGCTTCGGTGGCCAAGTCGGATCAGCCACCGTAACCGTCATCCAAGCGGTTCTTACCAAGATTACCGTCACACCGAACCCCCTGGCCGTCGTGCTCAAGCTCAAGGCACCGCTCACGGCAACCGGGAGTTATCAAAACACTCCCGACCAGGACATCACCTCGCAGGTTGCTTGGACAGTTGCCGATGGCACCATTGCCAGCGTATCGAATGCGGCCGGGACGGCGGGCCAGGTCACTGGTAATGCCATCGGCACCACCACCGTGACGGCAACCCTCGCCGGTGTCAGCGGCATGGCGACGGTCAATGTGAGTAACCCCAACCTGACCAGCATTACCGTGGCTCCGGCAACGGCCAGCGTTTCGGCGGGGACCAAGCAGCCGTTTACAGCGACCGGCAACTACGACAACAACACCACGGTCGACCTCACGACTCAGGCGACGTGGACGTCGAGCAAGATCAGCGTAGCCCAAGAATCCAATGCCGCCGGCAGCAATGGTATGGCGACGACATTCGTCGCAGGCACCGCGACCATCACCGCGACTCTCAATGGGGTTTCGGGCACGGCCGCGCTGACCGTGACGGCCCCCACCATCTCCTCCATCCAGATTGCGCCCGCAAACCCGCCGGGCCTTACTGTTGGTGGGACGCAAACCTTCACGGCGAACGCAGTGTACGCCAATGGCACGACCGCACCGATCACGGCCGCTTGGACGTCTTCAAACACGGCGGTCGCTACCGTCGCAGCCGCTGGCGGATTTGGGGCCGGGCGTGAGGTGGCCACTGCTGTTACCGCTGGCACCACCACCATCACTGCGACCTATCAAGGTCTGACCGACTCGGTGACCCTGACGGTGAACGCAGCAGTGACCCTGGTCGGGCTGCAGGTTACACCGCAGACCAACCCGAGCATCGCGATCGGTGGAGCCCAGCCGTTCGCAGCCAACGCCATCTTCAGCGACGGAACGTCCACCAATGTGACGGGCGCAGCAGGCACCGTCTGGACGACATCCAACGCCAACGTCGCTTCTGTTTCGAACCCCGGCGGACGCGGTGGCGGAGGTGGCTTGGCCACTGGCATCGCGGCCGGAACGGTCACCATCACCGCGACCTACAGCGGATTCACGGATTCGGCTTCGCTCACCGTGAAGGCAGCCGCGACCCCCGTCGGCCTGCAGATAACCTACCCCGGAACAGCCTCCATCGTGGTCAATGGAACGATCCAGTTCCAAGCCAATGAGACCTGGAGCGACGGGACCTCGACGGTCGTTACCAACACCGCCACCTGGACCACCTCGAACGGTGCGATTGCCAGTATCACCAACGGTGCCCGCGGTGGCGGGCGCGGTCTCGCAACCGGGATCGCGGCTGGCACGGTCACGGTCACGGCAACCGATGCCGGCCTCACTGACAGCGTCCAACTGACAGTGACCGCGCCAACGCCAAAGAGCCTGGTGGTTACCCCGCCCACGCCGTCGATCTTGGTCAACACGACGCAGCCCTTCGTGGCTACCTTGGTCTACTCCGACAATACAACTGCGGTCGTGACCGGCTCCGCGGATTGGAGTTCTTCGGATCCGACGATCGCTACCATCACGACGGCTGGCGGACGTGGGGGTGGTGCTGGAACCGCAACATCTTATGCCACTGGAACCACAACCATCACCGCCACGTACAGCGGCCTGAGTGGCACGGCTCTTCTCACCGTGACCGATCCCCCACTCTCTTACGTGCAGGTGACGACGACGACGCCAAACATCCCGGTTCAGGGCGTGGCCCAGTTCACGGCAACCGCCGTGTTCACCGACAACTCGACCCGCAACGTGACCGGGCAGTCGGTCTGGACCTCGTCTAGTACGACCATCGCCGTCGTGGGCAACAACACGGGCCGCGCGACAGGCATGGCGGCGGGCACCAGCACCATCACCGCGACCTACGGCGGAATGTCTGGTTCATCGGTACTGACCGTGGCCCAGAGTGTGATCTCGATCGCGGTCACTCCGAGCAACCCCACGACCGTGATCGGTCTCCCGGTTACGTTCACCGCAACCGCGACCCTATCGAACAACACCACCCTGGTTGTAACGGGGAATGCATCATGGGTTGCCTCGGATCCGACCGTGGCAACAGTCACGGGCGGCTTGGCCACACCGGCGAAGGCCGGCTCTGCAACCATCACCGCCACCTACCTCGGTGTATCGGGCTCGAGCAAGCTCACGGTAAGCTCGGCAACCCTATCCTCCATCGCCATCACACCCAACCCGGTCGCTCTGTCCTTGGCCAGCGGGACCACCCAGCAGCTCACAGCAATGGGAACCTACAGCGATGCGGCCGAATACGATCTGACAGGCGTGGTCACCTGGCAGTCAGGCACCATGACCGTGGCAATCGTTTCCAACGCCAACGGCTCGCGCGGGCTGCTGACCGCCCTTAGCACTGGCACCTCTTCGGTGACGGCCGTTTTCCAGGGGATCACGTCTGCGACTGACACCGTGACCGTCGCGCAGTAGAAGCACTCGAGCAAGAAAGGGGCCGGTTGCGCGCCGGCCCCTTTTCTTTTTGCGCCTTGCATGAATGTCGGTTTGAGGGCGAGGCGACGAACTGTGGACGGGGTCGCAGACAGAGACGTCCCTGTGGTCGTGGATCGCTCCGGCCACAGCCACGACCACGGCCACGACCTCCCGCGGGTCGCGGGACTGCGGTCCGCCGGGCCCACCTGACTACTTGCGACCAGCTTGCACCATGGTGCTCCGCAGTTTCTCAACCTGTTCTGGGGAGCCAACGAAGATATCCCGTGGGAATCGGTAGTAGCCTAGGATGTCCCGAAGAATGAGGGTGGCTTGGCTGGCGTTGAGCCCCAGGCCCGCCAGGTATTGCAGGCGCAGGTTGCGGTCGGTGTTGAGCTGCGCTCCTCGCATCCAATCTCGCAGGTCGCTGGCCCGCCCGGCGTACGTGGACAGCAGATCCAGGGCCACATCGTGACCGGCAGCCGCGCCGAAACCGGCCTGTGCGAGGGAGCCCTTCACGTTGGGGTGAGACTCGAACCAGCCCTGCAGTTCGTTCACATTGATGCGGATCGGATCGAGCGAGCCGAACAGCACGACGTCGTAGCCTGACCCGCCCGTGTCGTTGCTCCACAGAATGCCGTTCGGGAACACCTGGAAGAAGGTTGCAATCAAGCTCTTGGCGGCATCGAGACTGCTTTCATAGAGTGGCATCCAGAGTGCCATGACCCCGCCGGGATTGAGCCGGTCTCGGCACATGCGGTAGTACTCCACCGTGTTGAGGGCGGCACAACCCTTGACCCAAGGATCGATGGGATCGGAGGTGATGACGTCGAATTTCTCGCGCGTGGTGCGCATGAAATGTCGCCCATCATCGAGGACGATGCGGGTTCGCGGATCGCTCACGACGTCGTAGTTTTCCTTGGCAAAGCGGGGCGCGACTTGCCTCGGCACCAGCGGTTCGATGTCGCAGATGACGATCCTCTTGACGCTGTCGTAGGGAACGAAGGAACCCGCGGTCACGCCGGCTCCCAGAGCGACAACCAGGACCGACTCCGGGTTCCGGGTCTTGTGGGTCAGTGCTGCCAGGTGCCCCAGCATGCGCTGCAGCCGCATGTCCTGCGGATCGCTGGAGGCTTGCACCTTGCCCGCCCCGTGAAAGTAGCGCCAACCCGAACGCGTCTTGGTGACCGCCACCGATACGTTGGCGCCTTCCCCGACGAAGCTGCAGGTGCGATCCCACTTGCCGTACTCACCAGGTGTGGCCTTTTCGGGTACCACTCCAGGCGCCATTTGCGACATGTTCGTGGCAGAGTTCCGCCCGAAGGCGACCGCGAGACAGGAGGGAGGCGCGACGCTGCGGGCGAGGACGATGGCCAAGCCGACGGCCAGGGCCAACGCGGCGACAAGCCCCAACGTCGAGCTCTGGGCGTCGGAGCGCGATGGTAGAAGAGGGCGCCCAGTGCCGAGGGAGGGCAGCCATGCCACCAGTGCCGAGGCCGTGCAAAAGCCGATAAGTATCCTCTGTGCGGCCTGCGTTCCCAGGGTGGGAACCACGAGGATGCTGAAGGCGATCGCCCCGACGATCGCGCCGAGTGTATTGGCGGCAAACAAGCTGCCGACAAGACGACCGGGGTCCTGTTCTTTGGACGCGACCGCCGCCAGCGCGAGCGGAAAGCTGGCGCCCCAGACCATCGCCCCAGGTAGGAGCGCACAAGCGCAGCGGACGATGTCGAGCTGAAAGTTGGACCAGGGACTGAGGGCGAGTGCCGGATTGATGGGCCAGTAGGGCATGGCCTCGGAGATCATGTAGGAAGCCCAAGCGATGGAGACTGTCTGGAGCCACTGGCACACACCGAGGGCAAAGGCAGGCCGCTGGCTGCTGCGTGCAATCAGGGATCCCAGACCACTTCCTAGTCCGAGACCGAGCAAGAATACGGCGAGGATGATGGAGAAGGTGTAGACGGTGGCGCCGAGCGAGAGCGATAGCTGCCGGGTCCAGACCACCTCTGCACCAAGCCCCGTCAGGCCAGAAACAGCGATGGCAACATACACCATTCGCCGGCCCGTCCTGCCAGACGTCTCCGACAAAGGTGGCTTGCCATCCGAAAATTCGATGTCGCCCGACGCTGATGGGCGGTATCGGGTGAGGGTCGACAACGCCAGGCTGAGAACGGCCACGGTTAGATTGATCGCCGCCGCGGCGTAGACGGCGGTCGTCATGTCATGGCGAGGAAGCAGATAGAAGCCGGCAAGCAAACATCCGACCACCGCTCCGACGGTGTTTCCACCGTAGAACAAACCCAGCCAGGAAACCCCGCGCGGGGTTGACTGCACCCAGCGCGCGACGGCGGGCAAAGTGGCGCCCATCAGGACCGTGGGAGGCAGCAGGCAGATTGCTGCCACCAAGGACCGCAACACGAGAGACGGGATGAAGCTGCCAGCCGTCACCGTGTAGAGCCTCTCGATGAGCGGTACAACGTGCACCAGCGTGACCCCCATGAGCGCGATTCCAGCCTCGAGTGCCGCGTACACGCGCAGGGGATGTCTGTCGGTTGAAACCAGGCGCGGCAAAAGCAGACTGCCCAAACACATTCCGCCCATGAACGTGGCCAACAGCACGCCCATGGAGAATGCGGTCGAACCGATCACCAGCTGCAACATCTGCAGCCACACCACCTCGTAGATGAGAGCTGCGCACCCGCTTCCGATGAATAGGGGCAAGATGAGCGGGAGAATCGGCGAGGACAGGGAAGCATCCTGGGGCTGCACTAGCCGCTGGACTGGCATTTCTACCTCCGGACGATAGGTCTCGGCATGATGAGCCCACCCGTCGGCACCGTCCAGTGGGCAAATGTCTCCATCGCTCGCTCAAGCGCGCAGGATGAAGCCAACCGACTGTCCGGTGGAACGACCAGCGCCCCTGAACGAATAAAAGCGATGGCCCGCGTCGCACCGGGTGCAGTCGTCGCTGGCGTCGATGTGCTCGCGCGGGATGCCCGCGGCCTGGAGCTCCAGTCGCTGGAATCGACGCAAATCGATGTGCGCTTTTCTTCCCGCGGCGCTGACGATGACACCGTTTTGCCGAGCGGCCGGCATGGCCGCGGCGAACGCCTCCTCGACCTCGCCACCGACTTCGAAACAGCAAGGGCCGATGCACGGACCGAGCGCCACGTGCAAATCGCCCGGCCGGCATCCGAACTGGGCAACCATGGTTTCGACGCCCGCGCGGGCCATTCCCGCCACGGTGCCACGCCAACCAGCGTGCAAGGCCGCGCAGGCGCCGGTGCGCGGGCAAGCCATCAGGATGGGCGTGCAATCGGCTACGTGAACCGACAGCCCAAGACCAGGTTCGTCGCTACAAAGTCCGTCCGCTTTCTCGGCGGCAACGCTGGCAGGGTCGTCGCCGCATCCGACCCGCACAATCCTAACTCCATGGATCTGCGAGGCTCGCAACATCACGGAGGCGCCGCAGGCGGCCAGCAAGCGGCGATGGTTCTCGCCCACGCAAGCCGGGTCGTCGCCCCATTTCCATCCCAGATTCAACGCATCGAAGGGTGGCGCGCTCACGCCACCGGCGCGCAGGGTGAAGCCGTGGTGAAAACCCCTGGGCATGCGCGCGGAAACCAAGAGCGGTACGTCCGCACCACCAACTAGAGAGGCGACCCGCGTGTCCATCATCGCACAAGCTGCCGCAGAGCCGCGAGTGCGGCCATGAAATCTTCCGGGGGCGCGGACTCGAACTGCACCCACTTGCCAGACTTCGGGTGATGGAATCCCAGGATGCGAGCGTGCAGAGCCTGTCGACCAAGCTGCTTTGCAATCGCGCGCAGGTTCTCGTCGCGCGGAGAGCGGCCGTAGGTTGCGTCACCGAGTAGAGGACACCCCATGGCGGCGAAGTGAACACGTACCTGGTGCGTGCGCCCGGTTTGAAGCTCCGCCTCCATGCGCGAGGCACCGCCCAGTGTTTCGATCAGGCGCCAGTCGGTGACCGCGCGCTTTCCCGTCCTGACCTTGATGCTGAACTTCTTGCGGTCGTGCGCATCGCGCCCGATGAGGGTATCGATTCTTCCCGACGCGTGCGCAGGGCGGCCCACCGCCAGCGCCTCGTACACGCGCTTGATGCGATGGATTTTGAAATCGGCGCCAAGAGCTGTCATCGTCGCATCGTCCTTGGCCACCACCAGCAGCCCCGACGTGTCCTTATCGATGCGGTGGACAATGCCTGGTCGTAGCTCGCCGCCGATGCCGCGCAGGTCGTGGCAGTGCGCCAGCAGGGCGTTGACGAGGGTTCCGTCGTCGTGACCCGCGGCCGGGTGAACGACGAGCCCTGGCGGCTTGTCCACGACCACCAGGTTCTCGTCCTCGAAAACCACACGCAAGGGGATGTCCTCGGCCAACAGCTCGACCTCGCGCACACGCGGAGGCGTCCACACGACCGTGTCACCGGCACGGACCTTTTGCGATGGCGATGCCGGCTTGCCGTTCAGGGTGACGGCGCCCTCGCTGATGTGGCGCGAGAGCTGGGTGCGCGAAACGCCCTCGATGTATTCGGCCAGCACCACATCGAGCCGTCGGCCAGCCGCGGCGGCGTTCAGCGTGAACTTGCGCGCTGGCTCGGACGCGGCCTTTGGCGCTGCAACGCCTGCCTGCCGCGCGCCCGTCACCAGATCTTGGACTTGATGTTCTGCCCGCGCTGCTTGAGCAGGATATCCACCAGGGCGCGCTCGAACAGGTTGGTGGCGGCAATATCTGGCGTCACGCGCGACTTGAAGTGCTGGCGGCCTTCCTCGATCTCTTCCTTCATCGAATCGAACAAGGTGTCGTTCTGGATGCCCTGAACCAGCTTGGCTTCGTTGTACATGGCCAGATCCGAAGCGATCGCACGGGCGAACTGACGCGCCCTTTCTGGCTTGTCGATCAGCGGTGGCATGACAATAAAGTAACCGATTCCCGGACAACGTGCGAATGAGTTTGCAGGTCCGCCACGACGTTTCCGGCCGCGGTGGTGCTAGACTAAGAAAGAAGCCCATGAGTCAAATTGCGCTTTCCGCCGCCATCGCCCTTACCCTGTTTCTGGCCGGTTCGACCCGCGCCGCCGACGACAGCTACGAGGTCAGCAAGACCGACGCCAGCCTGACCGCGGGGGGAAAGGGCAAGGCCAGCGTCACCATATCGGCCAAGAAGGGCTGGCACCTCAATGCGGAAGCCCCACTCACCCTCAAGCTCGTGCCTCAAACCGGTGTGGAAGTGGACAAGGCGAAACTTGGCCGCGGCGATCTGGCCGCGTCGAACGAGAAATCGGCGCGCTTCGACGTGGGCGTGACGGCCGCCGAGCCGGGCAAGAAGGTGATCGAGGCCGAGGCCGGATTCGTGCTGTGCCAGGAAGACTCGTGTCGCCCCGTCAAGGAAAAGGTCGCACTCGCCGTGGACGTGACCTCGCCCAAACCATCGCCGGGCAAGCAGCCCGCCAAGAAGAAATAGGCATCGGACAACTTGGAGCTTAGCCGAATGCGCGAATGATCGATTCGGTCTTGCGCACGAGCGCGGGTGTGAAGCTGCCCACGATGGTCGCCACCAGCCGCTCGGGACGCAGGATTTCCCTAGCCACAGCTTGCACCTGGGCGGCGCTGACCTTGGCCATTCGCCGGTAGCGCTCGGCCGGGCTGCGCAGCGGGCGGCCGAAGAGCAGGCTGTCGCCAAACCAGGCGCACAGCCCCTCGACATCATCGAACCCTGCCTCCAGATCGCGCGCATAGCGACGCTTGGCCTTGTCGAGCTCGGCGGCGGAGGCGGGCTGGTCGCGCAGCTCGGAGAGAATGCCCAGGACTTCCCGAACCAGCTCGGGTAGCTTCCCCGCCCCGCACGCGGCCGAGATTTCGACCAGCGAGGTATCGCCCAGCGGATCCAGCCCGGCGTTAACCTGGTAAGCCAACCCCCTGCGGTCGCACACACGGTAGTGCAGCGGCGTCGACATTCCGTCGTCGAGGAGGCGCAACAGGGCGACCAGCGCCGGGTAGTGCGCATGGTTATCGGCAAGAGCGCGAAACAGGAACTGAACCTCCACCTGCGCAGAGTCCGTGCGGACGCTGCGAAAAGTGAACCCTGGCAGGGTTTGCGGTGCTGAACGCGAAACCTGGCGCTGCCCCGAGGGCAAGCCGCCAAATGCCCGCTCGGCCGCGTTCATGACCGCGCCGTGTTCGAGAGGACCAGCCACGGCCAGCACCAGGTTACGCGCTCCGTGGAAGCGGCGGAAGTGCGCGATCACGTCAGCGCGGGTGAAGCGCCGGATGTTCTCCTCGGGGCCGGTGATGGGAAAACCTAGGGGATGGCCAGCCCAGGCGTGGCTGCGGCCGACGTCGTCGATGTTCACACGCTGGCCCCTCTCGTCGAAGTCCTCGAGTATTTCCTCGAGAACGATGGCGCGTTCGAGCTCGATGTCCGAGAAGAGCGGCGAGGTGAAAAGGTCGCCGAGGATTTGTAAGACGTCGCGCAGCTCCCGCGGGTGGAACTGCACCTGGTAGAGCGAATAGTCGCGGCCGGTTTCCCCGCACAGCATTCCACAGCGCTCTTCGATGGCGCGGTTGAGCGCGAAGGAAGTCGGGAATCCCGCCGAACCCCGGAAAAGCATGTGCTCGACGAAATGGGAAAGCCCGCTCGTGCGCGCGGTTTCGTAGCGCGAACCCGTGCGTACGTAGAGCCCCGCCGCGGCGGCGTGCAGGTGTGGGGTTTCGACATCCACCACGCTGAGGCCGTTCGCTAGGCGCCCCTTCGATACCTGGGCGGGAAACGGGATCAAATCCGCGGGCGTAAGTTCGCGACGAGCATGGGCTTGAGACGGCATGGGTGCGAGGCAGTCTACACGCTGGATCTTCCAAACGCCGGGAGTAGGGAGCAAACAGCCGTGCTAGAAGGCGCCGTGGATTTGCGTGGCGCCAACATCCGACTTGTGGTCAACGCCGATGGCTTCGGGCTATCGGCCGCGCGGACGCGTGGGATCCTCGCGGCGCACAAGAACGGAATCGTCACCAGTACATCGGTGCTTGGCAACGCCACCGATCCCGAGGCCATCAAGGCCGAGCTATGCAAGCTCCCCAACCTTGGCGCGGGCGTGTTGCTCACCCTTGAGGATGGACCGCCGGTGTCCAAACCCGAGGCGGTCGCGTCGCTGGTCGACGGAAACGGCAGGTTCCCGTCCCGAGAACGCGAAATCCTTCTCAATTGGGCCAAGGTTGCCATGCAGCCCGCGCACATCGAACAAGAGCTCGACGCCCAGGTGGCGCGCCTGCGCGACATCGGATTGGTCGTCGACCACCTGTGCGCGCGAGGCAGTATGGGTTTTCTGCCTGTGGTCGCGCAGGCCATGGAGAAAGTGGCGCGCCGCCATGGCATCGCAGGACTGCGCACGGCCGTCGAGAGGCCAACCCTGGCCTGGACCGCGGACATCCCGCGCGGCCTGGCCACCGCGGCCCTCGGCGCCATGGCCTGGTACAGCCGTCGCCAACTCGGAGTACGCCGCCACGGCCCACAGAGTTGGGGCTATTTCGAGCGCGGTCGCCTCGACGAGATCCGCATCCTTGAAATCCTGGGACGCCTGGGTCCGGGCAGCCACGAGATCATCTGCCATCCCGATCTCGATCCAGTCACGCAAGAGTCGCCCGGGACTGGACGACACGGCGAAGTTGATGCCCTTACCTCCGCCCGCGTGCGAGCAGCCCTGGCCGGCCGCCACATCGAGCTCTGCCGCTGGGCGGATCTCTTCTGAGCCGTCGAAAGACTCTCGCGTCTTTGCGGCGCTGACCGCATAATCAGGACCGGACATGGAGCAGCAGGACGATCTACGCTCGACGCAGAGCTACTACGACCGCTTTTCGCCCAGCTACGAGCGGGAGCGCCACCACGGCTACCACCGACTCATTGACGAGCTGGAACTAGAGCTGGTCAGACGCTACGGCACCGGTTGCGACATCCTAGAGGCCGGTTGCGGGACTGGGTTGCTGCTGGCCGAAGCCGCGCGCGTCGGAAAGTCGGCCATCGGGCTCGACCTCTCGCGCGGCATGTTGACGCATGCGCGTGGTCGCGGCCTGCGCGTCGTTCAAGGATCGCTTACTACCCTGCCGCTGCCCGACGCCTCGGTGGATCTCGTGTACAGCATGAAGGTGCTGGCCCACATCCCGCCCATCCGAGAAGCCATCGCGGAGATGGCCCGGGTGACTCGCCCTGGCGGTCACCTCCTGCTTGAATTCTACAATCCGCGCTCCCTGCGCTACCTGGCCAAGGTGATCGGCGGTGCCGCGCCCGTCACTGACGGGACAACGGATCGCGATGTCTTCACTCGCTACGACACCTTGGACCATGCGCGCGGCTATTTGCCGCCCGACTTGGAATACGTTGCCATGCGCGGGGTGCGCGTGGTGACGCCCACCTCGCGTGTGTTCGACCTGCCGGTGATTTCCGGACTGTTCAATCGTGCCGAACGCATGGCTTGCGATTTGCCCTGGGTCCGCAATTTCGGCGGCTTCCTCATCCTTGTGGCGCGCAAACGTTTGCAATGACCAAGCACACCGGGGACATTCTCATCGTCGACGACGAGCGCTCGATGCGCGAGTTCCTGGGAATCTACCTGCGCCGCGAAGGCTACCGCATCGAAGCAGCTTCAGGTGGCAGCGAAGCCATCGCGTCCCTCAAAGCCCGCGCCTTCGACGTGATCATCACCGATCTGCGCATGCCGGATGTGGACGGGCTGACCCTCTTGGCCGAAGCCAAGCGCACGAGGCCCGATACGGAAGTTATCGTCGTCACCGCCTTCTCCACAACCGAGACCGCCATCGCCGCCATGAAGGCCGGCGCCCATGATTACCTGACCAAGCCGTTCAAAATCGACGAGGTCGGATTGGTCGTCGATCGCGCCATGGAGAAACGGCGCCTGTCGCGCGAGAACGTGGCCCTGCGCGACGAGATCAAGGGACGCTATAAACTGGATCGATTGCTGGGCAAGTCACCGGCCATGCAGCGGGTCTTCGATGTCCTGCGCAAGGTCGCGTCGACTAGAACCAGCGTGTTGCTTATAGGTGAATCCGGCACTGGCAAAGAGCTGGCCGCGCATGCCTTGCACGAGCTGTCGCCACGTACCGGGCCCTTCGTGGCCGTGAACTGCGGCGCTATTCCGGAAACCCTGCTCGAATCGGAGCTGTTCGGACACATCCGAGGCTCGTTTACGGGCGCCAATACGGACAAGCAAGGGTTGTTCGAGGCGGCCCATAACGGAACCCTACTGCTCGACGAGGTCGCCGAGTTGCCGGTGGCCATGCAGGTCAAGCTCCTGCGCGTCCTGCAAGAGCGCAAGGTGAAGCCGGTCGGCGGGGTCAGCGAGCGCGAGGTGGACGTACGCATCGTGGCCGCCACCAACCGCGATCTGGAAGCCGAAGTGGAAAAATCCACCTTTCGCCAGGATCTCTACTATCGCCTGAACGTCATTCAGATACGCCTGCCTCCGCTGCGCGAGCGGCGCGAAGACCTGCCGTTGCTCGTCGATCACTTCATCCGCAAGTTCTCCGCCGAGCACGGGCGCAACGTGGTCGGCGCGGCGCCAGAAGTGATGTCCGCGCTCATGCTGTACCACTTCCCGGGAAACGTGCGCGAGCTCGAGAACATGATCGAACGCGCGGTCACCCTATCCACCACGGACTGGCTCGCCCTCGACGCATTTCCCAATCTCATCGGGCTGCAAGGCGCACAACAAAGCCCAAGCACCGTCGGTCACCTGCCCGAAAGCGGCCTCGATCTCGAACGCCACCTCGAGGAATACGAACGCTCCATCCTCATCAAGGCCTTGGAGAGGACAGGAGGCAATCGCACCGAGGCCGCGCGACTGCTCGGCGTCTCGTTTCGCTCCATGCGCTACCGGCTGTCCAAACTCGGAATCACCGGTGTGGATACGGGAGTTGAGTTGACTGATCCCCCCCCATCCACCGATTCCTAGTCCGCCATGACCACGACGATACAAGAGAGAAGTCGCGGTTCTGGCGTGATCTTGGCCGCCTTTGTGCTGGCGGGGCTGGCGGGACTTGGCACCCTCGCCTTTGGCTGCCTCGAACGTACGACGCATCTGCGCGAAGCCTGGCCGCCCGAGGCTGACACCTTCTACCTGCCCCCCTCCTCTGCCTTGCGCGTCGCTGGCCTCCGCCACAATGAGCTGCTGGCGGATCTGATCCACGCCCGTGCCAACGTGTATTTCGGCACCCAGATGCACGCCCGGGTACCAACGAAGTGGCTCGCACAATACCTCGACGCCGCCATCGACCTGGACCCGAAATTCCAGCGACTCTATCTCGCGGGGGCGGCCATGCTGATCTACAACGGCCAGAAGATCTCGCCCGACATGGTGCTGGCGGCAATCCACGTGCTAGAGCGGGGACACAAGGCGTTTCCCTTCGAGTGGGAATTCCCATTCCAGATCGGCTTCAACTATCTCTTCGAGCTTCCGCAGGATGCCGGCGAGGACGACGCACGTGTACCGGGCTGGCGTCAGCGGGGCGTGGAGATGCTGCGAACGGCGGCACTGTACGAAGGCATTCCGTACTACATCCCCAATCTCGTGGCGCGCATGCTGACCAAGCGTGGCGCCGATGACTTGGCCATGCGCCATCTTGAACAGTCGTACGCGGTGGCCACCAATCCCGAGGCTCGCGCCCAAATCAGGAACAAGCTGTCCGCCCTGCGCGGCCAGCTCTTCTCGGCGCAACTGGAGGAAAACCTGCACACCTTCGAGCGCATGATCGACGAACGCTTCCCCGAGGCGCCGGAAGCATTCTCGCTGGTCGTAGGGCCACGCACCACCGCCCTCGGCATCCTCTCACCGCCCGTGCCAGATACGCAGCTCTCAAACCATCAATGAAACTCATCCTTCCGCCCGCGGGCACCCTCAAGCCGAACGATGAGCACGATCCACTGCCCTACTACTACCGGCCATGGGTCGGCTGGCTCTATCGCAAGCGGCTGCGCATGGGGCTCGACCTTCTTCCCCGCAAAGGCGCCAGAGTTCTCGAGGTTGGCGTGGGCAGCGGCATTCTGGTTCCCACGCTGTCGGCGCACTTTTCCCGTTACACCGGCACGGACCTGGCGCTCGCAGACGGGCTCGATCGCCTCGTCGCGCCTTCCTGCCAAGCGAACTTCTTGCAAGCCGATCTCCTGCGCGAATCCACTTTGCCGGAGGCGGCGTACGATGCCGTGATTTGCCTGTCGGTTCTGGAACACATTGCGGACGCAGAGGGTGCCGCCTCCGCCCTGGCACGAACCCTGGTCAAGGGTGGCACCTTGGTCGCGGGCTATCCCATGGTGAACCGGTTGATGTCCGGTCTCTTCCGCGCCATCGGTTTTGGCAACATCGAAGACCATCACGTCACCGCGCCGGCCACCATCGACAGTGCGCTCCGGCGCGTCCTGCGCCGCGGCCGACGCAGCGCCGTGCCCGCCTTCGCTCCAGTCTGGCTGGCGCTCTACCAGTGCGCGGCGTGGGTCAAAGACTAGTTCCGCCGCTCGACCACCACGAGGACGCGGAAACCAAGCCCGCGAAAGACGATCTGGGGCAGTAGATTCTCCAGGGCGAACAAACCGCGCCACAGAGGCGTCGGCAGAAACGGGGCGTGCGAAAACCCGCCACTTGCCGGATACGCCAGCCCGGCCATTCGCTCGACGCGAACCACGCCGAACTGGGGAAACATGCGCGCGAAGGCGCGGCCGTGGTCGCGACAGAAGATGAGCGTCGGAATCGCCTGGTTCGAGGCGAAAGGATCCTTGGCGGCATCCATAACCTGCACAGCCGCGACCAAGGGGTCGACCGACATGTCCACCGGCTCGGGGTGAAAGCGGCGATAGACCCAGCGGGACACCGGGCTGATGTAAGGTTCGCACAGCACAATGCGACCGCCCGGCCGCAGGACGCGGGCTGCCTCCGCGAAGAAAGCCGCTGGCGCCGCCACGTGGTGGAGAACATCGAAGAGCACAAGTGCTCCCACGCTGCCATCTTCGAGCAAAAGTGCCTCGGCCGACATCCGGCGCCCGTGCCACGGTGCCTGCACCACGTCGGTCAACTCCAGCTCGGGAATGAACTCGCGCGCGAACCCAGGCCCCGAGCCAATCTCGATCCAAGGGCCAAGCTCGCGGGGCGGCAGGGCTTGGCGAAGCCGGCCATACCAATAACCGTAACAAGTGCGTAGAGTCGGGTTGGCTTGCCACGCGCGACGGTGCTCCTCGAAGTGAGCCAAGGTGCGCTCGCGCAAGGCCGCGGGAAGCTCGGGCGGGGCTGGGTCAGACATAGCGCAACTTGCGCGCCGCCACGCCAGACATCTTGAGCAGTAGCCAGCCGTGCTTCCAGCGCGAGATGTTGGTTTCGCCGTACACCCGCTCGCGGTAGCGAACCGGAATCTCGACGATCTTCAAATTCAGCCTGGCCGCCCCGAAAATGAGATCAAAGTCCCCGAACGGATCGAAGTCCCCGAACAGAGCCCGGCCGGCCACGATGCGCTCGTAGTCGCGACGCCAAAGAACCTTGGTGCCGCACAAGGTGTCCTTGATGGGCTGGCCAAGCAGATAGGTGAAAAGCTGAGAAAAGGCGATATTGCCGAGCTTGTTGAAGAAGCGCATGGCGCCGGGATCCATGGGATACACCAGGCGCGTGCCTTGCACGTAGTCGCCGAGGCCGCGCGCGATGACGTCGTAGAAGACGGGCAGCTCCTCCGGCGGAACGGTCAGGTCGGCGTCGAGGATCATGAGAATGTCCCCGGTGGCCTTTGAAAACCCCAGCCGGACCGCATCGACCTTGCCCTTGCCCTGCTGCCGGTAGGCACTGAGTTTGAGAGGCCCCTGGTAGTCCTTGATGGCCGCGGTGATGGTTTCCCAGGTTCCGTCCGTCGAACCACCTTCGACGAAGATCAATTCGGTTCGCGAGCCGAGCACGGGTATGCGGGCAATCGCGGCTTGCACGTTGCCCGCCTCGTTGCGCGCGGGCACAACGACGCTGACGCTCGACTGACGCGGCTCGGACAGGATCTCGCGCCTGCGCAGGGCATAGACTCGGTACATGGACAGACGCTGGCACCCGGGCAGTTTGCCCAGGTAGCGATTGACAAGCGGGGTCAGGCCGGGCACGTCAGCGGGAAGGATCATCCGATCCTCGAAGCGTACGGTTTCTAGCCCCGCGATCCCGAAAAGATTCTCGAAGTCGCTGTGGGAAAGCCAGTTCGCGGTCGGCGAAGGCAGCTTGAAACCCGAGACCTCGGCCAGTCGGGTCGGCACTTCCCAGAGGTAGTTGTAGGTGACAAGGTACAGTCGTCCGCCTTCGCCCACGCGCTCGCGCAGCTTCACCAGCAGGTCGCGAACGTCGGCCACACTGTGGCAAAGCCGGTTGCAGATAACCGCATCGAAGCGCCGCCCGCCCGAAAGACCGTCGAGATCGCCGTCCAGGATGGCGAGGTCGGGGAAGCGGCGACGCGCCTCTGTGGCCAGTTCGGGCAACTGGGCGATACCAACGCGTTCACGGTTGGGCAGCGCGGCCAAAGTTTCGCCGGTCCCACACCCCACGTCGAGAACCGAAGCATCCGGCGGGATCATTCGCCCCAGGGTTTCCCGCAAATCGCGTTCGAGAAAATCACGTGCCTGGGGGTGCGCCGGGTTCTCACAGACGGTTCTGCGGAAGTACGCCTGCCACGCCTCGGTGAGCCCGTGGCTGTCCTGATCCACTGTTTGTCCCGAGTTCACGAATATGGCCCGAACACGACGTCTGTCCCCACTCCCGTCGGCGATCCTACAGTTCGTCCTCGACCAGCGAGAAGATCTTCTTGAACGGCTGCCCCGCCTTGAGCGTCACGCTTTCGTTGCGCTCGATCATCAGGTCGGCGTTCTTGAAGGTCACGCGGTGCTTGCCACAGGGGATTGAATAGTTCACGAGCGGGGTGATCTTGCCCGTGGGCTTTCCGTCGATGCTGACTTCCGCCCACGGCTTGGAGCTGATGGTCGCCACGCAGGTGCCACCCGAAGCAGCACTGTCGGTCTTGCCGTGGTCGTCGAAGATGTCCTCGTCGCCGCCCGCTTTCGGCTTGGGCTTCTTCTCGCCGGGGCTCGGCTTCAGCGTCTCGAAGACATCGTCGCCGTCGCTTGACGGAGACTTTCCACCGCCACCTCCGTGCCGAGTCTTGCCTTTGGGCTTGTCGCTGGCGGCAACGCTCGTCGGCTGCGGTTGCACGGTCGGCACGGTCAGAGGCTGCACGGGCGGAGGCTGCGCCGGGGGAGATTGCACGGTCAGAGGCTGCGTGGACGGCGTCCCATGCGTCGGCTTGGCGGCGCCACCGACGGGCACCAAATCGGCGTGCAGACGCACTGTCTTGCTGGGCTCTTGCAGGAACTCCTGACGCCAGGTCTGGTACTTCGGATTCCCCTGGATCTCGATGACGTGGGGACCGGGGACAATGCGCGAGGCGTGGAAGTTGGTGGTCGCCTGCTTGCCGAACTCGTCGATGGCAAGGGGCTGGCCGTCAAGCCAGACCAAACCGCCCGAAGGCTGGCTGGTAAGGTCGAATCCCGTGTCCGGCGAGGGCTCGAGGTCGATGTCCATGTGACCCGACTGACCAGCACTGATCTGAACATTCTGGTCCTTGGTCACATAGCCAGGGCGCGATACCGTAAGACGATACACACCAGGGCGCTTTTGCAAGTGGAAGGGCGGATCGCTCGTGATCACGGCGCCGTCCACCACGAGCCGGGCGTCCTGGGGCTTGACCGCCACCTGCAGATTTCCCGGACGGGTCATGAACATGTAGGCACCACCGCCGCCCACGAGTATGCACAAAACGAAGATCACGTAGTACTTGAGGCGCGACGGCGCACGCAGCGAAACCACCTCGGCGGGATACATATCCGCATGCGAGGAATACGTCTGGGGTGCGTGCAGCGGGACGGGCGCACCGGGGAACGCGGCACCAGGAAAGCTCGGAGCCGGAAGTCCCGCGCCTGGCATGCCCGGAGCGGGCTGGAAGGTAGGGTACGCGGGCCGGCCTTGCGCTAGATTGGGACTCGGCAGCGTGGGTGCCTGCAGGCCGCCGATCAAGGTCTGGCGAAAAACTGGCTTGGGCAAGTCGAAGGGCGAGCGGGCGGGCTCAGCAGCGCCAGCAATGGGTACCGCGCCCGATTTGCGCGGAACGCCCGCCCCTGGAGTGGCGAACGCTGAAAACGCACTCGGTGGGGGCAGAGGCGTCGCATCCGGATCCGACCCCACGCCCATGTGCGTTTGGCGCAAGTTCGCAGAGCCGTGCGCCACAGGGCGGGTCGGGACCGAGGCTTCGAAGGCCTCACCCATCTCCGCCAGGAGCGCCTCGGAAGGCGCCATCGCCACCGTTTTGTCGCCACCCTCGACAAGGAAGCTTGCCTCGCCAGGCGCAGCACCGATCTGCGCCGGATCCTTGTCGAAGATCTGTGTCTCCTTCTCTTCCTCGTCCCAGCCAAATTCCTCGTCGTCCGAGCCGGCCAAAGAGGCCGACGCCGCTGGCCGCTCGCCAGGAGACGCGTTCAACAACTCAACGTCCTCGATCTCCTCCACGTCCTCGATTTCCGCGATCTCGCCCTCTTGGGGGAGCTCGTCCGAAAACGTACGCTTCATCCAGGCCGATAGATCCTTGCGCGAGACGAACTGCCCGACTGAGTGCATGAACATCTGCAGGTCGTCGTGCAGATCGATGGCGTTCTGGTAGCGATCCTCGACGTTCTTTTCCAGCGCCTTGAGCACGATGCGCTCGAGGTTCTCTGGGATGTCCGAATTAAAGGACGAGGGCGGAATGATCTCGACGTTGCGGACTTTTTCCAGGGTGGAAAAGTCGCTCTCACCGATGAACAGACGCTCGCCGGTGAGCATCTCGTATAGAACGATCCCGAGCGCAAAAATATCGCTGCGGCGGTCGATGGGCAAACCACGCACCTGCTCGGGCGACATATAGCCGAACTTGCCCTTGAGAATGCCGGCCTGGGTCTTGGACGCCTTGCCGGCGGCCTTGGCGATGCCGAAATCGATGAGCTTGACCTCGCCCTCGTAGCCGATGAGCACGTTTTGCGGAGAAACATCGCGATGCACCAGGTTCAGGTCACGTCCCTGGGCATCGTGCTTGTTGTGGGCGTAGTCGAGTCCTTCGCACAGCTGCATGATGAGGTGACAGACCTGGGGCATGGGCATGGTCTGCCCCATCTTGCGCAGGTCATCGAAGATGCCGCGAAGATCCCGGCCGTTGACGTATTCGAGGGCGATGAAGTAGCTGTCGTCGACTTTTCCGAGGTCGAAGATCTGGGCGATGTTCGCGTGCTGCAGCTGCACCGCGATCTTCGCCTCGTCGATGAACATCGTGATGAACTCTTCGTCCTCCGCGATGCTGGGCAGGATGCGCTTGAGCGCGACGATACGCTCGAAGCCCTCGACGCCGACGGTCTTCGCCTTGAATACCTCGGCCATGCCTCCAACATTGATACGTTCGAGGAGGTAGTACTTGCCGAAGGGAATTGGTTTGTTCAAGCGGCTTCCGTACGCAGCGTCGAGTCCACAGCGCTCGCCTTTCCGTTATCGACTACACGGGCCATCCAAGTCAAGCAAGTGAGGCGTGGACAGACATGGGTAGAAGCCCGCTATTCTAGCCATCTCTAGCCCCTCTATCACCCCTCTATCCAAACCCGCGTCATCTTGTCGCCCTTGCGGATCTTGTCGACCACCTCGATTCCCGTGATGACCTGGCCGAACACGGTGTGTTTGCGGTCCAGGTGCGACTGCGGACTGTGGCAGATGAAGAACTGCGAGCCGCCCGAATCAGGAGCCGCGGTCTTCGCCATCGACAGCGATCCACGCAGGTGCACCTGACGCTTTCCGGCAATCTCGTCCTTGATGGTGAATCCCGGACCACCTGTGCCGTTGCCGAGAGGACAGCCGCCCTGGATCATGAAATCGTCGATCACGCGGTGGAAGACCAGGCCGTCGTAGTAGGGACGCTTCACCTTCTGGCCGCTCTTCGGATCCGTAAATTCCTTGGTTCCCTGGGCCAGCCCGACAAAGTTGGCAACCGTGCCTGGAGCATCGTCTTCGAAGAGCTCAACGACGATTTCACCTGCGCTCGTTTCGATATGTGCTTTCTTCATGGTCACACCTTAACCTGGAAACCCTTCCAGCTGTAGGCCAAAGGCCTACTTCGGCACGCTGGCATTGCACCCCAGGGTCACGCAACCAAAATCGGTTGTGTTCCGATAAGAGCGCAAGGAGGCAGCACGCCAATGGGTCGCGTTCCTGAACTGATTCAAGGCGGCGTAACTGACCGCGCAAAGCTCACCATTCGATACCTTCTGTCATCCGCGTCCGCCGGCCTCTGTGCTAGGCTGCGGTGCCGTCCATGAAGATTTCCAGATCCTCGTCGCCCCATCAGCCAGGGTCGCTGGGCAAGGCGCCAAGCGTCGGCGGTGCCAGCGGCAAGGGATTCGCGGCGAAACTGGGGACCGTAAAGGCCGATGGGGTCTCCAAAGGAACTGTGGCCACCGGCAAGTCCGCGAAGGCACAAAAGGCGCTTCCAGTTTCGGACATTGGGGCCGATCTCAAGGCCGGCAAGCTGACGCCCCAAGCCGCCATCGACAAAGTGATAGAACGGGTCCTCGACCGTCAGGTGGGTCGCAAGGCCGGAACCGAGGTCAGGCAGAAGATTGGGACGGCCCTGCGCGAGAGCCTGGCCGACGATCCCTTTCTGGCGTCCAAAATCCGTGCCCTGGGCCAACAAGAAGAGTAGCGATCCCAATCAGCATGGCTTGGTCAGGCTGACGCGACGCTGGGCGACCATCTCGCGCACCTTGGGCGGCAAGAAGATGGCGTCCGTATCCATGGTCGCGAGTGCATCGCACAAGATCGAAGCGCGTTCGGACGGCGCGGTCTTCTTGTCGATGATCACGCACCAGTCGCCCTTGATCTTGCATAGGCCACCGCCGCCGGTTGGGCCCGATGCGACCAGTGTCTCGTAGCGAACCTTGACGCCCAGCTGTTGGGCCGCGGTTTCCAGGATTTCAGTGAGCTGCTCTGCTTTCATCGCGTTTGCTTCTCTGCCTTGTTGGAGCCGGTCGATCCAGGGCTGCCGATGTTGGCGATGCCGCCGCTGCCGAGCGGTAGCGAGACCGTGAAGGTCGTGCCACCGCCGGGCTTGGACTCGAAGGTGATGTCCCCGCCGTGGGCGAGAACGATGTTCCTTACCACGGGAAGCCCAAGGCCTGTACCTCTACCTGCTGGCTTGGTGGTGAAGAAGGGTTCGAACACCCGCTCGCGATCTTCCTCGCGGATGCCTTCACCATCGTCCGACACCGCCAGCCCAACTCGCCCGGAACCATCGCTGAAGGTCCGCACCACGATACGGCCGCCCTCGTCGGCGAGCGCTTGCGCGGCGTTGCTTACCAGGTTCGTCACCACCTGCATGATGTGGTCGCGCACCACGCGAACGCGCGGCAGGTCGGACGCCAACGCGCGCGTCAGGTCGGCCTTCGCCTCGTAGAGCACATGCTCGCAGAAGGAAAGCGCGTGCTCCACGACCTCATTCAGGTTCACCTCCTCGATTTCACGGCCAGACGGACGCGCGTAGGTGGTGAGGTCGCGCGAGAATTTGCGAATGCGTTCGGCGCCCTCGCGGATTTTCTTCAAGCGCTCCACATCCGTCACCTCGAATAGATTGGGCACCCTGCCCGCGGTTGCGAAATCCGCCTTGCGCAGCACGGCCTCGACGCACATCTGGACCGACGTCAAGGGATTGTTGATCTCGTGTGCCACGCCCGCCGCAATTTGCCCGACCGTGGCCAGTTTCTCGGCGTGAAGCACCTGGCTCTGCAAGGCGCGCATGGCGGTCAGGTCGTGGCCCGCCGCCATCACGGCCACGGGTACGCCATCTTCGCCACGCACGGGAAACACGTTGAAGGCAGCCGCGGCCATCGAACCCGAGGCGCCGGGCAGCCTCACCTCGCAGCGGAGCGGCTCGCGCGAAGTCGCCACCTGCCCCATGATGTCCGCCAAATCGCGAACCCCGAATGCTGTGAGCCACTGGGACAGATTCTTGCCCGCACCATCGGAGCCAACACATCCGGTCAACTCGGTGAGAGCGCGATTCCACGCCACCACCCGCCCATCGAGATCGGTCATGGCAATGAGAACGTCGGCCTCGGCCATCATCTGCACCAGTCCTGTCGCAAGGTTCGGCCGCGCCGGTTCTACCCGCGTCGCCTTCGTGGATGTGGCCTTCGGCTTTCGTGCTGGCATCAGGTCCGTTTTCCGCGTCTCCCAGGAGTAGGGCCCCTTGAGCCCAAGCGACTCTGCAGCGCCAATGCCGCCGCGTTGGCCTCGGCAACAACCCGGCGCACTGGCACCTTGGCGCGCAGGGCGAGTTTGCGGCAATCCTCGAATTCCGGGGTTGCTCCCAGTATCACACCGACCCGCGAGGCCACCTTCACCCGCACCTCGCCGAAGGAAGTCGTGACCCTAGCCAGCGCACGATCGAGCACCGTCCGTTGCATGACCTGGCGGCGCAAGCCGATGGTGGTCGAGTTGGCGAAGAAGGCATCCTCGATGGACTCAAGAGCATCATGCGAGCAGAGCGCCGACACTTCGACGGCGGGGCGGCCCTTCTTCATTTGAATGGGCGAAAACCAAGCGTCGAGCGCACCCGCGGTACACAGCGCGGTCATGAGCGGTTCGGCAAGCTGTGGATTCATATCGTCGATGTTGGTGGCGACCAGCACGACCTCACTCTCCGACGCGGGCAATGCCTGCCCCAGGGTCTCGCCAAGAATCACGCGCAACACGTTTGGCCGGTCCTCGTGTTCGCGGGTGCCCGCGCCAAATCCCTGCGCCAAGATCCGCATGGGCGGCGGCGGGCTGAAGGATCCTACGACTACCGCAAGAATCGCGGCGCCTGTCGGCGTGGTCAGCTCGCCCGTGCCCTCGGCGAGAACGGGCAGCCCGCGCAAGATCGCGGCCGTCGCTGGCGCCGGCACGGGCATCAGCCCGTGGGCCGTGCGAATGATTCCCGATCCGAGCGCGGGCGGGGTCGCAGTGACCGCCGCCGGAGCAAGCCAGGCGAGCGCCGCCGCGGCCCCCACGATGTCGGCAATGGAGTCCCAAGCCCCGACCTCGTGAAACGTCACCTTGTCTACCGTCACCCCATGCAGCGCCGCCTCGGCCACCGCAATCCGCTCGAAAATCCCTTCCGCCAACTTTCTCGCCTTGACGTCCAACCCCGCCCGCCGAAGCAAGCGCCGTATCTCCGCATAATCCCGATGCTCATGCCCATGCCCGTGACCGTGCTCGTGGTCGTGGTCTTGGCCGTGGCCGTGGCCGTGGTCGTGGTCGTGTCCGCTGCTTTCCGCCTTCCCCGGAAAATCCACATTGAACCCGAGCCCAACGAAAGCCCCCCTCTTCCTCCGCTCGAACCCGACCTTCAATCCCTTCAATCCCACCGCGCGAACGGCATCCAGCACGACCTTCTCCGGCACTCCAGCGTCGACCAGGGCAGCCACGGTCATGTCGCCCGCCACGCCCGAGCAAGGATCGAAATGAAGGTGCAGTCCCTGCGCAATCCGCGCCGCCATCATGCACGCACCCGGTTGAGCAGCGAGGCCATGCGGCCGGCGCCGAAGCCATTGTCGATATTCACCACTGCCACCCCCGTGGCGCACGAATTGAGCATGGTGAGCAGGGCCGAGATTCCGCCCATCGATGCGCCGTAACCAATGCTGGTGGGCACGGCGATCACGGGTCGCGAGAACAGGCCCGCCACCACGGTCGGCAGAACCCCGTCCATGCCAGCCACCACCACCAGCACTTCCGCTTTCTCGACGGTCTCGCGGTGAGCGAGCAAGCGGTGCAAACCCGCCACGCCCACGTCGAAAATGCGCGCCACCCGATTGCCGTCGAGCTCGGCCGTGACCGCGGCTTCCTCGGCGACGGGAATGTCGGCCGTGCCCGCAGAGAGAACGGCGATCGTGCCACGCCCCTTGGTGGGTTCAGGCGCTGGGCCCAGCACCACGATCCGCGCGCCTTCCATGTAGCGAGAAGAGGGCACCGCTGCAAGCACTTCGCGCGCCACCTCGGGCGAAATCCGGGTGGCCATGACCGTGGCGCCGCCGCGGCCGAGCTCGCCGAGCAGGCTCGCGATCTGGGGGGGCGTCTTGCCGGTGCCGAAAATCACCTCGGGAAATCCCGTGCGCAAATGACGATGGGTATCGGCGTGGGCGAAACCGAGAGATCGAAAGGGCAAATCGCGCAACTCGGTCAGGGCTTGGTCCACGTCGGTTTGGCCGCTTTGCACGGCTTCGAGCAAGGCACGCAGGTGTTCTGGAATCACGAGGTCACCTTAGCAGACTTGGGGTTGGCATCCATTCCCGCGGACTTCAGGAACCCGTTCCCTCTTCGTCGAGCACGCGGGCTTCGTAGATGACCCGCGTCCTGCCCGCGCGATCGTGCAAGGTTTGCCGGTCGCGATCCACGAGCGCGAACAAGAACCCCGCTAGCCACGGAATGGCGACGATCAAATTGGGCACCAGCATCGTTCGCAGCAGCGCGTTCACGCTGCGATCCCACAGTGGCATGGGGCTGGCGCCGAGGCCGCCCATCACCCGCTCCTTGACCTCGACCAGATTGGTCACGGCCCCGATTTGCAGGCTGATGATGGCCAGAGCCGCGAGGGGGCCCCAGAACTCGACCACGAAGCGCAAGAGCAGGCCGGGCACGCGCACGCGCCGGGTGGTGCCCACCACCCGCAGGCCCAGCAGTCGCTTGCCCAGGGTCTTGCCCCACAGACGGTGCGTAACGATGTAGTACGTGCCGAACAGCGCGAGCCAGATCTGGGTGGCCGCTTGCTGCGACCACGACAGTGCCGCGGCGATGATCTGCCCGAGCGGCGCGAAGATCATCAGATCGATGGCCAGCGCCACGCCGCGCGGCAGAAGGCCGCCCGCCACGCGCGGCCGGGGTCGCACCGATTCGAGCTGAGCCAAGAGCGTGTCGTAGCTCTGCGGTCGTTTGTGCGGATCGGGATCCATCATCTCGGCGATGAGCTGGCGCAAGCGCCAGGGCGCGACCTCGTCGGCGATCTGCGGGCGCGGGGCCGTGCGGTGCAACTCGGCCATGGCTTCCAAGCTGTCGGCCTTGAAGGGGACTTTCCCGGTCAAAAGCTCATAGAAGGTGATGGCAAGCGTGTAGATGTCGTCACGCAGGTCGGGCGCCGCGCCCGCGATTTGCTCGGGCGCCGCATAGTAGGGTGTGCCCACGAATCTGCCCGCGGCTTTCTCATCGGAGGTGGCCAGTCCGAAGTCGGCGACCTTGACCTCGGCCCGCTGGACGCCCGCGGGAATATCACCAAGCAGGATATTCGAGGGTTTGATGTCACGGTGGATCATGCCGCGCGCATGGGCCGTGGCGAGGGCGCGCGCGGTTTGGATGACGTATTCGAGGGCGTCTCCCCAATCGAGTGGCCCGTTCTTTTCGAGCAGCTCGGCCAGGGTCCTGCCTCGTACGTACTCCATCACGAAGTAGGACGCGCCCTCGAAGTTGCCGATGTAGTAGATGGTGACGACGTTGGGGTGTTGCAGGCGCGCCTGGGCCCGGCCCTCGTCCACCAGGCGCGACATCAGGGTCGGGTTGTCGGCCAGCTCGCGACGCAGGAGCTTGAGCGCCACCGGCCGATCGAGCGACAGATCGTGAGCCAAGTACACGCGCCCCATGCCGCCTTCGCCCAGCAGCCCGCGAACCTCGAAGTGATCGATGTGCTTGCCGATGAGTGGATCTTGCCCCTGGTCCTTGCTCACCACCGGTGGACGTTCGGCATCGTACGCCGTGGCGGCGAATGCGCGCCCGGAGCTCGGCGTCTCTTGCACGGTTTTGGCCTCGGACCAAGCCATCAGCCGCGAGCATATCCTCGCCGGCGTCGCGGCGTACATTCATCGTCTACGCGCCGCAGCCGAAATGCTCAGCGGCCTTGGCGAGCGTCATGAAGGTCGCGCCGGCTTCGCGTGCCTCGGACAACGTTGCGGCGAGTGCCGCGAGCTTGCGCGCGAGCGGCACGCGAAGATCGGGCTGCCGCGCCACCAGCGCTGGCGAGATCCCATCCGCGGACGCATCGGCGAGGTCGATGCCGTGCAGCTCCAGATTGAAATGCACGGTGGTCAGGGCCGACGCCACCAACCGCCGACGCAACCACTCGGGCGCGATGACGATGGTCGTGCCGATGACGTGCAGACGCAGCAGGGGGGTCACGGTCACGGGCATTTCGATGATGGGCAGGTTTCCTCGACGGTAGGGCGCCCCGACGGCAGGCCGGTACGGCACGCATGGGGCGGCGAGAACCCGCGGACTGCCGAGGATGCTGCCCGATTTGCGACCGGCCAGACGCAGGCCCGCCATGACGGCGGCCTTGGCCAGATAGTAAGGAATCGCAGGAAACGCCGACGAGTCGTAGCGGTAGCCGCGCTCGCAAAGCACGTCGACCAGCTCGGCGGAGATCTCGTAGCCGGGCGCGCGGAACCCTACCGGAGCGACGCCGCATGCCTCGGCAATGGCCGCGTGGGCCCGGTCGATCTCGGCGGTGATCCTGTCCCGGCCGAGGCGAACGAGGTCGTAGGGGTGCGAATACGAGTGGCTGGCGATCTCGTGCCCGGCCTTGGCTAGATCGGCAAGGATACGCCTGCCCTCTGCATCCTCTTCCAAATCGCGCCCCACCGTGAACAAGGTGGCGGCGATGCCGTGGCGAGCGAACAGCTCGCCCAGCCGTGGTAGCGCCCGCCGCAGGATCGCGAAGCGCGCCTCGGCCGTCGGCCCATCTCCTAGTGCGTGAATGCGGTGGTAGCACTCGACGGCGTCGAGGTCGACGGAAACCGAAACCAGCGGAGGTGTCACGCCCAAATCGTAGTCGGCACGCAGACAAAGCTCAAGGCACGGGATGCGGACGGTCCCGTGCGCGCCACCTGGCCCTGGCAGATCGGTCGCGGTTCGTGGGCGACTATCCGGACTTGGCCTCGAGCAACTCCCCACCTGCCGAGACCTCGGCCGCTGGGACCTTGGCCACCGGCAGCAGAATCGTGAACTTCGTGCCGCCCCCGGGTGGACAGTCGACCTCGATGCGTCCGCCGTGCTCGCTGACGATCTGTTGAACGAGCGCCAGCCCAAGCCCGGTGCCCTTGGCCTTGGTGGAGAAGAACGGCTCGAAAATGTTGGCCAGGTTCTCGGGCGAGATGCCAGGACCCGTGTCGGCTAGAACCAGCCGCACCTGCCCCTCGGCGGCCTTGCCCACCTCGAGGCGAATGCGGCCGCCACCGGACATCGCCTCCTTGGCGTTGCGGACGAGGTTTAGCAGGGCTTGCCGGAGCTGGCTCTCGTCCGCCACCACCTCGGGCAAGCTCGGTTCGATGTCGATGCTCCACTTGATTCCCGCCAGCGCGAGCTCGCCGCCAGCGAACTCCAACACCGACGTCGCGAGCGCACCCAAATCCTCGTGCTCAAGCTTGGGCTTGGGCAGGCGCACGAAGCGTAGATAGGTCTCCGTGATCTCGCTTAGCCGATCGACCTCCTTGCCGATGGACGTGACCAGCTTGCGCGCCTCCTGATTGTCGGCTCCGACCTCGTCTCCCAGCAGCTCGACGTTCAGCCCGAGCGACGCCAGCGGGTTGCGGATCTCGTGCGTGATGTGCGCTGCCATGCGCCCCACGGTAGCCAGGCGTTCGGAGCGGATGAGCCGGTGTTCGCGCTCTTCGATGGCCGCCGCCATGGCGTCGAATTCACGCGCCAGGTCGCCGATCTCGTCGCGCGAGGCGATCCCGGTGCGTCGGGCGTAGTCGCCGCCGGCAATCTGTTTGGTATGCTCGCGCAACACATTCAGGGGTCGCAGGGTTCGCACCATAACCAACGCCGCCCCCACGGCGACCAGCAGGCCAAATCCACTCAGCGCAAAAGCAATCTCGACGGCGCGGCGCTCATTGTCGGACAACTGCTGGGCGATCTGCTTTCCCTGGCCGCGCAGATTGTTCTTGAGCCCGTGAAACCGGCTGAGCAAGTTGGCCAGGCTGCGGTCGGCTTCGTTGCTATCGCCCGCGGCCAATTCGCTGCTGCCCAACGCGGCCGCAGCGCCCACCACGCGGGCGTCCAGCTCGCCGATGTCGCGCTTGTAGCCGGTGAATTCCTCGCGCCGAGATGGGTTGGCTTCTTCCTTGAAATAGCGGTCGATGGCATCGAGCGCGTCTTTCAGATTCTGCCGCGCGGACGCGATGCCGTTCTGCGCCGCCACGCGACTGGTCAGGCCGAGCGTCGAGCCCGTTCCCTCCGCGGCCCGCATCTTGGCGAAATCCTCCAGCGAGCGCAGCGAAGCGTCGACCGCGACCTGAACCTCGAGGCGGCGCTGATTGGCCGCGAGCTCCTGCCGCCCTCGCCGGAGATAGAGCAGCGTGAACAGGCTGCTGGCCGCAAGCATTCCGAGGAGAACGGCATACGCAATGAGTATCTTGGCCGACACGCCGAGCCGCATGGAGCGAATACGCTAACACAGGCACAGCGCGCCAGGTGGGTGGGACCTGCGCAAACAACATCGCGTCCGCATTGACATTACCCTGGGGGTAGGAAAACATCGTCGGAAGTCATGGGAAACATTGCTCACCGGGTATCTTCTCTGTCGACACTTGGGCTTTTTGCCGGCTTGCTCCTAACGAGCCCAGCGGCACGAGCTGGCGACGTGACCCTTTCGGTCCTCGGTCTGGAGCCCGCCGCTGGCGCGCCCGAGGCGGTTGCCACCGCGGTGACCGAAGCCCTGCGGCAGCGCGTGACCGGGTCGGCGGGGTATCGTCTGGTTCCTGGCAAGGATCTCATCGAGGTCAAGCTCGTCTTCAGCTGTCCCGACGAGGCTCCGCCGTGCATGACTCAGGCAGCACAGAGCATTGGCTCGGCCAAGATCATTTTCGGCAGTGTTCAGCCCGTCGGCACCGACGCCTTCATCGTCACACTCAAGCTTCTCGACGCCGAGCGCGGGGTGGTCGAGTCCTGGATCTCGGAGCAAATCACCAAGGCCCAGGCCGCGCCCATTGGATTGCGCGCGCCCGTGCAGAAGTGGTTCGCGACGTTGACTGGACAGGCTCAGCCGGGAACGATCAAGGTAGCGGGCGGCGTGATTGGCGGGGCGGTGTGGCTCGATGGAGTACAGGCGGGACTGCTGGGTGCGGACGGTTTGACCTTGGCTGGCATCGCGGCCGGGCCGCACCAAGTTGCCGTGAGCAAGAGCGGGTACGAGAAGTGGGAACGAACCGTGAATCTGGCCTCGGGCGCGACCGAAAAGGTTCCCGTGCAGCTCAAGGCCATCGCAGGCGCTGAAGGCGGTCCACCCGTGCCCGAGGGCGGAGCCGCGGCCATACCCGCAGCGCCAGACGAAAACGAACCCGCGCCCGCACCCGAGCCCTTCAACCAAGGATCGCGCATCGGCGCATGGGCAACCCTGGGTCTTGGCCTCGTCGCCGTGGGCCTTGGCGTCTATTCGAGCTACAAGGTGAGTAGTATCAACAGCAATCTCGATCCCTATCGCTATCCCAAAGAGCCCTTGAATCAGCAGGAGCTCGACTACGTCCAGAGCCAGCAGAACTTAGGCGACACCTATACCAAACTACAGTGGGTGGGTTATGGGGTTGGCGGCGCCCTGCTCATTACCTCCGGAGTTCTCATCTATCGCGGCTACTTCGCCACGCCGACGAGCGTGGCCTCGCGAAAGAACCGCAGCAACCTCATCGTGCTTCCATCGGCTGCGCCAGGCAACATCGGCGCCCTCGCCTACTTGGTGTTTTGAAAAGGACCCTCAAAGGGTCCCTTAGGTCACCTGCGCATGAGAATACGCACGACCACGGTCGCCAAAATCCCCCACACGGCGGTGGCGATGGGCCAGTAGGGCGCGGCCCGGCGGCGAACGCGCGAGAAGGTTCGCAGTCCAAGCCCCACGTTCACCGTGGAAAGAACCAGCAGGAAGGCCATCCAGATCCGACTCATGTCGCTGTGCCGCTGGGGCGCCAGGGCGTACGCCAGGACCCCCATGAGAAAGACCGACCCCAGCGCCGACTTGCCGATGGCCCAGCGAAGCGCCCGTGCACGCAATTGGGCGGCTCGTACCTGCCGCAGGGAGCGCGGATGCCCCGACAGGAGAGAACCTGTCGACCTGTTGAAGAGATCCTGGCCCATGCGCCTTTTCAAACACTAGCCTTTGTTCACGCCCCGTGCACGGAGATACCAGTTTCCGCGCTAGAATGACCCGCGCCCATGACAGCCACGACGACAGCCACAACGCACTTGGTGCTCGACATCGAAACCATTCCCGACGCCGAGCTGTACGCACCCGCGCAGCCGAGCCCGGGAACGGAGCGCACGTTCCCGCCCATCTTCGCGTGCAAGCCGGTCGTCATCGGCGTGATGTGGCTGGACGAAAATCTCGTCTGCAAGAAGACGGGCACTATCGGCGAAGGCAAAGATGAGGGTGGCATGCTGGCCGACTTCGCCGAGTTCATGGCCAAGTGGAAGCCCACCATCGTGAGCTGGAATGGCCGCGGCTTCGACCTGCCGGTGCTCATGCTGCGCAGCCTGCGCTACGGCGTCTCGGCGCCTTGGTACTACCAAAATCGGGATTACCGCTACCGCTACAGCAGCGAAGGCCACCTCGACCTGTGCGACGTACTGGCCGACTACGGCGCCACCCGCATGACATCCCTGCACGGCGCGGCCCGCCTGATCGGGCTGCCGGGCAAGGACGGCGTCGACGGCAGCCAGGTCGAGGCGCTCTATCGCACGGGCCAGATCGAAGCCCTGCGCGGCTACTGCCTGTCGGACGTGGCACAAACCGCGTTCCTGTTCTTGCGCTACCGGCTGCTGTCCGGCCTGCTCGATCGGGCCGCGTACACCGTCGCCGCGACAAATCTACTAGCCGCCGTCTCCGCCGACCCGCGCCTGGCTTCGCTGGTGGCGCGCATCGAGCGCACCCGCCTGCTGCTCGAGTAGGTGCATCCGATGCGCGTCCTGCTCGTCACACCACCCATGGTGCAATTCAACACGGCCTACCCTGCCGTGCCGTGCCTGGCGGCGTTTTTGCGCGACAAAGGGCACGAGGTCGCACAGGAGGATCTGTCGCTGGCCCTGGCCCTGCGCCTATTCTCACCGACGGGTGTGTCCGCGGTCGAGCGCGTCTTGCGCAGAAAATTCCAGGGCAAGCGCCGTCCGGCCTCGGTCCGGCACTTTCTGGTGCAGGCAGCGCGTATTCGCGCGGCCATCGCGGATGCTGTGCTCCTTCTGCAAGGCCGGGCGCCACATCTGGCGGCGCACTTCGCGATTGCCAGCAGCCTGCCCGAGGGACCGCGCTTCGCGGCCTTGAGCGGCCTGGTCGATGGCGAAGCGGTGGACGTCATCGCACGTCACCGCGCCAGTCTATTCCTGGACGAGATCGCTGACGCCGTTCGCGAGGGCCTCGACGACCGATTCGAGTTGGCCCGTTACGCCGAACACCTGGCAGCGGATGCGGCCGGCTTCGATCCGCTAGCCCGCTCTCTCACGCGACGGCCGACGCTCTTGGATCGCTGGATCGACGAGCTGGCCGAAACCGCCTTCACGGTCCATCGGCCTCGGCTCGTCGGGCTGACCGTGCCGTTTCCCGGCGCCCTCTACGGTGCCTTCCGCATCGCCAGGCGCATGAAGGCACTCGATCCCCGCATCGCCACCGTCCTCGGCGGCGGCTACGTCAACACCGAGTTGCGCGAGCTGGGCGAGCCGCGCGTGTTCGACACCTTCGACTACGTCACCTTCGACGACGGCGAGATTCCACTTCTGCGCATCGTCGAATCGCTGGAATCTGTTGCCGCTCCGAAAGTTCCACCCGCGCTGGTGCGCACCCGCGTCCGCCAGCTCGGGCGCGTGGTCGCGTGCAACGACGCCACGGCACCGCACCTGCGCCATCGCGAGCGCCCGGCCCCGGATTTCTCCAAGCTGGCCACGGCCGGCTACATCGCCATGGCGGAAAGTCCCAATCCCATGCACCGCCTATGGACCGAGCGCCCCTGGATCAAGCTTGCGCTCGCGCACGGCTGTTACTGGCACCGCTGCGCCTTCTGCGACACCTCGCTCGACTACATCCGCAGTTACGACCCGGCGGATGCCGCGACCATCGTGGGCTGGATGGAGCACGCCATGGCTGACACCGGCCTTTCCGGGTTCCACTTCATCGACGAGGCCGCGCCACCCGCATTGCTCGGCAATCTGTCCCGCCTGATCCTCGACCGCGGGCTGCACGTCGAGTGGTGGGCCAACATCCGCTTCGAGAAGAAATTCGACCCGGAACTGTCGCAGCTCATGGCGCGTTCGGGCTGCCTTGCCATGAGCGGCGGTCTCGAATGCGCACACGATCGACTGCTGGCCCTGATGGACAAAGGCATCACCACCGCCCAAGCCGCCCTCGCTATGCGCGCGCTGTCCGACGCGGGCATCCTGGTCCACGCCTATCTGATGTATGGCTACCCGACCCAGACCGCGCAGGAAACCGTGGACGCGCTCGACTTCGTGCGAGGCCTGTTCGCCAGTGGGAGTCTGCACTCAGCCTACTGGCACCGCTTCGCGCTGACCGCCCACAGCCCTGCCTTCCGCGATCAAAGCAAGCTGCGCCTGCGTATTCTCGACGCGCGTGAAGATGCATTCTCCCGCAACGAGATTCCTTTCGACGAGCCCGGACGCCCGGATCCCGGCGCATTCGGTGAAGGACTACGCCGCGCGGTCTACAATTTCATGCACGGGGTGGGCCTCACCAGCGACGTGCGGACCTGGTTCGATTTTCCGGTTCCTCGCCCCAGCCGCCGTCGGAAAAGCCAAGCGTCTGCGACCTAGCCGGAGCGCGACTTCCGGAGTAACTTTCCAGGCTTCAAACCATGACAAGACCCTTCGCCGCCCCAGGCACCCCGACCCACTTCGCCCCTGATTGTCCTGTCTCCGTCTCGCATCTGCGCCTCGAACTGCAGCCGGATCTGCAAGCGCGCAGCCTGCGCGGGAAGGTCACGCTCACGCTGCAAAGCCGCCGAGATGACCTGCAGGCGGTCGAGCTGGACGCGGTGGACATGACCTTCACCGCCGTCACCGTCGAGGATGCACCGGCCAAGGCCACCCGCTACGATGGTAAGCGCCTGCGCATCGAGCTCGAAAAAGCGCGTCGGCGCAGCGACACCTTCGCCATCGCCATCGACTATTACTGCACGCCCACGCGCGGACTCTATTTCGTGGGACCGGACGAAGCCCATCCGGGCCGCCCCCGCGAATGCTGGACGCAGGGCCAGGATGAAGACTCACGCTTCTATTTTCCGTGCGTCGATGCGCCCCTGCTGAAATCCACCAGCGAGGTGCTGTGCACGGCGCCTGCGGGTCTCTTTGTTCTGTCCAATGGAGACCTGCGCGAACGCCGCGACCTTGGCGACGGCAAAATCCAGTGGCACTACGCCTTGGATTTTCCGCATTCGCCGTACCTGGTAACTCTGGTGTGCGGGGAGTTCGTCGAGATCAAGGATCGCGCCAAGGAAACCGGCGTCGACGTGTACTACTACGGACCCAAGGGCCGAGAGGCCGACCTGCGGCGCAGCCTTGCTGCCACGCCCGAGCTTATCGATTTTTTCTCGAAGACCATCGGTGTGCCCTACCCCTTCAAGCGCTACAGCCAGATCTTCGTCTCGGATTTCATCTTTGGCGGCATGGAGAACACCTCCGCCACCACGCTCACGGCCGAGGCCATGCTCGACGAGCGCGCTGCCCTCGACCAGGACATGGACTACCTCGTCGCGCACGAGCTGGCCCACCAGTGGTGGGGCGACCTCGTGACCTGCCGTGAATGGCCCGAAGCCTGGCTGAACGAAGGCTTCGCCACCTACTTCGAGTACATCTGGCGAACCCACTCGCGCGGCCGCGACGAGGCCGACATCGATCTGCTGGGCGATCTCGATGGCTATCTCGACGAAGCGGGCGAATACCAGCGTCCTATCGTCTGCCGTCAATTCGAAGAGCCCATCGATCTTTTCGACCGCCATCTTTACGAAAAGGGCGGGCGCGTCCTGCACATGCTTCGCCACGAGCTGGGCGACGCGGATTTCTTCCGTGCCTTGCGCTTGTATGCCGAACGTCATGCGCGCGGCTCGGTGGAAACGCGCGACCTGGCCCGCGTCGTCGAGGAGACGTCGGGGCGCAACCTCGATCGCTTCTTCCATCAATGGACCGACCACGCGGGACATCCCGAGCTCGAGTGCACCTGGCAATGGGATGCCGACAAGTGCGTGGGAGCGCTGCGGGTCGAGCAGAAGCAAGAGGGCGACAAGGTCTACGACCTGCAAACCGTGGTGCGCTTCGATATCGCGGGCCAGGAGCGCGACGAACCGCTCCACCTGCGCGAGCGCTCGCACACCTTCGAGTTCAAGCTCGACGAAGCGCCCGACCAAGTCATCTTCGATCCCGGCGATGTCCTGCTCAAGACGGTCAAGTTCGACAAGCCTCGGCCGCTGTGGGTGCGCCAGCTTTCCAGCGCAAGCCTGGCAGTGGACCGCGTGCTGGCGGCCCGCGCCCTGGCCGACAAACCCGACGGCACGACCGTGGTCGCACTGCGAGCCGCCCTGGAAACCGACCCCTTCTGGGCCGTGCGCGCCGCAGCCGCTACGGCCTTGGGCAAGACCCGACGCCAGGACGCCCTTGATGCCCTGCTCGCTTCGCGCCAGCAAAAGCTGCCCAAGGTCAGGCGCGCCATCGCCCTTGCGTTGGGTGAATTCCGCGTCGATTTCGATCCGGGCAACGCACGCGCCGCCGAAACCTTGGAGCGCTGGGTGAAGGACGGAGATGCAAGCCTCTTCGTCGAGGCCAATGCGGCGCTCGCCCTCGGCCGGGTGCGCTCGCCGCGCGCCGTGGAGATCCTGACGCCCGTGCTCGACCGGCGAGTCTACATGGACAATATCCGAGCCCGCGCCCTAGAGGGCTTGGGGGCGACCTCCGACGAGGCCGCCTATCCGGTGGTCGAAGCGGCGATCACGCGCAAGGCCTCGTTTCAGTCGCGTCGAGCCGCGGTCACCGCCCTCGGCCGCCTGGCCGAAGGCACGTCCAACGCCCGTCGCGCGCGCGAGCGACTGGAGGCCTGCCTTGCCGACCCGGACTTCCGTGTGCGTATGGACGCTGCCCTCGCGCTCGCCGAAATCGGCGACGTACGGTCCATCTCCGCCATCGAACGGGCGCGTAGCGCCGAACTGGACGGCCGGGCCAAGCGCCGCTATCGCAACGCCATCACGCAACTGCACGAAAAGGGATCGCCCGGCGAAAAGTTACGCAAGCTCGGCGAAGAGGTCGAACGTCTGCGCGGAGAAGCCACCCGTCTGCGTGAGCGCGTTGAAACGCTCGAAGCCCGGCCCGCAGGCGCCAAGCCATCGACGCCACCGGGACACACGCCACCTCCGGCCAAACGGCCCCGCCCCGGTGGTCATCGCGCCGGCCGCAAGACACTGGCGTCGCGCCGGAGGTAATACCGGTTTCGGGGCCGAAGCCGGTTCCGGGCGGCGTGGGAACCTCATGGGATCACCTTGCCAGCTTCCGTGAAGACCTTGACGATGCGCGGATCGTTGCGCAGATCGGGCGGAACCAGGTGGAAGCTCGGTGGTGGATAGATAGGGAAGCCCTCGTCGGCCATTTCTTCAACCATCACCTCTGGCCCTTGAATGCCAATCGACGAGACGGAGGTCTCGAACGCGCCCAGATAGATGCGCTGGCCGTCGGCCTCAACCACGAAGGGAATGCCACGGAGGTCGACCGACGTCGCCGTGCCCTTCACCGTGCTAAGCAACGTGCTGCCGGTCATGCGCTCCGTATCGAGCCCCATCCATGTGCACTTGCCACCCAACAGGCACTTCGTGGAATCGAGCTGCACGAAATCCACATCCATCAGATTGAGGAGAGGCTCTGGCGCCAGCTCGAGTGTGTTGACGTCGACTTGATCGACGTCGGTGGCCTTGAGCGATGAATCCTTGAGCCGCAACATGCGAAACCGGTTGGTCCACCCCCACGGTGCCACCGCCACCCCCGGCACATAGACGCGCAGGCCTTGCCAGCGGCTCGACGGATCGTCGACCGACACGCACAAGCCCATCTGCCAGGCCTGGTTGTTGTCCTCGGGCGAGCCGCTGACGGTGAGAGTGCCTGTCACCCGCGCCTCGTCCGACGCGCCGGCATCCAGGTTTCGCACGGTGCTCCGCAGGGTCGCCCCCAGGTACTGTACGCTCCCCAGCGCGTAGGTTCCCGCCTGAAGCGATCCGACGTTGAACCTGATCACGACATCGAGGTCTTCTCCCACGAATTCCTGCGCATGCAGCCGGGCGGCGTAGGCATAACAGCAATTCAGGAACAAGTCGGTCGGCTTGCTCGTCACGGCGACTGTCCAGGTCTTCGCATTGAATGCGAGCCTGCTGTCCTGGCCGACGCAGAAGTCGTTGGTCAGCGGCGCATCGGGGATGGGGCTAGCATCGACGTTCGCCCCGCCGCTTCCCCCTGCGCCACCACCGACGCCGCCAGCACCGCCCCGGCCGCTGCCACCCGCAACGCCGCCCAAGCCGCCTCGGCACTCGCCACTGTAGTCGATCGCAACACTTGCTGCCCGACGGGCACAGTCGTTCTTGTAGGTGACGCCATCACATCCGCAGACCGGGTTCGTGAATTTGGCACACTCCAAGTCGCTCGGAAGCCGCTGGCACACGCCCGTGGCACCGCCGTTGACGTATGGGCAGCCATTCAACAAGGGCGGACAACTCGTAGAGCCGTCGTTGCACTGGCCCCCCAAGAGCTCACAGTATTCATTGGCGCCGCAGGTGTTGCCCAGAAAGCCTCCGCATGCCTGGGAGGTGCTCACGCATTCTGCTGTCGAGCTTCCGCTTGGGTAGACGCAGACCGTGTCTGAAGGGCAAGGGCTGCTTTCGACGCGGCAACTGCCTCCAGAACAGCAAGGCGTGTGGCAGGCTTCTTCGCAACTCACTTCTTGCCCGACGGCGATGCTCTTGGGTTGGCCAGTGACACACTTGGGTTTGTCTTGGCCGGAAACCCAACAAGGGAAGTCCGCGGAGCACATAGACAACGTGCATGCGGTCGTGCTCACCGTGCCCGCTGAGCCGCCGAGAGAAATCGAGCCTCTGCCGCCCGAACCTCCGGCACCGCCACTGCCCGCCCGGACGGTTGTCGAGCTCGTGCCACCTGCGCCGGGGAACGCGCCATTCCCAGCGGCGCCGCCGTGTCTAGCGGCAAGACCACCGCGTCCGCAGCTCACAAGCAGTGCCAAAGCCGCGATGGATGAGCTCGCTTTGCCGATTGCTCGCATGCGCGAATTGTACCGCGCGAGCGATTCTTCTAGATCAGGCGACCGTGACGGTTGTCACTCTATCGGGCTAGCGTCGCGCAGCGACGAACATCCTGCGCCCGCCACTTGCCAAGGAGTCCGTAGGCGACGGTCGTGCACCACTGCGGCCATCGAGGGCGCCTCAGCGCCCGTAGCCCGCGGCGACGATGTTGGCCTGGATCGCTTCATCGGTCGCGTCCGACGGGACGCCGGATGTTATGCATCCTTCGAAGAAGGTTCCCTTGCCGTAGTTGCTGCCATCGCCGCTCGTTCCCAGGACGATCGCGCCTTCCTTCTTCATCGGACTATATCCCGCCGGACGTGCTCCGTCCCACTTGGTCTCCAGGGCGCCGGACTGAGCATCGCCGGCCTTGAGCACGAAATGGTTTCCAGAGGGGCCCTTGAGCATGCCCGTAACGAAGGCCCAGTCGGTGATGGAGGTATTGGTTGTACAAACGGCGTACGGGGTATCACACTCGAACATGCCATTCTCGAGATCCGCCGCAACCCACGGTCCCCTGCCAGCTCCTCCCAGCTGAAAGTTCGTCTGGGCACCCCAGTCGAGGGCCTCCATTGTGCCACTGCCGTTGTCGAAGCCGGTCGTCTCTGCATTGCCGTAGTCGAAGCAGCAGATCGTGCTATAGCGTTTTCCATCGAGCACCATGTAGATGGCCTCTGGCTCGTCGCCGGTTGCGACGCCTTGGGTGCTGTTGTTCCTGTAGGCGACGTTGGCCGTGGGGTTGTCGACGTAGATGCCGTGGGCGGTATGTCCGCTCACCGTGATTTTTCCCTCCGTGGCATTCGCTTCGTTGCCGCCATTCGGGAGCCACATCGCCTTCGGCGATTTGGTGAGATCGTTGTGATTCGGAGACTGGTCGTAGAGGATCGAGATGGTGCAGGTCGTACCGGAGCAGAACGCGTCCTGTACGGATATGTCGACGAAGCCGCCCGGGCTGTCGACGGGGATGTCCTTAGTGGTGTTGTCCGCCTTCCTGACCTGGTAGAGAGGTCCACTGTAAGCCGCGTAGAGAGCGCGAACCGTGCTGTGGGCTGCCACACAGGGCGCGTTGCCGGCCTGATAGACGTCGCAAGGCCTGGTGGTGGCCGTCGTCCCGCCCGAACCCGCGCTTCCGCCCGAGCCACTGCCGCCATCCGGACCGGTCTGCCCGCCGGCAGCGGCATCAGGTCCAGTGGTGCCACCGTCTTCTACACCGCTCTGGCCGGCCCCGCCGCCCGTGCCTGTGACGCTCGTGCCTCCTGCGCCGGTCCTGCCCCCGGAAGCAACCGTGCCGCCAGCAGCGCTCGTCCCATCCGAGCCCGCCGCGCTGCCGCTGCTGGCTGAGCCGCCTTGTCCGCTGCCGCCTTGTCCGGTACCGCCGCCCAAGCTTGCGCTCCCACCGCTCCCCCCGCTCCCGGCGGAGCCTCCACTACTGCCACCCGACGCGAGCTGGCCGCCGGTGCTCGAGGTTCCGCCGGTTGGCGAGGTTGTACTCAATCCGTTCCGACAACCTGCCAGAGCCAACAACGCGACGACCGCCGATGAAGCAAGCTTCGATCTCATGAGAGCTTCTCCAGGTGCTCTCTCCAGGAGCGGCGGCCACCATCGTCACGCTGGGCGACTCGATCACCGAAGGAGCCTGCTCGACCGTCGATGCAAACGGCGATTGGCCAGACCTGCTCGCGACACGGCTGCATTCGCTGCCCGACGGAACCGCGGTAGCCGTGTTCAACGCCGGCATCGGCTCTGGGCGTTTCGTCACATCCGATGGCGCCGGACCGCGGGGCCTGACTCGGCTGGGCGAGCTGCTCGGGTTTCCCGACGTCCGCTGGGTGACCATCCTGATGGGCGTCAACGACATCTCCTACGAGCATGCCGACGCCTCACTGCTCGAGGATGCCTGCGAAGAGGCGATTTCCCAGGCTCACGCGGCCGGGAAAAAGATCATCGGCATTCCGATCCTGCCTTTCGGGCACTCAGTCAAGGACGTCGGCAGCAACAAACAGGTTGCGCAGACCGTGAACGCCTGGATTCGCGCGCACGACAAGCGACTCGGCGCCCTCGAACCAAGCTATGACGCCGTCATCGACTTCGAGCCGGTAGTGAAAGACCCGAGTGACCCCGCATGGGCCCTGCGACCCGAGCTGACCTGCGACAGGGTGCACCCCAACCAGGCCGGATATAGGGCGATAGCGAACGCGATTCCGCTGGACGCGTTCAACTGATCGAGCCGGAGTAGGACTACGCCACGGGTGGAGGCGTGACAGCCCCGATCATGGTGCCCCTAAGCTCGGGCATCTCGGTCAGCACAAGCGGCAAAAGCTCGTCCATGCGCTTGACGTAGATGATCTCCAACTCCTTCTTGGGCTGCTCGGGAATGTCAATCACGTCCTTGCGATTGCGTTCGGGCATAATGACCCGCTTGATGCCCGCGCGGTGGGCGGCCAGGAACTTCTCCTTGATGCCGCCGACGGGAAGAATCAAGCCACGCAGGGTGATCTCCCCGGTCATGGCCACGTCGCTGCGCACCGGTTTTCCGGTCAGCATGGAAACCATGGACGCGAACATGGTCACGCCCGCAGACGGGCCATCCTTGGGAATGGCGCCGGCAGGAATGTGCAGGTGGATGTCGCTGCGTTCGAGGAAGCTGTCTTCGAGACCTAACCACCTCGAGTGCGCGCGAATGAACGACAACGCCGCCTGCGCGGATTCCTTCATGACGTCACCGAGCTGCCCGGTCAGCACCAGGTTGCCCTTGCCGTTCATGCGCGTGGCCTCGATGAAGAGGATATCTCCACCCACGGGCGTCCAGGCGAGCCCCGTGGCCACCCCAGCCTCCGCAGTGCGCTCCGCGACCTCGGGCAGGTATTTCTGCGGCCCAAGGAAATCCGGAATGCGCGCCAGGGTGACGGTTTCCTTTTCCTCGGCCTTGCCCTCGGCAACCAGCACGGCCACCGCGCGAATGACGTTGGCAATTTCGCGTTCTAAGTTGCGCACGCCCGCCTCGCGCGTGTAGCTGTCGATGATCTCACCCACGGCGGAGTCGTCGAACACAAGGCGTTCGTCGGTGAGGCCGTGCTCCTCGACTTGCTTCTTGATAAGGAACTGCTTGGCGATGTTGAGTTTCTCCTCGCGCGTGTAGCCCGGTATCTCGAGGACCTCCAGTCGGTCGCGCAAGGCCGGCGGCACGGGATCGAGGATGTTGGCCGTGGCGATGAACATGACCTTCGACAGATCGAATGGCACCTCGAGGTAGTGATCCGAAAAGGCGTGGTTCTGCTCTGGATCAAGGACTTCCAGCAAGGCCGCTGCTGGGTCGCCCCGGAAATCGTGGCCAAGCTTGTCGATCTCGTCGAGCATGAACACAGGATTGTTCGACCCGACTTTCTTCATGCCCTGGATGATGCGACCGGGGAGTGAGCCGACGTAGGTGCGGCGGTGGCCTCGGATCTCCGCTTCGTCGCGCACGCCGCCCAAGGAAATGCGCATGAACTTGCGTCCCAGGGCGCGCGCGATGGACTTACCGAGCGAGGTCTTGCCCACACCGGGCGGGCCGACGAGGCACAGGATCGGCCCCTTCTTGTCGGTCTTGAGCTTGCGCACGGCCAGGTATTCAAGGATGCGCTTCTTGACCTTCTCGAGGTCGTAGTGATCTGCGTTCAGGATGTCGCGCGCGGCCGGAATGTCCAATTTGTCCTCGGTGACGATCGACCACGGCAACTCGACCAACCATTCGAGGTAGGTGCGCGTGACCGTGTATTCGGCCGAGGACGGCTGCATGACCTTGAGTCGTTCGAGTTGCTTCAGCGCGACCTTCTCGCTGTCGGCCGGCATCTTGGCCGCCGCGATCTTCTCGCGAAAATCATCGAGGTCGCCGCCCGATTCGTCGATCTCGCCCAGCTCCTCCTTGATGGCCTTGAGCTGCTGGCGCAGGACGTACTCGCGCTGGTTGCGCCCCATCTCCTCCTGCACTTGCGTATTGATCTTCTCGCGGACTTTGAGGACCTCGTGTTGCCGAGAAAGGAACTGCAGCACGCGGCGCAGACGCGCCTTGAGATCGAAGATTTCCAGGATCTCTTGCTTCTCGTCGACCTGCACATCGAGATTCGACGTGATGAGATCGGCGAGTTGGCCGGGTTCGCTCACGCTATCGAGCAGCGAGGAAGCTTCCTTGGGCAACTCGGGCATCAGCTTGATCACCCGCTTGGCCACGTCCTTGACGTTCACCACCAGGGCGTCAAGCTCGGCGGAGCTTCCGGGCGCATCCGGCAGCACCTGGATCTTGGCCACCATGTAGGGATCCTGCATGCCCAGTTCGAGCATGCGCACGCGCGATACCCCCTGCAAGATGACCGAGAAGCTGTCTTTGGCCAGCTTGATCACCTTCAAGATGCGCGCGGCGCAACCCACGGTGTAAAGGTCAGCCGGTCCTGGCTCTTCGATGCGGGCATCGCGCTGGGTAACGATACCGATAATCGGCTTTTCCTTGGCTATTGCCTCTTCGACCAACTTCACGGATTTCTTGCGGCCGACATCGATGGGGATAATCGAGTTCGGAAACAAGACAGAATTGCGCAGTGGGAGGATAGGCAAGAACTCGGGAATCTCGATCGGCCCCTCGGGGATGGACTTCTTCGGTGACATTGCACAAATCGTAGTACGCACCGAACCTGGCTGCGACAAGTATTCGCAGCGAAAAAAGGAACCCTCACCCGCCTCGCTTCGCTCGGCACCCTCTCCCGCGCAGCGGGAGAGAGACGGGGTGAGGGACCTATCGTCGCTTTTCGGGCTGGCCGGGCTTGGGGACGGCGGTGCCGGACTGGTTCGATTGGCCGGGCATGCCTGCTTCGCGCTTCACGCCGTGGTGGGCCAGGATCTTGGCCTCGATCTTCCTGGCGATGTCGACGTGGTCGCGCAGAAACTGCTTGGCGTTCTCGCGCCCCTGACCGATGCGCTCGCCCTCGAAGGCAAACCATGCGCCCGACTTCTCGACGGCTTCGCACTCGGAGCCCAGATCGACAAGATCGCCCTCGTGGCTCACGCCTTCGCCGTACATGATGTCGAACTCGACCTCGCGGAACGGTGGCGCCATCTTGTTCTTGACCACCTTGACTCGTGTTCGGTTGCCCACGACCTTTTCGCCATCCTTGAGGGCACCGACGCGCCGGATGTCGAGGCGCACGCTGGCGTAGAACTTGAGCGCGTTGCCGCCTGTTGTTGTTTCAGGATTGCCGAACATCACGCCGATCTTCATGCGGATCTGGTTGATGAAGATGACCAGGGTGTTGGACTTGGAAATGGTGCCGGTCAGCTTGCGCAACGCCTGGCTCATGAGGCGGGCTTGCAGGCCGACGTGGGAATCGCCCATCTCGCCCTCCAGCTCGGCCCGCGGGGTCAGGGCCGCCACCGAGTCGACGACCACCACATCGACGGCGCCCGAGCGCACCAGCATCTCGGTGATTTCCAGGGCCTGCTCACCGTGATCGGGCTGCGACACCAGCAGGTCGTCGGTCTTGACCCCGAGCTTGCGCGCGTATCCGACGTCGAGCGCGTGCTCGGCGTCGACGAAGGCACAGATACCGCCCGAACGCTGCGCCTGCGCCACCACATGCAGTGCGAGCGTGGTCTTGCCCGAGGACTCAGGTCCGTAGATTTCCACGATGCGGCCGCGCGGCAGCCCGCCCAGGCCGAGTGCGATGTCGAGCCCAAGGGCACCCGTGGGGACGACGAAAACCTCGGGCGGGGCGATATCGTCGCCGAGGCGCATGATACTGCCCTTGCCGAACTGCTTTTCGATGGTGGAAACCGCCAAATCGATAGCCCGGTCGCGGCCGGCATCGCGCGCGACTGGCGCCTTGCCTGCGTCTGCTTTGATTTCCTTGCGCTCGTTTCGATCCGAATTTGCCGAATTTGCCGTGCCTGCCGTACTTGCCGTATTTGCGAGATTCGCCATTTCTTCTCCCTGAATCACATGAAATACCGGCGGGCCATATCGAGCGCATGGTACGCAGCCGCTCTGCGAATGCGTTCGCGGTCGCCGGAGAAAAGTTTGCTGACGGACTTGGTCGGGCGCGGGCCCGCGATGGCAAAACACACGGAGCCAGCCGGCTTGTCACCCGACGCTGCGCTGGTTGTGGCGACAGGGCGTCCATCCATCTTGCTGCCGGCGACGCCGGTGATCGACACGGCAATGGTGGCGCCAGTCAAGTTGCGCGCCCCCTCGGCCATGGCGCGTGCGCAGGGTTCGCTGACGGCCCCGTGTTCGGTGAGCAGCTCGGCCGGCACGCCAAGAACCTTGGTCTTGACGTCGTTGGCGTAGGCCATCACGCCGCCCAGGAAGAAATCGCTAGCCCCTGGTTCCGACGTGAGCAGTTGCCCCGCGTAGCCCGCGGTGCACGATTCGGCCAGGGCCAAGGTGGCGCCCGCCTCGCGCAGGGTCTTGCCCACCACCATGGGAAAGGTTTCCCCGTCGATGCCGTAGATGCCTTGGCCGATACGCTTGCGCAGCTCGTGATCGATTTGTTCGAGCACGGCCTGGCTCTTGGCGAAATCGCCCGTCCGCACCACGATCTTGACGTGGTTCTCGGGCGAGGCCGTGCGGAAGTGCATGGTCACGTCGGGGATGTTCCCGACCAGGCCAACCAGACGGTGATCGATGTGCGATTCGCCCATCCCGTAGACATGAAACGTGCGAACTGCGGCCCGCGGCACGCCATGCTCGGCCAGGCGCTGAACCAAGCGGGGCATGCACTGGGAGAGAAAAATGCCCTCCATCTCGCGGGGAATTCCCGGCAGGAAATACGCCTCGGCCTGTCCGACGCGGATGCAGAACCCCGGTGCGATCCCGGCCGTGTTGGCAAAGGCAGTCGCCCCCTCGGGAACGCGCACCTGGCGCATGTTGTTGGGGGTCAAAGCGAAACCATGGGCAGAGAAGCGCTGTTTCATCGCATCCAGCGAGGGGGCGTGCTCGGTGCTGCCCACACCCAGCAATTCGGAGACCACGTCCACCGTCCGATCGTCGTCGGTCGGGCCAAGTCCTCCAGTGGCCACGATCACGGCAACCTCGCCAGCCAGACTCTCGACGGCGGCCCGGATGTCGGCTGGTGTGTCGGAAACCACGCGGTGAGCCCGCACGTCATAGCCAGCGTCGAACAAGCGGTCGGACAGAAATGCGGCGTTGGAATTCGCGATTTCCCCGCGCAGCACCTCGTCACCGATGGCCAGCACAGCCACCGTTCCTGGAGGCGACTTCGTCACCGTTGCAGAAGGCGGCTTCGCCAGCGCCTTCTGGGACGCGACGACGCGCGCCTCGCTGGCAGGCTTCGCCACCTTGCGGCTGGCGGCCCCCGCCTTGCGGGAACCGCCGGAGGCTGGCACTCGTTTGACGGCCTGCTTGCTGGGTTTGCGCGCTTCGCTGGCCATGCTCCCGCGGAACTTAGACATTTGTTCAGTACCTTAGCGAGCACCCTTGCGCCAGTCAACAACCACCGACAGAATCTCAGGAATCGTTGAACAAGGTTGACAAGGTGCCACCTCCGACGGTCAACTGTTCCCTGCTCCCCATGCGAATCCGCTACGCTGCCAAGACGGATCAAGGACTCAAGCGCAACCACAACGAGGACTACTTCTGCCTCATCGAGGAGGAGCAGCTCTTTCTCGTGGCAGACGGCATGGGCGGGCACGCCTGTGGCGAGGTCGCCTCCAAGATGGCCGCCGACGTGGTCCGCGAGTTCTTCGCGCGCACGCGCGACGAGGACGTCACCTGGCCATACAAGATGGACCATACCTTGTCCGTGCTGGAAAACCGACTGAACGTCGGCATCCGCCTGGCCAACAAGAAGATCCACGAGTCGGCCTCCAAGGACGTCCGCCTCTCCGGCATGGGCACCACGGTCGTCATCGGCCAAATCGCCGACGACCGTTTCTACGTGGCGCACGTGGGGGACTCGCGCTGCTATCGCATCCGGGAAGGACAGATCAAGCAGCTAACCCGCGACCACTCGCTGCTGGAGGACTACAAGGAAGCGCGGCCCGGCATGAGCGATGAGGAGCAGCGCAAGTTCCCACACAAGAACGTGATCACCCGCGCCCTCGGCATGCGCGACACCGTGCAGGTGGACATCACCTCCGAGGAGATCCACGACGGCGACATCTTCCTGCTGTGCTCAGACGGGCTATCGGGAATGGTTCAGGACACCAACCTGCCCGAGCACCTGAAGGTGGGTGGAGATCTGGACGCCGCGGTGAATGAGCTGGTCGCCGCCGCCAATGCCGCTGGCGGCACGGACAACATCACGGTCCTGGTTCTGGAGTGCCGGCAGAGCTAGATACTCACCCCAGCCCCTACTGCGGGCATGCTTTCAGCTCGACCGATTCGCTGCCGCGGGGGCCGAAGCGCTTGAGCACGCTCCACCGCGCCTTGCCGCCGAGCTTTTCGACCAGCGGCAGCACGCCCTCCGCCAGCGTCTCGGGCTCGGTTCCGCGAACAACGATGTCGGGGCGGCCTTCGAATACCTCCTCGAACCCGACGCGAACGCGCGTTCCCTGAGCCTGGGCCATTTCGCGCAATCCGTCCAGCAGGGCCGCCGTGACTGCATCGGGAATCTGCCCTGACTTGCCCCGACACTCGCGCAGGACCAAGCCGCCATCGAGATAGGACGCCTCGTGGGGATGGATGCGCTCCCACGACGGAAGCACCGCCGGCGGTTCGGGCGGCCGCTGGAACCACCCCGGTGGGATGGTGAGGAAGATGGCCCCTCGGTCCTCGAGGCCAATCACCAATCGGCCGTCTGGCGCCTCGGCCAATGCGAGGATGCGCGTGTCGGCCAGCATGGGGATCGCCGAGTGCACTTCGTCCACGTGCTTTTGATCGCGCAATACCCATAAGCCGCGGCCCCCCAGCCACAGGCGCTTGGTCCCGTCGCGCATGAATAAGCTGACCTCGTCGCCGAGCCCCTCGGGCTTGAGCAACTCGCAATTGCCCCACTTGACGTTGAAGACGCAGAGCCCGTGATCCGTTGCCAGCAGCAGCTCTTCTTTTCGGTTTCCCCAAAGCGTCAGGTCGCGAATGAGCAACCGGCGACCATCCACCTTGACCGGGACTTCATCGATAAGCGACACGCCTCCAGCTTCATTGCTGTCGAGTCGTACCAACGCCCAACTCGACATCCCGGTGGGCAGTCCGTAGAACGGAGAAGCATTGGCTTCGGCGAAGTGAAGCGGCTCGCCGATGGAAGAGCCTAGGTGCCCGTGTCCCCGCTCGGTGGCCGAGCCGCGCCCGCCAGCAGTGGCGCCCCCCGCATCCGTCGGCCCGGCGCGCATCACCATGTGCCAACGACCGCCCGAAAAACTCCACAGGCCTTGATCGTCCACGTTCCAAAGCTGCCTGTCTGGCGTGGCAAAGGTATCGTCGGGCTCGATCGGCAATTCCTCGCGTCCGAGCACAGTCAGAACCTTGCCATCCCAGCGCGCGGTCAGAAACACGTCGCGCAGGCCGTGGATGTGGCCGACGTAATTGCGGGGCGGCCCGGCCTTGGCAATCACGTAGCTCACCTCCCCTTCGATGGGGATGGTGGTCATGGCCACCCACAGCCGCTCCTTTTCGCCGGACCTGGGCAAGCCCATGAGCTCGGCCGGAGGCATGATGGGATCCGGGAGAGGATGCCAGCCGCCGCCTTTGTAGAAAATCGGGCCGCCCTCGCCGTAGAACGACATGCCGCTGGTCAAGCGGACGATGGCGGAGGGTCTGAAAACGGAATCCTGTCCGTCGAGAAAATGGCGGCGGGTGAATTCGGCGGTGAACTCCATGAACCCGCCGCGCGCCAACGTGACGAGCACGCGGTGACCAGCGATGTGCGCCTGGCCGAGGGCAAAGGTGGTGTCGTTTTCGCGATGTCCTGCCACCATGGCATCCAGGGGTTGCCAATTGGAGAGGTTCGCGTCGCTGACGAAAGTACCGTCGTGGGAAACCACGAGGACGCGCGTGGGATCCGATTCCTCGAGCACGTGCGTGATCGGTGCCGAGGGCGCGGCCTGCACCGGACGCTTTCCACCCGCTCCATACAGGAGCACAGGCTTCTGCCCGGGTAGCAGGCGAACCACATAGCTCGCCATCTCGCCCGATCGATCCGACCCGCCAAAGGCCCAGACTTGCCCGTCGGACAGTTCGGCGAAGCCGCGCAGCCCAGGCCATCCTCCTTTCCACGCCACCTCTTTGCGCGCGCTCGTCGCGAGATCGAGAAAGTGCACCGTGCCGCCGCTGGCGAACCAAAGCCGATCCTTGCTGTCGAGAAACAAGACGGACCCCGAGCCGAGCGAATAGGTACGTCCCAAACCATCATCCCAGACGAGCACGCCGTCGCCCGCGACGGTCGCGGAACGGTAGGCGATGACCAGCGCGCCGTCCTTGGCTCGCTTGCCAATCCATTGGGGCTGGCCGGGAACGTCCGTGACCGCCTCGATGCCAAGGTCGCTTGCATCCACGCGGACGATGGAGCCGTTGGAAATACCGGCGAGCACGTGGGTCTTGTCAGCCGGCCCCAAACATGTGGCACGACGGCGCAGGACCTTCTCTTGGCGCACCTTGAATGTTTCAGCGTCGAATGCGACCAGGTTTCCCGACGCCGCCAAGCCAAGGATCTGTCCCCCTAGCAGGCGGCTGTCCATGATGGCGTTGCGATCGAAGTGATACTCGATGCCCAGCTTGGGCGGCTCGGGCTTGTGCTTGAGGTGGAAAACCACCCGGCGCGGATGCCCACCCGCCTCGGCCTCATCGTCCACTTCGGACGGGGGCGAAAACACGAAACTGACCGCGGCGATGGCGACGGCGCCCGCAAGCGCGATGAAGAGCCAGCGCTTGCTTCGTCGAGAGGGTTTGGCAGGCGGGCCTGGTGGAGCGTCACTCATGCGGGGGTCGGCCTAGAATACACGAGCAGCAGTTACAGGAAACGGGGGACCCGCGCCTGCTTTCGCGGCCGGATGACCTTGAGGAATTCCTCCGATCCCCAGGCCAGGCAATCCAGAGCGTCGTCGTTGATTTCGCCATCCTCGCGCAAGACGCCGTGCTGGGCATGCACTTTCACGATCTCCGCAACAAAGAGATCGTGACTTCCGAGCGGCAGGGTATGCCGGACCTGGCATTCGAGGTTGATCGGGCATTCGGCGATGAGCGGCGCCGCGATGACGGAAGGAGAGTGTTTGGCGAGCCCGAGGGCCGCGAATTTGTCGCTGTCCCGCCCCGACGTCGTGCCACACAGCTCGACCGCATGGATTTGTTTCGAGGTGGGGATGTTGACCACGAATTCCTGGGTCGCGCTGATGGTGCCGTGGCTGTGGCGCGATTTGCGGAGCGAAACGGTGATCATGGGTGGTGTCGTGCACGCTACGCCGGCCCAGCTGATGGTCAGGATGTTGTCCCTCCCCTGCCCGTCGCGCGTCGACACCAGCAGCACGGGCCTGGGAAAAAACCATGGTCGGGGAACGATCTTCTTCTTCATGAGAATGCAAGGCTCGACAAGGTGAACTAGGTTACCAGTCGAAGCGATGAGAATCCAATGCCCGTGGCCGATCGTTGCACAGTCGGAACCTCGGCCCCTCTGACGTTCAGCTAGGCGCGGACGATGCACCCCTTTTGCGTTGCTGCACGAAATACGCGACGACGCCCACGCCCAAGGTTCCGAGCCCGACGAGCCCTTCAAAAGGCCTCTGGATGACGGTGAAGACCGTCGAGCCCACGACGAACGCGAGAAACAACCCGGGCACCCATGGCCAGCCGGGGACGTGCAACGAAGGCCCCTCTTTGAGGCGCAGCCGGCACAGGCCGATGATGGTGGCGACCATGCTGATGCCCAGGGTGAACCCGACGTAGGTAAGGATGCGCTCGAAGGTCGCCGTCCACAGCGCCAGGAGGCCGAGCGCGAGCTGCGCAAGCAGGGCCAAACGCGGCGGTCGACCAGCCGAGGCCGAGAAAACGCTAGGAAGCAAACCGTCGGCCGCCATGCGCGCGGCCACCTGCGGGCCGGTCATGGTCAGCGCGGACACGCACAGGGCCAACGCCAGCGCGACCAGCGCCGACACAGCCGCGGCCAAGCGCGGACCGCCCACGGCCGCTGCCGCCACGTGCGCCACGTCGATGCGCCCTGCCAGCGCCGATGGGGGCGCCGCGAACACGAAAAAGGCATTCAAGGCCATGTAGAGGATCGTCACAATCGAGGTGCCAAGGATGAGCGAGCGCGGCAGATTGCGTTGCGGATCCTTGACCTCGCCGCCGATGTACACGGCGCCGTTCCAGCCCAGGTAGCTGAACGACACCAGGACCAGCGCCAGCCCCAGCTTGCCCATATGTCCCTGCGACGCCGGGCTGTGAAAACCGTCCGGGTAGAGACGCCCGAGCCCGTAGGAGGCGAAGAGCGTGATGAGAACAACCTCGGCCACGACAATCGCGGCCTGGATGCGCGCGCCGAAGGACACCGAGCCGAAGTGAAGGAAAGACGCCCCCAGCATCAAGACGGTCGCGACCAGGCGCGGGCTTAGGCCCGCGGGCAGCCAGGGTCTCATGTACTCGGCGAAGGCGAAAGCCAGCGCGCCCAGGGGTACCGCGAAGCCGACGATGAGCGAAAGCCAGCCGGCCACGTAGGCCGCCACAGGATGAAGCGTGCGCGACAGAAAGATGTACTCGCCGCCCGATTCGGGAATTCTCTGGGCCAAGGCGCCGTAGCAAAGCGCGCCCAAGAGCGCGGTGACGCCGCCGAGCAGCCAAGTGAGCAGAACCAGCCACGGCGAACCGAGAATATCCATCAGGATGCCGCTGGTGGTGAACACACCGGTCCCCACCATGTTGGCCACCACCAGCGCGGTGGCGGCCCCTGGACCCAGTCGTCTGTGACCCTCGCTCATGCGCGGCCAGTACAGCACAGCCGCCCCCCCACGGCGACAACCTTCTGCGCACGAACTTCGAAGGCCCTATCGGCCTCTATTTGCGTTCTTGGCGCTGGATGCGCGCCACGAAAGCCACCCAGCGCGCCCGCTCGGTGTCACTGGCATTCGCGATTTCGACGCCCACGCGGAACTGGCCTCGGTCCTTGTCTTCGCTTTCCTGGACGCGCGTCACGCGACCGTTCACCTCCACGCTCTCTGGGCCCGATGAGAGCGCCAGGCGCAGAACATCGCCGACCGCGAGCAGAAGCGACGTCGCGAGCAGCATCCCGGTCTCGCTCACATTCTCGCTCCACCCCGGCATGTCCTCTTGCCCCAGCGACGACGTTACGGAAGATGTGACCACGTGGACCGAAACCGGCAACCTCGCCGCCGTTCGTGTGCGCCTGAGGTCCGCTCCCATCGGCGACAGGCGCTTGAAGGTCACCGTGACGGGCGGGCCCGTGGCCACGCGCAGGATCTGGCCCATGGCGGTGAACTGGCCAGACTGGGTGCTGTAGCGCACGGTTGCACGGGCTTCGGATTCCAAACCCATGGGCGGCGCAAGCAACTCGGGAAAGGTCAGCAATACGCTCGGACGCATGCTCAGCACGAATCCGCTCAGGAGAATCGGGGTCTGAAGGTCTTCCATAGAAACCTCCACCCACTGTCCTGCGACCAATTGACTCTCCATATTTCCTTTTCGCTTCAGGTAGCCGTCCGCGCGGGCCGACGGATCCTGGGCCGTCGCCGATTCGCCTACCCTGAGCATCGGCGCCTGGCGGAAAACCTTGACCGGCAACCGCGCGGAATTCCAAGAGCACGCCCCCCTTGACACCTCGCTCATGGCGGCTGTGATCGCGCCACGGTGCGAAACAGGTGATTCCTCGCACTTGCTCTATTTGGCCAGGCAGTGCAGTTTACCGCCTTTGATTCACTCCCCAGCAAAGGAACCAAGCGCGTGCACGACCTCATGGACTTGTTCCACAAGATTTACAATGTTCAGGCCATCATCACCTGGGGCGGCATGGCGGCGCTGGTCGCGGTCGTCTTCTCCGAGACCGGCCTTTTGGTGGGGTTCTTTCTGCCGGGCGATTCGCTGCTAGTGACCGCAGGCGTGTTCTGCACGTCGGCCAACCCGACGGGAAAGCCGCTGCTCAACATCCTGTGGCTCAACATCGCGGTAAGTATCGCCGCCGTCATCGGCGACCAGGTAGGCTTCTACATTGGGCGAAAAGCCGGGCCAAAACTCTTCACGCGGGAAAATTCGCTATTCTTCAACAAGAAGCACCTCGTGCGCACGCACGAGTTCTACGAACGGCACGGCGGCAAGACCATCATCATCGCGCGCTTCATGCCCATCATCCGCACCTTCGCGCCCGTGGTCGCTGGCGTGGGCGACATGAACTACCGCCGCTTCATCAGCTACAACGTCTTCGGCGGCGTCGGTTGGGTGATCAGCATGACCGGAATCGGCTACGGGCTCGCCTCGGTGTGGCCGGACGTGACCAAACACATCGAGAAGCTTATCATTCTGATCATCTTCCTCTCGCTGTTGCCCGGCATCATCGGATACCTGCGCAGCTATACGGCCAAACGGAATGAAAAGCCCGCAACCTGAAAAGAAGCGCGACGCCACCCCGCCCAAGGCAAAACCAAGCGCCAAAACCATCCCGCCGGCGGCCACTAAACCGCCCAAGGTCGCCTTTCCCAAGAAGAATCAACCGCCCACCGCGGCTGCCTTCGCCGCTCGGCTGCCCCTGACCCTGGGCAAGCGCTTCGAAATGGCCCGCTCCTTTCTTCTGCGGCAAAAGGACGTCCGGGAAGATGTCTATTTTTACGGCCCAAAGACCGGCTGGGCTTTGCGCTACTTGATTGGCGAGCAGCCCCTGTGCTCGCTCCTCTTGCACGAAGACTCGCCCGTGGGAATCGTCGCGCTCTCGGCGGCTGCCACGGCGGCCGTGGACTGGAAAAGCCTGTCGCCCGTCGGCCAACTCGCGCGCAAGCACGCGCACGGCAGCCCTTCGATGCTATGGCTGGACGTCCCCCTGGCCGGGAACGGCGCCGCGGATTTCAAAGCCATCCTTCGTGTGAAGGTGGCCACGTTCTCTCAAGATTAGTTCCGCTCGTAGAGCACGATGAAGTTGTCGGCCACCGCCTGCCAGTGCCATTCCCAATAGCTCTCGATGGAATGGTACGCGGCTGCGAACTCCGGCTGCGTGACCAGCGCGGTTTCTCCTGGCCAATAGCCTGGGTGGTACCACACGCCCGCGGTGCCCGGCCGCGTACGCGTATTGAGAACCACCACGCGGGGCTTGCGTGACAAGATGTAGGCAGCGTCGAACTTGTGATGGAGTCCACCTTCGACCTCGTGGGCGATGTGGCGGTCGGCAAGTCCGGTCATGTCGAGGGCCGGGTTCGGCAAGGCATAGGGCAAGGCACCCGCATGATTGACGGCCACCAGAGCATCCGCCGAGTATCTGGCGGCGATGAAGCGCGCGGCGGCGAGTGCCGCCGGCACCATCGTACCTTCCTGGTAGGCAACGGGCGACAGGGGGCGGCCCGCGAACGCGCCCGCGAGCAAGGAGGTGGGAGGCAAAAACCCCGAACCCGCGAAGGCGCAGGTCAGGGCAAGAAACAGGCGTCGGCTGCGAGCACGTGCAATGGCCGAGGCCGCGAGAACCACCAGGGAAGGAATCACCGGCAGAAGCATGCGTCCGTGCCACATCCAATCTCCGCCCGCCGCGACCACTGCCGCAAGGACCACGGTCAGGAAGGCGAGCGCGCAGCGGATCTTGCGATCCGCGATTCCCGCCAGCCACATCGCAAGCGTGGTCGCCGCGAGCAATGCAAGCGCCCACGACGCATACAGGATGCCTGATTCGAGTCGGAAGAAGAATGGGCCCGTGGCCTTCGCATAGTAGGTGTTGGGCAGCCAGTCGCCGTAATAGGCACCGCGGAAAACGAACCAAGCCACTGCAGGCCCAAGGCCAAGACCGAGAAATTTCGGTCGACCCGCCACTCGTCCATGCGCCAGGCCGGCGGCGACGGCCAGGGCGCAGGCAAGAAGCGGCCCCTCTGGCCGCGCCACGCCCAAGAGCGCCGCCGCCAGCGACCAGCGCCACGCCGAGGGCGCGAGAAGCGACCAAGCCCCGAAGGTGACAAGCGCAGTGAACAGCGCCGTTTCGAGCCCGGCCGGGGCCCAGAAGTACAGCGGATACACCAGCGAAGTGGCGGCGCAGGTTGCGGCGGCGGCCACGCGGCTTTGCGAGACCCCGAGGGCAAACCTGTGCGCAAGCACGAGGCACAGCGCCGAGCAAAAGATGCCGAGTACTCCCGCGAAGGTGGGCAGCGCGCCCCCAAGCATCCTGCCTACCACCAACAGCCCGAGCCACAGCGGGGAGGAGTATCCCTCGACGTGTTCACCCCGATTCCAAACCGGGCCCAAACCCGCCACGATGTTGTCAGCATAGCGAAACGCGATGAACGCGTCGTCGCAGATTTGTTGCCAGTGATAGCGGGTCAGGACGACGAAACACAAGGCCGTCACCCCGAGCAGGACCTGTTCGGCGATACGATCAATGTTCGCTGGGCGGTTCGTCGTCACAAGAAACGACAGTCCCTCCCCTTACTTCCCCTTGGCCTTGGGCGGCGGGCTCATCCGCGGATGGCGCACGTTGAACGCGGGCTTTTGGTTCGGATCGCAATGGGGACCGAAACCATCCGCTTTAAAATCGTAGCCCAATCGGCCACGCATCGCTCCCTTGACGGCCTCGATCTCGACGTTGTGTTGGCCGGCGCGTGCCGGCGAGCAGTAGGACAGCAGGTAGTAGCGGCGCGAGAAGCCCTCGATGCGCGTTGCGATCTCGTCGAAGCCGCGGCGGATGTCGGCCGGATTCTTCGATGTGAATGTTCCGTTGCGCCCGATGGCGCGGATCTCCTGATCGTTGACCTCCGACCCCACCGCAATGGCGTAGACCTCGAAGTCGACCTCGTTCAGCACGGTGTGCAGCGAGTCCCGCGAGACCCGGGCGGCGTGATCGGTGCCGTCGGTGAACACCACCAACGTGCCAAAGCGCAACGGAACCGTCGACTGACTCATCTGGTGATCGAGGATCTTGATCGCCTCGACCACCGCACCATTGAGATTCGTCGAGGGATCCTTGGACTGGAAACCTGCGAAGGCGCGCAACGTGCCCTGCGGATCTCCGCCACCAAAAGGCACAACCTGTGAAACGTGCGGACTTCCGTCGAAGGCGTAGATGCCGAGCTTCTGGTATCGACCGACCTGCTGGGCAAACGACGCCGCCCCGGCCACGACCTTGTCGAGATCCGGGGAGCCCACGACGCTCCCACTCATGTCGACGAGCAGCAAGGTGTAGTGCGCAGCTGCGACCTCGGGCTGCAGGATGGTCTGCTGGCTCTCGAAGACCGATACGGGCTGGCCGTCCTCGTAGATGTGGAAGTCGGCAGGTGTCAGATCGGGGACCGGATCGCCCCGCGACGTATCCACCGTGAAGTAGACTGCGATGTTCGACGGCCGCTGCACCGAGCGGTCGACCATTTGCAGCTTCAAGCTGGCGCAGCCCATGGCCAGGGCCGCCGCTGCCACGGAAGAAAGTTGAAGGAATCTCGCATGCATGGCGCGAAGTATAGACCTGGCGCCGGCGAGAAAAACAAGGCATCTTTCGAGACATCGATCCTCCCGTCCGCCTCCCGTCCGGCATTCCTCGGAGGAGGTCCTCTCGAAAAAATTCAAGCGTCGGAGCTGCCCATGGCTGCATTTGGAAACCTAACGCTTTTAGTCTCTTTTGTCATTGCCACGCTGGCTGGTGTCACTTCGTTCGTGGGAATCCGTCGCAACTCGGAGCGATTCCTGCGTGCTGGCCGCGCCTCGGTCTACCTGCTGGCCACCACCCTCGCCATGGCCATCGCCGCCATGGCCCATGCGTTCACGTCGAGTGATTTCTCGATCAAATACGTCCAGCACTATTCCGAGGCCGGACAGCCTTTCGGCTACAAGTTGACCGCCGTGTGGGGGGGCCTCGACGGATCCCTGCTCTTCTGGGTGTTCCTGCTCGCCATTTGTTCGGCCATCGCGGTCAGGACATTGTGGCGACGTGAGCCCGCCATCACCGCCTACGCCATCACGGTTCTGATGGGCGCGTGCGACTTCTTCATCTACCTCGTGGTCTACGAGAAGAACCCCTTCGACACCTTCCTGGTTGCGCAGCCCCCGACCGGTCAAGGCCTGAACCCCCTCCTGCAAAATCCCTACATGGTCGCGCACCCGCCCTCGCTCTACGCGGGCTTCGTCGGGCTGACCATCCCGTATGCCTTCGCCATGGGAGCTCTCATGGCGGGCAAGTTCGGCAACGTGTGGTACCCCATGGTCAAGCGCTGGCTGCTCTCGGCCTGGTTCGTGCTGTCGCTGGGACTGACCCTTGGCATGATCTGGGCCTATGAAGTTCTAGGCTGGGGCGGTTTCTGGGCCTGGGATCCCGTGGAAAACGCCGGCCTGCTTCCCTGGCTGATGGCCACGGCTCTGATCCACTCGGCCAAAGTGCAAGAGCGCCGCGGACTCTACGTACGCTGGAATTTCACGCTGGTCATCTTTGCCTTCTTCCTGACCATCGTCGGCACCTTCATGACCCGTTCCGGAATCGTGCAGTCGGTTCACGCCTTCGGCAAGGACATCCACCTGGCCTACGTCTTCGGTGCCTTCATGGCCGTCATTCTCGCGTTCAGCTTCGGTTTGATGTATTGGCGACGCCGCGAGCTCCGCCCCTCCGAGGCCATCGGCTCGTTCCTCTCGCGAGAATCCATGTTTGGCATCGGCAACTGGTGCTTCGTCATCGCCACGGCCATCGTGCTGGTCGCCACCCTGTTTCCGACCATCTCCGAATCCATCATGCGTGAGCGCGTGAACGTGACCGCCGCCTTCTTCAATCGGACCATGGTGCCGGTTGGAATCTTCTTGCTGCTTCTGACCGGCACCGGCTCGCTCTTCCCCTGGCGGGGCATGGAGAAGACCGTGGCCCGTCGGCGGGCCTTGTTGCCGGTCGGGGCCGGCGCAGCCATGCTGGTGATTGCTGGAATCGCAGGGGGGCGCCACTCCCCGGCCGCCACGATCTGCTTCGCCGTCTGTGCCTTCGTAGCTACCGTCATCGTGCAAGAGCTCGTGCGTGGCGCACGCAGCCGGCAGAAATCAAGCGGCGATTCCTTCCCCGTCGCCATGGCGGGCGTGGTCTTCAAGGCCCGCCAACCGCACGCCGGCTACATCGTGCACATGGGCTTGGTCCTGATGTTCGTGGGTTTCGCCGGCCAGGCCTTCCAGCACGAGGAGACCGCGGTTATCGCGTCGGGCGAAAGCAAAGATTTTGGTCCCTACAAGCTGCGCTTCGATGGCATGACCCAAGGCCGAGACCTGATCAAGGAAACCTTCAGCGCCGACATCGCGGTTTCGTCCGAGGGCAAGAGCTTGGGCCGCTTGCGGCCGGGAAGGGAATTCTACGACCAGCGGCCGAACGAACCCGTCAGCCAGGTCGCCATCAGGCGCGGCATCGCCGAGGATCTCTACATCACTTTGGGCAGCTACGACGAAGCTCGACGCGCGGTCGCGCTCAAGCTGGTACGGAATCCCTTGGTCGATTGGATGTGGCTGGGATTCCTGGTCATGGCCTTCGGCGCGCTTCTGCTCCTGGCGCCCGCGCGTGCCCAGGAGGCAGAAGCGGGCCAACGGTCGAAATGGATTCCCGTCGCCGCCGGGCTCGGCATGGCTGGCCTGTCGGCCGTCGCGGGCAAGGCGATCCTACACATGCCGACCACGGCGCAGCTTGGGACCCTGGCTCTGTGCGGCCTGACCGTCGGACTGGCCGGCCTGGCCTGCTACAGCCTGCTGCAATCGCTGATGGTGCCGAGCGACAATCCGCGCAGCGACGCGCGCTAAGCTGCCGCGAAAGCAATCATCGATTTCCCCACTATCCGTAGGTGAAGGGTGAGTTACTGCACCGACAGCGTCAGCGTCCCGGCATCTAGCGAAACCTCGTAGTAGCCATGGTCATCCCATTGTAGGACAGTGCTGCCTTGCTTAAGGACGCCACCATCGGTCGTCACGCGCAGGTAATGGCCGGGCGGGAATGGGTTGCTGAAGTCAGAGGTCTTCCATGTCCAAGTCTTATCCGTGCCTGTTGTCGTGGCTGCGAGGCTTGCGAATTTGTATCCGGCTATCCAATATGCGGACACATTGCCAACGGTGTCGATCCAAATGTTCCCCTGGTCCTTGGCCCATTTCACGGCTCCGGTGAACTGGACGATGTCTACAGGTTGATAGGCACCGTCCGTTTCTGATTTGCCGGTCGTAGGATTCAAGAGAAATCCGTGTATCAGGAAGGTGACCCATTTCCCGCCGCTTATGGCCGAGCTGATGGAGCTCGTCATGGCACTCGTTTGAGCGCTAGGACTTGGAATGATGCATGGAAGGGACCACTGCTTGCTGGTGGGGTCGTCGGTCATTGCAATCCCGCCGCCGTTTCCAGCGGTGCGGTTGGTAAGGAACTCCTTCATGGTCGGGATGGTGGTTACATAAGAGGAATCGCCGTTCGGAGCGGCAAAGGAGTACGCCGTTACGGAGAACATGCTCTTGAGGGTGTCTTCAGCAGCCTGGATATCGGTCGTGTTCGCGGGCGGGGAATGGCTTTTGGTGTGGTTGCCTAGCTCGTGTCCGTCCTTCAAGGCTTGTGGCCAAACACTGCTGCCCAATTCGCCAGTCTTGCCGGTCTGCATGTAGAACGTGTAACGAACATTGTTGCCCTTGTCGTTTTGTGCCTGAAGCAGGCTGTAGTTGTCGATTTGCGATTGATTGGTGTCGTCGAAGGTGAAGGACACGGCACTCTTGAATCCGGCCCACGCAAGGACGGTGACCTTCGAACCGGTTCCTGACGGCTTGGCCTGGCCGCTTGGGCCCGCGGCGGGGTAGCCGGAGGCGGTGATGGGGACGGTTGTGCCGCCGCCCGTGCCAGCCACGCCGCCAGCGCCGCCGTCCTTGGTCGAGGAGCCTCCGGTCGCGCCCACCCCGCCGCTGCCGGGAACGCCACCGGTGCTCGCAATACCACCCGAGCCCGCGACGCCGCCCTTGGCACTTAGCCCACCCGCCCCGATGCCGCCTATCGCCCATTCGCCGCCGGTGCTCGACGAGCCGCCATTACCTGCAGCGCCACCATGGCCAGCGCCGCCAGCCCCAATCTTGCCGCCTGTGTCGCTGGCTCCCCCGCTGCCGCCAGAGGCCGATGTGCCGCCCCCGACCGCGCTTCCGCCGTTGCTGATCGTTCCACCCAAGCCGGAAGTGCCGCCTTTACCACCCCCGGAATTGCCTCCGGTCTGAGATTGTCCCCCGCTGCCGGAACCGCCGTGGCCGCCGGTCTGTTCGGGTTGGGTGGTACTGCCATTTGAACATCCGGCAAGAATCAGCAACGTGGCGAAAGACAGAGAGGAAAGCTTTGATTTCATTGGATCAACTCCTTGGCAGCTCGAACGGCCATTCATTATAGCGCCATGGAACCACAGTGTCCTTCACCAGCCGAACCGGCTCACGACCCCAGGCCTACATTGGGGCCGCCCGCCCTAAGTCGGCCGCGGACCTTCGCCACGCTTGCTGAGTTGACCCTGGCGTGGTACGGCAAGCACAAATGGAAATTCGCCTCGAGCAGATCGACCCCGATGCGTTGCGGGTCGTGCAACGCCTGCTTCGCTATCAACACAAGGCATACCTCGTCGGTGGCTGCGTACGCGACCTTCTGCTCGGTCGCAAACCCAAGGATTTCGACGTCGCCACCTCGGCGACCCCGAACGAGATCCGCCGCTGCTTTCGCAACTGCCGCATCATCGGCCGCCGCTTCAGGCTGGCCCACGTTTTTTTCGGTCGCAAGATCATCGAGACCGCGACCTTTCGTGCCAATCCGCGGGCTGCGGAAGACGAGACCGGCGACGCACCCGCCGAGGAGAAGGCCGAGGGAGCGCCGAGCGAAAAACCCAACGACCTGCTCATCCGCCACGACAACGTCTTCGGCACCGAAGAAGAAGATGCCCGGCGCCGCGACTTCACCATCAACGGGTTGTTCTTCGACGTGCAAAGCGCGCAGGTCATCGACCACGTGGCCGGCTTGCCGGATCTCGAGGCCCGACTGGTGCGCACCATCGGGGATCCCGATATCCGATTTCGCGAAGATCCGGTGCGCATCCTGCGGGCGGTGAAGTTTGCTGCCCGCTGCGACCTGACCATCGAGGGCGAGACCTACCGCGGTATGATGGAGCACAAGGCCGAGCTGGCCAAGAGCGCCCAGGCCCGCGTCACCGAGGAGTTCTATCGCCTCCTGCGCGCGGGTGCCGCCCGACGATCTTTCGAGCTGTTGGTCGAAACTGGCTTGCTCGAATTCCTGCTGCCCGAGATGGCGCAGGCCTGGAAAGCCGGCGACGACGATCCGGAGGTCAAGCGGCGCATCGAGCGCTTCTGGTCCTACCTGCGCGCCCTCGACGAATCGATCGTCACCCGCGACCAGCCGCCGTCCGATGCCATGATCCTGGCGACGCTGCTCCTGCCGCCGCTGCGGGATGCCCTCTCCCCCGACGCCGTACCCATGCAAAACATGGCAAAGGTCGTATCCGACTCCGTGCAGCCTGTCCTCGAACGCCTCAAGTCCTCGCGCCGCGACACCGAGCTGTGTCGGCAGATCCTGCTCACCCTGCGCTACCTGCTCCCATCGAACCGTCCCACGCGCCAGCGCGCGCGGCTGGCCAATCGGCCTTTTTATCAAGATGCCGCGTGGCTGGCCGCCATCGTCGCCCGCGCCGAGGGCCTTGAGCCGCCTGTTGTCCTCGATGCAACGATGGTGCAAGAGCCGACGGACGGCGCCGCACCCGAGGAAGATCTTCCACCCGAATTGCTGGTGGATGTGGACAGCGACTCTGGCCGCGGCCGTCGTGACCGACAGCGTGGACGCAATGCCCGACTGGACACGCCGCCCGTGCCGACGAGCGCGCCATCCCCCGTGCGCGAGCCGCGCGTCGAAATGGGGGCAGCCTGGCAGCCTGGCCCGCGGGTGCGCACCCCCATCCCTAGCCTAGAAGACCTTGGCTTCCTACCACTACCAGGACCAGCCTTTCTTGGCCGAGGCGGCTTCGGCGGCCGCTGGGCCGCCCGCTCGGATTAGCCCCTATAGCGAGTCGGATCTTTGTGGCCCGATTGCTCGAAGCCCAGGCGGCGCAGGATGCATGCATCGCACGCCCCGCAGGCTTCCCCCTCGTCCGACGGGTCGTAGCACGAAAGCGTGAGCGCATAGTCCACGCCGAGCGCGGTTCCGGCGCGAATGATGTCCGCCTTGCTCATGGCCACCAGCGGAGCGACCAGTTTCACCGGCTGGCCGGAAATCCCGACTTTGGTGCCCAAACGCGCGACCTCCTGCATGGCAGAAAGCCACTCGGGGCGGCAATCGGGATACCCCGAATAGTCGAGGGCATTGATGCCGAGGGCGATCTCCTCCGCCCCCATGGTTTCGGCCAGGGCAAGCGCGTGGGCGACGAAAAGCGTGTTGCGGGCCGGCACGTAGGTCGCCGGGATGCCTTGTCCGATGGTCTCCTGGCTGCGTCCCTTGGGAACCTCGCCCAGCCCGGTCAGCGCAGAGCCAGCCAGGCACTGGACGTCGATGGAGCAAGTGCGGTGCGAGGCCGCGCCCAGCCGCTCGGCGATGCGCGTGGCGGCCGCGAGCTCGACCTGATGCCTTTGCCCGTAGCGAAAGCTGAGCGCGTGGCATTGCCTGCCCTGGGCCAGGCACATGGCGAGCACCGTGGCCGAATCGAGCCCGCCGGAAAGCAACACGATGGTCTGCATGGCCCAAGGTTATTGCATACTCGGGCGCATGACGAAGGACGGGGACCGATTCTCGCGCCAGGGTGCGGAGGACGCGGAAGCAGGTTGCCTGGAGCACTTCGTCGACGCTGCTCTCTACGACTACGAGTACCGCCGTCGCCGGGCCGACATCAACTTCTACCGGGGTCTTGCGCGCAATCGCATGGAGTTCGTCGCCGGTCCGATCCTGGATCTCGCCTGCGGCAGCGGACGTCTACTTGTGCCCCTGGCGCGCGACGGGCAAAGCGTGGTGGGCATCGACCGCTCCCCGGAAATGCTGAGCGCGGCGGCGCGGCGGATCGGCCGCTTGTCCGCGAGCCGCAGGCTTCGGTGCGCGCTGGTACGCGCCGATCTGCGTGCCTACAACCTGCATGCCAAGGCCAGCCTGGCCATCGCAGCCTTCCACAGTGTGCAACACCTCCTGGGCGACGAGGACATCCTGGCCTTTCTGCGCACCACGCGCGCCAACCTGATGCAAGGGGGGTGGCTGGCTTTCGACGTACTGCCACCCGATCCGGTCTGGCTTGGGCGCGACCCGAATCGTCGCTGGGGCCGAACCACCTTCCGCCACCCGGTGACCCGAGAGCGGCTCGTCTACACCACCAATCACATCTTCGACCCGGCATCGCGACTGCTTCACATGCGGCTCTACTACCAGCCCGTCGACGAAAAGGGCCGTCCAGCCGGGCCGGAACGCAGGGTCCGACTTTGCCATCGCCAACTGTGGCCCGACGAGGTCCGGTGCATGCTGGGAGCCACGGGTTTCCGCCTGATCGAGGCCTTCGCCGGCTTCGATGGCACCTTCCTGGCCGACAATTCGCTGGCCGCGGACGAGCACGTTTACGTGGCCGTGGCCGTGTGAACCGCCCCCCTCCGACGGAAACCGCTTGACAGCACTAGGCCCGCGGCTACCATGCGAATGATCTCATTTTCGCCACAACTCAGACGGGAGGGCGGAGTAATGGCCGAGAAAGTCAAGAAGCTAGGAATCACTCGCGACAAAGATTTCATGCTGTATGTGAAAGACGGGGATGTTTGGAAGGTCCGTCGCAAGCAGCCGGGCGTGCCCAAAGGCAAGCCGGAAAAGGTGGCCGACGGCGGCTTCGAGATGGACAACAACTACATCTATTTCGTCGACAAAGACGGCGACGTGTCTCGCGCAAAGCGAGCCGTGGGCGGACAGAAGCGCAAGAAGGCCGCCAAGAAGAAGGTCGTCAAGAAGCCGGCCAAGAAGAAGGCCGTCAAGAAATCGGCCAAGAAGAAGGCCGCCAAGAAGCCGGCCAAGAAGAAGCGGCGCTAGTCCGTCGCTCCCCTTCGTGGCCATACCCGTTCCCTGATTTCCCCGTACCCGGATGGGTGCGGGGATTTAGGGATGGTGTCACCTAGTGGGTTGAGCAAAGAGCCGACAATTGAAGGGGATTCGAGGCCTCGAATCCCTTTCAACTTCGCAGGCCCGACAATTGCCGCGGCCTTACAGCCGAGCTCCGCTAGCGGCGGCGTTTGCGTTTTCCGCCGTGCATGCGGCGATCGAGGCGCTCGCGCCAGACCGGCGACTCAGCCTTGTCTTCCGACGGGCTGGATTCCTCCTCGGAAACATCTTCGGCCGACGTCTTCTCGTCCACGGCTTTGTCCGCGGCCGGAGCCTTGGCCTGAGCCAAGGCAGCTTGCCGCGCGACCATCATGTCCCAGGCGATCATGACGAATCCGAACAGCGTCGCCAGGGCCATCCAGGTGTACTGCTCGTCGAGGCCAGTGGGCATACCGAAGTTCTTCAGCGCGGCCGAGTTTCGCAGCGACGACGGCAGAATCCTGCCCAGCCAGTCCGGCATGCCTTGGATGGGCGCCCAGCCTATGAACTGGGTGAACGCCGTCACCCCCATCAGCCATCGCCCCGCCACCTCGTGTTTGGCATAGAGCAAGGCCACCACGATGAGGAAGGCATAGTAGTAGCACGTCAGCTCGGCGCCGAACGCAATCAAGGTCGCGGACAAGGCTGTCGCCACCCACGGATCGACCCCGCGCACGGCCAGCCCGATGAGGACGAGGTAGCAAATGATAATCGCGAAATACAGTGGTCGCGCCTCGCGGAAGCTCTTCAGGCGGGCCTCCTTCCAGCGACTCCACCCATCCACCAGCTGATCGTTGCGCATGAGGCGCCCGACCTCGGAGGGCCGGTAGTTCACCACGGTTCGCAACCCCATGTAGTTGGTCAGCGGGGTCTCCGAGTGCTTGATGGTGTTGCGCACGAACGCCGGGTAGGCCTGTGGCCCGCCCGCGGTTACGACGCTGATGGGAACGAGGATCGCCACCGCGACCGCCGCGCCCATGAAGAAGCGCAGGAAGCGCTTTTCGAGCTCGCGGTGCTTGACGTAGTGGTAGACCGCCGCGATCAGCGGCGCCACGAACATGAAGCCGGGAAAAATACGCAGCAGAGTCGTGTAGGCCAGACACATGCCGGCGTAGAAGAAGCGCTCCTTCTTGAGCAGGCAGACCGCCGCCACCATCCAGAATAGCCAGTCCCAGCGCAGGAGCGACCCGCCCGTCCAATACCAGCGCGAAGGGAAATTGGTGGAGAACACGATGAGGGCAACCGTAAGCGTCCGCCAACCGAAGGCCCACCAGATCATCAGGGAGAATAGGACCACCAGAATGCAATCGATGCTGTCGAGAATCAGCACCTGGGTCCGACTGGCGGGACCCAGATTGGTGAGGATCGTCCCCATGATGTTCCACACCGGCGTGCCGTTGTAGCCGTGGTCGGTCTGGGCATCGTCCCAGCGCCTCGCATTTTCCAGGGTGCGGAAGTAGCGCAGGTCGTGTTTGAGCGATTCCCAGCGCTCGGGCGTGAAGTGCGACTTGCAGCGCTCGGGGTGGGCCAGGATGTCGGCCGAGGTCTCGACCAGGTTGGTGCGCAGGTTGGTCATCTTGCGCAGCTCGACCCGTCGGCGCAGGTTCGGCTCTTCGCTGTCGGCGATGGCGACGCACTCGTAGAGGCGCTCGTAGCTGATCTCTTTGAAGTACTTTGACCCGATGTAGTAGTGGAAGGTGTCCCAGCCGTGGATGAAGTTGGGGAAGTGGAAGAAGCCGAAGTTGAAATAGGTGAGGAAGGCCAGCACCCCCATCACCCCGACGATCGCGTTGCGCACGCGCTTCTTCGCCGCCATCCGGCCCGCATCGCTAAGCTTGCGTTCCCACCACAGGAACAGGATGCCGAGGCCGGCCAGGATCAGCTCCCAGCGCGCGCTGGCGTCGTTGTCCCAGTAGTCGATGAGCTTCTTGGGCGGCACCGCCGCGACCGGCGCGTCCACGACCTTCATGGCGGGCGGGAACGGCGACGGCACCTGACAGTAGGCCGCGACCTCCGAGAGCGAATAGAAGCTGTCGCCGACGCCCTCGCCGACGCGCACAAAGCGCGCGGGCATGCCGCCCACGTTGAGCACGCGCATGCGCAAGCCGTGGCCCGGCACGGGATCGATCTGGCCGAAGACCTTGTAGTCCTTGCCGTCAAGCGACCCCCACACGGTGTAGGTGTCGTTGGCGTCGGCCTGGATGGCGAAAGAGCGCAGGTTGGTGACCTGGCCCAGATCCCAGGTGACGGTCGAGGCGCCGGTGTCCAGGATCACCGCTGGCGGGGCATCCCACATCGCACCCTCGGGTGCGAGGGTCTCGTCGGTGAGCAGGCTCATCTCGCGCCGCACTTCCTGCCAGCTCACGGGCAGCTTGTGGGCCAGCAGGTTACCTTCGGGACAGGCCGGGACCAGGGACAAATTCTGAGCACGTGCCAAGGAAGGCGAAGTCAGGGTCAAGAGCAGGGGCAGAATGCCCAGAACAAGGCGTCGCATGACCGTTCAGTCTATCCTGCTCGTGGCCTCGGCGTAACCCGCCGCGAACGCCCTCGTGTAACCCAGCGCACTGTAGTATCCAGCGGCGATTCCCAGCCCCACGACGAGGCGCCCGAAATGCCCCAGGTAGGGCTCGGCCGCGGGCACGAGCGCGCTGATGGACAAGTATGTGGGAAAGAACCCCCACATGATGAGGTTGGTTTTCACCTTGCCCGCCAGGCTGCTCGGAATATTCATGCGGGCACCGGCCATGAATCGGCGCAGGCACATGACCCAGAACTCGCGAAACAGGTACAGAAAGATGATGTACGGGGGAAAGAATTCCTGCAGCGTCGCGATGATGATGATGAACGCTTCGAAGCAAAGATCGCAAAACTGGTCGAGGATCTCGCCGAGACGCGTGACCTGCTTGGTGCGACGGGCGATGTAGCCGTCGAGGTAGTCGGTCACCCCGGCCAAGATCGCGAGCGCGATGCCGACGCCGTGCGAGATGTAGAAGTATACCAACACACCTAGCCAAAGAAGTACGATTCGCGACAACGTAATGATGTTCGGGACGGTCCGAAGGTCATCCCTGATGGTCGAGCCCATGGCCCTTTGATACCACGAACGGGCTCTAGATTGGCCGAACCCGGCCTCCTGACTGTACTCTTAGGGGATGTTGAACCCGAGCACGGCTCTCCTCCTGGCCGCCATCATGGTGCTGGCCAACGCCTTCTTCGTTGCCTCCGAGTTTGCCATCGTCAAGATCCGGCCCACCCGGGTCAAGGAGCTCGTGTCCGGTGGTGGACGGAGGGCCTGGGTGTTGTCCGGTGTGACCCGGCACCTCGACCGGTATCTCTCGGCCAACCAGCTTGGCATCACCCTCGCCTCGCTGGCCCTGGGCTGGGTCGGCGAGCCGGCCTTCGCTCACCTAGTCCAGCCCTACATGACCGGGCTCGGACGTCTGACCGGCGCTGCCACGCATTCGCTGGCCCTGGGGTGCAGTTTCGTCGTCATCACTTTTCTGCACGCAGTTGTGGGCGAGCTGGTTCCCAAGGCCATCGCCCTGCAAAAGGCCGAGCCGGTGGCGCTGTGGGCGGTGCTCCCCTTGCGCATCTTTGCCATCATTACCTTCCCGTTCATCTGGGCCCTGACAACCGCGGCGAATCTCTTTCTGCGCACCATTCGGCTTCATCCCGCGTCGGGCGCCGAGATGCTGCACTCGTCGGACGAGCTGCGCCTGGTGCTCCAGCACGTCGAGCTGGATCCTGGCGCGCGCCGGCTCATCGACCGCGTGTTTGACTACACCCACCGGGTCGCACGCCACGTGATGACCTTGCGGCGCGATGTCTCGGTGCTGGAGGAAGGCCGGCCGTGGCGCGAGAACATCGAGATCGCGCTGGCCAACCAGTACACCCGCTACCCACTGGTCGAACCCGGCACCGACAAGGTGCTCGGGTACATCCATATGAAGGACATGATGGCCGCGCTGGCGTCGGGGAACGAACCCAGGCGCATGCGCGAGCTGGCGCGCGAACCCATCTACTGCTCCGAGGAAACTCCGAGCGAGTGGCTACGCCGCGAGTTCCAGCGCCGACGCGTGCACATGTCCATCGTGCTCGGCGCGGGCAACACCTTCGTCGGCGTGGTGACGCTGGAGGATCTGCTCGAGGAATTCGTCGGCGAGATCCAAGACGAACAAGACGTGGGCGAGATCCAACCCATCGTGCGCGGCACCGAAGGCCGCTTCGAGGTCGACGGCCGTCTGACCCTGGACGTGGCTGAGCGCGAGCTTGGCGTGGTGCTGCCGGCCATGCCACCCGAGATCGATACCCTGGGCGCCTACGTGCAGTCCCACCTGGCACCGCCCCTGCGTCCCGGCCGCGGGGTGGAAATCGCGGGCTTCCGCTTCACCACCATCGAGATCCGCGACGGCCGTATCCGTCGCCTGCGTGGCGAACCGCTGCCACGCGAGGTCGGCGAGGATTCAAGCGAGGGCTGAAACGAAACCCGCCGCCCTCAGAACAGGTCTTCTGCTGGCCGCCTCCTGAAAGCATTCTGCCAAGGCATCTGACTCGATGTACTGTCTTCGCCATGCTCGCGGCAGCACCTTCGGCCAAGCCCAACCGTGCGCTTCTTTTCGGCGTATTCGGAACCCTGTTTTTTCTGACCCTACTTCTGGGCGCTCAGACACCGCCCTACAACGATGGCCGGCAGATCATCGACCCGGCCGAGAACCTGATCTATCGAGGTTCGTTTGGCATCCCTCTGGCCGGCGGTAGCGTCTTCTACAATCCACGCCCCATGTTCGTTTCATTGGTTCACGTACCCAGCGTGCTTCTGCGCCGTGGCCTTTCGGCGTTGTTCCCCGCCGCCGACTCTGTGATCCGGACCCTGACCTTCCACCTTGTTCCCGCGGCCATCCTGGGGCTGACCGGCATGCTGATGATCCGTTTTCTTTTGCTCATCGGCGTGGGCGTGCTGGCGGCGAGCCTGTCAACGTCGGCGCTCGCCTTCTCGACGATTCTTTTCGTTTATGGACGGGTGGTCTGGTCGGACATCCTGCAAGCGGCCATGTTCTGGGGTTTCTTCTCGGAGCTTGTCCTCGCCGCCCGCGAACCTGGCCGCGGTGGTGCGATCAAGGTGGGCGTCTGGGCAGGACTGCTCATCAACACCAAGTACACCTTCGTCCTGGCCTTGCCTGGCGCCGCTTTGTTCCTCGCGCTCGAGGCCTGGCCGCGTTTGCGCGCGCGCGGGTTGGCCGCGCTCTTCGCATGGACGGCGGTCGCCTTCTTGCCGTTCGTACTGTTCATTCTCTGGAGCAACCACCATCGCTGGAGCGACGCATTTTCCGCCGGCTACGGCGGGGTCCCCTTCCAAGAGTCCCTCTTTTGGGGGCTCTACTCGCTGCTCTTTTCCTACGGGAAGGGGCTCTTCATCTACAACCCGGTCCTGGCCCTGGCCATGCACAACCACCGGTTGCCCAACCGCTATTGGCTGGCCATCGCGCTCGTCTGCTTGCCCATCGTATTGCTCTACGCAAAAGCCTCGGACTGGGCGGGCGATTGGTCCTGGGGGCCGCGCTATCTAATCTTCATCGTCCCTGTTCTCATGGTGCCGGTCGCGGTCCGCCTGAACACCTGGATCGAGAAGCGGCGATACTTTCTCGTCGGCCTATTCGGCGTCCTGGCCATGACCGGGGTGGGTGTCCAACTTGTGGGAGCGGGCGCCTACTGGGATCACTTCATCCGGCTATCGCAAGCCACAGCCTTCGAATGGCTGGGCAATCCCAACCGCGCCGGCAACTATTCGAACAAGCACGGCGCGCACTGCGATCCGTGCTACGAGGATCTGCACAATCACACGTACACCCCTGCCTTCCAACCCATTGAGGGCAACTACTGGCTGCTCAAGCACTGGTTCAAAGGCGACCGTTGGGAAGCCTGCGAGAAGGACATGCCTTGGCGGCGTTACACAAGTCTGCCGCTGGCCTCGCCCAAGGCCTTCTGCTCGACCATCGAAGTTGATTGGTGGTTCATGCCCTTCCGAAAGAACTACCGGACGGCTGGGCGCATTCTGCTCGGATTCTTCATCATCGCCTTGGCAGGCTGCCTCCGGCTCTGGGTTCGCGGATGCAGAACATGCGGTGGAAAAGGACTTGCGGTGGCGTCACCGGGGCCGTGAACCCTATCTGGGCGTCGACTATCTAGGGGTCGCGTCGGGCAGGCCGCCGTCGACGGGAATGATAGCGCCCGTCGTGGGGGTCTGGTGGGTCAGGAAGAAAAGCACGGCTCGCGACCGTTTCCGTCCCTCCACACAGCCTTCTTTCGGTTACGCGCCATCGCTCCTGCCACATCCGACTTTCTTTGCGCACGCTGGGCGGAAGTCGGGTTATCTAGGAACGAATGCGCGGATCATGCACCCGGAACGTCTGACCCACCTTTATCGGAGCTATGGGCCTGCCATCTACGCACGCTGCCGCCTGCTGCTCATGGATGACGGGGCGGCCGAGGACGCCACACAGGAGACCTTCCTCCGCGTATGGCGGCACCTCGAACGTGTTCCCGACGCCCGCGAGGCGCTCTACTGGATCTACCGGGTGGCGACCAACTACTGCCTCAACGAGATCCGCGATCGTCGCATGCGGGACCTCCCCGCGGAAAAGCTGCCCGAGGTAGCCGAGGCCGGAGGAGCCGCGGAGACGCGCATCGTGGATCGAGATCTGGCCCGCCGCCTCATCGATCGTGCACGCGCCAACCTTCGCGTGGTGGCCTGGCTGTACCACGTTGACGGTTTCGAACAGGAGGAGGTTGCCAGTGTGGTGGGGATTTCCCGGCGGACAGTCGTCAACCGCCTGGCCGACTTTCGGACAGGCGCGCAGAAGTTCTTGAGGAGGAGCGTAGGATGAAGAGCTACCCTCACGTCACCGCGTTGGACCTCGACCTAGTGGTTCTGGGGCGCGCCTCCCCGGATCAGGTCACACGTATCGAGGCACACAGCATGGACTGTCCTGCGTGTGCCACCCGCCGAGCCGAGCACGCCGAGCACGTCCTGCATTTCCGAAGCAACGTCTTTCCCCGAACTGTCGAAAGGCTCGCGGCGCGGCAATATTCCGGGTTCCGGTGGCGCTGGATGCTCGGGCTGGCGCTACCGCTGACCGCGTGCGTGCTGTTGCTCGCACGTAGCCACTCCGGAGGGGGAGGTCTGGCCGGAGCGCGGAGCCCGTCGGTGAATGCCAAGACGATCGGGATCAAGGGCCCATCCGAGGTGCGGGTCTTCGCCCGGCGAAACCAGCCGGCCACCGCCGACGTGATCAGGGTCAACGACGGCGATCGTCTCGCCGCCGGAGATGCCTTGCGGTTCGTGCTCTCGCCCACAGGCTTGCCCTATGTCCTCATCGCTTCCATCGACGGCGCCGGGCAAGCCAACATATATTATCCGTTCCATGGCGAGACCAGCGTCGAGGTGGATCCGGAGGGCACGGTTTCGGTGCCCGGCAGTATCGTGCTCGACCAGGCCCCCGGCCCCGAGCGGATCTTCGTCCTCCACAGCCGAAAGCCCATCCGCGCCCAGACCGTGCGCGACGTGCTGGCCAAGGTGGCTGCGGGAGGCGCGCCCATGATCCGGGGCGTGCAACGCCTGCCCATCGAGGGCACCGTCCAGTCGACTCTGCTGCTCGAAAAGCAGGAGAGGCAATGACGGGGCGGTTGCTGCGGTACGCGTTGCTCGCGCTTGCCCTGCTCGCGGGGACGAGCCAGGCGCGCGCCGAGACCCGCCGCATCGCCGTCATCGTGGGCAGCAATCACGGCAACGCTTCGCATGCGTCGCTCCGTTTCGCCGAGCAGGATGCCTCCAAGCTCGCCGCCGTCCTTACTGAGCTTGGCGGCCTGGCACCCTCGGACGTCCTGCTGCTGCGCGGGCCGACCTCGGCCGAGGTGCGCACAGCCCTGGATGAGGCCGCGCGGCGCACTGCCAGCTGGCACGCGCAGAAGCGCGGACAGGTCGTGCTGGTGTTCTATTTCTCCGGTCACTCCGACGGCACGGTGCTGGAGCTCGGGCAGCAGGGCCTTCCCTTCGCGGAGGTGCGCAAGCGCATGAGCGATGTCGGCGCCGACGTGCGTTTGGTGGTTCTCGACAGCTGTCGCAGCGGCGCCCTGCTCGCGCTCAAGGGCGGTACGCTGGGGCAGTCCTTCGACATCCGCGTCACCGATGACCTCGCCAGCACCGGCGAGGCGATGATTGCCTCGAGCGCTGCCGACGAGGCTGCGCTCGAATCCGCCGAGATTGGCGCCTCGTTCTTCTCGCACCACTTCGTGTCTGGACTGCGCGGCGCCGCGGACGCGTCCGGCGACGGCATCGTGACCCTCGCCGAAGCCTACCAGTACGCTTTCGCCCGCACCCTGCGCTCCACCTCGGAGACCACGGTGGGCCCGCAGCATCCGGCCTACGACTACCGGCTGGCCGGCAAGGGTGACCTGGTGCTGACCCAGCTACAGAAACCGTCCGCGGTCCTGGATCTGCCCTCGGACTTCGATCGCATTCTGCTGGTGGCGGTGCCGAGGGAGCAGGTCTTCGCCGAGCTCGGGCCTCGCTCCGGGCACAGGATCGCCGTGCCTTCCGGGAGCTACAAGCTGCGGGCCTGGAAAGGCACCCAGGCTTTTTCCGGCAACGTCAAGGTGGCCGGGGGCCAGGCGTTGCGCGTAGCCGCCGGCGACCTGCTGCCGGTGCACGGGGAGCGGGTAGCCAGCAAGGGCGATGCGGAGGTCGAGACGGTCACGGCCCGCGCGGCGCCAGCCCGCGAGGATGTCCAAGCCCAACACTTGTGGTCGATCCTCCTCGGGCTCGGCCTCATGGATGGCGCCGCCAAGGACGCCCTGCTGGCGGGTGGGCTTCTCGGTCTGCGGCGAGAGATCGGGGCCATGCGCCTCGACGGGGCCCTGCGCGCGGGCACCGGTCGCGCCCCGGGCATGCGCGAGAATCGCGTGACGGCCGAGATCCTCCCATCCATCTGGACAGGGCGGGGTTGGTTCAGCGCCGGGCTGGGCGTCGGCTTGGGGGGCGGCTTCGCCATCGAGGAGGTCGACGGCCGTCAGAGCCACTGGTCAGGCCTTGCCTATGCCAGTCCGACCGCCCTGTGCGCGTTCCGTCTCGGCGAGCGGTACGCCTTGCAGGCCAGTGCCGGCTTGCCGTTCACGCTGCTCCGCCGGGACGGTGGGATGACCGTCACATCGCTCGCGACCTTGTGGCTAGGCCTGTCACGCGGATTCTAAGAAAGCTTGCGCACGGAACCCGATACCCGGTTTTTTCAAGCATGACCAACCCATCACCTAAACCGAAGACCGCCATCGCCAACCGTCAACTTATGCTCGCGCTGCTGTTCGCCGCGTTTGCTGTGCAGATAACCGGCTGCGGAAAAGGCGTGCTCACCGAATCCGACGTCGACCCATCGGGCGGCTCGGGCACGGGCGGCGTGAGCGGCACCGGCGGCGCGACCACGACGAGCACCGGCGGCGCCTTCGGCGAGGCGCCCGATGCCGCGCCCTCCCCGCTCATTCTCAAGTCCATCAGCGCGGGCTACTCAACGGCCTGCGGCGCGAGACTCGACGACACCATCGTTTGCTGGGGCACGAACCAGGACCCGCGCGTCATTGGTACGTACAAGTCCGTGGCCGTGGGCGGTAGCTGGAATTGCGGGTTGAGAATGGACGGCAGCGTGGTCTGCTTCGATGGCTCCGGAGTAGCCATCGTGCCCACGACGATGGGTCAAGGGGACGGCGGCGTTCCAATGACGAACTTCCAACTTCCGCCTGAGGGTTCCTTCGTATCCATCAGCACCGGTTATGCCCGCGGGTGCGGGGTGAAAGTCGACGGCACCCTCGCGTGTTGGGGTGTTCCTGCCGCTGCGGATGTCCCGCCGTCCGGCACATTCGCCTCCGTCAGCGTGGGCGGCAGCTTTGCCTGCGCGGTGCGGACCGACGGCACCGTCACCTGTTGGAACCAGTTTGGCGCTGGCGGCGTCTTCGCGCCTTTGGACGGCGGTGGCGCCGCCGGGCTTCCGGATGGCACGCTGACATCCATCAGCGCGGGCGTCGACTTCGTCTGCGGTGTAAGGCCGGCCGGCAACATTGCGTGTTGGGGCAGCAACAGCTACGGCCAGGCCAGGCCACCCGCCGGCACCTTTACCTCCGTCGCCGCCGGCAATGAATATGCCTGCGGGATCAAGACCGACGGTAGCCTCGCCTGCTGGGGCGACAACACCTATGGCCGTGCCACGCCGCCGGCCGGCACCTTCACTATGCTCGCCACGGGCTACGAGTTCGCCTGCGCCATCAGGACCGACGGCTCGGTCACCTGCTGGGGAAACGGTGCCATGGGCCAGACCACGCCGACGAAGCCCGATGCGGGGCCCGACCTGCCCCCCGCGTCGTCGACATTGGCCCTGAAATCGGTCGATACGGGCTTCGAGGCTGCTTGCGGGGTGAAGCTCGACGGCACCCTGATCTGCTGGGGCGCCCGCGCCCCGGCCACGCCGCCGGTCGGCACTTTCACGTCGGTGAGCTTGGACAACTGGCCATGCGCAGTGAGCACCGACGGCGCACTCGTCTGCTGGAACGCGCTCACCGGAGAGTTGATCGTTCCCGGTAGTGGGAGTGTCCCCTCGGACTTCACCTACGCACCAGCCGGCAGCTACGCATCCGTCAGTGTGGGTTACGTTCGCGACTGCGGGGTGAAGACCGACGGTAGCGTCGTCTGCTGGGGTGGCGCCTGCTCGAACGTGGAAGCGCCGCCGTCGGGCAAATTCGCATCCGTCAGCTCGGGCGACTCTTGGGCCTGCGGGGTGACGACCAACAGCGAGCTCGACTGCTGGAACCAATGCCTCGCGCCCCTCGTCCCCGGCATCCCCTCGCCCCCCTCGGGTACCTTCACCTCCGTGAGTGTCGGTGGCAGCTTCGCCTGTGCGCTGCGAACCAACGGCGCGCTGATCTGCTGGGGCGACGATTCCCCCGAAGCGGCCAGGACGCCGACGGGCACCTTCTCGGCCATCAGCACGGGCAATCAATATGCCTGCGGGATCAGGACCGACGGCACCATCACTTGCTGGGGCGACAACACATATGGTCGGGCCACACCGCCGTCAGGCATGTTCACCTCGATCAGCGCGGGCACCGAGTTCGCCTGCGCGATCAGAACGGACAGTACCGTCGCTTGTTGGGGCAACAACTCCTCGGGCGAGGCCACGCCGCCGATGCAATGAGGGCGAGCGATCCCGACCTCTGCCGAAGCCTGGTCGGCCTCAGCTCGACAAGGACAAAGCAACGGCGGACACGGGGCGGCGGGCGGGGCCAGGACCGGCGCTTGCGGCCCAGCGATCCCCCACAGGGCCGCACCCAGCTCTGCTCTGAGCGGAGCGCGGCGACGTGGGCGGCGCCCCTGAAGCCGTGCTCAACCACTGCGCAGGATGGGGTGGCTACCCAGCGGTCCATTCGGTCCAAGGCGCGCGGACGTCGGCGTACGCGCGTTCCGCGCGCCGGGTTGGTTAGGTCGGCGGGGTCTTCACCAGCTCCTTGAGGGCCTGCCCCACGGCGGACGCGTTCTTCTTGAAGACCTCACGCTTCTCGGCCGCGCGCACCTGGAAAGCTTGCAGCAATTCCTGTGCTCGCTTTTTCTGTTGATCGATCCGACTCTGAAGCTGGTCGATCCGGCTTCGCAGCTTCGTGCGGCGCTTTTCGTGGGCGCTCGCGAGCTCCGCCTATGCGCAACGGCTCAAATCGATTACGGACACGCGACGTGGCCAGATCCCGAGGCGTCCGTCTCGCAAGCGGGTCTCGCTATCCCCCGGCCGCGGCCCCGTCCAGACCGTCTAGAGAGGGGAAGGTCACCGTGATCTGGGACGGCAACGGCTGCCAGTGCAGCATGAGGGCTGAGAGCGGGACAGCGGTGAATTCCACGGTGAAGACGGTCGTGGCACCCGCCGACGATGTTGCTTCGACCTCACAGGTGACCTTGTCGCCCACGCGCGGGCAGGAATATCCCTTCTCCCAGTAGTAGAACGTGACCTCCATCATCGACGCGGAGGCACCACAGGGGCCATCCAGAACCCTAATCGAGGAGATACGTGTGGAGGAATCCGCCGTCTGAATCCGCGCGCTCGGGATGTCGGCCAGGTTGATGCATGCCGGACTGCTGTCGACGAGTCCCTCGGTGCCGTCCGCGCCGCCGTCGATGCTTCCTCCCGCCCCGCCGGTGTCGGGCACGCCGCCGGTGCCGCCAGGCATGTCCGGCCAGGCCCCGTCCGCTTGCACGGCGGTAGCGCCTCCTGCGCCGCCCCTGCCGCCGGCCCCGCCGGTCGTTATGGCTGCATCGTCCACGCTCGCATCGCATCGCCCACAACCGCCTGCTCCGCCGCTCGCGGGGCCAACGCCGCCGGTTTCCGTCGAGCCACCACGTCCCGACTGGCTGGCGAGGCCCGATCCCCCCTTGCCCGCATTTCCTCCGGCGCCAGAAGATCCGGAGCCACTGTCGCCACACCCCATGGCCATGGACAGACTCAGACCAGCAAGCCCGACCAGCGAAAGTAGCGAAGTTGAGACTCTCCTCATTTGTGTCCTCCGTGCAAATGCTATCGGAAGGCGGGGTATGCCGTGAGGCGTTTTTCGCAAAACCAAGGTAGCGGTGCGATGCCGATCACGAAAACGGCCAGCCCATCTGTGGATAGTCACTATGGACGCCATTTCAGAAGACGTGGGCGCACCAGTTCCGCAACGCAGCCCTGCGGCTCATTGACGAGGAAGGGTTCGCGAAGTTCTTTCACGCGGACAACGGCCAACCCAACAAGTCGGTTCGCCTGGTGGTCCGTAGCTGAAACAAACACCCTCTGGGCTCGCCGCGTTCGACGGACAATTGCTGGGGCAAATGGTGCGCATCTTCGCCGACACCGTGGCCGGTTGGTATCGGCGACGGCACGCCGACCGCGGGCTGCCTCCCAGTCAAACCGGCGCCGTGACGGTCATCCAGCTCGCCAACAGCGATTTGCGCCTTAACCCGCATCTGTGCACCATTTTTCTCGACGGTGTGTACTCGCCAGACGGCGAGGGCGCGCGCGCAGCGCGCGGGGTGGGCAGGGGCAGGTGTGGTCCCGAAGTCCCCGAAGGGGGAGATGGCAAGGGCCAGATGTGCATCTTTGGTCTGACAAGATTGGTATAGTGAAGACAAATCCTTATGGTCAATCTTGGTCGACCCGACGTTTTCTTTCGCTCAGATTGCAGATGGCGGATGTGTTTCGGTAAACCCAAGGAGCAGGCGTGATGAAATCGAAGCTGGCTTTGGCAGCCATTGTTGTGCTGCCGGTCCTCATGAATTGCAGCGCGCCATCGCGGGGAACGTCCTCGACTGGCGGAACTACCAGCGCGGCCGGCAACTCGGGCGCTGGTGGCAGCAGCGTAGGTTCCGGCGGGAGCGGCGAAGCCGGGGGAAGCGGCAGCACGGTCAGCTCGGGCGGCGCGACCCAGCTCGGCGGTGCCACCGCCGAGGGCGGCTCGGTCGCTAGCGGTGGCGTGGGCAACGTGGGCGGGAAGGGCGCCGCGGGTGGCACGGTTACTTCCGGTGGCGTGAGCGGCTCCGGTGGCGCACCCGCCTCGGGCGGTGCCACGGGCGCGGGCGGAGCGCCTGCTTCGGGTGGCGCCCCAGGCGCGGGCGGAGCGAAAGGGACGGGAGGAACCGCCGGGGCTGCCGGCACCGGACCGCAAGGACCTTGCGACATCTATCAGGCTGCCAACACTCCCTGCGCCGGCGCACACAGCACGGTTCGCGCACTCTACGCGTCGTACACCGGCGCTCTCTACCAGGTCCTGCGCGCGTCCGACAAGACCACCAAGGACATTCTGGTCGGCTCCGGAGGCTACGCCGACACCTCCGTCCAAGACTCGTTCTGCTCCGGTACGACGTGTACCATTCCGATCATTTACGACCAGTCTCCGAACGGCAACCACCTTCGGGTAACGTGGTTTTCGCATTGGTTACCGACTGGAGGCATCCCGGCAAATGCCACCGGTGCCAAGATCACCATAGCGGGCCATACCGTCTACGGCATCAAGACCGCGGGGGGCTTCGGTACGACGACGAACGTTGCCTATCGAACGGGCACGCCGCTGTCAGGGACTGCCGCTGTCACCAAGGGCTCGACGACCGTCACCTTCTCGACCCCGCAGACGCTCCCCGCGAATTCGCCGCTCATGTTTGTGGCGGCGGTCGCCTCCTGCGGCACTTATAGCTGCCCCATGTCCTACACCGCAACGGACATAAACGCGGCGACGACCGTGACGCTGAAGACCGCCTACGACGGCCCAAGCGCCGCGACGACCGTCACCTGGAACCAGGCCACCAAGGCTGTCGTAACCGGCGACAACCCGGAGGCCATGTATTCGGTGTTCGATGCCAAGAACACCAATGCATATTGCTGTTTCGACTACGGAAACGCTGAGCAGGACGGCGTCGACGACGGGGCTGCTACGATGGAGGCGCTTTACTTTGGGTCGTCCACGCAGTTTCAGAAAGGGGGAGCCGGCAGCGGTCCTTGGATGGGAGCGGATATCGAAAATGGCATGTTCGAGTGCGACACTCCCGACTCCGTCTGCACGACCAACACCTCCATTACTGGCATGTCCTACGTGACGGGCATGCTCAAAGGCCCTTCTGGAAATACCATGGTGCTCAAAGCCGGCAATGCGCAGTCCGGCAAGCTTGAGACCAAGTGGAACGGAAAGCGACCGGCCGGCTATAGTCCCATGAAGAAGGGAGGCGCTATCATCCTTGCAAGCGGTGGCGATGGCAGCACGGCTGGCACCGGCACCTGGTTCGAAGGAGCCATTACGGTAGGCCTTCCGACCGACGCGACCGACGACGCAGTCCAGGCCAACGTCGTTGCCGCGGGTTACGGGAAATAGGCGCGGCTGCCGCGGCGTTGACGAGGGGTGTTGCCTCGGCGTGGCGCCGGAATTGCTGGCGTCACCGGGGCCGTGAACCCTAGCGGGGCGGCGACTATCTGGGGGTCGCGTCGGGCAGGCCGCCGTCGACGGGAATGGTGGCGCCGGTCGTGGGGGTCTGGTGGGTCAAGAAGAAAAGCACGGCGCGCGCCACGTGCTCGGCGCTGACACGCGCCCTGAGCAAGTTGCGCGAGCGGTAGTATTCTTCCAGGCCGCGCTCGTCGAGACCGCGCGCCTTCATGCGGTTCGGGCCAACGGCGGCCCACAGACCCGAGCGCTTGTCGCCGTGGGAAAAGACGGCGTCGGGCGCGACCATGTTCACGCGCACGCCGAGCGGCGCGAATTCCAGGCTGGCGATACGCGCGAGCTGGTGGCTGGCGGCCTTGGTGGCGCTGTAGGCGCCGAAGCCCGCGCCGGGGGCGAACACGTTCTTGGTCGAGACCAGCACCACGTCGCCACCCGTGCCTTGCAGGGCGAAGTGGCGACCAGCCTCGGCGAGGGTGAGCAGGGTGCCTTCCACGTTGACGGCTTCGAGCTTGCGAAAAGCATCCAGGGTCAGCTCGACCAGCGGCGCCACGTGGGCGATGCCGGCGTTGACAATGACCGCGTCGATCCCACCCCACGCGCGAATGACCCGCGCGAAACCAGCCGCCACCGAAGCCGCGCAGGTGACGTCCATGACAGCAGCCACGACTCGGGACGGATAGCGCCGCCCGAGATCCTCGACCAGGCCATCCAGGGCGGCGCCGGCCAGATCGGACGCAGCGACGTGGCAGCCCTGGGCGAGCAAGGCCTCGCAAATCCCTGAACCGATGGCCCCGGCAGCGCCGGTCACCAGCGCCACACTGCCGCGCAGACCGGCATTAGCCACGGAACGCGCTTTCTTGGCCTGCTGATAGGCTCGAAATTCCATCTCGCACAGGTGGTCGTCAGAGAGAGGCAGGTGGTCTGCGCCGCCCTCCCAGATGGCGGTCTTCACGGCGAGCCCTTGCAAGGTGATGTCCTGGATCATGCGCGCGCTGGCTGCGTCCTTGCCGACGGCCACCGAGCCAAGACCGGGAATCAGGAGCGAGCGCGGGAAGAAGTCGGCATTTTCAAAACCGCTGCCCGCCGCGTGTGCCCGCGCGTAGGCCCGGTACTCGCCCTGGTAGGCCGCCAACGCCTTCACCATCTGCTCGCGAAACGCCTTGGCATCGTCGAGCGCGGGCTGGTCGATCCACAGAGGGAGCCGCCCGGTACGCACGAGGTAGTCGGGCGATATGGGCGGCGACAGGGCCAGGCGCTTGCCCTCGGGCGAATCGATGGCGCGCACGATATCGGCATCGAGCTCGGCATCAAGCACGATGCGATCCGCGATGGCATCACCATCGCGTGGACCGAGCACGGAGCGAATGACCGGCGCCAGCGCGACGTAGCTCCGCTCGCGCTGGGCGGCCGTGGACGAAACCTGCGCTTGCAGCTTGCGCACGCAGTTCGCCGCCAGAAACGCCTCGGCTCGGCTGACCAGCGCCAGGCTGGCATCGTAGGCCTCGCGCGCGGTCTTGCCCCAAGTCAAGAGGCCGTGGTGCGTGAGCACCAGCGCTTTCGCCATCGGGAAGCGAGCCACGGTGTCGCGGATGGCGTGCGCCAACTTGAGCCCGGCGGGGAAATAGGGGACGGTTGCAATCTCATTTCCGCACGCCGCCGCGACCACCCCGGCTCCGCTGTCCCGATTGGTGAGTGCCAGGATGGCGCTCGGATGCGTGTGGAAAACGAAGGTGTGGGGCAGGACCACGTGGGCCAAGGTCTCGACGGAGGCGCGGCGTGCGGAAGGGGAAGGACGCAGGGTATGACATGCGAATTCGTCGGCCATCACCTCGTCGGACATGGCCGGCAAAGCGACGAGCCGCTGCAGATACTGGAGATCGAGCGCGACGAAATCGTCGACCTCGACGTCAGATAGCGCCATGCCCGAAGGCTTGATGAAGAGCGCGGGTCGCGCATCGCCGAGCGCGTTCGCGAGCGTGCCTTTGCACGAGGTGTTGCCACTGCCGTGCATGGCAAGATCGGGCTCCACCCCGAGAAGGTGCGTGGCGTAGGCAAGCAGCGCAAGTTGCTGCGCGTCCGGGTCGCCACTGTCCAGCCGCGCAGCTTCGGATTCGGACCACCGGCTCTGCATGAACTAGCGCTTTCGGGCTTCGCTCTTGGCGGTCTTGTAGAACTCGAACGCCTGCGCTGGTGTTGCCCCCTCGTGGACGACCTTGCGCACGGCCTGGATCATGGCCACTGGCGACTCGGCCTGGAAGATGTTGCGGCCCATGTCCACGCCGGCTGCCCCCTGCGAGATCGCGGCGTGGGCCATCTGCAGCGCTTCCAGCTCGGGCAGCTTCTTGCCGCCCGCGATGACCAGCGGCACGGGACACGAGGCCGATACGGTCTCGAAATCTTCGGGCACGTAGTAGGTCTTGACGAAGGCCGCGCCCAGCTCGGCGCAGATGCGGCAGGCCAGTCGCATGTACTTCGCGTCGCGCACCAGCTCCTTGCCCACGGCGGTCACGGCGAGCACCGGAATGCCATAGCGATTGCCCTCGTCCACCAGACAGGTCATGTTGGCCACCGACTGGGTTTCGAATTCGCCGCCGATGAACACCTGCACGGCCACGGCCGACACGTTCATACGAACTGCGTCCTCTATGCTGACCGCGATCTGTTCGTTGGACAGCTCCTTCAGGATGCTCGGCCCGCCACTGGCGCGCATGACGACCGCGTTGCGCGACTCGGGCGGAATCACACTGCGCAGGATTCCGCGCGTGAGCATGAGCGCATCCGCGTACGGCGCCAGCGGCAGAATCGAGATGTCCACGCGCTCAAGCCCGGTGGTCGGCCCCTGAAAATAGCCATGGTCGAAGGCCAGCATCACGGCCTTGCCCGACTGGGGATTGAAGATGCGCGCCAGCCGGTTGTTCATGCCCCAGTCGTGGGCGTTCGAGCCCTTGAGAAAGAAGGCGCGGCTCTCCTGCGGCACCTTGACGTGGAATTCCTTTTCCGCTTTCGATGCGGTATCAGCTTCGGGCATAGTTTCTCCTTGGGTACAGAGACCGGGCGAAACGTAACACAGATCTCCGTCCGCGGTATCGCGCCACCGCGCGCTTGCTAGCGCAACCTATCGTGCGGCGAGATCCAAGGTCACGGTCTCATCGGGCGGATGCAGATCCGTGCAGATGCTCTGCGCCATTGCGAGGCATTCAGGATTTTCCCCAAGGCGCGGATTCGGCATACACCTCGGCGGCCAGCGCCGCGCCGCCGTGCTGAATCTGAATGGATGCCCCGACGGGGATCGCGCTGGCGACGATGGCAAGTGCGACCGGGTGCTCCTCGGGAAGGCAGCCCACGCTGGTGATCTGGCCGGCGGTGGGTTGTTCCGCGGTGGCGATCTTGTCGCCGGGCGCGGGCCGGTCGTCGCCGGACAGCCGCAGTAGCACCAGTCGCTTGCGAATGATCCCGCGATCGCGCATGCGCACGATGGTTTCCTGACCTACGTAGCAACCCTTGCCGTGATCGATGGCCACGCCGAGGCCAACCTCGACCGGGAATCGCTCGGGAAGGATTTCGTTGCCGGGTTTGGGCTCGAGCGCCGAAATCCGCAGTGCCTCCCCAATCTCGGGCTCAAGTCGGGGGGTGCCCTTGGCAAGCAAGGCTGCCAGCAAGGCCTCGCGGGCAGGGCGGCTGGCGACCACGCACAGGCCGTCGGTGCCGAACGCGCGACCGTGCGCGATCCAAAGCGGACCAAAGGCTTCACTGGCCGCATCGGCGTGGTCGTAAAGCGACGATTCGAGCAGGAACGGTGAAGACGGCAAGCCCGTCACGCCCACCGCCGCCAAGGCGGCCTCGGCTCGTGGACCGAGGATGGCCAACGTGGAAAGCTCCGGCTCGGGCACGATTTGGAAATCATCCATGACCGCGTACTTGGCCAGGCCCGCGGCGACGTCGGCCCCCTGGCCCGCGGCAGCGATCAGGCGCACGCTCTTGGCGCGCACGAAGGCCAGCAAGCTGGCCAGCACGCGTCCGCGCACGTCGAGCAGCAACGTGCGGCTGCCCTGCCCTGGCGCTTTTCCGGCGATGGTTCCCGAGGTGATCCGGTGCAAAAAGGCGACGCGATCGTTGCCCGTGGCGCGAAGAACGTCATGGCCAGCGCCGTCCACCACGACCGCGGATTCGCGCAGGGCCTGAATACTTGTCATGTCAACCATGAGTCTATTCTGTTCTCTTGTCTGTTCTCTTGCTTGTGCTCTTGCTTGGATGCGCCGGACGGCGTGCAAGATGCGCACGTTCGCGCAAGCGCTCTGCGCGCCGCCGGGCGGCCTCACGGAAGCGACGGCGCTCGAACGCGGTTTCGGTTTCGAGCGCCGGGACCGGTCGCGGGTGGCCGTGCTCGTCGATGGCGACGAAGGTAAGAAAGGCATGGGTGGTGATGGCACGCTCGCTGGTCCACGGGTTTTCGGTCAGGACCTCCACCTCGACCTCCATCGAGGTATGGGCCGCGTAGCTGACCTCGGCGCGCACGATGACGAATTCCTCCACACGCGCGGGACGCAAAAAGTGCAGTCGATCCATGGAGGCCGTCACCACGGGGCCGCTGGCGTGGCGGGCTGCCGCGATGGCCGCGGCGACGTCGATCCACTGCATCACGATGCCGCCAAACAGGGTGCCCATGCCATTGGTGTGGCCGGGCAGCACGGCCTGGGCCGTCTCGACGCGCGTCGCAGCCACCGTATGTCTCTTTCCGACCTGCCTTTTCATCAATAGAGTGCGGTATCATGGGTTTCTTCGCGGGTCAAACCAGAAAGGCCCCGCCACGCACCATGAAGAAAGCAAAGCTGTATCCGATTCTCATTCTTGTTCTGTGTCTGCCTGCCGTGGCCAGCGCCAGATCGTACAAGCTCGACGAGATCCTCGATCTGGCGAGAAAGGGCAATCCTGGCCTGGCGGCGGGCGAACAAGCCACCGCGGGCATCGAGGCCCAACTCCTGGAAGCGAAGCGGGCGTGGATGCCAACGGGCGAGCTTAACTCGCTCTTGGCGCAGGCGCCGCGCATCACCTGTACCGGCCTGCAGAACACCGATGTGAACGGAAAGCCTATCACCGCCGAGCAGAACTGCGTGCAAACGGAAGCCATCGGAACCAACTCATCGGGGTTCCTCAACGCGATCACGCCGGCCGGCGTCTTCACCCGTACCGAGCTCAAGCTGGTGCAACCCATCTACACCTTCGGCAAGATCTCCGCCGGCGTGTCCGCCGCCGAGTCGGGTGTGAAGGCTTCCCAAAGCCGCCAGTTCGGACTGGTTGCGGATCTCGACCTCAACGTGCGCAAGGCCTATTGGGGGGCCAAGCTGGCCTTGGAAATACTGGATACGCTCAAGGAAGCCAGCGGCTATCTCGACACAGCCCAGAAGAAGATCGAGGACGAGTTGTCGGAAGGGACCGGGGACGCATCGGTCACGGACAGGCTGCGTCTGCGCACCATGCGCGCCGATATCGACGGAAGGATCTTGGAGGCGCAACGCATGGCCGATCTGGCACGGAGTGGTCTGCGCACGCTCATCGGACCGGATGCCCCCTCCGACCTCGACGTGGATTCGGAGCCGCTGGATGTCGTCACGATTTCGGATCGCCCGCTTCAGCGTTACGAAGACGAAGCCCTCGCATCCCGGCCCGAGGTCAAGGCGCTGGACCACATGGTGGCGGCCAAGCGCGCCCTGGCCGAGCTCGAATCGCGGCGGCAATACCCGGACATCGTGCTCATCGGTACCGCGGCCTACGCCTATGCCAGCAGCGTCGACACGCCCCAGAATGCCTACTTCAACGATCCCTTCCATTCGCTGGGTGCGGGCATTGCCGCGGGATTCCACATGCCGCTCGATCTGGGCGTGAAAAACGCACACGCAGCCAAGCTGCACGCCGAGGCCAAGGAGGCCGAGCAGAAGCGGCGCGAAGCCCTGAACGGAATCGCCTTCGAAGTCGAGAAGGCGAATACCGAACTGATCGAGGCTGGCAAGCGAACCAAGGTCATGCAAAAGGGCGAGAAGGCGGGCCGGCAATGGATCGCCGCCATCGCCCAGAACATCGCGATCGGGGTGAGCGAGGCCAGGGACTTCTCCGATGCCCTGCTAGCCTTCTTCCAGGCCCGCGTGCGCTACCTGCAAAGCATGTACGACTACAACGTGGCTGCCGCCGCCCTCACGCGCGCCACCGGGTTCGACGTGACGGCCGCCAGCCCGTAAAAAGAAGGAGTCGGCGACGCGGCTTGGAGCTTCTGCGCGGGTCCGTCAGTTCACGTATTTCTTGCCGCGCTTGCCGCGACCGCCTTCCAGCACCTCGAAGCCACCCCGCTGCGGACGGCGCCAGTGCGTAAGCACGTCGAGGATGGGCCCGCTCTTGCCGCCAGCCAGAAAATAGCCCAACCCCACGGCGACCAGCGTACCGGCCAGCGACGGCCAGGCCCGTTGGAAGAGGGCTGATACGACGGACATTCCCACCAAAATGTAGGTCAGAATGCGCGCCTGAAGCACGAGACTGCCGAACACGCGCACCTCGCTCCGCCCGAAGAGCACGCCCAACGCCACGAAAAGGGCCAACACCGAATCGCCGCAGCCGGCGTACTTGGCAGTCCATTGCATGGCCGTGCCCAGGAGAGCCATGACGATGTTGGCGGCCAGCCCAGCGCCGAAGAAGATCAGCAAAAAGCGCCTCCGGCCGAGAGCGCGCTCGATGGTCGCGCCCACGAACCACAGGCCGATCAGGTCGAAAACGAACCCCCAAAGATCGAGGTGAACGAACAGCGCGGTGGCGGGCTGCCAGTAGTCGCCCGTCGCGACCTTGGGGCCGAGCGCCAGGCGCTCGGTCATGGGAACGCGCAAGGGGGCGGCCATGATGTAAAGGCCAAACAGGACGGCCTCGACGACAACCAGATTGCGGATGGTGGGGGAAAGGCGTTGGGTGATCGGCCGCATCCAGGCTGGCGCGGGGCTGCGACCAAATGAGCGTTCAGACATACTCTCTCCAGGCTAGCATCAAACGGCCGCGCGTGAAGGTGCTTGGGGGACTCGGCGGCCTATTTCGTGCATACCTTGCGGTTGTCCGAGCCCCCGCAGTCGGCCGCGCAGTCGGATTCCATCAGGATGGCGTCGAGCTGGGTCACCCGGCCCTTGTTCACATCACGCACGATCGGAGCGACCGGACTGCCCGCGCTGCAGGTTCCGACTTCGCCGTTCGTGATGTCGTTTCCGTCGGCCCCCACCGGAACCAGCGAGATGGCATAGGTGCCGGGTGGGATATCGAATCGCGTGGCCCCGCTTTGCGAGTTGCACGAGAACTCGCACGCGGTGCGCCCAGCGCAGGGGTCACTGCCCCCGGTAAGGCTGCCGTCGACAACCGGGATGAGCTGAAGCCTTATCTTGGCGATGGGCGGGCACGTGCAGGCACAGTCGGCGATACCCCGCCCGTCGTGGGTGGTCACCACCCAGCTTGCCTCCACGGCGCCACCGTCGATGGAGACGCAGCCCGTGGCCGAAAAAAGAAGCGCGATGAGTGTGATTCGATCCATAAATCGAGGTTAGATTAGCAGCATTCCTGGGAAGGCAGTCAGCCGAATCCAGGTTGAAGAACAAGGAGCCCTCGATGATTCACGTCCTTATGCAAGCCGGCGGCGCGGGAGACAAGCTGGATATCATCTCCCTCATCACCCACGCCGGTGCGGTGCCCAAGGCCGTCCTTGGCCTCCTGGCGCTGATGTCCATGATTTCCTGGTACGTCATCGGCGCCAAGTGGATGTATATGGCCCGTGCCTACCGGCGTTCGCTGCGTTTCGTCGAGAAATTTTGGGATAGCAGCCTGGATGACATGTGGAGAGAGGCGCAGGAGTCGCCGCCCTCGCCGGTCAGCGAGGTCTTCCGCGCCGGGTACCTCGAGCTCATCAAGCTGCGTAAACGGCACGCCCAGGCTCAGGCGGGCGCCAAGACCGACGACGCCGGACTGGGCGACATCGAGAGCATTGAACGCTCCCTGTCGCGCGCGCGCACCATGGCCATCACCGAGATGGAAAACAAGGTGCCCTTCCTGGCCACCACGGCCAGCGCCGCGCCCTTCATCGGCCTGTTCGGCACCGTGTGGGGCATCATGAACTCATTCCGCAACATCGGCGCCAAGGGCGCGGCCAACCTGGCCACCGTGGCGCCCGGCATCGCCGAGGCCTTGGTGGCGACCGCCATCGGCCTGGTGGCCGCCATCCCGGCAGTCATGGGCTACAACTATCTGTCGCGGCGAATCCGCGTCATCTCCGCCGAGATGGAGACCTTCACCAACGACTTCCTGAACATCATCCGGAGGAGGTTCTTCTAGCCATGAGTATGTCTGCGGGCGGCGGGCGGGAAACCGGGACACTTTCCGAAATCAACGTCACGCCGCTGGTCGACGTGATGTTGGTATTGCTCATCGTCTTCATGGTCACGGCGCCGATGATCCAGACCGGCGTGGACGTGACCTTGCCCGAGGCCAAGGCGCAGACCGTGCCCGACGAGAGCGGCAAGCTCATCGTCACCATGACCAAGGACCACCGCGTGTTCATCGGCCGCATGGAGATCCCGGTCGCCGAGGTCGAAACCAAGCTCAAGGCCAATGCCAAGCTGCAGGCCGACCGCGAGGTCTATCTGCATGCCGATACCGCCCTGTCCTACGGCGACGTGGTCAAGGTCATGGCCGCCATCAAGCTGGCGGGCGGCGAAAAGATGGGACTGATTACCGATCCATTGGAATAGATGAACGTCGCGATTCAAAACCGCATCAGACCACTCGGCCGAGGCAGCTCGTTCGGCGGCATCGCCGCGACCCTGCTCATTCACGCCAGCCTGATCGCGCTGATCTACTTCGCGCATGTCAAGGCGCCGCCGCCCATCGAAGCCCCGCGCGACATGATCGTCACCCAGCTGGTTGCGCTGGGCAAACCACGCGACAAGTTCTGGCTGCCGCGCATCGTGCAGCCGCCCCGGCCGAAGGCACCCGCGCCGACCTTGAATCTCACGGACGATCCCAACGCCGCGCCCGCGGTCAAGGAAGCGCCCAAGATCGAGGACGCCGACATCTCTAAGGACATGCGCCGCGCCCTCAAGCGCGCCCAGCTTCTGGCCCAGGCCACCGAGGAGCCTGCGGAGGGCTCACTGACCGGGTCAACTGAGGGGACGTCCACGCACGGAACGACGGGGGACGAGTACGCCACCGCGGTCTTCAACGCCATCCGCAGGAACTGGGTGACGCCCACCGGCCTGGTCACCGACTCGGAGTTGGCCACGCTGGTCACGATCATGCGCATTTCCATCAGCCCTGAAGGCACCCTGCTGTCGCCGATGGTCAAGCAGAGCTCAGGCAACGAGTACTACGACGATTCCTGCGTCCAAGCGGTGAAGGCCACGGGCAAGGTGCCACCACCACCGCCCACCTTCAAACGCGGGTTCAATCTCAAGTTTGCAGGCAAAGAGCTGGCGCGATAGACAAGGGCATGCGCTTGCAGAACCAGCCGAAAAAGGGGACCAGAATGAAGACGTTTCCGATCGCCACTGGCATCCTGCTCGCGACGCTCGCTATCCCAGGGCTCGCACGAGCCGCCGACCAGGCCGCGGAGGTGGAGGACCTGCCTCAGATCACCATCACCGATCCCAACCGCGATCTCTTTCGCCTCGGCATGCCGAACGCAGTCGGCGACGGCGATCTCACTGGCACCGCAGTCGATGTCGAACGGCGCGACCTCGATCTCGTCGGGCTTTTCCGCGTACTCGATCCCGCATCCTTCCCGGATTCTCTGGTCAAAGAGGGCATGGGCTTCTCGGCGGATCTGTGGTCGCAGATGGGCGCCCAGGGCGTGGCCAAGCTGCGCGCGGCGCACGATGGCGGCGGCCTCGTGGTCGAGGGGCGCCTTTACCAAGTCGGTCGCGGCGACTCCCCGGTGCTAACCAAGACCTATCACGGCTCCGAGCTGCGTCCGCTGGTCCATATGTGGGCCAACGACGTGATCCTGCAGTTCACCGGCATGCGCGGCGTGTTCGGTTCGCGCATCGCCTTCGCCATGACCGGCAGGAATCCCGAGATCGCCACCATAGGCATGGACGGCCAGGAGATGAAGGTCGTCACGCAGATGAAATCGCAGTGCCTTCTGCCCGCGCTTTCGCCCTCGGGCGGCCAGATCGCGTTCACCTCGTACCTGCGTGGCGGCGCCGATTTGTGGGTGGTCTCGGCCAGCGGAGGCCGCGCGCGCCACATTTCCGACCGGCCCGGGCTGAACACCGGACCGGCCTGGCTGAACAGCAACACCATCGTCGCCACGCTGTCCTTCGAAGGCAACGCCGAGCTGTACAAGATCTCCGCGGCGGACGGCAGCATCATCGCGCGTCTGACCAACTTGCCCAGCATCGAAACCTCGGCCGCGGTCTCGCCCGGCGGCGATCAAATCGCCTTCGTCTCCGATCGCCAGGGCACACCACAGATCTACGTCATGCCGTCGTCCGGCGGTAGTGGGCGGCGCCTGACCTACCAGGGCAATTACAACCAGACACCCCGTTTTTGCCTGCGCAAAGAGGTACCCATGCTGGCCTTCACCGGCCGCGACGAGCGCAACGTCTTCGACGTCTTCACCTACGACATGAAGTCGGGGAAGATCGACCGCGTGACCCAGGGGCAAGGTTCCAACTCGGATCCGGCGTGGTCGCCCGATTGCCGCCTGCTGGTTTACTCCTCCAGCCGCGGTGGCCTGTTCGTCATGAACCTGCAAACCCATCGCGAGTTCCAGATCTACAAGGGCGGCGCCAAGAACCCGTCATGGGGACCGCCGCCCGCCGAGTCCAGGTAGTCCGTGCGCCTCGCCACCATCGACATCGGCACCAACACGACCCTGCTCTTGGTCGCCGAGGCCAGCGTAGGCGAGGTGCGCATTCTCGATGAGCGGGCCGAGATCACGCGCCTTGGCCGCGGCATCGGCGCCGACGGTGGCCTCGGCCGCCCTGGCATCGAGCGCACCCTGGCCGTGCTGACCGACTACGTGGCCGTCGCACGCACGCACGGTGCAAGCATCCACGCCATCGGCACCGAGGGCCTGCGCCGCGCGCCCAACGCGCGCGACTTTCTCGAACCCGCGGCTCGAATCCTGGGCGCCCCCGTCGAGGTCATCGACGGCGACCGCGAGGCTGCGTTGACGTTCCTGGCCGCCGAGCGATCGTTTCCCGACGAGGCTAAGGGCACGGTGGTGGTCATCGATATCGGCGGCGGCTCGACCGAGATCATCGTGGCTCGCGTGGGCCACATGGAATTTCGCCGCAGCTTGCCCATGGGATCGGTTCGTCTTACGGAGAGGCACGTTCGAACCGATCCGGCAGGCGCGTCCGAAGTCGCGGCCATCGCAGGCGAGATCGCGCAGCACCTGAAGAATGTCCCCTTCCCCTCTGGCCCCATCACGCTCATCGGCACCGCCGGAACCGTGACCACTCTCGCCGCCATGTCGCTGGGCCTACGAAGTTACGACCCCGCGCGGGTGCACGGCCTTCGCCTCACGCTGTCTGCGCTGGGAAAGCAAATCGATCGCCTGCGCGCATCGACACAACCGGAACGCGAGAAGATGGCCGGCCTCGATCCCAAACGCGCCGATGTCATCCTGGCCGGAGCCTGCGTTCTTCAGCAGATTGCCGTCGCCGCTCGCGCGCCCGAGATCCTGGTCAGCGACCGCGGCATTCGCTGGGGCCTGCTTTTCGAGAAAAGCGCCGCCTAATGATAGGTTGCTACTTCGCCCTGGCGCAACGGAAGCCGACGTCGTAGTTGCGGTACATCGGTTCGTCGATACCGCGATCGGCCGATCGCGGGAGGTCGAGGAACCCTCCACCCCGGGCCGCCCGGTAGGTGGCTGCCGATAAGTCGGTGCAATTGGTACAGATGTTTCGAGAGTACGGGGATTCAAACCAGTCGAGGACTTTTTCCCATACGTTCCCCCCTAGGTCCGCGTGCCCCCACTTGCCATCGCCTTTCGGGGACTTCGAGCCGACGTCTCTTGCGTTGGTTCCGGAGTCGCTATAGACGGCGTAGGTCCCGTCGATGACCGTTGACGTTGGCGGGTTCGACCAGGGGTAGTACCGCTGTTCGCTCCCGCCAGACGCGGCATAGTTCAACTCGGCCTCGGTTGGCAGCCTGCCACCGTCCCAGGCACAGAACGCGAATGCCTCGTACCAGTAGAGGCAGTTCATCGGCCGGTTCTCGCCCGCCCCCGGAACGTTGGTCCAGGTCGAGTTGCCCGGATCGCACTTGAGAGCGGTGGTCAACGCGGCCGTATTCGCGACCAAGCTCGAATTCCACGTCGAGTCCCACCCCGAACCGACGATGAGAGGATGCGCGCCGTCCCCCGCGGCCGGCGGATTCGCCTGCGTCCCCTTGCCTGCATTCACGAAGGCACGGAACCGTCCCACTGTGACCTCGTACCGGTCGAGCGCATAGTCATTGATCGTGGCGGGAAAACTCTTGTCCGTGAAGTCCACGCCATCGTAACTCCGGTAGAAAGTTCCGCCCGGAACGAGGTAACTCGCGCAGCAACTCTCGGTTCCATAAGGCCCACAGTTCGGCGGCAGACTGGAACAGCTCTGCCCCGGGGTACCCGCAGGTGTTAGGTTCGACCCTCCAGTCCCGCCACCGGTCCCGGTGGTCCCGCCGCTGGCGTTTCCGCCCGTGCTCGTGAGCCCGCCCGTGCCCGTGAGCCCGCCCGTGCTCGTGAGCCCGCCCGTGCCAACATTCCCCCCCGTTCCCGTCGCTCCCCCGTTGTTCGTCGTCCCGCCGATTTCCACCGCTCCACCGGTACTCGTGGCTCCCCCCGTACCCAGCATCCCTCCAGTGCCAATGGTACCTCCTGCACCTACGATTCCACCCGTGCCTGTGGTTCCACCCGTACCGGCTCCAGAAAGATCCAGGGCAGCGTCCGGGACATAGGGCTCGTCGGGCGTTGCCACATCCACGGGCAAGTCGCTTTGGACACTTGCGTCCTCGCCAATGTCGACGAGAGATCTGTCCGTGAGAGCGTCAGCCGCGCCAAACACGTCCCCCGCATCGACCGTCGTTGCACTGTCGACGGGTCCCGATCCCGCATCGGTCTGTGAGCCCTCGACCTGGCATCGAGAATCGCAGCCGTCGTAGGAAAACAGGTTTCCGTCGTCACACCCCTCGCCTGGATCGACGACCCCGTTTCCGCACGGCATTGCGCCAGGGACCAGCGTGACGGACTTCTGCACCTGGCCGCCGACGACGACGATGGCCTGGACCGAGCCGGACGCGATGGTCTTCGAGGCATCGAGCCCCTCCACCACGATATCCAGCCTAGCCTCCAGAATGCTACGAGACCATCGACACGACGCTCGATGGCCGCCCTGATTACAAGCTCATAACAGTCAACGCGTCAAGCTCTGCGCCTGCGAATGTCAGGTTCCTCTGGAGATTCCTTTCGCGTCCTTTCGCGTCCTTGCGGTGGAGGGATTCTCCCGATAGCCTTCGCCAGTAGTCACCGTGAACAATACCCTCGCCGTTGCCCTTCTCGCATCAGCCGTGCTGGCTTCGGGTTTTGCCTGCAAGCCGCGCATCCAGACCATCGACGCGCCCTTCACCGACAGGTTCGAGCGCGTGGATATCGGACCTGACTGGCTCGACACCAGCAACGGCGCGCGGATCAAGGACGGCAGGCTCAACCTCGTGCGCGCCTACAACCATCCCATTTGGTTGCGGCGCAAGCTGCCGCGCAACGTGCAGATCGATTTCGATGCGGTCTCGCAAAGCCCGGCCGGCGACCTCAAATGCGAGCTGTTCGGCGACGGTGAATCCTTCGATCCCGACAAGGGCCGCTACGATCCGACCAGCTACATGATCGTCTTCGGTGGCTGGAACAACAGCAAAAGCATCATCAGCCGCCTGGGCGAACACGACGAGGCGGTCAAGGCCGCGCGCGATCGCGAAGGCGCGCAGCCGCTGGTCGTCCTCGGGCGGACCTACCATTTCACCATCGCTCGTAGGGGCGGGCTCATCGACTGGAAGATCGACGGCGCGCCCTATCTTTCCTGGGACGATCCCGAGCCGCTGGCCGGATCGGGACACGAATTTTTCGCCGTCAACGACTGGGAAACTGACGTCAGTTTCGACAACCTGGCGATCCGGCCCTTGGACTAGCCATGGCCATAAAAGAAAAGCTGCCGTCCGACGAGTACCCCTCTTCCAATAGTGGCCTATTCACGCCCGAGCCTCGCACCGGAGCGCAGTCCGATCTCGGTATCGCGGACTTCAACCTTGGCAAGGGCATCGAGGAATTGCAGGGCCGGCGCAACCTGCTCATCTACATGCATGACAATCCCGATCCCGATGCCATGGCGGCGGCCATGGGCATCAAGCACCTGGTCGAATGCACCACCGACCTCAATGCCACACTTGCGCTGGGCGGGATCGTCGGCCGCGCCGAAAACCGCGCCATGGTCGAAAAACTGAAAGTCCCCCTGATTCCGGCCGAAGTTCTAAATACGGACCACTTCGACACCATCGCCATCGTCGACAGCCAGCCCGGCACCGGCAACAATTCGCTGCCGTCCGATCGCAAGGTCGACATCGTCGTCGACCACCACCCGGCGCGCGAGGAGAGTGCGCAGGCCAAGTGGTGCGACATCCGGCCCCAGCTCGGCGCCACTTCGACCATCGTCTTGCAATACCTGCGCGAGCTGAACATCCCCCTGAACACCAGCCTAGCCACGGCGCTGTTCTATGCCATTCGCTCCGAGACCCGCGACCTTGGCCGCGAAGCCACCGCCGCCGAGCGCGACGCCTACCTGTTCCTCATCCCCATGGTGGACCACCACCTCATGTTCCGCATCCAGCAGCCCAAGCTGCCGAGCCAGTACTACGGGGCACTCGACCGCGCCCTGCGCATGGCCCAGGTGTGGGGCGACGTCATCACTGTCAACCTGGGCATCATCGCCTACCCAGACCTGGTGGCCGAAGTCGCGGATCTTCTGCTCGACTATGAAGGCGCCCAGTTCGTGCTCTGCTGTGGCCGGTTCGGCAAGCAGATCTTCGTGTCCATGCGCACCGAACCCAGCCAGCGGCGAGCCGGCGCTCTCATGCGCCAACTCATCGGCACCGATGGCACCTCGGGCGGACACGGCACCACCGCCGGCGGCCGGCTTTTTGTCTCTGTCACCTCGGACAGCGACCTGCAAAAGGCCTACGAGAACCTGGTCTACCGCCTGCTGGAGCTGACCAGCCGGGTGGGTGCGCCCTGCGTCCCGCTGATTCGCTAGGGAAGGCGCGAAGGAACTAGAACGGGACACCTTTCCACATTAGACACTCGCACCTGGTCGGAGCGAGGAGTGGTGGTCGTGGTCGTCAACGTGGTCGTCCCCGTGGCCCTGGCCCTGGCCGAAGAGAGATCACGCCGGCCACGGCCACGACCACGACCACGGCCTTTTGCGGCCGGCAGGGTGCCTCAAACGGTTGACTTCGCGGCGCTGCCGGGTAGATTGCCCCTCTCGCCGGGACCGCCTGGCGATGAAAACTGAAGATGCCGGAGTGGCGGAATGGCAAACGCAGTGGATTCAAAATCCACCGTCCTTACGGACTTGAGGGTTCGAGTCCCTCCCCCGGTACTGAAACGATTTCACAGGGTTGCACTCGCTTCCGCTACCCCGTCCGCCTCGGTCGATTCTGCCTCTGTTGCCCCATGGTGGCTTACGGCACCAGGCTGCACCAGGGGCAACACCTTGCCCGCGGGTGCCGAGAAGTCCACCGCCATGCGCCCCAGGTCTACCGCGTTGAACACGTCGCCCCTAAGGTGGCAGTAACGCTCTGTGACCAACACCGTGCTGTGACCCATGGCCTCCCGTAGCTTCTCGATGCTGCCCCCGCCCATGACCCACTGCGAAGCAAAGGTGTGCCTGCTCGCCTGGTACCAGTTCACCGCCGGCAGTGCCTCCCCTTCCTTGTTCAGCTCGGCCAGGGCCGCCCGAAGGCACTTCCCCAGAGTGTGGGCCCCAAGGTGCTTGCGGGTCTTGTTGCTGCGCATGGGCGGGACCACCAACCCGACGCCACCGCTTGCCAGCTTCGCGGCTTGCAGGACCGGCAACAGACTATCCAAGATGGGCACCACGCGCGAGTCCAGATCCTTCGGTCGGAACACCTTGCCGTCTTGGACCTGCTCGCTCACGACAAGCCTTCGGTGCTCGAGGTCCACGTTGACCCATCGAAGCGCCAGAAGCTCCCCCACCCTCAAGCCGGCCATGGCCCCGACGGCATAGGCCAGGTTCACGGGTTCGGGCAGGGCGCGATAGATGCGCAGCACGTCCGCCAGCTTTTCCACGAAAGGTGTGGTCTTCGGATCGTGAGCCGAGCGAAGTAGCCGCCGGGTAGCCCGCGGTAGCCCCTTGGCGGGGTTCGTCTTGGCAAGCCCGCGCTCGACCAGATCTGTGAAAAGGGAAGACAGGAGGGACACTACCCGCTGGCACGTTGCCGACGTGAGCCCCTCGGACAGCATGGACTCAACAGCCAATCGAATGGCGGCTTGATCCACCTCGTCCGGTCGCAGCTTGCCAAATCGTGGGGCAAGCCAACGCTTCCAGCGCCCGGCATCCGCATCCCAAGATCGATGCGTCGCCTTGCGAACATCCAGCCAAGGCTTGGCGAGCTCGCGCAGTGGTGGCGAGGGCGCCTTCGGGGTTTCGATGCCGTGGCGGTTGAGTGCCACGTCCGAGAGGATCTTGGCCAACACTTTCTCGGCTGTGTCGCGGTCGGGAAACCGCGCGTGCTTGCGCTTCCCACCTTCGCGCCATTGCACGTACCAGACGCCGCCCCGCTCCCAAAGGGTGCCCATCCCACGGGGGCGCCGCCGCTTTACTTTTCTAGGCATGGTTGTTTCCTTCCTTTCGTTTTGTTGGTCGTGCTGCATCTGCGAATCGAATCAGGGCCCGCGCCCTTCTGCGTTCGCACGCCTCCCACCGCGTCTGATTGCAGTCGAGCTCGCGGCAGTCCTCACAAGCGTCGAGCTCGGCGGAACGTCGGCCACCACGGCACGCCCGAGGCGCGACAGAAGCCCAAGGAAAGCCTTCACGGCCGCGACCTTTCATCGAGTAGCGCGATCGCGGTGAGCAGGTCGCGTGCCTGGCGCCGCAGCACTTCCATGGTTTCCTGGTGGGTGAGCGCGCCCGTTCCCTGTGCCGCCACCACGACCGCGGTGTGACCGGCCACGGCGCTAACCACCTGGTGGAACTGCTCTGTTGCAGACTTGGTCGACTCTGGTGCGATCGCCACGAAGGGGACGCGGCGGCGCGCATGGTGGTGTGCGCTGAGGTTGAGCAGGCTCACGCTCGCACCTGGTGATTGTCGTTGGCCACCGTAAAGAGCGCACGAAGGTGCAGCATCGCCCGCACCGGGAAGGATGGCTTGCACCGCTCGCCAAAGTCCGCACGGCGCCGCTCGCACCGTGTGCAGGCGAACGGGGTGTCAGTCTTGGCCTGTTCGTTCACGTACAAGGTGAGGGCGCCGCAAGCGCTACAGGGCTTCCACTGCGACAGCACGAGGAGCGTCTTCACCAGGTTGGCTTCGATGGGCGCGGGTGGCTTCGCCTTGGCTCGTTCCCAGCGCTGGGCCTCATCAGCCAATTCGGCCGCGGTTGCTACTCGTTCACGTGGTGCGGCCCTCTTCTGACGTGGTAACTTCGACATGACGACGATCCTTTCTCGTTGTCCGCGGTCCGGCTGTTTCAGCAGCGCGGACCTTCTTTATTGGTGGGGCCGGGAACGCGTGGCGCTCTACCGGCGGGTACTACTGGCGGGTCTTGGTCGTGCGGGCGGCGGCGCGGGCGGCGAGCCACTCGTGAAGCGCGATCCGTACCAATTCACCACGGCTAACGGCGGCGTGTCCGGCCGCCTGCTCGCTGTTGTAGGTCTTGGTCTCTTCGTCCAGCAAATGGATCAACTTGCCCTCTACCTTGAAGGAGAGGACAGCGACGTCATCGTCGGCCCATTTGCGGTGCTTTCCCACGTCCGCGAGTTTCTCCGAATTCCACCTTCGACGCCATTTCTTCCCGCTCACGGGGGCCTTGTTTTTGGGGTTCGTTGCTGCGTTCGCTTGCATGACTACCTCTTAACTACCAGTAGACTACCCTTCGACTACCCGGTCAAGAACAAATCGACACAGGCCCCGTTTTCCGCCCCTTTTCGCCTCTATAAGCAACAGCCCCCTCATGGCTCGCCAGCTTTCTCCGTCGGTGGCTGGCTTGGTGGGACGGTGGACTT
>OBLT010000004.1_pt1 | contig 210282 bp, 161 predicted proteins | sample 1518721 | NCBI WGS metagenome assembly OBLT01 (sample SAMEA3539307, study PRJEB22396) | soil metagenome | biome: tundra; feature: field; material: soil | place: USA | collected 2010-05 | depth 0.15 m | reverse complement strand
CCGATCCCGCCGACCCCCCATTGCCGCCGGCGCCGCCGCGAGTGAGCCCTCCGCCGCCTTGAATCGCGCCGCCAGCGCCCGTCGCGCCGCCGTTAGCGGCCGTTCCCGCGTTACCGGAGGTTCCGCCCGTGGCGCTCTTGCCGCCACTGCCGATCCCGCCGCCGGCGCCCGTCGCGCCGCCGTTGGCGGCTGTTCCCCCGTTGCCGAAGGTTCCGCCCGCGGCGTTTTTGCCGCCGCTGCCGATCCCGCCGCCAGTGGCGAACGCTCCACCGCTGCCGGTCGTCGAGCCACTGCCCGAAGATCCGCAGCCAACCACGCACAAGAGACCTGCCAGGACGACACGCGACGGGTGGTTCATACTCGCCTCCCCACTCTATCGTACGCCCGAACGGGCGGCGAAGGCGAGTCGGTACCTTCTCCAACGCGATGATCGAGGCGTTCTGGCGGTTGCTCAAGCACCGGGTATGGGGGTGCCAAGGTGACAGATTGGGTGTTATCGGACAAACCTGGCTGCGATGGGCGACGCGCCAACGGCGCTCGAAATGCCTACCGCCGCTAGTAGATGATCGGCGGAGGCGGTACGGGCGGTTTGGTGTCGTCCTGAATGCATGCCGCGACGTCGAAGAGGAAGAAGGCCAACGCTTGCTCGCCGCTCTGCAGGGCGTCGCCGCAGCCCTGGGGAAACTGGCCGCCGAACGCGGCCGAGACGTGGGCGTCCAGGTGGACGGCGCGACCGCACTGCTCTTCCAGCGGCACGTTCACAGGCGTGTTCGCGCTGAGAAACCGCGGGTGAAGGTTGCCGCTGCTCATGCTTGCGGAAGTCGCCCAAACCTGCCACGCGGGGCGGGTGACGCCCGTGAAGTTGTCCCATACCTGGTCGCAGCTCACCTGGCTGTACGCATCGGTCGGGTTGACGTAGCTCATCCAGTCGGCCAGTGCCTTCCCCTTCGGGAAGGTGGTGTCGAGATCCACGGGGCTGACACCCGTGTTCATGTTGCTCACAGTCGCGACCGAGGCAGCGAGGTTCGGGTCGCTGCTGTGCGGGTACCAGATGTACTGCAGATCGGTGGTGAACATTCGGCCGCCCTTCCCCAGGTATTGGGTGACCGCCTGGAACTGGGCCGACGTCGCCGCCACCTCGGTGCATTCGCACGACAGGATCAGCAGGTCGTACTTCGCAAGCTCGGTCTGGCTTGCCCAGAGCCCGGTCGCGCTGGTCATGCCGGCGAGATGTTTGTCGAAGAGGTTCGCGAGGGTTACGCCCCCGTCGGAGTCGTAGGTCGCGCCGTGGTAGAAGGTGATCGCCTTGTCCTCGCCTGCGATCCCCCATTCGTTGGGATCGATCCCCAGCTTCGGCATCAGACAGACCAGGTCGTCGCAGGGGCCGGTCGTGATCGCCACGCGAGGCATGTCCCCTTCGCTTCGATTGCGCGGCAGGCGCGTGAGATTGGGGTCGGTGACCTGGTTCGCGGTGCACGCCGCCACCGAAGGGACGGTGACCTGTCGGCGCCATTTACCGACCTGGATAACCAGGGGCAGGTTGGCACCGTCGGGAACGTCGCTCAACGTGAATACGCCGTGCGAATCGGTGAGGGCCGAGACCAGCGGCTCCCCAGGTGGGAGGACGCCACATCGATCGCAAACGAGCCCGGGCGGGATCGCCGGAAGCGGGGCGTTCGGGACATACACGACCGCGTTGTAAAGCGGCAACTTTCCATTCGGCGCGTAGACTGTTCCGGTCAGCGTCGTGTGCACACCGTTGGGGCAATTCGACTGTCGGCATTGCAGGTTCTTGCAGGCCGTGGTCCCACCGTCGCCGGTTGCCCCGCCCGCGCCGCGCGCGACGTCGAGCTTGAAACCGAGCGCTATGCCCGCGTCGCGCAGCCCCCCTTCGCCCGCGCCGCCGGCACCGGTGCCTCCGCCGCTGCTGGTACCGCCCGTACCCCCACCTACCACTTTGGCATTGGCACACGCTCCGGTCGAGAGTGCCAGCAGCACGAAGCCAAGGGGGCGCAAGTTGCCCATTCGCGGATCTCACCACAACGGTGTTGACGATGCCAACCCAAACCTCTGGCCCAGGCAGCCCCGCACCAGTGGCAGGGACCGCTCACCGCTTCGCCACGCGCACCACGTGCACGCTGCACTTCGTCCGCGCGGTGACCGTAGAGGTGATCGACTGCGACCAAGCGCGGCCGGAACGACAAGGTCCGGGTCGCTGGACTCGACGGCGTGCAGGGAGAGCCGCTGGGTGGGCAGGCCTAGGGGGGCAACCCAGTGTCGCAGCCTCACCAGATGATCGAGTGACGTCGCCTCCGGCGGAATCACGGTGAGGCAGATCAGCCGGAATTCCTTACTCAGCGCGAGGAACTGCGAGATTGCGAAGCGGATCGCCATGAAGCCGTCAACCTCCATTCCGGGCTTCAGATCGTTCAGCATCGTTCAGACTCCACCCACGAGCGAGACACAGTCTACCCAAGCGCGTCCCCAAGGAGGCGCCATCGATCCGTTCACCCGGTCGTAGCGCCGTTCTCCGAGCGCGGATGGGCGGACGGGTATGAGTCTCCTGGAGGCGTCCGTCTGGAAGCTTTTGCTTCTTCGCAACTCGCTCTTGGGCCCCCGGCGACTTCGGGGCCGTCTTGTTCCTCACGTTCGCTGGTGCAGCGATTGGCCAACGCAACCACGGCAAGGACTCCAGAACATGTCAGTAAACACATGGCCAGACCCAAGTGCAACCTGGATGCCTGCGCTCGACGAGGATTTGTCTCATCTTTTTCGAGCTCGTGAGGCTACCGGTGATGGAATCTCACCGTTTACGTGTCCGTTGCTCAACGACCCGCGCACGGCGTCACGCCATTCTTCTTGCCTCACAACACGCCGGTGGAAAGTCGCACCGAGGCCAATGTGGCTACCTACCGGCTGAGCGTTCTGCGCGGCGAGCCCCAGCCCGATATCCTCGAGACGGTACGGCGCAGCCTGCGCTACCTCGTCGACCAACAGTTTCGGCCCGAGGGCATGTATCTGTTCGCGCGCCCGGGTATGGGGGTGCCAAGGTGACAGATTGGGTGTTCTCGGACAAACCCGGCTGCGATGGGGCGACGCGCCAACGGCGCTCGAAATACCTACTGGCCGGAACTGCGCGCGCTGGTTGCGTATACAATGGGCCAGTGGTCCGACGGCATCGGCGAGAATTGGACTTGTGAGCGTTCGGATCGGTGTGGGTTTGCGATCATGTGCCTGTCTACAGCGGGCGAGAGCCCCGACTATCCGTCGGTGAGCATCATTGATGGCCAGCCAGCCATGATGCCGTTGCAGCTGTCGAGAGCGTAGTCGTTTCAAGCGCCATTCTTCCTTCACCGAATCGCATCTGCAAAATGGCCGATATAAGAATGTTACGTAAACTGCACTCACCTATATGTCCGAACCAAGCCGAGCTATCCCCCATACCCGGCCGATGGTGTAGCTCATGCGCGGATCTTGGCCGGGCCGCAACCGGCGCTTAGGCTCGGCCTCGGGGAGGAACGCGTACCGATGAGCACGCCATTGTAGATGGCGCGCACCACGAGGGCGGGCGTGGCATCAGTGCCGAGATCGGACGGTGACTGAGGGTATTCTTCGCTTCTGAGTGTAGACGTGATCATGGCTCGCTCCTCGCGCTTCACCGGCGCCTGCGGTCGGAGGCTGCGGTCGCAGCGCTCGGCCGAGCCGTTCGGGCCGGGCAGACAATAAGGGGCAAGGTAACCGGCACCCGCCGGCCGCAATCACCATTGCCCCTTTGTCACTAGGGACAAAGGAAGAGCGGATCGGGTTTCATTCGATGCACCAATATCGTCTGCGCAATGCCCGAAATAGCGACAATCCCAGCAGGCCAACGGTGGTGAAGATGCCAAAGAGGGAGGAGTCATGTCTGGACTGGCCAGCGAAAGAACAGCCGCTGCTCTGCCTTCCCGGGTCGGTCACATGGACCTCGATCGGCGAAGATTCGTTGCCCGCGCTATCCACGGCGTTGGCTTGCAGGGTGAAGTCCATCGGCTGTGACGGATCATCCCCACCCGCGAAATACAGCGTGCCTTGCGATGCAACCAAAGCATAAGCGGGAATCTGAAATGCCGGCGGCAGGCTGCCGCTTACGATGCTCAGGCGCACCCCCAGATCAGCCGGCCACGATGACGAACCGGCGACCTCGAACTGAATCTGCAGAGAACCCACGTCTCCGCAATCCCCGTTCCCCGGCGCGGCGTATTTCGAGCGGGTCACACGAGCGTATCGATCGAACTGGCGAATGGTCCAACCCAGTGGGGCAAGGGGGCCGACTTCGGTCAATTAGAGGCGACGGAAGTCACACCGTCGTCCACATCCTCGAAAGCCCCGGCGCCAGCAACGCCCGCGCTCGTTCCTTCACGCAACGCGATTCGGCGTGGGCTCGGCGACCTGCCAGGTCGGGGGGCGCTGGCGCCGATGGCCATGGCTGCATCGTGCCTTCGTGCGACGGATTCTCCTGTTCTACCAATCAATCCTGCAAGATGAGCTCCTCGTTCGGTCCCTATTGCACGACCAGGAGCTGTTCGTCCGACAGCGATTGCGATTGTGGCGTGTGCAGCGGGGAAAGCTCCTCGGCATACTGTCAGCCGCGCCTCTCGATCTGCATCCACACCAACGGCGGGGCGCAGGGCTCGGCCGGCGGAGCGATGGGAGGCGGAGGCGTGACCGGCGCGGGCGGCGGCATCGATGCCGGCACCGGCCACGTCGACGGCGGCTGATTTCTAATTGGCCGCGCGGGGACTCTGGTGGCCTCGTGTCGGGGCGCTGGCATCGATCGACTTCTTCACCGTGCCCACCGCCACCTTCGGCGTCCTCTATGTACTGTTCCCAGTACGCATAGCAGTTAGGGCATCGACTTCGTCTTGAGAAAGTCCCACGCGACGTTGCCCGGTCCCGGCGCGTGGACGCCGCCTTGAATCGTATAAAGGCCGACCTCGACTCCGCCCGCGCACTGCGAGCTCCGCATGAGCGTGCCATTCGGATTGCTCACAGTTGTGGTCGTCGCCGTACCAGTACACGAGTCAATCGCTGCCCATTTGTTGAATGAGGCCACCGCTCCCAGAAGATTGAGAGTGGCGGGACAGCTATTCGGCGTGACCGACGCCCCTCCCGTATACGGCACGGTCGGGTCGGCAGTACCCCGGAAGGCCAGCACACTGATGGGCCGGACGGGATTGCAAGGCGTCTGGCTGGGCGAAAGCAAATCGGAGGCGCTGGGCGTAGCCGCCGCAAACACATCAGCCGCATTGCACGCCACGAAGTTCGTCATGGCGCCACCGATCGAAAAGCCGTTCGCGTACACGCGTTTGGCATCGATGCAGGCCATGGCCTCGATCTCGGCGACGATCGCCTTCGCAAGGCCCAGGTCGTCGACTGTCTTCGAGCACGTGCAACAGGGACCGAAGTTCCAGGTCTGTTCGATGCCCGTCGGCCACGCGATGAGAAAACCGTCCGAGTCAGAGAGAGCCGCGAATCCGGACATCGCTTTCTGCCGCTCTGGTGTGTCGCCCATCCCGTGGAAGTCGAGCACCAGCGGGACTGCGCTTGTGCCGGTGTAACTCGACGGTACGTGGAGAAGGTACGTGCGCGACGCGCCGCCGACTTGAATTGTGCGGGTACTGTCTCCTTTGGCGACTGTCGAACTGGAGACCGAGCACGCGACTGGCTTTACAGTCCCGCTGTCGATCGGCGCTCCACCATCAACAACGACGCGAGAACTGCCGCCCGCCCCAGAACTGCCGCCTGCCCCAGAACTGCCACCCGCCCCGAAGCCGCCCCCGCTGCCCGAACCGCCGCCAGCTGATGAGGACGATCCACCCCAGCCGACTTGGCCGCCAGACCCACCCGATCCCGAAGCGCCACCGGATGAAGCGCCACCCGACGAGGCGATTCCTCCCGAAGCAGTCGCACCGCCCGTCCCGGTAGCTCCCCCGCCGGCGGAGCTGCTGCCTGTGCCGTAGCTTCCGCCCGAGCCCGTCGCGCCACCCCGCGAGGTCGTACCGCCCTGCCCCGCCTTCGTCGAGCCCGAAGAGCACGCGCCACCAAACGCGACCAGCGTCGCAGCGAACAGCAAACCCAGACGATCGCTTCTCATCGAGATCCTGTTTTCTGCCGGCAATATCGCTTGAGGTGGCCCATGTTCACGGCTCGTTGCTGCGGACGATCACGAACGATTGAGAGCCACCTTGGATGGATCAAAGGACGCCTCCGGGCATCCGCAACCCGGATGAGAGATCTTTACCTCCTCGTTGCTCTTTGTCGGTTGAAAACCGGGCGCCGTGACCTCCAGTGAATAAATCTCTGCAACGACGGGCTGAGAGGGCCAAAAGCAAACTCCACCTTGGCACTGCATGGTCATCGTCGACGAGTCCGCGGCCGTAAGAGTGGCCTCGATGCCGTCGCCCACAAGACCACCGTCCGGACCGTCGGTAACGGCAAAGCTCATCGCCAAGCCAACCGCAGGACAGTGCATGACCGGACAATCGCTATGACAGGCTGCCAGCGTCAGGAGAGCGGAGACCAAAGGAGCGACGAAGGGAGGCCGCATTGTCCTGCACATGATGACCGTAGGTTACATCCAGGCGCTACCGGATGGTAGCCTTGTTCCTAACCGTGTCCGTCGTGGCGACATTCTGCAAACGTGCGGCTTGCTTCCGTCGGATTGGTGTCCTCCGTGAGCGTTCAGGGAAGCTGGTCGTTTGGGACACCGGATGTTGCGCACGCGGTAGCCCACGGCGAACGCGAGATCGGCGATTCACCCTGTGGATGTTTGGGTCTGACCGCGAAGAGACCTGACCTCGATATCTCTATGGCAAGATCCCTAGAAGTCGGGACCGTCTTTCGCATACTGCGTGTTCACGGACAGCGACAGTTCGAGCGGCTGGGCGTAGAGGTGGCGGTAGCGGGCGTAGATGCCGAGGACGCGTTTGATGTATTCACGGGCCTGGTCGTAGGTGATGAGCTCGACGAATTCGTCGAGAGGGCGCTTGCCCCATTGGTCGCACCAACGCATCATCGCGTGCGCGCCGGCATTGTAGGCGCCCGCGGCTAGAGCTTCTTGGCCTTGAAAGCGACGCAGTAGTCCGCCCAGGTAGGCCGTGCCAAGGTGGAGGTTGGTATCGGGATCGAAGAGCTCGTCGGCGAAGATTGCGAGCGCGAGTTTCTTGGCCACCTGATCGGCGGTGGTGGGGATCAGTTGCAGTAGGCCACGCGCGTCCGACGAGGAAACCGCGAAGGGGAGGTAGGTCGATTCCTTTCTCATGATGGCGTAGACGAAAAGCTCGGGACTACCAAACGTCTTGCCGTAGCTTTGGGCGGCCTCGGCGTAGGCGCGCGGATAGGCGGCCTCCCAGAAGAGTCGCGGGCTATGGTCCAGCGCAGTCTCCCCGCTCGCTTCAGCCAGCTTGTGTGCGCGGTGGAATGCCAAGAGACGCGGGTAGGTGGCAAGCAGGAAAGGCAGCGCATGCCCCTTTCCGTTGCGCTTGAGAACCCCCGCTTCATTGCGTTCGAGCTCGGCGCCGGCTTCGGTCTTGAGTCCCACGCGATCGAGCTCGAGAGCGCGCGCAACCACGGGGTCGTGCAAGGGCGCAGGCTCGACGGCTCGACCGGGGAGCTCGGGCCAAGGCGGCGATTCACCGAGCTCGCGTAGCCGCGCCCGCGCAAGCAGTCCGTAGTAGTGATAGGGGGCTCGGCTCACGCACTCGCGCAGGAGCGTTCTTGCCTCATCTTGCCGTCCGCCTTGCGCGAGGATGCGTGCTCGCCAGTAGCGAGCGCGCATGGCCGCGTCCTCGTTGTTTCGCCTCGCGACCTCTGCGTAGGTGGTGATGGCCTTCAAGGCCTCGGCCGAATCGCCCAGCAAGTAGTACGCAAAGGCCAGATACCAGGCGGCGTCGTCGGCGAAGGCGCTCTTGGAATAGCGCTGCAGGGTCTCGCGCAGACCCGGCAGGGCCTCGCGAAAATGGCCGCGGTTGATCTCCAGCCAGCCCGAGCGGAACTGTGCCTCGGCGGCCCAGCTGGCATTGGGATAGTTCGCCACCACCGTTCGATAGCTGGCGATGGCCTCGTCGTCGTGGTCGATGCGCGACAGGGCGCGCGCTCCGTGGAAAGCGGCAAAGGCGGCCTTTTCGGTAGGCAGCTTGGGAGCGACGCCCAGGAGCAGCGCCGCCGCCCCGGCGTAATCGCGGCGGGCGTGGTACTTGGCCATGCCCATGGCCAGATCGCGCTCTACGGCCAGATCCTGGGGCAGGGAAGCGGGCAAGAGCGCAAGCTCGTCCAGGGCTTCCTGAAAGTGGTGGCCCTTGGACAAAGTGGCCGCGCGCTGCAAGCGCTCGCTCGGCGAGGGCTCGCTCGTCGCCACCTTGTCGACAGCCGCGGGGGTGAGAAGGGCGGCGCGCTTGCCGGCCTCGGCACCCAGCGGGTGCGCGGGGAAATCCACGTGAATCTGCATGAAGGCGCGGGCCGCCGCCTCCGTCGCCGCCTTGCCATCCTTCGCGCGCGCCGCCGCCTCGGCCTGCAACTCCGCCACGCGAAAGCGCGCAACCGCTTGATCGAATGCGGGCTTGCCAGCCAGGAGCTTGCGATAGGCGGTCACCGCTTCTTCGTGTTTGCCCTCCATCCAAAGACAGTCGGCGGCCCGGGCCGGCGCCACCGCGGCAAAACGCGAGTCATGCTGTTTGCCTAGCTCCGAAAACGTGGCGCGAGCCTTGGCGTAGGCGCCGGCGTAGAACTGACTTTCCCCGAGAAGGTAGAGGTAGTAGTCCCTGTTCTTGGCAAGGGCATCGCCGAGCGCCGGCAAGGCACGCGCGACCTTATCGTATTCACCCGCGCGGAAAGCAGTCGCCGCGTCGGCGAATTCGCCGGCGTGCGAGCGTGCCCTGGGCGTGGCAGAGGCGGCGAGTACCATCACTGCAAGCGTGGCGAGCGACATGGCCGACGACTATAGCCCAGGCCGGTCATCCCGCGAGTGGGCCAGGCGTCACCCGGATAGCGACCATCTGGATGTTGGTCATCTCCTCAATGGCGTAGCGAACGCCCTCGCGTCCTATTCCGCTCTGGCGGTTTCCCCCGTAGGGCATGTGGTCGGCCCTGAAGACGGGGGCGTCGTTGACCACGATGCCGCCAAAGTTCAGGCGCGCGATGGCGCGGAATATCCGGTCGATGTCGCGCGTGAACACGCTTGCTTGCAGTCCGTAGTCGGTGGTGTCGGCCTGGGAGAGCGCGGATTCAAAATCGTCGCTGACCATAAGTGAAGCCACGGGCGCGAAAGCCTCTTCGGCCACGACCTTCATCGAGTCGTCGACCTCGGCAAGAACCGTCGGCCAGTACAGCGCGCGCTCGCGCTTGGCACCGGCCAGGATTTGCGCGCCCGCGCCGCGGGCTTCCTCGACCCAGCTTTCGATGCGCGCGGCTTCGCCTTCGTCGATCATGGGACCCACATCCACACGTTCGTCGAGCGGATCGCCCACCACCATGGCCAAGCTGGCCTTCACAAAGAGGTCGCGAAAGGGTTCGTAGACCTGGCGCTGGCAGTAGATGCGCTGAACCGACAAGCAAACCTGGCCCGAATTGTAAAACGCACCCATGGCGCAGCGTTTGGCGGCAAAGTCGAGATCGGCGTCGGGGGCGACAATCACGGGCGAGGTGTTGCCAAGCTCGAGCGTGAGCTTCTTGATCCCGGCCAAGGCCGCAATTCGGCGTCCTACCACGGGGCTTCCCGTGAACGTGACCTTGGCGACGCGTGGGTCGGTGACCAGCCATTCGCCCACGGTGCTTCCGCCGCCCACCACCAGGTTCAATGCACCCGCGGGCAGGCCGGCCTGGGTGAGCACCTCGCACAGCTTCACCGCGGTGATCGGCGTCGACGAGGCGGGTTTTAGGACGACGGCATTGCCCGCCGCCAGGGCCGGCGCCACCTTGTGCGCCACCAGGTTGAGCGGAAAGTTGAAGGGCGCGATGGCCGCCACCACGCCGACCGGCCGCCGTATGAAGAAGCCAAAGTACCCTTCACCGGCGGGTACGGCATCGAGGGGGACGGTTTCGCCCGAAATTCGCTTGGCCTCCTCGGCAGCGATGAGAAATGTCTGGGCCCCGCGATCGACCTCGGCGCGGGCGTACTTCAAGGCCTTGCCCGCCTCGGCCGCGATGGTCCGGGCGAGCTCTTCACGCCGTTCGTGGATCAAGGTCGACGCCAGCGCCAAGATCTCCGCTCGACGGAAGGCCGGCAAAGCGGCCATCGAGCGAGCGGCCCGCTGTGCGGCATCCAGCGCCGCGTCCACGTCCTCGCGACGCGCCGTCGAGACCGTAGCTAGCAGATCCCCCGAATACTTGTTGCGTACCTCCAGTGGCGCACCCCCACGTACCGGTTGACCATTGATGAACAGTGGGTACTCGTTCATGGTTCCTCCTGAGCGATTCGACAAGCGTAGCAGCACGAACGATGGGAAAAGGACTTGTATGAGGGGCTCGTGCCTGGCACGCCAGCGCGTGTTGGCTACTAGACACAAGTCTGCTATACCGGACATGCGCCATGACCCATGACCTGCAAATCGATTGCCCCAAGACCCACAAGCTGCTCGAACCGTTCACCGCCGAGGAGCGGATCAAGTGGGCCGTTGCGACTTTTTCAAACGATCTGGTGCTGCTGTCCAGCATGCAGCGGACGTCCGTGGTGCTGATGCACATGGTACACACCCTCAGTCTACCAAACGAGATCCTCTTTCTCGACACCGGCTACCACTTCACCGAGACCCTTCAGATGCGGGACGAGTACATGCGGCGCTACCACATGAATATCGTCACCCTCTATCCCGAGCTGACCATCGAGGAGCAGGAGGCTCAGCACGGCAAGAAGCTCTTCAGCAGCGCCGACGGCCAGCCCGAGTGCTGCCGTCTGCGCAAGGAGGTCCCGCTTCTGCGTCACCTGGTGACGAAGAAATGCCCAGTGACCATCAACGGCCTGCGGCGGGCGGAGGGGGGCAAGCGGGCGGACATCCTGGCCATCACTCCGGATCCGCGCACGGGTGGTTACGGATTCTCGCCCATCTTCGACTGGACTTCCGACCACGTGCAAGCCTACATCGCCAAGCACGCGCTACCTGTTCACCCGCTGTATTCGAAGTTCTACGCGAGCATCGGATGCTATCCCTGCACCACGCCGATCGCGCCTGGGGAAGACGCGCGTGCGGGCCGATGGCGGCACCTGCGTCCGCCCGAGGCCGAGGAGGCGCCGAAGTACTGCGGAGTCAACTTCTCCGACGGTAGCGGAATCTAGCGAAGTGAATTCGCGGACTTCACCCCACCTGCGGCCGAGCCTTGGGCTCGGCCACTGAAGGACCGCCCAATTGATGGACAGTCCTTCATTCGTCAGAAATGGATGGCCTGATGCTCCTGGTACCCAGACTCCGGACGCGCCGACCGATCGGCCACTCACGGATGCCGCCCTCAAGTCTAACGGAGATCCCTGTCAAAGCGGCAGTCAATGTGGCAGCACCTATTGTGTCGACGGCGTCTGCTGTGACGGTACCTGCACGGGCCAATGCCAGTCGTGCAATGTTCAGGGCAAGGCCGGGACGTGTACCACGGCTACCGGAGCGCCTCCGACTGGCAAGGCTCCGTGCAGCGGATCCGGTACCTGCGGCGGAAGTTGTAACGGCAAGAGCGCCTCGTGCGTCTATCCCGGAGCCGAGACGAGCTGCGGAAGCGCAAGCTGCACCTCGGGTGTGGCCACGTCGGCGCGAAGTTGCAACAGCTCTGGCGGTTGCGGAACCGCTACCACCACGCCGTGCGGGAGCTATACGTGTGGCAGCACCGCGTGTCTCACCTCGTGTTCCTCGCTGGCGGATTGCGTGGCGGGCGCGGTGTGTACCAATGGAACATGCGTCCCCTGCGGTTCGGGACAGACGGTCTGCGGAACCGCGTGCGTCAACACTGATTCCGACACACTGAACTGCGGGCGTTGCTCGCACAGCTGTGGTGGCACTGCCGCCTGCAGCAACGGTCGCTGTCAACCGGTGCCTATGGTCTCGGCTCTGCCTAGTACCGCTGGATACGACGTAGGCCCCGACGGACTCTTCTATACGTCAAACGGAACCGTGTACGACTGTACGCAGATCAGCTGCTCCGGAACGAACCAGCGCCAGATAGGCGGTGGATTCGCCTCGACGAGCGATCTTGTGCTCACGCGCAGCGCGGTGCCCAACCAGGTTGTCTTCTATGCTTCACCAAGCTTGCCCAACTATGGACTCTACGCATGTCCCGTGACGACCGGTTGCCCGTCAAGTCCTACTCAGATCGTTGGCTATGGCGCAACGTCGCAAACGAGTCTCACATCGTTTCAGACCTACAATGGGGACGTCTACTATCAGAACGCCGGCGGAGTAAACAACGCCATCTATCATTGTTCGGGAGTCACGTCGCCCTGCACGCTCACGGCTGGGGGAGGCCCCGGCACGGCCCACGTGCCTTCCGCAAAGAGCATTCTCGATGTGGCCAGGGCATTCGCGACCGATGCGACGTAGGTCTATTTCTTCGAATCGATCGATTCGTCAAACGACTTCTCCCTTGACCGGTGCCCAAACAACGCCTCGTGCGCTACGCCGGATGTTCTAGTTGCCTCGATTTTCACCCCCACGATTCTGGTCGCGTACAACGGCAAGCTCTACTGGTCGCTATCGAAATCGGGTGATCCCATCACGCAATGTGATCTTCCGACATGCGCGACCCAAACCAACTTTTTCGCGGCGACGGTCGGCGACCCGCTCGGTATGGCGGTGGACGCATCGGGCGTCTATTGGATGACGACAAGTGGAATCTATACTTGTCCCCTCACTGGGTGTCCGGCGGCCGGTCCTACCGTGATTACCAGCTCGGTCGCTGGTGGCAGCAAGGAGCTGCGTGTGCAGGACTCCTCCGTGTACTGGCTTGTTCCAGGTTCGGGCACGGACGGCGTGATTTACCGCATCGCGAAGCCGTGAGGGCGAACTAGCCCAACAGACAGGGGCGGGGAATCGCTACTATGCGCCTTTGGGCGGGAAAGGCCTTCTCGTTCAGCTTGCCTCGGTGTTAGATCTACGCATGATTTACCTGCGATCCCTTTCTCTGGCCGCCTCGCTGGCGGTGGTTGGTTCTTATGGTTGTGCGTCGTCCCCGACCAGCGATGGGTCTGGCGGATCGAACGCAACAGGTGGTGTCCAAAGTGGCGGCCAAACTGGTTCCGGTGGCACGTCGTCCGGGGGCACTTCGGGCACCGGCGGCACGCACTCGTCAGGAGGAACGTCGGGATCCGGCGGAAATTCGACCGGCGGCGGCACGACAGGTAGCGGTGGAAACGCTTCTTCGGGAGGCTCGTCCGCTCCAGGTGGAACGGCCAGCGGAGGCTCAACGGGATTAGGTGGCTCTGGCTCCGGGGGCGCTTCGGCAGGCGGCGGCTCAAGCGGCAACGGTGGCTCGTCCGCGGGTGGCTCGAAATCCAGCGGTGGTTCAACTGGCAGCGGTGGCAGCACTGGCAACTGCTCTGCTTCGGCGGACACGTGTCCTGCGCCGAACGGCGGCGTCACGATCAACTGCAAGAAGCGCTTCATGTATGGCGTGAACTACGCTTGGTCGAGTTTCGCTGGTGACTTCGGCGGCATCGCAAAGTGGAGCCAGCAGGGTGTTGCTGGCGCCAAGGCTGCACGGACCACGGATCTGACCGACATGAAGAATAGCGGCGTCGATGTTGTACGCTGGTGGATGTACCCGGATTTGGGCGGTGACGGGGTGAAGCTCGATAGCAGCAAGACCCCGACGGGCCTTGGCAGCACAGTGGTTGACGACATCAACGCTGCACTCGACATCGCTGCCACCCTGGACATCCACATCAAGTTGACTTTGTTCTCCTTCGACAGCTTCTGGAACGACTTCACCGACAGCGGCATCACCTTCCCAAGCTTGCAGCCCATCGCGACCGACACCACGAAGCGCGCTGCACTGATCGCCAGCGTCATCATCCCCATCGCCAAAGCGGTCGAAGCCAGTCCGAACAAAGACCGCATGATCGCTTGGGATGTCATCAACGAGCCGGAATGGTCCATCACTGGTCAGGACCCATACGGCGACCAGCAATTCGATCCGACCACGTCAGGCAGTAATGGCAAGACCATGGCGACCGTGACCTTTGCACAGATGGAGACCTTCGTGAAAGACGTGGTCACCGCTCTTCACGCCAACAGCAGTGCGCCCGTGACGGTGGGTAGCGCCGCCGTAAAGTGGGGCCAGGCGTGGAGCAAAGTGGGCCTCGACTTCTACGACTTCCACTGGTACGGCTGGGTCGACCAATACTTTCCGCACACCAAGACGCCAACCGATTACAAGGTAAACGATAAGCAAGTGGTTGTTGGCGAGTTCCCGTTGAATCCTGCCAGCGACACCACGGGTCAGTCGTTTGGTGGCATCACGTACGGGAAGCTCGTCGACGACTTCCAGACGGCTGGCTATGCAGGCGTTCAGGGATGGGCTTTCTCTGATACCAGTGCCGCCTTCAGTTGGTCGAACGCCAAGTCCAACGTCAAAGCCTGGGCCGACGCTCACACCTGCTACGCCCACTACTAAGCACGCCGGAGGCTTGGTCGACAATGCGAAAGTCCTTTCCTTGGCGGCTGCTCTTCGTGGTAGCCGCCATGAGCTGTGCAACGACTGCAATGCCTGTTCAGCAATCTGCCGAAGCGGACGAGTCGTCCGTGATGGAGAAGCTGCGAGCCCGGGTGAAAACGTCTCCGGATTCAGCGATCGTGCTGGCGGACGCCTCCGAACGGCGCCTCGGCGAATCGCCCTTTGCAGAGGAACGTCGAGCGCTTGCGATTCAGGCTTTGATCGATCTCGGGCGCATCGGTGAGGCCCGATCGCGCACCTATCAATTCCTAGAGCGGTATCCGAACGGTCCCCATTCTGCTCATGTTGCCGCCATGACCGGCGTTCACGTGACCCCAACCGGACCTGGCCCACATCCGTAATATGCGTCGCGCACTCAGTATCGTGTTCTTCGTCGGCGTCATCGCTTGGGGCGTGGTCATGTTCGTGCGTCGCAATCAACCGAAGACGCCAGAAGTAGTCGAGCCGGCCGCCAAGGTTGAGGAATCTACGCCACCAGCCGCAGTTCCAGCGCCGCGCCTGGCGTTGGCCACGGTTCGCCTCGACGCAGGCACCGACATGCATACTATCGCCACGAGCGACGAGCAGATCCTACGCCAAATCCGCGAAAACGTTCGGAGCAATCCCGAGCTAGCCGAGAAGCTGGCGCGCGAGGCGAGACAGCGTTTTCCCGAAAGTGCCAACGCCGACGAGCGCGATGCCCTGCTCGTGGATGCGCTCATCAATCAGCAGCGCATCGGTGCCGCGCGCTCTGAGACTTACTACTATTTCGATCATCATCCACACGGCAAGCATGCCGAGCACCTGTTCGTGATGACCGGCGTACACCCGACGCCGTCAGGACCGGGCTCGCGCTAGTACGCTGGTACTACCTGGGCGCGGGAGGTCGAGCGACACACCGGCGCCCATCCCCACGTCAACCAGGTACCTCCGAAGTAGTCACCGCGATTCGATCTTCACGGATGCGGTCAGTAGGCCGGGCCCTCGTGGATGCTGCCGGCGGTGATGGTGTCGCGGAACTTGGTGTGTACCCAGATCTGGTACCCGATGACCACCGGCAAGAAGCAAACCACCACGCCGAACATGATCCACAGTGTGAGGTGACTGGACGACGAATTGAAAGCCGTCATCGACGCCGCCGGATCCAAGGTCGATGGCAAGAGGTTCGGAAACAGCCCCGCCACGCCGAACAGAACCGCACCCACGATCAGCAAGGCCGACGAGAACCAGGCTTTCCAGTACGCGCCTTTGGCCAGGAACAACCGCACGCCAAGAAGCCCCAGCACGGCAAGAAGTGGCAGCACCAAAAAGTACGGGGCAGCCAGCAGGTTTTGCCACAGTCGCGTCCAGAACCAGGTCATGGCCAGGAAAACCACCGCCATGGCGGCGGCTGGAACATAGAGGGCCTTGGCCGTCTTCACGGCGCGGGTCTGCAAATCGCCCTCGGATCGCGTGGCCAGCCAAATGGCACCGTGGACCGCGAACAGGAGAACGAACAGCACGCCACCTGCGAGGCCGTACGGGCCAAGAAGGGTGAGCAGGTTGCCCTGGAAGATGCCCTGCCGGTCGATGGGAATGCCGGCGAAGATGTTGGCGAAGGCCACGCCGAGCAGAAGCGCAGGCACGAACGACCCAACCACCAGGCAGGTGTCCCACAGCTTCACCCACGCCACCGATGCCACCTTGCCGCGGAACTCGAAGGCAACACCGCGCAGGATAAGCGCGAACAGAAGCAGCATAAGCGGCGTGTAGAGGCCGGAGAACATGACGGCGTAGGTGCCCGGAAAAGCTGCGAAGGTCACTCCGCCCGCCGTAATCAGCCACACCTCGTTGCCGTCCCAGAATGGACCCATGGCGTTGATCATCACGCGCCTGTCGGTTTCGCTCTTGCCCAGGAACGGCAACAAGCTGCCGATGCCCAAGTCAAATCCGTCGAGCATGAAGTAGACCGCCCACGCCACGCCCCAAATTGCGAACCAAATTGTTTCGATCATTGCATGTCCTCCGTGGTCTAGGCGGTGGCCGACATTGATTGGGGTTGCGGGGCCTGCGCGCCGGCCGGCACAGCGGCTTCCTCGACCACGCCAAGTCGGGCGAACTTCCACAGTAGGTAGAAATCCACCACGCCGAGAAGCGAATACACGAGAATGAAAGCGACCAGCGAGACCCCGACCTGCGAGACGGCCAGCGGCGAGACCGCATCCGAGGTGCGCATCATGCCGTACACGATCCAGGGCTGGCGCCCGAGCTCGGCGATGGTCCAACCGAGCTGATTGGCCAAATAGGGCAGCGGAATCAACCAGGGCAGGATGCGCAGCAAACGCGTCTTGGTCTCGATGGTTTGCCGGGCACTGAAGGCCCAGACGCCAATTAAGAGAAATACAAACCCGAGTCCGACCATGGCACGAAAGGAAAGAAAGACGGGCAGCACGGGCGGTCGCTGATCCGCCGGCCATTCCTGCAGTCCCCTCACTTCCGTCGAAGGCGAGTAGCCAGCGAGAAGGCTCAGCAGACTCGGCACGCCCAACGCCTGCACGCTGTTGCGCTGGTTGTCGCCGTCGGGCCACGAGAGCAGATACAGGGGCGCATAACTTTGGGTTTCCCAGTAGGACTCGATCGCGGCCAGCTTGCTCGGTTGCGCATCGTGCAGGATCTCGGCGTTCATGTGTCCTTGGGCGATTTCGAAAACCGCGAACACCAGGGTCCACACGGCGGCCACCCGGAACGACTTCTTGAACAGACCAACCTGGCGTTTGCGCGCCAGGTGCCAGGCCGAGATGCCGAGCACGAAGAAGCCGGCCAGAATGTAGGCGCCACCCAAGGTGTGCACGAACTCGAGGAGCGCAAATCGCTGGGTGATTACCGCGAAGAAGTCGGTCAGCTCTGCGCGGCCGTTGCGAATCGCGAAGCCCACCGGGTGCTGCATCCAGGCGTTCGCGACCAGGATCCAGAACGCCGAAATGTTGGAGGCGATGGCCACCAACCAAATCGAGGCGAGGTGCATCTTGGGCGACAGCTTCTTCCAGCCGAAGAACCACACCGCGATGAAGGTCGACTCCAGAAAGAAGGCCACCGTGGCTTTGACCGCGAGCAGCGAGCCGAAGATGTCACCGACGTAGGCCGAGTAGCGCGACCAATTGGTGCCGAACTGGAACTCGAGCGTGATGCCGGTGACGATACCGACGGCGAAATTGATGAGGAACAGCTTGCCCCAGAACTTGGTCAGGCGGCGGTAGTCCTCGTCCCCGGTCCGCACGAACAAGGTTTCCATGATCGCGACCAGGAACGACAACCCGAGCGTAAGCGGCACGAACAAAAAGTGGAAGTAGGTGGCTACTGCGAACTGCATCCGTGAGAGCGATAGGACCTCCATGGCTTTCCTCCCAAATCATCGGTGTGAACGGCGCTTGGTCGAGCGGTGCGCGGAATTTGTTTTGAGCGCGACGTGAGCCGCGGCATGTCCATCGGTCGCGGTCACAAGCGCATCGAAACGAATGGACGCGAGGTGCTGGGCAAGCGCAGCCGATACGCTGACCCACGCCTTCTGCACCGGACAAGCGTGCATGAAGGGGCAGGCATTGGGCAAGTGCACGCAGTCGTTGAGCGCGATGGGCCCTTCCATGGCCTGCACCAGATCGCCCAGCGAAATCTGCGCCGCGGGTCGACCGAGCTGCAGGCCACCCTTTGCGCCACGGGTGGTCTTCAGGATGCCGGCCGCCACCAGCCTGGCCACCATGCGACGAACGAAAGGCACGGGCAAGAGCCGCTGCTGGGAAATCTCCGCGATCGAGGCGGACGCGTCTTCGCCCAGGCTGACCAGGTGAAGCAGCAGTCGGGCGGCGTAGTCCGTCTGGCGAGCGATTCGAATCATGCCTTAATATGACCTTGAAGGTAATGTTACTAAAAAAGTCATGTTTGATGTAAGAGATTTGTGAAATCGGTCACGAATATCGGATAGGCCATGGGAGGCCATGGTCGCCGCGCGCCACGGCGAAATCGTCGCTCTCATCGAGACCATCCGCGCCCTGGATCCCCAGGTGGCAAGTCGGTTTGCTCAGAAAGCCGAGGTCCTCGACTACGATGGGCTGCGACGACTGAAGTACCAGCAATTGGGAGGTCCTTCAGTGGCCGAGCCAAGGGCTCGGCCGCAGGTGGGGTGAAAACCTCTCAAGATGGGTCCATTTATGGACCCATCTTGCGTGAGCGACTCAACCACCCAGGATAGCTTGCATGTGGGAATCAATCTCGGCCGCATCCAACATCCGGTTGGCCACCTGGCTCGCACTGGGCTGGTAGTTTCCCGAGTCAATCGCGTCCTCGATTTGTGCAAGGCGTACGGTACGTAGCTCACCCACCTTTGCTTGTACGCCCCGCGCCACGTCCGCGGCCCGATGGACATCCAGGGTACTCACGCGATCGGCCGGCCTTCGCCGCGCTACCGGGTCATGCGGAGGCTTGCTCGTCGCGACGCCAGTCGCGCTTACGGAAGTCGTGTTCTTGATCTCCATGATTGCCCCCCTTTCGACCCAAACACTACATCCCCTCTTTCGGCATGATCGTAATCGGCGATAAGGGTGAATCACCCGGCGGCGCCGGAGCGCCGTGCGATATGTCAGATCACTGGGTCATCAGGCTGTTGCGGTAGACCTTCACGCGGCTGTCGGTGCAGAAGGTACAGCCATCGCCAAAGAATCGTTTGCGATGTGCGGTGTCTCCCATCAGGTGAAGCCTGAACCACGCGGCAAGCCCGGAAAGATCGACGCCCTTGCCTCCCTCGTACACCCAGCTGCCGTGGTCCGCGTTCAGGTTGTTGATGAGCATGGAAGGCTGGTCCGTGATGCTGCTCGCGACCTTCTGGATGTTATCGCACACTGATCCATTCGTGCCCTCCTTCCCGCCGCAGAAGAACAGCGCTGGACCGTGAATGCTGGTGATCGTGGTTGTGCCGGAGACCGTGGCAATGGCCGAAAAGCGCGGATCCTTGGCAGACATGCAGGTCGACATTCCGCCCTCCGAGTGACCGAGAGCGCCGATGTGGGCTGTGTCGAGCCGGTGATAGTAGACGCTCGTCGAATCCTCGGCCTGCTTTAGCAGCCAGTCCAAACCCACTATCGTGGGCAACGGGTCCCCCTTCGATGTGGTGGTGCTGAGCGAGGCAATCACGACGAAACCGTGCGAGGCGAGATGATTCATCAGAGGCAAATACTGCCCACACCACTTGTTGGCGGCGGAGTCGAGGACACACATCGGGGGATTCTGTTCGGGATTGTCCGTGTGACCGTTCGCCCAAACCAGGATGGGGTGGCAGTATCCGCTGTCCGCAAGGTTTTTCGGACGATAGATATTGAATCGCTGTTGTTCGTCTCCGTAGATCGGATCAGGGGTATAGCCCGCCAAGGGCCCGACCTTCTTCTCGGCGGCGACGTCGAATGGTCCAGCGGAGGTGGGATCGGCCGTGGGCCATTGTTTGCCGACGCAAGCGCTCGTCAGGCCACCGTCGACGCCCGGGCTGCCGGTCTGACCGGCGGTCCCGGTGCTCCCGGCTTGGCCGCTCGACCCACTAGATTTGCCACCAGATCCGGTTCCGCCTGTCCCGCCAGAGGTCGTCCCACCCGTTTGGCTGCCCCCGGCGCCAGCGGCTTGGCCGCCGCTGCTGGTGGTACCTCCACCGGAGGTCGTCCCCGCTTGGCCGCTGCCGGCGGTACCGCCACCGGAGGTCGTCCCCGCTTGGTTGCTGCCGGCGGTACTGCCACCGGAGGTCGTCCCCACTTGGCCGCCGCCGGTGGTACCACCGGTCTTGCTGCTGTTGGCCACCTGGCCTCCAGTGTTCGAGGAGCTGGCCGTCCCCGCACTCCCGCTGCTGCCGCCTGAGGTCGTCCCGCTGGTGGCGCTCTGGCCTGCTTGGCCTCCGGCTGCGGTGCCTCCTCCTCCCGAGCCGCTGCTGCAGGAAGCGAAAAGCAACAAGGCGCAGCCGAACCCCAGCGACTTCGGTGAAAAGACCTCGTATCGACACGTCATGGCTTCCTCCGAGATGTGGCGAGCGCCAAAGCGGCTCGCGTCGATGAGCCTCAAATTACGCCAGGATCTGGGCCCTGTGCAAGACGTTGGTTCTCGGCCATGTTTCGACAGGCGCTGCTGGAGCACTTTTCCAAATCGTCACCGACAAGGACATGCAGCGGCGTGCGCTCGAAACCATTCGCCGCCAGGGCTTCACCCAGCCGCTCCCCTTGCGCTATTTCAGTCGGCGACTGCCCCAAGGCGAGTGCCCATCCCGCGCCTGTTTGTCCTCCGGGCTGCCCGATCCACCGGTGCCCGCGCTCCAGTCGAGCCCTCGATGCGAGTTGCAAGGCGAGGTGGCTAGACCGGGTGCCCGTCGCCACTGGTTCGTTTTCGCCCACGTGGCAGCGACACCTCTTCATTGTCGCCGACCGATCTCATCGGAAGATTCCTTCCTCACGTCCTACCCAACCAACTCGTGAAGACCCGCTACTGCCCGACCCCGCATAGCAGGATCCCATCGCACGGGCCGCGTTTTCCCGGTCACGCAATCGGCGCTCATGCATTTTGCCAGACCCAGGTGCGGCGTTGTGCAAGTCATGTCGGTGCCTCCCACCACGCAGGCCATCCGATTTCCTGAGATACCGTCGAGCCATTGCCGGCACGAACCTTGCTGAGGTCAATCACCAGAGGCCCGTGCCCTAGGTCGTACTTTTGGGACCGGTATGACTCGTCCCTTAACCACCAGGTCGCCCGTGGTGATCGAGCCACCCAAAGAACTGGAGATGCCGTAATGAAGACAATTCGCCCCATCATACTAGCGTCCCTCGCCGCACTAACACTTGCCGTTGTCCCCGTTGCCTGTGGGTCGAACACGTCAACGGGCGGATCGGGGGGCGAGTCCGGCTCTGTAAGCGGCGGCGGTAGCGGCGCCGGAAGTGGCGGTAGCACCGGCGGTAGCAGCGCCGGAAGCGGCGGTAGCGGCGCCGGAAGCGGCGGCAGCAGCGCCGGAAGTGGCGGCAGCAGCGCCGGAAGTGGCGGCAGCAGCGCCGGGAGCGGCGGCGCGACGGGGACGGGCGGCAGCAGCCCCGGAAGCGGCGGCAGCAGCCCCGGAAGTGGCGGCGCGACGGGTACGGGCGGTAGCGGCGCCGGAAGCGGCGGCATCACTGGAAGTGGCGGCAGCACCACCGATGGAGTCCCTTTGCCTTGCGATATATTGAACAAGGCTGCTGGCAACAAGTGCGTTTCGGCGCACAGCACGGTGCGAGTGATTGTCCCCGGTTACACGGGGCCCCTCTACCAGGTCTGCAAGGGAACCGCGTCTGCCGGACCCAGCTCTTGCAAGGGGACGACCCAAGACGTGGGATCCAAGGATGGCTACGCCGACGCCGCCGTCCAAGACACGTTCTGCGCCGACGGAAACTGTACCATAGCCAAGATCTACGACCAGTCTGGACAGAAGAATGATCTTGAGCCCGCGCCTAGAGGCGGGGCCAAAGGAACTCCCGACAACCCGGCAGACGCCAAGGCTCTCCCGGTAACGATCAATGGCCACTCCGCCTATGGCGTCCTCATTAAGGCCGGCATTGGTTATCGCACCGGCTGCTCTGGTTGCAATATCAGGACGGGGAACGGGATGGTCAAGGGCGACGATCCTGAAAGCATGTACTGGGTAACCAGCCAGAAGGACCTGGTCGACGGGTGCTGCTTCGACTACGGCAACGCCGAAACGAGCTCCAATGATGACGGCAACGGCACCATGGAAACGCTCTACTTTGGAGGGGGTGTCGTTTGGGGCACCGGCTATGGTGGAAAACCGGGCCCGTGGATTATGGCAGACCTGGAAAACGGTCTCTACGCCGGCTGGGAGAACAAGCAAGACAAGAACATTTCCACCAATAAGCCCCTCAAATATGACTTCGTCACGGGTGTGCTTCTTGGCGATTCGCGGGAGAAGAACGGCGGGAAAGGCCGCTTTGCGCTCTATGGCGGCGATGCGACGTCCGGCACACTGCAGACCATGTACGACGGAATTCGCCCCGAAAAACCTGGCTACGTCCCCATGCTGAAGCAGGGATCCATCATCCTCGGAATCGGCGGGGACAATAGTAACGGCGCTGGAGGCCGCTTTTACGAGGGCGCCGTGTCGGCCGGCCCAGTAGTGTCGAAGGAGACCTTGGACGCGCTACAGGCGGCCATCGTTGCCGCGAAATATGGGAAGTGAGAGCATAGATGGAGGTTGTCCTCGAGCGCGATCTTCTGTGGTTGCGACCGCGGCCTGAATGGCCGCAAGAAACCACCGTCTTCGCTCAGTGTCCCAGCACGGCGTCGAGGATCACGGCGCCCATGACCATCACGGCGTAGTAGTTGATGGCGCGGAAAGCTTGGCGAAAACCCTGCTTGCTGGGGGCGCGTAGCGCGCGCCATGCAACGATGGTCAGCCAGGCTCCGGCCAAAGCCAGGCCGAGACCGAGGAAGGGCGAGCTCGATAGGCCAAAGATGGGTAGAAGCAGTGCCGACGCTGCGGTGGCCGCGGTCCACATGAAGGTCACGCGCGACAGAGACTCGGTACCCATGGCGCGCACGAAGGTGGGGAACTGGGCCTGCTCGTAGTCGCCGCTGATACGCAGGGCCAGCAGCCAGAAATGTGGCACTTGCCACATCAGCAGGAAGAACGAGAGCGAGAGAATGGGGCCGTCGAGCACGCCGCCCGCGCACACCCAGCCGATGGCCGGCGGGATGGCGCCGATGACGGAGCCAATGACCGAGGCCAGCGAGGTCTTGCGTTTGAGATAGGTGTAGAGGCCGTTGTACCAGAGCACGGCCAGGGCGCCGAGCCCGGCCGCCATTGGGCCACCCATGAGCCAGAGCGAGGCGAGGGCCGCGGCCGCCAGCACCCCGGCCAAGATCACTGCGCCAGCCGGCGAAATCTTGCCCGACGGGATCGGACGTCGTTTTGTGCGCTCCATCAGGGCATCCAGTTTGTGTTCCTGGGCTTCGTTGAGGGCGCAGGCGGCGAAGGCAAGGATCAAGATCGCGCCCGACACCGGCAGCAGGCGCCAGTTCATCGCGTGGGTGAACGCCAGGTAGCCAGTGGCGGCCGATACCGTCGACATGATCGAGATCGGGAACTTGAACAGCTGGGCGAAGTCGCGACGATTCACAAACCTTCCTTCACTGAAGCGACTTGATGAAGGCCACGAGATCGGCGACATCTCGTTCTTTCAAGTCGGCCTTGGGCATTTGCGGCGCGAATCCCTTGACGACCTCTTTCGGCGGGTGGCTAATCGAACGTTTGATGTAGTCCTCGTCGGCCGTCACCGTCGCCTCCTTGCCATCGGTCAGAACCGCCACTTGGCTGCCCCAGAGGCCCTTCCAGGTGGGCCCGACCAGCTTGGAGCCGTCGGTGGTGTGGCAGGACACGCAGCCCTTGAGCTTGAAGGCGCGTTCGCCGCGCGCCGGATCGGGCGGGCCGTCGCTTCCCGCCTGCGCCAGCAGCGGCGGGTCGGCGGAATCGCCGAAGTACCAGGCGGAAAAGTCCGCCTCGGGGATCACGTGAACCTTCGACAGCATGGCCGAATGGTTGACCCCGCACATGACGGTGCACTCGATGTCGAAGTCGCCAAGGCGGGTGGCCTGGAACCAGGTGTAGTTTTGCCTTCCGGGCACCACGTCGGATTTGATTCTGAACGACGGCACATAAAAGCCGTGCAGAACATCGAGCGACTTGAGGTCGAGCCGAATCGGCCGGCCGATGGCTGCGTACAACTCGGTGGTCTGCCGGCCATTGGGATAGGTGAACGACCACGCCCATTGCCGGGCGGTCACCTTGATCGCCATGGCATCGCGTGGAACTTCGCGCAGATAACGGTAATTGGTCCAGCCGTAGTAGAACATGCTCAAAAAAAGCAGGAGAGGAATTCCAGTCCACAACAGTTCCAGCACCGTATGGCCGTGTATGTCGACGCCCTTTGCGCCCGCCGATCGTCGGTAGCGCACGACGAAATAGACCATCAAGAAGGTGATGAACACAAGGAACGCGATGGTGAGCGCGGAGATATAGAGAAAGACCGCATCCACCTTGTCTGAAACGCTAGAAGCACCGCCAAACATCGTTATCTACCGGTAGAGGTAATCGGAAAAGGTGAGGAGGACGAAGATAATCAGGACCGCGATCGCCGTGGCGACCATGTATTTGAGGGCCGTGCTCTCGTACTTGAGATGCATGAAATAGAAGAACACCAGGCTTGCCTTGGTCGGCGTGATGACGAGCAGTCCTACAAGAGCCAGGTTGGGTCGGGCAACGCTAAGCCCGACCAGAGCCCCAGTCAGGAGCACCAGGGCGATCCAGACTTTGATGAACGTTCCGTACCCCGCGATGTGCATGGGCTCGGCTTCGTGTTGCATGCTGTTGCTCATGTTCGATGACCCATGCGCCTGCTAGGCCGCCAAATAGAATAGGGGAAGAAGGAAGATCCAAATCACGTCGACGAGGTGCCAGTAAAGGCCAGTATTCTCCAGCTTGATGAAATCGTCGTGACGAATCTTGTCGCGTGCCAGCAGTGTCAGCATCACGGACATCACCACGATTCCCACGGTGACGTGTAGCCCGTGAAGTCCGGTCATGCCGTAATAGAGGCTGAAGAAGAGGGGCTCACCCAGCGGGCGCTGCAAAAGGGTGGCCGAACCGGGATAGAAACCATGATGAATCTCGGACTTCCATTCGAAGAACTTGTTCACCAAAAAGACGCAGCCAAGCGCCATGGTAGACGCCAGAAACAACATCGACTGAGTCTTGCGCTTGAGCCGGATGGCAACGATGGAGAGTGCCATGGTCAAGCTGCTGGTCAGCAGCACCAGGGTGTTGGTGACGCCCAAAGTGACGTTGAGATGACCGGAAGCCTCATGGAATTCGTGCGGATACATCGAGCGATAGGTGCCATACGCGATGAATAGGCCGCCGAACAGAATCAGCTCGGTAAAGACGAATATCCACATCCCCAGCTTCGCGCCAATGTAGTCGCGATGCTCGGCAGGAGGGGCCTCAGCGGACATGCTCATTGAGATGGCTCCTTGGCGACCGGATTGAACTTGTAGGGATCTTCGGTGATAACGGGCAGGACATCGAAATTCTCAACCGGAGGTGGTGAAGGTATCGTCCATTCCAGGGTCACGCCGCCCCACGGATTGGCCGGAACGTGGACCTTGCGGAACAAACCCCGCACGAGATTGGCCACCATCATGAGCAGGCCAGCAACCATGATCCAGGAGCCGATGGTGGCGTGAATATGGCCGCCGTTGAACTTGGGCAGGTGGTCGTAATAGCGCCGAGGCATGCCCTGCAGACCCAGAATGAGGAAGGTGAAGTAGAGCATGTTGAAGCCCACGAAAATGTGGATGAAGGCCACGACGGCAGTGCGCTCGTTGTACATACGACCGAACATCTTTGGGTACCAGTAGTGCAGCGCCGCAAAGAACGCGAATCCGGTTCCCCCGAACATGACGTAGTGAAAATGGCCCACGATGAAATACGTGTCGTGGACGTGCATATTGATGGCGAGCGCGCCCTGGAACAGGCCTGTGAGTCCCCCGATGCTGAAGAGAAAGATGAATCCCAACGCGTAAAGCATGGGGGAACGCAGCTCGACCGAGCCCTTGTAAAGCGTGGCTACCCAATTGAAGATCTTGATGGCGCTAGGGATTGCCACGAGGAACGTCAGCAGGGAAAACGTAATGATGGCGGTTTCACTCATGCCGCTCGTGAACATGTGGTGCGCCCACACCAGCGAGCCGACGCCGGCAATCGCCATGCTGGACATCACGATGGCCTTGTAGCCGAAGACGGTCCGGTGCGCGAAGGTGGGGATGATTTCCGAAACCGCACCCATCGCGGGAATGATCATGATGTAGACGGCGGGGTGCGAATACGTCCAGAACAGGTGCTGGTAGAGGATCGGATCGCCGCCAATCCTGGGATCGAAGATGCCTAGGTGGAAGACTCGTTCGAGAATGACGAGCAGGAGCGTGATCCCGAGAATGGGGGTGGCGAGAACTTGCACCCAGGCGGTCGCATAGAGTGCCCAAGGGAAGAGTGGCATGCGCATCCAATTCATGCCCTTGGCCCGCATGCGGTGGATGGTGGTAATGAAGTTGAGCCCGGTGAGGATGGAGGAAAATCCGATGACGAAAGCACCAAGGACGGCCATCGTTACGTTGGTTCCGGTCGTCACGCTGTAGGGCACGTAGAACGACCAGCCCGTATCCGGCGGTCCGCCGCCCGTGAACAGCGAGGTGATGGCGATGGTGGCGCCGCTCATGAATAGGTACCAGGACAGCAGGTTCAGGCGGGGGAAAGCCACGTCCTTGGCGCCAATCATGATGGGCAGGAAGAAGTTGCCGAACACCGCAGGCAGCCCCGGGATGACGAATAGAAAGATCATGATCACGCCGTGCAATGTAAACAAGGCGTTGTAGGTGGTGGCCTTCATGATGGTCGGGCCGGCGGTCAGGTGTTCCAGGCGCATGAACACGCCCAGGGTCATGCCCACTAGGAAAAAGGTCAGCATTGCGCTGAGATAGAGGATGCCAATGCGCTTGTGGTCGGTGGTGAGAAGCCAGGACAAGACGCCCTGGCGCGAGGATCCGGCGTAGAAGTCGGGCTCGCTGGCGGGAGCGACTGCGATGGATGCGGCGGCGGTACTCACGAAGACTCCTTGCTGTCGGACTTGGGGCGCTTCTTTCGCTTGGCGGCCACGGCGATGCCGAAGCCCGCGGCGAGCACGACGGTGAAGGCGGCGGCGACGCGCGTGATGTCCAAGAAATACCTGCGCCCGGCCGGGTCGTAGCTGTAACAGAACTTGAGAAAGCGGGCGATGGTGGGACCGGTGCGCCCTTGGGCGGCCTCGGCCACCGCCATCTTCACGTCGAAGGGCAGGAAGGTGACGCCGTAGAGGTAACGGGTAACTTGGCCAGCCGGCGAAAGCACCATGACTGCGCCGGCGTGGACGTAGTCGTCGCCGTGCTTGGCGAAGCGGAATCCCACGGAGTCGGCCAGGCGCTTGGTGGAAACCGGATCGCCGGTCATGAAGCGCCAGGCGCTGGGCGGAAATCCCGGTTTGAGTTGCTTGAGGTAGTTGTCCTTCTTCAGGCCTGCCAGCTCGGCGTTGTCGCGCGGGTCAAAGCTGACGGTCAGGACCTGGAAATCTTTGCCTGGAGATTCGTCGGTGCGCGAGAGCAGCTCGGCCACGCCATTGAGCAGGGGCGTGCACAGGCCGGAGCAACGGAAGTAATTGAGCGTGAGCAAGGTCGGCTTGTCGAGCAGGCTGCGCAGGGACACGCGTTCGCCTTGCTCGTCGACCAACATGAGGTCGAGCGGCACCGTTTGGCCCAGTTTCTCGTCCACACCCACGTCGAGCGGTGGCTCGGCCGGGGCCTCGGCTAAGGCCAGGCGCGCTGGGAGCGCGAGAAGCAAACAGGTTGCAAGGAAGGTCTTCATGGTTGCTTAGCCTGCCCCTCGGAAACGGCTGGCGCCACGTCTAGGGCACCCAGCAGCGCGCGGCTGATTTCCTGCCAGTCGGTCGCGCTCATGCCGGCCAGCGCCGGCGCAAAGCCATTACCAGGTGCGCCAGCAACCCAAGCGCGCGCCACGGCTAGACGATCGGAGCGACTATCCGAGCGATCCTTGGTGGCCGCCACCGTTCGTGCAACACGTGCCGGATCCGCAATCACCGCGCGCAACAATTCCGTCGCTGCGGAGGTGTCGTCGCTCGCCGGCAGCTTGAGCGCTGGTACTTGCGTTTGTTCTTGAACCATCTTCTTGATGGCCATGCTGACGGGAATGCGGTTCGGAATGTGCACGCCCTTGGAGCGGAACTGCTGCGCAAGCTCCTCCGTGGCCTTTGCGTCCTCGGCCCCGTGGTCGAACGATCCGAGCGAACGCACGTAGTGCACAAGCGCCATACGGTCCGCGGGGTGGATGAAGTCGAAGGGCGCCATGCCAGTGCCCTTCAGGCCGGTGGTGATGGTCGTGAAGATCTCGGGGACGTGATAGCCGCGCTTCCAATTGGCGGACTGGGTGAAATCACGCGGCTTGGGATTGAGCGAAGCCGACGCGGGACCGTCACCGTGCCCCGCGTCGCCGTGGCACGAGGTGCAGTTCTGCTTGAACAGCGCCTCGCCGCGCGCGAGCAGCTTGGGATTGGCGGTCATGACGGTCGCGGGATCGATGGGCGGCAAATCCTTACCCTTGCTGGGTGGCGCCTCGGCTTGATCCAGCCAGCCCACACTGGCCGCAGCCGGCTGATCCGACGGCAGGGCCTTGGCTGCCTGCCGTTCGCGCACCAGGGACGGAATGATGATGAGCCCGAAGAGCACGAAGGTGATGGCCACACCCGAGGCGATGGCGTAGCGGTTGGCCAGCCCATGCGCTTCCTCTCCCCAACTGGGTGTCGGTGTCGGTGGCGTGCGCTGCTCGCTCATAGCTGCCACTCCAATCCCTTGGCCAGCAGTGGATCGCCAACCGGCATATCGGCGCCGCGGCCCATGGCGCGGCGGATCTGCAAGAAGCCAAGGCCGAGGAACAAACACGCCATGGCCAGCTCAGGCCAGCCGAAGAGCGGCTGTGCGCCGAGCACCGGAAAGACGAGCCAGTAGAGATCGACGAAATGGGCAAACAGAATCGAGAGCATGGCGAGGCGCAGAATCTTCGGGTTCTTCTTTCCCACGGCGCCGATCAGCAGGAAAAACGGGAGTGCGAAATGGAAGATGGGCAAGAGCATGGCCACTGGATACCAGGGGCCTTCGATGCGGTGTTTGAACCAGACCACTTCCTCGGGAAGGTTGGCGTACCAGATCAGCATGTACTGGGCGAAACCGATGTACGCATAGAAGACGGTGAAGGCCAGCCCGAGCGTGCCGAGGTTGTAGGGGTGCTTGGGCTTGACGTCCGGCAAGCGGCCGCGGCGAATGAGCCCGAGCACCCCGAGGGCCATGGCGGCGATTCCGGACAGGAATGTGCCGGCAAAGAGGTACACGCCGAACATGTCGCTGTACCACTCGGGCTCGAGGCCCGAGATCCAGTCAAAGGCCAGGATGGTCACGGTGAAGAAGAAAGCCACCATGAACAGCGGCGCCAGCTTGCGCGCCCGGATCGTGAAGGCTGCGTCCTTGCTTTGGTCCTGGCGCAAGGATCCGCGGACATAAAACGAATAGAACAGCAGCCACACCAGGCTGCACAGGGCCAACCGGATGGCGAAGAAGGGCAGGTTCAGCCAGGGTGCCTTGGCCACCAGGATGGGATTGTGCGCGGCCTCGGGGAATGTCCAGGGAAAGAGCACAGGCACGCCGAAGAAGGCGATGATCAGCAGTGGAACCGCCAGTGAGATGAGGGACGCGATTCGCTCGGGCACGCGGCGCATGGGCACGCTCCAGTGCGCGCCCACCAGGCGTTCGAGCACGACCAAGAACAAGTTGCCGAGACCGATGGTGAGCAGGAAGAGCGTCCACACAATCCAGTTGGCCCAGAAGCGCGCAGGCCCGGCGTTGATGTAGACCAGGGCGGCTCCGGCCACGCCGAGCAAGGTCATGGCTACCAGCGCATTGCGCGCGAGCGAGGTGCGGGGAGCGTCGTTCGGGGTCATCGCAGATCCTCGTCCTTGGCGTTCTGGGCCCGCTGCAAAACGCGCACGTAGTGCACGGCTGCCCAGCGGTCGGATTCATCCAGATCCGGGGCGTAGCTTGGCATGGAGTTCTTGCCCAGCACCAGCACGCCATAGATATAGCCGTCGGGGCGGCCGCGCATCTCGTTGGACAACAGATTGCCCGGTTTGGCACCGTAGGCGTGCGAGAGCAGGGCCATACCGTCGCCTACGGCACCGTGGCAAACCGCGCAGTGATTGCCAAAGACCTTGCGTCCTCGGTCGGCCGTCTTCTGCGTGAGCGGGAGTGGATTGGTCAGCATGGAGCCGGCTTCCTCCGGGGTGGCGAAGGCGGGAGGCAGATGCCCACGCGCCACCGTGCCCGCCACAGCCGGGCGCATACCGCGACCATCGGCGAAAAACGTGCTCGAGCGGAAAGCATTCAGCTTAGGCTGGTTGTGCATGTGGAGCATGGGCTGGACGACGGGAACCATCTTCTCCGCCGCATAGAGGCCTGCGCCCGCGACGAGGCATGCGGCGGTGATGGACGCGATGGTGCGCAACAGGCCTTTCAGGCTGAGCGGCCGATCCCAGGCCGGAATGGGCACGACTTCCACCGACTCGGCGCCGCTGTCCATCAGAGCCTGGCGCGCCGCCTCGGGATCGAAGGAGGCGCTGGTGCTTTCGATACTGAGCGCGAGCTTGTCGCGCGTGATGCCCTTGATGGCCTTCGAATGGAGCACCGGATGGCCGAAGAAGGGCAGCTTGTTGAAGGCGAAAAGCATGGCCAGGCCGGCGGTGAAGGTCGCGAAGAGTACCGTGACCTCGAACATGACGGGGATGAAGGCCTGCCACGAGAACAGGGCCTTGCCGCCGACAACCAGTGGATAGTCCACCGCGCTCACCCACCATTCGAAGAGCAGCGCCAGGGCCGCGCCCAAGAGGCCCATGCCCATCACCAGCTTGCCGAGTGGCGAGGGCGGAACCCCCACGGCGGCGTCGAGCCCGTGCACTGGATAAGGCGTGTAGGCTTCGAGCCGGCCCAGCTTGCGCGGGCGAATTTGGTTGGCGGCGTCGACGATCTTCTGAGCGTCGTCGAAAAGACCGAGGACAGCGAAGGTGCTGGAGGTGCCGCTACTCATGTCCACCTCCGTGTCCCGCTTGCGCGCCTGGCAGACTGGCCTTCATTTCGCTGGTGGCGATGACGGGCATCACGCGAGCGAACAGCAGCACCAGCGTGAAGAACAACCCGAACGAACCGAGCAGGATGCCGAAGTCGATCTTGGTCGGGATGTACTTGTGCCAAGCCGCGGGCAGGTAGTCCTGGTGGAGGGAAATGACGATGATCACGAAACGCTCCATCCACATGCCCAGGGTCACGGCCAGGGCCACGAAGATCATGACCGGGATGGACCGGCGCATGCGGCGGAACCAGAAGATCTGCGGGATGATGATGTTGCAGGTGATGGTGGTGATGCCGGCCCAGCCGTAGAAGCCGCTGATGTAATTCATGAAGGTGTGCTGGATGTACGGGTTGGCGCTGTACCACGCCGTGCCGCCCTCCATGCAGTACGCGTAGCCCATGATGCACGACATGGCCAAGATGAGCTTGTTCATGGTGTCGAGGTGATTGTCGGTGATGAGGTTCGCAAGGTTCATGGTCTTGCGAACCACGATCAGCCCCATGACCACCATGGCGAAACCGGCAAAGATGGCGCCCGCGACGAAGTAGGGCGGAAAGATGGTCATGTGCCAGCCCGGCACCAGCGACACGGCGAAGTCGAACGACACCACGCTGTGAACGCTGATGACGAGACCCGTGGCCAGGCCCGCGAGCAAAAGGTACGCCTTGTCGAAATGGACCCAGTGCGAGGCCGCCCCCCGCCAGCTCATACTGAGCACGGTGTAGATCCGCTTGCGGATGCCTTCGGGCGTGCGGTCGCGCATGGACGCGAAATCAGGCACGAGCCCGAGGTACCAGAAGACCAACGACACCGAAAAATAGGTGCTGACCGCGAACACGTCCCAGATGAGCGGCGAGCGGAAGTTTACCCAGATGCCGCGCTCGTTGGGGTACGGGAACAGCCAGTAGGCGAACCACGGACGGCCGGTGTGCAGCACGGGGAAGATGCCCGCGCACATGACGGCGAAGATGGTCATGGCCTCGGAGAAGCGGGCGATGGCGTTGCGCCAGCGCGCCCGGAACAGGAAAAGGATGGCCGAGATCAGCGTGCCCGCGTGGCCGATACCGATCCAGAACACGAAGTTGATGATGCCGAAGCCCCACGCCACCGGGCGGTTGTTCCCCCACGTGCCGATGCCGTAGTAGAGCGTCCAAGCCATGCAGAAGCCGCCGATGCCGAGGGCCGTGAGCGTCACCGCCAGGGCCAAGTACCAGGCGCGCGGCGGCCGCCGGTCGGGAAATTGCAAAACCTGATCGTCGAGAGATCCGGACGTGACCTTGCCCTCGATGAGCTCCATCGGTTGCAGGGCGGCTGGAAGCTCTGCGGCCGCGGACTTCATCGTTCACCTCTTCCAGATGGATTCTTCAGCGCGGCCAAGTAAGTGATGGCCGGCTTGGTGCCCAGCTCTTCCAGGACGTGGAAGCCGCGGTTGCTGCGCGAGAGCTTGGAGACCTCGCTCTTCGGGTCGCTGATGTCGCCGAACACGATGGCGCTGGCCGGGCAGGCTGCGCCGCACGCCGGAACCACCTCCTTGTCGCGCATACCCCGACCCTCGCGCTTGGCCACCTGTTCGGCGTTGCGAATGCGCTGCACGCAGAAGGTGCACTTTTCCATCACGCCGCGCGGGCGAACCGTGACCTCGGGGTTGAAGGCAAGTTGCATGGACTCGGGCGTCTCACTGGTGAAATCCAGGAAATTGAAGCGGCGGACTTTGTACGGGCAGTTGTTGGCGCAGTAGCGGGTGCCCACGCAGCGGTTGTAGGCCATCTGGTTGATGCCGTCGGGGCCGTGGTTGGTGGCTTGCACCGGGCACACGGTCTCGCAGGGCGCGTTGTCGCAGTGCTGGCACAGCATGGGCTCGTGAACCACGCTGGGCGAGGCGCCGCCGACGCCTTCTTCCGATCCTTTCTCGCCGTCGTAGTAGCGGTCGATACGAATCCAGTGCATGGCGCGTCCCTTGCGAACTTGCTCGGGGCCGACCACGGGAATGTTGTTTTCCGACTGACAGGCCACCACGCAGCCACCGCAGCCCACGCACGACGAAAGATCGATGGCCATGCCCCAACGCGGACCCTTCTGTTCTTGTTTGTCGTAAAGCGACGGCAGCTCTTCCCGTTCCAGCTCGTGCTGGGGTTTGCGCGCGTATTCGGCCAGCGACCAGACGCGGGCGATGTCGCGGCCGTCCTTAGTGTCGTGATCCTGCGACAGAGCAAGCTCCTGGCGGCCGCCCGTGGGGCCGACCGCCGCGATCGCCACCACGCGCGCTCCAGCCTCGGGCGCGAAGGTCCAAGCCCGCGCGCCCACCCCCGAGGCCACACTGCCCTGCCAGCGACCATGTCCGAGCGTCAGGCGCAAAACCCCGTCGGCCTGTCCGGGCTGGCGCAGAATAGGCAGCGGCGTTCCCTTGCCCAGGGTCACCAGATCGCCGTTCTTGAGCTGCAGGCGATCCGCATCCGCGACGGACATGCAGAGCGGGTTGCCCCACGACGTCTTGGTGACCGGATCGGGCAGCTCTTGCAGCCACCCGTTGTTGGCGTAGCGACCGTCGTAGAGGCGCGGATCGACATCGAGCACCAGCTCGAAATTGCCAGCCGCCACCTTGGCGGCGCTGGCCGCGGCCCGGGCACACGCCTCTCCCTTCAAATCGCGTGCAAGGGCCGGCGCGGCTTTTCGTCGAAAGAGCCCGTCGTGCAGGGAGGCGTTCCAGAAGCGCGCGAAGGGAATGGGGCTGGCCTTGGGTTGAACCTCGTCCTGCCAGCGCTGCTTGAGGAAATCGAGATAGGTCTTGGCCAGCGGGCGGCCGAGCTCGGCGAGGCAGCGCAAGAGAATGTCCTCGCCCTGGAGCGTGTCGTAGAGCGGGGCCACAATGGGTTGCTGCAGGGTCAGCGCCTCCTGGCCATTTTCGAAGTCGTTCCAGCTTTCGAGCCAGTGGTTGACCGGCAGAACCAGATTGCATGAGGCAGCCGTTTCATCGGGCAGCGACCCGAGTCGCACGCGCAAGGGCACTTTGGACACTGCGGCTCGCCAGGCGCCGTCGCCGTCGTCGGACGAGGCCAGGTCGTAGGCAGGATTGACGTCCCAGAACAGCGCGGCCGCGATGCGGCCGGCCGCCATGTCGTCGACCAGCTTCTTGAAGTCATTCGGCGAAGCCAGCGCGGGCGCCGCCTGCGCCGAGAGCACGGTCTTGCCCTCAGCCCCAAGCATGTGGTTCAGAATGTGGCAGGCTGCGTGCGATTCCGCCGCGGCGGCCGGACCAGCCAGCACCAAGGCCCGGTCGCCTGCGTCGCAAAGATCCTTCGCCAAGGCATCGAGCTGGGCGGAAAATGGCTTGGCCTCGGGCAGCTTGTCGAGCGCGAAGGCGTCCAACGCCGAAGGCTCCAGCCCCGCGGGCAGCGGACGGCCGCCCTTGAGATGAACCGCTCGAACCAAACCGAAGGCGATGCGCGCCAGCGCCGATGGGCGAATGGGCATGCGCACGTCGGCCTTGCTCCCGGTCAGGCTCATCCCACCTTCCAGGACGTAGAGGCGGTTCATGGTGCCGGCGAACGAAGTCGGGCGGCGCATACTTGCGAACCCCCCGATGGCCGACACGGTGTCGCCTAGGGTTCCCAGGAAATCGGCCTCCAGGGCCAAGATCACTTGGGCCTTGTCGAAAGCATACCGTGGCAGTCGGATATGACCGAAGAGCAACTGCTCGGCTTCGCGGCCAGCGTGATTGGCCGCGGGTTCCCACTGCACATGGCGCAGACCTGGCACGGCTTCACCGAAGCGCGCGAGCAGCGCCTTTCGGCTGGGAGACAAAAGCGCCGAGGTGACCAGCACGACACCTTTGCCCGCCGCCTCCTTCAGAGAGCGCGCGAGCTCGGCGATGGCTTCCTTCCAGGTACACGGCCGGCCATTCGAAAGCGGGCCGCGCAGACGGTCGGGGTCGTAGAGTCCCAGCAGATCCGCGGTCGCTCGAAAGCTGGTCTTGCCCTTGTAGAGCGGGTGTTCGTCGTTGCCCTCGACGTGAATGGGGCGACCCTCGCGCGCCTTGACCAGCACCGGGTAGGCGACTTCGCCTTCCTGAAAAGTGCTGGCATAGAAGTCGGCGATGCCGGGGACGACCTCTTCCTGCTTCTTGGTGTAGGGCACGATGGCCGCGCGATTCTTGGCCGGCCCGCAGCCCGCACCGGTGGCCAGGGCCGCGGATGCGCCGAACAGGGCCAGGAATCGTCGACGGGAAACGCCGTCTTCGTCGCTCGCGCGGAGCACGGGAAGTTTGACGGAAGGCTTGCGTTCATCCATGGCGTTTCACGGATTCGGGGGCCGGCTTGAGCACGAGTTTGACGCTGGTCGAAGTATTCTCGGTCGACGATGAAGAAGGTTGCGGCGCCTGGTTTGGCGCCGCGGACGGCACGGCGCCGCGGCGGCCGCGACCGTGCCAGGCCCACGCCGCGAGACCGGCGGCAGCGGCCGAAATGGCGCCCAGCCAGCGGCGGCGCTGTGAAGAGGGTGTCGAATCGAGCAATTGGGATTTCATCGGTGGCACGCGAAGCAATTGGTGGGGCCTTGGGTGATCTTGGAACCGGCGGGAACCGCCTCGTGAGCATCGCGATGGCAGGACAGGCAGTTGCCCATGCGCATGAGCATTTCGCGCGAGACCCGCTCCATGGTCTGCACCTCCCCGTGGCAGGTCTGGCAGGCGACCCCGGCGTTCACATGCGGCCGGTGATCGAAATAGACGTGGTCGGGCAGGGTGTAGACGCGCTGCCATTCGATGCGTTCGTTGGCCTTGAACGCGGCGGTTACGCGCTGGATTTCGGGCTTGTCGACGCGGGTGACGGCGTGGCAATTCATGCACGTTTCCGTAGCGGGCACGCCGGCGTGGCGCGAGCGTTCGGCGCCGGTGTGGCAGTAGAGGCAAGGGATGTGATTGTCGCCCGCGTGCAGCTTGTGGGAAAAGGCGATGGGCTGCTTGGGCGAAAACCCTTTGGCAAATCGATCCGGTTCGGTAGCATAGCCGACCGCCAGCAGGGTCGTCAAAACCGAGACGGCCCCGATGGGCAGGATTACGCGCCAGAAACGATCTCGTGGATGCACTCGGTCCTCACGGGCAGTCTATGCCGAATTCAGGCAGAATGGGTCCTGTTCTCGTCAACAATGGATTCGTTATTCTTGTCACAACTGGTGGCTGGGGCGATGGTTAGATGCCGCCAGGCAAGGCAAGGTCACAGGGCTTTCGCACTCTCTCTAGATGGCGTGCAAACGCCGCAATCCCTGCACAGCATCGGCCATGCGAACGGGCTCGCTGACGCGTCGTGCTCGCCAAAGAAGATGATGCGCAGTATGCGTGGGCGCAACAAAAGAGACTACGTTGGTCTCATATCCAGCGGCTTCCAGGCGCAGCGTGCGCTCGGCGTCCACGATGGCCTGGACGAACCGGCGCCGGACCTCGGCATGACGTGGCAACCCGAGCGCCTCCGCCCGGCGCGTCGCCACTTGGGCCGCCACCACGTGCTCGGAGGTGCAACACGGTACGAGCAGGAGATGCCGTGTTCGGCAGGCCACGGCCCGCTCGAGGATGGTGTCCGAGGCCGGTCCGCACGCGTGCAGGGCGACGATCACATCGGGCTCGTCGGGCCAGGCCGCCGCGTTCTCGACGGCGCATTCTACGACCGTGAAGTCCACCTGCGGGGCACGTACCTTGGCGACCGCCTCGCGGCACCGGGCTGCGCGACTGGCGTCGCGCTCGATCAATGTCACCTGACTGCGCCGCGCTCTTTCGGCCAGGAAGAACTCCGCGGCCAGTAGCCCCACGTAGGCCTTGCCGGCCGCCGCATCCACCAAATGGATGGGGCGGTCGAGCTTCGCCCCTTGCACGATGCGCTCGATCTCAGCCAAGAGACCCAGCAACTCGGCGGCTTTCTTGCGATCCTCCTTGCGCAGGGCCGCGCCGGGCGCCGCGATGTACAAGCGGTGAAGCGCTTCCTGCACTGCGGAAAGAGTGACCATGCCTAGGCCCGCGCCGCGCGCGAGAGTCGTTCGGGGGTGGCCCCGGCGCGGGCGCGCAGATCGATGTAGATCCGCGCCAGTACCAGGGCCGGGACCGGCAGGATGGCAACCGAGAGCAGGTCGCTGGTGACGGAGTGAAGGAAGACCACCGCTCGGCTGCTGGATGTGGGCAGAACCAGTTCGGTCAAGGTGGCGGCGACGAAGCCCAGCACGGCGAACGACAAGAAGGCAAGCGCGACGCGAACGGCGTCGTTTCGCACCAGCTCGATGCTGCGTGAAAGCGCGGGCCTGCCGCCTCGCTTTTCGAACAGCACGACGTGCGGGACGAAGGCGAAGAGCATGCTCAAAACCAGGCCGGGCAAGACAAAGAGGGCGTTCCCCACGGCCACCAGCAACGCGGCCGGGATCAGGGAAACCAGGAAAAGCTCCCCGCGTGCAAGCAGGACGGGCCACGCATCGCCTGGGCCCGGCAACGCGGCGCCGCCCTGCTGGTCGGCGGTTGCGATGGCCAGCGCTCCACATGCAACCGGGAACGCCAGTCCAAACAGCAGCAGCCCTTGAATGAGCAGCGCCAGTTTCTCGCGCAGCCAGCCGCCGCCATCGCCGGGCTTTTCGTTGGGAGCTTGCACTTGCGTCGTCTCGACCGTGGTCAGGGCAGCCAACTCCGCCGCCGCCTGCTTGTCGATTTCCCCTCTGGCCTGGCTGGCCTGAATCCGCGCCGCCAAGGTGGCCTTGCGCGCCGAAAAATCGACTGTCGCAGCGGACAGTGCAAGCGCGGATGTGTCCGGGCCGCGCGCAACCCCGGCCAGGAGGCAAGATTGCAAGATGGACGCTGGCAGCACGAGCATGGCGGCTAGGATGAAAAAGGGCGCTGGTTTGCGCAGGTATGCGCCGACTGCCCATTGAAAAAGATCGAGCACGCTGCGCGCATCCGCGGTCAGGCGCTCGGGGAAACTTTCGCTCTTCGCCCGCCCTGCCTCACCGGAGACAGCGGTGGCCGCGGGCTGGGGAAGTACGAAGGGCTTGCCCTTTCCTGGGGGCGGCAGATCCGTCGGTGTCCCTTCCATGGCTGCTCGGCCAGGGTCGCCGTTGGCGTGGGCGGGTATGTCGACCCTGGGCAGGTCAACCGGGGTGCCCGTGCCCAGGGGGACGGGGGCAGCTTCACGGGTGTTTGGGCTTGCCTCACCTTTCGCACTCGGCGGCGGGGTCAGATCGAGGCTGATGACCAGATCGGGGTTGTCCCTGGCCTCCGCCTCGGTGGGCAAGCGGAGCGGCGGTGCGCCTGTCGGCGGCGATTTGACTGACGAGGGCGAGACCCCGAACATGGTCTTGCCCAGGGCCAGGGCGCTCGACTGGTTGCTTCGCGGCAAGGGGCGCGGGGGAGGCATGGTCACCGTCGGGGCGCTCTTGGCTGGTTCAGGTACGGGCGGCGCGAAGGAAGCCGGGACACCGAACAGGGTCTTTTGCGCCGATGGGGCCTGGGCCCCAATGGCCTTTCCTGTCTTGGGACAGACGCGTAGGCTCGCAGCGTGGTCTTGTCCGCAATGGATGCAAATGCTCACGGGGTGGGGCCTTGTGCGGCGATTTTAGCCCATCTGGCGACGCGTTGCCCGTTTCCCAATGACGCTAGCCCTGGGGACGACTTTTTCCGCGTTTTTCGCCGCCTGTTGTTTCCTTGCGAGCGGCTGCTGCATCTATTGTCGATAGGAAAAACCAGGGAAGGTATCGCGATGGAACTTGGAAAAAGGAAATGTGTGCCCTGCGAAGGGGGCGCGACGACGCTTCCAGCGGGTGAGGTCAATCGTATGCTGTCCCAGCTCTCGGGATGGCAAGTGGAGCCCGGGGTCTCCGAGCTGCGCAAGCGGTTCAAGTTCGCCACCTTCCTGGATACCATGGCCTTCGTGAACCGCATGGCGGAGCTGGCCGAGGCCGAGGGCCACCATCCCGACTTCTGCGTGCGCTACACCAACCTCGATGTGGCGCTTACCACGCATGCCATCGGCGGCCTATCCGAGAACGACTTCATCCTGGCCGCGAAAATCGATCAGATTTGACCACAGAGACACAGAGCGCACAGAGGGCGGAAAAGCAGAAAGGATTCGGATCTAGAATCCGAACCCTTTCTTTCCGGGCTCAGTGCCCTCTGCGTCTCTGTGGTGAAAAAGACGACTACAGCGGTGGTCTGGCGTTGTGGACCAGATCCATGAAGTAGGACTCGAACCACACGCCGGCCTGGGGCGCGCCTTTGGCGGCGTCCGGCCCGCCACACATCGGGTCGTAGCGCGGCTGCGACGGATCGGAGACGCCGTCCGAGTCTCCCGGCGGTTTGATCCAGAAGTAGGCATCGATGCCGGGTTCGGGTTCGGCGCGAGGACGTTCGCCCAGGCCCGCGCCATGCACGTTGCACCAACTTCCCCACGCGGCGCGGATGCTGCCCTTGCCGTTGCGAGAAGTATCGATGATGTAGCCGTGGTTCTTGAAGCCATACATCTCGAGCGTCTTGCCCAAGGTCTTGGCGTAGGTCAGCTCGTTCGGGCAGGGGTTGGTGGGCTCAAGCACGGCGCCGTCGCGATTCGACAGGTGGGTGTAGTTCGCGGTGTTGAGGGCAAAGCCGCGGATCATGCTCGGGCCGCCCGCATCGTGGAGTACACTCTTGAAGATCTTCGCAATCTTGGCGCGGTTGTCGTCCCAACCCAGCCAGCCCGAGTGGGCCGCGTCGAGATACACGCTGACGTTGGGCAGGGCGAACTTCTTGATGGCGTACACGATGCCATTCTTATAGACCGGCTTCGCTTCCTGACAGAGGGGAAGGGCCATATTGGTGGCCAGGTTGCCGAGCGAGTCCGGCTCCAGCACCACGACGATGGGCTGATCCGGATGGGCCTTGAACTGCGCCGTGATGGGATCGATGAACTCGTTCATGTAGCGGGCCTCGCCGTTCTCGGCAACCTTGAGCTCGCCAGCCGACGATTGCGCCGAGCAGTCTCGGTTCGGCAAGTCGTAGACCACCACCACGGTCAAGGTCGGTTTGCCGCTCGCATCCTGCTGCTTCTTCGCCGCATCCAGCCAGTCTGGGAGTTTGTCCACGGCCTTGATGGAATCCAGCCACACCGCGGTCGGGATCTTGGCAACCTTGCGAATCGTGTCCGCCTCATCCGGGTGCTTCTTCGCCGTGGCCTCCACATTCGCGGTGTACGAGGGATTGAGGAAGAAGGCGACGTCCTTGAACGGGTTTTTGCCCGAGGCCGGGCTCGACGAACCGGTTTCGCCGAGGGATCCCGCGCAGGACGAGACGGCAAGAATGGCGAACAACGCTGGTTTTATGCGGATACGCTGATGCATCGCTGAGTTCTCCTGCCGATGCAGCGTGTTCGTTGCGCCAGGCCACCATGGCAAAGGCTGCCGCTTCGGCGCGGGCGATACTACACGATCTCCAAGCGTATGGTCCAAGCGCCGTCTGCAAACTGGGGGCGGTGCGCTGCGCGATTCCCAGGATCAACTGAATCTAGCAGAGGCGGTTTCGTCCCTTGTTCTTGGCTTCGTAGAGCCGGGCGTCGGTGCGGGTTAGCACGTCGTTGATGGACTCGCCCGGGCCGGGTTGGTACACGCCTCCCGAGATGGTGACCTCGAAGCCCACGCGCTGGCTTACGGTCTCCACCTTCGTTCGGATCTTTTCCGCGCACAGCAGGGCGCCCGCATACGAGGTCTCGGGCAGCACGACAAGAAATTCCTCGCCGCCCCAACGCGCAACCAAATCGGTGTCGCGCACGTTGCCGGAGATGGCCTTGGCCACCAAGCGCAGCACCTCGTCGCCCGTACCGTGCCCGTGCGTGTCGTTGATATTCTTGAAGTGGTCGATGTCGAACAAGACGAACGACACCGGGGTTTGAAAACGGCGCAGGCGGAGCATCTCATGGCCGATTTCGCGTTCGATACCGCGCCGGTTGGCGATCCCGGTAAGCCGATCCGTCAGCGCCATCCGTTCGTACGCGCTGGTGAGATCCACGTCCGCCGTGATGTCGGTGCCAACGGCCACGATGGCATAGTGGGGACTCTGGACTCTGCGGGCCACCCAGCGGACCACGGTTCGCGAAGGTCGGGCTAGCTCGAATTCCTCGCAGCGGACCGCGCTGCCGATGGGGAACAAGCTCCTGTCGCACAAGGGTTTGGTCGGATTGTCCATCAATCCGAGCGCAAGAGCGTTGAATTCGGTCGCGGCCATCCCGATGATCGCCTCGGGGCTCTGTCCGAACAGTACGGCCATGGCCAGGCTGCACGTCGTGATTTGGCCATCGCCACCCACCAGCATGACCCCCGATTCGAGCGAATCGAAAAGCGGCTGAAGGATTTCTGTAAGCGCTACCTTCGTGATGTCCTTGGGCGTCTCCTCGGCACCGCTTGGAACTTTGGCCTGCGCTAGGTTGGTCACGGACACTACGCTTGAATGGTGATGATTTCGTTGGCTAGGCAGGCGAGGGCATTGAGGCTGCGCCGCTGCCAGTACACGGACGGGCTGGAGAGAAAGACGATGCGGTATTTTCCCTCGCCGGGCTGTTCCTGAACGGTGCTGATCCACCACACGAAGCACTTGAGGCACGACGAGTTCATGAATTCCAGGTGGCGCATGTCGACGGTGACTTCTTCGGCCAAGCAGCGCTGCGCTTCGGAGTGGACGCCGCGCAAGAAACGATCGAGCTGGCTCTTGACTGTGAGATCGGCCGTCCCGGTCAGGTTGACCTGAATCCTTCGCTCGCTGGTGCTGGCGTGCGCGGTGAAGTCGTCTTCCTTCATGGTCTCCACCCAACTAGTCATGCAAGTGCGTCCTCTCCGGCGCGCAGCTCGCCGTGATGGTCACCATGCTCCCTTCAATTTCGAGGGACAGATCAAGCTCGCCCTCGGCGCGGATGCGCGCCAGCCCCAGCCCCGATTCGTCCTGCACGCCAAATGTCCTGCGCATCAGGGTCTGGTAGAGCACGAACGGCTCCGCGCTGCCCTGAATCTCGTCGATGCACGCGCGCAGCCGGGCTATGTGCTCGGGCGTGGTTTGGTTGGTCAGCCTGATTCTCGCCGCGGAGCCGCTCGACTCGAAATGGACGCTGAGGCCGGTCTTGTCGCCCACGGCGTATTTGGCGGCGTTTTCCAGCAGCTCGTGAACGGCCAGGGACACGCGGAATACGGCCTCCGAATCTCCCACCAGCTTTGCGAAGCTCTCCTCGACGAATCGGCGCACGATCGACACCATGCGCGAGCGAGGCTGAATCTGGAGTCCAAGACTTAGGGTGGAACCTTCTGGCATGGGAATCCGTCTTCAGGGCATCGACACTGTGGTCAAAGGAGTTTAGCCGAACCCATTCGCGATGCCCCTTAAAAACCTGGCCACGCTGGACTCGCGACGCGCGCCTGGGTCATAGTCGGTCCAACGTGCAGACGCGAGGCAACCATGCGCGGCGTTGGTAGCTCCAGGGTGGGCGGCCCCATTTCGCTTATCCTGGCCTTGGTATTTCCTGCCATGATCGCAGCGGCAGTCGCTTTGGCGTACTACGGCTTCAAACACGCCGAGGACGTTTCCCGGCCGGTGGAGCAGCTCTTCCGCCAAGAATGCCAGGACTATGCCGAGGGCTTGGCCAGGACGGTGGAAAGCAAGCTCGACCGCGAGGCCTTGTCGCTCTTTGCCAAGATCACGGCCCTGGAAGACGATCCGTCGTCGACCGATCCGTGCGATTTGGATCCGGGCCCTGGCATCGATTCCTTTGTCGTGCTGGGCGAGGCCCGTCGCGTTGAATGCACCTGGCCGCGCGTTCGCGAGACCGATTCGAAGCGGCGGAAGTCGGCCGATGCCGGGCAGTCGAAAATAACCTGGCTGGGCAAGATCAAGAACCTGGCCTGGTCGCAGCTCGACCTCGAGAGCTTCGCCTACCACCACGACGTGCTCGACAGCGGCGGCTCGGCGTTACTTGCCTACACGGCTCGCAAGGCCAGCGACGGCGACCTGTACCACGTGGTGGCCAGGCTGACCCTCGACTTCATCGGCAAACAATGGGCTGACGGCGAGCTCGGACCCGTGCGCAAGAACCGCCGCGTGGCCATTCTCGACGAGTCGAACAACCTCATCGCGGGCGTGCGACCGACCGGACCCGAGGCCCGACCGGGCGGGCGTCTTTTCTACGAAGGCCCGTTCGGCAAGGCGCTCTACCACTGGCGCATCCAGATGGTTCCGCAAAACGCCGAGGAGTTTCAGGCCCAGTGGGAGCGCACGAAAAGCGTGCGCCGGGTGCTCATCCTGCTGTCCACGGTCATCATCGTCGTCGGTCTGGTGCTGGTCTGGCTGGCCATCCTGACCGAGCGACGCGCCTCGCGCATGAAGAGCGACTTCATTGCCAACGTGTCGCACGAGCTCAAGACGCCGCTGTCGCTCATCCGCATGTTCGGCGAGATGGTGGCCACGGGCCGCCACAAGGGCGAGGAGGCGGCGCGCGAGTACGGCGGCATCATCACCCGCGAATCGGAGCGGCTATCGCACCTCATCGACAACGTGCTTGATTTTTCGCGACTCGAACGCGGCAAGGCCAGCTACCACTTCGCCGAGGGCAACCTGGCCGCCGTGGTCGAGCGCGCGCTCGACGTGTGCCGCTACCGGCTCGAACGCGAGAAGATGAAGCTGGTGGTCGACATCGCGCCGGACCTTCCCGCCGTGCGCATGGACGAAAACGAGATGACCCTGGTCGTGCTCAACCTGGTGGACAACGCCATCAAGCACGCCGCCGACGGTGGCAAGGTCGTGGTGACGGTGGCATGGGCCGCGGGTTTCGTGACCCTTGCGGTGCGCGATTTCGGCCCTGGTATCACGCGCGAAGAACATCTACGCGTATTCGAACGCTTCTACCGATCGCAGAGCACGCGAGAGAGAAATGTTCGCGGCAGTGGTATAGGATTGGCCCTGGTCAAACATATCGCCGAGGCCCACGGCGGTCGCGTGACCGTCCAGAGCCCAGTATCCGACACGCCTGACGATGCGAAAGGTTCAGTCTTCAAAGTCTTTGTCCCGGCGCCGGTTCCCGCCGTCGCCGAGGGCGGCCAGCCAGGCTTGGCCGCCGAGGGGCCGAGGTAGTCCATGACCAACGCGACTTCCGCGAGCGGCCAGGTGTCGAATCGGCGCCGCATCCTCGTGATCGAAGATGAACCGGATATCGCGCGCGGTCTGCGTGACGCCCTGGAATTCGAGCAGTTCGAGGTCACCACAGCGGGCATGGGCCGCGAAGGCATCAAGAACCTGCGCGAGCGCGGCGCCGACCTGGTCATTCTGGATCTCATGCTGCCCGACATCAACGGCTTTACCGTGTGCGAGGAGATCCGGCAAAGCCATCCCGTGGTGCCGATCATCATGCTCACCGCGCGCTCGCAAGAGACCGACAAAATCCGCGGGCTCGAAGTCGGCGCCGACGACTACGTGACCAAGCCGTTTTCGGTGGGCGAGCTCATCGCGCGCATCGGCGCGATCTTCCGCAGGCTTCATCGCAGCGGCGGGAGCGACGAAGTCATCCAGATCGGTCAGGCGACGATCTACCCGCGTCGTCACGAGCTGGTTCGCAGCCGCAGGACCGTTCCCTTGTCGTTCTACGAAGTGGAGATCCTGCGCTTGCTCCACGAACGCGCGGGCGAGCCCGTGCCACGCGACGAGATTCTGGAAAAGATCTGGGGCGTTTCGGGCTACGGCAGCAGCCGCTCGGTGGACAACTTCGTGGTCAAGTTGCGCAAGAAGATCGAGGAGGACGCATCAAGTCCGCGTCACATCGTGACGATATATGGAACCGGGTACAAACTTCTGCTGTAGTTATTGTCCTGGCACGCGGATGTTCATCCTTGGCGGGTCAGGCCGATTCATTTCAATGTCAACCCTATGAAAGTCAATTCCGCTTCTCCCGACGGGGGCAGGGTTTCGTTGCAGGTGGATGGTAGCGTCGTCACCATCAGCGGCGAGATCGATCAGGCGAGTCCCAAGCTTTTTCTGGCGCCATTTTTCGAGGAGATCCACGCGGCGGCCGAGCGAGAGGGCTTGCACGAAGTGAAGGTTGACATTCGCAGCTTGAACTTTCTCAATTCATCCGCGGTCAAGGAGCTCATCGCCTGGGTGCTCAAGCGCAATCGCCTGCCGCCGGGCAAGAAGTACGTGCTCGATTTCATCTACGATTCGTCCATCCTCTGGCAGCGCGTGACCATGCCGACCCTCAGCCAGCTCGATCCGGATTTCGTGGTGCTCAGCGACCGCAGCAAAGCGTCGGCGCGGCAGAGATAAGGTGCAGGTCCGGGGCTGAAGGCCACCCGCCAACGGCAAGGCATCGAGCGCGCAATGGGCGAGCTGGGGTAGACTGGCCCCGTGCGAATGGTTTTCCCTTGGGCATGCAAGGTGGCGACTCTGTTCTTGTGCTTTGCCGGTTCTGCGGTTGCACAGGGGCAACGGCAGGTTCGCTTCGAGTACGCGCGCCTGGACGGCGCGGGCGCATGTCCAGACCTGGTTACGATTCAATCCGGCGTCGCGTCGCGCTTGGGCTACGAGCCCTTCGACGAACGAGGTCGCGACTTGGTGCGGGCCACGATCCACCTATCCGAGCACGGACTCGAAGCTCGTATCGAGATGCTCGACGAAAACGGCAGCCTGAAGGCCGAGCGCAAGCTCGTGTCCCATCGACGCGACTGCTCTGAGCTGGCGTCTTCGGTCGAGCTGGCCATCAGCATCGCCATCGATCCATTTCGTCTGAGCGCTGCGCCTGCAATCTCCGACTCGCGGGCGCATGGGCCGGAGGCGACTTCGGCACCTGCCCAAGACCCGGCTTCGGCATCCGCGCCATCCGCACCGACCGCTTCGGCGGCGGAGGAGTCCGTCTCCGCGTCGGCACCGCGGCGGCCACTCTCGGGCCGAATCGAAGCCGGCTTGCTCGGCGCCGTGGGCACAGCACCTTCGAGTGCTCTTGGTTTCTCGGCTGGCGCGGGGATTCGCGGTGGCGATTTGTCCCTCGCCATCGAGGGCCGCGCCGATCTTCCCGCCTCGACCTCATTGCGCGTGGGGGAGGCGAGTACTTCGCTGCTGGTTGCGTCGCTGTTGCCCTGCGCGCACTTTCGCGTGTTGGCCACCTGTGCCCTGGTCAGCGCCGGCGCGTTGTGGGCGGCCGGGCACGGTCTCGAAGACGCGAGACGGGTCAGGCTACCTTACGTCGCGGTTGGCGCCCGACTTGCCGCTGCGATTCCATTGATGCCCCGGCTGTCCCTGGCAATCCACGTCGATCTGACGAGGCCGCTCGTGGAAACACGGGTTGAGGTCGATGGCGCCGCGGTGTGGACCTCGCCCATTTTCGCGTTCGCGCTGGGCGTTGGAGTTGCAGCCGACTTTCCGTGACGGATTTCCACGTTTGCCCCAAACCCATACTTGAGGAACCTCAGGTGACATCGGGCCGGCCTCCTGACTTCCCCACCATTTATCGTTCCGAGTTTTCCTATGTGTGGAAGACCCTGCGACGCCTGGGGGCGCCGCCACAAGACCTTGAGGATCTCGCCCATGATCTATTCGTCGTCGTACATCGCCACCTTGCCGAATACGACCCGACCCGTCCGCTGCGGCCATGGCTGTTCGGCATTGCGATGCGCGTGGTGGCGGATTTTCGGCGCTCGCCCCGCAGCGCGCGCGAGGTCCTGGGCGAGACCGCAGAGCCTGTCGACGGCGCACCCACGCCGTACGAACATATGGAAGGAGCGGAGGCGCGAGCGGTCCTCATGAAGGCCCTCGATGGTCTCGATATGGATCGACGGGCTGTGTTCGTGATGCACGAGCTGGACGAGGTCCCCGTACCCGAGATTGCCAGCGCCCTAGCCGTCCCGCTCAACACCGCGTACTCGCGCCTGCGGCTGGCACGCGCGGACGTGGCGGTGGCGATCCAGCGCTTTCGCGCACTAGACGCGGCAGACGCGGGAGAAGGGAGCCGCGATGTCTGACGAATCGGATCCGCTGCGCGAATCGCTGCGCGCCGTCGTCGACGCGGAGAAGTCACGGCCCGATCCATCTCCGGAGGTGCAGCAGCGCACGCTGGCGCGCCTTTCGGCGACACTGGGCCTGGCCGGTGGCGCGGGCGATGCGTTTTCGGACTCGCAGGCTGGGCCAGCGTCTCCACCGTCGACGGGGCAGTCGCTGGCACGCCTGGTTGCGCATGGCTCGCGTCGTGGATGGGCGACGTTCCTCGTGGGCGCTGCCGTGGGGGCAACTACCTACGGCACGGTCGCGCACTTGCAGCAGAGGTCCAGGACGCCGCAAACGCCAGCCATGGAGATTGCGCCGCGCCCACCTGAGCCCGCGCCCTCGCTGCCTGAGACTCAGCCGCGCCCGGCGGTCGAGGTGACGCCGCGACCCGCCGCTGCTCCGACCAGCCCTCAGCGAGTTCTCGGTGAGCAAGACGCAGGGAAGGTCAAGGACCAGGGCCTGGCGGCCGAACGCAAATGGATCGAGATGGCCCGTACCGCACTGGTCCGCGGGCGTGCCGACGGCGCGCTCGCGGCTTTGCACCATCACGGTCGTCTTCATCCCAACGGCCAACTTGCCGAGGAGCGCGACAGCCTGCTGATCCAGACGCTGGTCGCCAAGGGCGACTACGTTCAAGCCCGCGCCCAAGCGGCAAGATTCGGCCGTCGGCACCCGCACAGTCTGTTTTCACCCGCCATCGAGCAGGCGCTGCAGTCGATTCCGTGACGGAATCGTCCGATATCACCAAATACCTTTTGGACCACCCAAGGAGGCCACATGCCTAGCTCGATTCGTCCAACCACCAGCAACGCGGTTTCCCTACTAGCGTTCGCCTTCGCGCTCGTCGCGTGCAGCAGCACCGCGAGCGTCGGCAAGTACCCGCCCGTGGATGGCAGCGCTGCTCCGGCCGATGTCGGAACCAAGGTTGGCGATGCAACGCCTTCACCGTTTTGCCTAGCTTTCGGCCAGACCTGCGCCTCGGGTGGTGATTGCTGCTCGGGGATCTGCGATCCCTCCACCACCACCTGCGTGGCTTCGATCAACAAGTGCACGGCAACCGGAGGTGGCTGCGCCTCGTCGACCGAATGCTGCTCGCTCGCCTGCACCGCCGGCCGCTGCAGCGCCAGTGCATGCATCGGCGACAACCAGGCATGTGTCGACTCGGCTTCTTGCTGCGGCGGCAGCTGCAGCGCCGGTCTGTGCAAGCCGCTCAACGCCGCCTGCCACACCGCTGGCAATCCGTGCACCGACAACACCCAGTGCTGCTCCAGTTTGTGCGACGCCGGCACTTGCAAACTGGGCGCCTCGTTCTGCATCCAAACCGGCGACGTGTGCAGCGACAGCAGCACGTGCTGTTCGGGCGATTGTCAGAAAAGCACCGGCACACTTGGCACCTGCGCGCCGCCCCCCTCGGGCGCCACCTACTGCTCGGACGGCGTGGACGGCACGGTGTGCGGCGCGTGCAACGGCTGCTGCAGCCGCCTTTGCGCGCCCTACGCGCCCACAGGTGTGCGCGTTTGCCAGCCAGCCAGCGGGTGCCGGGTCAACGGCGATCTCTGCCGCAAGGATAGCGACTGCTGTGGCGCCGCGGGCACCGGCCTGCCCGGCGATGGCAACGTGGTCTGCCAGATCGACGCTGGCAAGGCGATTGGCATCTGTCGCAATCCGCGCAGCTGCAACCCGCAGGGCAACGTCTGCCACTTGAAGAACTACGTCTGCGACATTTCCTCCGCGCGCAACGATTGCTGCGCCGGCGTAGGCAACTCGGGCGTCTGCCAACTCGACATGCTCGGTGTTCCGCGCTGCAACGGTCTCGGGACCACGTGCTTGGCGGGCGGAGCCATCTGTTCGTCGGCCAAGGACTGTTGCAACCAAATGCCCTGTGTACCGGACGGCACCGGATTCCTGCGCTGCTACGCCCCGCCGGTGTCCACGCTGGACGGTGGCGTGCCCCCTTCGGCGTGCGTGCCCGCGGGTGGCCCGTGCTCGATCAACGGCGACTGCTGCATCGGATCGACCTGCATTCAGCCTATCGGCTCGACGCAAGGGATCTGCGGCACACCTTCGCTGCCACCGGGAACGCCGCCGGCCACCGATGCGGGTGCCACTGATGCCAGCGCGCCTGGCTGCGCCGAGTACGGCCAATTGTGCACTACCGGGGCTGACTGCTGTGGCGGCGTCGCCTGCTCGAACGGCCGCTGTATGGACCCGATCATCTTCTAACGAGAGCGTCACTATTTGGCGGGTACGGCCTCGTCGAACACGACGTGCGAGTACCCGCTCGCATTGTCGACGAATGCGGCGCCGAGGCCCGCGGCCGTCGGACCCCAGCCGAAGTAGTCACCCAGCCAGTCGGGCACGTGGCGCTGCAAAGTCGGGGTAAGCCCTGTCACGAGAGGGATCACCTTTCCGAACGAGCGACCGCCATCCGACGATATGACGTACACGGCATCGGCCGAACCCGCGTCCTCGCTGGCAGCTCGATACGCCGCGAGTCCCAGTGAACCATCGGTCCATCGCGCGAGCTGCGGGAACAACAAAAACCCCGGCGCGATTCCGCCCGCTATTCCACCGTCCGGCGCGGGATCCCCGGCGTCCAAGATCGTCCGCATCGCGCCCGAGCCATCGAGTGCGGTCACGTCGCTGTCGGGCATGGGCGCGCCCAAGGTCATGTGTGCCACGTGCACCGCAAACAATCGTTCCACCGGCACGTCGTAGCTGTCGTGCGTTCGTCCATACGCGATCCAGGCCTCGTCGCCATTCGCGACGCACGTCGGGTCTTGGAACGCGACACCACCGGATGGATCCGACACGGCCGCGGCCACCGGGGCCGACCAAGTGAGGCCGCCGTCCGCCGTGTGCGCAAGACGAATGGAGCGATTCGCGAAGTAGGTGACGAAGACCCCTCCGGGGCGCCCATCCAGGCAAAGTGCCGATAGATTCGCCCTCGCCTGATCCACAACCCCTCGCTGGAAGCTCGCGCCGCCATCCGTCGACGAAACCGCCAAGATACCGCCGCGCCGAACATCGCTGTAGCTGACGACGATGACGTCATCTGCCGTGACGAGCATCCACGGCTTGTCGTAGAGCGAATCGGCAATGGGTTCGCTCAATTCGATCGGCGCTCCGAAGCCGCTCTGACCCGCGGGCCAGCTCGCGAACTGGATGTGAATGTCGCTGACCCCCACCTGGGGCTGCGCGGGATCGGGTCCAGGCGTCCAGGACGCCCACGCCGCGAAGAGCGAGCCCGCCCCATCGCGCGCGAGCGTGACGTTGCTGGCCATTTGACCGTTCGGACTTTCGAGGTAGCGCCGCTTATCGAACCCCGCCGTCTGGACACGGCGGGTGTAACCGACGCGGGTCAGGCCGTCGCAGCCGTACGCTTCCCACGCGATGGCGACGTCGCCTGGTCGTGCCACGAAGAACGGCTCGGCCTCGAACTTGCTCGCGCCGTCGAGCGAAACGAACATCTCGCCGGATCGGCTCGGCCAATCGCTGCAGCCATGGGCATCGGGACCAAGCGCATCGGGAACCGATTCCCTTGCCCGGGCCGACGGGCCGCAAGCCCAGGCGATGAGCGACAGGCCCCAAAGCGGGACAGCTCGCCAATCCATCCGGGGCGGATTCAACCGCATTCCATCGTCTACACCAAAATAGAAGGCCGTGTCTGCTATCAAGGAATCTCGACGAATCCAGCGCCTTCTGGTCCGTTCGACCGGATGGGCGCGGTCAGCCACGGACCGTCGGAGGACAGTTGGTATTCGACGGTGCTAAGCCGATCCGGGCACTTGAGCTGAAAAAGGCGGCCGACCGTCTTCACCTCTTGACCCTCCGGCGAACAGCGGATGGTTGCTTGAAGGAACGGCGCCTCCTTGCTGGCGGATGCCCGCAGCACGCCTTGCACCATGCGTTCGGACACGCACACCACCGCCAGCATGTTGTTTCCGGGCAAAAGATCGATCTCCCGCTGCTCGCGCCGGCAGCCTTTTGCGGTGACGAAGACCTCGACCTGCTCGCCCGAGGGAAGATCTGCGAGCGAGCATGGTCCGTTTGAGGAATCGCACGAAGACTCCTGGTAACCGGTGGAGGTGTGGGCTGCGACAACCCAAGTTTCGCCTTGCGCGCCTTGAAGCATGACCTCGAGGGTTGCCGTGGGAGCGGCGACGACATCGCGGCATGGCTCGCGCAGACACAGAAACGGCGGATCGCCATGCTCGGGCACGTCCACTTCGGCTTCGAAGTGCCAGCCCCAGCCTTCAGCGGCCATGTGCAATCTCTTGGCGCCCTGCAGCTGTGGAAATGCGAAACGGCAGTCTCGGTCGAATCTCGCGACGGCCAAGACTTCGCCTGCGTTTCCGCTATCGCTGGCCGATACCATCCGCACGACTTCCATGGGGCATTTCTGGCCCACGGCAAGGCCAAAGCCACCGCGCAACGACGGTGCTGGTTCCAGGTTCAGAACCAGGCCGGCCTTGGGCGCGACAACATTCTCGAGCAGCACCCGGCGCATGCCCGGCGCAGAAACGACCACGTCGTAGGCCTTGCCCGGAATCAGCCCATCCAGGCTGAACTCGCCAGTGGTTTCCACACCAGAGGACGCCGGTGCCGTGCCCGAACGGGTCGCTTGGATCGATGCTGCTTGGAAGACCTCCTCTGGCCCGCCAACCCGGCCCTGAATCGAAACGCCCAGGCCCAGCACCAGGGTGATATCGCGATCTTCGTCCTCGGCCAAGTCCGCGACCTCGGCGGCGGCTATGCGATTGCTCGCGGCCGCAACCAGGGTGTAGCTGCCCGCCGGTAGGTTGATCTCAAAACGGCCATCGTCCTCGACCGCGGCATGGTAGCTGTGCGTGCCGTCCTCGACGTTGAGCTCCGGGATGTCATCGGCCTTTTCAACGCCGACCACGCGTCCATGGATGCGCGCCATGGCCGCGACACCTCCGAGCGCCGGGGCCTCGGAAGGTGCTGTCTCTGGCTCGACAGCGTGGACGACAACCGCCAGCAGCCGGGGCACCTCTTGAGGCCACTCCTCGGCCAGCGCCTCCGGCTCTCGCCGCGCTACCGTGGTGGCGACCTGGCGCGAGCGAACAGCCTCGATCCCGGTCCACGCCACCACGGCGGCGGCGACGGCAATGGCGAGCTTGGCGGCCAACGCGGGCATGTGTCCCTGCACGAGAGACACCCAGCACGGGGGCAGGTTCCCGATATTTCGCGCCTCGGTTCTGGGGTGCAGCGAAGATGCGAGCTACTATGCAGATTGGAAACACCAGGAACCTTCACCGGGAGATCTCATGCGCACGATTTCCGCATGCTGTCTGATGCTCGCGGCGCTCTCGCTCCAGGCCTGCACGAGCAGCCGCGGAAGTGGCGGCAAATCAGCGGACGCCGCCCTATCGCCAGGGGATGGGGCAGAGGGCAGCCAGGGCGGCCGAGGCGGCTACGCGGGCACGGGCGGTAGCGCGGGGAGCGGTGGCAATACAGGCACGGGGGGGAGCGCGGGCACGGGTGGCGCCGTGGCAACGGGTGGGCGCGTTGAGGCGGACGCCAGCACGGGTACGGGTGGAATCGTGGGTTTGGGCGGTGGCATGAGCCTGGATGCCAAGGTCGGCACCGGGGGCAGCACCGTGATGGACGCAAGCACTGGCACGGGCGGCAGCGCGGGCATGGATGCCGTCGCCGTCGCTGAAGCCGGCCCACCGCCCACCTTCTCTGTCGATTTCGTCGCCGCCGACCAGTCGCGCTTCTACAGCCGCGCCGACAACGGCGGCAGCGTCAGCTTCGGCGCGGTCAACCCCAGCGCCGCGGACAACGCCGTGGCCGAGCTCGTCTTCAAGGGTAACGCCGCGCTCGGCCCCGCCGACAAGCTGACTCCGGACTTCGCCACCGAGATCGGCACCAACCAAACCTTCGCCTACGGCACCTTCCGTACGCGCGTGCAACTGGCCAAGTGCGCGTCCAGCGAAGAGCTGGTGAACGGCATCTTCACCTACTTCAACGACGGCAAAGATCACGACGGCGATGGGCTCGTCGACAACTCGGAGATCGACATCGAGATCCTGTGCAGCGATCCGTCCATCATCTCACTCACCATCTGGAGCGAATACACCTCCGACACGGCCAAGCAGGGCGTCTCCCGCGTGATCCACACCAAGACCGGCGCCTACCAGGACACGCTCAACGACACCACCTCCCTCGGCAGCGGAACCTCGCCCGCCTTCAAGCTGGCTGGCTTCCCCGACCCGAGCGCCTTTTACGAAATGGGCTTCGAGTGGCATGCCACGTCCTTGCGCTACTTCATCGTCGTCGGTGGCAACGAAATCACCCTGTGGACCTACACCGACGCGAAGTACATCCCGTCGCTGCCCGCCGCCTTCCTGTTCAACGTGTGGCACTCGACCGACTGGTGGAATGCCCAGGGAACCGCCGACTACCCGGCCAACGACGCCGTCATGCGGGTGGACTGGTTCCGCTACTGGAAAGATTAGGCGTGGACCGCGTAGCCGTTCGACGCCCTATGCGGCCGATGGGGCTGGTGATAGCCTTGTCGGGGTCGGCGTGGACCAAGCGAAGCGATCGTTGATACTTGGGTGCGCAATGACGGCTTGTCTTTCAGGCTGTGGCGGAAGTCACCTCCTCGTCAGCATGGCTCGCGGTGATGGGGCCGTCAGCGCAGAGCACGCGCCGGCCGATACGGAAGATCCTGCGCCCAAACCCCTGGGCGAGGACGCTCTGAACGGCGACATGGGCCTGCTGCCGGCCGATGCGGTAGATTTAAGCATCGAGACACCGGGCGCGGACGCGTCACCCATGGTCGACACGAGCGTTCCGCCGGTCGATGTGGCGGATTCCGCTGGCGAGAGACAGGGCCTGGACGCGCTAGCGAACACCGACACTAGTCCGTGGCCCAATGGAATGGACGGCGGAGGAATAGACGGCAGCGTATCTTCCCTTGCGGGCCTGCGTGTCGCGTTTGTGGGGACCGAGAATCCCAGCCCTGAGCTGGCGCTCACAGCCTGGTTGAGCCAGAGCACGGGAGTCGTCGCCGCACGGATTCTGACCACTTCAACAACCCTGACGGCAGACATGCTTGCCAGCTACGATGTCCTTATCCTAGAGCGGCTGGTTCGCTCGTACAGCCAGGCCGAAGCAACGGTTCTCACGTCCTGGGTGAACGCCGGCGGAGCCCTGCTGTCCATCGCCGGCTACTACGCGTCAGGCTCCGATACGACCAACACCAATTCCCTGCTGTCCGGCATCGGCCTCACCTACGGCAGCTACCTTTTGGGTAGTGGTGGCGGTCCCTTCTATATCACCGAGCTCGCCAGCCATCCCATCATGGTTGGCATTTCCAGCCTCCCGTTTTGGGGAGGTTTCGCTGTGCAGCCGACTGCCAGCGCCGATGGTTTTGGCACCAACACGACCCTGGCGACCTCGACCTCTCAGTCGGTTTGTATGGCCCAGGTTCGCGGTCAGGGACGTGTTCTGGCCTGGGGAGATGAATGGATCGAGAACGATACGATGTCTACCTCAGCCGATGTGCGTAGGTTCTGGCCGCAGGCGCTCAGCTGGCTAGCCCGCAGGTAAGGGCCGCGATTGCCCCGGGGTGATTACTGTGTCTTAAGTGCTTGAAGATACGAATCCGGCCCCGGTTCGGACCCCGGACTTTCCCCCTTTCCCCTTGACTGGCACGGCCCAACCGCGGACTTATGACAGCCATCATGTCGGTTCGTGTTCGCATCGCTCCATCCCCTACCGGAGATCCCCACGTGGGGACCGCCTATATCGCCCTCTTCAACTACGTGTTCGCAAAGAAGCACGGGGGACAGTTCATCCTGCGCATCGAGGACACGGATCGAGCGCGCTCGACGCCGGATTCCGAGACGGCCATCTTGCGCGCCTTGCGCTGGGTGGGCGTGGGCTGGGACGAAGGGCCGGACGTGGGCGGGCCGTGCGGGCCGTACCGGCAATCGGAACGGAGCGAGATCTACAAGAGCGAGGTCGTGAAGCTCGTGGCCTCGGGCGCAGCCTACCGCTGCTTCTGCACCGCCCAGCGCCTGGAGGAAATGCGCGCCGCCTCCAAGGGTAAGTCGTTCGTGGGCTACGACGGACACTGCCGCGGCGTCGAGCGCGCCGAGTCCGACCGGCGCGCGGCAGTGGGCGAGGCCTTCGTCATTCGCCTGGCCATGCCCAGGACCGGCGAGACCGTGTTCACCGACCGCTTGCGTGGCGAAGTGCGCTTCGACAACACCCAGGTCGACGACCAGATCCTGCTCAAGAGCGATGGCTTCCCGACCTACCACCTGGCCAACGTCGTGGACGACCACTTGATGGGCATCACCCACGTCATTCGTGCCGAGGAGTGGCTGTCGTCGACGCCGAAACACGTCGAACTCTACAAGGCCTTCGGCTGGCAAGCGCCCGAGTGGATCCACATGCCGCTTTTGCGCAACGCCGACAAGTCGAAGATCTCCAAGCGCAAGAATCCCGTCTCGCTCGACTACTACCGTGCCGCCGGCTTCCTGCCCGAGGCGCTGCTCAACTACCTCGGCACCATGGGCTGGTCCATCTCGGGCGACCGCGAGAAGTTTACCTTGGCGGAGATGATCGACGTCTTCACCTTCGACCGCATGAGCCTGGGCGGCCCGGTGTTCGATCTGGTCAAGCTCTCGGCCATGAACGCCGATTACCTGCGCGCTCTCGACGACGCAGGCATCGTCGCGCGCCTGCGCGAGTGGCGGCTGGGCGACGACTATCTCAAGCAACTCGTGCCGCTCGTACGCCAGCGCGTGCAGCGCCTGGACGAGTTCATTCCCATGACCGAGTTCTTCTACTCGGGGGATCTGGACTACACCCCCGTCGCAAAGGATCTGATCCCCAAGAACCGCACGACCAAGGACGTGGCCGATTGCCTGCTTGGCCTCGTCGAAGCACTCGACGTGCAACGCGACTTCTCCCACGTGGCGCTGGAAGCGGCTACGCGCGCCTACGCCGAGAAGATCGCTTGGGACGCGAAGGAGCTGTTCATGGTGGTGCGCATGGCCGCCACGGCCCGCAAGGCCACCCCGCCGCTCTTCGAAACCTTGGCCGTGCTCGGGCGCGACCTCGTCCGCCGCCGCCTGCGCCTGTGTGGCGAGCTCACGAAGCGGCAGAAATAGCAGTCCACCGTCGACCGCGCGATACCCACGCGATACACTCACGCGACAAAAGATCACGAACGATTACAATCGCGTGACAATTGCAGGGGTAGGTTCCACGCCATGGACGCCTCCAGCGTGCTCACCACGCTCTACCTGATCATTCTGCCCCTGCTCGCGGTCTACGGGTTCCATCGCTCGTCGCTGGTGTATCTGTACTATCGCCATAAGGACAATCAGCCCGTCGAGTCGGGCAAGTTCGCCGAGCTACCCGCCGTGACCGTGCAGCTGCCGCTGTTCAATGAAATGTACGTGGTCGAGCGTCTGCTCGAGGCCGTGGCCGCCATCCGCTATCCGCGCGACCGCTACCAGATCCAGGTGCTCGACGATTCCGCCGACGAGACCTGCGACATCTGCCGCAACAAGATCGAGCAGCTCATCGTGCGTCACCCGGACCTCGACATCGAGTACGTGCACCGCACGGATCGCACGGGCTTCAAGGCCGGCGCGCTCGACAACGGCCTGCGCACCGCCAAGGGCGAGCTGGTCATGATCTTCGATGCCGATTTCGTGCCCAACCCGGACATCCTCGAAAAGACCGTGCACCACTTCCTCGATCCCAAGGTCGCGGTGGTGCAGTGCCGTTGGGAGCACATCAACCGCGACTTCTCGGCCCTGACCGAGGCGCAGGCCTTGATGCTGAACGGCCACTTCGTGATGGAGCACGCGGGCCGCAATCGTTCCGGCCGCTTCTTCAATTTCAACGGCACTGCCGGCATGTGGCGGCGCGCGGCCATCGTCGATGCCGGCGGCTGGCACCACGACACCCTGACCGAGGATATGGATCTGTCGTACCGGGCGCAGCTGCGCGGTTGGCGCTTCGTGTACCTGCCCGACATCGCGGCCCCGGCCGAGCTGCCCGTCGAGATGTCGGCCTTCAAGGCGCAGCAGTTCCGCTGGGCCAAGGGATCCATCCAGGTCGCGCGCAAGCTCTTGCCGCGCATCCTGGGGTCGAACGCGACCTTCGCCCAGAAGAGCGAAGCCTTCTTCCACCTGACCAACAACTTCGCCTACCCGCTGCTGCTTCTGCTCTCGCTGCTGCTTCTGCCCAACCTGATGTTCCGCACCACCCACGGCGTGCGCGAAGTCCTGTTGATCGACTTGCCACTCTTCTTCGGCACCACGCTCAGTATCGCTTCGTTCTACATCACGTCCGAGCGCGAGGTTGCACGCATGAGCGGCTCCACGTCGCACTCGACCTGGGGTACCCTGGCCCAGATTCCACTGGTTCTCTCGCTTGGCATCGGTCTGTGCGTGAATCAGACCCGCGCCGTGATCGAAGCGGTGTTCGGGCGCGAGACCGAATTCGTGCGCACGCCCAAGCACGGCATCCGCGGCAAGCTCGAAACCTGGTCGGGCAAGAAGTATCGCGCCGCCAAGTCGCTGACGCCGTTCTTGGAGATCTTCATGGCCGCCTACTTCGTGGTAGCGGTCCGAATCGCGGTGGCCAACGGACACTACATTTCCGTGCCGTTCCTGCTGCTTTTCCTCTTCGGCTTTGCCTACGTGGGCGTGCTGTCGGTGTGGCAAGGTGGCTTTGGCCAGGCCGTGCGCGGGCTGTGGCAGCGCGAGGATCGGGCCGCGCGGGCCGTGGTTCCCGTGTCCTTAATGTCCGCGCCACTCATCGCGGCCATGCCCGACGCCACGCCCGGTCCGATCCTACTGCCGATGGAGGCACGTGCGGTGCGCCCTTCACGCGCCCGCGCCGACAAGGATTCCCAAGACAGTGTTTCGGTGTAGCCGCGCCGGCCTGGCGCCCTTGGCAAGGCCGTCAATCGGCCAGACTGGGAAACACGCAAGTTAGCTTGGAGCCGGTCGGGCTTCGGTCGGTGCGACCTTGTCCGAGGCGGGTTTCTCCGTGACTGGCTCGGGCACGAGGGGGAAGCGATCGCCGCGGGTGCGCCGCTGCTTGATCATCATCCAGCGACCGCCGCGCAGCTCCCAGCGCTGTTGCAAGGTGGCCTGGCGGACGGATGGATCGCTCTTCTTGTACCACTCGAGCTTGACGTCAACCGTGGCCGCCTCGGACTTGTCCATGAACCGGACTCCCACGACCTCGTAGTCGACGATGACCAGATCCGTATCCACCAGGTTCTTGCGTGCTTGAAAGAGAATGTTCTCTTCGGGGGTCATGGACTGACCCAGCACCTCCCAACGCCCCCAGCGGAAATCGTCGTTGAACATGCGCGCGTCGCGGATCAAGTCGTCCTCGCGCCGCTGGGTCGGGGTCATGCACCCGAGGGTGCTTGCGACGAGCAACGCCGCAAAGACGGTCGTCCGTTTCATTGCCATCCCTCTCCGGATTTTTCACCACAGAGGACACAGAGAAGGAAAGGGCTCGGATCCAAGATCCGGAAGCCCATCTTTCTCCGGGCTCTGTGTCCTCCGTGCTCTCTGTGTTTCATCCTTTCCATCTCACTCTCCCAGCCGGCCGAAGACGACGCGTTCGACGCCGGCCAGATCTCGGCGCGCGCCCATGCCTGCGTATCCCTCGGCGCGCAAGATCTCCATCACCAGGGTGGCTTGGCCTGCCCCGATTTCCATGGCCAGTGCACCCGTTGGCGCCAGCACCTTGCGCGCCTCGCTGGCCAGACGGCGAACGAGCACCAGGCCGTCCTCGCCACCGTCGAGGGCCAGGCGCGGCTCGCGGCGCACTTCGGGCGAAAGCCCTGCAATGTCCTGGCTGGGAATGTAGGGCGGGTTGCTCGCGATGAGATCGAATGGACCGTGGCCAGCGAGCGGCGAGACGAGATCGCCTTGTAGGAACGTCACATCGAGTCCGAGGCGGCTGGCGTTTCCGCGCGCCACTTCCAGCGCGTCCGGCGACACATCGACCGCGAAGACCTCGTCGCCGGGGCGCTCCTTTTTCAAGGCCAGGGCGAGCGCGCCTGAGCCCGTGCCGATGTCCGCCACGCGCAGCGCTCGTCCCTCCGAGTCCATGGATTTGAGTGATTCCAGCGCCTGCTCGACCAGCGTCTCGGTGTCGGGGCGGGGCACCAGCACACGAGCATCGACCTGCAAATCGAGGCTCCAGAATTCCTTGCGGCCCAGGATGTAGGCCACCGACTCGCCGGCCATGCGCCGATGCACGAGGGCGCGATAGGCGCCGAGCTCCGGGTCGCCGAGCGGCTGATCGAAGTGCGTGTACAGCTCGACCCGCGTCCGGCCAAAAGCCTGCGCGGCCAGCAACTCGGCATCGAGGCGCGCGCTGGTTATGCCCTGCCGTTCGAAGCGGCCAATGGTCCAGCGCAAAACCTCGAGGATGGTCCAGGTCTGTTTCTGCGCAGGCGGCGCGGGCGGGGCGGGCGGAGACTGACTGGCAAGCACGCAGTGATTGTGCCGGATGGATCCCCGGATTGCGAGATTCCTTGGTTTCGGGGCGCGTGCGGGCTGCTACTATCGACGGTGATGAAACGTCCCTGCTGGGCGAGCTTGGCCTGCGCGCGCGCCTTGGCCTGCGCAAGTGTCTGCTTGGTGGCCGACGCGGCCTCGGCCACGACAACCCGTCTATTCCGTCAGACGACTGCCAAGGATTTCGAGGAAGGCGAGGCCACGGCCACCATGGTGGCGCCCCCAGGCGAGGTGCTGCCCGGCATGAAGAGCACCCGCGTGGCGATTGATGCGGCTTTTGCCTGGTGTGGTGCCCTTTCACGCGATCGGAGCACAGCGTACTTCGGCACCGGCGACCGCGGGCGCATCTTCGCCGTCGCCGCCGCAGGGACCGCTGGCGCGAAATTGCTCGCCGAGATCGATGCTCCCTGGGTCACGGCCCTGGCCGTGCGGCCCGACGGTAGTTTGCTGGCCGGCTCGACCCCAGGCGGGCGCGTCTTCGCTATCGACGCCAAGACCGGCAAGAGCAGCGTGTTTGCCAAGCTTGGCACCGAGCATGTGTGGGCCATCGAGCACGATGCCGCGCGCGCCACGACCTACGCCGCCACGGGCGACGGCGGGAAGATCTTCGCCATCGATGCCAAGGGCCATGGGCGCCTGCTCTGGGATTCGGGCGACAAGCACGTCATGTCGCTGGCCAAAGACGACAAAGACGACAAGGACGGCAACGCCCTCCTTGCCGGAACCGCGGACAAGGCCATGCTCTACCGCGTGCACGCGGACGGGCGCGCCGAGGCGTTGCACGATTTCGATGCCGACGAGGTTCGGGCCATCGTGCGCGGCAAGGGCGCCACCTACCTGGCCGTCAACGATTTCGACAATCCGGCGGACGCCAAGGATCCTCCGCCCGCCGGCGCGCAGCCGGCCAAAGGCACCCGCATCGTCACCGGACCCGCGCCTGCCTCGGGCGCTATCGCGCGCGCTGACGCGGTAAAGGCCAAGGCGGCCATCTACCGGCTCGACGACGACGGCCGCATCGAGCAACTGTTCGCCCTGGCCGACGGCTATTTCACGGCCTTGCTGCTCGACGAAAAGGGCAACCTACTTGCCTCGGACGGCAGCCAGGGCAAGATCTACCGGATCGCGCCCGACCGCACCGTGGCGCTGGCGGCTGACATTTCCGAGCGGCAGGCGCTGGCCATGGTGCAAACCCGGGAAGGATTCCTGGTGGGCAGCGGCGACATCGGTGCGATCTATCGCGTGCGATCGGCCCAAGGGGCCGAAGCTACCTATCTCAGCAAGGTGTTCGACGCCGAAACGCCAGCACGCTGGGGCCACGTGTGGTGGACCGGTTCGCGTGACTTGGTGCTGGAAACGCGCTCGGGAAACACTGGCAAGCCGGACGCGAGCTGGTCGTCGTTCCTGCACCTCGCGGACGTCACCCATGCCGGGGGCGAAACCACGGGTGGCATCCGCAGCCCGGGTGGCCGCTATTTGCAGTACCGAGCGACCTTGCCCGGCCGCGATTCGGTGCTGAAGGGCATCTCGATCTACTACGCCCCCCACAATCAGCGCGCGCGCATCACCGAGGTCTACTTGGGCGACGCGCCGACGCTTTCCGTACCGGCCGCGGGCGGAACGGCCACCGTCGCCGTGCCATCGGCGGCCAGCGCACGGGCGCATGCATCGACTTTGAAGTTGCGTTGGAAGGTCGAGAATCCCGACAATGACGAGCTCATCTACAAGCTCTGGTTTCGGCAGGAAGGCGATTCCGTGTGGCGTGCGCTGGGCGGCCCCGATCCCTTGGGCAAACCCGAATACGACTGGAGCACCGACTCGGTCCCCGATGGGCGCTACGCGATCCGGGTCTGGGCTTCGGACGAGAAGGTCACGCCCGTCGACCGCGCCCTCGACCACTGGTTCGAGTCGCCGCCCTTCCTCGTCGACAACACCAAGCCCGAGATCCTCGGCCTCGCGGCCCACTCGACGTCCGTCACCGGACGCGCCCACGACGTAGGCTCGGTGATTTCAGCCATCGAGTTCGCGGTCGACGGCGGCGAATGGCGGCCGGCTCAACCCGACGACGGACTGCTGGACGAACGCGACGAGGCGTTCACCCTGCAGTTGCCCAAGTCGCTTGCGCCCGGACCGCACCTCATCAACGTGCGCGCCTGGGACTCCGCCGACAACGTCGGCTCGGCCCGCATCGAAATCCGCGCCGGGAAATAGGGGCGATAGAAGCCGGCGCGAGCAAGCGCGTGACTACTTCGCGGTCTTGGCCTTCGCCTTGGCGGCCGGCTTCTTGGCCTTGCGCTCGGTGGCTTTGGCCAAGTCGACCAAACGCGCGTCCGAATAGGCAGCCAAGCGCTCGACGAAGGGTTTGTCCTTCGTGCGGCCCAGGGCCTTGGCCACCTGCTCGACGAGAGCATCGTGGTTGCCGAATTTTTCCTTCACCGTGGTCGCGACCTGATGGAGACGCAACAGCTTGATGTTGGCGGCGCTGCTCAGGCGCTTGCGCAGATCATCCTTCGACTCGTCGCCGCGGTCGAGCAGCCCGACCAGCTTGTCTACCAACTTGTCCTTGGCGCCGAAGGTTTCGTTCACGATTGCTAGGGGTGATTTCTGCGACATTTGGTCTGTCTCCGTCTTTTCGAACAAGCTTAGCGGCGAGGGCGCTTCTCTTACCTCAAAACGTGCAACGTCGCCAGAGTCTCTTCGACCGCGGCGACAAAAGAATCGATTTCCGCATCCGTGTGCGCCAGCGAAACGAAGCCGGCTTCTAGCTGGGCGGGTGGAAGGTAGAAGCCGCGTTCCAGCATACCGTGGAAGAAGTCCGCGTAAGCCTTGGTGTTTGCCTTCTTCGCGTCCGCGAAATCCACAACCGGTCCCGGAAAGAAGAAGAGGGTGAAAGCCGATCCCACGCGCTGGATGCACGCGGGAATGCTGGACTTTGCGATTGCGGCATGGACTCCGGATCCGAGGCGGGCGCCCATGGCTTCGAGGCGATCGTAACTCTTAGCGTTAAGTTGGCTCAACATGGCAAGGCCGGCAGCCATGGCGAGTGGATTTCCTGAAAGGGTTCCGGCCTGGTAAACGGGACCGTCTGGCGCCACCACCTTCATAATGTCGGCGCGTCCACCGTATGCGCCAAGCGGCAGGCCGCCACCGATGATCTTGCCCAGGCAGGTCACGTCGGGGCGCACCGAGTACCGCCCTTGCGCGCCGCCGGGCGCGGCCCGGAAGCCGGAGATGACTTCGTCGAAGATCAGCAGGGCGCCGGCTTCGTCGCATAGGCGGCGAAGGGCCTGGAGATAGCCAGCCTTGGGCGGCACCAGGCCCATGTTGCCAGGAATCGGCTCTACGATGAGCGCCGCCACCTGGCCGGAGTTGGAGGCAAAGGCCGCCGCCATTGCGCGTTCGTCGTTAAATGGAACGATGATGGTGTCGGCCACCGCGGCCGCCGTCACGCCCGCGGATCCGGGAATGCCCAGGGTCGCGGCGCCCGAACCGGCCGCTGCCAGCAGCATATCGGCGTGGCCGTGGTAGCCGCCGTCGATCTTGATGAGCTTGCTCCGCCCGGTGAATCCGCGCGCGACCCGCAGCGCCGACATGGTGGCCTCGGTGCCCGAGGACACGAAGCGCATGCGCTCCATCGACGGAAACAGCGCCCGGATGGCCTCGCCAAGTTGGATCTCGCGTTCTGTCGAGGCGCCGAAAGTCGTGCCTTGCCGGGCAGCATCGACGATGGCGGTTACGACCCGTGGGTTGGCGTGCCCTAGGATGAGCGGCCCCCACGAACCCAGGAAATCGGTGTAGCGATTGCCGTCGGCGTCCCACACGAAGGCGCCCTCGCCGCGCGCCAGGAAGACCGGCGTTCCGCCCACCGCCTTGAAAGCCCTGACCGGCGAATTCACGCCGCCGGGGAAAAGCCCACAGGCCTGCTCGAAGAGCTGCTTGGATTTCTTGTCGTTCATCAGGTCGCTCCGGATTTTTCACCACAGAGGACACAGAGGACACAGAGTCCGGAGAAGATAGGGTTTTCGGATCTCGGATCCGACCTTCTTCTATCCGAGCTTTTTCTGTCTCTGTGTCCTCTGTGGTTAGTTCTTATCCTTGTTGCCGCTCTCGTCGTTGCCGCTCTCGTCGTCGACGCCTTCATCCACCGCCTCGTCGGCCTCTTCCCTCTCATCCGCCTCGTCGGCGTCATCGTCGCCGCCGGCTTCCTCGCCCAAGTCTTCCTCGGCCAGGGTCTGCTCCTCGGCGCGCGCGGCGGCGACTTCGGGCGAGACCTCGTGCTCGCCTTCTTCCTTCTCGGCCATGCGCTCCATGGCGACCACGGCTTCTTCTTCTTCGAGCCGGATGAGGCGCACGCCCTGCGTGTTGCGCCCGATGGTGGGAATGCCGTCGATGGGCATGCGGATGAGCTTGCCGCGGTTGGTGATGAGCATCAGGTCTTCGTCGTCGGTGACCATGCGCAGGCCGACCACCTTGCCGTTGCGGTCGGTGGTCTTGATGGTGATGACGCCCTTGCCACCGCGGTTCTTGGTCGGATAGTCGGTCGAAATCGTGCGCTTTCCGTAGCCGCGCTCGCACACGGTCAGCAACGTGGCCGGCGTCTCGCGTGGCACGGCGGCCATACCGATGACGTAGTCGTCCTTGTCGCGCAGGCGGATGCCGCGTACGCCGCCGGCCGAACGGCCCATGGGGCGCACGTTCTCCTCGCGAAAGCGGATGGCCCAGCCGTTGCGCGTGCCCAGCATCAGGTCGGAATTGCCCTCGGTGATGCGCAGTCCGACCAGGTCGTCGTCTTCCTGAATGGACAGAGCGATGATTCCCGAGCTGCGGATGTTCTGGAAAGCCTGCAGCGAGGTCTTTTTGATCTTGCCGCGCTTGGTGGCCATGACCACGAACGCGCCTTCCGAGAATTCGCGCACCGGCTGCAGGGCCACCACGCGCTCGCCTTCTTGCAGCGGGATGAGGTTCACGAACGCCTTGCCCTTGGCGGTGCGGCCGGCCTGTGGGATTTCCCAGATCTTCTTGGCGTAGACCCGGCCCTTGTTGGTGAACATCAGCATGGTGTCGTGGGTCGAAGCCACGAACAGCTGGGCGACGAAGTCTTCCTCGTGGGTGGATGCGCCGGTGATGCCGCGCCCACCGCGCCGTTGCGGCTTGTACAGATCCTTGGGGTTGCGCTTGACGTAGCCGCCGTGGGTGACGGTCACGACCATCTCCTCCTCGGCGATCATGTCTTCGACGTCGATATCGCCCACGTCGATGTCCAGGATCTCGGTGCGGCGCTCGTCGGCGTAAAGCTCTTTCTGCTCTTCCAGCTCGGTGATGATGACCTGGACCAGAACCGTGTCGCTGGCCAGAATCTCCTCGAGGTGGGCGATGAGCTTCGCGGTCTCGGCGATCTCCGCCTCCAGCTTGTCGCGTTCCAAGCCCGTCAGCTTGGACAGGCGCATGTTCAGAATTTCCTGGGCCTGGATGGCCGACAGGTCGAAGCTTTCCATCAGGCCGGTCTTGGCCGTCTCGGTGTCCTTCGACGAGCGAATCAGGTCGATGACCGCGTCGATGTGGTCGATCGCGATCTTGAGGCCCTCCAAGATGTGCATGTGGGCCTTGGCCTTGGCCAAGTCGAACTGGGTGCGCCGGGTGACCACGTCGCGGCGGTGCTGGATGAAGTGCTGAAGCGCGTGCTTGAGCGACAGCGTCTGCGGCCGCCCGTCGACGATGGCCAGCATGTTGATGCCGAACGACTCCTGCATCGGCGTCATCTTCCACAGGTTGTTCTGCACAACCTCGGGCACGGCGTCCTTCTTGAGGTCGATGACCACGCGCATACCTTCGCGGTCGGATTCGTCGCGCACGTCGGAAATGCCGTCGATCTTCTTTTCCCGCACCAGCTCGGCAATCTTCTCGATCAGCCTGGCCTTGTTGACCTGGTACGGGATCTCGTTGGCCACGATGGACTTGCGCCCGCTCTTGGGGTTTTCCTCGATGATGGTGCGCGCCCGCATGAGCAGGCTGCCGCGCCCCGAGCGATAGGCCGCACGGATGCCACCGCGCCCGCAGATGAAGCCACCGGTGGGAAAATCCGGGCCAGGAACGATGTCCAAAAGCTCGTCGACCTCGATGTCGGGGTTCTTGATGATGGCGATGGTGGCGTCGATGATCTCGGTCAGATTGTGGGGCGGAATGTTGGTGGCCATGCCGACCGCGATGCCGGACGCGCCGTTGATCAGCAGGTTGGGCAGCCGCGTGGGTAGAACCGTGGGCTCGGTTTCCTTGTCATCGTAGTTGGGCTGGAAATCGACGGTCTGTTTGTCGATGTCGGCCAGCAGCTCTTGGCCGATTTTCTTCATTCGGCATTCGGTGTAGCGGTAGGCCGCCGCCGGATCGCCGTCGATGGAGCCGAAGTTGCCCTGCCCGTCGATGAGCGGGTAGCGCATGGAAAAGTCCTGCGCCAGGCGCACCAAGGCGTCGTAGCAGGCGCTGTCGCCGTGCGGGTGGAACTTGCCCAGCACCTCGCCGACCACGCGGGCGCACTTGATGTACGGGCGGTTCCACACGTTGTTCATCTGGTGCTGGCCGAACAGGATGCGGCGGTGAACCGGCTTGAGCCCGTCGCGCACGTCGGGCAGCGCGCGCGAGACGATGACGCTCATGGCGTAGTCCATGAACGACGACTTCATCTCCTCCTCGATGGACACCGGAATGCGGATGCCGCCCGAAGAGGGTGGCACTGCGGGCGGCACCATGGGTGGCGTCGGGGGTGGCGGAGAAGGAGGCAAGCTGCCGTCAGTAGGTTCCATGCGGTGGGCGCGAAACCTATCAAGGAGCGCGCTTCAAGTCACGGGGCGCGAGGCGATCGGCCCGCTTCCGTCGAGAAACGAGGCGATTCTTCCTCGATCGCGTGCTCGCCAGCGACGGGCGCGCTCAGATCGTGAAAGTTTTGCGAAATCTAATTGTGTTTCTCACTACACTTGCGACACCCGTTTCCGGGATTTCCGACCGCCGTGTGCGCGCGGTCATATTGGGTCTGCTGCCCGCTCCTACATTCACGTCCAAAATAAGGGGCGCTGGGCCTAAGAAAGCGCAGTTTAAGATAATTTTTCTTGCCTCTTTCGTTACTGGCCCCAAAATGTTCCGGCTGCTGCAATGCGCTCGCATTGCGGAACAACATTGGGTTTCGACGGAGGCTATTACATGACGTGTTCTAAGAATTTCGGACGGTTGCTTCAGGCCAGTTGCCTGGGGCTCATTGGCATGCTGACGGTCGTCGGCTGTGGTGGGAGCGAAAATACTACCCACCCCGACGCTGCCACAACTGAGGGCGGGGTTCTCCCCGTAAAGGTGCCAAACCTCGCCGCCAGCGCGGCCACGGTGAGCGTCGGTTCTCCTGATGTCGGGAAGCCCTCGACGCCAGCCACGGTTATTATCACCAACAACGGAACCGCTGCGGGCACCCTGACGGTCACCCCGTCCGGCGTCGCCGCCACCGGCTGCACAGGCAGCCTCGCCGTCAACGCTTCCTGCACGCTCTCGATCGTCGCGACCCCGACGGTTGCAGGTCCGATTAGCGGCAGCGTGACTGTCGCAGCTACGGGGGGCAACGCCCTCACCATCAGCGTGACCGGCAACGCCAACCCTCCTGGCAACTTCACCCTGGACAAGACCTTGATCGATCTGGGCACTCTCGCCGTCGGACAGGCTGCCCAAGGGACGGTCACAGTCATGGCTCAGTCTGCACTTACCGGCCTCACGACCGGCGTGCAAGGGGCGGACGTCAAGATTGACGCCGCTTCCACCTGCACTGCCACTCTTGCTGCGGGACAGACCTGCACGGTGGTTGTGGACTTCTCCTCCGCGACGGCGGGCGTCCCGACGGGTGATGCCATCGTGATTTCCCAGGGTGGGGTGACCAAGCCCGTCTCCGTTACCGCCAACGTGCTTACCCTGGCCAAACTGGGTGCCACGCCGACCGCGGGCTCGCTAGTAGCAGCGCCGGGTGCGACGAGTGCTCCGCTCGTCATCAACGTCGGCAACACCGGCGGAATGACGACCGGCCAGATCCTTGTTGCCCTCTCCGGTGCGACTCCGGCGGACTTCAAGATCACCTCCGATACGTGCAGCATCGTTACGCTCGCCTCAAGCGCGACCTGCGCCGTGACCATCGTATTTGCTCCCGCGGCCACCGCGACTGTGACGGAAACTGCTACATTGACAATTACTGACAAGGGACCTGGGGCTTCGGTTGCCAGCGTGGCCCTCAGCGGCATCCTGAGTCTCCCCAGCTTGCTCACCATCTCTGGCGGCCCAGACCTAGGCTCGGTCGCTCCTGGAGCATCAGGGACTGAGGTCGTGTTCACCGTAACGAACACGGCGGCCACTCCGACCGGAGCACTGTCGGTGTCTGTCAGCCCCGCCACGAACATCACCATTTCCAGCAATGCCTGCGCCGCCAAGGCGACGCTGAACAAGGGCGATACCTGCACCGTCGGTCTCAAGCTGACGCCGGCAGCTGGCGCCGCCGCAACGGCCGTCTCCGCAATTCTCACCGTTGCGAGCGCAACCGACAGCGTTAACGCAAGCGTGACCGGTACGATTATCTCCAAGGGCACACTTTCGGCAACGCCCACATCGGTGAGCTTCGGATCTGTTCCCATCAATCAGAAGTCCGCTGTTCAGACCGTGACGATCAAGAACATCGGTGCCACAGCTACCGGTGCCCTGAGCGTTTCGCTTTCTGGTACTGGCGCTGCCCAGGTCACCTCGTCAGGCGCTTGCACTGGTACGCTTGCTGCCGGTGCGACCTGCACTGTCGCGGTCCAATACGCGCCGACGGACACCACAGGGGTCAATGGCACCATCACCGTGACTGACGGGACGACCTCCGTTGCCGTCCCCATGGTTGGTACCGGCCTTGCGCCGAGCGTGTTCACCGCCCTCGACAACGGCAGTTTCACTTTTGCTCCCACGGTCGTCGGATACACCACCTCCGGCGGCTCCGTCACAATCGGGTTGGTGACCGGTGCCACGACCGACTCCGGCGCCATTACACTCCCCATCACCGGCGCCAATGCGGCCGACTTTGCCGTCGTGCCATCGGGCACCAACTGCACCTTGCTCCAGCCCGGGCAAACGTGCACGGTCGCGGTATCCTTCACACCCGGCGATGTCGGAGCTCGCGCAGCGGTCCTGACGGTGACGGGCGCCAAGGGCGGGACGTTCCAGTTCCAGCTCACCGGCACTGGCCTGGCCCTGCTCCAACTCCTCCCACTGGGTGCAACCGCCACCACGGTCGCCGCACCGTACACGGGACTTGATTTCGGCCAGCAACCCAACGCCACCGCGGGCAATGTTTTCGCCTATCGAGTGGTGGTCCGCGGGGCGACCAATCCTGCCGCGGCCTCGACTGTGCCCAGCATCGCCTTTGCGCCAGGCACGCCGCCGGACTTCACCTATGTCACCGGAGCCACTGTCGACAGCGTTACCACGTGGACGCCCACGACGAGCAATCCGTGCAACGGCGGCCCAACCCTGGCCCTCCCGGCAGTCACCTCTGCTTCGCCATGGATTGTCGGTACCAAGACGTCTACCAATCCGTCCATCGCGGTCAATACTCTGGTCTCTACGCTGAGCACCGATGAGCAGCTCACCGCCGCGTATTGGACCTGCGACTTCTACGTCCAGTTCAGCCCAACCAGTGGCAAGAGCGCCACGCCCAAGACTGCGACGCTTACTGCCACTGCCTCGGCTGGCGGTCGGGCGACCTTGACCCTGACCGGCATCGCGAGCGGACCGCTCACCATCACGCCCGCCGCGGACTTCGGCAAGATCCCGCTCGGCACGAGCAGCGCAGAGGTCGATGGTGGCAACAAGACCCTGACCGTGACCAACAAGGCGGGTAACACCATTGGCCAAGGCCCGCTGTCGATCGCGCTCGGAGGTGCAAATGCCGGCGATTTCGCGATCGTTACCGACGGTTGCTCTGGCAAGACGCTCACCACTACAGCTGGCACGAGTACCTGCAATATCGTCCTGGCCTTCACCCCAAGCGTTGCAGCCGCCGAGACCGGAACACTAACAGTCACGGCCGCGGGAACGGGAGAAACTGCGCAGGCCACCCTCACGGGCACCGGCAGCTCGTCTCCTTCCATCACCGTGACCCCGACCGCGGTGGCGCCTGCCGCTGTCGACTTCGGCTCCGTGGCCCAGAATAACGTCGGTACGTGGATGAGCTTCACGATTGCCAATCCGGCGACGGGAACCCAAACCGGCCCGCTCAGCTATTCGGTCGGCGCTCCATTCGAGCTGTACACGCTCCAATCTGCCGGTGTCACCGCCTACCCAGCCGGGTTCTGTGGCGATCCCATCGGCGGTGCCAGCTCCACGTCGTTGAACCCGGGTGCAAATTGCATCATCCAGGTTCGTTTCAAGCCTGCCGTGGCTGGCGCAGCGACCGGCTCACTGACAGTGCTTGGCTTGGCCACCGCCATCCCGCTCAAGGGGACGGGCACGGCCCAGCTGGTCCTCTCGGGAAGCGCCATCACACTGGTGAACAGCGCCCAGACCCTCGCCTTCGGCAGCGTTGGTCAGGGTGCGACGGCCACCCAGACCTTCACCGTTACGAACAACGGAGCGGGCAGTGTGACCTTGAAGGTTGCCTATACGACGAATGGAACCGACTACACGGCGGGGCTTCCACCTCACTTCAGCTTCGCCAGCAGCACCTGTGCCGACGGCAGTACTCTAGCGGCCGGCGCGCCCTGCCAGATGAGCCTCCTCTACACAGGCACGACACCAGCGGCGCAAGAGACGCCACAGCTTATCATCACCAATGGATCGCCTGTGGACAACACCAACACGGTTGAGGTGCCCTTGCTCCTCACCGCCCAGTCGGTCACTCCGGCTACCCTTGCGCTTTCCGGTTTTGGCGACTATCCGACGATTGCCACGGCAGGCGCTGGCGCCACAATTGAGCTCGGTGCTGCACCGCTTGGAACGCCCACGGGCGTCCTCACCCTGGTGTTCACCAACACGGGCAAGGTCGCTGCCACTGGCCTCCAGACCTCGTGGAGCGTGATCGTGCCATCCGGAAGCAGCGACTTCACCGTCGCGGCTGAGAGCCAAGGGACCTGCTTTGGCATCGGTGGAACGCTCGCCCCGGGTGCCACCTGCACCGTGAACGTGCGTTGCACGCCGTCGGGCAACGCTGGGGATCGAAACGCCACACTCAGCCTCTTCGGCCAGGCAGTCCCCGGAGTGCTGGTGAACCTGCACGCGGTTGCAATCAACACTTCGAACACCGTCTACGCCAACAACGTCGGTGGGTCGAATTCGTTCTACACGTTTGCCGGCAGCACACCTGCCAAGCCTGCTACGGGCAGCACGGTGTACTTCCTGCTTCATAACAACAACCCATCGTACACACTGCAACTAGGGGCCAATGCTGACTTCACAGGCGGCAGTGCAGGGAACGACCTTGTCATCTCTACGCCCAGCGCGACCGCCGACTTCGTCCTGAGCAAGGCGACGACTGGCACCGCGCCTCCTGCGTGTGGTACGACCTTGGCACCAGCGGGTCAGTGCACCTTCGCAGTGACCTTCAGCCCCACCTGGAGCGATGCGAGCCATCTCTACCGATGGGCCACCGTTGCGGTGACCGCCGCGGGGGTCTCGACCAACATCCTAGGGATGATCGGTCGGGTTCAAATGCCGGCCACGCTGCAGCTCAGTGCCGCGGCTTCGGCTGGACAGGTAACCGTTAGCGCGACGAACTTCACCGTCGACTTCGGTCAAATCATGCAGGGCCAGCTCTCGTCCGAGGTCTTCACCATCACCAACATTGGTGACGTAGCCACGGCCGGGAATGTCGGGTTGAAGCTGCTCTCAAACAGTCCCACTGGAACCTACGCAGTGATTGGTGCGTCGACCTGCGGAACCACTGCGCTCGCTCCCGGCGCAGCCGCGGCCTGCACCGTGACGGTGAACTCGCAACTCACGTCGACCATCGGCGCTCAGTCTGGTCTCTCGGTCGAAGCGGTTGACCTTGGTGTCCCAACGGCTACCGGTGAGACGAGCGCGCAGACCTTCACACTCGCGGCTGAGGTCGTGAATCCGGCTACCCTCACGCTCAATCCCAATGCCACAGCGTTTGCCACCAGCACAGCGGCGGGCTCGACGGATACCACCGAAGAGATCACCATCACTGTGGCGAACGGCAACCCGGCAACTGACAGTTCCGCCAATCGCCAGAACACAACTGCCCTCGCTGTGAGCCTGTCGGACGCGACCGACTTCACGGTGGACACAGCCAGCACCTGTCTGAACACCACCACGATGACGTACTACGCGCTACCGCTCACGGGCGAAAGCGAGTCCTGCACGATCATCGTGAAGTTCACACCGAAGACCGCTGGAGCTCTTAGCACGACCGTGTCAGTGAGTGCGACGACGGGAGGCACGCCAACCCCAATCGCCCTGACGGGAACCGCTCTGAGCGCCCTGACCTCGAACCCGCCAGGCACCACTGCCAGCCCAGCCCTGTTCACTGGTACTCAGGGTCAGGCGAAGCCGTTCACAATCACCTACGGCGGCAGCGGGGCGACTCAGCTCCTCAAGGAGTCGCTAGGCGGAACCAACGCCTCGGCGTTCGCAATAACTGCCGATACCTGCTACGGGACTGCGCTCACAAGCGGCGCGCCGACGTGCACGGTCACGGTGTCCTTCGTCGGCACCTGCAGCGCGACCACCGCTCAGACCGCTACGCTCAACGTGACGGACGGAACGGCGAACAGCACCGTGGGTGTCGTGATGTCGGTTGGCGGAGCGACCGCGGGCTGCGGCACCTAGTCACTAGTCACTAGTCACTAGACTGACTATCCAAACAGAAACCCCGGGGCTTCGGCTCCGGGGTTTTTCTTTTGGGTGCGCCCAGCATGGACGTCGTCTTGGGGGTGAAAGTCCCCCCGAAAGGAGACCATCCTGAACGAAGCGAACTGCAACTGCGAAAGGGCGACCAATCGTGGGGAGGAAGCAGGGAGCGAAACCGCGGGCCGATGAACAAAAACCGGATAAGAGGCGGCGCCGAGCGGGGCGAGTGTGCCCGTTGCCACAAAGCCTCGATGGTCAAAGCTCAGGCTACGTAGATCCGGCGGTCGTGCGGGGAAGGAAGACGTTCTTACCTGGGGAGATCTCGCCTTGCGCCTGAAAGGGCAATGCCGCGCAAGCGACGGGGCGAGAAGACAGCAGAGGTCGTAGTAGCGAAGTCGAAGCCGGGGCGGTGGTATCGCCGACGCTGGAAGTCTTTGGCGATGCGAAGGACCGAACGAGAAGGAGAGCGAAACGGACATGCGTCTCGACGGCAAATGGCCTCAGATGACCAGGAAACTGGAGCTACCGCTGGCGAATAGGGGTGAAGCCCCGACGGGAAAGCGGAGCGAGGAAGAGCCGACGGCGGTGCGTGAAACGAGCGCTCGGGAGCGAGAACTTCGACCAGTTGGGTGTGCCCCGGCTGGTCACGCAACCTCAACTTCTCGAACCGCCCGGTGCGGACCCGCATGCCGGGTGGTGTGGCAGGGGTCCCCGGTGTAATGATCAGGGGCCCCTATGCCGATCGAATGGGTAGGGACGAACAGTGATCCAGGGCCAACCTGGCCCTGAAGGCTGTGCACCCTCACCCTTCGGCTCGCGACCCTCTACCGCGGTATCGCCCGCCCGGTCGCCGCTTCCAGCTTCCGATAGTCCTCGATGTGGCCGAGGAAGACGCGCACGATGTCGGGGTCGAATTGGGTGCCGCTACAGCGTTCCATCTCGCCGCAGGCGATGACTGTAGGGCTTTGCGGTAGGCGCGGTCGGTGATCATAGCGTCGTAGGCATCAATGCTACCACCGCCATCATATTTACGGTAAATATGATGGCTATGTATACACGGGTATTGGGACTCCCAGAACGCTCTTTCTTCCTCTTTGGTCCGCGCGGGACTGGCAAGACGACTTGGTTGCGGCAGCAACTCGGGGGCGCTCGCTGGTACGACCTCTTGCTTGAACGAGAGCATCTGCGACTGTTGCGTGACCTTGAGGTCTTTCATCAGGAGGTCGAGGCGCTGAGGTCGGGGTCGTGGGTAGTCATTGACGAGGTCCAGCGTATGCCGGCTCTGCTTGACGAGGTCCAGGACATCATCAGTCGGCGAGGTAAGCAGATACGCTTCGCGCTGACTGGTTCAAGCGCCCGGAAGCTCAAGCGGGGACAGGCAAACCTGCTGGCGGCGCGCGTGATTAACCGGCGCTTCTTCCCTTTGACTGCGTCGGAGATGGGGGACGAGTTTAGCATCGACGAGGTTCTCCAATTCGGCACCCTACCGGCGGTGGCAGCCGAAACGGAGGCGAGGGCAAAGGTCGACCTTCTCGATGCGTACGTGGAGAACTACATTGGGCAGGAGATTCGCGCCGAGGCGGCAGCCAAGCGGCTCGATTCCTTCACGCGCTTCATGGTCATGGCTGCATTGGCGAATGCTCAGGTCACCAATGTGGCGGGTATTGCCCGCGATGCGGCCGTGGCAAGGCCCACGGTCAATGGCTACTTCGACATTCTGGTGGACACGCTGATCGGCACCTGGCTGCCGGCATGGCGTCCGCGCGCCAAGGTCAAGGAGATCGCCCACCCGAAGTTCTTCTTCTTCGACAGCGGCGTTGCTCGCGCCATGGCCAATCGACTACGAGAACCTCTGGAAAGCGCCGAGAAGGGCCACCTCTTTGAAACCTACATCCTGCACGAGCTCCGCGCCCGGATGAACCAGGCCGGTACCGGCGGCGAGCTCGGCTACTGGCGTACACCTTCAGGAACGGAGGTCGATTTCGTCTGGACCCGTGGAGGTCGGTCGGTCGGTATCGAGGTCAAGAGCAACAACCGGTGGAAGCCGGAGTATTCGCGTGCGCTTGCCGAACTGCTCGGCGAAGGCGCGCTCAGCGCGGCATTCGGCGTCTATTTGGGGGAGCGCGAGATCAAAGACCGTAGTGTCCGAGTGCTGCCACTCGCAGCATTTCTACAAGCGCTAGAGGCGGGCGACGTGATTGGCTAGCAGCTCCTACCGCGGTATCGCCCGCCCGGTCGCTGCTTCCAGCTTCCGGTAGTCCTCGATGTGGCCGAGGAATACTTTCACGATGTCGGGGTCGAATTGGGTGCCGCTACAGCGCTCCATCTCGCCGCAGGCGATGACGTGGGGTAGGGCTTTGCGGTAGGCGCGGTCGGTGGTCATGGCGTCGTAGGCGTCGGCCACAGCGACGATGCGGCCGATGGTGGGAATGCGCTCGGCTTGCAGGCCTTGCGGATAGCCCGAGCCGTCCCAGGCCTCGTGGTGGCAGTAACAGCCGGGAACGATGTCGCGCATGAATGGGATGGGTTCGAGAATGCGGCGGCCCTTGGCCGGGTGCGAACGGAACATAGCCAGCTCTTCGGGGGTGAGCTTGCCGGGCTTGTTCAGGCGGTCGTTGCGGATGCCGATCTTGCCCACGTCGTGCAGCAGGCCTGATTTGACGACGGTCTCGATCTCTTGATTGGGCAGGCGCATGCCCACGGCGATGAGGCGCGCGTAGGTGGCCACGCGCTCGGAATGGCCGCGGGTGTAGCGGTCGGATTCCTCCAGGGCGTGGGCGAAGCCAATGATGGTCTGCTTGAAATTCTCCTCCAGCGAGACGTTGGCGTGAACCAGATCCTCGTTGGCGTCGACCAGGCTTTCGTACAGACGCGCGTTCTCGATGGAAACCGCGGCGCGGCTGCCGAGCACGTACAGCATCTTGCGCTGGCCCTCGCTGAACTTGGCGCCCTTGGTGTAGCTGTACGCGTTCAGCATGCCGATGGTGCGGCCTTTGAGCTTAAGCGGGATGGAGCAGAAACTCACCAAGCGCTTCTCGGGTGGGCCGGACAGAAAACGAAAGGCACGCGAACCATGTACCAAGAGGGGCTTGTCCTCTTGCAGAAGCGGCAGCACCTCGTTGAAGTTGAGCGGCGGCGCGGGCTCGCTGGCCTCCAGGCGCGGTGAAACCTTGCGCGCGTACTCGATGAAGGCGCCGGGAAGGTCGCTGGCACTGCGCGCGTCGCCGGGGCGTTCGAGCATCAGGTTGACGATGTCGGCGTCCACCGCATCGAGCACGGCGTCGAGCACCAAGTCGAGCACCTTCTCCACCGACAGCGAGGTCGCGATGGCCTCGCTGATCTTGTAGATGGAAAGCGCGTCTTTGAGGCGAAGGTTCTCATGCTGCAGGCGCTGGCGATCCAGGCCGCGCTTGACGATGTGGATGACCTCCTCGACCTTGAACGGCTTGAGAATGTAGTCGTACGCGCCGTGCTTCATGGCCTCGATGGCGGTTTCCACGGTCCCGAAGCCGGTCATGATCACGGTCAGCACCGGGATGCCGAGCTCGGTGATCTTCTCGATCAAATCGAGCCCGTTCATCTTGGGCATCTTGAGGTCCGAGATGACCAGGTTGTAGCTGCGCTTCTGCAGCTCTTCCAGGGCCTGCACGCCGTCCTCGACGGTGCGCACCACGTAGCCTTCCAGACCCAAGAAGTCCGACAGAATCTCGCGGATCACGCGCTCGTCGTCGACCACCAGGATGCGCGGGCTGTCCGGGTTGAAGGTGTACTCCAGCCGTTGGCTTACGGCGCTAAGCTCGTCGGAACTCTCCTCGGGAGTGCTGCCCTGAGTGGTCGTGGTCATGAAATGCCGCTTGGATCGATTGAGTTTACATCAAAGCAGCGCGGGCGAAGAACTCGTCGAGCTTTTCCTTGCGGAACGGTTCTAGGAAGTCGAAATTGACGCCTCGATCCGTTACCTCCCAGAACTCCTTATCGCTCACAGCCACGAGCTCGGCGCGAATCGACGCCATGCGCTCCGGCTTCTCGCCACGCATATCGGCGCTGATGCGATCGGCATAGGTGACGGCACCCTTGCTCATGTAGAAGGTTGCCAACTTGACTTGCGCTTTGCGAACCCCGCGCAGGGTCTGTTCCTGGGCGTGGGTTTCTGCCTCCTTGTCGATTTCAAGGAAAATCCCGAGCAATGAGTCATGGCAGGCGACATCGTGGACGAAGGCGCGCTCGCACAGCACGGCCAAGTCGTGGGCGGCGGTTTCGGTGACGAAGCCAAGATCCGCCTTGTGCGCGGTTTGGCCGTAGTAGGCGAGGCAGCGGCCGATCTCCAGCACCAGATCGTTGAAATGGAAACCCTGGGAGGATTTCCATTCCTTCCCGCGTTCGGGCTCTGACGGGCGAAGCCCGTCTTCGCCCACGCGACTGTGCCCCTTGCGCATGATGTGCTCGGCGAGCAGGCGGTACTGGTGGCAGATGTTGTAGCAGGCGCGCACGTCGCGCTGGTTGAGGGCGCTACGCAGGTAGGTGTTGAAGTAGCGGATAGCGAGCACCAGGACTTCGCGATCGCCGTGGCGCAGGGCCTCCTCGGCGATGTAGCGGGTTTCGATCGCCACCACGTGGGCCAACTCGGGCAGGTGGTCGAGTGCCTCGGAGAATACGCTGCGGAATTGGTGCAGGACCTTCCACTCGACCCAGACCTTATTGCTTTCCAGCGAGCGTAGCGAATCCGGGGCCAGGGCGATGAAATCGGGGTTGCTGTGGATGCGCGCCCCGAGAACGAACCATTCCGCCGGCAAGCCGGCCTTCTCCTTGAGGAACTTGACCGCGAACTCGCGCAGGGCCGTGACCGCGCCCGTGGCGATGATTTTGTCCTTCTGGGCCGCGGTGTTCACCGCGATATCGGACAGGTGTTCCAGGCCCGCCACGCAGCTCGCTTGGCGCACGTCCAGGTCGTTGCGATCGCGTCGCGCTACCCCACGCGCCAGCACGGCGTCCAGCACCTGATGTCCGATGCGCGCGATGACCTTCTCGGGATCGAGGAATGCGAACACATAGGCGAAGTAGGGAATGAGCAAGAGCAAACTGGCGGTCACAACCACGGTGGTCATGGCCACCGTCGCGCGCGGCACGAAGCCGGTGGTGACCACGATGCTAATCCACACCGCGTTGATGCAGGCCACGACGAAGAAGCCCATGATGGCCAGGTTCTTCTTGTCGCGGAAAAACATCTCGGCGATGCGCGGGGTATACCGAGTTGCAGCGAGTTGGACGACAATAGACACCACGGTGATGGCGATGCCGAGCACTGCCACTACCACCTGGGCCAAGCTGCCGAGAGCATTCTGCAGCGTCTCGGCGTCGAGATCCACCAGCAGGCGCCACGCGCCGAGGTGCTCCGTCGCAGGTGTGCGGCGGCCGAAAAACGCGACATCGAGCAGCCAGAAACCGGCGAAAAGGACGAGGGACAGCCCGAGCAGAATGCCGATGCCGGCGGGGAAACGCGGGCGCCAGCGCGGCGGCGTGGCCGAAATCGCCGGCGCTCCGCCGACCGTGCTGCTGTATGGTTGATCGCGTTTCACACCCACCTCACCTTCACCCATAGCACGAGGCGCGGGTGCGGAAAATGCGCCATTGCTTGGGCGTCGCAACGACCTGGCGATCCTGTACTATTCTTTAGGCGTCATGCTTCTCGTCGTCGACATCGGAAATACCCACACCGCCTTCGGCCTCTTCGACGGAGAAGCCTTGCGTTTCGACTGGCGCATCGAAACCCGCAGCGAGCGCACGGCGGACGAGCAGGCGGCCATCTTTCGCGGACTTTTCGAGCTGGAGAGTCTGGACATGCACCAGGTCGACGCGGCCATCATCTCATCGGTGGTTCCGCCCGCGACCTTGCCCATGGAGCGCCTGTTCGCCCGCTACTTCAAGCTGACGCCGCTCGTGGTGGGACCGGGGATGAAGACCGGTATGCCGGTGCTGTACGAAAATCCGCGCGATTTGGGCGCGGACCGCATCGTGAACGCCGTGGCGGCCTACGCGCGCTTCTCCCAGGGGGCCATCGTGGTCGACTTCGGCACGGCCACCACGCTGGATGTCGTCACTGCACGCGGCGAGTACGCGGGCGGCATCATCACGCCCGGTCTGCTCATTTCGGCGGACGCCCTCTATCGCGCGACGGCGAAGCTGCCGCGGGTCGAGATTGCCCGGCCCAAGGCGGTGGTGGGCACCAACACCGTGGCCAGCATCCAGTCGGGCTTGGTGTTTGGCTACGCAGGCATGATCGACGCGCTGGTGAACCGCATTCGCGCCGAGGTCGCCTACGCGCCGAAGATCGTGGCGACTGGTGGGCTGGGCGCCCTGGTGGTGCGCGAGTCCTCCACCATCGAGGAATACGACGAGCTTCTGACCCTGCGTGGGCTCAAGATCCTCTACGAGCGAAACCGTGGTTGAGAACAACGAGACAAGCCGGGACCGGACAAGGATGTCGTCTTGGAGAGCCTGAAACTCGATCCTCTTGCCGGGCCATTCCTGCCCAAGGCAGTGGCCGCGCTGGCCGCCGGTGCGTCGCCCGCAAAACTGATGGCCGTGCGCGGGATGGCACCCATGCGGCCCGCGGAATTCGTCATCGCGGTCTATCAGCTTTCGTTCGACGCCGATCCCGCCGTGAAGAGCGCGGCCGAAGCCGCGCCGGCGAGCTTGCCCGACAAGCTCGTGCTCGGTCCGCTGGGCGATCCGTTGCCCGTGCAGGTCTTGCACTTCTTCGCTGAGCGCCTGCCGCCCTCACGGCATCAGGCCATCCAGAAGATTCTGCTCAACCAAGCCACCGCCGACGAGACCTTCGTTCTGCTCGGGGGGCGTCTCGATGAAGGCGGGCTTGACGTCATCTTCCAGAACGAAGTGCGCCTGCTCCGTTGTCCCGCGTTGGTCGAGGCGCTTTACTTCAACAAGCACGCCCGCATGTCGTCGGTCAGCCGCGCACTTGAGCTTTGCGCGCGCAACGGGGTGCGGCTGGATGGCATCCCGGCCTACGCAGACATGGCCGCAGCCATCATGGCCGACCCCAATGCCGCTGCTCCCTCGGCGGCCGATGATGCCTTTGCCGCCGTGCTGACCGAATCCAGTGTGGCAGTACCGACTGAACCCGACGCCGAGGGGGATAAGGTCGGTGCCGTTGAGCAATCCGAGCCGGGCGGCAAGAGGAAGCCCAGCGCCTCGTTCATCAAGTTCGACGAGCTCAAGATCTTCGAGAAGATCCGTCTTGCCACCATCGGCAACGCCTACTGCCGGTCGGTTCTGATCCGCGATTCCAACCGCCTGGTCGCCATGTCCGTCGTTCGTTCGCCCGCCATCACCGACGGCGAGATCGTGGCCGCGGCTTCCAACCGCGCGGTCTGCGATGACGTGATTCGATTCATTTCCAATAGCCGCGAGTACACCAAGGACTACGCGGTCAAACAGGCGCTGGTCAACAATCCCAAGTGTCCGCTGGCATCGTCGCTGCGCCTGCTGAGTTTCCTTCGCCCCGACGACCTCAAGGCCATCTCGCGATCCCGGAATATTCCCGGCGCACTGGCGACCGCGGCCAGGAAGCTGCTGCAAACACGAGGGAAGCCCGGTGGAGGCTGAGCTGGAAAAGCGACCGGTCGAGCCTGCCTTGCCCGCCCGGCTCGGCCTCATGCTGCTTGCGCCGAGCGTCGGACTTCGCGGAGTCATGGACCGCAAGCGCGGCGCGGTCCGCGATGCCTTCTACCTGGTCTTTGCTTCAGTCGTCGCTTTTCGGCTGCCGGAGCTGGTGCGGGCCGTGCTGTCGTTTTCGCGCATCTCACTGTCCGGGGGCTTGACCCGGACCATGGCCGTGGTGGGCGCCGAGCTGCGCACCGCCGCGTTCGTGACCCTGGTCGCGGCTCTGGTCATCACGATCTTCGCGGGCCGCGGCCGCCGGGATCCATCGCTGGCCCTCGAACTTGGGGCCGCTTGCTACGTTCCCTACTTCTGCATTTGGAGCCCGCTGCGGCTTCTCGACATGGAAGCGATCCTGGGCAATGTGCCGGTCGCGGTCAGCCAAGTGGTTCGAGTCCTGGCGTGGATCTGGGTGGCGGGGCTTGTCGTACTGTCCTTGCTTCTCTTGCGCCGCGGGGGTGAATCGACGCCACCGACCATCCCCGTACGCAGCCACGTCGCCGGGTTGTCTGTGCTTGCCTTCCCCGCTCTTGCCCTCGTGCTGGGGACAGTGTGGAGCGCGCGACACTACGAGCTCTTGCGTCCGCTCGGCCGTTCGGACAAGGCCCCGGACTTCACGCTCGCGCGTGTCGACGGCAAGCCCGGCAACGTCAAGCTCGCCGACCTACGCGGACGCGTGGTTTTGCTCGATTTCTGGGCCACCTGGTGTCCGCCGTGTCTGGCCATGCTGCCGACGCTGCACGAACTTTACCAAGAATGGCAGCCGCGCGGCGCCGAGTTCATCGGCATCGACTCGGACGGGCCCATGATCTCGCGCGACGAGTTGCGTGCGTTCTTGGCGAGCAGGCCATTCCCGTATCCGGTGGTGAGCGACGACAAGGAAGTGGGTGGGCTTTACGGCGTGTTCTCGATTCCGCACATTGTCATCATCGGGCGGGACGGAAACATCGCACGCGTCCTCGTGGGTGGCGTCAGTCGCGACCAGCTTGATAAGGCCCTCGGCACCGCGAACAGCGGCGGCACGCAGTAATTTGTTCCTGGGCGTGCAAGGCATAGACTTTTGTCATGCGCATGCGGCGATACCTCCTTGCTGAGTGCCTGGTCTTGGCCTTGGCCGTGGCGGGGACAGCGCTGCTTGTCCGTGGCGTCGTTCGCCTGGCTTTCGCCGAGAGGGAGGTCGCGCGGCCGATACCGGTGCAAGGGTCGCTGGCCGGCGAAATGGATCCAGCCACGCTGCCCAGCCCGGACGTCGCGCGGGAATCGGCGGGAACCTTTATGGGTCTGGAGGACGACTTCCTCATCGCGCGCCTGCGCAGCCAGCCCATCGTGCGCATGAAATTCAACAAGGGCGGATCGTCGCTGTCATTCCGGGTCGATTTCGCCGATGGTTCGCGGGCGGCGTTCAAACCCGCGCAGACCAACCTGCAAACGGTTCCGCGCCGGGAAGTCGCGGCCTACCGGATCAATCGCCTGCTTGGGCTCAGCGCGGTCCCGCCCGCCACACCCAGGATGGTCTCCCGCGAAGACATGTTCTCGCACCTGCACCCGGAAACCGTGGCCATGCTTCCGCGTATTCGCGCCGAGACCATCTTCGATCCGCGCGGCCACACCGCGGGGGTGGTGATGTACTGGGTTCCCGTGATCAAGGACTCGGGCCTCGATACGTCCGAAGGCATCGCCCAGAGTACGCGCTGGCTGACCCACGGGCAGACCATTCCCAACGAGAAGCACGGGCTGGCGGCCCAGCTTGCCGACCTCTTGGTGTTCGACTTTCTCATCTCCAACCCCGACCGCTACAGCGGGGGCAACATGCTCACAAGCGAGGACGGCTCGCGCTTGCTCTTCATGGACAACACGCTGTCGTTTTTCATCGAGCCCCAGGGCAGCGACAAGATTCGAACCGCGCTTGGGCGCAGCCAGCGCTTTTCGCGACGGCTGTACCAGGCCCTCGATCGCATTTCCGAAGAAACCCTGTCGCGCATTCTGGCCCAGGCCTCGGAGGGCAACTACGAGATCCTGACCAAGCCAGAGATCCGCGCGGTGGTGGCCAGGCGCGACTACGTCCAGAAATACATCGACGGCCTGGTGGCGACGTACGGCGCGAGCGAGGTCTTCTACTTCCCTTAGTCCGGCGGTGAATTCACCTAACTACAAGGCCAGGTCGATCATTCGCTGCATGGCACGAGCCGCCCCGGCGCGAACGTCCTCGGGAACGGTCACGCGGCACTCGGCGGGTTCGTCGCGCAGGGTGGTGTAGACGTTCTCGAGGTCGATGGCTTTCATGTGCTCGCACAGGCGGCACGGCTTGTAGAACTGCTTTTCCGGGTGCTCCAACTCCAGGCGCACGACCAGTCCGCACTCAGTGAGGATGGCCAAACGGGTCTTCTCGGGATGGGACTCGACGTACTTGGCCATCTGCGAGGTGGACATGACCTCGTCGGCTGCCTTTTGCAGCTCGGGCTTCACCTCGCCATGCACGATGACCACCGCGGCCGGATCGTCGCGGCGGATCTTCGCGATGTCGGCGACGGTCATGTTGTGGTGCACGTGGCACGCGCCTTCCCAGGCGAACACGCAGCCGGCCAGGCCTTGTCGCTGGCCGTCACGCAGCAGGGGTTCGATACGTTCCAAGTATTCCTTTGGGTGGAAGGCATGCGGATCGGGTGGGGGCAGGTACATGCGCCCCGTCTTGATGGCGACCTGGTAGGCGAGGTTCTGATCGGGCACGAATAGAATGTCCGGCACCCCCAGCCGCTCGGCGATTTTCACCGCGTTCGAGCTGGTACAGCATGCATCCGATATGGCCTTCACGTCGGCATAGGTGTTCACGTAGGTCATGGTGACGAACTTGCGGCCGAGCCCGCGCAAGAATTCCTGGCGTTCTTCCAGCTCGTCCACATCCACCTCGGCCAGCGAGCACAGCGCGCGCTGACTGGGCAGGAAGACCGGTATCTGCGGCGCCAGCGTGTAGCACCCTTCGGCCATGAAACGAACACCGCAAAAGACCACGATGCGGGCATCCACATCGCGCGCGCGCACCGCCAGCTCGAACGAATCACCGACCGTATCGGCGATGGCCTGCACCTCGGGCACCTGGTAGTTGTGCGCGGGCACGAAGGCGCGCTTGTCGGCCTTGAGGCGGCGGATCTCGTCCCACAGCCAGGCCGTGCGTGCGGCCCGGCTTTCTTCGATCTGTCCGCCGCGCACCAGGCGTTCGATGGATACATCCAGCATCGAGTTAGATCTACCAGCGGGCGGGGGTGAATGCTATTGCCCGCGCTTGCCCGAGTCGGCGCGCGCGCGCAACTGAGCCGCATGGCGCAGCGTCTTGCCCGTTGGTCCTGCGCCGAGCGCGTCACGTGCATCCTCGCCGTGACCCGGGCCGATGACGTCGCGCAAGTAGGCCTCGTACTGGAAGGTGTCCGAGTGCTTTTCGTTGTGGCAGTGCACGCAGACCGATTCGGGGGTTTTGAGTCGTCCAGCGAAGGGCGATTCCTTGCCGCGCTTCTCGAGGTGAATCGAACCCGGCCCGTGGCACACCTCGCACTGAATGTCCTGCAAGCCGTGCGTGTAGCCCAGGCTGGAACCGCCCACCTCGCCGTAGCCGGTGACGTGGCAATTCACGCAGTCGTCGTGGGCTTCCTTGCCGACGTCGACCAGGGTCTTCCAGGCCTGGGCGTGGACCGAGTGCTTCCAAAAGCGGGCGGCGGGCTTGTGGCACGAGACGCATTTCTCGCCGCCCACGTAGGATGCTCGTCCGGGCTCTGCAACGACAGGTGGCTCGGCCATGCGTAGATTGGCAGCGCCGATCGCGCGATCGAGCTTGTGCATGCTGGCCGACAAAGTCGGATCGCGCAGCAGCGTGCGCCGAACCGGAACCAGGGAATTCGTGAAGTACGAGCCCGAGGCCGGTGCTTTCCATCGGCCGTCGCCAAGTTGCGAACGCTCGGCGCGCAGCTCGTCGCGTTCGCGCAGCTTCGCCGCCACGAATGTGGGATCCGAGCCGGCTTCCTTCTGCCAGCGTGCGATGTCGGCGTCCATCCTCGCGATGGCGTGGTCGAGCTCAGCCAACCGATCCTTGGCCTGGGCGGCGCCGCCCGCATCGACCAGCTGCTCTTCGGAGGCGCGCGGCCCTTTGCCGCGCAGGACGATCTCAAGGCGCCCAACCCGCTGCAGCTCCTCGGCGGGCGCGACCACGTAGGCCGTTCCGACCGACTCGGCCCTGGCCATGCCCTGGCCCACGTGCTTGCCCACCACCACGAAATCGGCGCCCGTGGTGCGGGCGAGATTGCGCGCCAGTTGCCGCTCGACCGGAGCCAAGAGCACGATCACCTCGGCGCCGGCGGCGCGCAGGCGGGTGATTTCCTGCTGCGCCACCGTTGCCAGGTCTTGGGTAGAAAGGCCTGCTTTCGCCGCCAGGTCCGGATCGGCGACGCCAAGCACGCCGATCTTGATCGACCCTACCGTGGCGATGTGTGACGGCTCGACAAATGGCAGCGGGGCCAGATTCACCGCCAGCCGCTTGGGCGCAACGCCGCCTGGACCCCAAGCCAGGTCGCTGTCACCGAGCGCGCCGCCGCCAAACGGCACCTTGACGATCTCGCGCGCCAGGAACTCAGCTCGCAACTGGGCCGCCGGTTGTTTCCTCTTCGAGGTTTCGGCTGCCGCGTAGGCGAGGTTGCCGGCATCGACAAGCAAGGCAGACCGGTCGTGGCCGGCCGCGGCCCTGACCAGCGCGGTCACGCGGGCGAAGTCACCCAAGGGGTCGCTGGTGCAGCCGCAAGGTTCTAGCGTTCCATGGGTTTCGGCCGTATAAAAGACGACTGCGCGTCGTTCGTGTTCGCCCGGCCCGGCGGCGCTTTCCCCAGCGGGGAGGAGGTTCACGACGGCCAGGGCAAGAACCAGGAGAAAATTGCGCATCGGCGCGGGGAAAATCCCATATCTTGGCGCTTCTGTCGAAGGGTTGTGCCAAGTACCTTGATGACGCGTCGAGAATGCGTCATCGACGCGCCGAGAATGCAGGTGGCCGCTATCACCGAATATCGACAATATTCGTCCGAATCAGAAAGAAGCACCTTCGCCTTGACAATTAGCTGCGTTATAATCACTCTCACCCGCTGGCTCACGTCGAGCTGACAAGGAATCTAGATCATGGCCGTCACTCTCAGACTCACCCGTTGCGGAGGCAAGAAGTCTCCCCACTACCGTGTTGTTGCCGCCGATGAACGTAGTCCGCGCGACGGCCGGCTCATCGAGCAAATTGGTATCTACGACCCCAGGCAAGACCCGCCCGCCGTCAAGCTCGACATGGCGAGACTGGATCACTGGCTCTCCTGCGGCGCCGTGCCCAGCGAGACCGTCGGCCAGCTAATCAAGAAGGCTCGGCGCTCCGCCGAAGCCGCTCCTGCCAAGGCGTGAATCAGTGACTGAGGGCGATCCGTCCCCCTCCGCGGTACCGTCTGACAAGACGCCGGCTTTGCGCGAGCTCGTGCTTTATCTTGCGCGTGCGCTGGTCGAGCACCCGGACGAGGTCGTGGTCGAGGAAATAGACGAGCCTGACGCCACGGTGTTCGAGCTCAAGGTCGCCGAATCGGATCTAGGCCGCGTGATTGGCCGGCAGGGACGAACCGCGAAGGCGCTTCGCACCGTGCTCTCGGCCGCCTCGGCCAAGATGAAACGACGGGCGATCCTAGAAATCATCGAGGACTAGCGACGAACGGGGCTGGCAGAGCCCTGCAGGTGCTTGCGTGGAATCGCCGTGGCTGCCCTTCGGAATCCTGCGGCGTCCGCATGGAACCTCGGGCGAGATTCCGCTTCGGCCCTTCAACATCGAGGGAGCCCTGGACATCGTCCCTGAATTGCCCGCACCGGTTCAACTTGTGCGTGGTCAGGAGGTCACCGAGGCCACGCTTGTCGCATGCCGGTCCGTGCATGGGGAGTTTCTGGTTCGTTTCAAAGGAATCGAAACGCGCGAATCCGCCGCCGCGTTGGCCGGCCGGGAACTGCACCTGCCTCGCGAGGCTTTCGCACCACTCGATGACACCGAGTTCTTTGTAGAGGATCTCGTCGGGTGCGAGGCGTTTCTAGGCGATGGTCAGCGCGTCGGCCGGGTCACGGGTACGTTCTGGAACGGAGCCCATGACGTGATCACGATTGTGCGCGACGATGGCAGCGAGCGCCTGCTTCCCGTGGTTGGCGAATTCATCAGCCAGTTTGAAAGCGCGGCGCGTCGCCTGGTTGTCGACCTTCATGAGTGAGCCATCGCAATCCTCCTGCGCGTCGCCGCTCCTTGACGTGGAGATGCTTTCGCTGTTCCCGGAGATCTTCGATTCGTTTCTGCGCACCAGCCTGGTCGGCAAGGCTATCGAAGGCGGCATCGTGCGCGTAGCCTGCACCAACCCACGCGACTTCGCCCGCGGCCGGCACCGCCAGGTCGACGATGCCTCCTACGGCGGCGGTCCAGGCCTGGTCCTGCGTCCAGAAGCTCTGGCCGCCGCCATCGAATCGGTCGAGGCGGCCCGAGGCAGGGCGCATCGTGTGCTGCTCTCACCTGCGGGCCGGCTTTTCGATCAGGCGCTGGCGCAGGAACTGGTCGCGCGCAAGCGGTTGATGTTGATTTGTGGCCGCTATGAAGGCGTGGACGAACGGATCGCCGATCTCTTCGCCGATGATGTCATCAGCATCGGCGACTACGTGCTCGCGGGCGGCGAGGTCGCGGCCACGGTCATCGTCGAGGCTGTTTCGCGCCTGATTCCCGGTGTTCTCGGGTGTGAGGCTTCCACGGTCGACGAATCGTTCTCGGCCGGTCGGCTTGAGTATCCACAATGGACGCGTCCCCCTGAGTTTCGTGGACTGGTCGTGCCCGAGATCCTGCTGTCCGGCAACCACGCCCAGGTGGAGGCCTGGCGTCGGCTTGAATCCCTACGCAGAACCCAGGCACGGCGGCCAGATCTGCTGCTGCGTCACCCGCTGACAGAAGATGAACGGGCCTTGCTTTCAGGCGGTAGCAGCAAGCGGCGAAGGAAGACAACACCGCAAAGATGACAGATCTCTGATATGGAAACCCTGGGAGGGTTCCCATGCCCTCCCGCGCTCCGGCGGAGCCGCGAGGGGTGGGGGGCGGAGGTGGATGTCCCGAAGCACCGACAGCGTCGGTGGGCAAAGCCCGGCCACGCCAACGCGACTAGATGCGTCCATAAATGGACCCGTCTAGAAGGGTTTAAAGGGCTGGGCCGCTGCCCTCCCCTCGTCCGCGAAGTGAATTCGCGGACTTCACCCCACCTGCGGCCGAGCCTTTGGCTCGGCTCCAGAAGAACTGTCCAATTTCTGAACAGTTCTTCTGCGGTGGATATTGACTAAGTGCCGCCTTCCGCGTAGTAAATACGCCCCCTGAGGAAGAGCGGAACCATGAGCACCCATCCCCTGATCCGAGACATTGAAAACTCGTTCCTCCGGGACAACATCCCGGATTTCCGTCCTGGCGACAGCGTCAGGGTGCACACGCTCATCAAGGAAGGCGACAAAGAGCGCGTCCAGATCTTCGAGGGTGTTGTGATCGACCGTCGCAGCGGAACATCGCTGGCTTCGTTCACCGTGCGCAAGATTTCCTACGGGGTTGGCGTCGAGCGCGTGTTCCCCCTGCATTCCAGCCGAATCGAAAAGATCGAGGTGGTGCAGCGCGGTCGGGTTCGTCGCGCGCGCCTCAACTACTTGCGCAAGCTGCAAGGCAAGGCCGCTCGCATCAAAGGCGAGCGCCTGCAGGTGACGTCGGGGGACGCGGCGGTCGTGGCGCCGGAAGTTGCGCCCGCGGCCCCTTCGGCCTAGCGCCGTGCGGAGCCTACGCTTCGCCGGCCCTCGGGACCTACCTGCCCACCCTGCCACCCCCTCGGGCTTCGCCCTCGCCCTCGCCGGCAGCGAAGCATCGTGGGAGGGTTTGGGAACCGTTCAGGGTTCCCGTCACAGTCAACCTCCCACGTGAAACGCATCCTCGACGTGCACGAGCTCCGGCGAGCTGTCGTCGAGGGCGAAGGTGACGCCTACGACGTCGAAGCGAAAAACCGGGGCTTGCGGGCGTTCTTCGTCGATGTACATGCGGGCGGCGCGAAGAACGCGCGCCCGTTTGCGCGCATCGATGGTTTCGAGCGGATGGCCGCGCTCGGTCCCCGTGCGTGAGCGGACCTCGACGAAGACGCAAAGCCCTTCCACGCCGAGCACGAGGTCAAGCTCTCCTTCGGGCCTGCGCCAATTTCGCGCTAGAATCTTGTATCCGCGCTGCTCTAGGTAGTCAGCCGCCAACTGCTCGGCGCGCATACCGAGGGCCTGTCTCTTGGTGAGCACGCGATCAGCCATGAGGGCTCTCTCTCTCCCTGCGCTCACGAGCTGTTGCTCGGCCAGAAACTTAGACTATTTGCACGTAGCGGCCCCGTTGCCTTGGCAGGCGATCGGGGTTGGGGCGCCAGTTGGTGGGAGGAAGTCTTTGCACAGACAGAGTTTCTGGCAGCAGATCTGGCCCTTGACGAAGGCGATACCGCAGGCAAAGCCCTTGGTGCAACGGTAGTCACGGGGATTGTTGGTGTCGCGGGACTGCCCGTCGCAGTCACTATCTTGCGAGCAACTGGCGGAGCAGTAGGCCGTGGTGGGCGGGTCTGGCATGGTAGCGCCAGCTTGAACCACTGGCTTGAGGCAGATTCGGCTGGGGCACTCGAGGGCTTCGGAGTTGTACACCCCCTGTGCGTTGCCGGCATCCGTCAGAACGCTGCAGGGGCGCCCGATGGCCTTGTCCTCGCAACCCGTGCTGCCAAACAACGCCATGCCGGTTAGCAGCAAGATGCCGACAAAAGAGAGTCGCAGCAGAGCAGGTCGTACTTTGTGGGGTTTGGCACACGGATTCTGGCTCATCAAAGGACTCCTTCTGTCCGGTTGGGCCGCGAAGATATTCAAGTACGGCTAGGCGCCAAGGACGGTCATCTTAGCGAGGCAAAGCATCATGTCAACAGGGAATCGCAGTTCCAATCACCCTCGTTTTGCTTCGGGGATCCGCGATGTTAGAGAGCGCGGCGGTGGATGGTTCTCGCTTGACACAGCAGATCGCCCTGCCTAGGATGGCTGGATTTTGTAGCCTATCAGCGACGATCATGTACTGCTTCCCGATGATTGGTCGGGAATGCTGTGCGTGAGCACCCACCTCTTTATTGATCCCGGATTGTGTGTTTGAGGTCGGCGAAAACGATTTCGAATTGCAGGCCATTTCATCATTTGCCCGTCCAGTCTTCCCGGGCGGGCGCCACCTTGTGAGGTCCATCCATGAGCCGTGAAAAGGGTTGCGCTCTGTTCCTCGTGTTCGCGTTGACCATGGCAGTTGCTCCCGACGCCATGGCGAAGAAGAAGAAGTCTTCGGGCACGGGGGAGCCGTCCGAATCGGGATCGGGCAGGAGCAAAGCGAAGGCCGGCGCGGCGACGTTGACGAGCGGCGGTGGAGCCGATTCCATCGAGCGCGGTGACAAGTTCTACGGCAGCAACAGCTACTACATGGCCTCGATCGAGTACAACAAGGCCATCGAGGATCAGGGGGGGGACGAGCTCAGCCGGCAGGCTGCCGAGTTCAAGATGGGCAAAACCCTCTACAAGTTGCACTTCTTCTCCGCCGCCATCAGCTACTTCGACCGCATCGTGCAGAAGGGCACCGCGCACCCTCACTACAACGAGACCCTGCAGTGGCTGGCCGCACTCACGCGCGACGTGCCCGAGTCCGCTGGTGTGCTTGAAAGGATCGGCAAGTACGACCGGTCCGAGCTCGAGAACCCGCAGCTCTCAGCCGTGCGCGACGAGCTCTACTTCCTGCTCGGCAAGTTCAACTACACCAAGAACAAGTTCAAGGAGGCCGTCGAGCTCTTCAACCAGGTGAACCCGAAGAGCCCGTTCTATGTCCAGGCCAAGCTGTTCGAAGGCGCGACCTTCGTCCGCGAGTACAATGCCAAGCCCGCCGTGGAGGCCTTCAAGGAGGTCTTGCGCGTCGCCGAGGAGAGCTCGGATCCCAAGGTTCGTCCGTTCCAGGACCTGGCCAACCTGTCGCTCGCCCGTGTCTTCTACTCGACGGGCCAGTTCGTGCTCGCGACCAAGTATTTCGACCGTGTATCGCCGGATTCCTATGACTGGCCGAACAGCCTGTTCGAGTCGTCCTGGGCGAACTTCATGCTCAAGCAGGCCGGATACTCCAAGGCGCTCGGCAACATCCACACCCTTCGCGCGCCGTTCTTCGAGTACTTCATCAAGCCCGAGTCCGCCGCCGAGGCACTGACCGTCAAGGCGACCATCTACTTCTACAACTGCCTCTTCGATCGTGCGAACGATGCCATGATGGAATTCGACGAAACCGTGCCGGATATTCGCAAGGGCCTCGATGAGATGCTCAAGAAGTACAAGGACAATGCGGAATTCTTCGATGCCGCGGTCAAGGTCCGCATGGGGCGTTCGGGGATGAAACCTGTCGTCGAGCGTGCGGCGCGCGCCGTGCTCACCGACCGCAGCTTGGCCAAGCGCTTCGAGTACGTGCGCGAGCTCGACAAGGAGCTGGCGGCGCACGACAAGGCGGACGTGGCCTGGCAGTCGACCGCCGTCGCGAACAACATCTTCTCCGATATCGGGGTCAACCGCGCCCTTATGGTCAACGAGGCGGGTGAGATGGCGCGCAAACGTATCGAGCGTCTGGTCGGCGAGTTCGCCGCGCTCACCGTCCGCGTGACCAAGATCAAGTTCGAAATCCTCGAGGGTGAGAAGCGCCAGGAGGAAGAGGATCTGCGCAGCGAGCAGGCGAAGAGCCGCGACCGCAAGGCCAAGGACATCGTCACTATCAACGTCGACGACGAGCACCAGTTCTGGCCGTTCACCGGCGAGTACTGGCGCGACGAGCTTGGCTACTACCGCTACAAGCTGGCTAACAAGTGCGGCCGAACCGAGGCTCCGGAAGGCGCGCCACAGCCGGAATCTGCCGCTAAGGACGGCGAAGGAACCGAGGAAGGCGCGACGACACCCGTCGAGGGTGCGGCACCCGCCCCCGGTGCCGCTGAGCCCGCAAGACAGTAGGGATATCTGGGACTTCCACTGAGAGACAAGGAATCAACCATGACGCGTAATCGACTCTTCGTTCGCAATGTCTCGCTCGCCGCCTTTCTCACGGTGGCCGCCTACGGCGGCCAGGTGGCGTACGCCCAGGCGCAGGGCCAGGCCAAGTTCAAGAAGAAGGAAATCGAGGTTTCGGGTGGGACGCAAACCGAGCTCACCAAACCCAAAGAGCCGGTCAAAGAACAGCAAAAGCAAACCGGCCCCACCCTGACCGTGGACGCGTTCGTGGGTCAGCAGCGCGACAAGATCAACAAGATCACGGACAAACAAATCAAGTACATGCTGGATTTGGTTCACAACTCGACCGACGACGATCCCCAGAAGCCGGACTACCTCTTCCGCCTGGGAGAGCTCTTCGCCGACAAGCAGCGCAACATCTCCTTCGAGGCGCGCGGCTTGGATCAGAAGATCTTCGAGGCCCAGCAGGCGAAGAACAGCGGCCAGGCCGCAAGCCTCAAGCAAAAACAACAGCAGTATGAGAAGGCGGCTGAGAAGTTGTCCTTGGAGGCGGTCAAGAGCTACGTCGCGGCTTCCAAGTTCCCGAAGTACAACCGCATGGACGAGGTGCTCTTCCGCCTCGCGTACCTTCTGCAAATGATCAAGAAGGAAGATCAAGCACGCGAGTTCTTCCATCGCTTGATCAAGGATTTTCCCCAGTCCAAGTACGTGCCCAACGCCTACCTCTCCTTCGCCGAGTTCTACTTCGGCAAGGGGGAGATGGAGAACGCCGGCAAGTTCTACGAGAAGGTCGAGCAGTTCCCCGGTTCGTCGGTGTTCGGCTTCGCGCTCTACAAAAAAGCCTGGGTCGAGATCAACCTCGGCAATTTCAAGAGCGCTCTGGAGATCTTCGTCAAGGTGATCCAGCTCTGCCAGAACGGCAAGATTCCCAAGAACCAGGCCGGTCCGCTCGAGAAAGAAGCGAAGAAGGACTTGGTCAAGGCTTACGCAAGAACGCCTGGCGCCAGCCCGGACAAGGCGTGGGACTTCTTCCAGCGCATGGGCGGCGACTATGCCCCCAAGATGCTCGAGTCCTTGGCCGAGCTCTACTGGGAACAGGGCATGTTCCCCGAGTCATCGAAGATCTATCGCAAGATCATGTCGCTCAACGAGAACTCGCCACGTTTGTGCGAGTGGCAGAACAAGATTCTGCGCAACACCCTGTCGGCCGGCAACAAGAAGGATCAGGTCCAGGAGCTCAAACGCCTGGGCAATGTCTACGAGGCGATGGTCAAGAAGGAAAACGTCAAGAAGGACGTCATGAGCGAGTGCAAGAACTCCTTCCACGACACCGGCAAGGAGCTTGCCCTCATTTGGCACAAGGAAGCGCAGCGCACCAAGAACGCCGACACCTACCAGCTGGCTGGTATGGTCTACAAGGAGTTCCTGAGCCACTTCAGCAAGGAGAAGGACACCGCGGAAATCACCTTCTACTACGGTGAAATCTTGTGGCAGATGGCTTCGTGGAAAGAGGCAGCCGAAACCTACACCCACGTTGTCGAGTTGGATCCCAAGGGCAAGTACGTGAAGGAATCCGCCTACGCCGCCGTGCTGGCGTGGAAGAACGCGCTCAACATCGACGACCACGGCGACTCGGTCGACAAGGACAAGAGCAAAGAGAAGGACCTAAAGCCGCGCGAGATCCCCGAGTATCAGAAGAAGATGATTGGCGCCTTCGATACCTACATCAAGTATGTCCCCGACGCGCCGGAGTTGACCAAGATCAAGTACCGCAAGGCGCGCGTCTTCTACGACTACAACCACTTCGACGAGGCCATCGTCCTGTTTGCGGATATCGTCGACCATCACGTGACCGACGAGCTCGCCATCTATTCGGCGAACCTGCTGCTCGACTGTCTCAATATCCTCAAGCACTACAAGGAGCTGCTGGCCACCGTCGAGAAGTACCTGGCCAACCCCGTCCTCATGAAGGATCAGGAATTCCGCAAGCAGATGGTTTCGCTCAAGACCGACAGCTTGGTCGCTGAGGCCAAGCAGTACGAGAAAGAGAAGAACTACAAGGAGTGCGGTATTTCCTTCGTGGCCGCGGCCGAAACCATCCCCGACCACAAGGATCACGCCCAGCGCCTCTACAACGCGGGTCTGTGCTTCCAGAACGCCCGCCTCGTTGGGCAAGCCATCAAGGCGCGCGAGCAGCTCATCGCGGCCCATCCCAAGGACACCCTGGCCCAGCGGGCGCTATTCCAAATCGCCTCGGGTTATCACCAGCTGGCCTACTACTCCGAGGCGGCCAAGCGCTACGAGGAATTCGCCGGCAAGTTCCCGGGTGAGAAACAAGCCTTCACCGCACTCGGCAACGCCTACTCGTTCCGCATCGGCCTCGGCGAGTTCGACAAGGCGGTCGAGGACATGAACAGCTTCGTCAGATACTACGGCGACAAGAAGCCTGCGGATGCTGCCAACGTCGTTTTCCAGATGAGCGAAGTTTACGAGAAGCAGACCAAGACGGACGAGTTGGTCAAGCACCTGGAAGCCTACCTCAAGAAGTGGGGCGCCAAGGGCGGCATCGACAAGCAGATCCTGGCGCACTTCAAACTGGGCGAGATCGCCTGGAAGAAGTCCTGCCCGCAGGAAGGCGTGAACGGCGCCTGCATCAAGGTCGACCGTGTGACCATGAACGGGAAGACCAAGGCGATCTACCAGATCAACCAGGGCATCAAGGACAGGAAGAAGAAGCTGAAGGAGAAGGTGCAAACTCAGTGCGGCCCGCCCACCAGCTCGAAGATCACGGTGTATGATCGATCGAAGGGATCCTCGGAGGCCCAGAAGCACTTCGACGAAGTGCTGAAGCTTTGGGCCAAGGGTGATGCCGAGAAGAAACTGCAGAGCCAGGTGCCGAATCCGGGCGAGGCGGCCGCGCGTGACGTGTTCATGCGTTTCGCCGTCGCTGGTGCCGCCTTCTACAAGGCCGAGCAGGTGTACGAGCAGTTCCTCAAGGTCAAGTTCCCGCAAGGACTCGACTTCCAGCAACCCACCCAGTTCGATTCGAAGAGGGTGGCCGAGGCCAAGAAGAAGAAGTTCGAGGACTCCCAGAAGAAATTCCTCGTTTACTTGACCGACAAGACCAAGCTGGCCGAGCGGCTGGCCGGCCCGAGCAAAGAAAAGAAGGGGATGTACGACTTCGTGCTCGACTACCACGTGGCCCACTGGACCATCGCGGGTTCGGCGCGCATCGGCCAGATCTTCGCCGACTTCGTCAACCAGCTGTACACGGCTGAAATCCCCAAGGACCTCAAGGTGCAAGACGAGTGGGGGAACCGCCCGCGCGAAATCTTCTGCGACGCCTTGGTGGACAAGGCCGAGCCCATCGAGTCCAAGGCTGTCGTCGGTTACGACCTCTGCCTCAAAGCCGCCACCGAGCAGTCGTGGTTCAACGAGTGGTCGACCATGTGCGAGGTCGAGCTCAACCAGCTCAAACCCAGCGAGTATCCGCTCGCCGCCGAGGCCAAGCCCGAACCGGGCTATGTGTCGACCCCCATCACCCCATCTGCCGTCGTGTCCGAGTTGCCCGACGACGTTCAAGTGATTTCGAAAGAGTAGGAGCCAAGAATGACCATGCATGGACGACTAGAAATGTGGTCACTCAAGACCCTTTTTGCTGCTTCTGCCTTGGCTCTGCTGGGCGCAGGCTGCGCATCCTCGAAGTCAGCCGAGAAGAAGGAGCGGGCTCAACTGCCCGACGAGGAGGAGGAGGCTCGGTCGCCGGGAGAAGGACCCAAACCCACGGCCTCGGCAGGCTCGGCCAACAGTGGCCCCGCCGACATCCCACTAACGACGAGGAAGCTCTCGGGCCGACAAGTCACCGAAGATCAGAAGACGGACTTCGAAAAGGCCGCCGCGGACTACCAAAAGGCGAAGAAGGCCGGGACCCTTAGCCCAGGAGATTGCAGCTCGCTGGCCAACGCTTTCAGGAAACTTGCGGACAAGGTACCGTCGCTTCTTGAGGCGCGCAACAACGAGGCAACCATCTATCTCGAATGTGGGCGCAAGGACGAAGCGGTCAGCATCTGGAATTCGATGGCCAGTGGTGCCAAGCCCTACGCGCCGGCGCTCGCGAACCTCGGCTACTTGGCCTGGCAGTCCGGCAACAAGGCCAATGCGGAATCGCTTTTCAATCGCTCGGTGCAGGCCGATCCGTTGATCGGTTCGATCTTCGCGCGCATCAACCTGGCGCAGATCATGCGCGAACAGGCACGAACTGCGGGCGAGGGACAGAAGAAGACGCTCAACGATCAAGCCGTGCGCCACTTGCGAACGGTGTTGGCCCTGGATGGCAACAGCTTGCAGGCCTACGCGGGCTTGACCTATATCTACTTCGATCTCGGGTTGCCCGAGGCGGCCAAGCTGGTCGGTGCGCAAGCCATCAAGCGCGCCAAGGAAATTGCGACCGGAGTCTTCGAGGACGAGTCCACCGTCGCTGAAGAAACTGCCAAGAAGGGCAAGAAGGTCAAGGCGAAGAAGGAAAAGGAAGAGGCCAAAGAGGAAGGCGCCAAGGCTGCCGCCGAGGAGACGATTGGCGGAACCGGCTATACCACCGAGATGAAGAAGGCAATCGGGGTCGTCTACAACACCCTTGGTATGATTGCGCTCTCCAAGAAGAACTACACCGAGGCGATCAAGAACTACACCCATGCGGTCGAAGCCGACCCGACGCTCTACGAAGCGCGGCTCAATCTGGCCGCGTTGTCGCTCAAATTCCGCAACTACGACATCGCGGAGCAAAATCTTCGCGAGGTCCTGAAAGCCAAGCCCAAGAACTACGAGGCCGTTATCGGGCTCGGTGTTGCCCTTCGCGGCAACAAGAAGTTCGACGAAGCAGAGGCTGAGTACAATCGCGCCAGGCAGATGGAGCCGCAGCGCCCCGAGGCCTACTTCAACCTTGGCGTTTTGTACCAAGAGTACAAGGGAGGCAGCGACAAACCCATGCTGCAAAAGGCGCAGGGATACTATCGCGACTATCTCTCCCGCTCGCAGTCGGCGAAGATGCGCAAGGATGCGGAGAAGCGTATCAAGGATATTGACGAAACTTTCGCAGCGCTCATCGAGGCCGACAAGATGATGAAGGAAGCGGAGGAGATGCAGCGCAAGGCCGAGGCGCAGCAGAAGGCCATGGAAGAGCAGATGAAGAAGCAGGATGCGGACGAAAAGGCGCGGGCCGAGGCGGAGGCGAAGAAGGCCGAAGACGACAAGATCAAGGCCGAGGAAGCCAAGAAGAAGGCTGAAGAAGACAAGATCAAAGCGGCCGAAGAGAAGACCAAGAAGGCCGAAGAGCAGAAGCAGAAGGATGTCGAAGCCAAGGCCAAGGCGAGCGATGACACGCCCGATGGGACACAAGCGCCTGCCAAGTCCGATGACGGCGGCGATGCAGCCAAGAAGCCTGCGGACACCAAGAAAAAGAAGAAATAGGGGGTAGACTTCCCTTTGCGGACGGTTTTGAAAGAAAGTTTGGAACTTTGTTCGCTTCCAGTTGTCAGTACGGGCGGGCCAAAGTGCCCACCCCGAAAGAGTAAGGAGAAAACGCTATGAAGACTTTAGCAATGATAGCGGTTCTAAGCCTGACAGGGGTGGGGAGTGCACTCGCACAAGAGGCGGGTGATAACGCAACCTACAAGTCAAAGACGGTGTACGACTTCGAAGACGATAACGTCGAAGGCGACCTGCAGCGTCCTGATGGCGAGTTGGTGAACTCGATCAACAAGGCCCAGCACGAGAGCCTCATCGAAATTCGAAAGAACTTCATCCCTGAAATGCTCAAGTCGCTCGAAGACATCTAGGCACGGCTGTTGGCCTGATTGGGCCAATCCCCTGATTGGATACTTCAGCGCTGGCGGCGGCCCCAGGCCGCCGCTGTTGTAAGGAAGACAAGGAGAACGCCATGGCCAACGCACCCATCCCCATTCAATTTCAGATTTACAAAGGGGATCAGCTGGTTCGAGAGGAGATCCTGAACGAGCCGGTGATCAAGATCGGCAAGCTGGCCTCCTCGCACCTCCGGCTAGAAGACGAGACAGTCTCGCGCATGCACGCGGTCGTCGAGGTCACCGGACCGGGCGAGATACAACTCATCGACCTCGGCTCCACGCGCGGAACGACGGTGAACGGCGAGCGGATCAACAAGGCGATTCTCAAATCCGGGGATCAGGTTCAATTTGGTGACACCCGCGTGGTTGTCAACTTTGGCGCCGTCGCCGCCGCGGCGGACCCGGACGCAACCCCTTCACCGGCAACTGTCCCGACACAAGCCGCGCATCAAGCACCGCAATTTCCGGCAACGATTCAGTTTGCTCCGCCACAGCCGGTAGCGCCCACTCAGCACTTCGGGCCACCGCAGCAGCAGTTCGCACCACCACAAGCACAAGCGCCCCAGGCAGTCTTCGCGGCGCCGACATTTGCGGCACCGGCCGGGCATGTTGCAGCTGAGGTTGAGATGCTCGACGGCAGCAAGGCCATCGAGGTTCAATCGGTCTACCGCGGAGTCGTGATCAACACTCGCCACCTCACGGATGCTTCGGGCAAGAGCACGGCGGGACAGTCCAAGGCGCTCATGGTCGCGGGAGCATTGGCCGTGATCGTCGCGCTTGCTACCTTCTTCGTCACGATCATCAATGCCGGACATGAGAAGGAGAAGTACGAGAGGTACTTGACCGACGGTGGCGAGGCCAAGAACTTCCAGTGGGTGCGGCAGTCCCCGGCGCTCGACTTAGTCGTCTTCGGCGGCTTCGCCCTTGGTGTCTCCCTGGTTTACATGGGCCTCAAGCGGCGCACGAAGTCGTCCCCGAACTACATCATTGGTTCCGATGTCCTGGCCGACACCCCGGTTGCCACGGAATTCATCGGCACCAGCGCGTTTTCGCTGGTGTCGACGACCGGCGCGGACTTCATGGTCAACGTCACGCCCAGCATGTCGGGCGAAGTTCACCTCGACGGCCAGGCCATTCCGCTGCCGCAATTCGTGCAACAGCGCGGGCCCAGCTTCTCCCTGGGCGATCGTGGGCGCGCCAAGATCGACTGCGGACAGACCACCTTCCTGGTCAGCGCCACGCCGAAGCCGCGCCCGCTCCCAGTGCCGTTCTTGATCTGGCGCTGGAGCGAGCAGGCCTACACCGTCGGTACCGCGGCAGCCCTTCTGCTCTTCCTGCTCATGATCTTCTCGGTTCCACCGGATCCGAAGTCGCTCTCTCTCGACCTCTTCAACGCGGACAGCCGCTTCGTCAACTTCCTCATCAAGCCCCCGGAGGAGAAGGAAGAGGAGATTCCCGAGTGGCTCAAGAAGAAGGGCCCCGACGAGCAGGGCGGCAAGGGCAAGCGTCACAAGGGCGAGGAAGGCAAGATGGGCAAGAAGACCTCCAAGAACAAGGAGGGTCTGTACGGCCTCAAGGGTCCGAAGGACAACCCAGATCCGCACCTGGCCAAGAAGCTGGCCGAAGAGAACGCCAAGAACGCGGGTATCTTGGGCGTCCTCAAGATGTCTGAAGGTTCGCACCTGGCCTCCATCTTCGGTCGCGACACAGCGGCCGGTTCGGATGCGGTCAACGTCCTCGGCGGTCTCATCGGCAATGAAATCGGTGAAGCCTACGGCGTTGGCGGTCTTGGCCTCGTCGGTACCGGCACGGGTGGCGGTGGTACGGGTGAAGGCACCATCGGTCTCGGCAACTTCGGTACCATCGGCAAGGGCGGCGGCGGCGGCAACGGCTCAGGCTACGGTCGCGGTGCTGGTGGTCTCGGCGGTCGTCGAGCCAGGGCTCCAGACGTCATCCCTGGCCAGGCGAACGTACGCGGCTCTCTCGACAAGGAAATCATCCGTCGTATCATCCGTCGCCACATCAACGAGGTGAAGTACTGCTACGAATCGGAATTGACCAAGAAGGCGGATCTCTCCGGTCGTATCTCGGTTCAGTTCACTATCGCGGCCACGGGTCAGGTCATCGCCTCCGTGCTCCAGAGTTCGACCATGGGTAACATCCGCGTCGAGAACTGCGTGGTGCAGTCGGTTCGGCGATGGGAGTTCCCGAAACCGATGGGTGGCGGTATCGTCATCGTCTCGTATCCGTTCAACTTCACTGCCGGTGGTACGGGCGACTAGGGCACTCGGGTCCGCATGACCGGGAAGACGATTGCCAGAGGAACAATGGAGGTCACTATGAGGCGCTATTTCAATGTCGTCGTCGCCCTAGCCGTGCTTCTGCCGGCATGCGACGCTTTCGTGTGCAGCCAAAGCCGGATCAAGGCCATCGAAATTGCCAACAAGGGTGTCGAGTACTTCACGAATCGCGCCTACGAGGCGGCCGAGCGCGAGCTTCGGCTTTCCATCCAGACCGATCCCAGCTACGAGAAGGCGTACTACAATCTGGGTAAGGTCTACCAGGCCCAGCGCAAATGGGACAAGGCGGCCGAGGCCTTTGAATCGGCCGTGCAGCGCAGCCCCGACAACGCCAACTTCCACTACGATTTGGGCGAGGCCTACCTCGAAGGCAGGATGCTCGACAAGGCTGAAGGCGCGCTCAAGAAAGCCACCGAGCTCGATCCCAAGCTCTTCAAGGCGTTTTGGCGACTGGGCTTGGTGTACATGTACGAAGAGAAGCCGAAAGAGGCAGACGCGGCATTGCGCCAGGCCATTGAGCTCAACCCCCGCATGGACAAGCCCTTCGTGGCACTTGGGCAACTCTATCTGAACTGGGATGCCGACAAAGAGGCTGCCCAAGTCTTCGGCGAGTGCGTGCGTGCCAATGAGAACAGCGCCGAGTGCCACAACTTCCACGGCGTTGCCCTCAAGCAGCTCAAGCAGTTCGACCAAGCCGTGCGGGCATTCAAGGAGGCCGTGGACCTGGACAACAGCCTGTTCGAGGCGATCTACAACTGCGGCATGACCTACGCCGAGTGGTACGAAGAGTCCCACTCGAACGAGCACAAGACGCTCGCCCATGACTACTTGCAAAAGTACGTCGCCACGGGTGGCGGCAAGGACGGTGCGGCTGCGGGCTTCATCCGCGCCGCGAACGACAAGCTGTATGCGTTGAGCGGTCCATAGTCATGGGAACCCTGGGAGGGTTCCCAAACCCTCCCGCGCCCTGGCTTTGGCGGTGCAAAGCCCCGCCAAAGCCAACGCGATCGTCGCGGGCGCGATCGCCGCGGGGATGGGTGGCCGTGGAGGGCCAGCAAAGCAGGCACCAGAGGCTCTTTCGCTTCTGGTGCCTTTGTCGTATCAAGGGTAATCTCGTGCCGGCTGCGCTGCGGAGTTCATGTCGCATCGGTCTATTGGCCACAAAGGTGCGTCTATCCTATTCAGAACTTCATCACCACCGGGCCTCATTCTCGTTGTTTGTATTCCGGAGCGCATGATATAAAAACGCTCGATTTTCCGCGGTTTTAGCCCAATTCGGGCGGGAGACGATGGCCACCCGGTTTCGCCTCCTTTTTGGCCCCATTCATTCCGGAGGAACACGTGGGCATGGATCCGACCTCGAACGGCACCCTTGATGACTTTCCCGCCGACCTGCGCACCCAGGCATCAGCGGCGCTAGACGCCGAGCGCCAGTCGATCGAGAAGGGGATCGACGCGTGGAAGAAGTTGGTGGGAAGCGCGCCCACGACCTGGGAGCCCAGGCGGGAGCTTGCACGGGTCTACAAACAGGCGGAGCGCTGGAAGGCGTGCGTGGAGATCTTGAAGGAAGCTGTTGAAAAGGCAGCCTGGCCCGTCCTCGACGCGAAGGTTCCGCTGCTCCTCGAGATGATCTCGATTTACCGCGATCGCCTCAAGCTAGACGTCAACGTCATCGATTCATACAACCGCATTCTCGCCATTCAGCCAGGCAACGTCCAGGTCATGGACGCGCTCATCGCGCAACTTGAAGGCAGCGCCAATCCTCGCTGGCCAGACATCATCGCGCTCCTGCGCAAGAAAGCCGCTATCACGAAATCCGCGCACGAGAAGGTTGCCTTGCAACTGCGCGTTGCCAACCTCTACCTCGAGAAGTTCCAGAACCAAGCCGAAGCCATCAAGTGCTTCGAAGCGATCCTGGAGATCGATCCGGCGAATCCGGACGCCGTCATCTTCCTCAAGCAGATGTACGAGAAACGCCGCGACTGGGAACGGCTCATCGCGGTTTTGCGCCAGGAAGTCGGCCGTATCACGGATCCAGCGGAGCAGGCGCGCCGCTGGTCCGAAGTGGCCAAGCTCGCCACCGAGAAGCTCAAGAAGGCCGCCGTCTCCATCGAACTGTGGAGCAAGGTCATCGAGCTCAGCGATAGCGACGCCGAAGCACTGGCCGAGCTGGAAAAGCTCTACGAACGCGAAAAGCACTGGGAAGACCTCGCGGCGATCTTGCAGAAGCAGGTCGCTCTCACCAGCGACTCGGCGAGGCGCGGGGCGCTCTTGCCCAAACTGGCGATCCTGTACACCGAGAAGCTACAGAAGCTGGATCTGGCCATCGCCGCGTGGAAGAGCTTGCTCGACTCCGAGCCCGACAACCGGCGCGCGCAGGACGCCTTGCGCAAGCTGTACCTGCAAAGCAAGGACTGGGACGCGCTCGAGGGGTTCTACTCGGCGCAGAGCAAGTGGGACGAATTCGTGCGCGTGCTGGAAAGGCAGACCGAGTCCGAGGACGATGCCACGCGCGTGGGACTGTGGAACAAGATCGCCTCACTCTATCAGGACCGTCTGGCCAAGCCCGACAAGGCACAGAAGTCGTTCGAAAAGACCCTCTCGCTCGATTCGGGAAACCTCATCGCGGCCGAGGCTCTGATCCCCATCTACGAGAAAAGCAAGGATGCACGCAAGCTCGCCGGGGTGCTGCAAGTACAGCTTCTCCACACCACCGAGCCGGCAGTTCGCCAGGAGCGCATGCTTCGCATCGTCCAAATCTTGGATGCCGACGCGGGCGAGAAATCCTCCGCCCTCGCCATTGCGTTGCAGGCAACAACGGAGAACCCCCTCGAAGCCTGGGCGCTCGAAGCGGCCCAGCGCCTGGCCGCCGAGACCGGTGAGTGGGCATCCCTGGTCCAGGTATACGAGGCCGCACTGCAGGCGCTGAAGGGCACGGACAGTTTGCCGCTTCTCGCGACGGTGGCGCGCGCCTATGAAAAAGAGCTGGCCAACTATCCTTTGGCCATCGAACGCAACAAGCAGGTGCTTGCGCTTGCCCCAAGCGACGAGCAAGCGGTGTTGGCGCTCGAGCGGCTGTACGTCGCAACCGGCCAGCACGAGGAGCTGCTCGCCATTTATGACAAGAAGCTGAGCCTGGCCGCCAGCGAGCAGGAAAAGCGCGAGGTTCGCCTCCAGCTCGCGCTTCTCTACGAGGAGCAGGTCCATGACGTGGAGCGGGCGCTTGCGCTCTACCGCGACATTCTCAAGACCGATCCCGACGACTTGCAGGCGCTGCGCGCGCTTGGACGGCTCTACCAGTCGACCGAGAAGTGGCAGGAGCTGGCCTCCGTCATTGAGCGTCAGTTGGCCCTGACCGCCAACGATGCCGTCGCATCGGCCGAGCTGAAATTCGCCCTTGGCGAGGTTCTGCAAAAGTACCTCAACGACCCGAAAGGCGCGGTCGAGGTTTTCCAGGAGGCGCTCGCCCTCGACCCCAACCAGGCGGACGCGCGCGCGGCACTCGAAGCCTACCTCGGCGTCAAGAAGCACCAGATGGCCGCCGTTGCGGCCCTCGAGCCCATCTACGAAGCCCTGCACGAGATCGATCGCTTGATCGAGGTTCAGCGAATCAAGCTCAAACGCGAGAAGGACTCCGCTGCCAAGGTTGCCTTGCAGTTGCGCATCGGCGCCCTAGAGGCCGAAGCAGGCCGGGCCGAGGCGGCCTACGACGCATTTGCCGCTGCGTTCTCGGAGGATCCCTCTTCCAATGCCGCGCGGGCCGCGCTCGAACAGCTGGCCGAATCCATGGGCAAGTGGGACTCGCTGGTCGAGATCTACAGCAAAGCCCAGACCAATCTCAAATTGGAACCGGCGCTCGAGCGCGAGATCCTGCTGGTCATCGCCGTAGCCTACGACGAGAAGCTCAACCAGTCCGAGAAGGCGGTCGAGTTCTTCCGCATGGCCCAGGAGATCGAGCCCGAGGATGCCTCCGCGCTCGAAGCCCTGGAGCGACTCTACACGCGTACCGAGCGCTGGCCGGATTTGGTCGAGACCCTGAAAAAGAAGGCCGATCTGGTCCAGTCGATCGAGGATCGAGAGAGCATCCACGGCCGAATTGCAACGATTCTGGAAGAGGCCATCGGCAATCCCGACGAGGCGATTGCGGCGTGGAAAGAAGTTCTGGGCGACAATTCTGGCAGCTTGGTCGCGCTGCGGGCCCTCGATCGGCTGTTCGTGCAAAAAGGCATGGCCCTGGATCTGGCCGACAATCTGCAACGTCAGCTCGATCTGGCCACCGAGTCCGAGCAGCAGGTGGCTTTGCTCTGGCGGCTCGGTCAGTTGCGCCAAGTCGAGCTCGAAGACGTCTCGGCCGCCATCGAAACCTATCGCCGCTTGCTCGAATTCGAGCCCGCCCACCAGGACACCATCACTGCTCTCGAAGGGCTGCTGTCCCTTCCCGAACACGAATTGGCGCTGGCCGAGCTGCTCGATCCGGTGTATCGCGGGCGCAGCGACTTCGCCAACCTGGTGCGCGTACTCGAGATCCAGTCGCGCCACACCCCCGACGTGAGGCGGAAGATCCAGCTCCTGGACGAGATCGCCACCGCACGCGAGGACGGTCTTGACGATCCGGCGGGTGCCTACGAGGCCATCTGTCGAGCCCTGGCCGAGGATCCCCTGGATCACCATACCCAAACGCGCGCCGAGCGGCTGGCCAAGGCCCTCAGTTGCATCGATAACCTGGTCGCCCGCTACCAGGCTATCGTCAAGACGGTTCAGATCGACGAGACCAAGAATGCCGTCTACCACGTGATCGCCGCCTTGGCAGAAAACGAGCTGGGCAGCGCGGAGATTGCAGCCGAGGCGTACCAACAAGCCATGGCGGCCTCGCCGCGGGATCTGGAAGCCGCAGACGCGCTCGAGCGCATCTACACCCGCCTCGCGGACTACACCAACCTGGTACTTCTGCTTCAGCAGAAGGCCGAAATGACCGATGCGGTGCCCGAGAAGCGTGAGCTCGGCACGCGCGCCGCCAAGATCTGGGAAGAGGTGCTCGACAATCCCGAGAGGGCCATCGACGCCTACCGCCAGGCCCTGTCTCTCGACGAGACCGACGGGAGCGTACTGGAGAACCTCGAACGCCTGTTCATTCGTCTCGAGCGCTGGAGCGACCTCAAGGACATCTACTCCAAGCAGGCCGAGCTGGCCACCGATCCGGCGCAGAAGAAGGCACGGCTGTTCGTTCTCGGTCAAGTCTACGACCGCGAGCTGCAAGATCCGGCGCGGGCTGTCGAAACCTATTCGTCGGTGCTGGACATCGATCCCGACGACGTCGAGGCCATGCAGGCGCTCGACCGCTTGTACGTGCAGACCGAACGTTGGTACGACCTCCTCTCGGTACTCGAGCGCGAAACCGAGCTGTCCGGCTCGGCGGCGGAGGTCGTGTCCCTGCGCTTCCGCATCGGCGAATTGTGGCGGGAGAAGCTGAACGATTCGACCCGCGCGGTCGAGGCCTACAAGCGTGTCCTGGAAATGGATCCGACCCACGAGCCCACCATGCGGGCCATCGAGGGCATGATGCAGCGAGGGGAAGAGCCCATCGCCGCCGCCGAGGTGTTGCAACCGATCTACGAATCGGCCGGCGATTGGGACAAGGTTGCGGTCACCTACGAGGTGATGATCGCGAGCACCCAGGAAGCCGTCCGTCGCGTGGAATTGCTTGGGATTGTGGCTGGCATCTACGAACGGCGTCTGTCGAATTTCGATGCCTCGTTCGACGCCTACTGCCGCGCCATGCGCGTGGATCCGGCCAATGCCGAGGTCATCGCCCACCTCGACCGCATGGCCGAAGCCAGCGGGCGTTGGTCCGAGCTGGCGGCGGCCATCGAGGCCGAAATCGAGCGCGTGATGGACAGTCAGTTGCAGGTCGAGATGCTGATGCGCCTGGCCCGCGTGTACGAGGACGAAACCCGCGAAGTCGACAAGGCCATCGCGACGTACAGGCGCGTGGCTGACGCCGAGCCGGATCGCAAGGATGGACTGGTCGCGCTCGACCGTCTCTACACCATGACCGAGCGCTGGCAGGATCTGACGGACATCGTCCGCCGTGAGATCCGCCTGTCGGACACCGAGGAGCAGATCGTTTCGCTTACCTACCGGCTCGCACAGATCTTGGAAGTCGCGCTGGGCGATCTGCCCAAGGCGGTCGAGGCCTACCAGGAGATCCTCGGTATCTCGCCGCAACACGAGGAGACGCGCACGATGCTTGAGCGTCTCATGACAAGCGGGACCATGCAGCGAGAGATCGCACAGGTTCTCGAACCGCTCTATCGCGTAGGCGAGGAGTGGGAAAAGTTGGTTCGCGTCTACCAGGTCGAGCTTGTCTCCGAGTCGGATCCGGAAGAGCGCCAACGCATCCTGCGCCGCTTGGCGGATATCACCGAGAGCAAACTCGTGGACCAGATCGCGGCCCTCGACTGGTGGGCCCGCGCCGTCGTCGAAGCACCGTCATCCGAGCAGGCCCTGGACGAAACCTTGCGGCTGGCCCGCGTCACCCACCAATGGGAAGCCTACGTCTCGACCATGGTCGAGGCCGCGGGCAAGACCAATGACCGCGCCATCCGCAAGGACGTGCTCATGCGCTTGGCCACCGTGTTCGAAACCGAGCTCGGCGATCTGTCGCGGGCCGAGGAGGTCCTGGCCCAGATCCTGAGCTTCGATGCCGACGATGCGGAGGCGCTGGCCTTCCTGGATCGCATCTACGACAAGCAAGGCGACTTTGAAAAGCTCGCCAGCGTGCTGCGTCGACGCATCGCCGTCACCGATGGCTCGAACCAGCTCGTCGAGTTGCACCTCCGCCTCGGCAAGGTTCTAGCCGATGTCATCGACGACCCCGACTCGGCTATCGCCAGCTACCTCGCCGTGCTCGAACACGAGTCTCGTTCGCCCGAGGCGCTCGAAGCCCTCGAGCGCCTGTACTTCCGGGCCGAGCGCTGGGAAGACCTGTACGGCGTCTACGAGAAGATGCTCGACATCGCTCCGGGCGACCACGCGCTATCCGACTGCTACGCTCGCATGGCCAAGATCACCTCGGACGTGCTGGGGCAACGCGAGCGCGCCGTCGAGCTGTGGCGGCGCGTGCTCGATCTGCGCGGAGCCGATCCGCTGGCCCTCTCGGCCCTAGCCGATCTGCACGAGCAGGCCGAAGAGTGGCGCGACTTGACCGAGATTCTCGATAGCCAGATCCGCGCCACCGAGGATCCCGTGGCCCGCATTCCCGCCTACAAGCGCCTTGGCCGGGTGTGGGGCGAAAAACTCGGACGTGAGCGCAATGCTCTCGAATGCTGGCAGAAGGTCGTAGAAATCGATGCCGGGGACGTGGAGGCCCTGCGCGCCATCGCCGACAACTACCGCAGCGCCGGTGCCTGGGAAGAACTCTCCGACATCTTGCGACGGACGATCTCCGTTGGATCCCACGCTCTGAGCGGCGATGAAGTCAAGGAGCTGTACGCGCAGCTCGGCGAGCTCGAGGGTACCACCCTCATGCGCATCGACCCCGCGGTCGAGGCTTGGCGGCAAGTGCTTCAGATCGATCCAACGGATTTTCGCGCACTGGCTGCGCTCGAAACCCTATTCACACAAGAGGCGCGCTGGGAAGAGTGCGTGGAGGTTCTCGAGCGCCGGGCGGCGGCGCTCTCGTCGCCAGACGAGAGGGTCGAAGTGCTTATGCAAGCGGCGTCGATCTGGGCGGACAAGGTTGGCGACGGCGGCTCGGCGGCGGAGGCCTACGAGCGCGTGCTCGAAATCGAGCCGTCGAATTTCGTAGCCTCGACAAGCCTCGAAGAGCTCTATCGTCATCGCAAGGTCTGGCCGCGCCTCGTTGAGCTCCTGCTCGCTCGCATCGAATATGTCGAAGGCCCCACGGAACGTATCAAGCTCTTCCGCGACATCGCCGCCGTCTACGAAGAGGAGCTGTCCGATCGCGATTCGGCCTTCGTGACCTTGCAGGCGGGGTTTCGCGAAGACTACTCGAACGATGGCGTGGCCGCGGAGCTCGAACGGTTGGCCACTGCGACCAGCAAGTGGAACGAGCTTCTGACCGAATACACTCAGGTCGCGCAAGGCATGACCGATGCCACGCAGGCCGCGGATCTGTGGGTCAAGATCGCCCGCTGGTACGATTCGGCCCTGGACCACACCGAATACGCTATCGCCTCGGCCAAGAAGGCGCTGTCGCTGGATCCCAACCACGTCGATGCCATGTCCGCACTGGCGGATTTCTATCGCAAACTTGGCCAGTGGAAAGAGCTGGTCGCGATTCTGTCCAAACACGTGGACCTCGAACCGGACACCGAGCGCAAGGTCGAGGTCCTACTCTCTCTCGCTGAGACCTTCGAAGTCCAATTGTCCGACGCCGGGCAGGCCACGGCCTGCTACGAACAGGCCCTGCGCTGCGATGAACATTGTCTGCCGGCCATCGACGCCCTCGAACGCCTGCACCGCCGCTCCCAGTCCTGGGACCGCTTGGCCGAGGTCCTTGGCAAGAAGTCGCAAATCGTCAACGACGTCGAATTGGCCGTCAAGCTGCGCTTGCAGGTTGGCGAGTTGTGGGAGTCGCGGCTCGGAGACAACGAGCGCGCCGTCGAGGCCTACCGCGAGGTTCTCACCGTCGATCCGCAGAATCTGCAGGCGCTCAAGTCCCTGGAACAGCTCTACCTCAAGGCCGGCCGTACCGATGCCTACCTAGAGGTCCTCGAGCACCAGCTGGAAGTAACCCCCGCCGACACCGAACGGGTGAGCCTGTACCTGCGCATGGCGCAGGTTTGGGAGCAGCAGCCAGGCAAGGCCGAAAAGGCCATCGAGTGCCTGCTGCACGTGCTCGAAATCGACAGTCAGCAACTCAGCGTCTACCGCGACATCGAGCGCCTGTTCCGCGCCGATCGCAACTGGGACGCCTTGGTCGATATCTACCGCCGGCACATCCAGGTCGAAACCGAGGCTGCGGAGCGGACCGCCGTCCAACTGGCGTTGGGTCATCTCTTCGAGGAGGAGTTACGCGATCCCGATCGGGCAGCCGAGTCCTACAACGACATCCTTGGCTTCGATCCCGATCATACGGAAGCGCTCAAGGGCCTCGCGCGCATCTACGAGCAGACCGAGCAGTGGGATCGCGCGGTCGAGATCATGGAGCGGCTCGTGAACGTGGTCGAGGCCAATGAGAAGGTCGACCTCAGCTTCCGCCTGGGCAAGATCTTCGACGAGCATATGCAGATGCCCGAGTCGGCCGAGGAGCGGCTGTCCGATGCACTCAGCATGGATCCGGCGCACGTGCCAAGCATGCTGTCGCTCATCAATCTGTATAAGCAGCGGGGCGATTCGCTGAAGGCCGCGCAGATGATGGTGCGCGCCGAAACCTGCACGCAGAACGTGCTGGAGAAGACGCGCCTGCTCTTCGAGGCCGGCAAGCTCTACCAGATCGAGCTCGGCGACGAGCAGAAGGCCAAGGCGCTTTTTGCCCGAACCCTCGAGTTCGATCCCGAACACGTCGAAGCCGGGTCGCCCCTGGCCGAGATCTACTACCACGGCCAGGAATGGGCGCCGCTCATTCCGGTGCTCGAGATGCTGGCGCGCAAGACCGACCGTCGCGCCAACAAGGAACTGCACGTCCTTTACTACCGTCTGGCGAAGGCGGCCGACAAACTCGGCGAGCAGGAAAAGGCGCTCAAGTGCTACCGCCAGGCCTACGAGCTGGATCCGACGCATCTGCCGACCCTAGTGGACCGCGCCGATCTGCTCTACCGACGCCAGCAGTGGGACGACGCCTTCAAGCTGTACCAGACCGTGATGGTCCAGCACCGCGAATCACAAACCGAGGCGCAGATCGTCGAGATCTTCCACCGCATCGGCACCATCAAGATGAAGGTGGGCGAGCGCGCGAAGTCGATCAACATGTTCGAGAAGGCGCTCGAAATCAATCCCGGTCACCGTCCGACTCTGGAAGCTCTGGCGGCGGTGCACGCCGAGGCCGGTGAGTGGGAGGCAGTGATCAAGCAGAAGCGCGCCCTGCTCACCCACAGCGAGAGCGCGGAAGAGAAGCTGCGCTTCCACGAAGAGATCATCGCCATCTACAAGGACAAGCTGGGCAACCAACAGAAGGCCATCGCCGCGTATCTGGAAGCCCTCGACGTCAAACCCGATGCGCGCAACCTGCTGGTCGACGTGCTGGAGCTTCTCCACGAAACCAAGCAGTGGAAAAAGGCGGTCGAGATCCTCATGCGTCTTGCCAACCTGGAAACGGGAAAGGCCAAGGCCAAGTACCTGGAAGCCGCCGGTATCGTCACCAACATGGAGCTGCACTCGCCCGACGAGGCGGTGGAGATGTTCAACCATGCCCTCGACGAGTACCCCGACAGCCTGAAGCCGTTCGAGCGCATCGACAAGATCATGACGGCGAAAAAGGACTGGACGAACCAGCAGCGCAACTACCGCAAGATGATCAAGCGGCTGGGGCAGGACGTGTCCACGCCCGAAAAGAAGGCCACGCAACTGGCCCTGTGGCAGGGCCTGGGCGAGATTTACCGCTCGCGCTTGAAGATGTACCGCGAGGCCGCCGAGGCCTTCGAGGTGTGCGTGCACCTCGAAACCGAGAACGTGGCACGCCACCAGATCCTGGCCGAGCTGTACCAGGTGCAGGGGCCAGAGTGTTACGACAAGGCGATTCGCGAGTACCGCTTGCTTATCGCCCGCGCCAAAGAGCCCAAGGACATGGTCTCCTCCTTGAAGATCCTGCGGCGTCTCTACGCCGAGCTGGGCAAGTACGATCACGTGTGGTGTGTCGCCTCGACGCTGGCCTACCTCAAACAGGCCGATGCCGAGGAGATGCGCTTCTTTGAGCAGTACCGCAGCAAGGGCCTGGCTCGGGTGAAATCCCGCCTCACCGAGGAGAACTGGCAGAAGCACATCTTCCACCCCAACGAGGATCGCTACGTTTCGGCGGTGCTGGCCAACATCAGCCAAACCGTCATTGCCATGCGCGCGCAGGAACACAAGGACTACGGGGTCAAGCGCAAGGATCGCCGCGATCTCGCCAGCGATCAGTTGATGCTCAGCCGAGTGTTCGTCTACGCCAGCCAAATCCTGGCGGTCAGCATCCCCGAACTCTATCTGCGCCAGGACTGGGCCGGCGACATGGAATTCGTCAGCGCGCGCGAGAAGCAGCAGCTCTGCCCGGCCATTATCGTCGGGTCGGGGCTTCTGCAGGGCAAACAGGAGAAGGAGCTCGCTTACGCCCTTGGCAAGCGACTGGCGTTCCTGCGTGCCGACCACGTCATGCGCTGGCCGCGTATCGTTCCTCAGGTGTCCGAGCTCAAGGCGTTCTTTCTGGCTGCCCTCAAGCTCGTGAACAACAAAGTGCCCATCAAGAGCGACATGGAACAACCGGTGGCCGAGCGCGTGGAGCTCCTGCGCCGGTTTCTGCCGCCGCAACTCATGGAGCAGCTGGCCGAGGTCGTGCGTCTATTCCTGGAAAGCAAAGCCGAGGTGGATCTGCACAAGTGGGCGTTGGCGGTCGACTTCACCGCGACGCGCGCCGGGTTCCTGCTGTGCAACGACCTCGAGGTTGCCGCGCAGCAGGTGCTGTCCGAGCCCATCGCTGTGGGAAGCGCGGATCCCCGCGACAAGGTACGGGATCTGATTCAGTGGAGCGTCTCCGAGGAATACTTCGAGTTGCGCAGCCACTTGGGTCTGGCCATCGGATAGTCCGCGATGCCGGTCGCGCTAGCAGTCATCCTGGCGAGCGTGGCCGGCGCCTTCGTGGGGCTGTGGTTCGTCCTCAAGGCCCGGGCGCGCAGCGCTCAGGCTCGCCACGCCCGGATACAGGAGATGGAACGGATTCGCGCCGCCGCCGAGCGCGAGGGCCAAACCGTGCGCATGCAGGCGGAGGTCACGGCACGCGAAGAGGCGCTCACGATGCGCGGCGAGGCCGAGTCCGCGCTGCGTGCCCGCCAAGTCGAATTGGCCGAGCTCGAGGCTGCCTTGGCTGGCAGATTCGTGTTGGCCAGCGAGGAGGCACGCGCGCTCGAGGAGACTCGCAAGGAGCTGGCGGATCGCGAGATCCCACTTGCCGAAATCGAGCGCGGGACGAAAAGGCTCGAGGCCGAACTGGCCGCGCTGCGTGGGCAACGGCTCAGCGAGCTCGAACGAGCGGCCAAGACGACAGCACGGCAAGCGGCACAGTCGTTGGTCGACGCCGAGATCGAAGAGGCCCGAGTCGCGGCGGCGCAGCTCGTGCGCAACGCCAGCGAAGGAGCTTCGGTTTCCGAGGTTGGCCGTGCCGCCAAGCGCCTGATGGGGATCTCGGCGGGCCGGATGGCCGACCACTTCTACTCGGAACGGGCTCAATCCATCATCGCACTTCCGGAAAGCCGCGGTGATCGGCCGGTCATCACGGCGGACGACCTCAAACTCGTGGAAGGCGTGGCGGGGGTTGCCCTGGCTTTTACCGAGGAGGGAGATGCCATTCGCGCCATTCGGATCGAGGGTCTCGATGGCGTGGGCCGCGAAGTGGCCCGTCGTTGCATCGGCAGGATGTTGCGCAGGCCCGGACTTCAGGGGGAGGTCTTTGCCAGGGTCGCCAAGGAAATCACCACGGAAGTAGATCGCGAGATAGTCGATTTCGGGCAGCGCGGGTTCGCCATGTTGAAACTCGATCGCGCGCACGCCGATATCGTGAAACTGGTCGGCCGGCTCAACTTCAGAACCAGCTACTCGCAGAATCAGTGGGAGCACAGCGTGGAAGCGGGATTCCTTTGTGGGATGTTGGCCGCCGAGTTGGGGCTTGATGTCAAGATTGCCCGGCGAGCGGCGTTGCTCCACGACATCGGCAAGGCGCTCACGCACGAGCTCGACGGCTCGCACGCGGTCATCGGCGCCGACTACGCCCGCCGCTTGGGCGAGAGTGAAATCGTCGCCAACGCCATCGGTGCCCACCACACCGACGAGCCATTCGCCAGCTCCTACGCGCACTTGGTTGCCGCGGCCGACGCCATGTCGGGAGGGCGTCCCGGATCTCGCCGCCAAACCGAGGACAACCACATGGCCAAGTTGGCCGAGATCGAGCACATCGCGCGGAGTTTTCGCGGTATTGCCGAGGCCTTCGCCGTTCAGGGCGGACGCGAGGTTCGCGTCTACGTCGAGGAAGAGCGCGTGAGCGACGCTGGCGCCACCAAACTCGCGGCCGACATCGCGCAGGTCATTTCGCGCGAGATGACCTTCCCCGGACAGATCAAGGTAACCGTCATTCGCGAATTCAAGGCCGTTGAGTTGGCCAGCTGAACGAGAGAGAGCGGTTTCGATGCATCTGAATGTTCCCCCCATCATTCCCTACGCCGTGGGCGTGCTGCTCGTGCTCTTCGGCGTCCTGCGTGTGAAATACCTCGGGGCACCGCGCACGCCGCGCATGACCGAGGAAGATAGCCAAACCTCCACGAACCCCGAACCGGTTCGCGGCAAGGAGCAACACCGTCACCTACGCATGGGCGTAGTGTGGGTTCTGCTCGGACTCTTTCTTCTGGTCTCGACCTACGTGCAAGCACACCGACGGTAGCCTGGGGCATTCAACGTCTGGGGCATTCAACGCTTCGGCCAAAGCCAGGCCGCGCCGCGCACGCCGCTGGAGTCGCCGAACTTGGCTTTTACGATGGGGGTCGTCACCTTGTCAGAGAAGACGTACTTGGGAAGCACGAGGGGAACTTCGCGGTAGAGGCGTGCGATGTTGGACACGCCGCCGCCCAGCACGACAAAGTCGGGGTCGATCACGTTGATGATGACGGCCAGGGCACGCGCCAGGCGATCCTCGTAGCGGACCATGGTGGATAGCGCTGCCGGGTCGCCGCTTTCCGCCCGCGCGGCAATTTCTGGCGCTTTGAGATCCTGCCCCGTGGCCAGGCGGTGATCTCGCGCGAGGCTCGGGCCCGCGAGGAAGGATTCGTTGCAGCCGGGTCGGCCGCAGAAGCAGGGCTGCCCCGGCCTCTCGTCGTCGCGTGGCCAGGCCAGCGGGTTGTGGCCCCATTCCCCGGCAATGGCGTGCTGGCCGACGAGTAGGCTGCCATTGACAACGATGCCTCCGCCCACTCCAGTCCCGATGATGACCCCGAAGACCACCTGTCCCCCCGCACCGGCGCCGTCGGTGGCCTCGGACAGCGCGAAGCAGTTGGCATCGTTGGCCACGCGCACTTCGCGGTCGAGCACCCGGCTGAGATCCTTATCCAGCGGGTTTCCGATCAGCTCGACCGTGTTGGCGTTCTTGACCAGACCCGAGGCCGGCGAGACGGCACCCGGAATGCCAACCCCGACCGTGCCCTTCTCGCCGTACGCTTTCTCGATGTCCGAAACCAGCGAGGCGACGGCCTGCACAATGGCTGTGTAGCTTCCTTTGGGCGTTGGGACGCGCAGCCTCTGTCGCTCAACCCCATTTTCGTCGATGGCGATACCCTCGATCTTGGTGCCACCGAGGTCGATTCCAATTCGCATTTTCGTTGCTACTGTACACTTGAGCTCGGCCATTTGGGCACCCACGAAAGCATGATCGTATGATTTCACAAGCCCTGCAGGTCAAGCTACACTTGAAATCCACCGAGAGATGTGAGTATCGGCGGGCTTTGCCCGACGTAACGCGGAGATTCGAAGGAGGGGAGCGGATGCCCAAGCACGCGTCATACCTCAAGTCGGCCGCGCATGGCGCAGCGTTGATGGCGGCCATCCTTTGCGGCTTTTCCGCATGCAAGGGATCCTACACTCCAGCCCCTTTGCCCAAGGTCGTCAAGGCGGCCGAATCGGAGAGCTACAAAGTCGCGAAAGAGGTCAGCTACCGAAACCAGTCCGGGTCGCCCATCGCGCCCTCTGTGATTGCGGATGATCCGGCGCCCGCGCAAGTCCAACCGGTGAACGACAAGCCGACCGGACCACGGCAAACGCTGAACGGAGATCCGAACGGACTCACGCGCGACGTGCTCAATCGGTCGATTCAAGGCGCCATGGGATCCCTAGCTGCTTGTTTCGCGTCCCTGACCCAAGATCCGATGGTGTCGGTCTCGTTCGAGGCCGATCCCAGCGGAAAGCCAAGTCTCGTGCGCGTGGGCGGCGCGCCGGCGGACGCAGAGCACTGCATTAGAAACGTCGTGCAGAACATTCGTTTTCCAAGCTTCGACGGCAAGGGTGTGCAGGTGGACCTGCCGCTTTCCTTCCACCGCGTGGCACGCACGCAGCCGGGAGGCCCATCCGCGGCACAGCAACCTCCCCCTGGCGTGCCCCTGTTCCTGGAGCCCTAGCGTTTTGACATGGAAACCCTGAGAGGGTTTCCATACCTTCCCGCGATGGTGCGCGGCCAGCAAAGCTGGCCGGCTCCCCACGCGCCTAGAAGCGCATGCCGCGCTTGGCGCGGAACATGAACCACCGGTATGTCAGATAGGCCGCGCCGCCGACGGTGACCAGACCCAGAAACGGGGCGTGGTAGACAAACAGCACGCCCGCGCCCGCCCACGCCGAAAGCGCGAACAGGCCCTTCTTCTTCGCTTCCGCTTTGTCTTGCGACATCAGGCTTTGGGTCATGGCGGTTTCCTGGATGGCAATCATGTAGCCAGGCCGACCTTGGCGCAAGATGCAAACATCTCTGCGCAGCCCCATTGCACGTGCCGCCAGACCCGTGGTATTTGCGGTGCAAAGGAGAACGCCATGCGATTGCTGCTCTCGATCATTTCAGTGTTCGGCCTGGTGACCTTTTTCGCGCCGCCGACCGAGGCGAAGTCCAAAAAGGCTGACTCCCAAGTCGAGGCCGAGCCGGCCGAGGCCGCCACGGAAAACAACGCGTGCGGTTGCTATCGGGACAAGGACGACAAATGTCACTGCATCAAGGTGAGCAAGGCGAAGCTCAAGTGCCAGTGCGAGAACGACTGCGAGCCCCCGGAGTGCACGGCCAAGCGTCAGCACGACGAGGAGAAGGCGGCAGAGCTGGCCCTTAAGAAGGCAAAAGAGCGCGACAAGAAAGCCCAGGAAGAGGCCAAGAAGGCCCAAGCTCAGCGCGACAAGGAGAGAAAGGCCGAGCAGGCCAAGAAGGAAAAGGAAAAGGCCAAGGAAAACTCCGATCCGGCCTGGAAACTGGAGTAGGCACTCGATTCCGGGTGCGTCAGTCCTTGACTAGCCAGTCCGAATAGTCGCGTCGTAAAACAGGGGTCGACGGATTGCGCCGTCGATCCCTGTTTTGATTTTGGGCCAGCTTATGCCAGCATCGTCCGCCCCGTAAGTAGGGGATGCCGTCGCCTATCCGCGAACCGGCATCCGCGCAGGAGACAAGACACGAAATGAAGAATGCAGGACTCGACAAAGATTCACTCCAGATGCTTCTCGATACCATCGGGTCGTTCGGAAAGCAGAAGTTGCCCGCCAAGGTCCGCCTTGACCTCGATGAAAAGGATGAATTCCCGCTTGGGCTCATTCAGGAGCTCTTGGGGCCGGAGATTGGCCTGCACCTGCTCTTCATTCCCGAGGATTTGGGCGGACTCGGCGGCTCGGCCTACGACGTGTATCGCGTGTCCGAGGATATGGCTCGCCTCGACCTCGGCGTGGCCACCGCCTTTCTCGCCATCTTTCTCGGCACCGACCCCATCGTCGTGGGCTCCACCGAAGAGCAGCGCAGGCACTGGCTTCGCCGCATCGGCGACGAAGGTTTGATCGTCGCCTACGCCGTGACCGAACCGCTGGCGGGCAGCGAGCTTTCCGCCATCCGCACCAAGGCCGATCGGGTCATCGAGAACGGCGAGGTCAAGGGCTACAACATCAATGGCACCAAGCAGTTCATCTCCAACGGCGGCTTCGCCCAGCTCTACTCTGTGCTGGCTGCGACCCCCGACGGACCAACCTTCTTTCTCGTCGAGAAGGGCACCCCAGGGCTCATGCCAGGCAAGCACGAGAACAAGCACGGCATTCGATCGTCCAACACCTCGCCGGTCATCTTCGAGGACGTTTTCGTACCCAAGGAGAATCTCCTCGGCGGCGTCGAGGGCAAGGGCCTGATTCACGCCCAGTCCGTGTTCGGCTTCACGCGCCTGATGGTTGCTGCCTTCGGTTTGGGCGGTGGCGTGCAGGCCATGCTCAAGGCCATTCGCTACTCGCGCGAGCGCGTGCAGGCCGGAACCACCTTGTCCGAAAAGCAGGGCTATATGGACAAGCTCATCGTTCCCCACGTGGTTAAGCTGGAGGCAGCGCGCGCCTATATCGAGGAGGTCGCGCGTCGTCTGGACGCCGGCGAGCCCGAGCTGCAGACCGAAGGCGCCATCGCCAAGCTCTTCGCCACCGAGGAGGGCAACGCCGCCGCCGACGCCGCGGTTCAGGCGCTGGGTGGCTATGGCTACACCAAGGAGTACGAGGTCGAGAAGGTTCGTAGAGACGTGCGCATCACGACGATCTACGAAGGGACAAGCGAGATTATGCAGTGGACGGTGTCGCGCGATCGCTGGCGCATTCACCTGCAGGAGCGCGGCGGTTTCTATCGCCGCATGGCCGAATCGCTGGAAAGCCTGCACCGCGAAGATCCCATGGTTGGCGCCGATGTGGCCGCCCTGGCTGTTCGTGCCGTGCTTGAAACCACCGAGCGTTGCCGTGTCTCCCGCCTCACGCGCCACCAGCACGTGCTGTTCCAGCTTGGCGAGCTGATGACCCGCGCGGAAATCGCGGCCAATTTCACCCACTACGCAGCCGGCCGCGGCGCCGCGAAGTACGAGCCGTTCTTTGCGCCCAAGGCGGTCAAGGACATGTCCAGGATTTGCGCGCGCGAAGCAGCACTCGACGTGCTTGCCGGTGCGATCCGCCTGGTGCGTGGCATGGACGCCGTGGACGACGCGGGCATGGCGGACTTCGAGCGCTCGCTGCAAACGCAAGCTATCCACGCGTCGGCCAAAGGGCTCATGGCCGATCTGGATATCGTCGCCAAGGCTATCGTAGAGCAAGATGCAGCGCGACCGCAGTGACCGCCATACCTAGAATCATGCGCAGTCGAGGTAGCACCATCGGGCTGGACCACCCGCCCGGATCCGCTTTCCACGCTGCAATCTGGAGGAAAAAGTAGATGAGTAGTTCGACACGAGATCCGGCCGACCGTGCTGTCGCGGTGGTGGGTGTGGGCGCCATCCTGCCCGACGCGCCCGACGCGCAGCACTTCTGGCAGAACGTGGTTGCCGGCCGGGACTCGATCACCGACGTGACCCCCGATCGTTGGAATGCCTCGGACTATTGGGATCCAGATCCCAAGGCGTCGGGCAAGACCTACTCGAAGATCGGCGGTTGGGTGCGTGGCATCACCTTCGAATCGACCAAGCTCAAGATTCCGCCGCGCGTGGCCGCATCCATGGACGACGGGCAAAAGTGGGCGCTCTTGTGCGCGGGCGAGGCCTTGCGCGATGCCGGCCATCCGGACCGCCCGCTCGACAGCGAATCGACCGCCGTGATTTTGGGCAACGCCATGGGTGGCGAGCGGCACTACGAAACCGTGCTGCGCCTCTCATTCCCCGAGTACTCGAGAGCGCTCTACGAAACTACGGCCTTCAAGAGTCTGCCGGCGAGTGCGCGTGATGCGATCCTGGCCGAGTTCGCCGGTGAAATCGCGCGGCGCTTGCCTGACACCACCGAAGACACCATGCCGGGCGAGCTCACCAACATCGTCGCGGGTCGGGTGGCCGCGGTCTACAACCTGCGCGGCCCCAACTTCACCACCGACGCCGCGTGCGCGTCGTCCCTGGCGGGAGTGCAAGCCGCCATCGACAGCCTTGTCGACCATCACTACAACGTTGCCCTGACCGGCGGCATGGACCGCAACATGGGCGCCACCACCTTCGTCAAGTTCAGCAAGATCGGCGCGCTCTCTCCCGACGGATCGCGTCCCTATTCGGCCGGCGCCAACGGCTTCGTCATGGGCGAAGGCGGCGCCTTCTTCATTTGCAAGCGCCTGGAAGACGCCGAGAGGGCGGGAGACAAGATCTACGCTGTTATTCGCGGCGTGGGCGGAGCCAGCGATGGTAAAGGCAAGGGCATCACCGCGCCCAATCCCATCGGACAACGCTTGGCCATCCAGCGTGCCTGGAAGCGCGCCGGACTTGATCCGGCCACCATGACCCTGCTTGAAGGTCACGGTACCTCGACCCGCGTGGGCGACGTATCAGAGATGGAGAGTGCGGCCAGCGTGCTGCTTGAAGGAACACCCATCAAGCACAAGATCGCGCTCGGCTCGGTCAAGTCGCAGATCGGCCACCTCAAGAGCGCGGCCGGCGCCGCGGGCCTGCTCAAGGCGGTGTTGGCCTGCCACCACAAGATCCTGCCGCCGTCGATCAACTGTGACGTGCTCAGCCCGGCCATCCCATTCGACAAGATTCCCTTCGAGGTCAACACCAAGGCGCGTCCGTGGGAGCGACCCTCGTTCGCACCCCGTCGCTGCGGCGTCTCGGCCTTCGGTTTTGGCGGCACCAACTTCCACGTCGTGGTCGAGGAATACGTTCCCGGCATGCTGGTCAAGCGCCAGCCACTGGTGCAAGTGCCGGCAGCAGTTGCGCCAGCGGGCGGAGGTCAGGTCACGGTGGCGTCCGGTCCGGCGAAGGACGATCGCCCGGCCATGCTTGGGCACATGCTCGCGTTGGGCGGCACCGACCTGGACTCGTTGAAGGCGCAGGCCATCCCGGCCATGGCAGACGCCAAGGCCGGCAAGGTCCCCGACGGCACGCCACCGGGTGCGCAGTTCCTTGGCGCACAGGCTCGACTGGTCATTGCCTTCGATGCCGCTGGTGATCTTATCAAGAAGTGCGAATTCGCTATCGAAGCCCTGGACAAGAACGACGCGCGCAAGTGGCGCGTCCTGCAAACCAAGGGCATTCACTTCGGTCGCGGCCCGGCCGGCAAGGTGGCGTTCCTGTTTCCCGGCCAGGGATCCCAGTACGTCAACATGCTCGCCGACGTGCCCGATCCCATCGTGCGGGAGACCTTCGCGGAAGCTGACCGCACCATGGGGCCCATCCTCGGCCAGCCGCTGACCAGCTATGTGTACAAGAACGCCAACGACCCGGCGGCCATGGAAGCCGCCGAGGAGGCGCTTAAGGATACGACCATCTGCCAGCCGGCCATGGTAGCCACCGACATCGCCATCATGCGTATGCTTAGCAAGCACGGCGTGTTCCCCGACATGGTGATGGGGCACAGCTTGGGCGAGTGGGCGGCGGCGGTCGGCGCGCGCATGCTCAACTTCTCCGAGGCTTTGGTCGCCGTGAGCGCGCGGGCGCGGGCCATGGCGTCGGTGTCGATCGGCGACAAAGGAAAGATGGCCTCGGTGCTCGGGCCGACCGACGAGATTGTGCGGCGCTTGCCCGAGATCGGCGGCTATCTCACGCCGGCCAACATGAATAGCAAGAAGCAGACGGTGATCGCCGGCACAAGCGACGCCGTGGATCGCGCGGTCGAGTACTTCAACAACATGGGCATGACCGCGCAGATTATCCCGGTGTCGCACGCCTTTCACAGCAAAGTGGTCGCGCCCGCCGCGGACGCGCTCTACCGAACCATCTGCGAAATGCAGATCGCCCCGCCCAGCATTCCGCTGATCGGCAATATCGACGGGCAGCTCTACCCGACCGACAACATGGAAACCATCCGACGGCGGCTGGCCGACCAGATGGCGTCTTCGGTCCAGTTCGTCAAGGGCATCGAAACCTGCTACCGCGAGGGTGCGCGTGTCTTCCTCGAGGTCGGCCCCAAGCGCGCCTTGCAGGCCCTGGCCGAGAGCGACCTCGAAGACAAACACGATGTCCTTTGCCTGTCGACCAACCACCCCAAGCGCGGCGGCGTGCGCTCGTTCCACGATGCCATGTGTGGACTCTACGCCGCGGGCATTCCCCGGCCAGAGCAACTGTCTCGGATCCCAGAACTCCGCGCCGCCGCCGAAGGCGCACGCATCCCCAGTGAGAACACCACGTCAGCGAATGGAGCCTCCATCGTCATGAGCACGGATCGACCACGTCCATCTGCCACGGCCGGCCAGACCGACTACGAAAGTCTGGGACGACTTTTTGCACGATTCCTCGACGAGGGCATGGCGCTCTATAAAGGCGGCGAAACCGTCGCGCCTGCGCCCTCCACCCAGGCGGGATCCATCGTCATTTCCGGCGTGGGACTGGGTTTGCCCGGTGAGAGCCGTCGGGTTTTCGACGACAGCAACATCGACCGCATCTTGGCCGGTGAATCGTTCATCGAGCCGGTGCCGCAGAGACTGCGCGAGCGCATGCTGGGCAAGAACATCGTGCGCCTGCATAAGCGCGAAATCGGCGAGCCGAGCCTCGAACCCATCCAGTCCGCGGATGAGGTCATCCGACTGGCCGGGCGCAAAGGCGCTTTCGATCTGAACCGGGACTTCGGCGTTGCCAAGGAGCGAACCGAAGTCTTCGACACGACCACCGCGCTGGCCATCGGGGCCGGCATCGAGGCTTTGCGCGACGCTGGCATCCCGCTGGTGCGCAATTACCGGCGCACCACCACGGGTAGTTATCTGCCCGACCGCTGGCGCTTGCCTTTGGCCATGTCCGATGAGACCGGCGTGATTTTCTCGTCGGCTTTCCCGGGCTTCGACAACATGGCCCGCGAAATCACGCGTTTCTACGAGGCGCGCGAGCAGAAGACCGAGTTCCAGTTCGACCGCCGCTTCATCTTCCAGGTGTTGTCCATGGGTCATGCCCAGTTCGCCGAGATGCTCGGCATTCGCGGGCCCAACACCCAGGTGAACTCGGCCTGCGCCTCCACCACCACGGCCATCGCCATCGCAGAGGATTGGATTCGTCTGGGCCGTTGCCGGCGCGTGATCGTCATCGGTGCCGACGAGCTCACCTCGGACAACCTGATGGAGTGGATGGGCGCGGGCTTCCTGGCCACCGGCGCCGCTACGACCGAAAACGTGGTTGAGCGCGCGGCCCTGCCCTTCGACCGCCGTCGTCACGGTATGCTGATGGGCATGGGCGCGTGCGCCCTGGTCATCGAATCGGAAGACGCCGTCCGCGAGCGTGGCATGCGCGGCGTGGTCGAGCTCTTGGGCACGGAAATCGCCAACAGCGCTTTCCACGGCTCGCGTCTCGACGTGACCCACATCGAAGCCGTCATGGAGAAATTGGTCGCGCGGGTCGAGCGCAAGTACGGGCTCGAACGTCACACCATGGCCAAGGAGCTGGCCTTTATTTCCCATGAGACCTATACGCCGGCTCGTGGCGGCAGCGCCGCGGCCGAGGTGTTCGCCCTGCGCAAGACCTTCGGCTCGTCAGCCAACGACCTGGTCGTGGCGAACACCAAGGGCTTCACCGGGCACCCGATGGGCGTCGGCGTCGAGGACGCCATGGCAGTCAAGATCCTGGAGAAGCAGATCGTTCCGCCGGTGCCGAATTTCCGCGAGCCCGATCCCGAGCTCGGCACGCTGAATCTCTCCAAGGGCGGGCACTACCCGGTGCGCTTCGCCCTGCGCCTGGCCGCGGGCTTTGGCTCGCAGATCGCCATGTCCCTGTTCCGTCGCATTCAGGGCGTCGAGCAGCGTGTGGCCGATCAGCCGACCTACCAGCGCTGGCTGGCGGAGGTTTCCGGTTACGATGCCCCCAGCGTCGAGGTCGAGCAGCGGACCTTGCGCATCAAGGACGAGGGACAGCCGCGGCGCGAGCCTGCGCAATCGCGCTGGCTGCCTGGCGCGGGGCCCAGCGCGGTTGTCGCGGAAGCGAGGGTGACGGTGCCTGCACCGGCCTCCGTGCCGGTGTCGGCCACGACCACGGCTCCGGCCACGACCACGGCCACGACCATGGCTTCAGCTGCTGGCGATTCTATTCTGGAGAAGGTGCTTGGCATCGTGGCTGAGAAGACGGGCTATCCGCGCGACATGCTGGATCCCGACCTCGATCTCGAGGCGGATCTTGGCATCGATACGGTCAAGCAGGCCGAGGTGTTCGCGATGGTGCGCGAGACCTTCAGCATTCCGCGCCAGGACAACCTGAAGCTGCGCGACTACCCGACGTTGCGGCATGTGGTCGGCTACGTCGAGCAGAGCCAGGGCGGGGCAGTCCAAGCTCCGACACCCATACCGGCTCCGGCCCCGGTTCTGACTCCGGCCCCGGCCCCGGCCATGGTTGTCGGAGAATCCATCCTCGACAAGGTGCTGGGCATTGTTGCTGAGAAGACGGGCTACCCGCGCGATATGTTGGATCCCGATCTGGATCTCGAAGCGGACCTGGGCATCGACACGGTCAAGCAGGCCGAGGTGTTCGCGATGGTGCGCGAGACTTTCGGTATTCCCCGCCAGGAAAGCCTGAAGCTGCGCGACTACCCGACGCTGCGCCATGTGGTTGGCTACGTCGAGCAGAGCATGGGTGCGGCAGGATCGACAGCGGTTGCGGTGCCGTCCACGGTGCCGACCACGGCCACGCCCACGGCCGCGGTTGCGACCGCGGCAACGGTTGCGGATCCTTCCTCGGCTTCTCAAGGGGCTGTCGTCGCGAAGGTGCTCGCGATCGTGGCCGAGAAGACGGGCTACCCCAGCGACATGCTGGAGCTGGATCTCGATCTGGAAGCGGATCTGGGCATCGACACGGTCAAGCAGGCCGAGGTGTTCGCGATGGTGCGCGAGACCTTCGGAATTCCTCGCCAGGACAATCTGAAGCTGCGCGACTACCCGACGCTTCGTCACGTCATCGGGTACGTCGAGCAGAACCAGGGCGGTGTAGCTGCACCGTTGCAGGCAGTGGCTGCTCAAGCTGCTCCAACGCCTATTGCACCCGCGCCAGCCGCGCCACCTGTGGCGACAGCGACACCGAGTGTTCCAGCCCTGACGGCGCCGGCGGTTCCTTCCACAACCACCGCGCCCTCTGCGCCTGCAGCCGCAGGCAGCGATCCCATCGTCGAGAAAGTGCTCGCCATGGTGGCAGCCAAGACCGGCTACCCCAGCGACATGCTGGAGCTGGATTTGGACCTGGAAGCCGACCTCGGCGTCGACACGGTCAAACAGGCCGAAGTCTTCGCGATGGTACGCGAGGAGTTCAACATCCCACGCAAGGACGACCTGAAGCTGCGCGACTATCCGACGCTTCGCCACGTGATCGGGTTCGTGAAGCAGAGCCTAACCCTCCCAGCCGCCGCGCCGGTCGCCGAGGCCGCGCCCGCTGTCGCGCCTGTTCCCGTGTCCGCTGTAGAGCCCGCGCCTGCTCCGGCCGCTACCGCCGCACCTTTGGCGGCGACACCAGCCATCGAGGTGTCGGAAGCCAATCCCTTCGAAAGCGGCGTGCTTCGCCGTCCCGTGGTGACCCTGCGACCGCCGCTCGCCGCCTGCAAGCGCACGGCGGTTCGCCTGGAAAAGGGTAGTCGCGTGGTCGTGGTCTCGGATCGAGAAGGCGCTGGTCGCCTACTCTGCGACGAGCTAGAGCGTCGCGGGGTCCAGGTTCTGCGCATCGATGCGCGGCCCGAGCGCGCCGAGATCGAAAATGCCCTGCGCGAGTGGGCCGCCGCGGGCCCGATCGCGGGCATGTATTTCCTTGCCCCGCTCGACGCCTGTCCCTCGCTGCACGACATCGACCTGGTCGAGTTCCGCAAACAATATCGCGAGCGCGTCCTGCTCCTGCACGGGGCGGTGCGCGGGCTCTACGATGCGCTGGCCAATCCCGGCACCTTCCTCATCGCGGGCACGCGCATGGGCGGCCACCACGGCTATGGCCAGGGCGGCGCGCGCAATCCCATCGGCGGCGCGGTCGTCGGCTTCGCCAAGGCGACCAAGCGCGAACGGCCCGAGACCCTGGTCAAGGCCGTGGACTTCCCCGAGGACATGCCAAGCGAGGTGGTGGCGCGCGCTCTGCTCGACGAGACCGAGCGCGATCCAGGCGCGGTCGAGATCGGCTACCAAGGCAACCTGCGCGTCACCGTGGGCGTGCAGCTCTTTACGGCGCCACCCAGCGACTCCAAGCCGTCCGTCGCCATGGATGCGAACGCCGTCTTCGCGGTCACCGGCGGCGCCGGCGCCATCACCGTGGCCATCGTGCGCGATCTGGCGGCCGCTTCGCGCGGCACATTCTATCTGCTCGATGCGCGCCAGATGCCGCCCGAGAGCGAGCGACCGCTGCTCGAAAAGGTCATCAGGGATCGCGAAGGCGCCAAGCGCGATGTGTTCGAGCGCCTGAAGGCCGAGAAAGGCCGCGCCACGCCGGCGCAGGTCGAGGAGAAGCTCTTCGATCTCGAACGGCAGGCCGGCATTCTCGAAGCCCTGCGCTCGGTGGAGGAAGCAGGGGGCCGGGCCTTCTACCGCCAGGTCGATGTGCTCGACGGCACCGCGGTCAAGGCCGTAATCGAAGATATCCGCCAGCAAAGCGGCAAGCTCGACGTGGTCTTGCACGCGGCCGGCCTCGAGCGCAGCCGCTCGCTCGACCGCAAACCGGTCGAGGAATTCGACCTGGTCTTTCGCGTGAAGGTCGACGGGCTCTTCAATCTGATGGCGGCCACGCGCGACCTCGACGTCAAGGCTATGGTGGTCTTCTCGTCCGTGGCGGGGCGTTTCGGCAACGCAGGCCAGGCCGACTACAGCGCGGGCAACGACTTCATGTGCAAGACGGTGTCATGGTGGGCAGCATCGCGCCCGGATTCGCTCGGCATCGCGCTCGACTGGACCGCGTGGGGCGGCATTGGCATGGCCACGCGAGGGAGCATCCCCGAGATCATGAAGCGCGCCGGGATCGACATGCTCGATCCCGCGGAGGGTTTGCCCGTCATTCGTAAGGCGCTCGTCGCCGGCTACTCGGGCGAGGCCGTGGTGGGCCGCCGCCTGGGCATCCTGGTGACGCCGCTCGATGCGGACGGTGGGCTCGATGTGGACGGCAGCTTGCAGGCGCGCGCCAAGGACAAGGCGTTGCCCTTGCCCTTCACGCAAGTCAGCCACAACCTGCACGATGGTCTGGTGGCCGAGATGAAGCTCGATCCCAGGGTCGAGCCTTTCCTCTACGACCACGCCATCGACGGCATTCCGGTGTTGCCGGGCGTGATGGGCATCGAGACCTTCGCCGAGGTGGCCTGGTTGCTCGTGCCGAGCCACCATGTCGTGGGATTGGAAAACCTGCGCTTTCTCGCGCCCATGAAGTACTACCGCAACGAACCGCGGGCAGCCATCGTGCGCGCCCGGGCGGTGCTGGGCGAGCACGGTCTCGTGCGCGTCCACACCACGCTGTCGTCGGTGCAAACCATCGTGGGGCGCGAGCCCGAGGCGAAGCTGCACTTCTCGGGCGTGGTCGTGCTCGCGCCGTCGGCGCTCGAAAACCAGTACGTGCAAGCGTTCAATCGCACCCAGCCCGAAATCGAGCGCGCGGCCATCTATCGCGTGTTCTTCCACGGCCCGGCCTACCGCGTGCTCGACCGAGTCGAGAGCGCGGGCAAGAACCAGGTCATCGGTTGCATGACGGCGAATCTGCCGCTCGACACCACGAATCCAAGTCACGCCAGCCTGGTCGGGCCGCGCCTCATCGAGCTGTGCTTCCAGACCGCGGGGGTGTGGGAGATCGGCCGGACCGGGCAACTCGCCTTGCCGGCCGCGGTCGATCAAGTGATCGTGCGCGATCCGTCGGCGGGCAGTGGTCCCTTGGTCGCGGAAGTCACCGCAAACGAGGGTTCCGACGGCTTGTCGTTCAGCGCTCGCGTGCGCGATGGCGAAGGCAAGGTTCACGTCGAGCTCCGTGGCTATCGCACCTCCCGCATGCCGAACACGCTGCCCGAGGACGAAGCCGGCCCGTTCCGCAACGTGGTCGTCTAATGTTCAGCTATCGGCTGGTCCATGCCGGCGAATTCCCGTCGCTTGCGCAAGGCCAGGCGTGGCCAGATCTGCTCAGCCCGCGCGAGGAGAAGTTACTCGCCGGCCTCGGCCTCGTGCTGAGAAGGCGCAAGTGGCTATTGGGCCGGGCTGCGGCCAAGCGTCTGGTGCGCGACATGCTTGGAGAGGGTCAGGTGCCGGAGAAGAAGATCAGCGTGCTTAACCAGCCATCGGGAGAGCCGTTCGTGCTCATCGAAGGCCAGGGCGGCTGGGAATATTCCATCTCGATCTCGCATCGAAGCGAGGTCGGCATGGCCGCGGTACCTGTGGAACGAAGCGCGCGCATCGGCGCCGATGTGGAAACCGTCGAACCGCGCGATCCCGCGTTGGTGAGACAGTTCTACACTGACGCTGAAGCCCAAATCGTCGAGGCCGCGGGCGACGATCGCGACGAAATCGTGGCTCGCATCTGGAGCGCCAAGGAGGCGGTCTTGAAACTCCTCGGCCTTGGCCTGCGTATCGACACGCGCGGGGTGCTGGTGGATCTGGTTGGCGAGGCATTCGCCGGATGTCCCGAAGGCTGGCAACCCGTCGACGTGAGGGTGGTGGCCGAGCTCCCGCGGCAGAGCGTGCTCGACGACCTACGTGTGATGTGGCGGCGCGAGGCGGGGTATGTGCTGACCGTGGCCCTGGCTGGGTAGTGCGGCTTGATCGAAGGACGTCCGTATCGAGTACAAACTGACCGCGACCGCGTGGTTTGCATCTTGCTGGTTTTGAGCGCCTGCGGCGGTGCGGGCGGCGCGCTCGATCGGGGCGCCGCATCCGTCGACGGTGAGGTTGGCGCGGACGCGGGAGTTGCGCTGGAAGGCGGGGGTCCACGGGTGGATGGGTGCGCGGGGATCTGCAACGCCGTCACCCCGAGCTACCCGGTCGTCCAGCCGACCGGTGGCCAGGGCAACATCACCATGTATGCCACCGGGCCGAGCGCGGGCGGGGCCTGCAACTACGGTGCGACGAGCGTTCTCTACTACGCCGCCGTGAACGTCAGCGTGGCGCCAGGAGATGGTCAGGGGCAGTGGCAAGACGGGCGAATTTGCGGCCAATGCGTCGAGGTCACCGCCTTCACCTCGCAAGGACCCGCGTCCGTCGTCGTGCGTATCATGGACAAGTGCCCTGACGGGGACTGCGGCATGGACCTTGGGGGCTCGGCGCCCGCGGCCATCATGCTGGACGGCTTCGGGCGCTACGACGGAAGCTGGCGCTTCGTTTCGTGCAAGGGCAACTCGGAAGTGTCCGATGGATCGCCCAGCCTGTTCGTCAGCGACGGCAGCAACGCCTGGTGGTCGCGCGTGCAAGTTCGCAATCCGCCTTGGCCGGTGGTTTCCATCGCGTGGCAAGACCCCGCAGGGTCGTCCCACGGCGCATTCCCCTACGCCGCCGATCCGGAGAACACTTTCGAGGTTCCGACGGTGGTATTGCAATCGAGCGCGACCACCATTGCAATCACCGTGCAGTACGCGGACGGAAGCGCAGCGACCGCGCAACTCAGCCCAAATCAGCTCGCAGCCGCGAGCTGGTCCTATTCGCTCGATTGAATTCAAGGTGCAATCAGATCCTGATAGCGACCCGGCTCGCCCTGCATCCACGGACGGTAGCTGTTGATGAAGTCCACGCGCTCGCCGATGGGCGGATGGCTGGAGCGGAAGATCTTGTAGAGCAGACCAGGGCGAGGCACGGCGAGGTTCTGCTGTTGCAGGGCCACGAAGGCGGTGGCGGCGGCGCGGTTGTCGTGGGTCAGCTCGAGGCCGAAGCGGTCGGCTTCGTGTTCGTGGTGGCGCGAGAAGGCCAGCGCGGCGGGCGTGATGACCAGCGAAAACAAGGTTAGCAGCAGCATGAGCAGGGGCAGCGAGGCCACGTCCGACAATTGATGAAAACCCATGTGCTCACCGAAATGGCCGAGTACGACGCCGGACAAGCGATGGGCGCCGAAGAGGCCGATGAAGGTGAGCACCGTCGACAGAATGATGCTGGTCCACACGTGGCCGAGCACGTAGTGGCCGAGCTCGTGGCCAACCACGTACTTGGCCTGGGCGGGCGATAGTCGCGCGATGAGGGTATCCCACAGCACGATGCGCTTGCTGCCGCCTACGCCAGTAACGTAGGCGTTGACCTTGGCGGTGTCGACGCTCTTGTTGACCTCGAACACTCGCGCGCCCTCGACGCCCGCGCGACTGGCCACGGCCAGCACCTCGCCTTCGAGCAGCTTGTCCTTCATGGGGCCGAACTTGTTGAAAAGCGGCGCAATCCACAACGGCGTGACGATGAGGGTGAGGGTGTAAAAGGGCAAGGCCAAGGCGCTCGTCCACAGCCACCAGCGCTGCGGGCTCTTGGCCAGCAAGAGATAGGGAACCCACAGCAAGAGCACGCCGATGAGGAGGCCAACGCCGAGCCCCTTGGCCTGATCGCTGGCCCACTTGGAAAAGCGCTGGGTGGAAAGCCCGTAGGCGTGTTCGCGCGCGAAGCCGATGTAATAGGACAGCGGAAGCTCGACGAGAAAGAGCAACACCGAAAACAACACGAAGTAGATGGCCAAGGTCGGATAGAAGCGGCCGCCCGCAAGGTGGCTGGCCAAGGTGCGCAGCCAAGCCGAGAGCCCGGTGAAGAGCAAGAGCAAGGGCAGGGCGATGGACAGCACTTGCTCTGCGGCCCAGATGGCGTTGTTGCCGTGGTGGTAGCGCAGGGCCTTTTCCGAGGGCGCGGGCACCTCCACTGGCGCTTCGTCGTTCGCCGCGGCGCTGGCTGCGGCCGGGCCGTCGAGGGGAGCTGGCGAAGGCGCCGCGCCTGGGAATGGATCGTCGGGAATCACGGTTTTCGCAGCGGCGACCGAGCTCCAAACACCGGTGATGGCCGCAAGACCAAGCGCGATCCCTAGCACATAAGGCATGAGGGGGACTATAGCGCACGCGATGCGCGCCTGGCCGGGGCGACGGTGCTCGTGAATGCTTTCTGCTAAGGTTGGCAGGCGCTGGCGACACAGGCACTGTCCCGGCGCGCAGGTCGTGCCCGACGGACAGATGTTGAAGGTTGAAGAGGATCTGCCATCTTTGCACTTGTGGCCCGCCTCCTTCACGCCAGCGTTGAAGAACCGCGCCCCTGCTCGTACCTGGCGGACATCCCAGCCTCGCTGGAGCACAGGGTGATGCTGGAGGTTTCGCCGGAGGAGGCGGATGAGCTTCTGTGCCGTGGGTGGCGCCACTTTGGACCGGGTTGGTTCCGACCGGCCTGCGCCGGCTGCCAAGCATGCCTTTCCACGCGCATCGTGGTGGATGCTTTTTCGCCCAGCCGCGGCCAGCGCCGCGTGCAGCGCCTGGCCCGCCGGCTGCGTGCCCAGGTTGGCAAGCCCATCATCGACGAGGTTCGCCTCGATCTGTTTCACGCCTGGCAGCGCGATCGCGTGCAAGCACGCGGGTGGGAAGTGTCCGAGCTCTCCGTGCAGGACTACTTCATGCGCTTCGCATTTCCCGCCCGCTTCGCGCTCGAAGTCGCCTACTACGATCAGGAAGCCGATGACCGTCTGGTCATGGTGTCGATTTGCGACAAAACGCCGCAGGCGTGGAGCGCCATCTTCTGTTTCTACGATCCGGCCTACGCGCGCATCTCGCCCGGCGTCGCCAACATTCTCAGCCTCGTCGAGCTCGCGCGCGCCACGTCGCGCCCCTACGTCTACCTTGGCTATTGCGTGTTGGCCTGCCAGTCGCTGCGCTACAAGGCCGAGTTTCACGTGCAAGAGCTCCTGGTGGGGTTGCCCGGCGACCATGAGACGCCGCGCTGGGATCGCATCGCCCCGCCGACTGGACTCGCCTCGCGATTCGAGCCTTCCGGCGGCTAGCGAGTGTTCTCCGTCGAAGCGTCTACGCTTTGCGCATCCGGTCTGGTACTTTTCCTCGCATGAGGATCTGGATTCGTACGATGGCCGTACGCGGCTTTTTGCCCATCGTTCTTTCCGTTCTAGGCTCCGGCCTGCTTGGCTGCGCCACGGGGCAAAGGCACGGTGCCGCGCAGCGATCGGCATCGGCCTGCGATTGTCCCTGCGCGCGCAAGAACGACAGCGCGCAGGTGGCCATGCTCGGATCCATGCCCGCAGCGCCGTCTGCAGTCGAAGGGGCGGTGCCGGTTACGGCCAAGGATCCGACTTGGGGCAACCCGGACGCGCCCGTCACCATTGTCGAGTTCAGCGACTTTCAGTGTCCATTTTGTTCACATGCGGGTGAAACGCTCGATGCGCTGAAGCGGATCTACGGGTCCGACCGGTTGCGCCTGGTGTGGAAGAACTATCCCTTGCCGTTTCATAACAACGCCCGGCCGGCCGCGGAAGCGGCCATGACCGTGTTCGCCCTGGGCGGCACCGATGCTTTCTGGAGATTCCACGATCTCGTGTTCGCCAACCAGCGGGAGCTCGCGCCGGAAAACTACCTGCGTTGGGCCATGATGGTCGGTTTGGACGGCGACAAGTTCCAGGCCGAGCTTTCGGCCAAGCATCACTCGGCCAAGGTCGACGAGGATGTGGCGCTGGCCACCCGCATGGGCATCCGGGGGACGCCCGTGTTTCGCATCAACGGCATCCCGCTCATGGGCGCGCAGCCGGTCGACAGCTTCAGGGAAATCATCGACCCTCAGCTCGCGGCCGCGAAGGAGCTGGCGGCAAGCGGAACGCCCGCCAAACAACTCTACGGTGTGCTCTCGGCCAAGAACGCCCAGGCCGACTCGGCCCCAGAGCACGAGGAAAATGCCGCGGCACCCAAGCCCGAGGACACCGTGAGACCCAGGCCGTGAGAACAGGGGAACAGGGGATGAAGCGTCGGGTGATGCTTGGCGCAACGCGCGTGCCGAGTTCTATTCTTGTGGCCGGTGCGTGGCGGTGCGAAAATGTATGAACTTTCTTGCTCTGTGACGTCCGCTTGGAATTTCGGCGAACCTCTGCCCCCAAACTCCTTTCCGAGCAAAGCTCATGACGATTCGTATTGCACTCGTTGCCATCACCGTGTTCTTGACCGCTGGTTCCGTGCGGGCCGATGACTGTCCGAACGACATTCCAGAAGACAGCGGTGTCCGGCGGGCGCAAGCCAAGAAATGGTTCTCCAAGGGCCAGACCGCTTCCAGCGAGGGCGACGATGTTGCCGCATTGAAAGCCTACCAGTGCTCGCTGCGCTTCGTGCCCCACGGATTCACCTCCTACAACATCGCGCAGATCGCTGAACGCATCGGCGATCTGGAAGTGGCCATCGCCAGCTACAGCCAGTACTTGCTGCTCGTTCCGGACGCCAAGGACGCGCAGGAAGTAAACGACAAGGTCACCGCGCTCAAAGAGCGTTTGGCCAGGGCGAAAGAGAAGGAAAAGGAGATCATCGTCGCGGCGCCAGCAGGCGCGGCCGAGCCTCCGCCAGCGGAAGGGGAGACGGGCCAGCCCAAGCCTGCAAAGACGCCTGTCGCTGAACCGGCGAAGCCCGTCGAATCCCTCAACGAGGAGCCGTCTCCGACCAACTATCGCATGGTAGCCTGGATCGTCTATGGCGGCGCGGGTGTGGCGCTGCTGGGGGGGGTGATCACGAATTTCATGGCCCGCAGCAAGATGGACACCTGTCGCTCGAAGTGGGCCCAAGATCCAGTCCACAACCGGTCCGCGGCTGAATCCGCGTGTAGCGACGCCAAACCCCTGGCCTATACGTCCTACGTTCTCTTCGGCCTAAGCGCGGCCGCGGCCGTGGTGGGAACCGTCCTCGTGCTTCGCCCCACCGAGTCCAGCGAAGTGAGCATGAACCTCATGCCCGAAGGCGGCCTGTCGCTCGGTTGGGGTGGGAAGTTCTAACTTCCCTGCCAGTAGCGGACCTTGCCGGTGTCGGCGTGGATGAAGTGCGTGCGCGGATAGTAGCCCACGCCGCCCAGGTGTAGTCCGCGCACGAACTCGCGCAAGACCTCGGTGGTCACACCGCGGATGCGGAAGTCGACCGCGGTGCCTTGCATGTGCTGGCTCTCGCGCGCCACCTGGTGCCCCTTCTTTCTCAGCATCAGGTTGTACTTGGGCGAGCGAAAGCCCGACACGATGTCCACTCGGGGCGCGTGGAATCGGATGGCCGCCGCGGCCAAAACGCCGGCGAGCCGCGTATCGGCCTGGGTCGACTGCTTGGTGTAGTGGTCGCGCAGGAAGAGTTGGAAAGGGTGCTTGTAGGGCTGGCCAGCGATGAGCGGCAGGGCTTCGCGGTTCCAGATATTGAACAGGGTTGTGACGGGGATGATGCGCGTGCCGACGGGCTCCATGGCTTCGGCCAGGCGCGCTTCGGCCTGCGCGCTGGGGGTGGGCGCGGCCCTTGGGGGCGCTGCGGTCGCCTTGCGCTTCGGCGCCAGGTCGGTGTCGCGCAGGTGCACGCTCGGCCGCCAGGCCTTCTCCAGGCGTGCCATCTCTTTCTTGCTGCGCTCGCGCAGCGGCGGCGCGAAGTGCGGCTCGCGCTCGTCGGACAGCGAAGCCAGCGGCTCGGCGGGGATGATGGCATCAGCCTGCCCTTCGGCCGCGGCGGGCAGCGCGGAAGCGCACAGAAGAACGAGCACGGCGTGCATGCCCGCCCATCATACCTGGTAGACGTGGCCTGCGATATCGGACAGGATACTTGCCCTCAGGCGGGCGTGGGCCACCCCTATCACAGCGAGGTAGACAACATGTTCAAGATTCAGACACTCAACAAGATCGCTTCCATCGGACTCGACGAGCTTCCGCGTGATTCCTTCGAAACCGCATCCGAGATCCTGAACCCCGACGGGATCTTGGTGCGCAGCGCGGACATGCACGCACTGGACCTGCCCGCCTCGCTCAAGGGCATCGCCCGCGCCGGCGCCGGCGTGAACAACATTCCCATCGACAAGTGCTCCAAGCGCGGCATCGTGGTGTTCAACACACCGGGTGCCAACGCCAACGGCGTCAAAGAGCTGGTCATCGCGGCCATGCTGCTCGCCTCGCGCCGGGTCATCCCGGGCGTCGAGTGGACGCGCACGCTCAAGGGCAAAGGCAAAGAGGTCGGCCCGCTGGTCGAAAAGGGAAAAAACGACTTCGTCGGTCCTGAAATCAAGGGCAAGAAGCTCGGCGTGGTGGGCCTGGGCGCCATCGGCGTCATGGTGGCCAACGACGCCCTGGCGCTGGGCATGGACGTCATCGGCTACGATCCCTACATCTCGGTGGAGGCGGCTTGGGGCCTGGCACGCACGGTCCGGCGTGCGACCAGCCTGGATCAATTGCTCTCCCAGTGCGACTTCATCACCTTGCACGTGCCCCTGGTGGACGCCACCAAGGGCATGCTCGGGCGCGAGAAGCTCGCCATCATGAAGAAGGGCGTGCGCATCGTGAACCTGGCGCGCGGAGCGCTGGTCAAGACCGCGGACATCAAAGAGGCGCTAGCCACGGGTCAAGTCGCAAGCTACGTGACCGACTTTCCCGAGGACGATCTGCTGGACGAAAGGAACGTCATCCCCATCCCGCATCTCGGCGCCTCCACGCCCGAGGCCGAGGACAATTGCGCGGTCATGGCCGCGCGCCAGATGAGGGATTTCCTTCAGTTCGGCAACGTGAAGAATTCCGTGAATTTCCCGACCTGCGAAATGCCCTACATGGGGCGCACGCGGCTCGTGGTCGGCAACGCCAACGTGCCCAACATGGTCGGCCAAATGACGACCGTGCTGGCCGCCGACAAGATCAACATCATCGACATGATGAACAAGAGCGCTGGCGAATTCGCCTACAACATCATCGACGTCGACGGCACCGTCACCGAGGCGATGGTCGACAAGCTGCGCAAGATCGATGGCGTGATGATGGCGCGGCTGATTCCGAAGGTGTAGGTAGACGGGCGGCTGTCTGCCGCATGCGCCGATGACCTCGCCGCCACAGGGCGGCGAGCAGTACGAGCCCCGCGAATGAGAAAAGGGCACTGCTACCCGAGCTGGAAGCACCGCCACTCACATGACACGAGCAGCCAGAGGACTCGGCTGAAGTTGTGCGGCCGCCGCCAGCCGTGCCGCCAGTTCCGCTTCTGCCTCCGTTCCCAGGCGACGCACCGGATCCGATCACACCGCCTACATTGGTCGCTCCGCCGTTGCCGGTTGCTCCGCCGTTGCCGGTTGCTCCGCCGTTGCCGGTTGCTCCGCCCTTGCCGGTTGCCCCGCCACCGCCGATTGCCCCACCCTTGTTGGAGGCCCCACCGGATCCAATCACGCCGCCCGTATGGGTCGCGCCGCCACTTCCGCCCTTGCCACCGCTTCCGGTCACCCCTCCGGCTTCGGACGCGTCGCCGGGGCCAATCGCACCTCCAGAGCCGGCATTTCCGCCAGAGTCTATCTCGGTGCCTGCGTCGATAGCCGACAACTGTGACTCGAGATAGTTGCCGTTGACGAGGGTCGTGATCGAGCTCGGAGGCAGCGTGATGTTACCCGCGGTGACGGTGCCCAGGTCGACCGCGTTCTCGCTTGCCGACGTGCGAATCGCCTTGTACGACGACGGCAAATTGTTGCCCGAGAGGGTGAGCGGCGTCGCGGCTGTTCCCGTGTTGATCGCGACAATCGTGAAGGCCCCCATTTGCGCGTTGTCAAAGGCCAGGGCAAGAACTTTGGGGTCGCTGCTCTTGACGTCCACCATCTGCGCGCCGGGGCGGATGTAGCGATAGTATTGCTTCGAGATGTAGTAGTTCTTCCCGGGATTGGTTGGACCCGCCATGAGATCGTATTCATTCAAATCCGCTGGCGTGGTGCCGCCGCTTCCTTGCCAATACAGCCACGCAGTCATGCGCCCGTAGTACAGGCCCGAGTAGATTGCCTGCGCGAGATCGAGAGCGCCGGAACAGGTGTTGGTCGCGTTCGACGTGCAGGGGCCGCCCGCCCAGGTGTGGTTGTAACCCGAGGTTTCGGTCATCCACACCGACTTGTTGGTGGCTGCCGTTGCCGTCCGATACGAAGTCCAAAGCGTTGCGAGCTTGCTGGTGGCCGTCGCTGTCACGCCGTCGACGTAGCCATGCACCGCGAACTTGTCGATCACCGCGAGTGCCGCCGAATTGTCGATGATCGCCTGGGTGTAGAAGTACGGATCGAAATTGGTGCCATTGGCGCCCGCGCCACACTCGATACCGAGCATGTTTTCCGAGCCAAACAGCCTTACATTCGGGAACGACGCCTTCACGATCGGCCCGACCTCGGAGAGGTGTTGCGCGTACTGCCCTTGTTCGTAGAAACAGGAGTTGTACGACTCCCAGAACATCGGCTCGTTCTGCATGCTGAGGCCGTACACATCGACACCGATGTCTTTGTACATCTGCAAGCCGGCGACGAGCCAAGTCGCGAAGGAATTGACCATGGCGGGATCGAGGATGTTGCCGCCCTTGGTGTCGTTCGGCCGTGTCAACGGTGTCGCGCAGGTGCCCCACGTCGGCACGCCGTTGGCGGCGACGATGCACTTGTCATCGGCGGGCGGCGACCAGACCGTGAGCACCGTCTTGAGCGGCACCTTGCTCGCACTCGCCGCGGCGTAGAGCGCCTGCACGACGGGTTTTTGCAGGCTCCACTGCGCGTCCTGAGGCGCGGCAGCCGTCGCCGTCGGATAGTACTCATTTCTCCACATCGTGATACCCAAGTCGTCGATGACCATCTGGCTCCACGCCGTATTGAGCACCGTGCCGTGGTTCCACCACGCGTCCGCCGCTCCGAAGAAGCCAAAACCCTCGATGGTCTGGTACTTCGTGGAGCGATCGATGGTGACGTCCGCCGATGCAATCGGGGCGACCAATAAGATGGCGAGGCCGGTTGCGATACCGAGACGACGTTCACTCTTCATGGTGATTCCTTTCACAATCGAGCCCACCCAAGGCGAGAGGTGCTTTCAAACGCGTTACGTACCCCAGCCCCCTGGATCTGGTTCACGCCTTTTTCCAAAAATCGACCCGGGCCCTGAACCAAATCGCGCAAGTCGGATCACATACGTATTGAACGAGGAGGTCCTATGTCGCATTACGGCTCTGTCGATTTCACCCAAGGTCGATTCTCAAGGGGTTTCTGGCTGGCTGGTGCTTGTCTATTGGCGATGAGCGCATGCTCTTCGTCCACGAGCACGGGTGCTGCCGACGCGAGCCAGGCGGGGGACGGTGGCAGCGTGGGAACGGGCGGGGCCATGACGGGAAGCGGTGGAGCCGTCGCGGGCACCGGAGGCACACCGTCAGGCACCGGCGGCATGGTATCGAGTACCGGTGGAGCCAAAACGGGCGTCGGCGGTAGCGCGGGTGGCACTGGAGGAGCTAGCGGGTCGACGATTCCCACCCACTGCACGGCCTCGCTGCCGGCTGGCGCGCAGCCCGCGGATGTATCGAAACCCACCGCCGTGATCGGCACCGGCACGGCGGGCACCTGCACCTTCGACGCGCTCAACGCTGCGGTGAAGAAGGGCGGCATCATCACGTTCAACTGCGGAGCTGCTCCAGTCACAATCCCAGTGACCAGCACCATGAACCTGCCCATCAGCACCAGCACCGTCATCGACGGCGGCAACAAGGTCACGCTCGACGGTGGCGGCAGCGTACAGATCTTGAACTTCAGCGATCCGGACTGGATGAAGAATGAGAATCGCGTAACGCTCCAACACCTCACGGTCATCAACGGGAAGACAACCCCCGTCGTGGTCATTCCAACCGCGCCAGCACCGTGCTCGCAAGGTTACAACGATGGCGAAGGCGGAGCGCTCTTCATGCGCAACGGAAACCTCACCGTCATTGATTGTACCTTCTCGCACAACCAGGCTGCGCCGCGCGGCCCGGACACCGGCGGCGGCGCGATCTACATCACCGGCAGTAAGCACGGCGCGCTGATCGTCAGCAGCGTCTTCGTTGGCAACTCGGCAAGCAACGCTGGCGCCATCGGCGCCTTGTTCGCGACGCTGGAGATCTACGACAGCCTGTTTCGCGACAACAAGGCGACGGGCGATGGGGCGAATTCCGACGATGCAACGAAGTGCAGCGCCATCAACAACGGCCAGCACGAAGTCGGTTCGGGCGGCAACGGCGGCGCTATCTACCAGGATGGCGGCAGCAGCACGAATGTGTTCCTCTGCGGCATCGACGTCGAGAACAACGCAGCCGGGACCGGCGCCTTCGGCGGCGGCGTATTCATGACCAGCAACGATTTCTCGGGCACCATCACGGTGCAGGATTCGACCATCACCGGCAATACCGGCGGGCATTGGACGCAAGTCAATACAGGGCCTGACCTAGGCACGGCCTTTGGCGTGAATGCCAAGAGCTCGACCATCGTGAATTCAACCCTTCAGAAGTAGCCGGCGGAGCGTTGTCCATGCAAGGCCGCGTGACCTGCCTCGATGGATTGGGTATTCCGCCCATGTCTGACCGGGCAACGAAGGCCCGCGACGCAGGGTGCTCTAGGCATATCGCGTGGAACATTCGCGGGAAGGCATGGGGGCGTTCAGTTAGAATGAACCGTAGTTTGGCCGGCAAGCTGATGCCCCTTCCCGGGCCCGAGGAGACGGATGCCACACTGGTCGCGGCCGCGGTGGCAGGGGATGGTATGGCCAAACAGACGCTTTTTGCTCGCCACGCGCCCATGGTCAACCGGCTCGCGCGCCGGCTGCTTGGACCCGGCGTTGATGCCAGCGACCTTGTGCAGGATGCCTTCGTCGAGGCGCTGCTTGGCCTCGACCACCTCAAGAATGGGCAGGCCTTCCAAGCCTGGCTATGCTCGATTGTGGTGAGAACCGCCCACAAGATCCGGCGGCGGCGCCGGCTTCGCGAGCGACTCGGGTTGCTCCGGCGGCAGCCTCTCGACATGGATACGTTCTGCTCGCCCACCGCCCCGCCTGACGTCGCCGCAGAGCTGAAAGCCATCTACGCACTTCTACACACGTTGCCAGTCGAGATGCACATCGCGCTCGTTCTCCGGCGCGTGGAGGGCTTGTCCGTCGACCAAATCGCGGAACAAATGCGGCTCTCGGTGTCGACCGTGAAGCGGCGCCTGACCGCGGCCGAGGTGCAGCTCGCTGCCTGGATGGACATCGAGGAGGGGAACGCATGACCCCGAAATCCGATCTGTCGTCCTACGTCGTGGCCGAGGCCACGCCCGAGGAGATCTCCCGGCAGTGGGCGGCCATCGAACCTCTGCTCACGCATCGTCCGCGCAACCGGCGGTTGCTTCCGCCTTCGCTGGCGTTTGTGGGAGCTGTCGCCGCGGTCATCGCCTTGCTTTCCACGCACCACGCGGCTCCCGAGAAGACTTGGACCAGCCAGAATGCGCCGCTCACCCTCGCCCTCGACGACGGATCGCACCTGCAGTTGCAGCCAGGTTCGGATGTCAGATTGCTTCGCCAGCGCACGGGCGAGGTTCGGTTGAGGGTCGTGCGCGGCGGCGCGAGGTTCGAGGTTCGCCACAACCCCGCACGGCGTTTCCAAGTGACAGCGGCGGGGATCGATGTGGTGGTTACGGGAACCGCCTTCTCGGTCGAGCTCGAGGAGGGCCTTGGAACACCACGCGTGTCCGTCGAGCGCGGCGAGGTCGAGGTTCATCCCCAGGGCGAGACGCGCTTGCTCGCCCATTTGCGCGCGGGCGAGGCGTGGCCACCGCGCCCGGCGCCGAGGGTGGCTCCGTCCGAGACCGAGCTGCCAACGGGCACTCCATCCGAGACAAGAATGCCCTCGGCCGTGGCGCAGCCTCTCGACGTGCAGCCCGCGGCGCCAGGTACGGCCCCGATAGCCCCGTCGCCCGCCGCACCGAACAGCCGGCGATCCGTGCCCGCCGATCCGCGCCAGCTGCTCGAACAAGCCAATGCCGCCCGCCGAAGCGGCGACACCGCCGAAGCGGCGTCCTTGCTTGAAGCGCTTCGCGTGCGATACCCGCGCGATCCGCGCGCTGCCTTGGCTTCGTTCGAGCTTGGCCGCCTGCGCCTGGATGTGCTCGGCGATCTGCCCGGCGCTGTCCAGGCCCTGCGACAGTCGATCGCGCTAGCCCCCTCCGGGGTTTTCCGGGAAGATGCGGAGGCATGCCTCGCCACCGCCTACGCCCGGATGCGCGACCGTTCGCACTGCGAGCTTGCCCGCCGAACCTATCTGGATCGCTATCCAGAGGGTACCCACGCGGCCGAGATGTCGGCGCTGGTGTGTGGGCAGCGCTGAGGCTACTCGGCGTCGGACTGGTCGCTCTGGTCTTGGCGTGGTCCGTGTTCGGCTCGACGGTTGCCCACGCCACGACGGAAGATTGCGGCAAGTCCAGCAGACGCTGGGTCGCGGTAAGGTTCCTTGGACCGGGAATCAGTCCCGATCTCGCAGACCTGGTGCTCACGGATCTGCGGGCCGAAGTGCGCCGTCACGGGATCGAGGCCTGCCCTGCAGACACCCAAGGGCTGCCGCCTCCCATCGTGACCCTCGACATCGAAGCCGCGCAACCCATGACGATGCGCCTGTCGCTCGACGTTGCCGATCCCGTTTCTGGCAAGCTGTCGACGCGTGAGCTGCAACTGGATTCCATGCCGCTCGATGGGCATTCTCTGGCAGTGGCCGTAGCGGCCGATGAGCTGCTCACGTCGAGCTGGATCAAGCTGGCATCGCGGCCAGCGGCAAAATCTGACGTTCCGCCCCCAGCGCAGACGCCCGTGGCGACCGCCGCGGTCGCGGCAGGTCCACCACCTCGCGCGTCGGCGCCTTTGCGCCACGAGCTGGCAGTGCTTGCGGCGGCCGAGCGCTTCGACGACGGCGTATGGACGTCCGGACTTGACCTGGCCCTGCGGCAATGGCTGCTTCCCCGCTGGGCGCTCGAGCTCAGCGCTGGCGCGCGCAGTCTGCTCGAAGAGGAGGCGCCCCATGGCCGGGTGTGGAACCGAGCGGTTCCCATCTCGCTCCGGATCCTGGCTGGCCTCGTTCCGTTCGCCTCGCGGGCGCGCGCAGGTGCCGCCACGGCGCTCACGGCGAGGATGCTCTTCTACGGCGCCGAGCCCAAGGCGGGTGCGACGGCAATCTCGCAGACCGCGCTTGCGCTCTACCTTCGCGGCGAGCTGTGGGCCGACCTCGCGATTGGCCCGGTTCGCCTGCGCGCCTCGGCGGGTGTCGGCGCTCCCCTGCGTAGCGTGACGGCCGACGATACGGGCGTGCCGGTGGGCGGCGCGCGGGGGCTTGAGTTGCACGGCCAGGCTGGCGTGGTGCTGGAGTTATGAAATGAAGCCGTCCTGGCCCTGGCTCTTGACCGTGGCTCTCGTGCACGCGGGAGCGACAGCGGGATGTGGCGTTCACGTCAACGTGCTTGAGGCTTCGAGCAACTCGCCCTGCGAGGTCGCGGCCAATCCCGTCGACACTTCGAGGCCCGACACCGTGGTGGGCGACGGTACGCCGGACAACTGCAGCGAGGACGCGCTCAACATGGCACTCGAAACCGGCGGAATCATCCGTTTTCGTTGCGGCGCCAATCCGCTAACCATCGACGTCAGCGCCGAGAAGGTGATCTCCCGCGACACCGTGATCGACGGTGGAAATACCATCACGCTCGACGGCGGGGGCAAGAGCCGGCTTTTCGTGCTTGGCGCGCCGGGGGGACGCCCCGCCTCGCTCACCCTGCAATACCTGACGCTTCGACGTGGGTACGCGACCATCACGCCGGCCTCGGCAGGCGCCCCGTCACGCGCAGGTGGCGGAGCCGTCCTGCAGTTCGGCGGCTCGCTCATCATCACCGACAGCGTGCTTCGCGATAGCGATGCCAGCTCGACAGGGCCGGATGAGTCGGGTGGTGCGGTGTGCTCGCTGGGTGGCCGCCTGGTCATCGCCCGCTCCCTATTCGACGGCAATCGCGCCGGAAGCGGCGGCGCCGTGGCCGCCATCGGAACCGAGCTCACATTCTTGCGCGCTCAGCTCACCAACAATCAGGCCGTCGGACAGGGCACGGGCGCAGAGGGCATTGGCGGCGCATTGCTCGTCTCGCAACAGGGCCAATCGGTCGGCATGTGCCAGGTCGCCATGTCGGGCAATCAAGCGACCACCTTCGGCACCGCCATGCATCTGCAAGGGATCGGGGGTGAACCGATGACCATCGAACAATCCTCGTTCCTCGACAACCTGGCGCCCGAGTCGAGCTCATCCAGCGGCGGCCCGGCAGTGTTTCTGGGGATCGTCAGCGCTCGGCTCACCTCCGTCACCGTCGCCGGCAATCAGGGCCCTCTCAATCCAGGGGTGTGGGTGAACGGCGGCGTCCAGCCCGCGCAGACCGCAACCATTGCCTTCACCAACGTCACCATCGCCCAGAACCGGGTCTATCAGCATTCCGATCCGACCAGCGACGGAGTCGGCGCCGCGCTGTGGATCGAGGGGGTGGTGCGAGGCGAGATCATCAATTCGACCCTGGCGGGTAACCTGGGCGAGTTCGGCTCCGGTATCGTTCACCCCGGGCAGCTCGTGGTGCGTAACACCATCATCTCCAACCAGGGCACCAACATCGGAACCGCCCAGAACTGTTCCGACCTCGGCACTCCGACCATTCCCGCCAACGGCGACCACGTCCTTCAGTGGCCGGCCGAATCCGTCAGCAGCTACCTTTGCGTGGCGGACGCCACTCTTGCCGAGCCCATGCTGGGACCGCTGCAGGACAACGGCGGTTTCGCGCCAACCATGATGCCGGCCGCGACCAGCCCGGCGGTGGAATCTGGCGCCGATTGCCCCAGCACGGATGCGCGCGGCCACGCACGACCTTCTCGATGCACGTTGGGCGCCGTCGAAGCCGACGGCACGGTGGGAGGCTGTCCTTCCTGCGGCCTCTTCGATGCGGCGGTCTCCGACTCCCGGTGAACGCGCTCCCGACGGTGAACGCGGCTTGCCTATACGACGATGCGTTCGCAGCTCTGCGCGATGGCCTCGGCTTCCTTGGCCACGTCGAGCTTGGCCTCGGCGGCCTCCACATCGGCCAGCCTGGCTGCGGTGGCGGGGTGCGCGGGAATGAAGAGCGAGCAGCAATCTTCATAGGGCAGCGATGAGGTATCGTAGGTCCCGATCTGCCGCGCCAGCGCGACGGTTTCCATCTTGTCGTAGGTGAGCAGCGGGCGCAGCACGATGTGGCGGGCGGCGTCTTCGATGTTGGCCATGTTGATCAAGGTCTGGCTGGCTACCTGGCCCAGGTTCTCGCCGGTGACGATGGCGTCGGCGCGGGCGCGCTTGCACAGGATGTCGGCTACGCGCACCATCATGCGCCGGTAGAGCACCACGGCCAACTCGGCCGGGCCGGCTTCGCGCAGGCGCTGCTGCGTTTCGGTAAAATGCGCCACGTGTAGGGTCGTGGTCACTTGCCAGCGCGCCAGAATGCGCAGCAGCGACACCACCTTGTCCTTGGCGCGCTCGCCGGTGAAGGGCGGCGAGTGAAAGGTCAGGGCTTCCAGGGCCAGCCCGCGTTTGGCCGCCAACCAACCCGCCACGGGCGAATCGATACCGCCCGAGAGCAAGAGCAGTCCGCGCCCCGACACGCCGACCGGCAGTCCACCGGGCGCGGGTCGGATCTCGGCGAAGATGTAGACCGTGCTTTGCGCGACTTCGATGCCGATGCGCAGGCTGGGCTTGTGCACATCCACGCGCATGCCTAGAGCGTCGATGATGGCGCCGCCCACGTGGCAGTCGATGTCGTGCGAGCTCATGGGGAACTTCTTGTTCGAGCGGCGGGTCTCGACCTTGAAGCTGCGACCGAGGTCGGGGTTGCGGGCAATGGCGGCCTTGGCCTCGCTGACCGCGATGGCGGTGATGGATTCGAGGTTGGGTTCGGCTTCGGCGCCGGCCGAGACGGACACCAAGCCGAAGACACGTTCGAGTCGGGCGCAGGCATCTTCGCGAGATTCGTCGGGGACGCGCACCAGGATGCGGCCGTATGGCGTGGAGACTTTGGCTTCAGGCAGGTCGCGCACGGCCCGGCGGACATTGTCGGACATGGCGCGCAGGAAGAAGCCGCGGTTTCCCCCCTTGAGGAAGAGCTCGCCGAAGCGGCAGAGAATGGAAATCATCGGCCTTCATTTACCACTCGATGGACCACCTTTGCGACCTCGGTGATCGAAAGAGCGAGGGCGCGTGCTGCTTGTTCGACGTCGTCGGCCGTGGTCAGGCGCGACAGCGAGAAGCGAAGGACTCCCGTATCCGTGGCGATGCCGAGTGCCCGCTGGACCCGGCTTTGCTCGCGGGCATGGGACGAACACGCCGCGCCTTCGGAGGCGAACATGCCGCGGGCTTCTAGCGCGTGCAAGATCGGCTCGGCGGGAAGACCAGGCAGAAGAATGCTCGTGATGTGTGGCGCGCGCGGCGCGGACAGGGGCACCGCGGGCTTGGCCTGCGGGACCGCGGCGAAGATGAGGGTTTCCAGACGGTCGCGCAGCTCACGCACGCGGGCCGCAGCCCCAACGTCCTTGCGCGCCTGTGCCGCGGCCATGCCGAACCCGACCGCCGCGGGCAGATTCTCGGTGCCCGAGCGCAGGTCGCGCTCTTGTCCGCCGCCGCCGTAGAGCGGGGCGAGCCGCTTGCCCTTGCGCAACCAGAGCGCACCCATGCCCTTGGGCCCGTGCAATTTGTGGGCGGAAATGGCGATGGAATCGGCGCCCTTGGTGCGCACGTCGAGTGCTTCGAGTCCGGCGAACTGGACCGCATCGACGTGGAAGTGGATCTTGCGCCCGAGCGCGCGCAGGGCACGGCCGATGTCAGCCACCGGCTGCAAGGTGCCGATCTCGTTGTTGACCAGCATGATGGCGACCACCGAAGTTTCCGGCCTGACCGCCGCCAGCACGGCGTCGGCCGTCACGCATCCGTTCGCTTCAGGAGCAACCGTGTCGACCTGCCAGCCTTCGTCGTAGCCTTTCTCGCAGAGCAGGCGCGCCGAATTGAACACTGCCGCGTGTTCGATCGCGCTGACCACCATGTGGCGCAGGCGGGACACGCGCGCCGAACCGATGACACCGAGGGCATTGGCCTCGGTGCCGCTGCCGGTGAAGACGATCTCTTCGGGTTGGGCATGCACCAGCACCGCGACTTCCTCGCGTGCCGTGGCCAGCGCCCTCGCCGCCGCCGCGCCCAGCCCGTGCAGGGAAGAGGAATTGGCAAAGTGCTCGCGCATGGCACAGCCCATCGCCTCGATCACTTCGGGCGCGGGGAGCGTGGACGCGGCGTTGTCGAGATAGACGGTCATTTCACGAAGGAAGGCAGCATACCCTCGTCGTCGTTGCCCTGCACATGGATGTGGCGACTAGGGCCAACTCGCTACCCACGGTCGGCCATCCGACGCCGAGCCAGGGCAGCTCGCAAGGTCATGATCCCACCGACGACAAGCACAATCCCGATCGGTATGGAGATGTACGTCTCCACCTTCGCGGCAAACATGACGTTGTTCAGCACATCACCCAGGACAATCGATCTGTGTCTGAACGGTGCGGTAGCCCGGATCAGGAAGGCGCCCACGACGATGGATGTCACACCTGAAACGAACGCAAGCACACCCGCCACGCGATAGGTCCTGATCAGCGCGCACAGACCGGTGATAAACGCGGACACCGCCACAGGGATGACCAGGAGCAGAATATGCGCGATAGGACGATTCATTCTGCCGCCAGGCCAGCCGTGTTCGGCGAGACCGTCGGCAATGTTGAGGATCAGAGGGGTAAGGAATATCGCCCGTAGTGCGAAGAAAATTCGCCAGGCACGCAAGGCCGGATGCTTCTCGCGCCCGAGGAAACACAGAGCCGCCACCGCAGACGCACACAATACTCCGGTGCCGACCAGGCTGCTATATAGAGGATCCACGTGCAGACGGTGGCGAAGCATGCCGAAGAGAAACACCAGCACCATCGCCCCGAGCACGAAAAGGATCTTCCGAAGGACGAGACGCGGCTCTCTCGTCGGCGACAAGGGCGACGACCCTGGCTCTGTCCCCACGGTGACGGCAGGAACTGGGGCGGTGTCTTCAGGCAGGTCATGTCCACAGACACAGCGAAGCGACGCGTGGTCGTTGTCTTGTCCACAATACTTGCACTTCTTCATAATGCTTTCCTCAGGTGGTAAGCCAGCATCCCATAGTGGACTAATCGTTTCTACAGGATGCGGATGTTGGCCGGCTGGCTGTTACATACGTCAAGTATGCGCCCTCGTCGCGCCTTGCCGGACGGACGCCTCGTTTGCCAACTGATGGGCGATCTTCTGGCGGACGGCACTAGACAGGCAGTGCTTTCAGGGCCGCAATGACGTGTTCCTGCTCCTCCTCGGTCATGCCGTGGAAGAGCGGGATCATGATGGTCTGGTCGCGCGCCTCTTCTGAATGGCGCAGGCGAAGGCAACGGCCCTGGCGATGAAGTTGGACGTCGCACGGCTGGGGGCCGCAGGACCAAGGCGTCCTCGCGTAGGCGGGCTCGGCGTGCGCGTTGCCCACGCCCCTGCGCGAGGCCACGCCGCGGTCGAGGAGGTGCTGCATGATTTCCACTTGCGACCATCGGGCACCGGCCCGCATGCGCAAGGGGTAGCTTTGGAAGTTGGCGCGCATCCAGGCGGGCTCGCGCGGGGGCGCCAGGACGGGATGATCGTCGAGGGCTGCGCGGTAGCGCTCGGCGAGGGCGCGGCGGGTGGCGATGGTTCGCGGCAGGCGGGCGAGCTGGGTGCGCCCCATGGCCGCCTGCATGTCGGTCATGCGGAAGTTGTAGGCCGGCTCGCTGAAGGATTCGAACACCACACGCTGGCTGTCGTGGCGGATGGTGCTCGACACCGACATGGCGTGCTGGCGCAGCAGGCGCAGGCGCGCGGCCAGCGCCGAGTCGGCGGTGGTGATCATGCCGCCATCGCCGGTGGTGATGACCTTGCGCGGGTGAAACGAGAAGCACGCGGCAAGGCCGTGCGGCCGGCCAATGGCTTGCCAGGCGTCGCCCACCTGCACCTCGCTACCGATGGCGCAGGCCGCGTCCTCGATGACCGGGATCTTGCGCCGGCCGGCGATCTCCAGGATGGCGGGCAGGTCGCACGCAAACCCGAGCTGGTGCACGCACAGGATGGCGCGTGTCTTCGGGGTCAGAGCCGCTTCGAGCAGACTTGCATCCATGCCGTAGGTGGCGGGATCGATGTCCACGAAGATCGGGCGCGCACCGACCGCGACCACGGCGTTTGCGGTGGCGATGAAGCTGTGGCTGACCGTGACCACGTCGTCGTCAAGTCCAACGCCGAGGGCGCGCAGGCAGAGCTCGAGCGCAGCCGTGCAGCTTGAAACCGCGACGGCCTGGGGCGCGCCGATGGCGCTTGCCAGTTCGCTTTCGAACGCTGCGACCTCGGGCCCCTGCGCCACCCAACCCGAGCGGACAACACGGGCGACAGCGAAGGCCTCAGCCTCGCCCAGCTCTGGACGCACGATGGGGATCTGCATGCATCGAGAATCGCCCGCGCCGGCCGCCGGTTCAAGTTATTGACCCGGCTGTGACAAGCCGACTTGGAGGATCCGAGCAGACGTCCTAAGATCAGGATGATGTCGTCTTCACTCGGGCTCAGTTGCCAGCTGCCGAGGGCCTTGACCTTGGTCTTCGTTTGTTCGTTGACCGTCGCCTGCACATCCAGTGGAAACCAGTCCGTCCACGGGACTGGCGGGCAAGGTGGCGCGAGCAGCCCCGGCGGGGCGCCGGCGACAGGCGGCGTGACCGTGGCGGCTGGGGCATCCGCAACGGGCGGGATCTCTGCAACGGGCGGTGCGACTGGAACAGGTGGAATGTCCGCGACGGGTGGCACGACGACGGGCGGCACATCCGCGGCCGGTGGTAGGACCGGACCGGGCGGCGCCATGTCGACCGGCGGTCTGACCACGGCGGGCGGAACTGTCGCAACCGGCGGTGTGACGGGGCAAGGAGGGCAAGGTGGCCCGCTCGATGCCGCAATCACCGACGGTCCGCCGTCGACGGGCGGCGTTGGCGGCCAGGGCGGAAGTGCGATCCCCGACGCGGCTCGCGATGTGCCCAAGCTGACCTCGTACAACATCATGCCGTTCGGCGACTCCATCACTGCGACCATGTGCCCGCCCCAGATGCTCGACCAAGAGCTCAAAGCCAAGGGCCATGTCAACTTCACTTTCGTCGGCACCAAGGTCGCCAATCAGAATTGCAATGGAGCCCCCAATACCAAGTGTGAGGGTCAGGGTGGCATCTGGGCCACCAATCTCGTGCCAGGCGGGGCCAATCCCGACTTGATGGCCCAATGGGCGACTGGCAGCAAGTACGACGTCGTGCTCATGCACCTCGGAACCAACGATTGCTGGAGCCCGGGCGCCGTGCCCGATGTGCAAGCGGTCATCGACGCCTTCTCGTACATCATCGACACCTTCCGCGCCGCGAACCCCAAGGTCATCGTTTTCGTCGCGCAGATCATTCCTTTGAATCCCGCCAACTGCACCACCTGCGAGACGCGCGTGGAGCAACTCAACGCCCTGATTCCCGGCTTCGTGGCCAGCAAGACCACGGCCGCGGCGCCCGTCTACGTCGCGAAAATCCACGCGGTGTTCGACGGACTTGCGTACACACCCAATTCGACCTACAGCACGGACGGCGCCCATCCCACGCCCGCGGGATCGCAGCTCATGGCCGACGCGTGGTACGCCGCCCTGCAAGCGCACGGCATCCCGTAGCGCGCAGCTGACGGAAACGACGGAATCGTGTCTTTACCGTGTACAACCTGTGCGAGTCCGGCGGGTTGGTGCACGTGCGCCTGAACAACGCGATCCGAGTGGCCGAAGCCGACCTCACTGCGTTCCTTCTGTGCCAGAGAAAGAAGGGACGGCGATGACGGTCGATGAATGAAGTTCTCGCGCCGGGAATGAGGTCGGATGGGCCTGAGTTGCTTGGGGTGTGGACGAAGCTAGCTCGGCATCGCTGCGCGCGGTCCCTCGGCGCCCCTCGCCTGAGCGGAGCCGACGGTGGAGAGCAGCCGCGCCATGCCGTCGAACAGAGACGCGAGCGCGCTGGCAGCCTCCGGTGGGGCTTCGATGCGCAGGCTGCCATCGGCCCCGTGCTCCACGCGAAGAGCATCGAAAAGGCGTGCGACTGGCAAAGGTGCCGGTCCAGCGGCGGGCAGGGACAGTACCAAAGGGCGCTCCGCCATGGGCTCGGCTGCGTCTGGCCTTGGTGGCTCCGCAGAGTCGACCATTTGTTCCACTTCGCTGGTAGTGGATTCGTTGCCCGGCGCGTCCAGTGAGCTCTCGGGCTCTTCGGTCGGCGGCGTGCTGGCGGCCGAGGGGACGACCAAGCGTTCGAGCACGTGTAGCAAGGAAGACGAGCGCTCGAACTTGACCTCGTCGCTCGATCCCTCGAAGAGGCCTCGAAACAGGGCGCGCTTGTCTGAAACAATTCCGGCGATGCGCTCTTCGATGCAGGCTCGGCTGACCAGGTTGTACACGTCGATGGGGCGCTTCTGACCCAGGCGGTGAATGCGGCCGATCCGCTGCTCGAGCACGGCCGGATTCCACGGCAGCTCCAGGTTGATGCAGGCATTGGCGGCCCTCTGCAGATTCAGCCCCACACCACCCGCGTCGCTGAGGAACAACACGGCAGCCTTGGGATCGTCGTGAAAATCGACCAGATTTTGCGTACGCCGGCGGATGCCTTCCTGACCGGTGAAGAACAGCGTGCGCAGTCCCTCGGCCGCCAGCACATCGGACACCGACCAATCGGCGAGCTCCAGCATGCGCCGCCACTGGCTGAACACGACGACCTTGCGCTTCTGCGTGATAGCGAGGCTAGCAATCAGCTCGCGCAATTCGATGAGCTTGGGCGTGGCCAGCGATCCGATGAGCTTGGGCGTGGGCACGTGCGCGCGAATGTCTGGCCAGATGGCTTGGAAATTGAGCTGGGCCATCCCGTTACTGATGACTCTTTGCGTGGCCAGCAGGCTCATCAGGCGCAGGAATTCGGCGGGGCTTAGCGCGCGGCGCCCGGCGATAGCGGCCAGCTTGGCGATGGGCTGGTTCAGCTCGTCGTGAGCCTCGCGCTGTTCGCTGGTCAGATCCACGGGAATGACCGTGTCCTGCCTTTTCGGAAGCTGGGTCAACACTTCCGCTCGTACCCGGCGCAGCAGCACCGGTTCAAGTCGCGCCCGCAGCGTATCCAGGTTGCGCGCGCCCACCACCTCGCGCTTGCCATCCGCAAAGCTGCTGTGCCACGGAGCCAGGCGCCACTTGGGCTCCAGCGCCCGATCGTCGACCCATTCGACGATGGACGCCAGCTCGTCCAGCCGATTCTCCATCGGGGTTCCGGTGAGCACGAGTCGGTAGGCTGGCCGCAGGCGCTTGACGGTCAGTGCGGTGCGCGTGGACCAGTTTTTGATCCGCTGGGCTTCGTCCAGAATCACCAGATCCGGATTCCAGGCCGCGATGGCGTCGAAGTCGCGCACCACCTGTTCGTAGTTGGTCACCAGGAATCCGCAGCGAGTGGAAGCGTAGAGTGCGCGGCGCTCTTCCGCGTTGCCGTCCAACACGCGCAGAGGAGAGCGACTGACGGCTTGCCACTCGCGCTCCCATTGCGGCTTCAGCGACGCGGGAACGATGAGAAGACCGCGCTCGGCCAGTCCAGTTTCCAGCAGAGCCAACGCCGCCACGATGGCCTGGGTGGTCTTCCCCAAGCCCATGTCGTCCGCCAGCACGAGCCGACCTTCGGCCAAGAAGCGCGCCACTCCTTCCTTCTGGTACGAGTACAGGCGCCGCTTGCTCTTGCTGCAGGCGCGCAGCAGGCGCGGCATGGCGACGCGCAGGCGGGTGACCCGCTCCAATCGCGTTCGCTCGTCAGCCAACACTGCGCGAGCGGCCGGATCGGCGCTCGCACCCCTGACGTACTTCTGCAGCTTGTCCACCAGACGCAGCCGCGCCTTCGGATCGGCAGCGTGCAGGTCGGCGAGTTGCAGGCGGCCCTTCTTTCGGGCGTGGAAGAGTCTCGAAAGTCCGTTTGCAGGCGCAGTGAGCACAAGCGCCGAAAGTGGATCGAAGGAACCGGCCGGAACCCGCGTGGCGTCCCAGGACAGATCCGGCGGCACAACTCGCCCAGCCTCTATCGTCTTTTTCCATTCGCGGGGTTTGCGCGCCAGGTGATCCACGACCGCCAGCACGTGCTTGCACAACCCAAGCGAGCTGCGCAGGAAGTCCGCGCAGTCGCAGCGGGCGTCGATGGGGCCAAGCGAGAGCAACCGCACGTCGTAGGAAAGGACTCCCGCGGCCTGAGGACTCCCCAAGGCGTATCGCCCAAAAGGCCCGAGCCGGGGACTCTCGATCACCGCCAGCTCTTGACTTCGGGCCGAGGCCAGCCGGCGCAGCAGAGCCTCGAACGCCGCCCGGCGCACGGGCCAGTCCCAGGGTCCCGACAGCGTCAAGGTGTGCCCCACCAGTATCTCTGCGGGAATAGGAAGCGTGCGCCGTCCGGCGAGTTGATTCAGTGCTTCGAACGCCTCGCCGTCGGACGTGGAAGTGGTCGTGTCCAATCCAGGATCAGGCATGGCTATTTTCTATCACGCTCGAATTCGGAAGCGTGGACTACGTCAGAAACGACTGGGATCCTATGGGCGACAATCGTTCGACACGCCCTTCGCAGGGCGAGCGCTCTTCCGACTCGTCGATGGCGTCTTCTTCAGCGATTGTTTCCGCAGTTTTTCAAGATCGCGCAGTCGTTCGACCGGGTTCATCGCAATCAGACCAAGGTAGGTCACAAGCTCGGCGCTTGGATCGCTTCGAGAGTTGGATACCTTGGAAAGATAGCCCTCCGAGAGGCCAACCAAATGCTCCACCCGGCGCATGGATGCGCGAGGTCGGATCTTGCTCAAAGCCTGGTTCAGGCGGGTCCGAAGCGAAGCCTGAAAGACGTTCTTGAGAGCTTCGTCGATGGCGCGCGCCGTGGCCGGGTCCATCCATTCAGCACCGCAGTTGTCGCAAGTTGGAATCTCTACGTGCGCTGGGATCTCCAACATCAAAGTCCTATATCGCTCTTGTCGTCCAGGCTTGGCCACCGGAACAACTCGGCCCGTACCACACTCGTGGCATCGTCTTGCTACCTTTATCGTCATAGCGTCCTCATCGTCTTCATCATCTTCGCTGCTTCGTCACATCCTCATCGTCTTCGTCGTCACTTCGTGGGCTTTGGGTTCACCATTCCTCCGTTCGTCCGTAGTGGGCGTTCGAGCGGATGAAATGAAAGAACCGCTACCTCGGGCATCGTCTCGTCAACGCAGATTTTCAAGTACCATCCGTCCCCTTCCCACCGGACCCCGTACACATCGCAAGTGTCATAGGTTTGAACTTCGGTCCCGTGAAAGGAGCGTTGTGTTAGATCGGAGACCACCTTCTTTACGGCCACCGTTGCCGCTGTTCGATCTTCGAAAAATGCCAAGGCTCGAGTTCGCTGGATAAAAAGCTTGTCGTTGGCTACCAACATCTTCACGTGGTCTAGTGACCAGTGAGGAGTCTTCGCCTTCATGGAGTCAATCGTATATGGGAGTGGCTCCCATATCAAGGGGCGGTGCGGCTTAGCTGGGAAAACGTGAACCAAGCCTTGCTGGCGGCGTTGATGCGAGCAAACGAATGAACATGGCTGGCGGCCCTTGTACGACTCTTCTCCACATGGAAGTACCGCGGGCAACAGCCGCCGTGTACGATCCCTCGGCTTGGGAAGGACCGACCAGCAGGATCTTTTCGCCAAGGCGATTGACGAAGCCGAGGCAGAACTTGAGCGCCTAACCCGCGCCCGGGCCGAGGCACGTGCGAAGGTTGAGTCCTTGCGCCAGTCTCTGACCGAGACTGTACCGGTGCATCGTGATGCAAGCCCAGCGCCGACCGCCACTTCAGTGCGGACGTCTGCTGAGAAAGTGCGCCTCTTCAAGGAGCGCTTCCGTGGTCGCCCCGATGTCTTTCCACGACGGTGGGAAAATGCCAAGTCGGGCAAGTCGGGGTACTCACCGGCCTGCGGGAACGAGTGGGTCCGCGGTCTTTGCGGCAAGCCGAAGACCAAATGCTCTGAATGCCCGAACCAGGCCTTCCTGTCTGTGGACGACCAGATCATGCTCGGTCACCTGACGGGCAAGCACACCATCGGCGTGTACCCGTTGCTCCCCGGTGACACGTGCTGGTTCGTGGCGGCAGACTTCGACGACACCGGATGGAAAGACGATGTCTCCGCTTTCTCGGAGACATGTAGGAAAGCGGGCCTCTCAGTCGCCCTCGAACGTTCGCGCTCCGGCAATGGAGCGCACGCCTGGTTCTTCTTCGCCGAGCCGATTCCGGCCTGCCATGCGCGGCAAATGGCTTCCTTCCTTCTGACAGAAACCATGTCCCGGCGGCACGAACTGAGCCTCCAGTCCTACGATCGGTTGTTCCCTTCGCAGGACACCCTGCCGCGGGGCGGGTTCGGAAACCTGATCGCCTTGCCGTTCCAGCACCAACCTCGCCAAAAGGGAAATTCCCTATTCCTCGACGACAATTTGGAACCCTTCGACCGGGAAGAACAGTGGCGATTCCTGGCGTCGGTGCCACTGCTGGCCGCAGACCAGGTGCGGAAGATTGCCGACGAAGCTTCTCGCAGCGGTCGCGTGCTCGGAGTCCGCGCGCCCGAGTCCGAAGATGAGGACCTACTACCGCCAGCGCGCAAAGGCCGGGATGGAGCCCCACCGATCGCAGTCCCGCTGCCACCTGAAATTCAGGCCATCCTGGCCGAACAGGTAGTTGTCGTGAAAGCCGGGCTTCCTTCGGCTCTGATAAGCCGTCTCAAGCGTCTGGCCGCCTTCCAGAATCCGGAATTCTACAAGCGACAGCGCTTCCGGCTTTCGACGGCACTCGTGCCCCGCGTGATCTCGTGCGCCGAAGAGTCCTCAACAAACCTAATGCTGCCGCGAGGGTGTCGTGACGACATCGAGGCGCTGCTCCTCGCCAACAACTCCCGACTGGTCCTTGAGGATCGGCGACAATCAGGCGAACCAGTGCCATTTTCGTTCCGCGGTGAGCTGACGGTGCGGCAACGTGAAGCAGCTGATGCGGTGTTGGGCCAGGACATTGGCGTTCTCGTCGCGCCTCCAGGTGCTGGCAAGACGGTGATCGGGACCTACCTCATCGCCGTGCGTGGAGTGAATTCTCTCGTTCTCGTGCACAGACGGCCATTGCTGGATCAGTGGGTAAGCAAGCTCGCCATGTTCCTGGGCCTCCCCATCACCGAGATAGGCCAACTTGTCGGTGGAAAGAAGAAAGGAAATGGGCGGCTGGACGTCGCCATGATTCAGAGCCTGTTTCGCGACAACGATGCGGGGGAGCGCCTGGCGGGCTATGGCCACGTCATCGTTGACGAGTGTCACCATGTGCCCGCATTTTCCTTCGAGCGCGTACTCAAGAGAGTGAAGGCTCGATTCTTGGTCGGGCTGACCGCCACGCCCCGAAGGCGCGATGGGCACCACCCGATCTGCGAAATGCAACTGGGACCCGTAGCGTTCGCATTCGATGCCAAGGCCGAAGCAGATGCGCGGCCCTTCGAGCACACACTGATTCCACGCGAGACTGCCTTCACCGGTTCGAAACCGGATCTCAGCATCCAAGAAATCTGCCGCGAGTTGGGCCGCGACCAAGCCCGCAACGAAATGATTGTTCGTGATGTCGCTCATGCCCTCGATGCCGGCCGCGTCCCCCTCGTCCTCACCGAACGAAAGGACCACCTCGATCTGCTCGCCGATCTTCTCCGGAGTATCAGCCGTCACGTCATCGTCATGCGTGGCGGGATGGTCGCCAAGGAGAATCGCGCCGCCGTCGAACGTCTCTCCAGACGAGCCGCTTCCGGTGAACGTGTCATCGTCGCCACCGGCCGCTACATCGGCGAGGGCTTCGACGACGCTAGACTCGACACTTTGTTCCTGACCATGCCGGTCTCGTGGAAGGGCACTCTCATCCAGTACACCGGTCGAATTCACCGATTGCATTCTGCCAAGCGCGAGGTCCGCATCTACGACTATGTCGATGTCCAGGTGCCTGTGCTCACCCGGATGTTCGCCAAACGCCTGCGCGGCTACCGGTCTCTCGGCTACGCCCAAGGCGAAGCACCATTGGGCTTCGGCGAGATCGACGACGACTTCGTGCTTGGCCGAGATTGGGCGCAGACAGACATCGACGACGATGAACTGGCGTAGCTCCCTGGGGTTCGCGCCTATGAAACACCCGTTGAATTTGGCCGAGCGAGTTTCGGCAAGTGGTGGATTCGATGTCCTGTCTCAATGAAAAACGAGATCCGTTTGGTGCAATAGTAGTACAGAGATCCGGCATTGCGCTTCTCATGCCTTCCGAGAAAGTCGAGATTTCCTCGCGGAATCAGCGGGTTGTGAAAGCAAGCGCGGCGCCTTTCGAACCCTCAACCCCCGGCCTGCGGAGCCGGGAGATTGCCCTGCCCAAAGCCTCGAAGCGTATCGTAATTCGCTAATAATATCGCTAGCTTGCAGCGCGCCCAGCAGGAATTGAACCTGCAACCCCCGGCTTAGAAGGCCGGTGCTCTATCCAATTGAGCTATGGGCGCAAACCTTTAGTTACGCGGACCTAGCTATCTTTTGTTCTTCGGTAAATTCCTGCTTTCTGCCCATTGTCTGCCCGAGTTGACCGGCAGAGCGCGCAAAATCTACCACGTTCCCCGTCGGACGCGTAAGGTCCACCGCGACCATGTCGAACGCCTTGGCGCCGAAAAAGTCCGGAGCCAGGTGCGCGTAATGCTGGGTCGTGGACGTGGACGAATGGCCCATGATCTTGGAGAGCATTTCCATGCTCCCGCCGTTCATCACCCACTGCGATGCGAAGGTGTGCCGCGTGCAGTGGGGCCATGCCCTCCCGCCGAATACTCTCGACCTCATGTCAATGGTCTGGCTCGCCACCGAGCATACCGGCTGTGTTTAACCATTGCCGTTGGCCATTATGGATGTAACAATGATGGATATGTCAACGAATGTTCTGGACGCCATCATCCAGCTCCGGCGTGCCGTGGCGCGCATGGGCGCACTGACCTTCACCGGGGACATCAGCGGCCGGCAGGCGGCCATTCTGCGCGAGATCGGAGCATGCGGGCCTGTCACCCAGGTGGGGTTGGCGCGCGCAACGGCGAGCGACCCGTCGGCGCTGGTTCGCATCCTCGACGACCTCGAGACGCGCGAATTCGTCGAAAGACATCGGAGCGAATCGGATCGACGCGAGATGCTGGTTTCGCTCACGGCCAAGGGGCGCAAGGTACTTGGACCGCTGAGCGTCGCGCACAAGCGGTTGGCGGATGCCACGGCGGCCGCACTGACGGGGGACGAAAGACGTGTCTTCGTCGCCCTGGCAGAAAAAATACGAAGCTCCCTCAGCACGCGGGTCGAAGGCGTCTCCATGGCGAAGGGTGTCGATGGGCAGCGCTAAGCCCGCGGTGGAAGAAGCCGCGTTGCCGAGATCCGACGGGAATCCGTCGGGAGATCTCCTTCCACTCAAGCGCTCAATCTTGCAACACTCGCGCCTTCGTCGCGTGATGGCCGTTGTGGTGGCGGTGCTGGCCGGGTTGTTCGGATGGTGGTGGGTTCACTTCCGGCCCTTCGTGTCGACCGACGATGCGCGCGTCGCGGCTCCGATCATCGTTATCGCGCCCCAGGGCTCAGGCGGGCGGGTGGATCGGGTTCTCGTGCGCGAGGGTCAAACCGTGAAAGCCGGTGAGACTCTCGTCGAGCTCGACGCGGCCGCGGAACGTTCCCAGGTCGACAAGGCACGCGCCCTGGTCGCCCTCGCGGACGCTCGGGTTGGCGAGGCCGAGGCGCAGCTTCGCATCGAGCGCCGGCTGTCTGAGGTGTCTGAGCGTCGAGCGCGCGCCACCGTGTCCTCGGCGCAGGCGTCCGAGGAGCGCACCACGCGCGGCGCACGCGCCGAAGAGATCGAGAAAGCGCGGGCCGACGTGGCGGCGGCCAAGTCACTCGTCGCCCAGGCGCATCGCGATCTCGATCGGGCCGAGACCTTGGCGCGCGATGGAGCCATTGCCCAGGTGGCGCTCGAAACCGCGCGCACCGCGGATGCTTCCACGCGCGCGGCGCTTGAATCCAAGACCGCCGCGCTCGACCTCCTTGAACATGGCAGCCGCCCCGAGGACATTTCCATCGCCCAAAGTGGCGTCGTTGCCGCCAAGGCCGGTCTTCTCGATGCGAGTGCCGGCACCGATCGCGTTGCCTTCCGATCTCGCCAGGTAGAGGCGGCGCAGGCCCAGGCTGCGCAGGCTCGCGCCGATCTCGAGCTGGCCAAAGTCGCGCTCGAGCGCATGACGCTCACGAGTAGCGTGGACGGTGTCATCGTGCGCTTGACCGTGGATCCGGGCGACTACCTGTCACCTGCTCAGGGCGCCGTGACCATCGTGGATCTGGCGCATGCCTGGATCGCCGCAAACGTCGAGGAGACGGCATCGGGGCTGCTTCGTCTGGGACAGCCCGTGGCGGTTGCCATTGACGAGGGCGGCGAGCTCACCGGGCGTGTCGACGTGATCACCCAGTCGGCCGCATCGTCCTTCGCCCTCATTCCGGCGGACAACGCCGCAGGCAACTATACCAAGGTGGTCCAGCGCATTCCCATCCGCGTCGCCATCGACCCCAGCCCGCGGATTCACACCCTGCGTGCGGGCCAGTCGGTCGAGGTCAGGATCCGGGTTCGATGAGGCGAGGGGCTGTCGCAGTCAGCGTTCCGGCGGACGATGGGTATCGTTGGCGCGTGCTCGGCGTGGTCATGCTGGGTACCTTCATGTCGGCGCTCGATTCGAGCATCGTCAACGTGTCGCTGCCGAACATGATGGCGAGCTTCGGCGCCAGCGTGGACGATATCGAGTGGGTGGTGACCGGCTACATGCTCGGCTTCTCGACTTTCATGCCCCTGACCGCATGGCTGCGTGATCGGGTCGGCTACCGGGTGCTCTACATCGCCAGCCTCGCCGTATTCATTGCTGGCTCCGCGCTTTGTGGTGTCGCACCCAACCTGCCGACCTTGGTTCTTGCGCGCGTGATTCAGGCATTCGGCGGCGGCGCCATCACGCCGACTGGGTTGGCCATGATCGCCGAGGTCTTTCCGCCCAAGGAGCGTGGGCGCGCACTTGGACTGTGGGGCGTGGGCGTGGTCGTCGGCCCCGCATTCGGCCCGACGCTGGGCGGGTATCTTACCGAAACCCTCGGCTGGCGCAGCATCTTCAACATCAACCTGCCCATCGGCATCGTCGGACTTCTGGCCGCGTCCCGTATCCTTCGCGTCGACAAGCCGCACGCCCAGACTTCGCGCGGCTTCGACCTTCCTGGGTTCGTGCTGCTGACCGCCTTCCTCGTCGCTGCCTTGCTTGGGCTCTCGAACGGCAATCGCGAAGGCTGGAGCTCGCCCTACGTTGTCACGTGCGCCTTGGTCAGCAACGTCTCGTTCGTGCTCTTCCTGGCCGTGGAAAGCATCGTTTCCGAGCGCATCCTCGACCTGGGACTGTTCCGCAACCCGCAGTTCACCGTCGCCATGGTGGTGACAGCCGCCCGGTCCGTCGCGCTCTACGGCGGCATCTTTCTCTTGCCCTTGTTCTTGCAGGATCTGATGGGCCGCAGCGAGATCGACACTGGGCTCTTGCTGCTTCCCGGTGCGTTGGTCATGGGGCTGGTAATGCTGGTCTCTGGCCGGATTGCGGAGCGTTTCGGCACACGCGCGCCGACGATGGTTGGCCTTGCGCTCATAGCCTGGTTCATGTGGACGTACCGCAGACTGGACGTGACGACAAGCACCTGGGACGTGCTCTACCCAACCCTGATACGCGGTGTTGGATTGGGCCTGCTGGTGACGCCGGTGATGACCGCGGCCATCAATGCCGTGCCGACGGCCAAGGCTGGCATGGCGTCTTCGATGTTGAGCCTGATCCAGCAGATTTCAGGATCACTTGGCATCGCCGTTCTTGCCTGTGTCCTCGGGCGCAGAACGACCTTCCACCTCGCAGTGGTGGGTCAAGGTCTCGCGGCCGCAAGGCCGGCGTTGTCGGACGCCACGCGCACCCTCGTCCTGCGCGCCGTGGAGCTGGGCTCCCCGCCCTCGGTGGCGAGGCTGCTTGCGGGATCTTTCGTCGCGCGAAAAATTGCGGAGGCCGCGTCGGTGTTGGCCTTCAACGATGCCTTTCTCGTCGGCGCCGGTATCGTCGGCGCGGGCGCCATCCCGGCGCTCTTTCTCGCATCCAAGTCCAAGGCGCGCGCACGCGGCGTGGCAGCGCCCGCCGAGCTTGTGGACTAGCAGCCATCGGAACCAAGGAGAACTCATGAAAATCATCAATGGCGTAGATATCTACGAAAACCTCAGGGAGATTGTCGACCCGTCTCGCGCGTGTCTCGTGGTTTGGGACGTTCAGCTCGGCTTGGTCAATCGCATCTTCAACAAGGATGCTTTTCTTGGTTCACTGCAACCGCTGGTCGAAGGCGTGCGGGCGCGGATGCCCATCGTCTACACGCTCATCACGCCGTTGCCTTTGACCTACCAATCGGGCTGGAACCTGCTTTCCATGATGCGCAGGTATGGTGTCGACGACCCGGCGAAGCTGCCAGCCTTCATGGCGCCAGGCTCCCCCGAGCGCGAGATTCCTGAAGCGGTGAAGCCCCAGGCCGGCGATCTCCAGATCGAGAAGGCCACGGCGAATATCTTTCTTGGCACCAACTTCGAGCTCATGATGAAAAATCGCGGCGTGAAGAGTCTGATCTTCACCGGCATCGCCACCGAGATGGGCGTTGAACTCTCCGCCCGCGACGCGGCCGCGCGAGGGTTCTATCCGGTCATCGCCACGGATTGCGTTTCCTCGATGAATCAGGACAGCCACGACCGCTCGCTGGCCAATCTGGCCAGGTTGACGACCTTGGCCAGCTCCAAAGAGATTCTCGCTTGTCTCTAGCTGCTTTTGCCGTCGAGGTCCAAGGGCTGGTTCGCCGCTTCGGCGACCTGGCGGCTGTGGATGACGTTTCGTTCTCGGTTTCCACCGGCCAAATCTTCGGACTGCTCGGTCCCAACGGCGCCGGCAAGTCGACGATCATCAAGATTCTCTGCACGCTGCTCCAGCCTTCCCAGGGCACGGCGCGCGTCGCCGGGCACGACGTGGTCGCGGCGCCAGCGGCGGTTCGCCGATCTCTCGGGCTCATCTTCCAGGATCCTTCGGTGGATGACCGTCTCACCGCGCACGAGAATCTGAAGATCCATTGCATGATCTACGGCGTGCCACGGGGCGAGCGGCGCGCGCGCATGGACGAGGCGCTGGCATGGATCGGCCTGACCGCCGAGGCCGACCAGCGCATGCGCACCTTTTCGGGCGGCATGCGGCGGCGGCTCGAAGTCGCCCGGGCGCTCTTGCACCGGCCGCGCGTCCTCTTTCTCGACGAGCCCACCTCTGGGCTGGATCCGCAAACCCGTCGTGCCATGTGGGAGCGCCTGCACGAGTTGCGCGAACGTGAGCAGCTGACCATCTTTCTGACCACCCACTACATGGAAGAGGCGGAGAATTGCGACCGCCTGGCGATCATCGACCACGGCAAGCTGGTCGCCGAAGGCTCGCCCGAGGAGCTGAAGCGCAGGGCCGGCGAGGAACGCGTCACGCTCAGCACGGCGGACGACGCCAAGGCCGTGCAAGAGCTGCGCAGGCGCTTTGGCGTCGAACCGCAGATCACCGAGCGCGGTCTCGAGTTCGCCGTGTCCCAGGGCGAGGAGTTCCTGGCGCGGCTCGGCCACTTTCCCGTCGAGCTTCGACGGTTGAGCTTGCAGAAACCGACGCTGGAGGATGCGTTCATCGCCCTCACGGGTCACTCGATCCGTCCCGACGAGGCGTCGAATCGCGACGTACTTCGCCGGATGGTGCGTATGCGGAGGCGGTCATGAACGAATGGGAGGCTGCGTGGGCGCTCACTTGGCGTGATCTTGTTCGCTTTGTGCGCGACCGCGGGCAAGTCATGGGCGCGTTTGCCCGGCCGCTGCTGTGGCTGATCTTCATGGGCAAGGGCCTCAGCTCCTCGGTGCGGCTCACCGGAGGCGTGGACTACCAGCACTTCGTCTTCGCCGGTGCCATCGCGATGGCCGTGCTTTTCGGCGGCATGTTTCAAGGCGTGACCATTATCTGGGATCGAGAGTTCGGCTTCCTCAAGGAAGTCCTGGTCGCGCCGATCTCGCGCGTGACCATCGTTCTCGGCAAGACACTGTCAGGGACCGTGGTCACCATGGTGCAGGGGTGCCTGACGCTGATCTTTGCCCCGCTCGTCGGTTTGCACCTTGGCTTCGGTGCGTTCTTCGCTCTCCTCGGCGTCATCGCCATTCTTTCGCTGGCCATGTCGGCCATGGGCGTGGTGCTCGCGACAAGGATGCAGACTTTCGAGGGGTTCGGGGTCATTTCCAACTTCGTCATCATGCCGCTCTACTTTTTGTCGGGCGGTGTCTTTCCGGTGGAACGCCTTCCCGGATGGATGGCCGTTCTCGTACGCGTAAACCCGGTGACCTACGGCGTGGATCTCATGCGCCACGCGCTCGCTCAACCGAGCGTGTTCGGCGCTGGGCAGGATCTGGCCGTGCTGCTCGGATTCGCGGGGGCAATGATCGCACTCGCCCTGCTCTGGTTTCGTCGCGAGTAGCACGGTGCGGGGTGTGCCTCGGAGACTTCCTGTCTATACTTTCCACCAGTCCAATCGTCACCACCCCTTACCAGGAGGACCTCACATGACGTTCAAAATCCCGTTGGCTATCGCGCTGTCGGCCATCTTGCTGCAAGTCTATTCGGCCGCGCAGGCCGAAGAACACAGGCAAGAACGCCGGGAAGAGCGAGGCAGGTCCAACCCGCCCCCGCCCCCACGCCAAGCTCCGCCTCGCTTTCAGGAGCACCCTCCGGGAGCCCATCCTCACGGCCCCATCGTGCGCCCGCACGCGATTCGCGTTATGAGCCCCAGGGCTGTCAAGCATGGCGAGCACCAGTGGCGTCATTGGGAGCATGCCGAATTCTCGCGCCCGGTCTACTACTGGAATTGGGCCGTCATTCGCAGCATCACCTGCATTGCCGAAGACTCATATGGCGATCAGTATCCCGTGACCGAGGACAGCTTCTCCGGTTTTGGTCTGGTCAACATGACTACTGTTGAAGACGATGCGCTCGATCGCTGCTACGCCGAGTCGGGTGGCGACCAGAGCTGCTATCTCGCGACTTGTTCTCACTTCTGAGCGAGCTCAGGGGGGGCGGCCACGTTGTTACTCGAACATCGATTCCATGAGGTGGTCGCGCATCAGTGTGTTGTCGCCCCGCTGTCCGTGCTGACCATCAAAGAGCTGACATTGACGGGTTCGAAATCAGCCAGGGTGACGTTCGTCAAACAGGAGAGGTCGTCGTCATTCCAGCGACTGTCCGGCGTCCCGATCAATCCTCCCGTCAGGCCATTGTCCGCCAGAATGATTCCGTAGTTCCGGAAGCCGGTGATGATGATGTTTGCTTGAGGGCTCGTGGACGCGCATGAGGGTGTGGCGGCGGAGGCCTTTAGCCGATAGATCTCCCCAGGCACTCCAGAGAAGGTGCATGCGCTCGGGGGAGCGGACTGCGAGAGCAGGTTGCCAGTCGAGATCCCGCTACATGAGCCCTGTCCTGCCGTCTCCGTCGCGGGCCACACCCAGTAGTTGAGTGTATGGTTCGTCGTGAACCGGATAGGGTGTTGCACGACTCCGTTGGGCGCGCTGGGAGTCCCCGTTCCGATGACCTCATCAGCATTCACGAGCAATGGCCCCACCGGCAAGCCCGCTTCGTCCGTCGTGCCGTTACCCTGGGGAGTCAGCGCGTTGGAGGTCACGTCGCTCCACATGGCGTTCGAGGAGTCCGTCCAACCCTTCGTTCCCAGGTAAACACCTTGCCACATCTCATACAGCGCGGGAGGGTTCCCTCCACCGCCTTCGACATAGACCGAGACATGCCCATCCCCTCCAGCAGCCTCGGAAACGGCAGTGCCTTCGACGGGGGCATAGGGAGGGAGCGGTCCAGAAGTGTAGTAGGACTGGTACAGTGTGGTCGCCACTGGAACGTCTGGCTGGCTATATGGAACCTTGATCGCGGGGATGCCGTTCGGCAGATTGAGGTAGGCGGCGTTGCCAAAGAACACCCTGATGTGCGAAGCCTGATAACCGCTGTAGATGGGAGCAGCCGGCGAAGTGTCGACCGGCAAGCTCGTCGAGGCAGCGTCCACGCGATGGTGGAAGATGGAGCTTGACGGGAAGATCGAAGCCAGGAAGGCGTTGTTTCCAGCGATAGAGAAGGTAATGGAAGCGGTAACCACATGGTTCGCCGAGTCGGCGACTTGAAACTGGACGCCATACGTACCCTGGCCGCCGACGAGGGAGCTCGATATCACGCCTGTCGAGCTGTTCAACGACATCCCCTCAGGGAGCTGAGCATAAGAGGAGGAGTTGGGGACTGAGAACGTGTACGGACTCGTCCCGCCGGAGGCCGCGAGCGTGCAACTGTAAGCCTGACCCTGTGTGGCCGCCGGACAGCTGGTCGTAGTGAATTTGAGTGTGGTGCCCACTGCTGTCGTGCCCCCCGAGCTGGTCGTGCCTCCGGTGCTGCCCGTCGTGCCCGCGGTACTTGTGGTGCCTCCGGTACCTGTTGCACCGGCGGAACTGGTCGCGCCTCCGGTGCTGCCCGTCGCGCCCCCCGAGCTGGTCGTGCCTCCGGTGCTGCCCGTCGTGCCCCCCGATCTGGTCGTGCCTCCGGTGCTGGCCGATGTGCCCCCCGAGCTGGTCGTGCCTGCGGTGCTACCCGACGCGCCCCCTGAGCTACTCGTGCCTCCGGTGCTACCCATCGTGCCCGCAGAACCAGCCGTGCCTCCAGTACCTGTTGCACCCGCGAAACTGGTCGCGCCTCCGGTGCTGGCCGACGTGCCCCCCGAGCTGCTAGTACCTCCAGTGCTATCCGTCGTGCCCGCAGAACCAGTCGCGCCTCCAGTACCCGTGGCACCCGCGAAACTGGTCGCGCCTCCGGTGCTGGCCATCGTGCCCCCCGAGGTGCTCGTACCTCCGGTGCTGGCCGGCGTGCCCCCACTGCCGCCTGTGCCGCTCCCTCCACTGCCTTGACCGCACCCGGCTGCAGCGGCCGTGACGACCAACACAACCAAATTCACGAAGACCGAACACGCGCGATTCGACATGGGATACTTATTTTGCGCCTGCCCGGCTCCGAATCAAATCCCGATCTCTTGGTGTCCGCCGTCCCACGCAGGAGGCCACAAGCTGGCTCGGCGACCCGTCCCTCTAACACTCCGGTTAGCGGTGAACTACTGCGATATCGTAGTTTTCCACGACGCTATAGGGAGTTGTACTGAGGGCGCCGGCCGTCGCCGTTTGATCGTAATTGCCGCATTTGAAATAGAACGTCTTGGCCAAGATCGTCGCGCTGGGGGTGCGCGCGTACACATCGTTGCCGTTGATACTGACCGCAAGGACGCCGTTCGAAAGTGACAGCGTATAGGCATATTGGGAGCCGAGCGCAACCGGCGTCTTCAAGTCCACATAGGTTCCGGCGCCGGAAGCCTCTTCATAGAGCAGCTCGAAGCCGCCCAGACTGTTCGAGTACTCCAGCTCGCAAAGTGGAATGGAATCATCGCTGTTGAAGACCTGGGCCACCGTCGTACGCCCACTCGAACCGCCGCCGACTTGCACGACCCTGCCAGAAACGGCCATCGTGTTGGTGCCGGTGGCGGCCCATGCGGCATTCCCGCCAGTCGCTGTCATCTCGCGCAGTTCGGTTCGGCAATGTAGCGACCCGGAGGTCGTCACGCCGGTGGCCGGATCCATGAAGACTAGGCCTCCATCGGCCGCCTCATAGAAATAGTCATTTGAGAACCCCGCCAGCAGTTGCTTGGGCGAGATGATGGTGGGCGAGGTTCCTGTGCCACTAGGCAACTGCAGGGACCAAATCGACAGGTCGATGGCAGCCGGCAGCTTTGCATCCATGGCGATGGATCCGCCTGAACCAGCGACTTGACCAAAACCCGACCCGCCCGAGCCTAACATTCCTCCCGTCCCGGTGTTCCCGCCGGGTGGGATGGTTCCGCCCAACGCTGTCGACCCAGCTCCGAGGGCTCCCCCGCTGGCGACCATGGCACCGTCCGTTTCCGCGTCCGAAAGCAGCGCGGGTACCCTATCCCCGTCCGTGCTCTTGTTGCCTCCTCCTGAACAGGCAGCAACGCAAACGCCCAGGCTCGTAATGAACAGTGTTCCGACGTGCCGGATCATTCGCGCCCTTCCGCAGGGCGAGGGTAGCACGGAAGAAAGTGGTTGGATGTCCCGGACAGGTGCAACGTCTTGGCGAGCAAGCGACGCAAATGCGCGATTTCACGACGGGAGTCAAACCGTTCGGTGCGCGTTGGGAAACTTCCCGTATATACTTCCGCCAGCCCCATCGCCATCACCCCTACCCGGAGGCCCTCAAATGAAGCGCAAACTCCCATTGGCCATCGCGCTGTCAGCCACCTTGATACAAGTCTATTCGGCCGCGCAGGCTGAAGAACGCAGGGAAGAACGCCGGGAAGAGCGAGGCAGGGCCAACCCGCCCCCTCGCCCAGCCCCGCCTCGCTTCCAGGAGCACCCTCCGGGAGCCCATCCCCACGGCCCCATGGTGCGGCCGCACGCGGTTCGCGTCATGAGCCCCAGGGCCGTCAAGCGTGGCGAGCACCAGTGGCGTCATTGGGAGCATGCCGAATTTTCGCGCCCGGTCTACTACTGGAATTGGGCCGTCATTCGCGGCATCACCTGCATCGCCGAGGACTCGTATGGCGACCAGTACCCGGTGACCGAAGACAGCTTCTCCGGTTTTGGTCTGGTCAACATGACTACCGTTGAAGACGATGCGCTCGATCGCTGCTACGCCGAGTCGGGTGGAGACCAGAGCTGCTATCTCGCGACTTGTTCTCACTTCTGAGCGAGCTCAAGGCCTGCTCGCAACTGCGCGATCTCCCTCGGTCCGTCAAACCGATGGGTGCTCTAGAGTTTGATGTTTCCGCCGGGGTCGTCGGCCCCCATGCGTTCACGCCGGGCAGCGGTATCGTCGGGCGGCGGCGAGGTTCGGGCGACTGAGAGGATTAACCACTCGCCTTCATGGAAATCCTCGGGCAGCAGCGCGCGCGGGATGGTGAAGCTGCGTTGGTCGAACAGCAACCTGACACTGTCGTCTTCGATCTCGTCGATGAACAAGGTTGTCGTCTTCTGTGCGTGTTCGCTGCGTTTCTCGGTCATGGCGTTTTGAATACCTCCGCGCGCCCACGGCCGCGCACCGTGACCGAGGCGCCGTCCATCTCTACCGCAATCGTGCCGTCCAAGTCGGTGCGAAAGACTTGCGTCCCCACATGCGCCAGGCGTGCCAGCGTTTCGGGATGGGGATGTTTGGCATCGCCGGCCTCGGTGCTGATGACCGCTGCTAGGGGCATGACCGCCTTCAAGAATCCGATCGTCGACGAGTGCCTGCTGCCATGGTGCCCAACCTTCAAGACGGTGGCACTCAGATCCGCGCCACTTTCCAAGAGCCATCTCTCGGCCAATTCTTCCGCATCCGCCGCGAAGAGGACGCTGCCGTTGCCATAGTCGAGGCGGCTCACCACGCTGTTGGCATTCACGTCCGAGTCCGCTCCCTTGATGATAGGAGACGGTGGGCCGAGGAGAAGCAGCCGGGCGCCATCCCCGAGCTCGATGATTCGTCCGCGCTCCGCCTGGCGAACCGGCACCTGCCGGCTCTCGAGCGCACGTAGAAGTTTGCCGTAGATGTTGCTGTCGTGGGGATAGGGTGCATCCAAGTACAGGCGCGCGCCACACGACTCGATGACATGTACCAGCCCGCCCAGATGGTCGGCGTGGCGATGGGTGAGCAGGATCATGTCGAGGGGGCACGCGTTCTTGCTGCGCAGAAACGAAAGGATGCCTGGGCCTGCCTCTGCCAAGCCGCCGTCGATCAGCACCGTCTTGCCCGAGGGCGAGGTGATGAGGGTTGAGTCGCCGTGCCCCACGTCCAGAAAATCGACGTGTAGCTTGGCCTTCCGGGCGGACGGGGCGGTGGTAGCCGCCCAACCCATATACGCGCAGAGGCACACGGCAATCGTCGCTAGCACGCGGAGCCGGTTGCGCGTCGACATGGTCAGAGGGTAGGGCGAGAGCGGCCGTGCAGGCAAGAAAGAGGTAGGTGTGCATGCCAACCTATCGGCGATCCCGCGCCAAAGTTGCTCGCTCGGTTTTTGCGGCCGGCGATGTCGCCCCACGGGAGGGCGGCCCTGCTCGCGGGAGGCAAGAACTGGATTCATCCGGGCAGGTGACCTATGTTTCGGGTCACATGCCGCAGTCAGATCAAGGCCAGCACGAGGTGGGCGCGGCGTCTCCGCGCAAGACGCTGATCCTGCTCGCGGCGTTCGCGCTTTCCGGCGTGATCTTCGCCGGGGTCTCGTCCTACGACTTCATTGCCCACCTCGATCGCCAGGTGCACGCCATCACCTGCTCCATCATGCCGGGCATTGGGCCCAAGGATACGAGCGGCGCGTCCGGGTGCCACACCGTGCTCATGAGCCCGTATTCGTCGTTGCTGCGCGATCTGACCTGGGGCGGGATCCCCATCGCCTTGCCGGCCCTCGGCGTGTTTGCCTTCCTGCTGTTTCGCGCTGTCGATTTGCTGCTGCGCAAGCGGATGGTGCGCGGCGAGACCGGTTTCATGATCGCCGCCACCGCTCTGCCAGTGCTGACCTCGATCGTCTACGGCATCATCTCGGCGACGCAGATCGGGACTTTCTGCAAGGTGTGCGTGGGCATCTACGCGTCGTCGCTGGGCGCGTTCGTGGCCGCCATCGCGGCGCACATCTTGACCAGTCCGTCGCGCGAGAAGGACAGCAAGGGCGGCATCGTGAGCGAGTGGGGCTTCTACTTCGTCGAGGGTCTGGCCATGGTCGCGTTACCGGTTCTGCTCTACCTCGCGTTCAAGCCCGCCTACTCGGATTCGCTTTTGCACACCTCGGGGCTGCGCCATCCCGAGGACAAATACGGCGTCATGCTGGACATGCACGGCAAGGGACAAGTACCGGCGGTCGAGGTGCTGGATCCCTTGTGCCCGGCGTGCAAGGGCTTTTCCGAACGCCTGTCAGCGAGTGGCCTGGGCGATCAATTGCAGATCAAGCTCGTGCTCTTCCCTCTGGACAAGGAATGCAACTGGATGGTCGGTGAGTCTCTGCATGCCGGGGCCTGCGCGGTCAGCGAGGCCCTTCTGTGCGCCGGCGATCACGCGAGCAAGGTGCTGGACTGGGCCTTCGCGAACCAGGAGGATCTGCGCGCGCGCGGCGGCGGGGGACAATCCGCGGTCTATGCGCGCATCAAGCAGGCCTTCCCCGACCTTGCAAGCTGCGTGGGCCAGCCTGCGGTGCGCGCTCGGGTCAACAAGGGGCTGCGCTGGATCGTCGCCAATTCGCTGCCCGTGCTGACGCCTCAGCTTTTCGTGCGCAATCAGAAGTTGCCCGACGAGGATACGGATCTTGGTCTCGATTACGTACTCTCGCGCGTGCTGGCCCAAGGTGCGACAGCGGGTGAGGTGCAACGATGAATACGGGAAGGGCGCATCTGGTGTTGCTTCTCTGTGCCGTGGCCGGCATCGGGATTTCGGTGTCGTCGTGGACGCGCGCGGCGGCGGTTCGTCTGGCCGAAACCCAGGGCAAGGCGCCCGAGGTAGCGACGGCCAGCGCTTCGGACATGGGCTACTGCTCGGGCGACCTCAAGGTGATTCTCAAGCGCGTGCTGACCTCGTGTGGTCTGGTCGCCGGGGGAACCTCGCGCGGCTGCCAGCCCTTGCAGGCGCGCCAAGTGGCTTCCATGTCGGGCGGCGATTTCAACGCACTCTTCTCGCCGCTCGCCGATCGTGCTGCGATCATCCAATTCGACAAAGACAGCGCCGACATGGATGCCGCCGCGGCCGACTTGCTTGAAAAGACCTTCTCGGACCGCCGAGGTGCTTCGTACTTCTTCGTGGTGTCGCGTGCCTCGCCCGAAGGTTCCACCGAGCACAATCGCGATCTCAGCCATCGCCGCGGCAGCGCCGTGCTCGACCATATCCGGGCCAAGTTCCAAGATCCCGATATCGATCAAGAGGTCGGGCTTCTGTGGCTGGGCGAGGAATTCGCGCAGCTCGATCAGCAGTTCTGTCAGTGGAAGCGCTCGCGCACGGGCGACGCGTGCGGCACGACCGAGCTGAACCGTTCGTCGTTCATCGCCTGGATCGACTGCCGGCTATGAAACGCACGCTGTTGGCATTGGCACTGTGTGCTGCCTGCAACGAAAAGAGCACGCAGCCTGTGGCGTCCTCGCGCTACGAGGCGGTCAAGGCGGTTTCCGATCCAGCGGCAAGCTGGTGCGACACCTCGTTCCCCGGCGCTGCTCCCCGCCTGACCCTACCGCCGCTGGCCGCGGCGAAGACTGGCGCCGGCCCAGCCGCCCTGCCCAAGGGCAAGCGCGTGTGGGTGAATCTATGGGCCACCTGGTGCCAGCCCTGCTTGCGCGAGATGCCGCTCTTGCTCAAATGGCGGGACGATTTGCGCAAGGACGGCGTCGACGTAGACGTCCTGTTCCTGTCGCTCGATGAAGATGCGAGCGCGTTCGACAACTTCCTGGCTCAGCGCAAGGACATCGCCGCGGCCAAGGTCGCGCGCGTGGCTTCCCAGCACGACTACGAACAGTGGGCCAAGGCGTTCATGAGGGATCCTTCCACGCCCATCCCCATCCACATGCTCGCCACTTCCGACGGCAACCTGCGCTGCATCCGCAGCGGCTCGCTACGCGAAGGCGACTATCCAGCGGCGAAGTCGGTCTTGCGCTGAACGTCTGTTGATAGGGTCGCCGGGCTAGCCGGCCGGCCTCGCAAGCGACTACAATGGCGGGATGCTAGCGCTGCTCGCCCTGTTTGGTCCCAAGCAAGGATTGCGTATTCCACTGGTTGGGAGCCTGACGCTTGGCCGCGGCGCCACGGTTGACTTGCAGCTGGTGGACGGCAAGGTCTCGCGCGAGCACTGCCGCATCGACGCCACCGGGGCGAGGGCGATGATCGAAGACCTGGGCAGCCACAACGGCACCTACGTCAACGGCGAGGTCATCAGCCGTCCAACGCCGGTTGCCGAAGGCGACGAGATTATGGTCGGCGACACCTTGCTGCTGGTCGCCGGCGACCAAATCGAAGTCGCGAACGCTCGCTACGGCGCAGGCACGCTGCTGGTCTCGCCGCAGGGGCGCGCGAGCACGGCCGCAAATCCTGGCCCGCCGCTGCCTGGGCAAACGGGTAGGGACGGCATGCGCGGCCTAGGCGCGCTGGCGGCGCGGCTGGCGACGGCGGGCAACGAAGAGGATGCCGCCGAGGCCGTGCTCGACGCCATCGAAAGCGAGCTTGCGCCCAAGCGTGCGACCTTGCTTCTGCGTGTGTGGCAGGGGCAGACCAAGGAACGGGTCGTGGCGCTTGCCACGCGTGGCGAAGGCGCGGTGGTGTCCATCTCGCGCACGCTGCTCGAACGGGCCGCAACCTCGCAACGGGGGGTTCTGGTCGAGGACGCCATGGACAGCCGCGAGCTGCGCGGCGTGCGCAGCGTGGTCTTGCACAGCCTGCGCTCGGTGATGGTGGTGCCCTGGGGCCTTCGCGGGGACGGCTTGCATGGCGAGGGGCCGCGCGGTTTCGTCCACGTCGATCGCGCACCAGAGCGTCCCTTCACATCGTCGGATCTCGTTTGGCTCGAAACGGTGGGGCATCTCGTGACCCTGCGCCTGGGCGAACGTCCCGGACCGGCGGCAGCCGCGACTTCGGAAGGTCCCGTCGGTGCAAGCCCGGCCTTCGTCGCCGCCCTCAGTTTGGCCACGTCGGCGGCACGCGTGGATTCGACGGTGCTGCTCTTGGGCGAAATCGGAACCGGCAAGGAAGAAATCGCTCGCCTCATCCACAGCCGCAGTCCGCGCAATCGCGGTCCGTTCGTGGCCGTCAACTGCGGTGCGGTGGCCGAGAGCCTGTCCGAGAGCGAGCTGTTCGGTCACGAGAAGGGCGCATTCACCGGCGCCACCGCCACGCGCCTGGGCGCCTTCGAGTCTGCCGACGGTGGAACCCTGTTTCTCGACGAAATCGGCGATTTGTCGCCAGCGTTGCAGGTCAAGCTGCTGCGCGTGCTGCAAGAGCGCGCGGTTGTGCGGGTCGGCGCCAGCTTGCCCAGGCAAGTGGACGTTCGTATCGTGGCCGCCACGCACCGCGATCTCGCCGACGACTTGAAAGAGCGACTCTTTCGCGAAGACCTCTATGTTCGCATCAACGTCCTTGCCATCACGTTGCCGCCGCTGCGCGATCGGCGCGACGACATTCCGCTGCTGGCGCGCGTGCTGCTCGACCGCATCGCCGGGCGACTGGGCTTGCGATCGCCGGGCCTAACACCTGAGGCGGAAGCGGCGCTTGCCACCTGGGAGTATCCCGGCAATGTGCGCGAGCTGGCCACCGTACTCGAACGCATCCTCGTCCTGCGCGATCCGCGCGATCCTGGCTCCATCGATCGCGACGATTCGTTGGCCGGAATCGGTCGCCCCATGCGTGCGCCTGCCAGCCCCGCCGCGATTTCAAACCAGGATGTACACGAAGGCAAGCTCGCCGATGCGGTGGCGCGGCTCGAGAAGGGAAAAGTGGAGGCTGCCCTTCGCCGGGCTCGCGGCGTGAAAAGCCACGCGGCCCGGATTCTCGGCATCAGCCGGCCTGCGCTCGACAAGAAGATCGCGGATTTCGCCATCGACATCTGGGCCAAGGAGCCCGGCGATGTCTAGCCGGCCCGTGTAAGTCTTCTTTACCCATTGGCAAACGTCCGGTCGTCGCACAAGAAACGACCCTGTCCTATCACCCCGGAGGCGGGCCGCCTTCGCCGCCGCGGGGCCAGTGAAACTCGACGCGGGTCGCTCCGCGAGGCACTATGCCCCGTGGGGCGTGATTCCCCCCTGCGAGGAGAGGCTTTCGTACGCACTTTCAATTGGCATGACAGGCATGACAGTTGCATCCTAACCCCGCATGAGCTCTTCGGTTCGAGGCGCGCAATTGTCCACCATCAGCCTAGCTGTTCTCATCCTGTTCTTCGGGGTGGGCTGCGCAACCGTCGGGGATAGGGCGATTCAAAGAGCTTCGCGAGAGTTCACCTGTCCGGAAGAAAGGATCGGCCTGATCGAGAGGGCCGACATCTCAAACAATCTTTACGACATCGAGGCTTGCGGGCATAGGGTCCGCTACATGTGTGTCACTCCGTACCGCTCAGACATTTCGTGCCTGCGCGAGCCAGACCCGTCGAAGTGGGATCCGGACCCAAAGGAAGTCGCAGGCCTGCCAAAGCCGCAAGGCACGTACGACCGCCTGCGATCTTCGCCTGGTGAGGCCCGGCTCATCTGCCATGACCGAGACGACTTCGAACGCTACCATGACTGCATCCTGTTGCACTGATACCTTTCACGGTGGCGAGGTGGGAGCGCAATTGTTCGACGAGCGCGCTGGGCAAGACAGTTCGGCGAACTTTCTGGCCTTTGCCACAACGGACGGTGATTTCGCGCCGGTCGAGGTCGATGTCTTTCACCCGCAGGTGCTCGCGATCCGCGCATCGTTCGCGTGGGCACCACGCCTATCGCTGGAAATCCAGGCGGCCGTTCCGCAATCGGCTGCTTCCCTGATTCCGCCACCCGTAACGAGCTGTGGTCGTCTAGGCGAGCGATTCGTTCACGATGGTGGTCAATTCCTCGTCGGTAAGAACGATGGGATTGCCGCGCATGCTGCTGGCGACCTTGGCCTTTTCGACCAGCAGCGGAACGTCGTTTGCTTGCACGCCGACCGCCGATAGTTTTGGAATTCCGAGTGCGGCGACTAGACCTGCGGTCCAATCGACGGCATCACCACCGGCGGCGAGCAGGCCGTTCAATTCCCGGTAGCGGACGAGAACGGGGCTTTGCGGATCTCGCCGCGCAAGTGCCGCGATGTTCGCGCGCATGACCGCGGGCAGAAGCGCGGCACAGACCGCCCCGTGCGGGGCTTTCCACATGCCACCCAGGGGAGCCGCGAAGCCGTGCACGGCACCGAGTCCGGAGTTGGCCAAACAAAGACCGCCAAACAGACTCGCCACCGCCAGATCCTCTCGACGTTCGGGCGTCAGGCCGTGCTCGAATGCGGGCCCAAGCGACCGGGCGACGCGAACCATGCCTTCCCTGGCCAAGGCCAGTGAGAAGACGTTGGCTCGAATCGATACGAAGGACTCAAGCAAGTGAGAGAGGGCGTCGAGGCCGGTCGGCGCCAGTACGGACTTGGGCATGCCGTCGAGAAGATCGGGATCGACCAAAGCAAGCACGGGCAGCAAATGTGGGCTGCGCAGGCTTGCCTTCACCTTGGCCTCGGGTGAGGCGAGTACGGAATTCTTGGTGACCTCGGCGCCCGTCCCCGCGGTGGTGGGAACGGCGATGCACGGCAAGCCCGGCCGCGGAAGCGGCTGCGCCTTGCCGACGATTTCCATGTAGTCGAGCAGGTCGCCGTCGTTGCCGGCCAGCACGGCGATGGCCTTGCCAGCGTCGACCGCGCTGCCGCCTCCGAATGCCACCACCGCATCGCACTTCTCGCCGATCGCCAGTGCACGGCCTTCCCTCACCATGTCGAGGGTGGGCTCGCTGGGAATGGCACAATTCACCGTCGGCAATTTCAGGTTGGCGCGAAAGGCATCGCTTCGCTGCGCAGATCGCCCGGTGACCAGCAACACCCGCTTGGCCCCAAGCCCACGCAGGGCAGGGCCGGCCTGCGCTGCGGCCCCCGCGCCGAAGACGATGCGGCCGGGCGCGGCCAGCTCAAACGCGGTTGCGGCCATCGATCTCCCAGATCGCCGACGGTGTGACCGTGGCGTAGGACTTGCTCGTGCGCGGTTCGGCCATCATGGGCGCTACGGTGTCGCGCCAGGTTTGATAGTGCGCGGTCTGCTTGTGCGCCGCTGCGCCCTCTTGTCCTCGGTAAACCTCGAACAGCACGAAGCGCCTGGGATCGGCGCTCTCTTGCATGACGTCGAAGCGCACGACACCGGGTTCTCGAAGGCTGGCCGTCGCGTTGGCCAAGCTGGCCGCGCGAAAAGCCTCGACCGAATCGGGCAGCACGTGAACGTAGATGACGACCGCAAGGTACGAATCCGACATGGACGAAACCATAGCGGGTGCTCCTAGCGATGCCAAGTCTCGGGTCGACAGATTGGGATATTCAACACAGAGGACACATCCCGATTCCGAACCCTTCTTCCTCCGTCTCTGTGTTCTCTGTGTCCTCTGTGGTTAGCTTTTCAGTACCCGAGCTTGGGCGACAGCAACCGCTCGGCGTCGGTCACGCTGATGCCTTTGCGGGCGGCGTAGTCTTCCACCTGATCGCGGGCGAGGCGACCGACGTCGAAGTAGCGCGACTCGGGATGGGCGAGGTAGATGCCGCTCACGCTCGCCGCCGGCCACATGGCGAAGCTCTCGGTCAAGGTGATGCCAACGGCGGGTGCTTGCAAGAGGTCAAAGAGCTTCACCTTCTCGCTGTGCTCGGGGCAGGCTGGGTAACCGAAGGCGGGGCGAATGCCACGGTATTTTTCGGCGATGAGATCCTCATTGCTGAGTTTCTCGGCCGCGCCGTAACCCCACTCGCGGCGGACACGGGCGTGCAGGCATTCCGCGAAGGCCTCGGCCAAACGGTCGGCCAGGGCCTTCACGATGATCGAACTGTAGTCGTCGCGTGCTTGCTGGTATTTCACGGCCAGCTCGTCGAGGCCGATGCCGGCGGTGACGGCGAAGGCACCCACGTGGTCGGGAAGGCCCGACTCGCGCGGGGCCACAAAGTCGGCCAGGCAGCGATAGGGCGCCTCGCCACCTTGTTGGCGCAGCATGGGGAAGCGCAGCAGCTCGCGAGCGCGGGTCTCGTCGGCGAATAGCACGATGTCGTTGCCCTCGCTGGCCGCTGGCCAGAAGCCGTAGACCGCCGCGGCGCGGATGAGCTTGCCCTGTACCAGTTCGTCGAGCTTCTTCTTGCCGTCTGTGAAAAGCTCGCGGGCGGCGGCACCGTACTTGGGGTGTTCGAAAATCGCCGGGAACTTCCCGCGCAGCTCCCAGGCGGTGAAGAAGAAGGTCCAGTCGATATAGGGGACCAACTCCTCGAGCGGTTGGTTCTCGATCACGCGCCGACCGATGAATGACGGCGTGGCGACATCGACGGCCTTCCACTCGATAGCCGGCTTGCGCGCATTGGCCTCGGCGAACGGAAGCAAGGGCCGCTTCTTCTTGCCCGCGAACAGCTGGCGCGCGTCTTCTTGTTCGGTCCGGTTCTTCGCGTCGAAGATCGCGTGCTGTTTCTCGTCGAGCAGCGCGCTCACCACCGGCCCGGCGCGCGAGGCATCCAGCACGTGCACGGTGCTGGCGTGGTACTTGGGCGAGATCTTCACGGCCGTGTGCTCGCGGCTGGTGGTGGCGCCGCCGATGAGCAGAGGCAGGTTGAGCCCGCGCCGCTCCATTTCTTCGGCCACATGAGCCATTTCGTCGAGCGACGGCGTGATGAGGCCGGACAATCCGATGATGTCGCATTTTTCGGCGACGGCCGTGTCCACGATTTTCGCGGTCGGAACCATCACGCCCAGATCCACGACCTGGTAGTTGTTGCAGCCGAGTACGACCGACACGATGTTCTTGCCGATGTCGTGTACGTCGCCCTTCACCGTCGCCAGCAGGATCTTGCCGCGCGGCTTGCTGGTGCTGGTCTTTTCGGCCTCCATGAAGGGCAGAAGGTGCGCCACCGCTTCCTTCATGGCGCGCGCGCTTTTCACCACTTGTGGCAGGAACATCTTGCCCGCGCCGAAGAGATCGCCCACCACGCCCATGCCGGCCATAAGCGGTCCCTCGATGACGTCGATGGGCTTGCCCAGTTTCAGCCGCGCTTCTTCGACGTCGGCGGCGATGAAATCCGTGATGCCGTGGACAAGGGCGTGTGCCAGCCGCTTCTCGACGGTCTCTTCGCGCCAGCCGAGATCTTCCGCGCGCTTCTTGCCTTCGCCTTTGACCTGTCCGGCAATCTCGATCAGGCGCTCGGTGGCGTCGGGGCGGCGGTTCCAGATCACGTCCTCCACCCGCTCGCGCACGTCGGCTGGAATGTCGGCGTACACACCGAGCTGCCCGGCGTTCACGATGCCCATGTCCATGCCAGCCCGGATGGCGTGGTACAGGAACACCGTGTGCATCGCCTCGCGCACCGGATCGTTGCCGCGAAACGAGAACGACAGGTTGGAAATGCCACCCGAGATGCGCGTGCCCGGGCAGGCCGCCTTGATGCGCGGGATGGTCTCGATGAAATCCTTGGCGTAGCCGCTGTGCTCTTCCATGCCGGTGGCCACGGCAAGCACGTTGGGATCGAAGATGATGTCGCTTGCGTCGAAACCGGCTTGATCGATGAGCAAGCGATAGGCGCGTTGGCAGATCTGCACCCGCCGTTCGCTAGTGACGGCCTGGCCTTCTTCGTCGAATGCCATCACCACGACCGCGGCGCCGTAGCGGCGCACCGCACGCGCCCTGGCCAGGAATTCCGTCTCGCCTTCCTTGAGCGAGAGCGAATTCACGATTCCCTTGCCCTGCATGCACTTGAGGCCGGCTTCGATGACCGACCACTTCGAGCTGTCCACCATGATGGGAACGCGCGCAATTTCGGGCTCGCTGGCCACCAGGTTCAGGAACTGGGTCATGGACTTCTCGCCGTCGAGCAAGGCTTCGTCCATGTTGACGTCGAGGACGTTGGCCCCGCCGCGCACCTGATCGAGCGCGATGGCCAAGCCCGCGGCGAAATCGCCGGCCTTGATGAGATTGGCGAACTTGCGCGAGCCCGCCACGTTGGTGCGCTCGCCGATCATGATGAAGTTCGAGTCCGGGCGAACGGTCAGGGTGTCGAGTCCGGCCAAACGCAGATCCGTCGACGTGCTCGTCGGCAAGGGGCGCGGGCGCACGCCTTCGACAGCCTTGGCGATGGCGGCGACGTGATCGGGCGTGGTGCCGCAGCAGCCACCCACGATGTTGAGCAAGCCGGCCTCAGCCATTTCGCGAATCAGCCGCGAGGTCAGATCGGGGCTTTCGTCGTAGCCGCCCATGGTGTTGGGCAAGCCCGCGTTGGGGTAGCAACTGATGTGGCCTTGCACCAGGCTCGACAGCTCGACCATGTAGGGACGGATCTGCATGGCGCCGCCGCCGCAGTTGAGTCCTACCGACAGCGGCCGGGCATGCGCAATCGATGTGTAGAAGGCATCCAGCGTTTGCCCGGAAAGAATGCGTCCGCTCCTGTCGGTGATGGTTCCCGATACCATGACGGGCAAGCGCAGCTTCTTCTCGGCGAACACGTCTTCGAGGGCGCATAGACAGGATTTGAGCGAGAGCGTGTCGATGGCGGTCTCGGCCAAGAGAAGGTCGCAGCCGCCGTCGATGAGGCCGCGCACCTGCTCGGCGTAGGCGTCGCGCATCTCATCGAAGGTCACCGCGCGATAGCCGGGGTCGGTGACCTTCGGTGAAAGCGACAGGGTCTTGTTGGTCGGCCCCATGGCACCCGCCACCAGGCGCGGCCGATTGGGCGTCTTTGCGGTCCACGCGTCGGCGGCCCTGCGCGCGACCTGCGCGGCCGCGACGTTCAGCTCGTAAACCACCGATTCGAGTTGGTAGTCGGCCTGGGCGATGCGCGTGGAGCTGAAGCTGTTGGTCTCGATGATGTCCGCGCCGGCCTGCAAGTAGGCAGCGTGGATTTCTTCCACCATCACGGGCCGAGTGAGCACGAAGATGTCGTTGTTGCCGCGCAGCTCGTGGCCGTGTTTCGCAAATCGTTCGCCGCGGAAATCAGCCTCGCCAAGCTTGTGGCGCTGGATCATGGTGCCCATCGCCCCGTCGATGACGAGAATGCGCTGGGCGAGGGCGGAATGGAGATAGGCGATGCGTTCTTCGCGGTTCATGGTGTTTCCTTGGCGGGTTGGGCAAGTTTTGAAAGGCTGTCAGGTTTGCGAGCGAATGCACTGATCACGGCAAAGTGGGGTGAACGCTTTTCGCGCGAGGTGATCTCGCAGCGCTCGACGTCGAGGCCGGCCGAACGGGTCAGCCAGCCGTGCAGCGTGGCTGGGCGAAATCCCTGGTTTACGTGGCCGTAGGGCGCAGTCTCATTCTTGTGGTCGTGGTGGGCCAGGGTGCTGACGGTGAGATCGCCGCCCGGCCGCAAGACGCGCGCGGCTTCGCGCAGCGCCACTGCCGGCGCCTTGGTGTAGGTCAGGACATTGAGCAGGAGCACGTGGTCGAAACTGCCGTCAGGAAAGGGCAGGGCGTGAAGATCCCCTGGCGCGAAGGCCACATTGGCAAGCCCAGACAGTCGTCGCTGGGCGGCCTGCAACACCTTCTCGCTGCGGTCGAGGCAGGTCACGCTTCGGCAGCGCGGAGCCAATACGGCCGCGATGGTGCCATCGCCCGAGCCGGCGTCGAGCACGTCGCCGAGGCGAATGAAGGGCAGGAACCCCAGCATGGTCGCCTCCCAAGTCCGACCGGGCGAGTAGTGACGATCCATCTGACCCGCCACTGATTCGGGCCAGCTTCCGGGCTTCTCCCGCGCGCGCAGCACGTCCTGGCAGCGCGCGCGATCGGCGCGCAGAAGCGGCTCGTCCCGTGTCTCGGCGACCAGATTCCACAGGCGACGAATCTGTTCCGGCATGGCGAGCTCGTTGATGGCGTAGAAGGTCGACGCGCCTTCGCGCCGGTCGCGCAACACCCCAGCCTCGCGCAGTTTGCCGAGATGCGTGGACACGCGCGACTGCGGCAATTCCGTTATCTGCGTTATTTCCGCCACCGAGAGCTCGTTTCCATCCAGAAGAGATGCGAGTCTAACTCTTGTGCCATCGGCAAAGAGTCTAAGAATTTCAATGGTTTCCGACAACTTAGTCATCGTTATATCCGGATGATCTGATAATAGCACAAATTGGGCATAAGAATGAGCTTGAAACTCTCAAGGCGGCACTAACGTATGTCGATATGTCCCCTGTGACACCAAGCACGCCGGGGAGCGGTACGCGCTTCTCGGAACGCTATGAAATCAAGAACCAGGCCGGCATGGGCGGCATGGGGACGGTGTACCAGGCGCTCGATCGGGATAGCGGAACCCTGATCGCGCTCAAGATTCTTCATTCGCGCACCACCATCGAACAGGCGCGCTTCGACCAAGAGGCGCGCGTGCTGGCCGAGCTATCCCATCCGGGCATCGTGCGCTACTTCGACCACGGCGTGACGCCGAATGGATCGCCCTACATCGCCATGGAATGGCTCGAAGGCGAAACCCTGGAGGACAGACTCGGGCGTGGAAACCTCGGCCCCGCCGCGGCGGCGCACCTCGCGCGTCTGGTGCTGGAAGCGCTGTCGGCCGCGCACGCGCGCAACATCGTTCATCGTGACATCAAGCCGGGCAACATTTTCCTGGTTGGCTGGAAGTTGTCCGAAATTCGCGTACTCGACTTTGGCATCGCCCGCAGGGTTTTCGACGCCAAACGCCTCACGCGCAAGGGTTCCACGGTGGGCACGCCGCTTTACACCTCGCCCGAGCAGGCGCGCGGCCGCGCCGACGTGGACGGTCGCGCGGATATCTTTTCCCTGGGGTGCGTTCTGTTCGAGTTGCTCACGGGCGAGCCGCCGTTCACCGGTGAAACCCCGCTCGAGGTCATGACCAAGGTTTGCGCCGGGCGCGTGCCCGAGCTGGCCAGCCGCCGTTCGGGAATTCCTATGGCCGTGTCGTCGCTGGTGCACACCATGCTTTCTCCCGATCCAGCCCATCGGCCGCAATCGGCGGCGGCGTTGGCCGCCGAGTTCGCGCAAGTCGTGAAGATGCTGGGGGGAATCACCGGGGAAGACTCCGCGGCCACCCCGCCCACGCACGCCAGGCGTGCCAGCGTCAGCGAGAGCGAAGACCATCTGGCCTCCGCCATCCTGGTGTCCCTGGGCAAGCGCGAATCCGAGAGCGAGCCGGGCTCGTCCGCGGAAGATCGTCGACGGGGCCCCAAGGCCGCAACGATTCCCACGCCGGGCACGGAGCGTCCCGGAAGAAACGCGGATGACGCCCGGCTGGCCGAGATTCGGCGCCTGCTCGAGCTCTACGCATGCGAGATGGATCGGCTCATCAATCGCACCTTGCTTCTCACGGCGCCGACCGTGTCGACCGCGCAAGAGCAGGTCATCCAGCTTGCGTCCGCCGCCCTGGCGCTGCGCCATCTGGAGCCGGACGCCAAGATCGCCATCGCCACGGGGCGCGCCAGCTTCATTGGCCGCTTGCCCGTCGGGCGACTGATGGACAGCTTGCCCGTGCTCATGGACGGACAGGAGGACGGCACTATCCGCTTGGACGACACCACCAGGCGGCTCTTGCCTGCGCGCTTCGTGGCCGGCGGACTGCCGGGCAATCAACTGCTTCTCGACGAGGCCGCTCCGCCCACGAACGAACGGCTGCCGGAAGCCGGAGGCCTTGCCAGTCCATTCCTTGGCCGCGAACGCGAAATCATCTCGCTGCAATCGCTTTTGGAGGAAACCCGGGACGAGAAAGTGGCACGCGCGGTCTTGCTCCTCGGTCCGCCTGGTCAAGGCAAAACAAGATTGCTGCGCGAGTTCTTGAGCGGAAATTCCGAGGCGTCTTTGCCGGTTGTAGTGGCCCGCGGCACGCTCTTGCGTATCGAACGGCGCTATCCGGCCCTAGCATCGGTGCTGGCCGCGGCAGGTGTGGACATGCAAGGCAAGTCGAGTCAGCACGTGGAAGAAGCGCTGACGGCTTGGATTGAGAGTCGCTGCGCGTCCGGCTGCTTCCTTCTCGTCATCGAGGATTTGCAGTGGGCCGATCGTCCCAGCTTGGAGCTCGTGGATCGGCTGATGCACCGGCTGCACGATCGCCCCCTCATGGTCATCGGCGTGGGCCGCGACGAGGTCGAGGACAGGTTCCCGGGGCTGTGGAGCGCGCGTTCGGCGCGTCGCTTGCGCTTGCGGCCATTGCAGCCCAAGCAGGGGCTGAGCTTGCTACGCTTCTGGATTCCGTCGGTATCGCGGGCGGCTGCGGATTTCGTGCTCGACCGCTGGGAAGGAAATCCGCAATTCTTGGAGGAGACGGCGGTGAGTGTCGACAGAGGCAAACTTGGGGTGCCCGAGGTGGTTCATGCCGTCGTGGAGGGGCGGCTTGAAGGCGTCGAGCCCGACGTGCGCCGGGTGTTGCGTGCGGCAAGCCTGTTCGGCGACAAACCCTTCTGTGTGGACGCCCTCATTGCCCTGCTCGGCGAGTCCGCCCGCAAGGGCATCGCCGAGTGGCTAGAAGTCTTGATCATGCGGGATTTCATCGAACGTGAGGTCAAGGCGGGCGAGGCGAGCTACCGTTTTCGCGAGCGGCTGGTGCGGGATGCCGCCTACCAGATGCTCACCTCGGCGGACCGTGTCCTTGGCCGCCGACTCGCGCGCGGGTGGCTGGAAAGTGCCGGCCGCACCCTGCCCGAGTACTTGGCCAATTCATCAGGGCTCACCAGCCGTCGCAGCGCTGCCGGCGGGTAGGGCTCAACCCATGGCCGCGGCCAGATCCTTGGCTGGGTCGTTGCTGGTCAGGCGCAGGTCGAACTTGTCTTGCAACACCTTGAACACGCCGGGTGTGATGAAAGCGGGCGGATTGGGGCCAATCGCGATTTTCTTCACGCCGAGCGAGAGCAGGGTGAGCAGCACCGCTATGGCCTTCTGCTCGAACCACGACACCACCAGCGTCAGCGGCAGCTCGTTGACCGTGCAGTTGAATGCATCGGCCAACGCCACCGCGACTTGAATGGCGCCGTAGGAATCGTTGCACTGGCCCATGTCCATGAGGCGCGGCAGTCCTAGGTGGGTGCCGTAGTCGTGCTCGCGGATGCGGAACTTGCCGCAGCCAAGGGTCAGGATGAACGAGTCGGGCGGGGTCAGCTTGGCGTAGTCGGCGAAGTAGTTGCGCCCGGGCTCGGCACCGTCACAGCCGCCGATGACGAAGAAGCGGCTGATCTTGCCCGCCTTGACGGCCTCGACGATGGTGGGGGCCAGGGCCAAGATCGCGGAATGGTGGAAGCCCACGGTCGACTTCTTGATTGTTGAGGCCGGCAGCGGCGGGCACGCCTTGGCCTTGGCAACAACGGCCGAGAAGTCGTTGCCGTCGAGGCGCGTGCCGCCTGGCACCGCGGTCGCGCGCGTGGTGAACAAGCGGTCAGCGTAGCTTGGCGGTGGGATGAGCACACAGTTGGTGGTGGCCAGCACGGGGCCCGAAAACTCGGCGAATTCCGTTCGCTGCTTCTGCCATGCGCCGCCGAAGTGGCCGGCCAGGTTGGGGTGGTTGCGAAGATTGGGGTACATGTGCGCAGGCAACATCTCGCCGTGGGTGTAGACCTTGACGTTGGTGCCGGCACACTGGTGAAGCAGGTCGTCCAGATCGACGAGGTCGTGCCCCGTGATCAAAATGCCGGGGCCGGCCTGCGTGCCTTCGGACACCTCGGTGGGCGAGGGTTGGCCGAAGCGGCGCACGTGCCCTTCGTCCAGCATCTGCATCACGCGCAGGTTCTTTTTGCCCAGCTCCATGGCGATCTGGAACAGGGTCCCGACATCGAAGTTCACGTTGGTCATGGTAGAGAAGAGCGCCTCTTCCATGAATGCGCTCACATTTTCGTCGACCATACCGAGGCGGCGCGCGTGGTGAGCGTAGGCGGCCATGCCCTTGAGGCCGAATAGGATGGTTTCCTGCAGCGACTGCACGTCCGGATCCTTACCGCAGACTCCGGGTCCGGCGCTGGCACAGCCTCGGCTGAATTGCTCACATTGATTGCAGAACATCAGGTGCTCTCCTTTGTGGATGGTGATGTGCCCAAGATGACAACTTTGCGCGTTCAACGCCTTGATCTGGATCAAGCGACCGCGCAATCTTTGCGCCATGGACAAGGGCGCAATCATCTCCGGCTGCTCGCTATTTCACGGCGTCAGCCCCGCGCACCGGCGACGGCTGGTGGACATGGCGCGCAGAGTGACGTTCGCGGCCGGCAAGCTGGTGTTCCGGCAGGAGGATCCATGCCCGGGCATCTACTGCGTGGGCAGCGGCGTCGTGCGCGTGTACCGGATCGGTGCCGGCGGCAAGGAGCACACGCTGCACATGGCGGGGGCGGGGCAGACCTTTGCCGAAGTCGCGGTCATCGGCGGCTTTCCTTGCCCGGCCTACGCCGAGGTCACGCAAGCCGCGCAGTGCGCGCTGTTACCCGCCCAAGCTTTCCTGGCCATGCTCCGCGACGAGCATGCATTTTGCCTGGAGCTGCTGGTCGGGATGAGCCACTGGGTGCGCCACTTGACCGGCCTCATCGAAGACATCGCTTTGCGCGACGCCAGCGGACGCGTGGCCCGCCATCTACTTCAGACCAGCCAGGATGCGCGCGGCCGAGCCGACGGGATCGTGGGGCTGGCGGGGCTGAAGAAACACATTGCCTCGCACCTCAACCTGACCAGCGAAACCTTCTCGCGCGTGCTGCGCAAACTGGCCGACGCCGGCGTGGTCGAGTTGGTCGACGAGAAACGTCTGCGCATTGTCGACCGGGATGCGTTGGAAAGTCTCAGTGGATAGTCGGCGAGCTCAAGCACGAACTCCAGCAACCAATCGCCACGCGCCTCGACGCGCTCGCCGGTTGCAACGAGCGCGTCGAGGTGAGCGATAACGGTTACGGGCGAGCTTCGAGGACCAGGTTGAACGGCGTTTCCGCCGCGCGACGGAAGCGGGTGAAGCCACCTTCCAGGGCGACCCTGCGCAAGCGACCCTCGCCGGCCTGCGCGCCCAGAGCCATGCCTTCAGCGGCCATGGAATTGGGCACGCACAGCAGGGTCGAGGCCGCGTAGAACACGCGCCCGAGCGGGTGAAGGTTGTCCTCCAGTTTGTCGCCAGCAAAGGGCTCGACCACCATCCACGTGCCGTCGGCCGCCAGGGTCTGGCGAACATAGCGCGCGGCCGCGGTGGGATCGCCCATGTCGTGCAGGCAATCGAAGTGGGCTACCAAGTCGTAGCCGCTGCCCGCGTAGTTGGTCGAGGTCGCGACCTCGAACACGACCCGATCCGCCACGCCCGCCTGGGCCGCCCGCGCGCGGGCCATTTCGATGGATCCGGCATGGATGTCGAAGCCGTAGAACCTGGATGTCGGATACGCCTTGGCCATCAGGATGGTGGATGCACCCAGCCCGCAGCCCACGTCGGCGACCTTGGCACCGCGCTTGAGCTTGCCCTCGACGCCTTCCAGTGCCGGCAGCCAACTGCTGGTCAGGTTTGCCGCGTAGCCAGGGCGGAAAAATCGTTCCGTGCCCTCGAACAGGCACTGTGCGTGTTCCCCCCACGGGATGCCCTTGCCGCTGCGGAAGTTGTCGGTCATGCGCTCCTCGGCCTTCACGCCGGCTTCGATGACGTGAAAGAAGCCCGGAACAAAGGCCGGGCTGCCCTCGTCGGCCAGGGCGAAGGCCTGCTCGGCCGGCAGCGTGAAGCGCGACGTGGCGGCGTCGTAGCTGACGTAGCCACCCGCAGCCTGCGCGGACAACCACTCACGCACGTAGCGTTCGTGGGTGCCGGTCTTCTTCGCCAGCTCGCCTGACGTCAGCGGTCCCGCACCGGCCATGGCCTTGTACAGGCCGAGCTTGTCGCCGATGACCACGAGCACGGCGCTCATCGCCGCCCCCATGTCGCCGACCACGTGCCCGAGGAAGGTATTCAGCTTGTCTTGATCGATGTTGGTCGTCATGACTTGTCCCTTTCACTTTCCAAGCAGTGCTCGCGGGGTCTACTTCTTGAACACGGCCTTGAGGACTTCGTCGGCCGAGCCGTACGTGCCCTCGGGCAGGTGCGCGGCGAACCACTTCTTTTCCGACGCGCTGAATTCCATCAGGTTCTTGCACGAGGCGAGCAGCTCGGCCCGGGTCGCCGGGTAGGTCTGGTGCTTGTTCAGGTGCTCGGCGGCTTTGTTGCGGTCGAGTTGCGCGGTTGTTTCAGCGCAAACCGCCGAGGGCGCGGCGACCACGGAGGGAACGATGATTGCTAGGGCGAGGGTCAGGGTTACGGTCTTGATGATGGTACGCATTGGGATCTCCTTGATGACGGGTTGTTGGTTTTCTTGGTGGCGGCCCGGTTCATCGGGTCGCAAGGTCAAGATGACCCCCCGTCGTTTGCGCCTGCGTTTGCACAAGCGTTTGAATGTGACAAGTTCGAGGGGGTGGCGATCGGCGAATGAAAACGGGAGCAGGCAAAGAGCGCGGGTTGCAGATTCGCCTCCTGGGCGAAATCGCGCTGTATCGGAACGGCCGCGCGTTGCCCTTGCCCCCGTCCAAGAAGACGCGCGCGTTGCTTGCGTATCTGGCGGTAACCGGGAAGCCGCAGCTTCGCGAACATCTGTGCACGCTGCTTTGGGACGGCCCGGACGATCCGCGCGCGCAACTGCGCTGGAGCCTGAGCAAGCTGCGGCCGCTGCTAGACGAGGGCAAGTCGCAGCGGTTGCGCGCCGACCGCGAGCGCATTGCCCTGGACGTCGGCGACGTGGACATCGACGTCGAAGGGATTCGGGCGGCCACCCGCCAGGGACTCGCCGACATCAAGACCGAGGAGCTGGCCGAGCTGGCCGCACGCTTCGCGGGCACCTTCCTCGACGGCCTGGATCTTTCGAGTTGCTATCGCTTCTACGGCTGGTGCATCGCTCAGCGCGAACAGTTGCACGCCAAGCACGTCACCCTCGTGACCACGCTCATCGAGCGCTTGCGCGCCTTGCCCGAACAAGCCCTCGGTCACGCCAGAACCTTGTTGGCGCTTGATCCCTTGGCCGAGTCGTCGCACATCACCGTGGTGCGCCTGCTCAGGGAGCTCGGCCGAACCCGCGAGGCCTTGGAGCAATACGAACGCTGCCGGCAATTGCTGGCGCACGAGCTGGGCGGAAAGCCCTCACGTGAGATGGAAACTCTTCGCATGGCCATCGGGAAGGTCGCGGCCGAACCAGCGGCAGCGTCCCCCGTCGCCGCACAGGTTCTTGTCTCGGAATCACCTTCTCCCGCGGAATCGCCGCGTCCGTTGCTGGGCCGAGCGGCCGAGATCGCGGTGCTGGAAGAGAAGCTGCGCGCCGCTGCCCAGGGCCGCTGCCGCGAGGTGGTTCTGCTCGTCGGCGATCCAGGCATCGGTAAATCGCGCATGCTGGAAGAATTGGCGGCGATTGCGCGGCGGAGCGGCGGACGCGTCCTTGCGGGTCGGGCCTTCGAGGCCGAATTGGTCCGGCCCTATGGGGCCTGGATCGATGCCTTGCGCTCCGGCGGAGCTGCCACGGGAGCCGCGCAGGAATTCTTGCCGGGCTTCTTGCCAGCTTTGCCCGAAAAGGACGGAGCTCTCGTTCAAGTTGGCGATTGGGACCGTAACCCCATGTTCGAGCGAGTCGTCGATGTCCTGCGCGGATTGGCGCAAACAGGGCAGCCCTTGTTGGTGATGCTCGACGACATCCAGTGGCTCGACGAGGTCTCGGCCGCGCTGTTGCATTTTGTCGCCCGCGCCTTGGAGCGGCTGCCCTTCCTACTGGCATGCGCGGCCCGCCAGGGCGAGCTTTCCGACAATCCAGGGGTACTGCGGTTGGTGCGGACGCTCGAACGGGAACGCCGCCTTCATCAGATAGCGCTGTCCCCCCTCGCAGCAAGCGCCATCTCCGACCTCGTCGCGACCGTCACGCATGACAGGGATGCGAGCGCCGTGCACGCCATGATCGAAGGCTGCGCGGGAAACCCACTTTACGCCCTGGAGATGGCCCGCGCGCACGAGACGGGCGAGAAGGGCGTTTCACAAACCCTGCGTGCGCTCATCGGCGAGCGCCTCGATCGCCTGGACGAAAAGGCGCAGGCCCTTTTGCCCTTTGCCGCCGCCATGGGACGCAGTTTCGATCCGCAAATCCTGGCGCGCGTGCAGGGCATCGGGCTTGCGGACTTGTTTTCAGCGCTTGGCGATCTCGAACGGCGGGGCATCTTTCGCGCCACGGGTCCGGGCGTCTACGACTTCTCCCACGATCTGATTCGCCAAGCGGCCTACCAGCAACTGTCCGAGCCGCGGCGCCGCCTGGTCCATCTGCAGCTCGCCCGGGTCTTGTCGGGCTGGCCCGATCCCGACGGGGATCTGGCTGGCGATCTAGCCCATCACGCTGCGCTCGGTGGCGACAGCGAAACCGCGGCGCGCGCCTATCTTACGGCGGCCCAGCGCTGCGTGCGTTTGTTCGCCTGGGGCGAAGCCAGCGAGCTCTGTCGGCGCGGCATCGAGCAACTCCCTCGCCTCGACCGAGCGACGCGACTACACCTCCACGTGGAATTGCTCGGCGTCGAGGTGATGGGCAAGCCCAGCGCCCAGCGCGCACGTGAGATCGACGTGGAATTGTTGCGTGCGCTCACGGCGGCCGAAGAAGCCGGCTTGCACCGCGACGCCGCGCGCGGCTACTACCTGCGCTCGGTGGTGCAATTCCGCAGCGAGAACGCCGGCGGTGCGGCCGAGACATCCTGGCGCGCGGTCACGGCGGGCCGCTCGGCGGATGCCATCACCGCGGCCCGCAGCCAGGCCGAAGCAGGCCGTTGCCTAGTTTTGCTCGAGCGCGAAATCGGCAAGGCGAAAGAGCTGCTGGAGGGCGCGCACGCGGTCCTTCTCAACGACCAGGACGACCTGATGTTGACCTGGGGCCTCGGTCTGCTCAAGCGCTACACGGGCGAGTCCGAGGAAGCGACCCGGCGCCTTGGCCAGGCCGCCGTGCTGGCCCGCCGAATCGATTCGCACTGGGAGGAAACGGAGTGCCTGCGCGCGCTGACCCTGCTTGCCCTCGAACAGGGCGATGTGCAATCGGCGCGCGCACTCTGTCCCCTGCTGCTTGAGCTGGCTATGAAAATGGGCGAGGGCAGTGAAAGGCCCATCGCGGAGGCGCTGGAGAGCCTGGCGCGCGTGCTCCAAGGCGATGGAACCGCGGAGGATGCGCTCGAGCTCGCGCTCGGGCGCGTGCGCGACGCCGATGCCAAGGCCATGCTCGCGACGGCGCTCAACTTCGCCGCCGAGCACGACCTTTTGCGTGGGCGCTTCGAACGCGCACGCGAGCGGGCCAGCGAAGCCCTCGTCGCCGCACAGGCCGTCGGGCGCAACAACCAGGTAGCCATCGCGCGCGCGACCTTGGCCCGCCTGGCGATGCGCACGAGCGAGCGCAAAAACGCGCAAGCGCAGCTCGATCCGCTGCGCGCCGACCTGGAGGTTCCGTTCGCCTTGTCCGCCTACGCCCGCAACGCCGTGGAGCGCGCCCTGCGCGAATGCGATGGACCGCTCCCCGAGCGCGCGCAAACCCGCGCCAAGATTTCACGCCAGACATCATCGCGAAGCAGCTGAACGTCACCCAGGAGGCGCCCATGCCATACCTACTCGTCGAATACGATCACGACCCGCCCATCAGCAACGAACAGCTCGCCGCCAACGGCGCTGCCCTTGGACCTTGCCTGCAAGTGCGCAACATCAAGCGCCTGCGCAGTTGGATCTCCATGGACCGCAAGAAAGGCTGTTGCGAATACTACGCCCCCGACGCCGAAACCCTGCGCGAGGCCTACCACACCGCCAAGGTGAAGTTCGCGCGTGTGTGGCCGGCCATGCTGTTCGAGGGCGACGCCCCGCCAGATACGCAGCCCGGGGCTTCGTAGGGCGCGGGCGCGCGGCCTTTCGTGCTAGGTCACGTGCGTTTCCGCAAATGCCAAGATTGTAACGCCGATGCGGTGTCGCGCAGACGCACGATCTTGTCTCTCACGAGGTCGAGCTGGACCACCTTGAAGCCTCCAGGACCCGGCGCAATCCCTCTGCCTCGCGCTCGCGGTAGGGCTGCAAATCGAAGAATTCCAGGGGAGCGCGTGCGCGGAAATCGATGAGATCGCTCCGATCTCGGGTCCACAGAACGACGCCATGGCGCGCGACCTCCGAACGCAAGAGAGTCGAGGCGCTGTCCAGATCGACGAGATCGATCTCGCGGCCTGCGGCCTTCTCCAGGTGTTCGCCGAGGCGGCACTGGTCCATCAAGGAAACAGGGTGCATGAAGACGACCGCCACATCGAGGTCGCGGGCGCTTTCCAATCCCCTGGTGACCGAGGAGCCGAAGAGCAGCGCCAGCCGCACCTCGGGCCGCCCCTGCAGGGCCTGGCCAAGTCCGCGGGTCAGCTCCTCGGTGGTCACGATGGAATACTACCATTTTCGGGGTAGATTCAGCGGCGAAGGCGCGAATCCCGCTGTCCGCCGGCACCTCTCACTGTTTGACCGATTGTGATACGGTTCCAGGTGTGCCGACCTTGCTCCTGGTCGAAGGCTACCGTTTCTTCTTCTTCAGCAACGAAGGGACCGAGCCGCCGCATGTCCATGTCGAACGAGGCGATGGCTACGCGAAGTTCTGGATCGAGCCGGTCGACTTGGCCGAGGCAGTCGGACTGAAGACTCGTGAGCTTGGACGTGCTAGATTATTGGTGATTCAGCACCGCATCGATTTCAGGGAGAAATGGCTTGAGTATTTCGGCACCTGAGCAACCCCGAGCCCTCAGCGTAGAGATCCTCGATGGAGATCTCGTGGTCCACCTCGAGGACGGCCGTACAGTCAGTGTGCCGCTCGAGTGGTTTCCAAAGCTGCGTGACGCCAGCCCAGAGCTTCTTGGCGATTGGCGCCTCATCGGCCGCGGCATTGGGATCCACTGGCCGAAGCTGGACGAAGATCTCTCCGTGCGCGGCCTACTGGTTCCCGAGCACGTTCACCAGCGCCAGCAAAGCATGTAGCGCTTCAGGTTATTCGGATCCAAGTCCCCGGCACACACCTTTTTCGGGCTATGCGCCGATAACCCCAGCTGCCATGATTCGCCGCCGGATGCCCATCGTTCTGCCACCATTCGAAGACCGTCTACGCAAAGCCGTCGCCCACTACTGGCGCACGCTGGTCGCGCAGTCGAGCAAACAGAAGGCCGGGATGGACCACGGCCGGCGCTCAGCCGTCACCGGCGGGAAGCAGATGGACGGGTTCTGCGAGCTGGTGGACTGGGTCCTACGAGAAAACGGTCTAGGAGAGGCCAGCATCTACGTCCGCTCCGACCGTGAGCTCCCAGGCTTCTTCCGGCCAACCAAGGAGTGGGACATGCTGGTGGTGCATGAAGGCCGGACCGTAGCCGCCATCGAATTCACCTCGCAGCGGGTACCGCCGCATGCTAGCGACGCCAACATGCGCATCGAGGAGACCATCGGGATGGCGGAAGACAAGTGGACCGCGTTTCGCCAAGAAGCCAACGGCCGAAGCCGCCCGCGCCCATGGCTCGGTTGGGTGATGCTGGTCGAAGACAGCACCGACTCGGTTTCCTATGGCCGGCGCTGCGAACCGATCCTGCACAAGTTCACGCACGAGAGGCTCTTCGATGCCGTCGCACTCCTCGCTTCGCCGGGAAAAGGCGGCGCCCAAGGCGTGCTCGCCGAGCCTGACGAAGATCTGAGCATGAAGTGGCTTCTGGCGAGCCTCCTGGGTTGGGTCGGTGGGTACATGGCGGAGGTCAGGTTGGGAAGGAGCAAATCGAGCGAGGGCAGCAACCGGTGGGCAGAGGCCACCGCGTCGTCCTGACCAGCGCATGGGAGGAGATGATTCTCCGCCGATCGCTCAGCCGGTCGACAGGTCGCTCTCGCCGCCAGATTCCGGCACGAGCTTACTAGCCAATGCGAGCATTCCGGCAAGCATCCGAATCATCTGCTTGGGCAGAGAAGGCTCGAATAGCAGATTGCCGTGGTACCGATTGCCCGTGAGGACACGACGCTCGCGCGCGAAGGTTTTGGCGATGGGCGTGTTTGCCATGCAGTGGTCGATGGCGGTGACCGGCAGTCGCACAACGCCATGAGGATTGAGTAGCTGCCCCTTCTCGCTCTTCTGGGCTCGCGTAAATTCAACCGCGCGGTCGTCATCCTCCCAGTTGATCGACGTTTCCAGCCAGCCAGTGCCATTCCCTTCCACCGAGCAGGTCTCGCCTGGCATGAATGCCTCTTGATGAACGAATGAACCGCTCGGCGCTTCGTAGAGCCAGCCCCGCTTTCGAATTCCGCGCAGGCAGCAGGGTGGTAACTCCTGTGCGCCCTTTTCAGCAGGCATTAGTCGACCAACCTGCGCAGGAGAGCAGGAAGATCGAGGTCGGTCATGGTGCCGGAGGCCGAAGAAAATCTCTCCGGTTCCAGTGAGACGAAGTACCAACCCGATTCGGCTGCCTCCTTCTCGATGTTGATGCCCACCCGGCGACCCCCTTTCGTCCATTCGATCAGCAAGGCGCCGTCATCGGCCACCACTGCAGCAGGCAATGGGAGGTCAGCTGCCCATTCTCCACCGACCACCTCAGAAAGCCTTTCAAGGATCCCGATGGCCCTGACCTGAATCGTCGCGTCGCCTATGCGCGCGATAGCGGATTTGATCGGGGCGAGCAGATCGGGCTTTGCGCCGTCTTTTTCGGCCTTATTGGGTGATGAGGCCGCCTTCGTCTTTCGCGTGTATTCCTTGAATGCCCAGAAGAACATGGCAATTACCGCGAAGAACGCCAGAACATCCTGCCATCGAATCTTGTCGTTTCCCTTGGTCGCGCTCGATTCGTCCGCATCGCTGACGTAGCGTGCGCGCTCCCACGAATCCGCCAGGACCTTGTCGACAACCATCGACGGAATCATGACCGAGGTGAGATCGGCATTGGATTGGTATTGGGGAAAACTCATGGCTTACCTGGAAAGTATAGATCGAGAATCCGATCGAGTTCGGGGGGGACTATCTGGAAGAAGCGACGGATGTTCTCATCGGCAAGGATCTCGTTCGCATCGGGCGTGTTGAGATCTTGCTCGACCAGCACAAGAGGTTCATCGCCAGCTTTGCCCCGCTTCATAACCCCGCTTTTGGCTCGCAGCCACGAGTTCACGGTCAGACCCTCAAGCTCGTACTGCTTGTGAGCGTGAAGCTCGAAGCTGGCGGGTCGGTTCAGCGGCTGGCTCAGCCAGCGATCCTGGCAGAAGTGCCGCGCCAGGAATCGTCCCGGACTGGGATGTTCAGCCACGCGGGTGACGACAAGAGCGCACCGCATACAGCCGATCTTGCCCGCACGACGATAGCGCTCGAAGGTGTCGTGGATCTTCGTGGCAATCTCCGCGATGGACACGCGCGAAGAATCCGGCTTGTTCCAAACCACATCCCATCGTGCTGGCGCGATGCTCAGGCGCCATTCGCCGGTCGAAGATTGGTAAAGCAGGCGAGGAACCTCCGACGGCACATCTGGCATCTCGCCTATGACTTTGGGTTCGCTGTCGAATGTCGTCGAGAGACAACCCATCGCGTTCATCGAACGCGAAAACGAAAAGGCCTCGGGTTTGGTGAACAGAACGCCCTGCAATGAGACAGGCCGGAAATCCGACGCCCGCAAGATCGGACCACCATCCATACCAGTCATGGCCTGGGTTCCTCATACAGCCGGTCTGCCGGGGACTCATTCCACATGGAATCACTTATAACCGGGAGCATTGGCATCCGCCAGAGGGGGCTGGCCCCTAGAGAACGCGCCGCGCGTTGCCCCTATTCCCGGTCTTCTCCACGAGAACTGGCATAGGCGACGTAAGCTGACCAGAGAGTACGGAGTCTTTTGATGCGTCTTGTAGGATTCTCCACCGGTGCCCTGGCATACGCCGATTTTCGGCGGGGCCTGGAGATGCTCCGAGATATCGGCGCCAAGGCGGTCGAGCTTTCGGCCCTGCGCACGGTAGAGCTGGATCCGCTGATGGCGGCTCTTGATGCCTTGGACCTGGGCCAGTTCAAGTTCATTTCCGTGCACGCGCCTTCAGGCGTGGATGACCAGCATGAACGGTACGTTGTGGAAAAGCTCTGCGCGGTTGCCGAGCGTGGTTGGCCCATCGCGGTTCACCCCGATTCGATCCACGACGATGCCCTGTGGCGGCCGTTCGGCAAGCTGATGTGCATCGAGAACATGGACAAGCGCAAGCCCATCGCCCGCACGCGCGACGAGCTTGGCCAGTGGTTCGACCGTTTTCCCGAAGCATCGTTGTGCCTGGATCTCGCGCACGTGCGCCAGATCGATCCCACCATGACCGAGGCCTACTTGATGTTGCGCGACTTCAAGCTGAGCGAGATCAACTCCGCGTGCAGGCACGAACCCATCTCCTACGGCGCCCATCTGGCCTACCAGCAGGTCGCGTCCCTCATTCCGAGAGCGTCCCGACTTTGAATGGGGAATGGTGAACGGAAAGCTATCTGCGCTACGATGGGTCCTTGGCAGCGAGTGGGATTTCCTCGACACCTAGATACCATCATATCCACTGTCCCTTAGTCCAATCTGACTGCCGCCGCGGATCCAAGAGGGGGACCTCCAGCAACTTTACCTCCTGCGGAAGTTCGAGTCTGAAGTTGCGATTGCTCCGGGTGGTGTAGTGTTCATCGACGAACTCGACGCTCACCTCCATTCGCAGTGGCAGGAAATGGCCGTTCCGCTCCTAGGATGCCCTTCGGGCTTCGCGTGCGATGGCAATGATTGCTGCTGCCGCAGACCTTGGTTTCCTGCCACTGTGGCGAAAGATCAGGGACATGACGGAGATACGACCCGAATCCTGGACCGAAAACGAAAGGTCGGAACGCCTCGAGGCTCTCGACCGGGCAGATGCGCCATACGGCCAGTTTCTCGCGGAAACACAGCCATTTTCAGCGTGTATGCGAGCGGTCGTGTACAACCGACTCCTAGTCACACGGACAGATTTCAAACGTATGAGCGACAGCATTCGCGTCTACAGAAATCTTCCGACCCATACGTCCTAAGCACTCCGTGGCCCCAGACGTTTGGCGTCCCTATTTCAGGTGTCAAGACTCCCTATGGCGTCTCCCCTCGGCCTAGCCCTCTCCGCCCAGGGCAAGTCAGGGCCACAGCGTCCTCAACCCCATTCGATTGGACGGCCTCCTCCAGGTCGTCGGCAGGCTTCTTGCTCGGACGTTCGCTATAGTACTTCAACCGGCACTAGAGCATGACCACGCGCAAGAGGAGAGCACGAACATGACACCGAAGAACACGATTTGCCTTTGGTTCGATAAGGACGCGCAGGAGGCGGCGCGCTTCTACGCCGCCACATTCCCAGATAGCAAAGTGACCGCTGTTCACAAGGCCCCGAGCGACTATCCGGGCGGCAATAAAGGCGATGAGCTGACAGTGGAATTCACCGTCCTTGGCATTCCGTGTCTCGGGATCAACGGGGGTCCGACGTTCAAGCACAGCGAAGCCTTTTCCTTCCAGATCGCCACGGACAATCAGGAGGAGACGGACCGCTACTGGAAGGCGATCGTCAGCAATGGTGGCGCGGAAAGCGCATGCGGTTGGTGCAAGGATCGTTGGGGCCTCTCCTGGCAGATTACCCCGCGCGTCCTAACCGACGCGCTGGCGGCTGGTGGCGGTGAGGCAAAGCGTGCCTTCGAGGCCATGATGTCGATGAAGAAGATCGACATTGCCACCATCGAGGCGGCCCGGCGCGGCTGACGCTACAGCACCAGGCCACTCGGTCTGCGGGTCCAGCGGTAGTTACCCCCGTCTCCTCGCCGTTACGAAATGGGGACATCCGTAACCAGGAGCGAGCGTTGCACCCCACCTAAACAGTGGGGATGCGGCGCAATCCCGGGTGGCCCGGATTTCGCTACTGGATGAACCTGTCGCCGCTCCGGAAGCTTGGCGCGGCATCAACCCCACGCTCGAGGAGATCCCTTCATGCATCTCATCTGGACTCTCATTGTCGGCCTGATCGTCGGTGCCATAGCAAAGTTGCTCATGCCGGGACGTGACCCTGGCGGGGTGATCGTAACGATGGCGCTTGGTATTGCCGGCGCGTTCGTCGCCGGAATCATCGGCCGCACGCTCGGCCTCTATCACGCGCGTGACGTCGGGCCGGGGGTGATTGCTTCGATCCTCGGCGCGGTTGTGCTGCTCGCGGTCTATCGGGCCATTCGCGGCCGGCGCCTGGTTTGAGAATAGGGCTCGTCGCTGCGCCTACGGCGTGCAGTCCACAGCCGGCGGCGCGACAGGCGAGATCGGAACATTGAGCGAAGGCGGATGGTCGAAGTCGAATAGATCCTCCAGGGTGCTCGCGTGCTGGTCGCGCTTGGTCAGGTGGCTGCCGGGCGCAAGGAAGCGCTTTTCGATGAGCGCCAGCAGCGACGTGTGGTCGCCCACGGTGTGCGAGACGTAGCGTCGCTTGGCGAATGGCGACACCGCGATGAAGGGCACGCGGAAGCCCAGTTGATCGAAGGACGCGCATTGGTTGGGGATGGGGCCGGTCGGGCTTTCCGCCAGGGCTGGGCAGAGCGCGATGGCATCGGCCACGCTGGTGTCGGTGGTGCTGAGCAGATTGGACGAGCACTCGGCACCTGCGCCAGGCGCCAGGCTCATCGGGGGATTGGAAAGATCCGCGCACTGGCCGGGCGCGATGCCGTCGGGCGTGCGCGCTCCACCTTGTGGCGCGGGCGGCGGCGCGACGTGGTCGTACGAGCCGCCGTGCTCGTCGTAGGTGATGAACACGACTGAATCCTGCCAACTTGGTCCGTTGCGAAGCGCGGATACGACTTGCGAGACGAAGGCTTGCCCGCGCTGAATGTCGGTGGGCGGGTGCTCGTCATTTTCGGCGGCGGGATCGAGGACGCCGAAGTTGGGATCGATGAAGGCCACCGAGGGCAAGGGCGGGACGCCGGGCGCGCCGGCGGCCTGGGCCAGGAATAGCGCCACGGGCAGGAAGTGCGGATCTGCGCCGCTCTCGCTGAAGGGACGGAAGCTGCCCCCCTGCGGGACATCAGAGAAGTAGTCGGCCCACGCCACGCCGCCCTGGTCGAGCAGATCGAAAATGGTCCCCGTGATGGGCTTGTACCCGCCCGAGCCGGGCGGCGGGAAGCTGTCGCTGGTGGTGAGATGGCCGAAGGACGTGGCGGCCAACAAGTACGAGCGGTTGGGGAAGGTCGGTCCCAGCACCGAACAGAAATAGCGGTCGCTGATGGCGAATTTCTGGGCCAGGTCGTAATAGAAAGGAATCTCGTCATGGTCGTAGAAGTTCATGGTCTGGTCTTCAGTCGCGCTGAAGGCACCACTATCTTGTTGTTCGGTGACATCGTTGACCTGCACGAAGCCATTGTTCTTGGCATCTTCGAGGGTGCGATTGGGCGCGCGGAAATTCGCCTCCTTGTGCGCACCCACCCAGCTATGATCGAGGTCGGGGGCCACGCACCGGCGCGGATCGTGAAGGGCCCGGACCAGGCGCTTTCCCGTGTCGTCGGGGTCGCGGTTGCTGTTCATGCACATGAGATTTCCAGCACGGTCGGGCACGCAGGAAAGCCCGTCCACACAGCGATGGTCGTCCTTGTCACAGCCGCCGCCTTGGTCGTCGTTGTCGCGATCGCCGTCGTGATCACCATTGGTGCGCGGCAGGTGGTAGGGGCTTCCTGGTGCGTAGACCAGTGCCCCGAAGTAGTTATCGAATGAGTGGTTCTCTTGCATCACCACGATGATGTGCTTGACCTTGCCGAGATCGCCGTCGGCCCGCGCGGGCGAGGAGGCGAGCTCGGCGAGTAGGAATGTCGTGCCCAATAGGGCAACGTTTGTGAGTTTTCGCATGCAGGAAGCCTGACCCTGATCCGTTCCCTGGCTCGTCGCCATTTGGTGACAAGATGGTTACGCGGCGGCGCGGAACGGCAGCGCAGCGAACGGCCCGCTCACACGCGCGGCCCGATGTACCGCACGCGCCCGCGCTCCAGTACCAGCAATTGCGTGACGCCGGCGGGGATTTCGTCCACGTCGTGGGTTACGTAAATCATGGCGGCGCCAAGCGATGCGACGGTGGCGGCCATGGCGGTGGCAAGCGAGGCGCGACCGGCGGCATCAATGCCCTGGCAAGGTTCGTCGAACAGCAACAGGGACGGGGCATGCACCACGGCTCGGGCGAGCAGGGCCAGGCGCCGCGCCTCGGGCGTCAGGTCGGCCATGGGTGTGTCGGCGCGGGCGCCCAGTCCAAGATGCTCCAGCCAAGTCAGGGCGAGGTGTGCTTGCTCGGGGGTGCTGCTGGCGTGCACGCCGAGAGAGCTGGCGAACCCGGACAGCGCTACATCGAAGGCTCGCGCGTTTGCGGGATAGTAGGTTTCGAGCTCGGGCGACACCCAACCCATCCACGACTTTTGATCCCAGATACTGCGCCCGGGACCGAGGCGCAGCCCCGCGACGCGCACGTCGTTGGCGTAGACCTGGGGATTATCGGCCAAGAGCAGACTGAGCAGCGTCGATTTGCCGCTACCATTGGGACCCAGCAGCGCCCAGTGCTCGCCCTGGGCCACGCGCAGGGTGATGCCGTCGAGGAGCATAACCTCGCCGTGGCGCACGGTCACGTTGGTCATCTCCAAGATTGGGATGTCGGCCGGCAACCGTCGTGTTTCGATTTTGGGGATGGAGAAGACGTTTACCGCACTCGCGGCTTTGTGCGCGGATGGATCTTGCTGGCGCTTTCCCACTTCTCGAATCGCTCCGGCCTCCACGCGCAACAGGTGCGTGATGCCGGCGGGCAGGTCGCTCTCCCGCTCGGTGGCCAGAACGACGCCCGTCCCTTCGGCATCGAGCTCGTCCAGGATCTCCAGTAGGCGCCGCCGACTGTGCTCGTCCAGGCCCGCGCTGGGATCGTCGATGAAGAGCAGGCGCGGTTGGCGCAACAGCGCCCGCGCCAGAACGAAACGGTGCAGCTCACCGTTCGACAGCGCCACCACCGGGCGATCGAGCAGCGATTCCAACTCGAAGCGCGCAATCTCGCGCAGCCGTGCTCGTTCGAAGTCGGGCGCGCCGGCATCGTCCAGGACCGCAAAGGGATTGCGCTGCTCGACATTGGCGCGTGTAAGCAGGTCGGACACGGTGGCGGTGCCCCACGCCAGGGAGCCGTGCCAACGGAATTGGTGAAACTGCCGCGCCAACAGCCATTGCTGGTGCTCCTTCATCGAGGCCAGGGCCAAGGTTCCTGGCGGCAACACGCCGAACACGGAATCCACGAAGTGGGGATTGCCCTCCAGAAATGGATGTCGCAGTTGTCCCGCAAGCAGCCCCAGCTTGCCCATCAGCCCGGCGACGAGCAAGCCCTTGCCGGCGCCATTGGGGCCGAGGATCGCCCAGCGCTCCCCGGGCCGGATGGTCAGCGTGCAACTCGCGAAGATGGGCCCCCGCGGTCCGCGAAAGGTCGCGTTCTCGGTCTGCACGTAGGCTGGCGGTTGGTCGACGGTCCTGGGCATTCTCACAAAGTCTACCTGAACGCCCGAGGTGGGGTAGTTCGAGCGGGCATTTCACGGGTTGCCTCAACCTGTGATCTTGCGCAGGCTATTCCGCAAAATTTATCGGTATGCCTGTGCCGATATAGACGCACGGTATTCTGCGCGTTAGTCTGGCGCGCAACCTAGCCAGTTGCCGGAGGCGAACCATGGATCCCAAACAGGTACGCAAGACCATCGACAATCTGCTCGCGGATCTGGTGCGCAACCCGTCCCTCGGGCGGCCTCAGTCCTTCATGGGCCGATTCGGCCGGCCGCTGGCCCTGGGGGTCGCGCTTGGAGTCGGCAGCGTCGCGGGGTGTAGCAGCGGCTCGGACAATCGCGATGCGCTTCCAGGCTCGATCGACGTGTACGGAGCGACGGCGGAGATCGTGATTCGCTCCGAAGTCCCCGATGGTGCAAGTGCTGACACGCGCGATGCACTTCCAGGTACGGTCGACATCTACGGTGCGACGGTTGATTCCCTGAATCCTCCGCCAGATTCAGCCGACGGCGCGACAGCCGATACGCGCGACGCGCTTCCTGTCCAGGCCGATGCTTACGGCATCGTGATGGATCTCCCGCCGCTCCCGATAGACGCAGCCGACGGCGCGAAAACCGACACGCGCGACGCGCTTCCACTCGTGGGAGACGCCTACGGCATCATGGACCTTCCGCTTCGCGTGGATACCGCCGACACAATTTCCCCAGTCGTCGACGGTTCGCCCGTCGACAGTTCGCCCGTCGACGCCGACAACAAGGGTTAGTCGAGCGCCCGAACCCAATGCTCGATCTCTTCCGCCAGCTCGGATTCGTGCCCTTGCGCTGCACCTGGGAAATCACCCTGGCGTGCAATCTGCGCTGCGGCCACTGTGGCTCGCGCGCGGGCGAGGCCCGGCCCGATGAGCTGACCACGGAAGAGGCCTTCACGGTCATCGACGATCTTGCCGGCCTCGGGTGTCGGCACGTTTCGCTGGCGGGCGGCGAGCCCACCTTGCGACAGGACTGGGACGCGCTGGTGGCGCGCCTGCGCAGCCACGGGGTGAAGGTTGCCGTGATCTCCAATGGCCTCACCTGGTCGGATGAGCTTACCCAGCGGGCGAAAGCTTCCGGCGTGGATTGCATGGGCTTCAGCCTCGATGGACTCGAGAAGACCCACAATTGCGTGCGCAAGGCCGGGGACAGTCACCGCAAGGTCTTGCAAGCCATCGACATGTGTTTGGCCGCTGGCATCCACGTTACCGCCATCACCCACATCACGCGGCGAAGCCTGCCGGAGATCGAGCAGATTCACGCCTTGCTCGGCAGCCACGGCGTGGGCACGTGGCAGGTGCAAATTGGCGTGCCCATGGGCAACATGGCCGAGGATCGCGCCGTGGTGCTCGACGGCACCGACGTGGCCGCGCTGGTGCCGCTTCTCGTGGCCCTTCGTCGCGGCGGTCGCCGGCCGCACGTGGTGGCCGCCGACAACGTGGGTTACTACGGCGACGTCGAGGAAGAACTGCGCGAGCCGGGAAGCCGCGTGAAGTTTTGGGTGGGCTGCCGTGCCGGCCTGGAGGTGCTGGGCATCGAGAGCCACGGCGACGTGAAGGGGTGCTTGTCGCTGCCATCAGGACTGAACGGCCGCACCGACTTCGTCGAGGGCAATCTGCGCAAGCAACGTCTGCCCGAGATTTGGAGCAACCCCGACGCCTTTGCCTACAACCGCAAGTTCCGCACGGAAGATCTGAAGGGCCAGTGCGCGGGTTGCGAATTCGGCGACGTCTGTCGCGGCGGCTGCACCTGGACCTCGGTCGCCCACGCGGGCCACCCGCACGACTTCCCACACTGCTACTGCAAGGCCGCAGGCTAGCCCGCGGATTCGACGACCGGGACGACCAGGACCGGACAGGGCGCGTTTTGCACGACCTTTTCGGCCACGCTGCCGAGGAGCAAATGGCCGAGGCCATGATGCCCGTGACTGCCCATGACGATCAAACCGGCGCCGATGCGAGCGGCATGTTCGGTGATGGCCGCGTGGGTGCGACCGGATGCCGAAGCTTCGGTGCAGACGATATTCTTCGCACGTACCTCGGCCACGGTGTGCTCTAGTTTTTCCGCGGCCTCAGCCATCGCTCTCTCGGACGCGATGGGAATCGAAAGGATATCGGCAGGCGGAGGCAGCACCAACGTCGCGCCCAGGTCGACGTGCAGGACCTCGATGGCGGCGTGGAAGGTCTGGGCCATGGTAACGGCCGCGCCCAGGGCCGCGGCCGAGGCCTGGGAAAAGTCGGTTGGAAACAGAATCAACTTCAAGTCGTCGAGGTTCATGTTCGCTTCATAGTATACCCGCGCCTGCCCCTTCGCGTGCCGGTATTGCCGGTGGAAGCGCGGGGAATGACGCCCTATCTTGGGTCGGCCCGACCAGCTACAATTCGGTTCGTTTCCCCCAAACTGATGGGGCATAGTGGACCGAAAGCACGGCATCAAAGGATCGGCATCTTTGCGACCTATTGTTCTCGCACCTGGGTTTCAAAACTATGCGTGGGGCGATCCCACGTTCATTCCGAAGCTCTTCGGGCTACCAATCAATGGACGGCCATATGCGGAAGCGTGGTTTGGCGCCCATCCTGCGCTCCCGTCGGTTGCAGATGTGGATGGCCGGAAAGTTCCGCTCGATCAGCTCTTGGCGGAAGCTCCCGCCGCTATCCTTGGCCCCAAAGTCGAGGAACGCTTTTCCGGCCTGCCCTTCTTGTTCAAGGTCCTCGCAACTGCCTATCCGCTATCCATCCAGGTTCATCCGTCCTCAGCGCAAGCCGTCGCGGGTTTTCAGCGCGAGAATGACGCCGGGATTCCGCGCGGTGCTGCGCATCGGAACTATCGAGATCCGAATGCTAAGCCTGAGCTGTTCGTCGCGCTGTCGCGGTTCCAGGCTCTCTGTGGGTTTCGGCCGGTCGACGAGATTGCAGCCGGGATCGGGGGCGTTCCCGAGCTGTCGGCGCTGCTTCCCCGCTGGCAGCTGGCATCGAATCCCATCCAATCATTGCTGAGTGCGTATTTCGACCTTTCGGACAATGAGGTACATTCGGCGCTCGCGCGGTGGGTGCGTCGTCTCGCCGACTCCCAGCCGCTGCCAGAGAGTGCCGAGGCATGGATCGTTGAGGCGAATCGGATATTCGCCGTCGCTGGCCAACCAGACCGAGGGCTCTTCTTCTTCCTTTTGCTCAACCTCGTCACCCTCGAACCTGGACAAGGATTGTTCCTGTCGGCTGGCACGCCCCACGCATACCTACGCGGCGCCGGCATCGAGGTCATGGCCAACTCGGACAATGTGCTGCGCGCCGGGCTGACTGAGAAACATGTCGACCCGACGGAGCTCATGTCGATCCTTCGGTTCGAAAGCCAGCGTCCACAAGTCCTTGCAGCGCCCGTCGTGGGCGGCGCAAACATCGCCTATTCGACCGCGGCGGATGCCTTCGAGCTTCATCAGATAGGGGTGGGCATCACGGCAACACCCGAGCGGATAGCAAGCGGACCCGAGCTGCTTTTCTTCCTTGGCGACACACAAGGTTCGGGCCTCCAGGTTGAGTGCTCGTCGAACGCCACCCCCTTGCCGTCAGCTGGCTGCTGTCTCATGCCGCACGGAGCGCGCTATCGCCTGCGCCCGACCGGGGCCGGCCGCGTCCTACGCGTCTCTGTTCCGTCGCCGTCGCCGCTGCGGGAGTTCCGCGGCCATCCCGTTCGCCCCTTGACCTTCGGGACAAGCGGCCTGCGCGGGCTCATCACCGACATCACCGACCTCGAAGCGTATGTGAACACCCGCGGGTTTCTCGACTACGTGGCCTCGATCGGAGACGCCCCTGCCAGAACCCCGGTTGCGGTTGCTGGGGATCTGCGCCCGAGTACGGATGGCCCCGAGCGAAGCATCCTCCGCGCTGTTGCACGTGCGGTCCAAGATGCGGGATACCAGGTCGTACACTGCGGTCGGATCCCAACACCGGCGCTCACCGCCTACGGCATAGCCAAGGGCTGGCCGAGCATCATGGTGACTGGAAGCCACATCCCTTTCGATCGCAATGGTATCAAGTTCAACCGGAGCCAAGGCGAGGTTCTGAAGGATGACGAGGCCCCCATTCTCAGGGCCGTGGAAGTCGCACGGCGCGAGGAATACCTTCGTCCTTCGGGCGAGTCGCTCTTCGCCGACGATGGCATGTTTTGCTCGCCAACGTCGACCCTGCCCCCGCTCGGCGCCGAGGCCCGCGACCGCTACCTAAGGCGCTATCTCGATTTTTTCCCGGCCCATGCGCTGGCCGGAACGCGAATCGCCGTCTACGAGCATTCGGCGGTCGGTGCCACGGTTTTGGTCGAGATCCTGCGCGGGCTCGGCGCCGAGGTTTTCCCATTCGGGCGTTCTGCGGAGTTCGTGGCCATCGATACCGAAGACATCTCCGAGGCGCGTTTGCGCGAGATGCAGGCGCTGGTTGACAAGGCGCGCGCCCAATTCGGTGTGCTCCACGCGGTTCTATCAACCGATGGGGACAGCGATCGCCCCCTCTTGCTCGAGATTGCCGAGGATGGTGGTGTGAAGTTCTTCACCGGCGATCGGCTTGGTATCGTCACTGCGGACTATCTCGGTGCGGACGCGCTGGCGGTGCCGGTGACGGCCACGGATGCCATCGATCGTCACTTCGAAAATAAGAACGTACTGCGGACGCGTACGCGTGTGGGATCTCCATACGTGATCGCGGCGGCAGCACGGATGCAAGGACATCGCCTCGTGGGATGGGAGGCCAACGGGGGCTTCTTCACCTTCTCGGAAATCGAACGCAATGGCCGCCGGCTCGCCCCGCTGCCAACCCGGGATGCCATGTTGCCTTTGCTGGCAGCTCTGCACACCGCCTGCGAGCGGCGAGTCCGACTGGGGGACGTCTTTGCGGCGTTGCCAGCCCGCCACGGCGCAGCCGGCCTCATTGATGGCGTGTTGCCCGAAAAGAGTCGAGCCCTGGTGGCCGCCATCGCACCGCCCGAGCCCCGTATCGTGGCCGCAGTCTTCGGGTACGGCAGGCCACGCTTCATCGATACTGACGGTGTTGAGGCCGAGGCTTCCGACGACGTGACCCGGCGCTTGGAGAGCCTCCGCACTTGGATGGGCAGTCACTTCGGCGCACTTCAGGGCTTCGGCGCGATCGCTCGCATCGAGTTTCTCGACGGCATGCGGACCTTGTTCGACAACCACGATGTCGTCCATATCCGCCCGTCGGGCAATGCGCCCCAACTCCGCGTCTACGCCCTAGCCGACAGCGAAGCCCGTGCGCGGACCATTGTCGCCATGTCGATTAGGGAGCCGGATGGGGTGCTGTGCGCGTTGCTGGCGGAGGCGGGGGGACGGATCACCGATAGGTGATTATCGGAGCGGCACTGGGGCCCAACGGGAGCTCATCCAGCTGTCCAACAACCTTGGCTGCGAAGTTGTAGAAGGAACCCATCGGCATCCGCTTGTGGCCGAGAACGACCAACTTTAGCGGAACCATAACGTATTCGGTTAGCCAGTAGGCCACTTGCCAGAACGAAGCGTTCGTCGAGAAACCAACCAGACTCGGTGTTCGCGCACCTACCCCTTCTTCTTCTTCTTCGGCTCGGCGTTGTCGGCCTTCACTTCGTCCATGGTGGTGCGCAGGGTGCCGCCGGTGTCGGTGGCTTTCACGCCGGGTGGACGTTCCCAGGGAATTTCTTTCAAGGGCTGGCCGGCGGTAACTTCGTAGAGGTAGCGTGCGGTCATGGGCACGGTTAGCATGAAGGCCGCGTCCTTGAAGCCGAGCGGCCGTTCGCGCCGGTCGTCGCCGATCCAAGCGGTCGTCATCCAGCGCGAGGTGTAGCCCACGAACCAGGTGTCCATGGTGGCGCTCGACGTACCGGTTTTGCCGCCCACAAGAAGACCTGAGCTGCGTAGGGCGGGGGCATGGCCCTTGGTCACCACATGGCGCATGAGCTGCGAGGTCAACCAGGCGGTGCGCGCCGGAATCACGTCCTTGCTGCGCTTGCCGGCCAGCGCTACCATGCGATCGAGTCGCAGGTCGGGCGCGCCCATGGGATCCGAGACGGCGGTGTTGTCTTCCAGCACCTGGCCCGCGCGATCACGCACGCGACGCACGTAGATTGGCTCAGACAGAGAGCCGTTGCGCGCGAAGACCGAGAAGGCCCGGGTCAGCTCGTCGATGCGCGTGCAGGACGCGCCGAGGGCAAGCGCCTGGTCGGGTATGATCGGCGTGGTGATGCCGAGCCGGCGCGCCCAGGCCTCGACGTCCTTGCCGCCCACCAGTTTGAACAGCTGTACCGAGGGGACGTTCTTCGACCACACCATGGCGTATTCCAGATTCACCTGGTATTCGACGGTGTTGTTGAGGTTTTGCGGAACCCAGACCTCGCCGGTGATGGGATCGACTTCGGCGCGCGGGGTATCGTTGAGCAGAGAGGCGTAGCCGTAGCCGCGGTCGAGGGCCAGCGAATAATAGACCGGCTTGTAGGTCGAGCCGGGCTGGCGACAGGCCTGCACCACGCGGTTGAATTCCGAGCGGTCGAAATCGAGCCCGCCGACCATGGCCACGACGTAGCCGGTTTGGTGGTCGTAGGAATAGAGCGAGCCCTGGACCTTGGGTGTTTGCTCAAGTCGCAAGACCACGGGGCCAGGCGGGGGCTTGCGCTCGGCGTAGGCCGGCATCCACTGCACTTCGCCCGCGCCATCGTAGGTCCAGTCGGAGAAGCGGCGCAGACGGGTGCGATTCATCGGCGTCACCCACACCACGTCGCCGGTGTGAAGGACTCCGTTGGTGCTGGTCAGGGTCTTGCCGTTGGTCGAATCGACGGCGCTGTAGGGTGAAGCCCATTCCATGCCGGACGAGGGCAGCGGATAGATTCTTTCGCCCACGCGCACCTGCGCCTTGCCGCCGTTGGCGCTCTCGACCAAGCCCAGGTACAGGCGGCCTTCGATGGGCGCAGTGGCGCCGTAGCGCGCGCTCGCCCGGCGGCGGAATTCGTCGGCCATGGTGCCGGCGAGGTGCGCGACCGGCCCGCGCCAGCCCTGGCGCTTGTCGAGCTTGCGTAAGGAGAAGTCGACATTTTCCTGCGCGGCCTCGTCGATCCAAGGCACGAGCGTGGTTTCGATGTCGAGGCCGCCTTCCCACAGCGCCTTCTCACCGTAGCGCTTGCCGATGTCCCGGCGCACGTGCTCGGCGAAGTAGGGCGAGCGCTCGCGAAATACGTCGGGCGGCTGGCGAACGGCGAGCGGTCGCGCGCGCAGGTTGTCGGCGGTGGCCTCGTCGATAACGCCGGCTTGGGCCATGGCGGCGAGCACCTGGTCGCGCCGAGCGCGCGTCAGGTCGGGCGCCAGCAGCGGCGAGTAGCGGCTGGGCGCTTGCACGATGCCGGCGATGGTGGCCATCTCGGCCAGGTCGAGCTCGCTGACCTGCTTGTTGAAATAGCGGCGCGCGGCCGCGGCCACGCCGTACGACTGGTGCCCGAGAAAAATCTGGTTGAGGTAGAGCGCCAGGATCTGATTCTTCGCGTAGCGCGCCTCCAGACGGCGGGCCAAGATGGCCTCGCGGATCTTCCGCTGCATGGTTTGTTCGGAGGTGCGCAGAAACGAGCGCGCGACTTGCTGGGTGATGGTCGATCCGCCTTGCACCACGTGGCCGGCGCGCAAGTTGGCGACCAGGGCGCGCAGCATGCCGCGGTAGTCGAGGCCGCTGTGTTCGTAGAAGCGGCGATCCTCGATGGCCACGAAGGCTTGCAGCAGTTTTTGCGGGAAGGCTTCGAGCGGCAGGATCTCGCGTCGCTCGCTGGCCAGCTCGGCCAAATCGGTCCCATCCCACGCCCGCACGCGCGTCGATTCTGCGGTTTCCAGGCGATAGCGGTCGAAGTCAGGCAGGGCCGGCAGGGTGCTGGCGAAGTAGGCGTAGAGGCCGATGCCGCCAAGCAGCCCCAGGCCGCCGAGACACAGGGACGCGAATGCATAGAATTTGAAGAGCCAGAACCAGAACCCGCCGTCGGAAGGATTGAGGACCTCGACGCGGGCGGCCTCTGGCGAGAGTCGTCGCCAACGCACGGACCGAATCTAGCACCAGAGAGGGCACGGAGAATACAGAGAGCAGTGGCTGGCCAGGCAGCTTGAACGCAGGGGTGACCTATTCATCTCGGGGCGAGCATGTCGCCCTCGGCCAGACCGCGTGGCTGCCGTCACGCACAGCAGGAAAGATCTCTTTGATGTTGTACGGCTTGCTTGTACACTCACTGATCGGACCCTTCGAACGGAGAAGATTCGCACTGCATTCATGCTGTCAGAAAGCTCATCTCTCGCGCTGGAGTCCGTTGTTTGACACCTGTTGCGTTGGAGGATCACCAATGAGGAACACTCTGTTCGCGGTTGTGGCCTTTGGTCTTGCGGCAACTGCGACGTCGGCCCTCACGGGCTGCGGCGCGCCCAGCAGAGGGAGCGGAACTTCGACCGGCGGAACCACGAGCGCGGGCGGCGGCCCGGCATCGGGTGGCAGGGTTGAGGGCTCGGGCGGAGACTCGGGCGGAGCTGGGAGCGGCGGCATCGCAAGCGCGGGCGGGACAAGCGGCCAAGGCGGCTCAGGCGGCAACGGCGCCCCCGGCTCGGGTGGCAGCAGCGGCAGCTCACGTGGCGGCGACACCGGCACCTCGGCCAAAGGCGGCAGCCCTGGCTCGGGCGGTGACACCGGCACCTCGGTCAAGGGCGGCAGCCCCGGCTCGGGCGGTAGCTCGGCTAGCTCAGGAGGCAGCAGCACGACGGTCAATGGTGGGAGCGGTGGCGCCCCCAGTTCGGCGGGTGGCAGCGTCGGATCTGGCGGGAGCAACGTCGGCTCGGGCGGAACCACCGGACCGGGCGGGACGGGCCCGAACCCCCAGGGGCCTTGCGACATCTACCAGGCTGCCAACACGCCCTGCGGTGCAGCCCACAGCATGGCTCGCGCGCTCTACTCGACGTACACCGGCCCCCTCTACCAGGTCCAGAAAGCGTCGGACAAGAGCACCAAGGACATCATGGTCGGGACCGACGGCTTTGCCAAGTCCTCCGACCAAGACTCGTTCTGCTCTGGTACGACCTGCACCATCCCGATCATCTACGACCAGTCCCCGAACGGAAATCATCTTCGGGTTACGTACTGGGCGTATTGGTTGATGAGCGGAGGCAATCCGGCGACAGCCAACGCCGCGAAGATCACCGTGGGGGGGCATACCGTCTACGGCATCAAGAGTGGTAACAGCGTTGCCTATCATTCAGGCGTGCTGCTGTCGGGGACGGCCTCTGTCACCAAGGGATCGTCGACGGTCACCTTCTCGACCCCACAGACGCTCCCCGCGAACACCGCGCTCCTGTTCGTCGATAACACCAAAGACTGCCCGATGAACTCATACCCGAACAACTGCGGCTACAAGGCCAACTTTACCGCAGCGGCGATGAATGCCGCGACAACGGTGACGCTGACAGCTGCCTACGTTGGCAGCAGCTACTCCGCGACCGCCGTCTACAACGCTAGCACCAAGGGGATCGCAACCGGCGACCAGGCGGAGGCAGAGTATGCGATCTTCGATGGCAAGAGCTACGGCCAATACTGCTGCTTCGACTACGGGGCCGCAGAGATGACCGGTTTCGACGAAGGTAATGCCACGATGGAAGCCATTTCCTGGGGGGCCACCACCCAGTTCGGGCAATCCGGGGGCGGGGCCGGCCCATGGATTTCGGCGGACATCGAGAACGGCATGTATGAAGGCTATGAAAACGGCTCGGCGAAGGTTGCAAGCAACACCTCCATAACCGGCTGGCCCTATGTCACGGCCATACTGAAAGGCCTTTCGGCCAAAGACTGCCCCGCGGGCCTGACCAGCTCTGGCTGCTTCGCGCTCAAGGCTGGCAACTCTCAGTCCGGCAAGCTCGAGTGGAAGTGGAATGCCACCACCAGCAACTACGGAGCGCGCCCGCCCGGCTACAGTCCCCAGAAGAAGCAAGGCGCCGTCATCCTGGGCACCGGGGGCGATGGTTCCAATACTGGCGTCGGAATCTGGTTCGAAGGGGCCATGACGATGGGCGCTCCGCTGGATGCGACCGACGACGCCGTGCAGGCCAACATCGTGGCTGCGGGGTTCGGAAGATAGGTTTGGGAACCCTCCTAGGGTTTCCATATCAACGCTTGGGGTGGCGCTGGAAGAATTCCCAGGCCTGGTCAGCGAAGTCGATATCCTGATTCGTCTTGCCGAACAGCTCCCAAAGGCCGCTCCACGTCTGCACGGGATTGGGCCAGCAATGGCCCATGCCCGTGGCCTTGTAGTACCAGAACTCCTGCCCATCCGGGCCTAGTGGATAGCGTTGTCGTTCAATCGTGCTGCTCTGGAGGTGCGTGTCTGGCTCATAGGAATCCCCGGAAACGAGATCCGGGAACCTGTCGATGGTCGGTGGCCCCTGGATTCTCATGGCGGACAGCCAGGCATTGCGCGTCTCTTCCATGCCGGGATAATGAGCATGGGGATACTGGCGTGAACCGCCCGGCGTGTACGAAATGGACGGATCATGGGTCGCGGCCAGCATGGCAATGGAGATTCGCTCATGGCCCTGCTTCGGGTGGCAATGGTGTAGCCACAGGCCATCGGGCTGGAATGGCAGACCCGCCACCGGTGCGATGGCGGCCACCAAGTCCGGAGCCTCCAATGCCAGTTGAAAAGACATCCCGCCGCCCGCTGAGATTCCGGTCGCGAACACGCGGGTACGATCGATTCTGAGCTCGGTCTCCAGTTGGTCGAGGATGCGACGAACATAGGTGACGTCCACCCCCTCGCCCGTGTGTTCCGCCAAACAGCCCTGGAGAAATCCAGCCTTGGGTATGGTCGATTCCTGTGCGGAGTCAGGAGAGCTCGGCAGACCGTTTCCGTACACGACGATGAAGCCGTCTCGATCAGCCAGGCTCTCGAAGCGCGTGCCCGTCGTGTAGAAGGCGACGGCTTCGGCACTGGTTGATCGACCCGGAAACACGAACACGACCGGCGCCGCGCTCGTCGGCAAATGGGGCGGCACGTACACGAGGTATCGGCGCTCGACGCGGATTGCGCCAAGCTGGCGGACCGTTTCCGGATCGCCTACCTCCTGGGTGAAGTTCACCACGCAGCCTCGAGATTGCCGAGCACCCGGCGGCCCCTTCAGACGGATGGGAGGCTCGGTACAGAGTCCAAAACGAAAAGCCGGTTTCGACGGAGCAGCCAACGGAGAGGATGCCGCATGGTGGCCGCCGCAGCTAGCTGCGAACAGGCTTAGGGTGAAGACCTGTACAAGTCGAGCCGGTACCGCGTGGTCAGATTGGGACGTTGTCATCGGGAACTATGTCAGTACCTCATCGCCCAATTTCTGGACACGCCTTGTGACCTCTTCCGACCTTTCTCAGTATATCGCGACGCCGGCGGTGAACATCTCGGTTCCTGCCCAGCCGCCACCCGGCGCCACGTGCGCGGATGTGTAGTCGGCGCGCGCGGTGAGCGCAAGGCGTGTGGTGAGCGCCAGTTCGAGGATGAGGCCGCCACCGAAGGCGGCGCCCTTGCGCGTGCCGCCGCCCGCGTCGTCGGCGTATTGCACGCCTCCGTGTCCGAAACCGCCCAGGTGCAGGCGCCAAACGCTGATCGGGAAAACCTGCGCTTCCATGGCCAGGTTGTTTCGGTAGTACGACTTGCCGTCCGCGTCCGAGCCAGCCGAGAACGCCCACGCGCCGAGCAGGCCGAAGGTGCGCTGGGGAAAATAGCCGAACTGGATATTGGTTCCGAAACCGTTGGCGGAAAGCGCGGAGGTAGACGAGTGCAGCGCGCCCAGATCCAGCTTGAAGGCGAACCCCTGACGATCGAGAGGCCGGCGCCCGAGGCGCACGAAGCCCCAGCCCTCGTCGTCCATGACCAAGGCCAGCGATATCGAAGCAACGTCGGCGGGTGTGATCTGAGCCAGGGGAATTTCGCGTACCTGGCCGCTGGCGTCCTTGAGGTGAACGGGCTGCCATGGATACATCGCCACGCTGCCGTCGTAGCGCGCGCCTTCGGTAGCGGCCATCCCGACGGTGGCCACCAGGGCGACGGTGATGATCAGGGCCGCGAGGTCGTTCTTGCTATTGCCCCCGCCAAGCTTGCTTCCGCCCGTGGTGGGCGATCGGGGGCCGCCCGGCGCCGTGGGCGCGGCTCGGCCGGGCACCCCACC